>ENA-UONZ01000003-UONZ01000003.1-human-gut-metagenome-genome-assembly--contig:-C93old-NODE-3-length-414636-cov-42.733963_pt1 | contig 414636 bp, 312 predicted proteins | sample MGYA00242468_ERZ724015 | MGnify/ENA metagenome assembly ERZ724015
CTAATTCGCAATGAAGTAGTTGCCTTTAATTTTATTATTTTAGGAATATCCCTAAATTAATGAACGTTAGGAAGAAGGAAAGATGGAAACAGGAGGGCAAAGCCCCCCTGTTTTCATTTGAATACTATAAGTTTATATCTCAAAGTCCGGCAAATAATCCGTCAGTACTTTACTGATCTGTTTGCCTTTTATCTGATCGGTTACAATTGTTGCACCTTCCTTTTTACCTGCATCATAGTTCAAAGAAACCTTTTCAGATTTGTTGGTGACGGTGATAGCGGCTTTTCCTTTCTCAGTCAGATTGCAGTTGATAACCCAATCTCCGACTTGAACGGTATTACCGTTACGGACTACTTTCATATCCGGGCGATTATTTCCATGAGTATCCATAACCGTTAAGAAACGGGCAACCTTGCATGGAACGGTTGTAGAAGAGAAATGCCAGTGATTAGGATATTTCAGAGCTTTCCCTTGCGCGTTCGTTACATTTTTCCAGTTTGTCGGAGCACAGAAGAAAGTATCTGCAATAGCCTGTTCTGTCTTAGCCGAACTGAAGAGGTGAGCTACGGAAACTCCGCCTGCCTTATTCTTGCCCGTCACTTGCACTTCGTTCGGAAGTTCTTTCATTTCCATAGGAAGTTCTACCGTATGCAAAAGATAACTCCATGTTACAGCCTCTTTACCCTCCAGTTCGTCATAAATCACATATACGCCACTATTGCCTAATTGGATGATATGACGGCGGAACATATCCAGTTTGTTCTCATCCCATCCTTTTTCCGGAGTATATTGAGTTCCCGATAGCTCACCGCGTTTCAGCCAAATGGGAGCAGTGACTTTTCCGTACGCATTGGACGCATCACCCACCATATAGGAAATCTTTTCCCCTTCATACCAACGTGGAATCCAGCCGTATCCTTCCGTACCTATCTTCTGCGTCATGCCATTGACCAGAATACTATTGTGCGCACGTGTATTGCGGTAGGCGTACATGCAATGATCATCCGTAAAACCGGTACGATGACCGCTACTGTAGAAAATAGCCTTCCCACCATAGAACGTGTTGAAAGCATTCTGATTAGCCAGTGCATGAGAAGTGGAACCGTAAGGACTCGAACGGAATGAAAGCATGGCATTCTTACCTATATCTCCCAATGAAGTATGCATCGTTGCTATTCCCGTTTCGTTGAATACTTTTGTCATAGGGAGCTCAGCCAATGAACGTTCCTCTTTCGGCAATGATTTTTTAGTAGTACAGCGGTACCAAGTCAAGTCGCCGGATTTACCTAAGAATGTTTTCTTCATGATGTCCGGTTCTTTTTCCAATATCGTACGTGCATAAGCTGCCGCCCACGGATTATTACATTCACGTGCCAGTGCATCTGCGTAGCCCACACGCGTACCGTTCGGCTTCATCTTTGTCTCATGAGAATTCCCCTGTCCGGCAGATTTGGAGAATGGCGGTTGCTGATAGATGACATAAAGTGCATTATTGTTATACCACGGGTCGGCAAAGAAATCGAATCCACTGATACGAGAGTAGAAAGCAGGCACTTCGATCAACGTGCGGAGGTTGACATGGAAATAAGAATCGCCATTATGCCATCCCCCGTCCGTATTAAGTCCCGGCAGGCGAGATACCCATTCATTGTAACAATAATCCACCCAAGTAGAAGCTATCGGAAGTTCGCTGTACGTAGCGAAAGCTGCCATATTCAGAATACGGAAAGTCATTTGCCAGACATGATTGTCGGCAATACGGTTTTCCAGATGATTGACATACTCATGATAGAACTTCTTGCCATTATCGCGGATCGTTCTCAAGAGCAGTTTTTTTTCTTCCGGTTTCATCAGATTATACCATGCATCGTATGCCGAAGTACTCATCGACAGAATCGTGGAACGGTTGAAATCTCCTGCAAAATACTTGCTGTTTTTCCATGAGAGAATTTCAGAAAGGCGTTTGATTCCTTCCTTATAATACACCTCATCTTTAGTCAGCAGATAAGCGCGTACCATTGCTTCAATGTTCGCTTCTTCACGGTCTACAATCTTCCGGCTTTCCCGAATCAGTGCAGAACGGTATTGCACGATGTTCGTCAGTTTCACAACCTGTGTCGTATCAATTTCCTCTTCCAGATGTTTCAGCGGGTGATTCAAACATTTATTGGCCTTTGTGATATACGCCTGTGCTTCCGGGTTGTTCTTATTCCGTTCGATGATGTTATCCCAGTCGTTCGCATCGAGCAGAATGCGGGGATGAGTCTTTGGAAATTTAGCCAATACTTCTTGCAGTGAAGGCGGGTTGAAAGTACGCGTCTGCTCGTCTACATAGAAATGGTAAACAGGCGACCATTCCTCCTTACCGTCTTTGTCAACGTATGCGTGCTGCCAATACCATTTTCCTTTCCCGAATAATTTGAAAGGATTGAAGAATGCCCATTTCCTTTCGGCAGTGATAACTTCCGACTTAAACTCCGGATCACGTGCGATGCGGATACGATAAGTTACTTCCGGTTTGAAATCCTCTTCTTCCACACCGTCGAGTACGGCGCCGAGATGCGGATACTTATCCGGCCACATGAAGCGTGGCGGATTAACTGCAATATGCTGTCCGTCCAGTGGCGAAGGAGTTTCACGTACCTCATGCATCAATGTCTGTTGGCTAAGGCGCATAATACCTTTCTGGGCATATCCGTTTGCGGATAACAGGATGGAAAACAAAAGGAGAATATAGCTTCGTTGTTTCATAATCATGCTTTTTTAAACAGTTCTTTCAGTTTCACTGTCTTATTGTTAATCAACGGGCGAGCCCAAAAACCGATGAACGTGATGTATCCTACAAAGACCAGGATAAACAACATACCTGTTCTCAGCGACGTAGCATCGGCTATCGTGCTGACAATCATCGGACCGCCTGCTCCGCCTACGATTGCGGAACATAAAATACCGGCAAAAGAGCCATGATGTTGTGAGGCGGAATTCAAGGCCAGAGAGAACACGATGGAGTACATCATTGAAATGCTGAATCCTACGGCAGGGAAAGCAATCAAAGCAATTCCCTTGCTTCCGAATAAAGCGGAAAGCAACAACACAATCGTCAATACTCCCGAAATCTGTAACAATCGTTTGCTGTCAATCAACTTCAGCAGCAACATTCCGACCAGACAACCGGCCGTCATCAATCCCCAAAAATAACTAACGGCTTGCGCGCCATCTGTTTGAGGGTTGACTCCATGATACTGTTCGAGGAATGTACTCATAAAGATAGAAGTGCCCTGCTCTGTGCTGACATAACAGAAGATTCCCAGAAAGAACAGCCATACATACTTTTGTTTGAATAAAGCCAGATAGGAATCCTTTGATCCGCTTTTCTCGTCTTCTTTCAATTCAATTTTCGGGAAACGGGAGAGACTGACGGCAATCAACATGACCAACAGAATTAAGGCGAATACCCAATAAAGCGATACCCAAGGCATTTCCCGCGGGGTGACGTCTGCCAATAAATCAATGAAGAATCCTTTTCCGGCTGTGTACGTTGCCGGATCAAGTTCACGAATCAGATAAGTATACACTAAAGGACTCAGGAAAGAAGCGATTCCAAACATAAATTGCGCCAGTTCGGCAACGAACGCATAGTTCTCTTCCCCTCCCACAGTACGTTGAAGCGGATTCAGTACCGTTTGCAGCATAGCCATCCCCAAGCCGATGATGAAGGAAGAAGCCAGCAACATCGGATAGGTATGCATGCAAGCAAACAGAATCGTTCCGATAAACGGCATTAGGAATCCGCCGAACAATACCGGCTTTTCACCGAAACGGTCGATCAGTAACCCGGCGGGAATGGACATGATGGCATAAGCCAGAAAGAAAGAGGTCGGGATAAAACCCGCCATTGCCAGGTCACTTAAATTGAAGTTGTGAATGATGTCTGGAATAAGTGGTCCCAGAATATTAGTGATAAACGAGATTGTGAACCAAAACGCCATTATCAGCGCCAGCATTCCTATATTTCTTTTCATAATTTTGAATAAGTTGAAAGTTGACAATTGGAAGTCGAGAGTTTATTCAACTTTTAACTTTCCATTAAAGAAGAGGGAAGCGGCCCCGATACTTCCTGCCTTATTGCCTAATGCGGCAGCCATGATTTCCGTATTCACGGCACAGTCGGAGATAGCATAACGGTGTGCTTTTTCACTCACTTTCCGGATATAAAAATCACCGGCTTCGGAAAGGCCTCCGCCGATTACAATCTTCTGAGGGCTGAAGGTATTGATGAATCCGGCAATACCGTGTCCCAGAAAATCGCAATGTTCTTCCAGTGATTCGGTGGCAATCTTATCGCCTTGTTTGTAAAGACGCACAATTAATTCACCGTTGATCTCTTCGCCCGGATAGGAGATACCGGCTTCTGCTATTCGTTTACTGAAACGTCGTACGAGAGCGGAAGTAGAAGCATAGTGCTCCAGACAGCCGACAGAACCACAAGCGCAGGGCTCTCCATCGGCAATTAAGGGTACGTGCCCTAATTCCGTTCCCCGATTGGCAAAACCGTTGAATAATTTACCGTCGATAACAACTGCACCGCCGATACCGGTTCCTACCGTTAAGAAAACAACATGAGTCGCCCCTTTGCCTGCCCCGTACATAGTTTCACCTAGTCCCATCAGGTTAGCGTCATTCCCCAATAAAACCGGAATGCCGGTTTCTGCTTCAATGCGGTCTGCCAAACATAGGTTTTCCCATCCCTTGATGTTCTCCGCACCTCCCAGAACGATCCGGTTCGTACAATCTACGATACCCGGTGTTCCGATTCCTATACCGTTAATCTTATAATCCTGTTCTTTTGCAAAAGCCTTCACTTCATTGATGGCGGCAACCAACTGTCCGATGACCGCTTCTGCCGATACATCGGCTTTCGACGGCAACTTCCCTTGAAAATGAAATACGCCTTCATTATCAATAAGGGCGTATTTCACTGAAGTTCCGCCAAGGTCAATTCCTATAGCGTATTCTTTTTCCATATCATTTTAATACTTGATTTACACTCTTTCTGCCCAGATCGGTGAACTCCACGCCCATTGTCCGTCGCGTTGACGGGCGCGTACATAGTAATAATCCGTATCACGTTGAGGCTCTTTATCCTCTATGTAATGTTCTACCGTGAAGCAACTTTCCGGCATAGCGCGGTTGAAGAGGATCGCTTCGCTCAGCCATCCGATCATAAAGTGCGAACGTGAACCTTCAAGCAGTTCACCTAATGTATGTTCAAACTTCTTGTCATTGAATTCTGCGATAATCTTACCGTCTTTCGGCATTTCCACATCAAGTATTACAGCCTGCATAGCCGCTGTGGTAGTATTCGGATTCTTGCTGCTGTACATATCCAGTTCGGTTTCCTTGTCGTTCACGGAAACGATGCGGTTGACGTGCGTGTGGAATTCTGTTTCACCTTCTTGCGGAGAAGTGAAGGCCGCACCACGGAAGCAAGGAGTTACACCGTGCAATTTTCCTTTATCCAAAGACAGTTTACCCTGCCAGTGTATATATTGTTCTTCGCGGTTCCAACCGAAATCCATTTTCACTTTGCAACGTACCGTGTCACCTTCCGGAGCAACCGGAGTCAACGGACCGTTCATGCGGGCCAGAATCTGACCGTTCTTTATAATATCTACATAGTCGATACAGCTTTCACCGGTTACATTCACATAGATGCGACGGCTGTTTCCGCGAACTACATCTCCCATAAAGGCATCATTCAATCGGAAATCGATAAGAATCTTATCACCTGTTGCGGCGCATACGTGGCGGGTACGGAGTGCGTCCCAGATTGCATCACGGGTTAACGATGGAGCAAGCACTCCGATGCGTCCGTCTCCGTAACTTCCCGGATAACCGGAATGCTGGTCGGTAGAAGCCATGATACCGAACTTATTCCCTAACTCAAGACCGTATTGAATGGTTCCTTCCCATTGGCGAGGTCCCATATCATGCAGATACGGATAATCTCCCTGATCACTTTCCGCCAGACCGTGACGGGAATACATCTCTACGAACGGAGTCTGATCTCCTTCGGTGAAACATTTCCAGTTGTAGCCACGATAACCACCTTGATAACCCATGTGGTGCGGAGTGATAAATACTTTATGTCCTTTGGCTTTTTGTTTCCAGTCCTCAATGGAAGTACATTCAACAAGCGGTGCATCCAGGTCATAGTTCAGTGCGACATGGTCACCATGTTCCATGCTGTGAGCTTCGTAGCCGATAAAAGCGAGGAATTCACCTTCTTTATTGTATTCGTTTGTCATGGCTACATATTTCTCGTAACCACCTTCACGCAAACGTTTGAAAGCACCTGTATGATAATCGATTACCCATTTCAGACGAGGATCGTCCGCTCCGGGAATATCCGGCCACATGGCATGGGGAGTGACGCTGACAAAATCCAATTGTCCTTTTGCTGCTTCAAAAGCATCGCGCATATCGCCGTGTCCGTATGTGATGTTACAGTGGTTATGTAAGTCTCCCCAATACATTTTGAGGTCGCTTGCCGATGGCATGATTTTCTTTGCATCTTTGCTGCCCGGTGCACAAGCACCCAATAAGCTGCCCGAAGCTGCCAATCCGAGGAAAGACCAGCCTGTGTTTTTTAAGAACTTTCTTCTATCCATGGTTTTAGTAATTAGTTTATCTGTTTTTCATTAGTCGGCGATCCCCTTTGAAAAGAACTTTCTCTTTCTCATCGGGATCGGTGTCTTTGTACTGTTTTTGAGTCTCCTCAAGAAGTTGCATCAGTTCCTTTTGTTTTTCTGCATATTCCGGTTTGCCGAAAACATTATCCATTTCTCTGGGGTCGGCTTTCATGTCGTACATTTCCCATTCATCAATGTCATTGTAGAAATGAATCAGTTTGAAATCTTGGGTACGGATACCGTAATGGCGTTTTACAGAGTGCTCGGCAGGGTATTCATAATAATGATAATAAGCTGCTTTTCGCCAGTCGGCAGGAGTTTTGCCTTCGTTCACCAATATCGGTTTCAGCGAGGCACCTTGAATATCCGATGGTATTTCCACTCCGGCAAAGTCGAGGAAAGTAGGGGCAAAGTCAACATTCATGCTGATCGCATTGCTTACGCTTCCTGCTTTGATTGCCTTCGGATAACGGATGATAAGCGGCATACGCTGGCATTCTTCATACATGAAGCGTTTGTCGAACCAGCCATGTTCACCGAGGAAGAAACCTTGATCGGAGGTATAGACAATAATTGTATTGTCCAGCTCACCAATCTTTTCGAGATAATTCATCAGGCGACCGATGTTTTCGTCCACTGCCAATGTGGTAGCCAGATAATCGCGCATATACTGTTGGTATTTCCAACTGATCAACTCTTTGCCTTTCAAGTCGCCCTTACGATATTCTGCGATACGTTGTGCATACACAGAATCCCATTTGTCCTGTACTTCGGCAGGCATACGTTTGTACACACTGTAAAGACGGTTGGTAGTATCTTTCAGCATTTCTTCACGAGTCAGCAGTTTGAGATCCCAGTCGTCAGTCAAAGTGTGTTCGATAGACATATCCTGTTCACGAGCCGCTCTTCCACGTCCTTCGTAGTCGTCGAACAAGTTGGCAGGTTCGGGAAAGGTAGTATTGTTGAAGATACCCAGATAGCGGGGAGCAGGCATCCAGTTGCGGTGCGGTGCTTTCTGATGATACATCATGCAGAACGGTTTGCTCTTGTCGCGGCCTTCGAGGAATTTGATGGCTTTATCTGTGATAATGTCTGTTGCATATCCTTTTTCAACGATATGTTTACCGTCTTCCCAGAAGTCAGGATCGTAATAGTCGCCTTGTTCATGCTGACCGCTAAGGATGCTCCAATGGTCGAAACCTTGCGGCTCACTGATAAGGTGCCACTTGCCGATCATGGCAGTCTGATATCCGGCTTGTTGAAGAAGCTTTGGAAATGTCTGCTGGTCACCGTTGAAAGTGCTGGCATTATCGGTAAAGCCGTTTTCGTGACTGAATTTACCGGTCAGGATACAAGCACGTGAAGGGCCGGAGAGGGCATTGACAGCATAACAATTATCGAAACGGATACCTTCGTTGGCAATCCGGTCCATGTTAGGAGTCTGGATCAGATTTCCTCCATAGCATGACATCGCCTGGGTGGTATGGTCATCCGTCATCATGAAAATGATGTTCGGCTGTTTGGCTTCTTCCTTCTTTTGTCCACTGCATGAAGCAAGGCTTAATGCAGCCAACGGGAGGAATAGGGTAGAGGGTTTTTTCATCAATTACTATATTTTGTATTTTAGTGACTGTTTCTTTCCGTTTACTTTCACTTCTACTTCCAGACCATTTTCATCGAACGCTTTGTTCTTGAATTTAGCGTCAAATTTAGGGGCATCTGCGCTTTTCTTTACCGGATAGATCACAGTGATATAACGTACAGCTTCTTCGCCGTCTTTCTTCACGTTGAATGATACATTCATACGTTTGTAACGTTTGCGGTAAGCTGTAGAACACCATCCCGGTTCTTTTTTCATAGTCATGCCGGTAGGACCGAAACATTGCAGTTTCATGTTGCTTCCATCCTCGAACTGAGTAAGGAATGTCATGTCTTCGCGACTGTTTGCGATTTCTCCCTTCGGCATTTGATAATGAAGGTTGATGGAACCTTTGGCGCTGCCTGCCAATTCGTCTACAATTACAAAGTATGTGTTGTCGACGAAGAAAACGGAACGGCGGTGCTTCAAGTTTTTGTAGCTTGGGTTTTCAGTCACCAGCGTTTGGATTGTTCCTTCCGGCTGCCACAACTTAGTTACAGATTCTGTTGTATCCAGATTTTTGTTGTTCAGAGTCACAGTATTGTGAACACAAGTCTGACGGTGCCAGTTGCGTTGTTCCATTACTTCACCTTCGCCTGCATACACATACGAACCTGAATCCGGGAACAGATTTTTGCCATTGAACCACAGTTCGAATGTACCGTTGTCCGGTTGGCAGTGCCAGAAAGCTTTCGGACCGGCTTTCACCACCATTTGAGTAGCGTCCGTTCCCCAAGAGTTGCGGAATACGAAGAAACCTGATTTCAAGAATCCTTTAGACATATAATCCGGCAATGCACCTTCCTTACCTTCTGTTGCGAAGTATTTGATAGCCTGGTTTTTCGGGAACAATCTGCTCCATGATTTGTAGTTCTTCACCATTTCCTTCTTTGTTGTCAGTTTTGCGTCACTGAAACACGGATTTGTGTAGTCGGGGAAAGAGATGTTTGCATAGAACATAATCATGCTTTCGATAGTATCCAGATAGTCTTGTGGAAATTCTTTGCGGAATCCGTTTGCGTCTGCGATACCCAATGCTTTACAGAAGATATTGATTGCGGCAAGGTGATAATGCGGGTCAAGCTCGAATTGTCCCCCATCTTCATATACCTGTACATGAATTTCACGGTTCAGGATATCAATGCCGCTCTTTCTCCATACCGGAGCGTCCTTGAATTCAGGGAAGAAAGCACCGGCATAAATCATACGCTGAGCTTCAAACAACAAGTGGTTACCTTGATCTGAGTAATTGCCCAAAATATGTACAGCGTGTTTGTGATAGTTCACCAAGAACTCAGTCAGGAAATCCGGAGTGAAGGAAGGAGAGGGGAGGAACAGTTGGAATTGTGAGGTCTGATCTTGCAGACGGTTGCTCACTTCCAACGGACGCCATGCAAAACGTACGTTTTCCACTTCACCTTTGATTTTGCCATCACTTACTAGCTCATATTCTTTCTTGTCCATCTTCACCAACGGATTCTTTTTGATCCAGTCGATATACTGATGAGCCCATTCTTTGGCATATTTCTCATCACCGGATATGCGGTAAGCCTTGCCCATCGGAGTGAACCATTTGTGACGGTGCAACTGCCAACGGAGCTCGTTATCTTTCACCGGCCAATATTGCCAGTTGATATCTTCTCCATAATTATAAGAAGGTTGATAACCTTTGTGTACAAAGAAAGTATGTTGCAGCGCGTCGTCTGCCCATTTCTGTTCTTCTTTACCGATAGTGATTTTGTTCAGATTGATATCCGGAGTTTTCACGTTTGTACGTGCGCGATAGTAATCAAGCAATGCTTTGGCTGCATCTTCATTTTTACCCTCCTGATGGAGTGCTTTCACTTTTTCCAGTCCCGGGTAGTCCAGATTGAGAAGTGAAAATACTTCGCTTTTCAACTCTTGGGCATAACCTTTGCCTACGAGACATGCAAATGTCAGTAGGACGATATATTTTAAAGTTTTATTCATGATATACTTTACGATTTTAAAATTTACTATTGGACTCTTACTCTTATATTACTGAATCACTCTCAACTCTCCATTCTCAACTCTCAACTTCTTCAACTCCATGAATCTCTTCAATGCTTCCAGATAGTAGTAGTCGGCATAGTTTAGCGGAGTGTCTATCTCAGAACCGTTAGGCAATGAGCCGACAGAGTGCAATAGGATAAATCCTTGATTGTCGCCAACTTTTGCGAGGTATGCATCGCTTGACAAACTCTTCAGAATCTTTTCTGCGTAATCCAGATATTTCTGTCCGTCGGGAACCATAGTGCTCAACTCGATTAATGCAGAAGCAGTAACAGCGGCGGCGGATGCATCACGCGGAGTCTCTTCTGTCACAGGAGCGTCATAGTCCCAATAAGGAATAGCGTCGTCAGTCTTCACACGATCCATTATCATGTCGGCTACTTTCACTGCAAAGTTCAAGAAAGTAGTGTCGTTTGTTTCACGGTAGCAAGCTGTGTAACCATATACAGCCCATGCCTGACCGCGTGCCCATGAAGAATCATCGTTCTTGCCTTGATGAGTCTGTTTGCGTTCTACTGTTCCGTCGTTGTTGTAGCTCACTACATGCCAGCAAGTATAATCCGGGCGGAAGTGGTTGTTCATAGTAGTCATAGCGTGTTTAACGGCGATGTCTTTATATTTGTTGTCACCTGTTGCTTTTGCTACGTTAAACAGAAGGTCGAGGTTCATCATGTTGTCGATGATAACCGGGAAGTTCCATGTTCCGAAATCCCATGAACGGATAGCGGCGATAGAATCGTTGAAACGTCCGCAAAGATTATCAGCTGTTTCTTTCATCACGGCTGCGATAGTATCGTTAGGGGCCAGACGTTCAGCATTGCCATAACTGCAATTGATCATGAAGCCTAAATCGTGTGTGCCTTTGTAATAACGTACAGGATTCAAGAGATTTGTATATTGAATGGCTTGTGCTTTCAGAGTATCGTTTCCTGTCAGTTCGTATGCGTACCATAAAGAACCAGGGAAGAAACCGCTTGTCCAGTCATAAACGCCACAGAGACGGCGTTTACCTAATTGCTCTGCAGTCGGTTGTGCGCGAAGTGAGTCTTTGAAAGTCAGTGAGTCTCTTTCTAACTGACGGCAAAGGAAGTCCATATCGTAGCCTGTGCGGATAGAACGCGGCAACATACCTGTGCCATTAATTTCCTCTGCGGAAAGCTGTAATTGTGCAGAAGCTACATCCAGTCCTTTTTTTATCCAACTGTAGTCTTCCTTAGGGGCTGTTTGGCACGATGCAAGCGCAATTGTAACCGAAGCAAAGAGAACGAGTTTCTTTTTCATGTTATTCATTTTAAGTGATTGTTTTTAGAAGTTTTGTAACTGATGCAAAAGTAGGCGAAAGCTCTAATTTTATGTTACAGGATTGTTGAAAAGGCATTTAATTAAGGCTTTTCAAATATTGATTTTGTTGAAAAAGGTTTTAATATTCTCCAATATGCCCCTAACTAGGCATATTGGAGAGGGATTAGATTTGAATTTTTTAATTCCAATTAGGGTTTTGCACAAACTGTTCACATAAATCCATATCACGTTGTGGAATAGGAAAGAGTTCATGTTTACCTAGTTTTGTATATCTACCAGCAGTATTATAAGGTGTATTTCCATTATTGTCTGTGAACCAACTTCTGATACTATTGGATGTCTCTTTTACTGTTTTATAATAAATTCCCCAGCGAATCAAGTCTAAACGTCGATGTCCTTCAAAAGCTAGTTCGTAAGCACGCTCATCTTGAATAGCTTTGCGGAATTGATCTATATTAAGATTTTGCAGGTCATGAGAGTGGTCTCCGTATGCACGAAAACGAACTTTGTTTATTGCATCATAAGCTTCTTTTGTGGGTCCTTGTTTCCATTCATTTAATGCTTCTGCATAAAGTAATAATACATCTGCATAACGTAAGAAATACCAATTAACATTGGACTTGTCATTATTGATTAATTTGCTTTGATAGATAACATACTTTTCTATATCCCATTTAGCTGGAGTATAGTTCTGTTTTTCTTTGTTTTTCTTTGTTTTATCACAGTCGTTTTTTAAAGCTGTAGCTTCTGTATCGCTTTTACCTTTGGCATATAATGTTTTGGTTGGACTATATTGATAATTAGCGATGGACAGATTGTAACGTTTATCGGGAATTGGGGTGTTTTCGTCAAATACTTCTTGTCCTTCCGGTAGATCTTTTTCTCTCCATTTAATAACGAATGGGTGTACTACTTTATAATTACCAGCACAACTACCTCGTTCTCCAGCGATTACTGTTGTTTTTACTCCATTCCACTTTCCAATGCGTCCACAAGCATCACTGGCACCACCTGCTGCTGTGGTACTGTAAAAACTGATTTCAATAAGACTTTCGGTTGGATCCCAAATGCCATTGCATGTATTTAACCACAATTGTTCATAATCGTTCAATAAATCATGTTGGCGCGATTCAATTAAAGATTTAGCAGTTTTAGCGGCTTCTTCCCATTTTGAGTGGTCTTCTATAGGATAACCTGCCCAAGTCGCATAAACTTTAGTTAATAATCCTAATGCAGCACCTTTTGACATACGGAATTTGCTGTTTTGACGGTCTGTATCTTCTTTTGCGTAAGGTAGATTCTGAATTGCATATTTTAAATCTTCTTCAATAAACTCGTAAATTACCTTAGGGCTTTCTTGTACGAATGTACTTGGCGCTTGTTCTGACATTGCTGTACTAGTCATAAGAACTACGTTCCCGAATCTACGTACTAATTCAAAATAACACATTCCACGTATAGCTCTAGCTTCCGCCATATAAATATAAGCTAGTTGTTTATCTGTTTCTGTGTATGTTTTCATTCTTTGTTTTAGAATCTCCATGAAGTCATTAGCGTTGTATATCGCTTTATATAAGGCGGCCCATGTTGCCTGTACTTCTGATTGACTAGCATTAAATGCATTGCTTGGAATAATACGAAAGTTTTCTGTAGTACTTCCTTCTACTTGTTCACAATCTGTTGCCATATTGAAAAGAATGGAAAGATTGAATCCATACATTGCATCACTTACTAAACTTTGATAGACTCCTAATAAAACTGTTTCTGCTTCTTGAGCATTTAACATAAATCTGGTTTTGTCTATTTCTGTTCTAGATTCTTCGTCAAGCGAACATGAAAAAGGAAGTATGCATATCGCTGACAATAGTATATAATAAAATATCTTTTTCATTGCGTTTATTTTTATTAGAATTGAAGATCAATACCAAATGTGAATACTCTACTCTTAGGATAGGCACCCCAATCTAGTCCTGGTGTCATAGGATTATTGCCAGCTGTACTTACTTCTGGATCATATCCACTGTATCCATTAATGCAGAATAAATTCTGTCCACTAGCATAAATGCGGAGTCTTGAAATATAGGCTTTCTTTGTCCATTTATGAGGTATAGTGTATCCTAATGTTACATTTTTCAATCGTAAGAAGGAACCATCTTCTACAAAACGGGAATATACGTCATTGGTTATGTAACCTTTAGTAGAAGGAACCTTGTTTGAGGCATTGGTTTCGCTCCAACGATCAGCGACTTCTGCCATCATATTTCTACGGCCACTTCTTGTTTGCGTAGCATATAAACGTGTAGCGTTATATATGTCATTGCCATAGTTAAATTGGAACATGAAACTAAAGTCAATTCCCTTATAATTAAATGTATTGGTGATACCTCCATACCATTTAGGTAGTGCATTACCTATTACAGTACGATCTTCGGTTGTGATAATGCCATCGCCGTTTTGATCTTTGTATTTTACGACACCTGGACGTAATCCGTCTGCATCTGTATAACGTGTATTATTAACAACACCTTCTTTTAGTATCCATTGATTGTTAGGAGTCTTATAAAAGTCGGAAGATTGATAAATACCATCAAATTCATAGCCGTAAATCTGTCCTAAAGAAGAACCTACTGTTGCAATGTAATCATCTTGTGTAAAGTTACCATCAAAACCAGAACGAGTTGTTTTATAATTAGCCCCTGATTCTAAGGATTTAAGTTCGTTACGAATGAATGAAATATTAAAATTGGTATTCCAGGTAAAAGATTTAGTTTGTATATTCGTACTACTTAAGCTCAATTCAATACCACGATTTTGGATTTTACCAATATTTTGATATTGAGTACTATGTCCTGTGACATGGGCTAACTCTTGTGCAAGTAATAAATCTTTTGTATTTTTTATAAAGAATTCTGCGGATGCATTTAAACGACTATCAAAGAAGCCCAAATCAATTCCTAAATTGACACTAGAAGACCCTTCCCATTTCAGATTCTGGTTTTTAATCTGTTTTGGAGTTAATACAGTGACAGGGCTATTGCCTATACCATATTTATTATTTTGATATAAATCCAATGAAAGATAATTAGAGATACGGTCATTACCTACAACTCCCCAACCAAATCGTACTTTAAAATTGGAAATCCATTTTATATCTTTCATGAATGCTTCTTCCGACACACGCCATGCGGCAGAGAATGAAGGGAAAAATCCCCATTTGTTTCTCTTTGAAAATACTGTAGAACCATCAGCACGTACTGTAGCTGTTAATAAATAACGATTATCATAATTGTAGTTTCCACGTGCAAAGAAAGAAAGTAATTTTTTATCTCCAAAATCAGTAACAACTTTACTTGGAGTAGCACCTAATCCTAAATTATTATTTCCTAGATGGTCAAATGGAAAATCCATAGCTTGTCCTAAAAGGTATTCAGTACTACGATATGCAATTTCATGACCGAGCATGATGTCATAGCTGTTCTTTTTATTAATTTTCTGTTTCCAAGTTAAATTGTTGGAGTTTTGCCAACGTAAATCACGCCCCATTTGGGTATCTCCATAAGGTTTTTGACCATTGCGAAAAGCTTCTTTGGAACCATCTTTATAGAACTTATCGGTGCGACTATTCGTTGTGTTATAAGTTGCTGCACTTTTGAATGTTAGTCCTTTGATAATTTCCCAACTAAGAGAAACATTAGCAGACCACATCTCTGATCTTTTCTTATTAGTTACAGACTCTGTTTGAACAACAGGATTTACTTGTGCTAAACTGGTACCATCTTCTAACATAACAGGGTCGATTGCAGAAGTTAAAAGTTCTTCATCTGTTAATTTTAAACCACCAGTAGGACGCGCACTTAAAATTTGTGCTAGCATATTAAATCGTCCGGTGTCTGCAGTTGTTCCTACACCTCTTTTATTAGTTTGTGCATAGTTTACAGTTGCATCAAATGAAATCTTTTTTGTAAGTTTCTGTTTAATACGGAATTTAGCTGTTGTTCTGTCAAAACCGCTATTATTGAAAATACCATTTTCGTTGTAACGTGTGAACAAAAGAGAATATGTCGTTTTTTCATCTCCACCGGTAATTGAAAGATTATGATCTTGTGACCAAGTTGGATTGAACGTTTCATTTTGCCAATCCACACCTCCTAAACCGATATAGTCATCTAATGTTTGGTAGCGATGAGGAATGCCATCATCATCGTTTCCTAACTTATAATAGGTGTCTGTATATCTAGAATCGATATCACCTTGGAGTTTTACAAATTCATATGGACTTAATAAATCCAACATTTTTGTAATTTTACGATAACTTGCTGAACCATTATAGGTAATTGTTGGTTTGCCTACTTTCCCTGATTTGGTTGTAATCATAACAACACCATTTGCAGCGCGTGCACCATAAATAGCTGATGAAGAGGCATCTTTCAAAAATTCCATAGACTCGATGTCTGAGTTTGCAATATTATCAATATTATCCACTTCGAAGCCGTCTACAATGAAAAGAGGAGAAGCATCGCCAGTCATGGTACCGACACCACGGATATTTATATTAAAACCTGACCCAGGACCACCGTCTGATTGGGTAATTTGAACACCGGCAATTTGTCCTCCTAAAGCTCCAATAACGGAACTACTCTGAAATCCTTCAACGTCTTTGGAAGCTAGAGAGGCCACTGCACCAGTTAAATCGCTGCGTTTCATTGAACCATAGCCTACAACAACAACTTCATCTAATGCCTGATTATCAGGTACCATTTTGATAGTTAGCTTTTGTTGACCAGTGAATTTTACTTCTTGAGTTTTGTACCCAATGTATGAAACTGTGACAATTGCTCCTTTGGAAGCATTAATGGAAAAATTTCCGTCAATGTCGGTTATAGTTCCTCCCACATTACCTTTTATCATAACAGTAGCACCGATTAGTGGAGTATCTGTTTCATCAACAACTGTTCCTTTGATCATATTTTGTGCATATAAGCTAATGGATATGACCAGAGCCAAGAGGGTAATGAACCCTCTGTGGCTAAATGTTTTAGTTATTATATTGTACATAATTTGAGTATTAGTGTTTTGGGTTATAGCTTATTCTCCAAATTTTTCATCGAACCAAATAACAAATGGGAATGCTTTTATTCCGCTATCTTTGATTTTTTTTGTATCTTCAGTTGTCATATTTCCGTTGGTTTTGGTTATGTATGTCATTTGAGCAATAAAAAGTCCATTTGCATATCCATGATCATACCATTTGTTTGCTACGACTTTGACTGTGAATGGATTGGAATCACCATTGTTAACATATGCTAATGGCTTGTTAAGGTCGGTTATTGGATTACCATCCTTGTCAAATCCAGAAACAGGATCCTTGGCTCCATAAGAGGATATAGCATCATCGTATCTTTTCCATACATGGCAAAGAAAATCATTAGCGCCTTTATCACCAACTCCTGTTTCATGTACTGAATTATCTGGTGGGGTTTCCCCATCAATTTCGGTTCTAATTCCTCCAATGTTGTGATAATAGAATGTACGTGCATAATCTAAAGCAAAATGTTTATTATCTATTATCCAATTTACAGGATTTGTTTGGCCATTTTGTGTTTCATATATATTCACTTGTTCAGAAGTCCCCCCGTTTCTTGGAGATACTTTTAAAACAAATGGCGTGTATTCTATTCTATAATTATCTTTAGGAGCGCTTACAGTGCCTCCCACCATTGACATATGAACGAAAACAGGTAGAGTGACTGAAACTGCTGTTGGGTCATCTTCTGCTTTTGAATACTTTTCTCCGTCATAGGCTGTTGCGGTAATTATAGCTGCGTCAGCGAAGGACATATCGTCCTTTCCTGAAGGCCAATTGAATTTAAATTTACCAGTTGTCGCCTCTATTTTTGTGAATCCCACTTTTCTAACTTTCTGGGCTTCCCAGGTAATTGTAGGAGTATATCCAGGTCTAACAGTTTTATCAAAGTCAAATGAACTTGCTATTGGTGTTATTTCCTGTATATCTTCAGATGTTCTATATCTGAATTGATTATCAAATATCTCATCAGAGAAATCTTTGTCAGAATAATACTTTTTATAATTATTTCCATAGCTGAAAGTTGTGAAATTATTAGGATTCTTTCCTATTTGTAGAGAGAACTCTGCTATTGTGGGGTTTTCTTCAGTACTTTTTTGATTTTTTGCTTGTACTCGGATTGTATAATTACCAATGGGGAGTTTATTTCCTTTGTTGATTGTAAATGAACCATCCTCAGCATTGAAACCGGGCTTGAGCTGTTCAACGATTTTAGGATCTAATCCTTCTTCGATTAAGATGAAGGAGACTTTATCACCCTCAAAGTCTTGATTTTTTTGAATCGTAAATTTACTTTTCTCAACTTGTTGGACTATATGATTTTCTCCATAAGTGAAATTAGCAATAGGAGTAATGAAATCTACAGTTTCTAATTTAAGTTTGTTTTCAAATACAATACCTTCAGGAGCATATTTGTTTTTCACTCTTATGCTAATGAAGAATATTTCTCCTTTTGTAAATCCATGTCCTGCTGCAACATGTATTTTCCCTTCTCCATCAATTGTAAATTTATCTATTGTGGGGGTTCCATTATTATCCATTTTAGGCATAACACTTTCAATAGAAAATGCTAAACCATCCTTGGACCCTATCATAGTTGGAGCATTTTGAGTATCGTATTTTGTATCAGGATGTTCACTGCTAGCTTGCTCTATAAAATCTTCTTCAGGAGTGTAAATCAAATCCATAGGTTCGGATGTTATATCCACCGTTAATGCATTGGTAAATAACCCATCTTCTTCTTTGCTATCATTTCCCATTGCATTGGTTCTTAATTTTAGATTAAGAACATATATGCCAGGTTCTGCTTCTGCATAATTAGGTACAGTCGAGATTATACCTGTTTGTGAGATAGTGAATAGTTTGTTAAAATTCTCATAAAGTATTCCATCTTTAAAAACACTTGATATTGAGTATTGGCTAATAGAAACGTGGCTCCCATCACTGACAACTTGCGCAGTCGGCAATTCTAACTGATCTTGGTTATCACGGATATATTGAAGCTTAATTTCTAATTTATCAGGCTCAACTTTTACTCCTTCAGGTATTGCTTTTAACATATTGACAACAACTATATCTTTAAAATTATATTGTTGTCCATTGGCTATACAAGAGATAGATATTTTGTAGGTACCTATTGCGGCATTTTTGGTATTGCTTACACTTATTGATCCGGTAGTGGCATCTATATTGAAACATTGCCCTGAATATGGCTCTCCATTAAGAGTTATTTCAGTAATTGAAAAATCAGAGGGTGCTGGCCCTTTGTATGACGGACTACTAATTTCTCCTGTCATTGATGGACCTATATCTGTTAGGCCAGTGTAATAGATGACAAAATTTGTAGAGTCAGTAGTTTCTGTATCTGTACAAGATATACTGATAAAATTCAATATCACTACTGACAAAATTGCCCAAAAACTTGATGTTAGATTTTTTAGACTCATTGTATATTGGTATTAGTTTATAATTGGATTTATTAGGAATTCCATTCTAAATTATACGTTTGACTGTCAATCTCAATTTTTACAGAGATTCCTTGAAGGATATCTTTGCCCATGTCTGTAAGATTGGCTTTAATTGAATGCTCTGTAGGAGTTGTTGTAGGGTATATTACAGTTATATAACGAACTGGAGTATCACTGTCTTTTTCCATATTGACAGAGTAGGCTTTGCGAGCAGTAAATGATTGGTCTGTTTTAGTAGCAAAACGCCCTTCAAATTCTTCAGATGTAATCTCTTTGGACCCGAAACTGCGTACAACTAAGTTATTACCATCATTGTATTTCGTATGAGCTCCGTTGCTTTCTTTATCTAGATCTACGTCAGCTTCTTGTTCTCCAAGGTGAAAATATAATTTAGTTGTACCGGTTGCAGTTCCAAATCCTTCATCTACCAATACAAAAAAAGGATTGCTTTCATTCTTATTGACAAAGAATATAGAACGACGATGAGTAAAATTATCATAGCTTGGATTTTGCGTTACGATTACCTCGTGGCTAGAATTGGCAACTTCAACTCTTTTTCCTAAAGTATATTGAATATTACCATCTCCCAAGGTCATAGTGTTGTGTGCCTTAGTACTACGAAACCATTGACGTAACTCTTTAATAGTTGAACCATTCCCCATGTATGTACATACTCCCGAGTCAGGAAAGAAATTACGCCCATTGTGATATAGCTCAAATGTGCCATTATCTAATTGTTTATGACTCCAATCCCCTGTCGTTTCATTTAAATAGTTATTACTATGTATTAGAACTGTAGCTTGGGTGTAATTTCCATTATCTCCCCAACTATTGCGTAATATATAATGTCCAGAAGCCTCAAATGCCTTAAGGTCTGTACTTGGTCTTGTCCCTTCTGCCCCCATAGTAGCCATAAAACGAAGTTCTTGGTTGCTAGGAAACATCTCGGAATATTTTATAAAATTTCTTTTTAAAACATCTCTTTGCTTCATCCATGAATCGTTTAATGCTGATGTGCAGAATTCATTCTTGTTAGTATTAAAATAATTAGGAAAAGTGAAATGCATTACTAATTCAGCTGCTTCCTCAAGTCTTTCGTAGATTTGCGGTGAAAGCAGATTTGCCAATTGTTGATTTTGATCGATTAGCCTTTTTATATTATAGAATTCATCTAAAGTTCCTATATGGTAGTGTAGTGATAGGTCATTAAACATTCCATCTTCTAAACACTGTTTAGGTGCCTGTTCATTAAGAATATTGAATCCCATTTCTTGCCATTTTGCAGCGTTCTTAAATTCTGGGAACAAAGTTCCTGCAAAAGCTAAGGCTGTGCCTTGACTTAATAAAATATTATTTTCATCTTGATAACGGAATTTTGCTAAGTAATCAGCGTGCTCAGCAAAATGAGCTAAAAAGAAAGAAAGCCATTCTGGAGTAAAATTAGGAGAGAATTTGAAATAATCAAATAACTCTGTTTGTCCTATAATACGGGTGGAAACCTGTAATTGCCGCCATGTTGTTTCATTGGGTGTCTCAGGTTTGGGATTTTTGAGTACCCAATCTGTATATACTTCTTTCCAAGAAAGTATATATTTCTCGTCATTTGATTTTTGGTAAGCTTTTCCTTGATAAGGCATCCAATAGTGACGATGTAGTTGCTTTTGATACTCTTGGTCGGCTTTTGGTGGATTAAAATTCCAATTGATAGTTTTATCCTCATTTTGTAATGACCAAGGTTTATTCTGGGTTTTGTCTTCTAAATAGTTAGTATTGACATAAAAACGATATTTGTCCATTGCATAGTCAGCATATAATTGCTCATTTGCTGTAATTGTCGATTCTAAAAGTGAAACATTGGGATTAGTTATGCCAATTCTACCTTTATAATAGGTAAGTAGTGCTTTTGCAGCAGAATAGTAATTCCCTGTTTCGTACCATGCTTTCACTTGTTCCAATCCTGGGTAATCAAGATTAAGAGCCTCGAATAAACTTAGTTCAATGTCTTCGTTGGGTAGTGTCGATTCTTCTTCCGTAGAATTACCACCACTGTTTTTGTAGAGTTCGTCGTCATCTGTGCATCCTGTAAATGCAATCAGTGAGAACACGCAAATAAAGAAGATGTTCTTCATACTTTATTAGGTTTTAATTATTAAAAGTTATATTTTACTGTTTGCAAATGTAATCTCTTTATATATAACGATTAGCCGAAGTTGTTCAGGCTTTGTTCAAAAATGTTTTTTTGATATTAGTTTTGTTGAATCATATGCTATTTATGTTCAAAAAAACGGTTTATGACTTGGTAATAGGTCTTTTGTATGTCATAATGTAACCTTCTCATACATATATAGAGGAAGGCTTTTGTACATTTTTAGGTGTTGGTTTGGACGTTTTTTAGTCCAAAATGATTTTGGGAAACAGGTGGAATAGGAGAGATTATGAAGTCCGGAATCTTTCCTTGAGGATAGATCAAGACCTCTTCTCCTTTCTTTAAATCAATTTGATATGTGCCGTTGGTGGTGGCTTGTACAGTAAACGTCCGTTTCCCTTTGAATATGGGATTAACGATGTCGGTAGTTACGATACATGGTTCTCCTGCAAGACTTTTGATGTGGATAAACAGTGTTTTCCCATCCTTTCTGTTGGCAGATACTTTGAATGCTCCTTCTGTGCGTAAACCGGAGAAGCAGACATCCTTCCAAACATCCGGCAGTGCAGGGAAAATACGGAGTTTCCCTCCCCAACTTTGTATTAACATATCATGTATACATTGTGCGCCTGATAGTGGCGTCTCGATAACCGGGCCGCTTTCTTTATACATAGTGGTCGAACTAAGGAACTTGCCAAATAATTTATTTAGATAGGATAAAGCCTCGTTTCCTTTTCCAATAGCGGAAGATATAGAAGATGCACCTGTACATGAGTAACCTAAAAGAGCTTTCGGCTTACTTTGCCAAAAGGCTAATGATTTCTCTATAAGTCGGGTATTGTTTGGTTGCTCCTTATTAATAAGGTATAAAGGATAGATGGAAAGCAAGTGTGAATAATGCCTGTGGGAGAAAGCATAAGGTGTGTCTTTTCCAATAAGTAACCCATTTTCATCCATAGGATACGGAGTGAGATTATCCAATACATCTTTCCAGGTTGAATTTAGTGGATCTTGAATCTGCAATCGCTGTGCTGACTCCAATAAGGTCTGACAACCCCAATATAATAATGCAAGGTCAAAGTTACAGTCTTCCGTTACACCATATTCGGGAGAATAAGTTTCAGGTAGATGATATTTGCCGTCTTCTCCTTTTTGGATAAAATGAAGATAGTAATTGATAGCCCCTTTTAATAGCGGGAACAATTTGTTACGCAAAACTTCATCATCTATTTTGTGACGATAAATAAGCCAAAGATTATGGCAGGCCCAAGGAAGAAGTCCCACTTGCGCTTTTCCTTTACCGGGAATTCCTACAGTGGTCGTCATGCATTCCAGATTTGAAGCAACACCTATGCCCAATGAGTTGTGACGATATGCGGCGGGTATGTTCAAGCGTAGTTGGTCAATGTGATTATAGAGTGCATTCTCTAGAGATGCGGCTAAATCCAAATGGTCGGAAGCATTCAGTGCCCAGTAGGTGAGTTGCACGTTGAGGTTCCACCAGGCATTTGGCCACGGTGTTTCAGATAACCACGGACCGGTGTTATCTATTAATGCCCGTTCGCCACGAGTAGCTGAGGCTAGTTTATACATTTGAATCCAGTAGAAATTTTCTTTCTTTGCATCCGGTAAGCTGATGAAACTAGCGGGATAATAAGAGTTCCACCATTGCCGATGAGCGTTTTGAAGTGCTGCATAACCTTTACGTATAGCTTGGCGTATTTCTGCTTTACAAATCTTTTTTGAAGTACTTTGTGGATAAGTGTGTGTAAGATTTATCCATAAGATTCTTTCTTGTGGAGACGTTTTTGTCTCTTGCCATCCTACGGTTGTTTCTCCTCCTGCCAATAATTCTTGTATAGATAAGTTTATCTCATTTTCTTTGCTGTTAGTAGGGGAAGGATTGAGTTCATAACCTTCGGGGATCTTATTCGTTTTTCCTTGCCTTTTGAATAATAGATAACGCGGGCTGTTGGCTTCAGCAGCTATCCATTCCCATCGAAAGTCATGTTCGTCTCCTTCGGTAGTTGCTTTAACTACGATGATCATATCATCAGCATGAACGAAAGTTTGTAAATGGATAATTCCTTTCGTAGTGGTGATTTCGGTTGAAGCCTCTGCGTTCCAAAGATCAAGACGCATCTTGCCGCTGATTATTTCTCCTTTAGGGTGTAAAGCAAAATGCCCGGTAAGTAGTCGGGGAATTCCAAATACATCTCTTTTTGCACGATGATCGTGTACATCACAGTTTCCTGTTTCCAGGCGTATATAGTTTTTATCCGGTTCTTTGTAGATCATTACTCCCAACCTGCCGTTACCTAGATAGGCTGAGTCATACCAATATTCCGGTAATCTTTCCCATATCATATCCTGCTGACTCATAAATTGAGGCCAATTTATATTCTGCTTGATATCCATAGAATAAACATCCGCACTACAAAGGCAGATTAAAAGCAGAAGGATACAGTTATAGTATCTGCGTTGAATATTCATAGTGCTATTTATGTGTTTATAAGGTTAACGAGAGATTTACAGGTTGCTAACAAAAATAGGAATAAAAATAATAAATTCCAACTAATTGCTTGAATATATTTTTGCATAACTTTTAGTGTTTGAGTTGAAAGCTTAGTGGATATACCTGATTACCGATAGTCACTTCAATAGAAACATGGTTTGAGTTTGACGGGTCATCAGTAAATTTTGCACTGATCTTTTGATTGGAAACCTTACTGACCGGATATAGTATGGTGATGTATCGCACGGGGATACTTCTTTGTTTCTTCATAACAAGTGAATAGGCTTTTCTTGTTGAGTATTTTCTGTCGGTCTGATAAGATATCCGTCCATCAAAAGGCTTTAGGGTGATAGCCTGATTTCCAAAGCTTCGGATTAATAAGTTATTGTTTTCAAAGGTAGTATGTGCGCCTGCCTCTTGACTGTCCAGAATAACATTATTTACAGATGTTTCATCGCAAAGATGGAAATATAATTTCGCATAACCGGTTGCTGTGCCAAATCCTTCGTCTACCAATACGAAAAATTCGGTCGGTTGTTTTACATAAAAAACAGTACGGCGGTGTTTGAAATCATTGTATCCTTGATTTTCGGTAACTATGAGTTGCCGGTCGGCGTTTTCTTCTTTTAGTAGTAGCTTGCCTTCTGCCTTGCTGATATTTTCTGCACCGATATCTTCATGATCTTCAGATTTTCCCAGTACCATTGTATTGTGCGCTTTGGTTTGCCGAAACCATCTGCGTAGTTTCATTACTTCTGCATCATCCTCTTTCATATATGAACATACTCCGGAGTCCGGAAAGAAATTACGACCGTTATGATATAACTCGAATGTTCCGTTATCAAGTTGGTTATGGCTTGAGTCTTGTAACTTGGAAGATATGTTATTGCTAAGTATCAGCATTGTAGACTCTGGTGTCCAACCGTTGCGCAATACATAAAATCCGGAATCTTCGAATGTTTTGATTCTGCTGTCGGGAAGAGTGCCTTCATTACCATACGTTTGCATATACTTTAATTCAGAATCTTCCGGAAACATTGCCGCATACTTCACAAAGTTTTTGTTTAATACACTGCGTGTTTTTATCCATGAATCATTGAATGCGGGACTGCACTGTTTGCTTCCTTTCTCAAAATAACTTGGGTATGTGAAGTGCATGACAACTTTGGTGGCTTTCAAAAGTGTTTCATCGAGCTGCGGTGAGAGCAGATTGTCCGGCAATTTATTCAGTTGGATAAGCCGTTTGAGATCATAAAGTCCGTCTACTATGCCTATATGATAATGAAGAGAGAGATCGTTAGTCATTCCATCTTCCAAAAATAACTTTGTAGTTTGATCATTTATAATCTCACATCCTGTTTTCTGCCATTGTGGGGCATTCTTAAGTTCCGGAAACAATGTTCCGGCAAATACCAATGCTACTGCCTGGCTTAGTAGAATATTGTTTTCTCCGGAATATTTGTACATGGATAAATAATCGGCATGTTCAGCAAAATGTATGAGGAAAAAGGAAAGCCATTCCGGAGTGAAATGAGGGGAGGATTTGAAATACTCGAAAGATTCTGTTTGCCCCATAATACGTGTGGACATTTGGAGCTGGTGCCATTGGAATTTGTCCGGCTTCCCATTCGGCTTTGGATTTTTGAGTATCCAATCTGTATATACTTCTTTCCATGAAAGCATATATTTTTCATTTTTGGATTTTTGATAGGCTTTGCCCTGCATCGGTATCCAATTATGGCGATGTAACTGCTTTTGATATTCATTATCAGCACCTTCGGGAGCAAATTGCCAATTAATCATTTGGCCGTTACTTTTCAGTGAATATGGAATTTTCCGATCTTTGTCTTCCAAGTAATTGTCATTGACGTAAAAACGATATTCGTCTATGGCATAATCGGCATAACCTTGCTCCGTGTCATTAAGAGTAGCAGTCAGATTGGGGTTTTCAATGGCCGTTCTGCTTCTGTAGTAGGTAAGTAACTTTTGCATAGCTGCATCATTCTCACCCCTTTTATATAAAGATTTTATTTCTTCTAATCCCGGATAATCAAGATTGAGAATATCAAATAAATGTTCTTCGGCCTCTTCCTGAGGAGGGGTTGGCTCGTCTTTGGGAGGAAGATTATTATTGTTTTCCTGAATGTCGTTGTCAGTGCACGCTATAAACGTGGCGATAAGAAATAACAATATGTGGATACCTAATTTATTACCGAAGCTCATAGTATTAATTATTAGTTTACGCAATTTCTGAGTACTGATTTATTTCTCTGCAAATATATGGAGTAAAGTAGCCTGATTATGGATAATTTTATTGAATAGTATTTCAATTTTGTGCAATGTTCCTGTTTGATACGTGGAAAAGGCCGTAGCATTTTGTAGAATTGTGCTGTAGTATTAATAATCTCACCTACTTATATTATGCAAAACATCTTGGTCTTTTGATAAGTTCTTCTAATAGAGTTAATGAGTTGGAGTTGAGTAATCGACCGGTTGCTGTTGTGTAACCACATGGAAAGACAAGTGTAACTTATCGGTTACACAACTGTAATGCATTAAAGAAAAAATGCACTTTTCTCTTGGAAAAAAGCGAAAACATCCTGTTGTTTTTTGTAAACTTATTCTATTTTACCCTTGTTTTTGGACTTAAACATTTGATAATGAGGACTGCAACATTTTTGTATTTCCCCCTATAATACTTAGAATAACTACAAAAATGTCACAGGCGATGAAAGAGAGGTTCATATTGCTGTTTTACAATAAAAATTCTTCTATATTCTCCGGAGTAATTACTGTAAAAGTAGCTCCCGGATAATTCTCAGAAAATGCTCTTGGAAATTTGGCAGAACGTTTGGGATTCCACTTGAATTCATAAGTCATTAACTTTCCATCTCCTTCTTCTATCAAGTCTATTTCCTGCATGGCAGTTGTACGCCAAAACCAAGTGTTATGCCATAAATGGTGGTATTGAAGATATTTGATTCGTTCTGAAACAAGGAAATTCTCAAATAAAGCTCCTATATCTGAACGGGTTTCCGCTAACGAAAAGTTGGCGATTACAGCGTTACGTATTCCATTATCATAGAAATATATTTTTCGGCTGCTTTTTAGTTCATTTCTGAGATTACGGCTGAATGAACCTAAACGGAAGATTATATATGATTGTTCGAGCAATATAACATAGCGTTCTACTGTTTTCGGATCAAGATCACATAATTGTCCTAATTCATTATAAGAGACTTCAGAGCCTATTTGAAAAGCCAGTGCTTGAAGGAGTTTTACAATCTTGTCTGCCTCATCCAGTAAACCATGATGATTGACCATTTCTTGAAAAGAAAGAGGGTACATTTTATATTCCCATTTTCTTCCGGTAAGAGGCTCATTTACTTTATTGGCTAAGTCGAACGAGGAACTTCCTGTGGCAATCAATTGTATTCCATTTATTTGGTCGGTGATTAGTTTTAAGCGTAATCCTATATTTTCGATACGTTGTGCTTCATCAATGATGATAATTTTCTTTTTTCGAGCATTTTTTTGGATTTGGACTTATCCTTTTGTCCTCTTAATATATTCTGTCGGCAGGTATCCAAAATATTTCTTGAAACTTGTAGCAAAGTAAGACGGGGTATTGAATCCCACCATTGTACTGACTTCCGCTACGGTATAACGTCCGTCTTTCAGTAGTTTGGCAGCTTCGTTGAAACGAATCTTACGTATAAAGTCGATCGTGGATTCACCGGTAATCGCTTTCAGTTTCAAGTGCAAGTTGGAGCGGCTCATGTTCATTTCTCTGGCAAACTCATCGGTGGAGAACTCGATATTGTCCATATTCTTTTCTACAATACTTACGGCACGTTTAAGCAAAGCCTCGTCCATGGCATTAAACGTGATCTTTTCGGGTTCTACTTCCAAAGACTTGGAATAACGTTCAAGCATACGTCTGCGTGTACGCATCATATTTTGTATCTTCGTGGTCAGGATCGAAAGAGAGAAAGGTTTGGGGATGTAGTCGTCCGCACCCATTTGCAGACCTTCCATCTGGTCTTTTATTTCGCTTTTGGCTGATAACATAATTACCGGAATGTGACAGGTCGGAATGTTCTGTTTCACATTTTTGCATAACTTGATACCATCCATAACGGGCATCATCACATCAGTCACGATAATATCTACCTCATTTCCTTTCAGTTTCTCCAATGCTTCTTCACCATTTCCTGCCTCTAATATATTGAACAGTTCGGCAAGCCCGCTACTTAGATAGTGCCGGATTTCATTGTTGTCTTCTACGATGAGAATGGTTCCTCGCTTTTTGTCACCGGATTCTATAGCTTCATTCTCCACCTTTTCCGTGTCGATGAAATACATTTCTTTGGAATTGGTGGAATATACCTGTTCCTCCTCGCTCTTCTTGCCGTTAGCAGCCAGTTCGGAGGGCTTGTAGATACTTATGTCCTGTGGCAGATAGACGGAGAACGTACTTCCTTTTCCTTCTTCGCTATCCAGTTCGATATGTCCGTGATGTAGTTCGACCAGACGTTGTATCAATGAAAGTCCGATACCACTTCCTACATGTTCACTTTCGATCTGGTAGAAACGCTCGAATATTTTTCCCTGTTTATTGATAGGAATACCGATACCGGTATCACTGACTTGCAACACCAGATAATTATTTTCTTCCTTCAACGTGACAGTAATGCTTTGGCCGCTTTCTGTATATTTGAAAGCATTCGAAAGCAGGTTGTTTACTATCAATTCCAGATAATTAGGATCGAAAAGTACCTCTTTATCTTCCAGATCGGAGTGGAGAGTATAAGTTATCTTTTTGTGGCGTGCCAGTTTATCATAAAACAAGAAATTTTCTTGTATCAGTTGGTAAGCGTTCGCTTTCTTGGCTTTCAATTCGAATACTCCGAGTTCGGCACGGCGATAATCCATCAACTGATTGACAAGGTGTAGCAGACGATTAGCGTTTCGTTGGATATATTCCAATTGGTTTCGTGTCCAACGATCGCTTATCTTATTGATGATATCCTGCAGAGGAGCCAGGATAAGAGTCAATGGGGTACGAAGTTCATGGGAGATATTGATGAAGAAACGCATTTTCATCTGGTTGATTTCCTCCTGATGTTCTTTGTCCCTGCGTTCTATTTCCAGCTCAGCTTCCATGCTTTTGCGCATCCAGAAGAAACGGAAAACGAAAGTGATGAAGCCGATAAAAGTGGCTAGGAAAAGAAGAATAGCCCACCATGTTTTATACCATATCGGAAGTACGATAATCTCGAGTACAGTTGGGATAGTGTTCCATTTACCGTCACTATTGGCGGCTTTTACCATGAAATGATAAGTCCCTTGTGGCAGATTAGAGTAGGAAACACTACGTTTGTCTGTCAGATAATACCATTCTTTATCGTATCCTTCCAGCTTGTAAGCGAAAGTATTATGCTGTCCTGAAATATAATTGGATACGACGAACTCAATGGTGAAAGCTGTTTGCCAGGATTTCAGTGTGATACTTTCAGTTTCACTGATGTTTTTAGTCAATATGCCTGTTTCATCGTCCGGGCGGACCGTTTTATTAAATAGCTGTAGCTTGGTTATTACTACCGGTGGAGTGTATGGATTGTCCAGCAACAACTCCGGACGGAAAGTAGTGATACCATTGATACCACCAAAGTACATTTGCCCGTTGGCAGTGCGGCAGTAGGAGGAAGAGTTGAATTGATTACTTTGTAATCCATCCGATTCTGTAAAGTTACGGAACTTTTCCGTTTCCGGATTGAAACAGGAAATACCACGATTGGTACTCAGCCAAAGTCGTCCGAAAGTATCTTCCAGTATGCCGTAGACCACATTATTGGGCAGTCCATTAATTGTAGTGTATCGTTTGATTGTTTTTTCTTCCTCATTAAAGCAATAGACTCCTTCACGTGTGCCTATCCAAATAATACCATTGGAAGCCTCGTAAATGCAATTGGTAAATAACTTTGTAACTGATGATTCAGGTAGTATCGTAACTTCTTGTATTTCCGGTCCTTCCTGTTGAAAGACTGATATACCCTCTTCGCCGCCAATCCAAAGTCGTTTGTGGGAATCCCTGAATAAGATTGTGATTCGTTGAGGAGTGAAAGGCGTGCCGTCTTTCTCTTTTTCTATGGTTGTAAAACTGCGTTCTTTCGGATTGAAACGGACTAAAGCGCTGAGTGTTCCCAATAAGAGATTACCGTCTTTGTCGGGAAGGATGGCATATACATTCTCATTGACAAGCTGGCTGTTCAGCTGATTGAAACTTTCCATCCGTCCACTGTTACGGTGGAGGACGTTCAATCCTCCGGCGTGTGTACCTATATATACCAATGATTTTTCTTCATCCACATATACAGCTTTGATATTGTTGGAACCGATACCGATTTCACGCTCGTTTTCTTGCAAGGCGTAATGGGTGAAATGTTGTGTCTTGGTGTTGTATAGATTCAATCCGCCGTCATTGGTTCCTATCCACAGATTCTTGTCCTTGTCTTCTACAATACAGCTTACTACATTGTCACTCAATGAGTTTTTATACGGGATGCGTTGTATATTCTTGAATCGGTTTCGGATGGGATGGTAATAGTTGAGGCCGCCAAAGTAGGTGCCAAGCCACATTCCTCCCTGTGAATCCATAAAAATACTTCGGACGGAACGTTGCGAAAGGCTGCCGCTTTCTACCGGACTGCTGCTATATGAGACGAACGAGTCACTGGCTTCGTGATAAATATTCAAATCATTGAAAGTTCCTACCCATAGACGGTTTTGTGAATCCAATGCCAGAGAACGTATGTAATTGGAACTTATACTTTTCGGATCGGAGGAGGAATGGAGGTATGTCTTTAGTTCTTTAGTTTTCGGATTGAGCAATAATAAGCCTGCCCCTTCGGTAGCTATCCATATTCGGGTGGGAGATTGCTGTAAAATAGCCTGAATCCGCTTGGTATCCAATATAGGAGTCACTTTCTCCAGATTTTTTTGAGTGACGGAATAACTGTAAAGCCCGTCTTCCATCGTACCGATATAGATTATGTCGCCATGCCGGTAAAGAGCGGAAGCTATGATTTTGTGCATGGCAGTGCTGAAAGCATCTTCTACAAACTTGGATTCTTGGCTGTCGAACATGATCAGACCTTCCTGTGTGCTTACCAACAATTGCTCAGGAGAGATTTCTGCGATGCCGTTGACCTGTTGCCGTTTGCCTTTTTTTTCATAGAAAAAGTTCTTGAATTGGTCTTTTTCTTCATCATAATAAGATAGACCGTCTCGTGTTCCTATCCAAACCCGTCCCTGACTATCGGTCTTGACAATTCTTGAAATGTCATTGGCAATGCTGTTAGGATCATCTTCATTGTGTTGGTAAACTGTGAATGCGTATCCATCATATTTGTTTACCCCATCATAAGTGGCAAACCACATATTGCCCCGTTTGTCCTGATCAATGGCGAATACAGTGCTTTGTGACAATCCTTCATTGATAGAGATATAAGAAAAGTTGATAGGTTCCGGAATTTCCGAAAAAGCGGAATGGGTACCTAAATACAGAAATAGCAGGCAAATGACTATATTTTTAAGGTTGCTCATTATTAGGTCATAAGATTAATAATGGCACCAAAGATAATAAAATCTTTAATATGCCCCATCGTTTTATCCGGAAAACAATGCAACCTTTTCCGGATAATGTTAAATATCTTTCTTCATTATTAGTCGATTTTCGTTATCGATGCGTTGGTAGGATATTTCATTCATAATGCTTCGAATCAGGAAAATACCCAATCCCCCGATAGGACGTTCTTCAATAGGAAGTGTAATATCCACATCTTCCACTTGTGTGGGGTCGAAAGAGGCTCCTTTATCCGTCAGAAGGAATATCAGTTGTTTTTCGGTAGCCGTTACTTTTAACAAAATGGCATGCTGCTCTTGTGGAGGATAGGCATACATGATGATATTGGCAACAGCTTCTTCTAGAGCCAGATTGATATTCATGGTTGTTTCTACAGACAGAGAAAGTTCTTCGCCTACTTCTTCTATAAAACTGGCTAAAACAGTTATTTCGTTTAGATTGTTCGAGATTGTTATTTCTTTTTCCATAATGATGTATTAGTTAATGATTTTATATTCGGGTTCGTATTGAATGAGTAAGATAGTCAGGTCATCACTGGCTTCAGCTTCTTGCACATGGTCTGCGATGGAGGTGACAATGACATCGACGATAGTGCGCACATCCGAAGAGGCATTATCAGATAAAACTTTCTGTAATTTTTCATCACCATAAAGCTCCTTCTCCGCATTCTCAGCTTCTGTAACTCCATCTGTATAAAGGAATAACTTACTTCCTTTTTCTAAGGTAATTTCTGTGTCCGTATATGTAGAGCTATCAATGACTCCTACGAATATCTGAGTCGGAAACTCCAAGAATGATACGTGCTTGTCCGGATGTATGAGTATGGGAGGATTATGACCGGCATTGCAGATTTTCATTTTGCCTGTTGATAAGTCAAGAATTCCGACAATTAGTGTCACAAACATATTGGATTCGTTACTGTTGGAGATTGAGTTGTTCATCTCTGTGACGATTTTGGCCGGTGAATCTACTTGATGGGACAGGGTGCGGAATAGGCTACGGGTGATAGCCATGAATAGGGAAGCCGGCACGCCTTTTCCCGATACATCTCCTATCAGGAAGTAGAGTCGGTTGCCATCCATATAGAAGTCATAAAGATCGCCTCCCACTTCTTTGGCGGGATGTAAGATAGCATGTAAGTCCACGTCGTTACGGTCGGGGTAAGGCGGGAAGATCTTGGGTATCATTCCCATCTGTATTTCTCTAGCTATGGAAAGCTCACTTTCGATCCGTTCTTTGTGGGCTGTCGTTTCTTTTAATTCACTTACGTAAGCAGACAGGGATTTTTGCATATAAGCCAGAGAATCGTGCAAATCCTTGATTTCATCCTTGGAATAGACCTGTGGTAAAGTTACATCAAATCTTCCGGTAGCAATTTCACGGGCCGATTGGGAGAACTGTTCCAATGGGCGTACCAGTCGTCGGATAATACTATATACAATTATGAACAGTATTAGTATGCCGATCAGGAAAGTATAAATGATTTTTCGGGAAGTGCTATCCAGCTCCTGAAGGATAATCCGGCTCGGACAGACTGTACATACAGACCATCCGGTCTCTGGGATAGCGGTATAGAAAGCATATGAATCCGTTCCTAAATTGTTGAACCGCATTGTTCCGGTTTGTCCTGCCAGCATATCGTGCCCAATTTGTTCCTGTGCCCGATTATCCGTTGCAAATGATTCAGCGAATACGGTTTCATTCAGAATCTTACTTCTGTCTTCATGAGTCAGGAAACTTCCGTTGCGGCTAAGTAAGTAGGTGTAGCTGGTAGGATAGGGCTTCATCAGACTTATGTTGTCGGTAAACTGTGAAAGGGATATGCTGGCGATAAAGATGGCGTACAATTCACCTTGATTGTTATATAAAGGTTTGGAATAAGTACTCATAATGATGTTCCCTCCTCCGTCATCATAATAGGGCTCACTCCAATAATCCTGTTTCAGCATTTTGGGAATGAGATACCAGTCCATACATGGATAATCATAATTGGGGCTACCTAATATCTGATAGGTAATCTTATTACTGCTGAATGAGACATAGGGCATGAAATATTTCCCCTTTTCTTTATAATAATCCGGAATGAAAGCTATGCCGCTTCCTACAATGAGGGGATTATTTTTAATGATGGAAGTAATGATATAATGTAAGGAGTCCGGTTGATGTATGTTTTCCTCCAATATCCAGACGGACTGGTTGATGGTAGTCTCTACAGAACCCAATTGATTGGTGATTTCTGTTGCGATATTGCTTAATAGTCCATGGGTACGTTCAATGGCGTAATTCGTCACTTTCTCATGGCTGTATTTATAGAACAATCCCATGATTGTGGCAAAGACAATCAGCGTGAACGACAGTATGTAGATACTGAGCCGGGTTGCAAAAGAACGGGAGTATGTGTGTGTCATGTAATAGTGCGGTTATTTTACAAAGTTCTCATATTGAAGGGTATTTGTTTCTCCGGTATTCTCCGGCAATAAAATATCCATTGCCGTGTCGAATCCCTCACGGCTCAACCGATAGGGACGTCGGCCGTTTTTATCAGTTTGCAACCGTAGTATTTCATCCAGCATTTTACGCTGGTGATAGCGGTTGGTTCCTATATTGTAATGACGAACTTGTTCCATTACGATATCGAGCGCTTCTTCACGGTGCTCGTAAGTCCAGTTCCATCCGCGAATGCAAGCGCGGACTAACTTTTGCACCGTTTCCGGATGTTCCTGATAATACTTCTCGGTGACATAAAGCCCGTCCTCAGGCAGATTGTATCCATAATCGGCAAAACGCATTATATGTGTGGAGTCTATCTCCATCCCGCATTCCGTAAGTTGCGGGAATTCGTTATAACTTCCTACCATACAAATATCTACTGCATTTGAGAGAAAGAGATTGATACCATTGTTAAAGCGTATCCAGTTTACGTGAAGTAGATATTTGTTTGCAACCTGGTCTAGTAGTTCCTGGCTGAGATGATTCCATACGGCAATATCTTTGTGTTGCAAGGATGAAATCCCTTTCAATGGTGAATGACTGACTAATATCAGGCTGTTTTCTTGTGATGTTTGCATGATATTCACAACTCGGCTGCCTTTCTGATACGCTATCAAAGCTTGTGATAGGTTAGTGATAACCGCTTGTGGCGCATCTTCTTTAAGGTAGAGAAATGAGTTTTCGGAATGGGACGGGTGCTTGATATGTACATCGAGTCCTTCTTCTTTGTAGAAACCCATTTTTTCGGCTACATAATAACCTGCAAATTGTGCTTGAGCTGTCCACTTTGGTATCAAAGTTATGGACTGTGCGTTCGCTGTATCTGTCATCAGCCATACGGATAACAGGATACCAATAAGGATGTGGATGGCTCTCATACCTATGCGGTTAGCGTATGGTAAAAAGATTGGAACATCCTGTCATATCAAATATCTTGCGGATTTCGGGTTTCATTGCTTCCAGCACAAGTTGGCCATTGTGCTGTGTCACGCTTTTTTGTAATGTAATCATGCTTCGCAAACCGGAACTGCTGATGAATGACAGGGCTTCACAGTTGACAATGATATCGGGATTTTCCATATTTAAGAGAGGTTGTATGATTGTGTTGAATGTATTTGAATTAGCTGTGTCGAGTCGTCCTTCGACAGTCAATATGGTCACTTCCTCTATTTTGCATATGTTTGTTTTTAAAGTAGCTTCCGGTTCGAAATTCATATCAATGTTTTTAGTCAGAATCAGCTCATTGTGATTATTAGTTGAATGATACTCTACTTTGTCCATGGTACGCCGGATTAAAAAGAGTCCCAGTCCTTGTGTCAGGTGTTGATCAAGTGATTGTGTGCTGGTGGTTGCTTCTTTTTCTGTCGGGTCGAATGAAATGCCGTCATCAATGATTCGGGTAGTCAGCATACCGGGAGCTACGGAAGTCCGTAATATGATTTCACTCTCTTTATTGGGCGGATAACCATAGCGGATGATATTGGTTACAGCTTCTTCGATAGCGAGGTTGATACTCATAGTGATACTTGCCGGCAAGTGCAATGACATTCCTAATTCTTCTATAAATTGGGCGATTCTTGTAACTTCATCTAGCTGATTGTCAATGATAATTTCTTTTTCCATGTTTTTTAAGTAGCGTGTCATAAAAATATTGTTTGATTGAATGCTTCAACAAAAGTACGGCTTTATTTAAGAATAGGAAATTAATCGGCTTGAAATATTCCCTGCGTTGAACGAAAATAGAAAGAATAGGATGTATTTAAATTTATTTAATATAAAAATAGAAAAACCCGGTGCAATTACTGCCCGGGTTTTCGCTATTATTTGTTCTGGAAATGAGAAAGATTACTTTTCTAGATTTCCGATCTCATCCAGATTTTTCTGGATATCTTCATCCGTCAATGAATAGTTGACCAAATCACCTGCCAGATACTTGTCGTATGAAGCCATATCGATCAGTCCGTGTCCGGAAAGGTTGAACAGGATAACTTTCTCTTCTCCTGTTTCCTTACATTGGTTGGCTTCACGAATAGCAGCTGCAATGGCGTGGCAGGATTCGGGAGCCGGAATGATACCTTCTGCTTGTGCGAACAGGCAGCCGGCTTCGAATGATTCCAACTGTTGGATATCTACCGCTTCCATCAATTTATCTTTGAGCAATTGTGACACAATCACACCTGCGCCATGATAACGAAGACCACCGGCATGGATATGTGCCGGAGCGAAATTATGCCCTAATGTAAACATCGGAAGGAGCGGAGTATATCCGGCTTCGTCACCGAAGTCGTATTGGAATTTACCACGTGTCAGTTTAGGACATGAAGCGGGTTCGGCTGCCACAAAGCGGGTTTTCTTTCCTTCCAGTATGTTATGACGCATGAACGGGAAAGAGATACCGCCAAAGTTGGAACCTCCTCCGAAACATCCGATCACGACATCCGGGTATTCACCTGCCATCTCCATTTGTTTTTCGGCTTCCAGACCGATGATTGTCTGGTGAAGGGTGACGTGGCTAAGTACCGACCCAAGCGTGTACTTACAGTTGGGAGTCATTTGTGCCAATTCGATAGCTTCGGAAATAGCTGTTCCTAATGAACCTTGATAGTTGGGGTGAGCGGTCAGAATATCTTTACCGGCACGGGTAGACATGGATGGAGAAGGAGTAACCTGTGCTCCAAACGTTTGCATGATGCTACGACGGTAGGGCTTTTGCTCATAACTGATCTTTACTTGATAAACGGCTGCTTCCAAACCGAATACTTTTGCCGCATAAGAAAGAGCTGCTCCCCATTGTCCGGCACCTGTTTCGGTAGTGATATTGGTTACGCCTTCCTGCTTGCAATAGTATGCCTGTGCCAATGCGGAATTCAATTTATGAGAACCGATGGGACTTACACTTTCGTTTTTGAAATAGATATGAGCCGGAGTACCGAGTGCTTTTTCCAATCCGTATGCACGGACTAACGGTGTGCTGCGGTAATATTTGTACATTTCGCGTACTTCCTCCGGTATTTCAATCCAAGCGTCGGTCTGATTCAATTCCTGTCGGCATAACTCTTCCGCAAAGATAGGATAGAGATCTTCTGCTTTCAGTGGTTGTTTAGTTTTCGGGTGCAACGGTGGCATTGGCTTGTTTACCATATCAGCCTGAATGTTGTACCAGTAATGTGGAATTTCTTCTTCCGGTAGGATATACCGTTTTCTTTTGTCACTCATAATATTGTGGTTTTTAATTATCTGCTGCCAAAAGTAGGCAAAATTTTTAATATTCAGATAAATTTGTCAACAAAGAATCGGTTTCGATTGTTATTTTAGTTAAGTTTGCACGACGTTATAAAAAATATGATATGAAGATTTATCATAAATTCCTGTTATATCAGAACAAACTGCTAAAACCTTATATACGAATTATACTGGGCTTAGTGGAGGCTTTAACTTATTTAGCGTCTCTTGCGCTAATTGTCGGAGTGATTTATGAACACGGCTTTCCGTTGTCGGTAGATGAAATTGCGAAAATACAAGTTCTGTATAAGGCTGTATGGATCATCTTTCTGATTGATGTAACGTTGCATATTTCGCTTGAATATAGGAGCACTAAAAAGCAATATCGGAAATTGGCTTGGATATTGAGCGGGCTGTTGTACCTGACTTTGATACCTGTCATTTTCCATCGTCCGGAGGAGGAAGGAGCTATCTTGCAGTTCTGGGAGTTCTTGGATGGCAAATTTTACCATTTGATATTATTGCTAGTCTTTTCTTTATTGAATCTGTCCAACGGATTGGTACGTCTGTTGGGACGGCGTACCAACCCGTCTTTGATATTGGCAGTCAGTTTTCTGGCTATTATTCTTATTGGCACGGGATTATTGATGTTGCCAAAGTGTACGGTGAATGGCATTACTTGGGTTGATTCGCTGTTTACGGCTACGAGTGCGGTGTGTGTGACGGGGCTAGTACCGGTGGATGTATCGACTACATTTACGACAGGAGGGCTCGTTGTCATAATCTTGCTGATTCAAATCGGTGGTTTGGGAGTGATGACATTAACGAGTTTCTTTGCGATGTTCTTTATGGGAAATACCTCTCTTTATAATCAGTTGGTTGTCCGGGATATGGTCAGTTCCAATTCATTGGGTTCTTTGTTGTCTACCTTATTATATATATTGGGCTTTACATTGGTGATTGAAGGAATCGGCATGGTCTCTATCTGGTTCAGTATTCATGGTACGTTGGGGATGAATCTGGATGAGGAACTGGCTTTTGCTGCTTTTCATTCCATTTCGGCTTTCTGTAATGCCGGGTTCTCTACGCTTTCCGGCAATTTGGGGAATCCGATGGTGATGACCAATCATAACTGGTTGTTTGTCTCTGTTTCCTTTTTGATTATTCTGGGTGGGATCGGTTTCCCTATTTTGGTTAACTTCAAGGATATCGTTCTATATCATCTACGTCATTTCTGGAGGTTGATCCGTACCCGTAAGTTGGAAAGGCACAAGGTGCATCATCTTTATAATTTGAATACGAAGATTGTGTTGATAATGACTTTGCTGCTTTTGGTAATCGGTACATTGGCGATTGCCGCTTTCGAATGGAATGCTTCGTTTGCGGGGATGCCTGTTGCGGATAAATGGACGCAGGCATTCTTTAATGCCACTTGTCCGCGAACCGCCGGTTTCAGCAGTGTCGATTTGGCCTCTCTGAGTGTACAGACGTTGTTGGTTTATCTGGTGTTGATGTGGATTGGAGGTGGGGCGCAGTCTACTGCCGGTGGTGTCAAAGTGAATGCCTTTGCGGTAGTCGTTCTCAATCTCGTAGCTGTGTTGCGCGGTACGGAGCGTGTCGAGGTGTTTGGTAGGGAGTTGTCTCATGATTCTATCCGGCGTTCCAATGCGACAGTGGTTATGTCATTGAGTGTACTATTTCTTTTTATTTTTATCTTGAGTATGCTCGAACCGCAAGCATCGTTGATGGCATTGACGTTCGAATGTGTTTCGGCGCTTAGCACGGTAGGCTCCAGCTTGAATCTGACTCCGAGTTTGTGTGATGCAAGCAAATTATTGGTAGCGTTATTGATGTTTATCGGTCGCGTGGGCTTGATCACATTAATGCTTGGAATTGTGAAACAGAAAAAGAATACAAAATACCGTTATCCGAGTGATAACATCATCATAAACTAAAGATATGAAGTATATTATTATTGGTTTAGGGAATTATGGTCATGTGTTGGCAGAAGAGTTGTCTGCATTGGGACATGAAATTATTGGTGCGGATATCAGTGAAAGCCGTGTGGACGCAATCAAAGATAAGGTGGCTACTGCTTTTGTAATTGACGCGACGGACGAACAATCTTTGTCGGTACTTCCGCTGAATAGTGTGGATGTGGTGATTGTGGCGATTGGCGAAAACTTCGGTGCGTCTGTGCGGGTAGTGGCCCTGCTGAAACAGAAGAAAGTAGCCCGTATTTATGCCCGTGCAATTGACGGCGTGCATAAGGCGGTATTGGAGGCTTTCAACTTGGAGAAGATTCTGACTCCGGAAGAAGATGCTGCACGTAACTTGGTGCAATTACTTGACTTCGGGACAAATATGGAGGGCTTCCGTATTGACTCGGAATATTATGTAGTGAAGTTTACCGTACCGAAGAAGTTTGTGGGATATTTTGTGAATGAACTGAATCTGGATGGAGAGTTTCATTTAAAACTTATCGGGCTGAAACGTGCGGATAAAATAACCAATTGTTTGGGGATCTCCCTGACAGAGCTTCATGTGAAAAACAATTTGCCGGAGGATGAGAAAGTAAATGAGGGGGACGAATTGGTTTGTTACGGTAAATACCGTGATTTCCAGGCTTTCTGGAAAGCTATCTGATAATTGCTTTATGTGAATATCGGCTATTGGAGTTCCGGTTTGCAATGATTAATAACCACAGGATGAAGTTGGACATTGCATTCTGTGGTTGTAAAGTTTAGTTGTACAATTAAACTTTGCGTAGTTTCCGGTTTGTGCTGGTCGAATACGAAATTCCCCAAACTGTAAAAGATTGGTTTGCCATCGTAATATTCCTCTTTTTGAATGATGTGAGGATGGTGTCCGATGATTGCATCCGCTCCGGCGCGAATGAGCGAGTGCGCACCTTTTCTTTGGACAAGGGTAGGGAGGGGCTGATATTCTACTCCCCAATGAAGAATAACGACTATGTAACTTTTGGGATTCTGCCGTTTGAAGTTTGTGATTTCTTCTTTCAGTTCCTCTATCGGCTGCTGACAGATACCGGGACTGTTTTCCAGATATACCCAATTTTCCAAAGGAAGTGCAACGGAGTTATAAAGTGCCACTTCTATCTTTCCTTTCTTAATAAGAACAGGTCGGCAACTTTGTGGGGAAGTATCTCCGTAGCCTACCGGAGTAATTCCGGAGGATAAGAGATATTGATTGGTGTCTGTCAATCCGTTTCGTCCTTGATCTATTGTATGATTATTTGCCATAGCAGCGTGAGTAATACCGGCTTGGGATAGAGCTGTTGCCCATATTGGTTCAGCGCGGAAGATATATTTCTTGTGCAGTGGTGAACGAACGGAGGTAATAGGGCACTCTAGATTGATAACTGTTGCATCTACGGAGCGGAACAGTGGTGTGACTGATTCAAATAAGTGTTCGACACCTTTTTTCCGGATTTGTTGGCGTACTCCCCTGTCCAAAAGGACGTCTCCTGTGAAAGCGATAGACAGACATTCTTCTGAAGGCTGTTGACAGGCAGCCAGCATTAGGAATATGATTCCAATGCCAGCTGTGATTCGGCTTATCTGATAAAAGTTCATTAACAACCGGAACTATAAAAAACTCTTTCATCTACATGAGGCTCCTTCTCTATCAGGATACTCTTCATCCACTCCGGTACGGCGGGTGCTTTCTTTTCTTCCAGCATTTTTTGCCATTCTTCATCGGTAAGCCTTGTGCCTAGTGGCTGGACAAACTCGTAATAGCTGAAGGTCGCCCCACGAGTCAAGTAGAGATTGCCTTCTATTTCTACTACGACATAAATATTGTTGGCATTTCCTGTCGCTACATGTAGTATTCCATTCTTGTTACAACCCCTTATATTGCGGGTATAAATATCGGCTACTATGGCTATCGACTTGTCCGGACCTTGTACTAATGACCAATCATCCAGATGCAAATCTGGGTCAACCACAGATAAAGTGAAATACTCAATACTGCTACCCATATATTCCAGTGTCCGGTATTCCGGTTCTGTCAGTTTCTCTCCTCTCAGTTCTTTTTCTGTTACTTGAATAAGGAAGGTGACGTAGTCATTCAATTGATCGGTTTTTCCTTTCAGGTCATCGGTCATACAATCGTTCTGTTGCAGGATTAATCGGGTGGCTTGGAGAATGTTCTCCATTTTCCTCCAGAAAGGTAGATTAGGTTCTACATATCCTACAACGATTGGATCGGGAGGTCCGGCACCTCCACATTCAGCAGCCATCGGCTGTTCTCCATAAAGTATGGCATCGTGTTTTAACTCTGCCCAAGAAGCCAAAGCAGTATTCAGATTCTTGTATCCCCATTCAGGGGTTTGCATGAATCCCGGATTATTTTTGTCCGTTTGTTGCATGGTGAGCAAACTCTTCATCCATAGTTCGTAGACAGAGAGTTGTGTGGATTTACTTGTTTTGAATTTATCCTTTAGTTGTTGTAATTCTTTGGAATATTCGCTCCAGTTATTAGGCTCTTTATAAAAGTCAATCAACAAACTTTCAGCAGTACCTGTGCCAAAGGCCGCGAATACATCCAAACCTTTCGGGTAGGCTCGTTGACTATTGGGATTGACATCAACTAACTTTTGAATTACTTCATTGTCAGATAGATACCGTTGTGGCATAAAGTTTATTTTATCCCGGCAAGTGACTTCTATCTGAGGCTTTATGTTGTTTTTATGTTTTGCCAATTCAATAAGAGCCTGATTCACTTTCTCTATTTGTCCGGCTGTCAGTGCGTCTTCAATATGTATGGCATTATTCTTTTCCAAAATTCGGGCGATATCAAAGATGGATAGGTTGTCAGCTTCCCCCATTAGGAATGTGAGTGGGGTATAGATATGTTGATATAACTTTATCAGTGGTGTCTGGTCTATACTTTTGTAAGTACAAAGTACGGCAGCCTGAAAAATGGAACGTTTCAATTGTTCCTGTTGCTCCCTGCAAAAGCAGGCAGTTTGCAGCCACATCATTGCTTTGAAATATGCTTGTAATTGCGGTTCTCGCGTGTAATGTCCACGAGGCTTGAAAAGGCTATACGGGAAATATGCATCTTTGTATGAAAGAAAGTCAGAAAAGTTATCTTCCTGTTTATTAATGTGCTCTATTTCTTCCTGATATTCTGTTTCATATTTGGAGGGAACGGTAAGCGTCTTATTGGTCAGCAGATAATAAGGGATGGCATAGAAGGTTGCTGCGTGTTCAGCCATATCTTTCAGGGATTCGTCCTCCGTTTGTTCGGCCAGCTTGATGCAGGTTGCATTGAAAGAACGGCATAGCATTTCGAGTGTAGGAATGATATGTTGCTTTTCCAGACTCTTTAGGATATAAGAGAAATATATGTGGAATGCTTGCAGATACAGGTCGGTAGTAATAAAATTAGGTACTTGGCGGTAGTCGTTTTCTTCGTAGGCATGAAAGAGTTGCAGGTTATTTCCTTTTGTGATGACAAAGTTGTTCTGTTGTAGTTTCTCCAATATTTCTTTGTCTATATCCTTAAATTGGAACAAGTTGACGATGTTATTTGTATTTCCCAGGTAATAGGAATCCCGTTGTATGAATTGATGCTGGCGTAGTTCTGTCATACGTGCATCAATACGGTCGACAAAGGCTTTTTCTTCAGGTGTCAGGTTGACCTCTTCATAGCTTTCTGCAAACTTTACTTTTCCTTCTTCTGCATCCCAATATATATCATTGACTAAATTGTTATACCATTTGGTATTGGCTGAGAAAAAAGCATTGATATCCGCTTCCATAAAATGATAGCCATGTATGGCATACGGATAACTGCGTAATAACCGTAGTTCCTGAAAAGAAAGATGGCTGATATCCTGCTTTAAATCAATGGACTGAGGTAGTACCGTATCAGTCAACAGCGAGGAAACGGGATTGGTAATTGTATCTGTTTGTGCAGATACAGCGGGCATGATTTGGTTGTTTTTGTTTTTATTCTTGCATCCGCAGAGAATGAACAATAGTATACAGGTGAATAATAATAGTCGTTTCATGTTTATTTCCATTCAATTAATTACGCTATATAGTATGATGATAGTAGCTAATGTTTGAGGATATGTATGGCTTCCTGTTTTTTAACCTCCCGTTTTAAGTATCGCTTGAAATCCAGACCGAATCCTCTCCAGATGTATTCTGCGACTAGAAACTTCCCACTGCGTTCCCGTTCTAGAGTCCGTATCCGTGTGGGAGTCTCTTCACGGATTATTCTGAAGTCTTCCAATGGTTGTGCTACCCTTGACCCTAACCAAAGCGGACGGATATAAGTTTCATCTGCAATCCGGTAGATAAATAACCGTTTGTCCGGTTTGGGATCAAATCTTGTCGGTTTGATAACTCCGACAATGATTTCGGGAACTCCGTTTCCTGTAATATCTCCATAATCAAATTGATAGACAGGGTAGGGCAATTCCCAGGTGGAATGACTGGGACGATCCGTGTCCAGCTGGATAACATAAAGTGAGTCGGACTCTTTATTCAGAGACACTTCCATGTGTTTCTGAGCAACCTTCCATTCAAACCTGTTATTGTCGTGGCATGAACAGAATATAGGCATAAGACCTGTTAAGAGGAGGAAAGAAGTCCTATATGACATATCCGTAATTTTTTCTGATGCAAAGATAAATATTAACTTGCATTTATAAGCTCCTTTTCTTGCAAAAGAAAAGGCCTTGCCTGTATTTATATATAAAAGCCACCGGACGACTTTCGATAGAAGTGCAATCCGGTGGCAGATTAAGATATTGTTTGTTCTTGAAATGTGTTATTTCGTTTGGAGACGAATATTTCCAGCTTTCACTCCGCTTGCTTTCGCTGTGAGTACGATTTCTCCGGCTGTTTCACCGGATTGTACTATGGCTGTCAGCATTCCGTTGAAGGCATGCATTTTCGGAAGATGGAACTGCTCCAGATTTGTCGGGTCGCCATTAGCAGCGGCACGATACTTGCCTGCCCCTTTTACGGAGAAGTTTATCTGTCGGCTGTCAGCGGGACATAGATTTCCATCTTTATCTACCACTTTGACGGTGATATAGGCTAAGTCTTTTCCGTCTGCTATCAGTTCGTTGCGGTTGCTCACCAGTTCGATGTGATGAGGCTTTCCGGCAGTGCGGACAATTTTTTCAGCTACTGCTTTTCCATCTTTATTGTAGGCCACTACTTTTATCTCGCCCGGTTCATATACAGCATCCATCCACATTAGGCGGTAACGGTTTTTAAGCGAGCTGTTGTTTTTACTTTGTTTGCCGTAACTTTTACCGTTAATAAACAGTTCGGCCGTAGGATGGTTGGTGTATACAAATACGGGAGTAACCTTCCCTTCACGTCCCGGCCATGTCCAGTGCGGCAGGACATGTAATGTTTCCGCATTTTTGTTCCATACACTGCGATAAAGATAGTAACGGTCTTTAGGGATACTGGCAAGGTCGATGATGCCGAACATTGAACTGTGATTAGGCCATGCGTTTGTATCGTATGGCGATGGTTCACCCAGATAATCAAATCCTGTCCATACGAATTGTCCGATTGTCCAATGGTTGTCGTCAGCTAGCGCAAAGTCTTCGTCCGGAATATTTGACCAGGAACAGGCTTCCACATCGTATGAAGAGCATTGGTGGTCGTCGTAAGTGGCGCTTTTTTTATCTTCCACAGGGAATTTGTATACTCCGCGTGAGCTGACGGTAGAAGCAGTCTCACTTCCTAAAATCAGATTTTGTGGGAGTTGGTCGTATGCCTCTTTATAACGATGAGCCCGATAGTTAAGTCCCGGAATGTCGATCATAGCGGCAAATCCGTTGGCAAGTACGCAAGTCACTTGGTCCATTCCGCAGGTAACGGGACGGGTAGGGTCTTCACGATGGCAAATATCTTGCAGGAACTTGGCTACTTTATAACCGACAGGACTGCATTGGGTCGGTACTTCATTTCCGATACTCCACATTACTACACACGGATTGTTCCGGTAATTATGAAGCATATTCACCATATCACGTTCTGCCCATTCATTGAAATAACGGTGATAACCGTTTTCACATTTGGCGATATCCCATTCATCAAATGGTTCAATCATCATCATAAATCCCATTTCGTCACATAAAGCTACAAGTTCGGGAGTCGGCATATTGTGAGAGGTACGGATGGCGTCACATCCCATATCTTTTAATAGTGTAAGCTGATGCCGGAGAGCGGCTACATTAATAGCAGCACCCAACGGACCTAAATCATGGTGATTGCATACTCCTTGAAACTTACGATGCTTTCCGTTCAGGTAGAATCCTTTGTCGGCAATATATTCAATGCTACGGATACCGAAACGTGTAGTGTAAGTATCTACCAGCTTATTGTCTGCGTAAATCCTGGAAACGGCTTTGTAGAGTGACGGATTCTCTGGTGACCAAAGTTCAGGCGCATTTACAATAAAATTCTGTTCGAATGGCTGTCCATGATTAATGCGGCTTGTATTTTCTTTGCGGGTAACGACTTTTCCATCAGGAGAAAGAATCTCCGTTTCGATACGGAGTTGTGTTTTCTCGCCTGCATTCTCAATTTTCGTTTGAAGGCGTATGGATGCAAAGTCCTTGTCGACATGAGGTGTTGTGATTTGTGTTCCCCATACGGGTACATGAATTTTGTCTGTTACAATCAGATGTACATTACGGTATAAACCAGCTCCCGGATACCAGCGTGAAGATTGTGGACGGTTTTCCAAACGTACGGCGAGTGTATTCTTTTTTCCATCTTTGTTGAGGAAAGGAGTTACATTGCAGTGGAAGGAGTTGTAGCCGAAAGGCCAGAAACAAGCTTCCTTTCCGTTTACATAGACACGTGCCTCGCTCATAGCCCCATCAAAAAGAAGTGTTACTTCTTTGTCGGCAGGAGCGTCAAAACTTGTTCGATACCAGCCTGTGCCTACGTATGGCAGTCCGCCGGTGCGTCCGGTTTTCAAGGAAGCTTTTTTCTCGAAGTTCTGTGTGACTGCTACATTTTGTAGATCATTGTTTACATCAAACGGACCGAAGATTGCCCAATCATGTGGAATAACAACCGATTCCCATTGGATATCATTAAACTCCGGCTGGCTGGCTTCTTTGAAATCTCCTTTACTGAATTTCCAGTCCTTTTCGAGTAGTGTCTCGCTGCGTTGTGCTTGCAATGTGCAGGCAACGCCCATCAAAAGTACAGTTAATAACTGTTTGAGATGTTTCATGTTCATTTTTGCTTTTCAGGTATAAAGTTTTTGGTGTGCAAATGTAGGAAAAATGTCGGTTACACTTGTAAATATCCGCTTCTTTTTGTTCCTTTGTTACCTATTTATAAACGGAAAGCTTATATATGAGAATACTAATTTATTTGCTTTTGTTGCCATTAATGGTGGTTGTGGTTGCTTGTGGCGGCAAAAAAGGAGCTTCAGACAAAGAGTCGGTATTAGCGACAATGGACAGTGTGGATGCTCACGGATTGCAACGTATGCAGACTTCCAAAAGCGAAGCGGACTTTAAATTTAAAGGAAAAGATTACCATTCCATTGTTTCACGTACTCCGGACGAAAGTTTGCCTCATATCAAGAATGAAATGGGAGATACCTATGTAGACAATAAGATCGTACTGCGTCTGATGCGCGGAAACGAGAAAGTTTTTGATAAGACGTTTACCAAGAATGATTTCTCTTCTGTGGTAGACGCGAAATTCCTGTCGAACTCTATTCTGGAAGGAATCGTATATGATAAGATTACTTCGCAAGGGATAGTGTATGCCGCAAGTGTCTGTTATCCGCAGACAGATTTGTATATGCCGCTCTCTATAACAATCACTTCAGACGGGAAAATGAATATAAAGAAAGTGGATATGCTTGAAGAAGAATATGATGATATCCCGTCTAATTAGCTCTTTGGATAGATATCGACAATGGAATTGCACAAATGTGAAAACATTTGAGACAAACGGAAGGCGACCTATATGGTTGCCTTTTGTATTTTTGCACCGTTAAAAACTTAATACCAACCATAGAATGAAGAAAAACATTTTGGCTATCTGCGTGGTAGCAGTAAGCTGTACGGCACTGAACGCTCAAACAAAGAATACGCAAACATTGGTTCCGCTGACTGAACGGGTAAACGTACAGGCAGATTCGGCACGTGTTAATCAGATTATAGACGGTTGCTGGGTAGCAGTCGGCTCTAAAAAGTCCCATGCTATTCAGCGGGATTTTACCCGTATGTTTAACGGAAAGCCTTCTTATCGTTTTGAACTGAAAGAAGACGATAATACACTGTCGGGATATGCCAAAGGTGAGACCAAGGGACGTGCGGAGTTCTCTTACTGTTATGCAACATCCGATGATTTTAAAGGGAAACTTGCCGATACCTATAAGAAAGCGCAAATTATGAAAACCGTGTATCATCACGGGAAAGGAGCTTGCCCGCAAGGCTCTTCACGTGATTATGAGTTTTCGGTATACATCCCTTCTACATTGGGCAGTGATGTTTCTACTATTTTTGCTCAATGGCATGGAATGCCGGACCGTACATTGGTTCAGACTCCACAAGGAGAAGTGAAGACGCTGACAGTCGATGAATTTATAGAATTGGAAAAGACTACTATTTTTAAGAAAAATGTGGGCCACGAGAAAAAGGCCAAGTTGGACAAGCAAGGTAACCCCGTAAAAGATAAACATGGCAATCCTGTATATACAGCCGGAAAAGCTAATGGATGGTTGGTTGAACAAGGGGGCTATCCTCCATTGGCATTCGGATTCTCCGGAGGGTGGTTTTATATCAAAGCAAACTCTGACCGTAGATGGCTGACCGACAAAGATGACCGTTGCAATGCAAATGTAGAAAAAACACCTGTCATGAAACCGGTGACTTCTGAATACAAGTCATCGACTATCGCTTACAAAATGCCTTTTGCCGATTTCCCGAAAGATTGTTGGATTACATTCCGTATCCATATTGATTGGACTGTCTACGGGAAAGAGGCTGAGACAATTGTAAAGCCGGGTATGCTTGATGTACAGATGAATTATCAGGACAAAGGTAAAAAGGTTAGTAAACACCTTGTAGACAATGAGCAGATTCTGATTGGACGTAACGACAAAGATGGCTACTATTTTAAATTTGGTATTTATAGGGTAGGTAACAGCACCAAACCGGTGTGTTACAATCTGGCAGGTTATTCGGAAAAGTAACTCCGGATAACAAGCAGCTGTTAGAGAAAGTTAAAGATTGGCAAACTCATAATATTCCAGAATCTTTTCAGGTTCTATATCGTTATTTGCATTATAAAAACAAAGTGTAATATTAATGCTAAAAGGATAACGATTATGAAGAAGATTTTATCTTTACTTGTATTGGCTATAGTGGCCGTGCAGCTCTCGTTCGCAGCTGATGTGATAACTAAAGACATCAACCAATTGCCGCTTCCTGCGCGGAATTTTATCAATCGTCATTTCACAAAGCCTGAGGTTGCTCAGATTAAGATTGATAAGGATCTGATGGAGTCTACTAAGTATGAAGTCTTATTAGTGGACGGTACGGAGATCGATTTTGACAGTAAGGGGAATTGGGAGGAAGTTAGCGCTAAGAAAGGAAAGACTGTTCCTGCAACTGTTGTTCCGGGATTTGCTGCCAATTATCTGAAGACTCATAATTTTGTGAGTGAAGGTGTGACGAAAGTAGAACGTGACCGTAAGGGGTACGAAATCGAATTGTCTACCGGAATATCTTTCAAGTTTGACAAGAAAGGCAAATTTTTGAAAGCGGATGATTGAGTAGTTATATGTAGATAAACCTAAACCGGAAGATTGTTATGTGGAAATTTAAGTTTGGCTTATGGGCAGTGGTTTTGATAACCTCTGTCTTTTCTTTCAGCGCATGTGGTGACGATGATGATAATGATACTTTTGTTCCTCCTGCTAATATTGAGGCAGCTTTGAAACAATTGTATCCGGGTGCGCAGAATATAGAATGGGAAGTGAAAGGTGTTTATTATGTAGCTGATTGCTGGGTGACCGGTGATGAACTGGAAGTATGGTTTGATGCGAATGCCAATTGGGTGATGACGGAGAATGAATTGGATAATGTTAATCAGTTGGTACCGGCTGTTTATACTGCCTTTATGGATTCTAACTATAACACATGGGTAGTGACGGATGTGTATGTTTTGACTTATCCTTTGAACCCGACTACCTCTGTCATTCAAGTAAAACAGGGTAGCCAGCGCTATTCACTTTATTTCTCACAGGAAGGCGGATTGCTCCATGAAAAAAATATTAGTAATGGAGATGATACCAATTGGCCGCCAACTGAGTAGGTGAATTGTTACATCTGTTGGTAGTCTTTAGCCAATCCTCCTTCGCTTGTTTCTTTATAGAGGGATGGAAGGTCATGACCGGTTTGTTTCATCACTTGCACAACCTTATCGAAAGAAACGCGGTGCATACCGTCTGTAAAAGCAGAATAGAGGTTAGCGTCCAGCGCACGTGCTGCGGCATAAGCGTTTCTCTCGATACAGGGAATTTGTACTAATCCGCATACCGGGTCGCAAGTCATTCCCAAGTGGTGTTCCAATCCCATTTCTGCTGCATATTCAATTTGTGCGGGGCTACCTCCGAATAGTTGGTTGGCAGCGGCTGAAGCCATAGCACAGGCAACGCCTACCTCTCCTTGACAACCTACCTCCGCGCCTGAGATGGATGCATTGAATTTAACGATATTACCGATAAGCCCTGCTGTTGCCAACGCGCGTAAAATGCGCATATCACTGAAATCACGGCTTTTCTGAAGGTGATAAAGTACTGCAGGCATTACACCGCAGGAACCACAGGTAGGTGCAGTTACAATCTTGCCACCGGAAGCATTTTCTTCACTTACTGCCAATGCGTATGAAAAAACAAGCCCTCTGGATTGGAGAGATTGCTTGTATCCGGTGGCACGTATATAATAGGTAGAAGCTTTTCGTCTGAGATTTAACGGTCCTGGCAGCACGCCTTCCGCTTCCAGACCACGATGAATGGCGTCTTTCATTGTAGTCCATACCTCTGCCAGATAATCCCAGATATCTTCGTTCTCACATTCTTTTACGTATTCCCAATAACTTTTTCCTGTACGTTCACACCATTGCAGAATCTCGGTCATGTTGTTCATCCCATATACTTCCGGGCTTTCGATAGTCGGGCTGTCGTTGTTTTCTGCCAGTGCACCGCCACCGATACTATAAACCGTCCAATTTTCGAGTACCTTGTTACTGGTGTCGAAAGCAGCAAATGTCATTCCATTCGGATGGAACGGCAGGAAAACTTTGGGTTGCCACACGATTTCTACCGGAGCAACCGCCTGCAGGGTGTCTATAATGGCCACATCTGTCATGTGCCCTTTACCCGTAGCGGCTAGGCTGCCATAAAGGGTTACTTTAAAAGAAGCTGCGTCCGGATGACGTTCCAAAAACATTTCTGCGGCTTTACGCGGTCCCATAGTGTGGCTGCTGGAAGGACCTGTACCTATTCTATATAGCTCTTTAATTGATTTCATGACTGATGATATATTTTCGTTAATACCAATTTTTCTTTTTGAAGAACAAATATACGATAATACCGATAATTCCCATCACTAACCAGGCAAATAAATAACCATATCGCCAATCCAGCTCCGGCATCCATTTATAATTCATTCCCCATACTCCGGCCAAAAAGGTTAAGGGAATAAAAATAGTGGATACGATAGTCAGGCGTTTCATAATGTTGTTCATGCGCAGGTCATTGTTGGAAATATAAAGGTCTACCAATGACGAAAGCGTTTCCCGGCAGATTTCGATGGTTTGCAGTACAAACTGGAGATGATCGTTCACATCGTTGAAGAAAGCACGGTTGACTTTATGGATAAGCAGGTTTTCCGCACGCAACAGTTTTACATATTGTTCTTTTAGCGGAAGTATTGCTTTCTTCATCAGCATATATTGGCGGCGGAGTGCCTGGATTTGAATACCTATATCATATCCTTCGGTGATGGTGAGCAGTTCTTCTTCCAAATCTTCGAGAGCGTCATCGATAGAAGAGATGGTTGAAATATAATTTCCCATTACACTATTCAGCAGCACACTGAACAAATAGTCTGTTTGGCGGCTGCGTATTTTCAGAACGTCATTGCGCAAGGCTGTATTGACATCATCGAAGAAGTCGGTTTCTTTTTCGAGGAAGGTAAGTACATAATTACTTCCGAGAATAATGCATACTTGTTGTTGGAGCAGTTCGTCCAACTCGTCCTCTCCCTTATGTGTATTGGGATAGAATAACTTCAAGATCAGGACAATATATTTATCATGCTCTTCGATTTTGGTGGGGTGGTTTGCATTTAGAATATCCTGTAATACAAGGAAGTCTATTTCGAAATGACTGCAAATCTCACGGATGGTTTCCGTATCTTTCATCCCGTGTACTTGCAGCCAATTGATGTGCGTATTGTCCAATGTACCTTTGATTGATTGGAAAGTATTACCGGACGACTCCTGCATTTCTGTCGTACTGTACGTGCAAAGGTGCAAATGGGTAGGAGTGAGACTGTCTCCGGTATAAATCAGCTTTTCGCTTAACAGGTTATTCTTCATGCTTTGTTCTCGTATTTAGACGTTTTTATTTATAGGTTAGTCGAAATCAACTACGGTGATTCCGGCACCTCCGAACTGTACGTGTTCGTCAGCATAATGGCTGACCCCCGGTACGGTAGAGAGGTATTGGCGGATAAGTGTACGGAGTATTCCCGTACCTGTTCCGTGAAGAATGCGCACGCGGTCCATACCTACCAATATAGCATCATCGATAAAGTAGGTGACTGCTTGCAGTGCTTCATCGCCACGCATACCCCGCACATCGATATCTTGTTTGAAACTGAGTTTCTTTTCGTACATCTGATCATGTGTCTGGCTGCTGACAAATGTACTCTTGGCAATCCCTTCCGTCTTTTGAGGAGCATTGCTGCGTTCGAGACGGTCTGTCTTTACAGTCGTTTTGATACTTCCGAAAGCGACAATTGCATTTTTTCCGTTTATTTCCATGACTTGCCCGACACTTGTTTGTCCTTTGATTTTTACATTCTCGCCAATACCAATGGGAGTCACTTTGGGAACAATGATTGTTGGGGAATTGGCAGCTTTCGGTTCGTTCTTTTTATTTTTCTTCCGTTCCTGCTTTTCTTTCAACTTTTCCATTTTCCGTGCCAGTTTTTCTTCTTGTTCTTTGGAGGCTAATGCGTCCAAAGAAGTGCGGAAGTCAGTCAGTTCTTGACGTGCCAGACGAGTCTTTTCTTTTTCGGCCTGTGCTTCTTTGATGGTGCGGATGGTATTTTCAATACGGGCATTTGATTCTTGCAGTATTCGTTCCGCTTCTTCCTTTGCCTGTTTGATAATCTCTTTTCTTGACTTTTGCAGCTCTTCCATCTCCGTCTGGTAACGGGCAATGGTTTCTTCCATCTGTTTCTCCCGTTGTCGGATGGTTTGGCGTTTACCTTCCCAATAGCGTTTGTCGCGGACAATATCCTGCAAGTATTTATCAGCGTTGATGTATTCGCTTCCCACAATTTCTGAAGCGTCTGCAATGACATCCTCGGGTAATCCGATTTTTCGTGCGATTTCTACGGCAAACGAACTTCCGGGATTGCCAATCTGCAATTGGAATAGTGCCTGCATGAGATGACGGTCGTAAAGCATGGCTCCATTTACTACTCCTTCATGGTCTTCAGCGAAATGCTTCAGGTTTTGATAGTGAGTGGTGATCACTCCGAAAGTTTGTTTCCGGTTGAAACGTTTTAATACGGCTTCGGCGATGGCGCCTCCTATCTGGGGTTCCGTACCCCCTCCGAATTCATCAATCAAGATGAGGCTGCGTTCATTGCAGTTTTTCATCATGATTTTCATATTGGTCAGATGTGAAGAGTAGGTACTAAGATCATCTTCAATGGACTGCTCGTCACCGATGTCGATAAAAATACTGCTGAATATACCTGCATGACTGCGTTCGTGCAACGGGATCAACATTCCACATTGAAGCATATATTGCAGTAATCCTACCGTTTTCAGACAGACGGATTTACCGCCGGCATTCGGACCGGATATAATAAGGATGCGTTGTTTTTGGTTAAGCTCGATATCCAGAGGCACGACTTTTTTTCCATGTTTGGCTAATGATAGCTGTAACAGGGGATGAACAGCCATTGTCCAATCCAATAGTTGCTCATTTTCTATAGCTGGTTTCAAACAGTTCGTCTGTATTGCAAAATAACTTTTCGCGCGGATAAAATCGATTTCTGCCAGAAATTCATACGACTGTAAGATTTCCGGAATAGACGGGCGAAGGGTATTGGAGAACTCAGTAAGAATACGAATGATTTCCCGTCGTTCGTCTCCTTCAAGTTCACGGATACGATTATTGGCTTCTACTACTTCTGCGGGTTCTATAAATACAGTCTTTCCACTGGCGGATTCATCGTGTACGATTCCTTTGATTTTCCGTTTCAGTCCCGGAGCTACAGGGATGACCAGACGGCCGTCGCGCATAGTTGGAGTTACATCCTTATCTACGTATCCTTCGGATTGTGCGCTACGCAGGATACTGTTCAAAGATCGTGAGATACTTCCCATTGTGCTGGAGAGTTCACGACGTATGCGGGCTAATTCGGTTGAAGCGTTGTCTTTGATTTTACCGTATTTATTGAGAATACCGTCTATTTTTCCGATCAATTGCGGAAATACGGCTATATCTCCGGCTAATCGTTTCAGGCTGGGGTAGGGGGTATCGCTTTCTTCTTCATTCCGATGTAGGAAGCGTACGATATCGCGGATCGTTTCCAATGAACGGCGTAAGTCAAACAGTTCTTGTTCGTCCAGGTACATGCCTTCTATCCGTACTCGTTTCAATGAAGGACGGACATCAAAGAAGAACTGATCGGGAAATCCGTCTTCTTCTTGAATGATGCGGATAAATTCAGTTACTTGATTTAATTTCTCTTCTACTTCTTCGTATTGGTCGGAAAAGACCATATCAGAGACTCGTTCCTCGCCTAAAGTGCTGAGACATCTATCCTTTAGTAGCTGTCTTATCTGGTCGAATCCTATCTTTTGCTCAAAATTTTGAGGATATATCATATTTCTATCTTGCTAATGGACTGCAAAAATACGATTTATTCGCGAAAAAAATATCAGAATGTTTGCAGATTTAAAAATGATTCGTACCTTTGCACCGCTTTCAACGGAAAGCACTTCTGATAAAGGAGTTTTGGAGAGGTGGCAGAGTGGTCGATTGCGGCGGTCTTGAAAACCGTTGAAGGTAACACTTCCCGGGGTTCGAATCCCTGTCTCTCCGCTGGAAAAGTACTAGTAATCAGTATTTTATAAGGATTATACCCAATTTTACATCTCGATAATGTAAAATTGGGTGTTTTGTTTTAGTAAAGGTTTGAAAATCTGTTTTCCAATGAGCCGTGTCTTATTGGGAGCAAATTTAATCTCCCTAATTACAGTTGAAGCATTTCTTGGGGATCTAAAGTAACAGGCACTGGAAGGTATGGAATCGTAAACCAGAACGTACTACCTTTTCCTTCCCCCTTTGATTCTACACCAATGTGACCTTTCATTTTCTCAATGACACTTTGACTGATTGATAGGCCAAGTCCTGTTCCTTGAACAAAATCATTAAGCTTAGTAAAGCGTTGGAAAATACGTGTTTGATTTTCTTTTGAAATACCGCATCCGGTATCGCGTACAAAAAAATAAATTTCATTCTCATGAAGTTCGTAACCATATGTTATACTTCCCTTGTCTGTAAACTTACAAGCATTGGTAAGCAGATTAATAATTACCTGCGAAAGTCGATTCGGCTCTGTTTCGATACAGCAGTCAACCGCTCCTAGTGTATAATTTAATACAACATCCTGATGTACTTTCATGCGCATTGTTACTTCTATTTCCCTAATCAGTTCATTCGAGTCTGTTGGCTTATAAATAAAATCAAGAGCATTAGCTTCCACCTTAGCCAAATCAAGAATATCTTCTATTAATTGCAGTAACAGTTGATTGTTATTCTCAATGATATTGATGTATCTTTGCTGTTCTTCTTTATCCTCTATTGCAGTCAAAAGACTGGAAAAACCTACGATTGCATTTAGTGGAGTACGAATTTCATGACTTATATTGGCCAGAAATGCAGACTTCAAACGATCAGCTTCTTTTGCCGCCTCTTTAGCGGCAATAAGTCTGGCTTCTTGTTTTTTTCTTGAAGTTATAAGAAGTAAGGAACCTATTAGTTCTTTTGGTTTCAACTTTTCATCATATTTTGCCACAGACGCATTGACTTCAATCCACTCTATATTGGTCTTACCATTGTTTTCTGATAAAATCCGGAATTCTCCTTTAGCGTATTGTTTAGTACCATCACGTAAGTCAATATAGGTTTGCTTGACATATTCCAAATCTTCAGGATGAATCCTTTTGAAGTATTCCTTGTCTTCAATGGTATGTGTATATATGGTTGATTCTGGACGTTCCGGAGAATCTATGTGCCGCATTGTTCTATTTGCCTCACAGGTAATCGTGTGTCTTTTCAGGTCCCATTTCCACGGAATGATATGAGCTACCTCCAAAGTCATCTCCAGTGTTTTCGTAGTTTCTTTCAGAGAGTTTTCCGATTTTACCTTATCTGTAACATCAATACCGAAGAACTCCACTTCATCATTATTCAATGTCTGACACACAAGAAAATCATAATAGGTGTCTGTTTTTGCAAAGTAATATGTAAACTTGATATTCTTTTTCGTTTTGCGTACATTATTAAGTAATCCGATAATGTATTCCATATCAAATAAGCTATTCTGTTCTTCGGTATCCGTATTTTTTGCAATCAGCTTGCTTGTTTCGTGGTTTTCTGAAACGAAATCTATGTTTATCAGTTTTCCGGTTTTGTCTGTTTTCAATTTTCCTGTCATATAACATATAGGCATATTGTCCACCATTCTATTGCGAGATGCCATGTATGTCATTTTCTTACGTTGGAATATCATGAAAATTCCCAATATGAATAGAATGGCTACCAATACGATGCTGCTTATTATAATTTGCCAAAAATAGCGTTTCCAGAAACTTTCCGGTTTGTTTATGAAAACAGTGTCTTTCGGGCAATTGTCTACAAGGAGTCCATACGACTTCAGTTGCAGATAATCTACTTTCGGATATTTCATCGTGGGATACGTAAAAGGGATATTACGCATATTTTCACCTGCCACCATTCTTCGGAATACGCGAATAGAATTTTGTAAGATCTCCTGTTGGTCGGCAAAGTATCCACCAGTAGCTCCTCCTGATTCAAGATACTTTTCTTTCAAAGAGAAAATCGGGCGAGGAGATGAGGCTATCAACTTGAAATCTCCCGTCACTAGCATAGGATACCCAAACGCACTCGGACGAGAATAGTACCATGATCCTAGCAGGATTCCAACAGATTGATCAGAGGATATTAAATATGTCTGTATATTTTTTCTGGAATTTTCCGAAGCAACCAGCCATTCATATTCAAGTAACGGATATTCTAGAGTAAGATATGCCTTGATTTTTTCATTCAGCTCCATATTACCGGCAAGGTTATCAGACGCAAACACCAGTTTCTTCATGTCCGGTTGCATCCTGACCATCATATCAATCGTTTCTTTGTATAATTCCGGAACCTCAATATAGGTAAAGTTGTATTGTTCCCGTATGTCTGACAAATGTATTTTCGTTGCACTCGCTGTGACTTTATTTCCTGATAGATATTTTTCATTTAATACAATGTTATCGTTTGCTCCTATAAGCAGCATCGGAACATCGCCCCATTCATTCTTGATTTGGTCCCTTAAAGAGAATGCCATCCTTCCGAAGAGAATAAGATAGTCCGGTTTGTTATTCTTAAAACGGTTGAATATCTGTTCCTTGACTAGATTGTACAAAGAGTCGGTTTGAATAAGTATAGCATTCATGTGAACCAGGTCATAATCCAGATTTTCAGTATTTGCAGCTTCTATCAAATACTGGGTAATATAATTTTGTACCCATGGCGCACTTTCATTATATGAATTGATGATAAGTAGTTTTTGGGACTGAGATGCAGCACATAACGGTTGCCACGCAAAGGTTATTAGACAAATGCTGACTCCTAATATATGTTTGTTGCGTTTAAAAAAACATTTAACAATATTATTATATAATGCCATGATTCTAAATAATATATAGTTCTAATTGTTTCTTTGTGATAGATGATAATTGCTTATATTTAATCTATTAATGAGTTATCGTGTGACAAAATTAAAACTGTTTCACTTTTTGCCATGATTTTATCTGTTTGGGTATGTTAATAGTTGTTTAATATTTGACTTTTGGACAAATATCATTGAAAAAAGAACAGATTGAGAAGTATGGAGATATCAGGATAGTATATTTTTCATGTAACTTTTTTCTTTTTATGTGGTTATATGTATTTGGTTTTTTAATAGTGTTATCTCCTATTCATATTTATTCTTTCTTTTATACAAGTGTTTTATAGATAACAGTTGCTTAAGGTAATTCTTTTTCTTAATTTTATTCTGAATTAGAATTGGCTATTGTTATTATTTAACATCGATTTCCGTATATGCTCTTAAATAGTGTCTATGCCGTTTTATTAAAATAGCCTTCACCTTTTCACTGCTATCTCCTATTCATGGGTGTTAGCGGGTGAAGGGGGGCTCCTTCAGCAAGTATACATAGCAATATTATGTTCCAAAAAGCAGCTGGATTTTCTCTTGATATATTATGCTTATCATTACCGTGATAAGAACTTATCATATTTATGATACTTACTTATCACAATAGTGATAATACATTATCATTTTAATGATAAATGAGAAATCTAGGCGTTGGAGTTATGTTTGATCAAGATGTAACTGAAACAAAATGATACACATCAGAACTGTGAAAGCTGGGTGAAGGGGAACACCTTCACCCGCTAATGCCCTAGCGACGGGAGATACAGAAAAAAGGTGAAGGGGGACGGAAGATTGCAACTTATTGGGAAGGAAAGACGTTGTTTGCATTACTGTATATAAAGCGTTGTTTACATTGCTTGAATAATAAAATGCTAATGTTTCTTATTTTTACCTTGTGAAACAAAATATTTTCTTGACTTTTTAATAATAAGAATTACCTTTGACAGATAAAATGATGGTAAACGCTATGAGGTATATACGACTTGGGGTATGTATATGTATTCTTTTATTTGTGCATAACCAGATTTTAATGGCCGATGAGGCCGTAAATACAGATTCTATAACTACTGAATATATAAGGAGTATTTATATTGAGAAGCCGAAATGTGCTTTGAAACTTTTAGATGTAGCGGAGAATAAAAATTCTATGCCTTTACGAGTTATAGACGAATTACGTAGCTTGTCATATCGTAATCTGTTTATGAATAAGCTTGCGTATGTATATGCAAGAAAGTCTTATGTGCTTGATTCTGTATATCAAAAGGATCCTGAACACTTATTGAAAATGACTGTTTATTTGGCGGAATTATCTTTCTTGATGAGTAAATATAACGAGAGTATGAATTATGCGCTTGACGGGATTGCCCAATCAAAAAGGTTGGAGGACCGCGTGTCCGAAGCCCGGTTGTTATACTGCATTGGAGAGAATAACCGTATGTTGTCATTTAAAGATAAAGCGTATGATTATTTTGATTCTGCTATCGATTTGTTGAAAGGGAGAAAAGGCGTAAAAGAGATAGGAATGCTCTCTTCTTTCTATGGAGGGAAAATGAGTTATTTAATGACTGACTCTTTGTATGAGGATGCGTCAGTTATGGCTTTGGAACGTGAAAAGCAGATAAAAAAATTGGAAACTTTACCTGATGTTCCGAAAGGGTTGGTTGATATGCAATATGGTTATCTGTATTCCAAGTGGGCATATAATTGCTATATGGAAAAGAAATATGAGCAGGCGGAAAAGTACTTTGCTATGTATCAATCGACTGAATACTCCCGTACGCCTGATGGAAAAATGTATTCAATTCCTTATTTGCTGGTCTCCAAGCATTACAAGCAAGTGATTGACAACTGTCAGGAGTTTAAAGAACTGATGAGGAAACAACAGGATACTATCAATACACAATATATGAATGTGCTTGAAAGAGAAGTGCAAGCTTATATGGGTATGGGAAACTATAAGGAAGCGGCAGTTTTGCAGGGAGCTATTATAGCCATAACGGATAGTATTAATAACAGGGATAAAGAGAATGCGGCATTAGAGCTGAATACGATGTATAATACTTCTGAAAAGGAGGATTATATAGCAAAACAAGCATTCCAATTGAAAATCAGAAACATAACGTTGACCTTTTTGACGTGTATTACGCTGTTGGCTTTGTTTGTATTATGGCGTATGTGGCGCTTCAACCATATTATCAGATATAAGAATAAAATCCTTGCTAAGTTTATAAACGAGAGATTGGCCAGGAAGAAAGACGGTCAGTCACTGAATGTTGATGAACAGCTTATGATCTCGCAAGATATAGAAGATGAAAGCATTTTGTTTGACAACCAAGAGGAGGTCGCTGATGAAGCCAGTAAAGTGAGCGGGGAAGAAGAAGAGAATAAAAAAATATTTGTTGAATTGAACCGTATTGTTGTTCAAGACCAGTTATATCTTTCTTCAGAATTGTCGAGAGAAGATCTGGCACAACTCGTACATTTGAATAACGCACGTTTTGCCCGAATGATAAAAGAATGTACCGGCACTAATTTTAATGGATATATCAATGATTTGCGTATAGACCATGCAATTAAATTATTAAAACTGCATCCTAATTATACGATACGTGCCATAGCTGATGAAGCCGGATTCAACAGTACCCCGATATTATATAATCTTTTCAAGAAAAAGACAGGCATGACTCCGTACGAGTTTAAGAAAGCACAAGAATCTCTTTAAAAATTATGCCGTACAATGTTCTTGTATGGTTAAACAATTTCCGGTCTTATCGGTTTATTCTAATAAGTAATCAATATAAATAATCATGATACAGGTTAGGATAAAGCGAGTATACGAAGACTTTTCGGAGGCAGACGGATATAGGGTATTGGTTGACAAATTATGGCCGCGCGGCATAAAAAAGGAATGGTTGAAATATGATTATTGGGCAAAAGATATCACCCCATCCGCCGCTTTGCGCAAATGGTTTCACGATGATATACCGGGACACTGGAATGACTTCGTCGTACTGTATCAGAAAGAGCTGGATGCTTCTCAGGCAGCGACCGATTTTCTGGCCCTTATCAAACCGCATCCGGTAGTAACACTCATTTACGCTTCTAAAGAACCTGTATATAATCATGCCCGAATACTCCGCGATTATCTGGAAATGCGTTTGAAAGAGTGAAATTAAAGTAATTTTTATCTGTTTACGCTTTCTGTCGTTCACTCAATTTCCTACCTTTGTAATCTAAATCAAAATCGTGTAGCCATGAAGTATAAATTATTGGTCTTGGATGTAGACGGAACACTACTGAATGATGCGAAAGAAATTAGTAAACGTACGCTGGCCGCTTTGTTGAAGATTCAACAGATGGGAGTACGTATTGTTTTGGCTTCCGGCAGGCCGACCTATGGTTTGCTGCCGTTGGCAAAATCTCTTGAACTTGGAAATTACGGAGGTTTTATCCTTTCCTATAATGGTTGTCAGATTATCAATGCACAGAACGGAGAGGTGCTGTTTGAGCGTCGCATAAATCCGGAAATGCTGCCTTATCTGGAAAAGAAAGCCCGTAAGAATGGATTTGCGCTGTTCACGTACCACGATGATACCATTATAACCGATTCTCCCGAGAATACACATATCCGGGATGAAGCCAGATTGAATAATTTGCGGGTGATAAAGGAAGAGGAATTCTCCTCAGCCATTGATTTTGCTCCTTGCAAATGTATGCTTGTCAGTGATGATGAAGAAGCGCTTGTCGGTTTGGAAGATCATTGGAAAAGACGGCTGAACGGAGCATTGGATGTTTTCCGTTCCGAACCCTATTTCCTTGAGGTCGTTCCGTGTGCTATCGACAAGGCGAATACTTTGGGTGCTTTGTTGGAAGCGTTGAACCTGACACGTGATGAGGTAATTGCCATTGGTGACGGTGTATGCGACGTGACTATGATTCAGTTAGCGGGGTTGGGAATAGCTATGGGGCATTCTCAAGACTCGGTGAAAGCGTGTGCCGATTATGTGACAGCGTCGAATGAAGAAGACGGGGTAGCCCTTGCCGTTGAAAAAGCAATCATAGCCGAAGTCCGTGCAGCGGAAATTCCATTAGACCAACTGAATGCGCAGGCGCGTCATGCATTGATGGGAAATCTGGGTATCCAATATACGTATGCGTCTGAGGACAGAGTAGAGGCGACAATGCCTGTCGATCACCGTACTCGCCAGCCTTTCGGCATTCTACATGGCGGTGCTACGCTTGCATTGGCTGAAACGGTTGCAGGACTGGGTTCTATGATTCTTTGCCAGCCTGATGAAATAGTAGTGGGAATGCAGGTCAGCGGAAATCATATATCTTCCGCTCACGAAGGAGATACCGTGCGGGCAGTGGGAACCATTGTACACAAAGGACGCTCATCTCATGTATGGAATGTGGATGTCTTTACTTCAACAAACAAACTGGTGTCTTCCGTACGGGTAGTCAACAGTGTTATGAAAAAAAGATGATTGACGAAGAAATAAGTAATCTGACAGTTATTGATGCGCTTATCCGGCAAAAGCGACCTTTTGCGGTATACCGTATTCCCGGAGAGAAACTTCCCCGTCTGTTGACACAGGCGGAGGAGAATATCCGTCTGATATACGATTTGCAAGAGTTGAACGGACAGAAAGGATTTGTTATCGCTCCCTTTCGGGTGAGTGAGATGTGTCCGGTTATACTGATACAATCTGATGGGTGGGGGCAATCCCTTTCTCTTGACGATGATACGGAGGAAGAATATGAGGCTTCTTTGCAAATACAAGAGCAAGAAATTTTTCAGACCTCTTACACGAAGGAGTATGCCGGCTGTTTTCAAGCATTTATCAATGCCTTACGTGACGGGACTTTTGACAAGTTGGTACTTTCCCGGCATATTACGATGGATAAGGGGGCGGACTTTTCTCCTTCATCCGTATTTCGTGCGGCCTGCAAGCGTTATATTCATTCATATATATACCTATGTTACACTCCCCAGACCGGCATTTGGTTGGGAAGTACTCCCGAAATTATTTTATCGGGTGAGAAAGATGAATGGAATACGGTTGCACTGGCCGGAACACAGCCTTTGCAGGATGGCAAATTGCCGCAAGTATGGGATGAAAAAAACAGGAAAGAGCAGGATTACGTAACTGCTTATATCCGTAGCCGGCTTCTTTCTTTGGGCATCCATTCTACTGAAAGCGGACCTTATCCTGCATATGCCGGAACTTTGTCACATTTGAAAACAGATTTTCATTTCTCTTTGAGAGATAATAATGGTTTGGGAGATCTCTTGAAAGTGTTGCATCCGACGCCTGCGGTGTGTGGTTTGCCAAAGGAAGAGGCCTATCGCTTTATATTGGAAAACGAAGGGTATGACCGTCGTTATTATTCCGGTTTTATCGGATGGCTGGATCCGAATGGAAGGACTGATTTATATGTGAACTTACGCTGTATGCATATCGAGGATGAACGACTGACTCTTTATGCCGGTGGCGGACTATTGGCCTCTTCGGAGCTGAATGATGAATGGCTGGAAACGGAAAAAAAGTTGCAGACAATGAAACGTCTGATTACTTCCACCTCCATTATCGCTAATCACTAATCATTAACAAGTTAATCACTAATCATCATGTATACAGACAAGAAAAACATACTCCAATTGGTTGCGTTGCTTGAAGCGCACGGCATTACTAAGGTTGTGTTGTGTCCCGGTAGCCGTAACGCGCCTATTGTGCATACTTTGTCCAATCATCCGGGCTTTACCTGTTATGCGATGACTGATGAACGGAGTGCGGGTTATTTTGCTATCGGGCTTACGTTGAATGGTGGCAAACCTGCTGCAATCTGCTGTACTTCCGGTACGGCGTTGCTGAATCTTCACCCGGCTGTTGCGGAAGCTTTTTATCAGAACGTTCCTTTGGTTGTCATTTCTGCGGATCGTCCCGCTGCCTGGATCGGGCAGATGGACGGACAGACTTTGCCGCAGCCTGATGTATTCCGGACGTTGGTCAAGAAGTCCGTGAATCTTCCCGAGATTCATACAGAGGAAGACGAATGGTATTGTAATCGTCTGGTTAATGAGGCTTTATTGGAGACACATCATCATGGGAAAGGACCGGTACATATCAATGTGCCTGTTTCCGAACCGCTGTTTCAGTTTACAGTGGACAAATTGCCGGAAGTGCGTGTTATCACCCGTTATCAGGGATTGAATGTTTATGACCGTGATTATAACGGTCTGGTTGAACGGATGAATAAATACCAGAAGCGGATGGTCATTGTCGGGCAGATGAATCTTATTTATTTGTTTGAGAAACGGCATACCAAACTATTATACAGACATTTTGCCTGGTTGACGGAGCATATAGGCAATCAGACCATACCCGGCATTCCGGTCAAGAATTTCGATGCGGCACTTTATGCTGTTCCGGAAGATAAGATGGAACAGATGGTTCCCGAATTGCTGATTACTTACGGGGGGCATATTGTTTCCAAACGACTGAAGAAATTTCTCCGCCAACACCCGCCTAAAGAACATTGGCATGTGTCGCCGGATGGTGAGGTGGTCGATTTATACGGTTCGTTGACTACCGTGATTGAAATGGACCCGTTTGAGTTTCTGGAGAAGATAGCAAGTTTGCTGGATAATCGTGTGCCCGGATATCCCCGTGTGTGGGAGAATTATTGCAACACTATTCCCGAACCGGACTTTGCTTATTCCGAAATGTCGGTTGTCGGTGCATTGGTGAAAGCTTTGCCAGAGTCGTGCGCATTGCACTTGGCAAATAGTTCGGTAGTTCGTTATGCCCAGCTTTATTCGATACCTTCAACTATTGAAGTTTGCTGTAATAGGGGTACGAGTGGGATTGAAGGGTCGTTGTCTACAGCGGTCGGTTATGCGGCAGCTTCCGATAAACTGAATTTTATCGCTATCGGGGATTTGAGTTTCTTCTATGATATGAATGCTTTGTGGAATGTCAATGTTCGTCCCAACCTGCGTATCCTTTTGTTGAATAATGGCGGAGGAGAGATTTTCCATACATTGCCGGGATTGGATATGTCGGGCACATCCCATAAGTTTATCGCAGCCGTTCATAAGACTTCCGCCAAAGGCTGGGCGGAGGAGCGCGGATTTCTCTATATAAAAGTTGAAGATGGGGATGAACTGACGGAGGCGATGAAAACTTTTACTCAGCCCGAAGAGATGGAACAACCTGTGTTGTTGGAGGTGTTTACCAACAAAAACAAGGATGCGCGTATGTTGAAGAATTATTATTATCAAATAAAAGAAAAATAGGTTATGTCAACACAAAGAGAGTGGACTACGATCAGAGAATACGATGATATTCTTTTTGATTATTATAATGGAATTGCCCGTATCACGATTAACCGTGAACGCTATCGGAATGCGTTTACTCCGACTACTACTGCCGAAATGAGTGATGCGCTACGCATTTGTCGCGAGGAAGCGGATATTGATGTGATTGTTATTACCGGTGCAGGCGATAAAGCTTTCTGTTCGGGAGGTGACCAGAATGTGAAAGGACGTGGCGGATATATCGGAAAAGACGGGGTTCCCCGCTTGAGTGTACTGGATGTGCAAAAGCAGATACGCAGTATCCCGAAGCCGGTGATTGCTGCCGTGAACGGATTTGCGATTGGTGGCGGGCACGTGCTTCATGTGGTATGTGATTTGTCTATAGCTTCCGAGAATGCTATTTTCGGTCAGACGGGACCTCGTGTGGGAAGTTTTGATGCCGGATTCGGTGCTTCTTATCTGGCACGTGTGGTAGGTCAGAAGAAAGCTAGGGAAATCTGGTTCCTCTGCCGGAAATACAACGCGCAGGAAGCGTTGGATATGGGACTGGTCAATAAAGTAGTTCCTTTGGAACAATTGGAAGACGAATATGTGCAATGGGCGGAAGAGATGATGTTGCTTAGTCCGTTGGCTTTGCGTATGATTAAGGCAGGACTGAATGCCGAATTGGACGGTCAGGCTGGAATTCAGGAACTGGCGGGAGATGCGACATTGCTTTATTATCTGACGGATGAGGCTCAGGAAGGAAAGAATGCCTTTCTGGAAAAGCGTAAACCAAACTTCAAGCAATATCCGAAGTTCCCCTAAAAATGATACTTTGATATATTATTTACATTCAATGGATTGCAAGATTAAGATCATTCCCCGATTGCTCCATTTCAAGCAGCCGGCAGGAACTTCGCGAGGTACATACTCCACCCGGAAAGTGTGGTATCTCCATTTTACCTCTTCCGAATTTCCCGGTCGGGTGGGAATAGGGGAGTGTGCTCCTCTGCCTGCACTGAGTTGTGACGATCTTCCCGATTATGAAGATATATTAGGAGCGGTCTGTCGGGAAGTGGAAAAGCAAAATGGGAGATTGGATGTGGGCGCTTTGCGTAAGTATCCTTCCATCCTTTTCGGACTTGAAACCGCTATCCGTCACTATCATACGGGAGATTGGGCTTTGTGGGATACCGCTTTCTCTCGCGGAGAAACAGGGATACCTATTAACGGTCTTATCTGGATGGGCGACTTCAATAAAATGCTGGCGCAGATAGAAACGAAAATGAATGCAGGTTTCCGTTGTATCAAACTCAAAATCGGTGCGATCAACTTTGAAGAGGAATTGGCTCTGCTCCGTCATATCCGTGCGCACTTTTCTTCCAATGAGATCGAGCTCCGTGTAGATGCGAATGGGGCTTTTGCTCCGGTTGACGCTATGGAGAAACTGAAACGGTTGTCCGAATTGGATTTGCATTCCATTGAGCAGCCTATCCGTGCCGGGCAATGGGAGGAGATGGCGCGTCTTACCTCCGAGTCTCCTTTGCCGATAGCGTTGGATGAAGAGTTGATAGGGTGTAATACTCCGGTAGAGAAACGGAAACTGCTTTCTGTCATTCGACCGCAGTATATCATCCTCAAACCTTCGTTGCATGGTGGAATAAGTGGTGGAAACGAATGGATTGCGGAGGCCGGACGTCAGCATATCGGTTGGTGGATTACATCTGCTTTGGAGTCTAATATCGGTCTGAACGCCATTGCACAATGGTGTGCTACTTTCGACAATCCGTTGCCTCAGGGATTAGGGACAGGATTGCTTTTTACTGATAACGTAGAAATGCCGCTTGAAATAAGAAAAGATTGTTTGTGGTTTGACAGATGATGGTATTCAATCGACAAAAGCAACGCTTGCTGCTGGAAGGAAAGGAATATACACCTGATGATATACGCAGATGTATGGTGCGGGGAGTAGAAAACTATCCTTCCGCCATATGGGATTTATTCCTTTTTCTACAGGAGTGGTTCAACGATTCCCCTTTACTTGCGGTTCATACATCCGGGTCTACCGGTGTGCCGAAAAAACTAATGGTACGTAAAGAACAAATGATGCAGAGTGCGCGTCTGACTTGTGAATACCTGAATTTGCAGGCGGGAGATACGGCCTTGTTATGTATGAACCTCCGTTATATCGGAGCGATGATGGTAGTGGTGCGCTCTTTAGTTGCAGGTTTGAATTTGATTGTGCGTCCTGCTTCCGGCCATCCATTGTCCGATATACACGAACCGTTGAAGTTTGCGGCAATGGTTCCGCTACAAGTTTATAATACTCTTCAGGTTCCTGAAGAAAAGGAACGGTTGAAGCAAACGGATATTTTGATAATAGGCGGGGGCGCGGTTGATGCCGGACTGGAAGCGGACATTCAATCTCTTCCGGGAGCTGTCTATTCTACTTACGGGATGACTGAAACTTTATCCCATATAGCTCTTCGCCGTCTGAACGGTCCTGCGGCATCCGAACACTATCATCCTTTCTCTTCGGTGCATTTGTCTTTGTCTCCGGAGAATACTTTAGTGATTGAAGCACCTTTGGTTTGCGCTGATATTCTGCAAACCAATGACATTGCACGCATCCATCCCGATGGAAGTTTTTCTATTTTGGGACGGAAAGATAATGTGATAAATAGCGGGGGAATTAAAATTCAAGCGGAAGAAATAGAAAAAAAACTTCGCCTGTTGATTCCGATACCGTTTGTCATTACCTCTGTTCCGGACAAGCGCTTGGGGCAGGCTGTGGTTTTATTGCTGGCGGGACAGCCGGATATACAAGAGATGGAAAAAGGAATACAAGCGATATTGGAACCGTATTATCGCCCCAAGCACATTCTGGTAGCGGATTGTATTCCGCAAACGGGAAATGGAAAAGTCAATCGTGCGGATTGTCGTATTTTGGCACAGCGCCTGCTACAACTTCTGAATGATTCATCCTGTTAAAAGTAATACCCCAGATTCACAAAACAACTTGCTTTATCCGTCTGGTTGGAGTAGCCCAATGAGATTTCCAATGGCCCGAAGACGCTGTCCATTCCATAACCGGCACTGATACCGAACAATTGCTTGCCTTTTAATATTTTGAAAAAATGACTGTCCGTCAGTCCGTAGTTTCCGGTCAGGATGAGGTAATGGATGGCTCCCATCCGTTGTCTGAATTTTAAAGACGCAATCATAATTGCATTATCCATCAGTTCGATATTGTTGACTCCGGCAAATGGTAATTGCTGAGGTATATAGAAGCCGGGAACTTCACCTCCGATTGCATTTTGCAGAGGATAGGGAAAGTTTCTCCCGATCAGGATACGTCCATAGATGGAAGGAATGACGGAGAAGCGGCGGGTGATGGGAAGAACACTTGCCCATGAAGCACTCAATGCAGAGAAAGGAGCGTGTTCGTTATATTGCGCCATATTATCCGTATAGAGGGAATAGGCAGCCTTAAAGTCGCTGCCTTTGGCGGGGAAATATCCTTTATCGTATGTGTTGTAATGTATTTGGGCAAAATAACTCAGAAAATGTTCCGATTCTACTTTCAAATCAATCAGTTCCGGTTGTTTAAACAGGAAGTCTTTGTATTTGTAATATTCAAAACGGAGTCCGAGCCCGAAACGGAAGTTTTTGTACCATACATCAGAGAAGCCGAATTCGGCTAAGTGATATTTATAGGTTGTATTGTAGGCACGGTTTCCCTTCTCGTAGATGTTGATGTCGTTGTATTGGAACATATACGAGAAGTTGAAATTACGCTGCTGCATGGGTTCGAGGGTATAGTCGATACGTGCGGCATATCGCTTACCCAACCGTCCGGTGAGGGACAGGCGGGAAGGAATATGAGTCTTGAGGTCTGCAGTGGCATTAAGCAACAGAGAGGCAATCTCTTCCGAATCGAAGCGGATACCCAGATTGATTCTTCTTTCATATTTCTCTTGCAACAGGAAGTTGAGATGGTAGCCTTCGGGAGTATCTGTCAGTGTATAACTGGCACTAGAGTAAGACTGGCTACCGCGTAACAGGTCTAAGGCCTGTTCTATTTGCTGCGTCGTGATGTTACTGTTTTCTTTTAAGTTACATTTTTTCATTAACCATTTCTTGTCGTCAGTCTCTACTCCGGAGAAAGAAATATCTGTGACGTAAATGGTGCGCACATTGGAGAGGGAAGAGTAGGGGCCATGCTGCTTGGGCTTATAATCGTCCGGTATCCCTATTCTCTTTTTTAAGGCAAGCAGGGATTCCCATTGCGATCTTGCCGCCTCTTCACCCCTTCGCATCAAACTGTCAATGGCGGTCGGAGTAAAGCTGGCGGAGGAATATCCTTCCACATTCACACGGATATAGGTATCTGTGATATCTACATTCTTCTCATGATTGGACTGGCAGGTAAGGTCGACAATCTGTCCCAGAATATCGGGTGCACTGTTCAGCTTGTCTGCCTTTTTTAAAGCATTCTGCACATCTACTCCGATAATAATATCCGCCCCCATAGCTTTCACTACATCTGCCGGATAATTGTTTACGATTCCGCCGTCCACTAATACCATACTGTCTTTCCGTACCGGAGTAAATACCCCGGGAATGGCCATACTGGCACGCATGGCGGTGGAGAGTATTCCGTCATGGAATACAATAGGTTCTCCGTTCACTACATTGGCTGCCACACAGGCAAAGGGAATGGGCAGTTTATTAAAGTTGATGGAGTCATGATACCCCATTGTCAAATCCGAGAATAGATTGGCTAGATTCTGCCCTTTTACGATTCCTCCTGAAGCTGCGTCTTTGGGTGTTTTTGTAAAAGGGATGGAAACGATAAACCTTTCGGAACGTTCACGGTCCGTTAGTGACATGGAACTCCGTTTTACCCGGTCGCTCAACAAGAATGTCCAATTTTGCTTTCGCACCATGCTGTCCAACTGCTCAGGTGTGTAGCCTATGGCGTAAAGCCCTCCTACGATGGCTCCCATACTGGTTCCGGCTATATAATCAATAGGAATTCCGGCCTCCTCAATCACTTTCAAAGCTTTGATATGAGCCATACCTTTGGCACCTCCGCCGCTTAGGACTACTCCTACTTTTTTGCGTTGTTGCTCTTGAGAATGCAAAGAAAAAGGAAATATTAAACAGGTTAATAAAACCAATGTTGAAAGTATTTGTTTTTTCATCAGACAGGTGTTTATATATACTACAAATGTAGGGTATAATTTGTTTAGTTGTTGAATTGGGAAATGGAAAAAATGTTCCAAAAGTCGGAATTGTGGATTATTTCTACATATTTCCGATAAATTCTACATTTCCGCATTTGGCATGATAAGGTATAATGAGCTGATAGACAGTAAATAATAAATGTAATGATTTTGGCATGCTATTTGCCTGAGAGGAAGATAGAACAAGCATAAGTTAAATTTAATAATAAGATTCGATATGAGATTATTCTTTTCGAAACATGAGTTGAAACTGAGAAGAAAGAGAAACATTGCTGCTATAATTTGCGTGGTAATTGTGTTGGGGGTGTATTGGATACTAACCCGGCCTCAGAAGGTTGAGCCGGAAATGCCGACAGTCATTGTGGAACCGGTAGTTAAAGATGATGTGGAAATATACGGGGAATATGTCGGGCGTATCCGTGCCCAACAGTTTGTCGAAGTACGTGCGCGTGTGGAAGGCTATTTGGAGAATATGCTTTTTGCCGAAGGTACGTATGTAAATAAGAATCAGGTTTTATTTGTAATCAATCAGGATCAGTATCGTGCCAAAGCGGACAAGGCGAGAGCGCAGTTGAAGAAAGATGAGGCGCAGGCTTTGAAAGCGGAACGTGATTTAAAGCGTATCCGTCCGTTGTTTGAACAAAATGCTGCAAGTCAGTTGGATTTGGATAATGCGGAAGCTGCTTTTGAAAGTGCCGAAGCAACGGTGGCTATGAGTGAAGCAGACTTGGCACAGGCGGAACTGGAATTGGGTTATACTATTGTCCGTTCTCCTCTGTCGGGACATATCAGTGAAAGAAACGTGGATTTAGGTACGTTGGTCGGTCCCGGTGGAAAATCATTGCTTGCTACCATTGTGAAAAGTGACACAGTATTGGTGGATTTTAGTATGACGGCACTCGATTATCTGAAAAGTAAAGAAAGAAATATTAATTTGGGCCAACAGGATTCTACCCGTTCCTGGCAACCCAATATCACTATTACGCTGGCGGATAATACCGTTTATCCATACAAAGGATATGTAGATTTTGCCGAACCGCAGGTCGATCCTCAGACGGGAACTTTTTCCGTCCGTGCCGAAATGCCGAATCCGAAGCAAGTCTTGTTGCCGGGACAGTTTACTAAGGTCAAACTATTGTTGGATGTTCGTGAAGGTGCACTCGTTGTTCCGATGAAAGCGGTTACCATTGAAAAAGGAGGAGCATATATTTATACCATGCGTAAGGATAATACGGTAGAGAAACGTTTTATTGAATTGGGACCGGAAGTAGGGAATAATGTAGTGGTGGAAAGAGGACTGGCAGCAGGAGAAATTGTTGTAGTGGAAGGTTTCCATAAGTTGACGCCGGGAATGAAAGTGCGGGTAAGTCAGCCGGAGATGGAAACGAAGGATAACACGAAAGGAGAATAGGCGATGAAAGTTACGTTTTTTATAGATAGGCCGGTTTTTTCGGCTGTAATCTCTATCGTGATTGTGATTGTCGGTATTATCGGTCTGACAATGCTCCCGGTAGATCAATATCCGCAGATCACTCCTCCGGTGGTGAAGATCAGTGCGTCTTATCCGGGTGCGAGTGCGCTTACCGTATCTCAGGCAGTAGCTACTCCGATTGAGCAGGAGATCAATGGTACGCCGGGAATGCTTTATATGGAGTCGAACAGTTCTAATTCCGGAGGTTTTTCGGCAACGGTTACATTTGATGTTTCTGCTGATCCGGATTTGGCGGCAGTCGAAATTCAGAATCGTGTGAAACTGGCGGAATCCCGTTTGCCGGCAGAGGTGATCCAGAATGGTATTTCGGTAGAAAAGCAGGCTCCCAGCCAGTTGATGACACTCTGTCTGACTTCCACCGATCCGAAGTTTGACGAAATTTATCTGAGTAACTTCGCTACCATCAATGTGCTTGATGTGATTCGCCGTATTCCGGGAGTGGGACGTGTTTCAAATATTGGTAGCCGTTATTATGCAATGCAGATATGGGCACAGCCCGATAAATTGGCGAATTTCGGTCTGACCGTGCAGGACTTGCAAAATGCCTTGAAAGATCAGAACCGTGAATCTGCGGCAGGTGTGCTAGGGCAACAACCGGTGCAGGGATTGGATATAACGATTCCTATTACAACTCAAGGACGCCTTTCTACGGTTGGACAGTTTGAGGATATTGTGGTGCGTGCCAATGCAAACGGTTCCATCATTCGGTTGAGGGATGTGGCACGTGTTTCTTTGGAGGCTTCTTCCTACAATACAGAGAGTGGTATCAACGGTGAGAATGCCGCCGTGCTTGGTATCTATATGTTGCCGGGTGCCAATGCGATGGAGGTGGCTGAAAGAGTGAAGGAAGCGATGGCGGAAATTAGCAAGAACTTCCCGGAAGGGTTGAGCTACGAGATTCCGTTTGATATGACAACCTATATTTCAGAATCTATCCATGAAGTATATAAAACCTTATTTGAGGCTTTAGTACTGGTAGTGTTGGTGGTATATCTTTCTTTACAGAGCTGGCGTGCGACGTTGATTCCTGTAGTGGCGGTACCTATTTCATTGATCGGTACTTTCGGTTTTATGTTGATTTTTGGTTTCTCTTTGAATATCTTGACTTTGCTCGGATTGATTCTTGCCATCGGTATTGTGGTGGACGATGCAATTGTAGTGGTGGAAGGAGTAGAGCATATTATGGAAACGGAAAAGCTGAGTCCTTATGAAGCTACCAAGAAAGCGATGAACGGACTGGCAAGCGCCTTGATTGCCACTTCATTGGTATTGGCTGCTGTGTTCGTTCCTGTCAGTTTCTTGAGCGGAATTACAGGACAGTTATATCGTCAGTTTACAGTGACGATTGTAGTGTCCGTACTCATTTCCACAGTCGTAGCTTTGACATTGAGTCCGGTCATGTGTTCTCTGATCTTAAAACCGGATAGTGGGAAGAAGAAAAACATTGTTTTCAGGAAAATCAATGAATGGTTAGGTATTGGCGGTAATAAATATGTAGCTGCCGTTACCCGGACTATCAAGCATCCTCGCCGGGTGTTGAGTGCTTTCGGTATGGTGTTGATAGCCATAATGTTGGTTCATCGTATTATTCCGACTAGTTTTTTGCCCGTAGAGGACCAGGGTTACTTCAAGATTGAATTGGAATTGCCGGAGGGAGCTACTTTGGAACGTACGCGCATTGTGACCGATCGTGCCATTGCTTATCTGGAAAAGAATCCATACATAGAATATATTCAGAATGTGACGGGAAGCAGTCCGCGTGTAGGCAGTAATCAGGGACGTGCCGAGTTGACGGTTATACTGAAACCTTGGGAAGAGCGCAAGAACACAAGTATCGAAAAGATTATGGATACAGTGGAGAGGCATCTTGAGGAATATCCGGAATGTAAAGTCTATCTTTCCACTCCGCCGGTGATACCGGGTTTAGGTACTTCGGGAGGCTTTGAAATGCAGTTGGAAGCTCGTGGGGAAGCCACTTTTGACAATTTGGTGGATGCGGCGGATACATTAATGTATTACGCTTCTAAAAATAAGGCATTGACGGGTTTGTCTTCTTCTTTGCAATCGGAGATACCACAGCTCTATTTTGATGTAGACCGGGACAAAGTGAAAATGCTCGGTGTACCTTTGGCTGATGTATTTTCTACCATGAAAGCCTATACCGGCTCGGTATACGTAAATGACTTCAATATGTTCAACCGTATATATAAGGTATACATTCAGGCGGAAGCTCCTTACCGTGAACATAAGGATAATATCAATCTATTCTTCGTCAAGGCCTCTAATGGAGCTATGATACCGTTAACATCTTTAGGAAACGCTTCTTATACCACAGGGCCGGGTAGTATCAAGCGCTTCAATATGTTTACTACGGCAGTCATTCGTGGGGCGGCTGCGCAAGGATACAGTTCCGGACAAGCGATGGAGATCATGGAACAGATTGCTCGTGAACATCTTCCCGACAACATCGGTTTGGAATGGAGCGGACTTTCTTACCAAGAAAAACAGGCCGGAGGTCAGACAGGCATGGTGATGGCATTGGTATTCCTTTTCGTATTCCTCTTTCTTGCTGCGCAATATGAAAGCTGGACAGTACCTATTGCCGTATTGCTTTCTTTGCCCGTTGCCGCTTTGGGTGCTTATCTTGGGGTATGGGTATGCGGATTGGAGAACGATGTGTATTTTCAGATCGGTCTGGTCATGTTGGTGGGGCTTGCCGCCAAGAATGCAATTTTGATTGTTGAATTTGCTAAAGTGCAGGTTGACAAGGGAGAAGACTTGGTGCAGTCGGCTATTTATGCGGCCCGTTTACGTTTCCGTCCGATCTTGATGACTTCGCTCGCGTTTGTGCTCGGTATGCTTCCAATGGTTTTGGCTAGCGGACCTGGTTCGGCAAGTCGGCAGGCAATCGGTACAGGTGTCTTTTTCGGAATGATATTTGCTATTGTATTCGGTATCATTCTTGTACCGTTTTTCTTTGTGATGGTATATAAGACGAAGTCTAAACTTTTAAAACAGAAGAAATGATGAAACGAAAGAAACTATATATTGCCATATTGTTATTTGCAGGAATATTGACTTCCTGCAAGGTAGGAAAAAGTTATGTCCGTCCCGATCTTCATCTACCCGACAGTTTGGCTCAACATCAGGACTCAGTTAGCTTTGGTGATCAGGACTGGAAAGATATTTATACGGATTCTACATTGAGAAGCTTGATAGAACGGGCATTGGATCATAATAAGGATATGCTGATAGCTGCTGCCCGTGTGAAAGAGATGGCTGCACAGAAGAGGATTTCTACGGCAGCATTGCTTCCTGATATAAAAGGGAAAGTGACGGCAGAGCGTGAACTCGAAAATCATGGAGGAGAGGCTTTTAAGAGGTCGGATACCTTTGAAGCGCAGTTTCTAGTCTCTTGGGAACTTGACCTTTGGGGAAATTTGCGTTGGGCGCGTTCGGCTAGCATTGCCGAGTATTTACAGTCGGTAGAGGCACAACGGGCACTCCGAATGACTATTGTAGCGGAGGTGGCACAGGCATATTATGAGTTGGTGGCTTTGGATACGGAATTGGATATCGTAAAACAAACCTTGAAAGCCCGTGAAGAAGGAGTCCGTTTGGCTCGTATCCGTTTTGCCGGAGGATTGACTTCGGAGACGTCGTACCGTCAGTCGCAGGTAGAATTGGCACGTACGGCAACTTTGGTTCCAGACTTGGAACGGAAGATTTCCTTGAAAGAGAATGATATAGCTTTTCTGGCAGGTGAATATCCAAACAAGATTGCCCGTTCACGTTTGCTTCAGGAGTTTAAGTCACCGGAAACGCTTCCTATCGGATTACCGTCCACTTTATTGGAACGTCGTCCCGACATCCGTCAGGCTGAACAAAAGCTGATTGCAGCCAATGCCAAAGTAGGGGTGGCTTATACGAATATGTTTCCGCGTCTTGCCCTGACAGGAGGATTTGGCTCGGAAAGCACGTCTCTATCGGAACTGTTGAAATCTCCTTATGCGGTTATGGAAGGGGCTTTATTGACTCCAATTTTTGGCTGGGGAAAGAACCGTGCCGCATTGAAAGCGAAAAAGGCGGCCTATGAAGCTGAAGTACACAATTATGAGAAGTCTGTATTGCAGGCTTTCAAAGAGACACGTAATGCGATAGTGAATTTCAACAAGATAAAAGAGGTATATGAGCTTCGTGCGAATCTGGAACGTTCGGCGAAGAGCTATATGGATCTTGCACAGCTTCAATACATTAACGGTGTCATTAATTATTTGGACGTGTTGGATGCGCAACGTGGGTACTTCGATGCGCAGATCGGCTTGAGTAATGCGATTCGCGACGAATTGATAACTGTAGTACAACTTTATAAGGCTTTAGGTGGAGGTTGGAAACAAAATCCCTAAACAAAAGAAAGAAGAATTTTCATAATTCGGAAAAAAGTGCGAAATTTGCAACGCTTTTCAAGTTTGACAAGAAACTTACTAACACCTTTAAATAAAAAATTAAAGAAAATGACTAAAAGTGCATTGCAAATCGCAAGGGCTGCTTACCAGCCCAAACTTCCGAAAGCATTGGCATCAGGAGCTGTTAAGGCTGTAGCAGGTGCTGCTACTCAATCTGTAGCCGATCAGGAAGCTATCAAAGCATTATTCCCGAACACGTATGGAATGCCGTTGATTACATTCGAAGCTGGTGAAGCTGTTGCTCTTCCCGCTATGAACGTAGGTGTAATTCTTTCCGGTGGTCAGGCTCCGGGCGGACACAATGTAATCTCCGGTTTGTTCGACGGTATCAAGAAATTGAACCCGGAAAACAAATTATATGGTTTTATCCTGGGTCCTGGTGGTCTGGTAGATCACAACTATATGGAACTGACTGCTGATATTATCGACGAATACCGTAACACAGGTGGTTTCGATATCATCGGTTCCGGACGTACGAAACTGGAAGCAGAAAGCCAGTTCGAAAAGGGATATGAAATCATCAAAGAACTTGGCATCAAAGCATTGGTTATCATTGGTGGTGACGACTCTAACACAAACGCTTGTGTATTAGCTGAATACTATGCTGCTAAGAAGTATGGTGTACAGGTAATCGGTTGCCCGAAAACAATCGACGGTGACTTGAAGAACGATATGATTGAAACTTCTTTCGGTTTCGATACAGCATGTAAGACTTATGCAGAAGTAATCGGTAACATCCAACGTGACTGTAACTCTGCACGTAAATACTGGCACTTCATCAAATTGATGGGTCGTTCGGCTTCTCACATCGCACTGGAATGTGCTTTGCAGGTACAGCCTAACGTATGTATCGTTTCTGAAGAAGTAGAAGCTAAAGATATGTCTTTGGACGATGTAGTGACTTACATCGCTAAAGTGGTAGCTGACCGTGCCGCACAGGGAAACAACTTCGGTACTGTATTGATTCCGGAAGGATTGGTAGAATTCATTCCTGCCATGAAACGCCTGATTGCTGAATTGAACGACTTCCTGGCTGCTAATGCTGAAGAATTCGGTCAGATTAAGAAATCTCACCAACGTGATTATATCATCCGCAAACTTTCTCCGGAAAACTCTGCTATCTATGCAAGTCTGCCGGAAGGTGTTGCCCGTCAGTTGACTTTGGACCGTGACCCTCATGGAAACGTTCAGGTATCATTGATCGAAACAGAAAAACTGTTGTCTGAAATGGTAGCTACGAAGTTGGCGGTTTGGAAAGAAGAAGGTAAGTATGTAGGTAAGTTTGCTGCTCAGCACCACTTCTTCGGTTACGAAGGACGTTGCGCTGCTCCGTCAAACTTCGATGCAGATTACTGCTATTCTTTGGGTTACACAGCTTCTATGCTGATTGCTAACGGTAAGACAGGTTATATGTCTTCTGTACGCAATACCACTGCTCCTGCTGCCGAATGGATTGCAGGTGGTGTGCCTATCACAATGATGATGAATATGGAACGCCGTCACGGTGAAATGAAACCGGTTATCCAGAAAGCATTGGTAAAACTGGATGGTGCTCCTTTCAAAGCATTTGCCGCACAACGTGACCGTTGGGCTATTGAAACGGATTATGTATATCCGGGTCCGATTCAGTACTTTGGTCCTACGGAAGTTTGCGACCAGGCAACAAAGACTTTGCAGTTGGAACAACAGAAATAATCTTAACTGTTAGCGGTTAACGGTAAATAATAAATTAACGATGGACGGTAGGTGTCGTATGACAGATTATCGTTCATCGTTTTTCACTAACCCTTAATCATTCAGTCATTTGTCGTCACGTAATAATCCGATAGCTGCAGTTCAGAAGAAAAAGACGGTTTCCGCCACTCGAAAAAAGGGAACAGCTTCTTCTAAATCTTCCCGTGCCCCCAAAAGGGTGCAGATGAAGACGAACCATGTTATGCCTGTCTGGTTGCGTAATATTCTGGCAGTACTGATTGTGGGTTGTTTCTCTGTTGCTTTCTATTATTTCTTTATTCGCCCTTATGCTTATCGTTGGAAGCCTTGCCACGGATTAAAAGAATATGGAGTTTGTATTCCTGACGGCTACGATGTTCATGGAATTGATGTTTCCCATTATCAGGGAAAAATAGACTGGCAGAAACTTCGGCAAAACAAGGAGACGGTGACTCCTTTGCATTTTGTTTTTATGAAGGCGACAGAAGGAGGCGATCATGGTGACACTACTTTCTCGGCAAACTTTGCCAATGCGCGTAATCATGGATTTATACGTGGAGCTTATCATTTTTATATTCCGAGTACAGATGCTTTGAAGCAAGCCGACTTTTTTATTCGTACGGTAAAACTGGATACCGGAGATTTGCCCCCTGTGCTTGATGTAGAAGTGACCGGAAGAAAGAATAAGACAGAATTGCAGCAAGGTATCAAGCGCTGGCTCGACCGTGTGGAGGCTTATTATGGGGTAAAACCTATTCTTTATACTTCTTATAAATTTAAAACCCGTTATCTGGACGATTCTATCTTTAACGCATATCCTTATTGGATTGCCCACTATTATGTGGACTCTGTGAAATATCAAGGTAAATGGGATTTCTGGCAACATACGGATGTGGGAAATGTACCCGGCATTGAAGAAGAGGTGGATCTGAATGTCTTCAACGGTACATTGGAAGATCTCAAGAAGCTGACAATAAAATAGCAGCTGTTTCTTTTTCAAACAACTTATCTCTTCTCTTATTTGTTATAATCGTATTATTATTAAAAATATACGATTATGAACTTTGATATAGCTATTATTGGTGGTGGCCCGGCCGGTTATACGGCTGCCGAACGGGCAGGTGCAAACGGATTGAAAACTGTTCTTTTCGAGAAAAAGGCAATAGGGGGAGTATGTCTGAATGAAGGATGTATTCCTACTAAGACTTTATTGTATTCTGCTAAAATACTGGATAGTGTTAAGGCTGCTTCCAAATATGGAGTTTCTGCTGAATCTCCTTCCTTTGATTTGTCTAAAATAATGAGCCGTAAAGATAAGACGGTGAAGATGTTGACAGGTGGTGTGAAGATGACTGTAAACTCTTATGGTGTGACGATTGTAGAGAAAGAGGCTTTCATAGAAGGGGAGAAGGACGGGCAGATTCACATCTCTTGCGGTGGTGAGACCTACTTTGTAAAATATCTGTTGGTGTGTACCGGTTCTGATACGGTAATACCTCCGATACCGGGATTATCGGAAACCGCTTATTGGACTTCCAAAGAGGCTTTGGAAGTAAAGCAGCTACCTAAGACTTTGGTTATTATAGGTGGCGGTGTAATAGGGATGGAATTTGCTTCTTTCTTTAATAGCATGGGCGTGAAAGTTCATGTAGTGGAAATGATGGCTGAAATTCTAGGGGTGATGGATAAGGAGACAAGTGGTATGCTTCGTTCCGAATATACCAAAAGAGGAGTTACTTTTTATTTGAATACGAAGGTGGTGGAGGTGAATCCTCATGGAGTGGTGATAGAGAAAGATGGAAAAACTTCGACTATTGAAGCCGAACAGCTATTGCTTAGCGTGGGGCGTAAAGCGAATCTCTCCGGTGTAGGATTGGATAAGCTGAATATCGAACTTCTGCGTAACGGAGTGAAAGTGGATGAACATTTGCTGACATCTCACCCTAGGGTGTATGCTTGCGGAGATATAACAGGTTATTCCCTGTTGGCACATACTGCCATTCGGGAAGCGGAAGTTGCTATCAATCATATTTTGGGAGTAGAAGACCGAATGAATTATGAGTGTGTTCCGGGTGTCGTCTATACTAATCCGGAAGTTGCAGGAGTAGGAAAGACAGAAGAAGAACTGATCAAACAGGGGATTCCTTATCGTGTTTCGAAGTTACCGATGGCTTATTCCGGACGATTTGTGGCGGAGAATGAGCAAGGCAACGGACTTTGTAAATTGATTCAGGACGAAAAAGGAAAAATCATAGGTTGTCATATGCTAGGGAATCCGGTATCGGAATTGATTGTGATAGCAGGAATTGCTATTCAAAAAGGTTATACCGTAGAAGAATTTCAGAAGACAGTATTTCCACATCCTACGGTCGGAGAGATTTATCATGAGATTATGTTTTGATTTCTGCGATCTATGATTCGATGTATATATAGTCCGTCTACTGATATTTACTTCCATTTAGCGGCGGAAGAATACTTGCTGAAACAGGGAAACGAAGATGTTTTTATGCTTTGGCAGGATACTCCTTCTGTTGTGATAGGAAAACATCAACGCCTGCAGGCAGAGGTGGATCGGGAATGGGTAGAGCGGAAACGGATACATATAGCCCGTCGATTTTCGGGTGGAGGAGCAGTGTATCATGATTTGGGTAATGTCAATCTGACGTTTATTGAAAAAGCTTCGCGTTTTCCCGATTTTACCGTTTATCTTCAGCGGACACTGGATTTTCTGGTTGCTATGGGGATAATGGCAAAGGGGGACGATCGGTTGGGAATCTATCTGAATGGATTAAAAATATCGGGAAGTGCGCAGTGTGTACATAAAAACCGGGTTTTATATCATTGTACTTTGCTTTATGATACAGACCTCACCGCATTAAATAAGGCATTAAATCCTAAATCATTGTTTAATGAAGAGAGAAATAAAGAGAGAATATCTTCCACATACGCTGTTCCTTCGGTTCGGAGTGAAGTGACAAATATCCGTAGACACTTATCGAGGGGGAGCGTGGACGATTTCAAGGAAGAGGCTTTTCGCTATTTCAGCCGGTCACAGGTGGTCAGTTCCTTCAGTGAGGAGGAGAGGAGGATTATCAACCGGCTTCGGAAAGAGAAGTATATGCGGGATGAATGGATATTAAAAATACCTTAACATAAAACTTTCTATTTCAACCTATTGTTCTACTATATCAAGGTTGAATAAATAAAATTACTGTCTATGTCAAGATTCGAAATAAAAATGCCTAAGTTGGGCGAGAGTATAACAGAAGGGACGATCGTTTCCTGGTCTGTAAAAGTGGGTGATATGATTCAGGAAGATGATGTTCTTTTTGAAGTGAATACAGCTAAAGTAAGTGCTGAGATACCTTCTCCGGTAGCGGGAAAGGTTGTTGATATTTTATATAAAGAGGGAGATACCGTAGCGGTGGGTACGGTGGTCGCTATTATTAATTTGGATGGTGAAGCTACATCTGACGAAGAGAGTATCCATGAAGAAAGCGTAAAAGAGGAGGAAGAACGTTGGTATTCTCCCATTGTCATTCAGTTGGCAAGAGAAGCGAAGATTTCTAAGGAAGAACTGGACTCTATTCAGGGAACCGGTTATGAAGGACGGCTGAGTAAGAAAGATATTAAAGATTATATTGATAAAAAGAAAAGAGGAAGTAATAAAACGTCTGCTACCGTTCCTTCTGAATCTGTAAGTCCTCAATCTTCTCCGGTTGAACCTAAATCTGCTGCTCCTGTCGCAATGTCGGGAGTAGAAGTGAAGGAGATGGATCGTGTCCGCCGGATTATTGCCGACCACATGGTCATGTCCAAGAAAGTATCTCCGCATGTCACCAATGTGGTCGAAGTGGATGTCACCCGGTTAGTAATTTGGCGTGAGAAGAACAAAGATGCTTTCTTCCGTCGTGAAGGTGTGAAGTTGACCTATATGCCTATGATTGCGGAAGCCGTAGCGAAAGCATTGGCAACCTATCCGCAGGTGAATGTATCGGTGGATGGATACAATATTCTCTTCAAGAAACATATCAATGTGGGTATTGCCGTTTCTTTGAACGATGGAAATCTGATTGTGCCTGTAGTACATGATGCCGACCGTCTGAGTTTGAACGGACTGGCTGTTGCCATTGATTCTTTGGCTCTGAAGGCGAGAGACAATAAATTGCTGCCCGATGATATTGACGGTGGTACGTTTACTATTACTAACTTCGGTACATTCAAGAGTTTGTTTGGAACCCCTATCATTAACCAGCCTCAGGTTGCCATTCTGGGTGTAGGTTATATTGAAAAGAAACCTGCTGTTGTAGAGACTCCGGAGGGGGATACGATTGCTATCCGTCATAAAATGTACCTTTCTTTGTCTTATGACCATCGTGTAGTGGATGGAATGCTGGGAGGGAATTTCCTCCATTTTATAGCTGATTACCTGGAAAACTGGAAAGGTTGATAACCGATTATTTTATTCATTAAGAACTTCATTAACTATGAGAAAGTATGATATAAAAAATACAGATGTCGAAACTTTGAAGAAGTGGTATCATCTGATGACATTAGGGCGTGCGCTGGATGAGAAGGCTCCGTCTTACTTATTGCAATCTCTAGGTTGGTCTTACCATGCTCCCTATGCGGGGCATGATGGAATCCAACTGGCCATCGGGCAAGTCTTTACTCTTGGCGAAGATTTCCTGTTTCCCTATTACCGGGATATGCTGACCGTACTATCTGCCGGAATGACTGCAGAGGAAATTATCCTGAACGGTATCTCAAAGGCAACAGATCCCGGAAGCGGAGGACGTCATATGTCGAACCATTTTGCCAAACCTGAATGGCATATCGAGAACATCTCTTCCGCAACAGGAACACATGACCTTCATGCGGTGGGTGTGGCAAGGGCAATGGTATATTATGGGCATAAAGGAGTGGCTATCACCTCGCATGGAGAATCGGCGACTTCCGAAGGATTTGTCTATGAGGCCATCAATGGTGCCAGCCTCGAACGGCTTCCTGTCATTTTTGTAATACAAGATAACGGCTATGGAATTTCCGTTCCTAAATCGGAACAGACTGCTAACCGGAAAGTGGCGGAGAATTTTTCCGGTTTCAAGAATCTGAAGATTATCTATTGCAACGGAAAAGATGTATTCGATTCGATGAATGCCATGACTGAGGCTCGTGAATATGCTATCAGCACGCGTAATCCGGTGATTGTACAAGCTAACTGTGTTCGTATCGGTTCCCATTCCAATTCGGATAAGCATACCTTATACCGGGATGAGAACGAACTGGAATATGTGAAGGATGCCGACCCGTTGATGAAATTTCGACGAATGTTGTTGCGCTACAAGCGTTTGACTGAAGAAGAACTGCAACAAATAGAAGCTAATGCTAAAAAAGAGTTGTCTGCTGCCAACCGGAAAGCTTTGGCTGCTCCCGATCCTGATCCTAAGAGTATTTATGATTTTGTAATGCCGGAACCCTACCAACCGCAGAAATATAAGGATGGAACTCATGATGCGGAAGGGGAAAAGACTTTCTTGGTCAATGCGATTAACGAAACATTGAAAGCTGAGTTTCGTCATAATCCCGATACGTTTATCTGGGGGCAGGACGTTGCCAATAAGGAAAAAGGCGGTGTGTTTAATGTAACGAAAGGTATGCAGCAAGAATTTGGGGAAGCACGTGTGTTCAGTGCCCCGATAGCTGAAGATTATATTGTAGGTACAGCTAATGGAATGAGCCGCTTTGATCCAAAGATTCATGTTGTGATAGAAGGAGCGGAGTTTGCCGATTATTTTTGGCCTGCTGTCGAACAATATGTGGAATGTACGCATGAATATTGGCGTAGCAATGGAAAGTTTGCTCCTAACATCACCCTGCGTTTGGCTTCCGGTGGTTATATTGGCGGAGGACTTTATCATTCTCAAAACATAGAAGGTGCTTTGACCACTTTGCCCGGAGCACGTATTGTCTGTCCGTCTTTTGCGGATGATGCAGCCGGGCTACTCCGTACCAGTATGCGTTCCAAAGGTTTTACTTTATTCCTTGAGCCGAAAGCATTGTATAATTCCGTTGAGGCTGCTGCAGTCGTACCGGAAGATTTTGAAGTTCCTTTCGGAAAGGCACGTATTCGTCGTGAAGGGGCAGATCTAAGTATCATTACGTATGGAAATACAACGCATTTCTGTCTGAATGCTGCGGAACGGTTGGAGAAAGAAAAGGGGTGGAAAGTAGAGGTTATAGATATCCGTTCTTTGATTCCTTTGGACAAGGAAACGATATTCGAATCAGTGAAAAAGACGAGTAAGGCATTGGTTGTACATGAAGATAAAGTTTTCTCCGGCTTTGGAGCGGAGCTTGCCGCAATGATAGGTGGAGAGATGTTTCGCTATTTGGACGGACCTGTGCAACGTGTCGGCTCTACCTTTACACCCGTCGGTTTCAATCCTATTTTGGAAAAGGAGATTTTGCCGGATGAAGCTAAGATCTATGAAGCAGCCAGGAAGTTATTAGAATATTAAACAGTATGGATTATGAAGAAGATAGGTTTGTTTTATGCTGCCAAAGCTGAGAAAACGAGTTGGGTGGCGGAAAGAATACAGAAGGAATTCGGTGAAAGTCATATAGAAGCGGTACCGATAGAACAGGCTTGGCAGAACGATTTTGCCGCTTATGATTGTTTTATTGTCGGAGCCTCCACTTGGTTTGACGGAGAGTTGCCTACTTATTGGGACGAGCTGTTGCCGGAGCTTAGAACGATGGATTTGAAAGGAAAGAAGGTAGCTATCTTTGGATTGGGAGATCAGGTACGCTATCCGGAAAACTTTGCCGATGGTATCGGGCTATTGGCAGAAGTATTCGAAGAAGACGGGGCGGCATTGGTGGGCTTTACTTCTTCGGAAGGATATACTTTTGAGCGTTCCAGAGCATTGCGTGGCAATCAGTGGTGTGGGTTGGTTATCGACTTGGATAATCAGTCGGACCAGGCAAAAAAGAAAATCAAGGATTGGTGTGAACAGGTAAAAAAGGAGTTTGCGTAACTCCTTTTATAAGCTATTATATATTATGAGGGTGTCATAATGAATAATCTGCGTTTTGACACTCTCTATTTTTATCCCTGTATTCCTTGTTTCTGTTGGCAGAGTAATAGTATTAAACTTTATAAATGAATTTCACTGCCGCCCAGCGATTCTTTTCTTTGTGATGGATATAAGTCAGTCCGTTCTTTTCCGCTTCTTCGCGGATAGCAGGGATGTCATCCACATAAAATCCGCTCATGTATAGTTCCGATCCGGGATGCATACAAGTGACATATTGTTTCATATCATTCAGTAGGATATTGCGGTTAATATTAGCTATAACCACATCAAACGGCCCTTTTCCGGAAAGTGAAGAGGCATCTCCTTGAGAAACGGCAATATTATCTACGTGGTTCAATTCGATGTTTTCGATAGAGTTTCGTACACACCATTCGTCGATGTCGATAGCGGTACATGGATGTGCGCCTTTCATTCGTGCAAGGATGGCGAGAATAGAAGTTCCACAACCCATATCCAGCAATGATTTATCTTTCAGCTCGCTATCCAACAGTTCTTCGATAATAAGGCTGGTAGTCTCGTGATGTCCTGTGCCGAAAGCCATTTGCGGGTTGATTACGATATCGTATTCTGCTTTAGGAACATCCTGATGAAATGTGCTGTGGATTACACAGCGGTTACCGATGATAATCGGTTGAAAGAAATTCTTTTCCCATTCTTCGTTCCAGTCCTTGTCTTCTGCTTCTGCGTATGTATAGGTGATTTCCGTATCGGGTAGGGGAAATTCGGCGATTGCATTCTTTATGGAGGTTTCGTCACATAAAGTTTGTTGGATATATGCGGTTAATCCGTTCTCGTTTTCAACAAAACTCTCGAAGCCGGTTTCGCCTAATACAGCAGCTAATACATCATTTACAATCTCTGTGGACGGATTCGTATGAAAAGTGAACTCAAAATACTTCATAGTTGTTTCTAATGCTGGTGAATAATGTGCAAAGATAATCACAATTTTAGGGAAATCCCTACTATCCTTTGGGGAAAATCTCCCCAAGGCGATAAATCTCTTCCTTATCTTTGTAACGTGAATAAGTTTAAGTAATTACATAAACCCAGATGATATGAAAAAGATTGTTTACTTCTTGCTAGTTGCCTTGTGTCTCCCGATAGGCTTGATGGCACAAAGCGTTGATGACGACCTTTACTTCGTACCTTCCAAAGACAAAAAGGAGAAAAAAGAAACTCCGGTGAGGAAGGAACCGAAGAAACAGGTGACAAACATCTATACTTCACCGGGAACTACAGTTGTGGTTCAGGACCGTAGGGGGAGAACACGGGATGTGGATGAATATAACCGCCGTTACGATGCACGTGATAATGAATTCGTAATGGATAATGATACCTTATATATAAAGGAAAAATCTACTCCGGACTTGGACGGGGAATGGGTGACCGGCGAATTCAATGGTACGCAGGACGACTATGAATATGCCGAACGCATCATCCGTTTCCGTAATCCGCGTTTCGCTATCAGTATCAGCAGTCCGTTATATTGGGATGTAGTCTACGGACCGAATTCTTGGGACTGGAATATATATACCGATGGTATGTATGCTTACGCATTCCCGACATTCAGTAATCCACTTTGGTGGGATTGGCGTTATGGTTCATACGGCTGGGGCTGGAACTATGGTTGGGGCTGGAATCGTCCTTATTATGCTTGGGGATATTATCCGGGCTATTGGGGCGGCTGGCATGGCGGCTACTGGGGTGGCTGGTATGGCGGTGGATATTGGGGACATCATCATCATTGGCACGGTGGTCCTAGCTGGGGCTGGGGCGGTGGAGGCCGTTGGACTGGTCCGACTTATACAAACCGTCGTTCGTATGGACAAAGCAGTTACAGAAATTCTTCTACTGTACGTCGATATGGTTCAAGCGCCACTCGTTCTGGTGGTTCTGCTGTTCGGTCAACTGGAAGTTCGTCTCGTTCCTCCGGATCAGCTTATGGCAGGGGAACAAGCACAACAAGACGTGTGGTAGGTATGCGTTCTTCGGATGAGCGTTATGGCTCAAGTACTCGTACGGGAAATTCATCACGTCGTGGCAGTACTTATTCTCGGCCAAGTAGTACTCGGACTAGTGGAACAGGAACCGGTTCTTCTTATTCCCGTTCTTCTGGAGTGAGAAGTGGCAGTAGTGGAACGAGAACATCTACTTACAATCGCGGTAGTTCTTCCACTCCACGCAGCAACTATTCTAACAGTAATAGTAATCGTCGTTCTTCATCTTATGGAACTTCTCGTTCATCATCTTCCCGCAGTTATTCACCTGCCTCTTCAGGTGGTAGTTCGCGTGGCAGCTATTCTTCCGGTGGGGGAGCCGGCAGATCTTCTGGCGGAGGAGGTTCTTCTCGTAGCGGTGGTAGAAGATAAAACGAAGGGTATTAATTAAATGGAATGAAAGGTATGAAAAAGATACTTATGTTAGCTGTATTGGGACTATTTGTTTCTGCAGCTTCGGGATTAGCACAGACTGTTTATGATGGTGCTAAACTGACGGGAAAAGATTTAAATGGAACTGCCCGGTTTGTCGGAATGGGAGGTGCTATGGGGGCACTTGGTGGAGATATTTCTACCATAGGGACCAATCCGGCCGGTATTGGGCTTTATCGTAGCAGTGATATAATGACTTCTTTTGGTTTCTCATCTTATGGAAGTGAAAGCAAGTATTTAGGCAGTAAGTGGAATTCGGATAAAAACAGGGCTTCATTTGATAATATCGGATTTGTATTTTCATCAAAGATCGGAAACACTACTCCCTTACGCTATGTGAATTTTGGATTTAACTATCATAAAGCAAAGTCTTTCTATAAGAATATGGAAATGAACGGTGATCTTGGTAATTATTCACAGACATTCTTGATGGCTTCTCAGGCTGACGGAATTTCAAATTGGGGAAATCCGTTTGATACTAATGATATAGGTTGGCTTTCTGCTGTAGGATATGAGGGATATGTAATCAGTCCGAGCCTTACAACTACGCAGAATGAATTTCCGTATAAAGATAAGGAAGGTAATCAGGTAGTAAATAATGAGGGAAAGCCTCTGTTTTATGATTATGATTATTATAATACAATCGTTCCGGATGGAGTAAGTCCATACGCACGCTTTCATTCAGAAGAACGTGGTGGTATAGATCAATATGATTTTAATATCGCTTTTAATTTCAGTGACCGTTTTTATCTGGGGCTAACAATTGGGGCTTATTCCGTTGATTATAATAAGTACACTTCGTATGATGAAGATTATGGTAATGAAACAGGATATAAACTGCAAGGTTGGAATAAAATTACCGGATCAGGCTTTGATTTTAAATTCGGAGCGATTCTTCGTCCCTTCGAGTATTCACCTTTCCGTATAGGTTTGGCTATTCATACACCTATTTTTTATAGTCTGGATTATAAGACAAGTGTTTTTATGCAATCAGATATTTGGGATCCGGCAGCCAATGAAATCACCTATCGTGATATAGATTCTCGTGATTATTTGCCTGGTAAAGACGATATGGTTCAGCGTTTCCGTTTTCAGACTCCGTGGACTTATAATGTAAGTTTGGGATATACGGTAGGTAATAGTTTAGCTTTAGGAGCGGAATATGAGTATCAAGACTACTCTTCAATAAAGTTTAGAGATCCTGATGGATATGCTTCCGCTTTCGAATGGGAGAATAGTACGACACCTATGTTGAAAGGCGTGCATACAGCTCGACTAGGTTTGGAATATAAAGTGGTACCTCAGTTTGCTTTTCGTGCAGGTTATAACTACAGTTCGGCTGCATTTAAGAAAGACGCTTATAAGGACTTGGCAATAAATTCTATTCAAACGGATACGGATTTCGCTAATAGTAAATCACTGAGTAACTATACGTTAGGTATTGGGTATCGGGGTTCTACATTTTATGCTGACCTGGCATATAAATTCTCTACTTATAAGGAAGATTTTTATCCATTCATTAATGGAACTGTGGATGATGGAGGTGTTTCAATAGCTTCACCGGACGCTACGAAAGTAACCAACACCCGTAGCCAAGTCCTTTTTACAGTCGGTATGCGTTTCTAAACCAGACAGTTTTCAATTTCAATAATAACTTTTGTGTGTAAAGAATCCCTGGAATGCTGAGTGTCTACAGCACTTCCGGGGATTTCTATTAGTCGTCCGGTATGAACGGTTGTCCGTCTAATACTCTATTTTATCCTCCTTGTTCATCCATGCTTTGAAAGCGGAAATAGCTTCCTCGTGCAATAAAATCTCAGAAGGAAGTTTTCTCTCTTCCGGTTTCAGTTCCAGTTCATCATAGATGAAGGAATCATCGAAGCCAATATTTTTTGCGTCGGTTTTATTGTTGCCATAGTACATTTTGTCCAACCGTGCCCAGTAAATAGCACCTAAACACATGGGGCAAGGTTCGCAAGAAGTATATATCTCATATCCGCTAAGATTGAATGTACCAAGTTTTGCAGCGGCAGCGCGTATGGCGCTTACTTCGGCATGAGCGGTAGGATCGCAGGAAGCGGTGACACGATTTACTCCGGTGGCAACTATCTCTCCCTCTTTAGTGGCAATCACAGCACCGAAAGGACCTCCACCGTTCTCGATATTCTCCTTTGAAAGCTCGATGGCTTTCCGCATCAATTCTTCTTTAGTCATGGTATAAAATAGATTGTTAGTTTAATATGAGGATTATATCTTTCCAAGAATCTTATCCATTACCCAGTTGGTCAGTGTTGCACTTTCACCATCGCAGGAACAGATAGATTTGCCCAATAAATGGTCTACTACGGCTTGGATAAGAGGTTGCTGTACGTGTTCCGGGTTGCCGATACAGATTTCTTCCCGTCCTTTTTCTGTGTGCAGGCCGATAGGTTCGTAAGTGAAGACAGAAAAACAAATCATTCCTTTGTCCCCAATAATCTCTATACGGTCTTCGCGAGCTGAATCATGAGCAACAAAGCACCAGGAACCACTGCCTACCAATCCGTTATCGAACTGGAAACAAGCGCTCAACGTATCCTCGGCAGGATAAAGTCCGCCGCGATTGCTCTTGTAGCCGTTTGCTTCGAGGATACATCCGAACATATCCTGTAATAAATCAATCTGATGCGGAGCAAGGTCGTAGAAGTAACCACCGCCTGCAATGTCAGCCTGTACACGCCAGGGAAGATTTTCACGGTTATAATCCAAGTCACGTGGCGGTTGGGCAAAACGGATCTGTACATTGATTACGTTACCGATAGTTCCGTTTTCCACCAATTCTTTTACTTTCTGGAAGTAGGGAAGATAACGGCGGTAGTATGCAACGAAACAGGGAACTCCCGTTTCTTTGGATATGCGGTTAATGCGGGTACATTCTTCGTATGTGACGGCCATCGGTTTCTCAATATAAGCAGGCTTGCCTGCTTTCATCGACATGATGGCGTATGTAGCATGGGATGAGGGAGGAGTAGCGATATAGATAGCATTCACTTCCGGATCATCTATAAGTTCTTGTGCATCGTCATACCATCTCTTGATACCTCTCTCTTTAGCGTATGCTTTTGCTTTCGCACCGTCACGGCTCATCACGGCTACTACTTCCGAATGTTCTACTTTTTGGAAAGCAGGACCGCTTTTAGTTTTCGTCACTTCTCCGCAACCGATGAATCCCCATTTGATTATCTTTTCACTCATAATACAATTACCTATTTACTTATTCTAATAAACTCCAAAGATAAAGCAATTTTTTGTCAAGAGCAACTTTATTGATTATTAACTTACTGGAGGAATTTGGAAAATAAAGCCTCTATTTTGCTAAAATGGAGATGTTGTTTGTATGGAATAGATTTTCCGTTTCGGGTGGATAGGACCTTTGTTCTTGTGAAAGCACATCCTATTTGCAGTATAAAGGCAGGTGAGTAGAGATAAGCCCGGGGGTGAAGGACAATATGCCAATGGAGAAATGAGAAGGAAAGCTGGGATGAGAAGGAATTTATCCCTTTTTGAAAAAGAGAAAGGCGAGAATTGGAGTTCCCGCCTTTGCGTGTAGTTTAATTGAAACTACTTTATCATTAACTCTGTAAAGATACGACATTCGGAAGCGAAAGTCAAGTCTTTGATGGTTTATTTTTGGTAATGAAGGTAAATGTAAGTGATTGTGCGTAGACAACCGCTACAAACGGGGAAACGATTTATTCCTCATAATATTGGGATTTAATAGGATTTATTCTAAACTGTATAATAAGTGCATACGGCTGGAAACAGGAGTCGTACGGTATTTGGCGCCGATAGTTTCGTATCCGGCTTTCGGATCAAAGAAAGAGGCTTTGCGGAGTACCCAACAAGATTCATCTTGTTTCTTCTCCCATTCTTTGATTTGCTGGTAAGGCCATTGGCTTTGGGGCTTGCCGATATAAGGAATTACAAACTTCAGGGCAGCAGTAATGGAACGTCCGTCTTTGCTGGTAGCGTTGTAAATATCGATTCCTTCTGTGGAAGCAATGAAAGACATATCCAGCATATGAGTCAGGTTAAAGAGCGTATAGCCGAATGCGGTTGTGCGTTCCAGTTCCAACGGTTGTTTTCCGTCCGGTTCAATTTGAGGGAACAAACGCTTTTCAGGAAATGCTTTTAATATTTGTGTTGCCAGTTCTTTATTACCTATGTAGAGTGCGTACGCTGTCAACTGTACGTCATATGCCAAACCATGATTGTTTTTCGCCGCATTTTCTTCGGCAGCAACCGGACTGGTCTGTATCCATTCAACGAACTGTGTGAACCACTCTTTCATACCTTTCTTGATGGCAGGTGTCATCGCCTTTGAACTATCCAGCAAGGTGAGTGCATCCAGCATTTCTACAAAACAATACGTATCGATCATGCCTGTTCCACGTCCTAATCCTTTTCTGTGGCCGGGGATAGTCTGCCCGTAGTTTAAGTTCGGATTCATTTTTGTTTTAGCGTCCAGGAACCAGACATTCAGGAAATCAGTAGCTTTCTTTGCATATTGTTCGTTACCTGAAAAATAGTAGGCGATTCCCAAAGTAGTGACGGCTTTCGCCATATCCCCCAATCGATTACGGTCTAATTTTGACAGTTCGGGATTACGTTGTCCGTCTTTGCGGATATAGGGTAACCCGTCCGGTTTGGAAGGATCAGGCCACCAGTAAGGGCCCATACTCATATAGTCATGCTTGTCACCGCTAGAGGCCGTCATACTTTTGTCCATCACAGACGGAGGAGTCATTTTCATCGCTTTGTCAGCGTCTCTCATTAAAGTTTTAATAGCCGGAGCGTATGCAGGGGTATCGGCTTTAGCCTTCACTTTAGCCAGCTTTTCTGCCGGATAGATACGGGTATTAACGGTCTGTGCATTCATTGGAAGCAGACAAACCAGTGTAAAAGCACTCAATAGTAAGTTTCTCATAATTATTTTATTTTAAGCGAATTAGTTTAGCCATAATAAAGGGTGTCGGATAGGAAGGTTGCGTATCACTTCCTCATTGGTAGGGAAATGTTCCAGCTTCTTCCATGTCTGAAAGTAGTCTTTTCGGTAGTGATGTATGCTGCCGAATAGCAAGAACGGATGCGCAACAGGCCATTCTTCCCAAAACATGATGTCCGGTTGGTGTTTCCACGAGTTTTTGTCTTTCACAAAAGGAAACAGCCAGGCAATTCCTTTTTCGATATTCCGTCCGTCTGTTGTGGTGTAGTCCCATAGATTTTCTTCGGGAGTTGTCAAGAGATGACAAAGAGTAGTCATTGCGTCCAGATTAAAAAGAGAGTAACCGTAAGGTTTGGTGCGTTCCAGTTCTAAGGGAAAACTGCCGTTAGCGGCCATCTGATTGGGGAGCAATACTGTCCGGTAACGTTCGCGGCAGAAATGAATCATTTCTTTATTCTGCGTGAATAAGGCGAAGGCAGCGGCTTGCATAGTCCAACAAGTGCCGTGATTATTTTTGGCTTCCATCTCATTGATTCCGTAACGGTGGGTAGACATCCAGGTCAGATAGTCGGAGAACCACAGGCGGATCGTTCTCAGTTCCTTTTCTTCGATGATTCCCTGAGCTTCCATTAACCGGAGTGACTGCACAACTTCAATCAGATGAATGGTATCGATGATTCCGATTCCGCGTCCGGTAGCTATACCTTTGATAGCTTGTGCATACAAGAGATTAGGGTTCATCATTGTCTCTTGATCGACAAACCAGGCACGGATATGACGCATGGCGGCTTCTGTATATTTTTTGTCACCTGTCAGTATCCAGGCGGAGGTCAGGTCGCCTACCAACTGGCTGAATCGTATCATGGCATGACGGTGAGCGGTGAAGTTGTCCGGATTCGTTTCTCCATCACGACGGATGAACGGACCGTCCGGGTCTTGAGGGTTTGCCCACCAGTAATCACCTTCGGAATAGAAGTCGTGAATGCCTCCCGCGCTTCTTTGAGCGCGGGCAGCAGTGACGGTCACAGGTACGGACTCTAATGCTGCGTCTGCCCGTTGCAGGGTTTCTGCTTGTAGGAGTCGGCGTACTTGTTCTTTCACATCTTCTTTAGCCGTCACCGTGGTGAGGCCGAAGAGTATCATTAATAATCCTATTGAAATTCTTAATCTGTTCATTGTGCATTCAATTGAGTGTAAACGGTTTTGATTCCGGCTGATCGAACGGATACGTAACAAGCGTCGGTTACTTGGGCACGTATCATTGCTTTTCCATTATAGGCTTGTACTTTGCGTGATCCGGTCGAAGTACCCAAGTTTTGAAGTAGTTTTCCGTCTCCGGCAATTTCAAATGAGATGATGTTAGCTGCGTCCAGACAGGGAACTCCTTTTTCATCGGTCAACTGTGCTTCAACACGAACGATATTGTTACCTTCAGGATGATGTGTCACCTTTAATTGTTTCGGTTCTCCCCATTGGCTGGTTTGATAAGCAACGGTGATCTCATCGGAAACGGTTTCCTTACTCTTTACGGCTACCGCTTTCAAATGATTATTTCCTTCACGCAATATACTTTTCCAGCGAAGTCCGGCTGCCGGAAAGTCCTGGCTGTTCCGTTGTTTTATGCCTTGGCTGATTCCATTGACAAACAGTTCTACTGCCGGACAGTTGGAGTATACCAGTATTTCTTTAGGTTCGTCTGCGGCCCCCCAACGTGTCGGCCATGTGTGGCCGTAGATGTGTATCATCGGCTTCTCCGTCCAATAAGACTGGAATACATAAAACACTTCCTTCTTGGTGAAGTCCCGTTCGATTACTCCCTTTTGATTGACGTATGGTACCGGATTTTCCGGTCGTAGAGGAGTGGAGAAATCTTTGAAAGGCCAATAGGCTGTTCCTGTCAGCCAAGTCATGGTTTCCTGTTCTTTCAAGTGCCAGTCCACTAGTTTTACAATATAGGATTCCGACCAGTCACCGTCTCTCGATGCACGGGCGTCACCGCCAACGAAGGAGAAGTCTCCTGCGCGTTCATCGGCTCCGGCTCCGACAGGAATGCCGCCCAATGATTTGAAAGGGTCTTCCGAATGTCTTCGGGCATGAGAGTCACCGCCCCATTCCACATGCAGGAAGTGTTTAACCTGTTTCATCTCTTTCTCGGAGGTAGGCTTGTAGTCGGTGAATTGCCCGCGATACCAGCCTGCCCAGATGGAAGGGGAATATACATCGACAATATCTTTACAGAAGTCGCACCGGCGGATAGAAGTGACACGTGACGGATCCAGACGGTGTGCCAGGTCATTCAGTTCTTTCATAAAGGCGCGTATCTGTGATTGCTCGAAAGTCGGGAAATCATTCGGCCAGTCATTCTCATTGCCCAGTCCCCAAAGAATTACAGAAGGATGGTTGTAGTGCTGATTTATCATGTTTGTGAGCATTCGTCGGGCTTGTGCTTGGTAGCTCTCTCCACCCAAGCCACCGCGGCACCAAGGGATTTCTTCCCAAACGAGAATGCCCAGCTCGTCACACAGGCGGAGAATGATATTCGATTGTTGGTAATGTCCCAGACGGATGAAGTTGACGCCCATTTCTTTCATCATCTTTATTTCCGTTACCATTTGCTCTTCTGTCATGGCAGCGCCTACGCCGGCATGATCTTCGTGGCGGTGGGTACCTTTTAGTAACAGGCGTTTGCCGTTCAGTTTGAAAGGCCCATAGTCTACAAACTCGAAATGGCGAAAGCCAATCTGTTCTGTTACGGTTTGTTCGCCTTCAGTAGTTTTGAGAGTGAACTCGCAGGTGTATAGCTGAGGCTGCTCCGGGCTCCAAAGTAGCGGGCTTTTGACTGCAATGTCGAATAGTCTCACTTCTCCTAAGGGAAGAACATCCGTCACAGTCTGTTCGGCTACTTTCTTGCCGTTCGGGTCTTTCAGTGTGAGGTGCACCGTGGCTCGGCGGGTATCATCCGGATTATAGAAGTTGGCTTGCACTTTCAGGCTTGCATTCTTTAAATCTTTTTGCACCGGAGTCTCCAGTTTGAAACTACTGAAAGAAAGCGCAGGTTGATAAACCAGATTAACGTAACGGTAAAGTCCGCCGTACACATTGAAGTCCGATAAATCTGAAGGAATCATTTCCGTATCTCTTGAATTATCGCAACGGATAGATAAAGGTATTTTTCCGTTGAAACGCTTCCGGCAGTCGGGATTGGCCAATGCCTGCCGGATAGCCTCTGTGATGTCGACGCTCCATTCATCGTAACCGCCTACATGGGTACCGACTTTTTGCGTGTAGATATATACTTCTGTTTTTTGTCCGGCTCCTTCAAATTCGAGGATAGTACGGCCATTGACTGAGGGATTCTGAATATCGAGCAAAGTACGATACCATCCGGGACCCTGGTAATAGTTGACATCCGGATCTACAGCATCTTCCGCATTGAAGCAGTGAGGAAGGGTGACCGGTTGCCAGATGGGCACAGCTTCCGAAGAACCGGGTGCTACCATGCGTACAGCTTCCCAGATGCTTCCGAGATCACCTTTGAGATATTCCCATTGGTCGGTCAGGCGGATTCTTTGGTTGGTAGGAATCCGGGCACTTATCGGTAGAGCGAATGTTATAAGGGCTGTCAATATGTAGATAATTGTTTTTTTCATGGTCTGTATAAGTGATGATGATTAGAGTTGTTCTCCTTTTTCCAATTTGTTTTTACGAAGCAGGGCTTCGAGGAAATAATAATCGGCATATACGATAGGTACATCAATTTCGCTGTCGTGAGGTTTGGAACCGGTACTGTGGAGTAGCAAGAATCCGTTGTCTCCATTCTGTTGTGCACGGTAGCTGGCAGTGAGATTCTCTAAAATCCGATCGGCTTCCTGTTTGTAGAGATCCTTGTTTTCCGGTACGTAGGTGCTCAGCTCATAGAGTGCGGAGGCTATACAGGTTGCTGCAGATGCATCGCGTGGTTCGTCTGGTATTTCAAGAGCATTGAAATCCCAGTAAGGAATCAGGTCTTTGGGTAGGTTGGGATGGGTGAAGATGTATCTTTCTACCTGTTTTGCCTGTTCCAGAAATTCGGGGAGTCCGGTTTCACGATAACATAGAGTGTAGCCATATAGTGCCCATGCTTGTCCGCGTGCCCATGCCGAGTCGTCGGAATATCCTTGATGGGTGACTTTACAAATCGGGCTACCGGTGATCGTGTCGTAATTGACCACGTGGTATGTACTGAAGTCATCGCGGAAATGATTTTTCATCGTAGTCCGTGCATGACTGACTGCTATATTATAAAAGGTGGAATCGTTCGTTTCGCGAGAAGCCCAAAACAATAACTCCAGATTCAGCATATTGTCGATGATCACGGGATATTCCCATTGGTCGGCGTGATGATCCCAAGAACGGATGCAGCCTACGTTGGGTTTGAAACGGGTAATCAGAGTCCGGGCAGATTCGATAAGTATATCTTTATAGGTAGGGTTACCGGTCAGACGGTAGCCGTTGCCATAGCTGCAATACATTTTGAAACCCATATCGTGTGTAGTGCCGTTTTTCTTTTCGCGTTCCAGCATTTCAGTATGTTTTTCGGCTTTCTCCTTCCAAAAAGGATCGTGCGTATATTCATATACATACCAAAGTTCTCCGGGAAAGAATCCGCTCGTCCAGTCTCTGGAAGGTACGAGCTGTAAAGAACCGTCCGGTTCAGTGTTACGTGGGTTGGTAAGCTCACCCCATTGTTTGGCGATTCTTTTGTCTCTGCTTTCTTGGGATTCGTTTGCACGCGCTTCATCTATTTTAGAAAAAGCATACTTGAATTGTTGTTCGGCAAAAGTAAAATTAGAAGCAACTAAATTTGACTCTTTGGGAGATTGGCAACCAACTAAAGCGGCCACTCCGATGCTAAGGGCTAAAAGATTATGTTTCATATTTTCATATTTGTTTCCATATTATTATTTCTAAGTAGGATGTTGCAAATGTATGGAAACAGTGCGAATTTGGTTTGTCTGGTAGTACCGTAAGTTTATAAAATCATCCCATTCTTATATAGGACAATCGCTTCTGTGACGTTCTTGGAACGATTTTTATAACTTGGAATGATTTTACAAACCTTTGATGTATTCGGTGGGCGAGACTCCGTAGGTAGCTTTGAAACATTTGGTGAAATAGGCAAGTGTACTGAATCCGGTGGCTATTGAGACTTCTGTTATGTTCATGTCCGTTTCTTTCAGTAATTGCGCAGCTACTTCAAGACGCTTGTGGCGAATCAGGTCATTCAGAGATAAATCTGTCACTGCTTTGAGCTTGCGGTAGAAGTTACTTCGGCTGAATCCCATCTCGTCGCATATCAACTCAACTTTTAAGTCCGGGTTGGCAAGATGACTTTCTATAATCTCGAATAATTTCTGCATGAATTTATCATCGGCGGAACTGGCTTCGATACCCATTGACTGGAGAGAGAAGTTTTTTCCATACATTGATTTCAGTTTTTCCCGTTGCGTCAGCAGGTTGTAAATTCGTATTAGCAGCACATCTATATTGAACGGCTTTACTATATAATCATCAGCCCCCGAAAGGAAACCTTCTTTGACGTGCATTACCATAGTGCGGGCTGTAAGTAGAATTACCGGAATGTGTCCCGTCTGCAGATCATTCTTTATCATGGAACAGAGTTCCAGCCCATCGACTCCCGGCATCATGATGTCTGTCACAACTAAATCGGGAAACTCTTTCAGTACGATATTGAAGGCTTCGGAGCCGTTATCCGCTTCGAGTATCCGGTAATGGCGTTCAAGATGTTCTTTCACATAGCTGCGTATGTCCTCATTGTCTTCCACCAGCAGGATTGTCTTGCCTTTCAAAAAAGGAAGTTCCTCTTCAGAGTCAAGAGCTTGCCCAACTACTGCCTGCTCTTCCTGTACATCTTCGGGTTGGGTATTTTTCGTGTCTTCCTCTGTTGGTTGCACCTGCTCATTATTCGGAAGTATGATAGTGAATATGCTTCCTTTCGGCTGATTAGAGTCCACACTAATTGTGCCGTGATGTAAATGTACGATGGATTGTGTCAGACTTAGGCCGATACCTGTTCCGTTTACATTGTCATTGACAGTCTGTGGGGTATTGACTTGATAGAACGGATCGAAAATATGGGTACGGGCATTTTCCGGAATTCCTTTCCCTGTGTCCGCTACCTGGATGATGACACGATTGTCGGGGGCCGTTATTAGTCTTAAAGAAACTGTTTCTCCTAAAGAAGTGAATTTAAAAGCATTTGAAAGCAGGTTGAATATAGCTTTTTCCAGCAGACTTTGGTCGAAATACACAGGGATTTCCCCTTCTGGAGCTTCATATTGGAAAGTAATCTGTTTGCTTTCCGCTATTTGTTTGAAGGTGTAATAAATTTCAAGCAGGAAAGCATTCAGATCCGAGTGGGTAAGTTTCAATGTGAGGCTACCGCTTTGATTTTTTTGCAAATCCATTAATTGATTGACCAGCAACAACAGGCGGCGGGCATTCTTTAATACCAAATCCAGTTTGGTTTTGATAAAGAGGGGAACTTCTGCCTGACGTACCAGCTCATCGATAGGGCTGATAATCAGAGTTAGCGGTGTGCGCAATTCATGTGAGAAGTTGGTGAAAAGCCGGATTTTGGTTTGATGAAATTCCTCCATCCGTTGCTTTTCCATTTGTCGCATCCGCAGGTTCAGTTCCAGCTTGTGCTTGCTGTACATATAATATCCGATGGTGTAGGTGATTCCTATAAACAACAACACGTAGATGATATAAGCCCAAGTTGTTTTCCACCAAGGAGAAAGGATTACTATTTCCAAAGTCTTTCCTTGAGAGTTCCATACACCGTCATTGTTGGAGGCAATGACGTGGAATGTATATTTGCCGGGAGCAATATTGGTATAGAAAGCTTCTTTACGGGTTCCTACATGGTTCCAATCTTGGTCATGGCCTATTAATTTATAAGCATATTGATTCTGTTCGTGCAGGATATAGTTCAGGGCGCAATATGCGATAGAGAAATTATTCTGGTTGTAGGCGAGGGTAACCGTTTCAGCATCGTCCGGGTTGGTCTCCAATAATTGGCTTTTATCACCCGGTTGTACAACTTTATTGTTAACAGTCAATCGGGTAAGCACTACCGGTGGCATCATATTATTCTTAATCAATGAACGGGGAGTGAAAGAGAGAAATCCGTTGCTTCCACTAAAATAGACTTCTCCATTGGGCAAGCAGATACCTCCTTGGGGGGTAAACTCCAATGTTTCGAGTCCGGCAAAGCAGTCATAGGTATGCACTTTTCCTGTTTTTGTATTTATTTCGGTAATGCCGTTATCTATGCTTGCCCATATATTCTGATTATATTCCACCAGGGTATATACTTCCTCATTCGCCAATCCTTCTTTTGCACCGATATGGCGGATGATTCCTTTACCTTCCTGATACTGATAAATTCCTGCGCCGAAAGTTCCTATCCATATCTCACCGTTCTTTTTTCTCAGTATACCGGTGATATAATTGTTCTCCAGTTTACGGGACGGTTCTTTCTCTTCTGTTGAATATCGTATCAAGGTTCTTTTTTCCGTATCATATTCGTAAAGTCCGAATGAACGCGTCCCGATCAGGTATACGTTTTCACGAAGCGGCAGAAATGCCCGTATACTGGAGAAACCAATTGTTTCTCCAGTATCTCCGATAGGGAATTTACGGGTTACCTTTTTATCTTTCGTAATTCTGACCAGTCCCTGGCGGGAAGTCGTTCCTAGCCAGATAGTTTCTTTTGCATCGCGATAAATAGTATAAATACCTAGATTTTTCTCTTTGAACTGGTGGATAAGTGAAAAACGTTTTGTCGGAATGTGGAAGCAATACAGTCCGCCGTTATTTGTTCCACACCAGATATTTTCTCCTTCTACCATCAGAGATTTGATGATATTCTTATTATGCATCCCTACAGGATGTTCTAATAGATAATTGGCGTATTCTTTTGTGACCGGATTGAATTGCAATAGCCCGCCACCTTCTGTTGCTATCCAAAGGGAATTGGAACTATATACCATCGGACCGAAAATGTTATATAGCTTTTGCTCACTGTTTTCTAAGGGGTGGTAGAATATAAAACGGTTATTAAGAGGATTATAATAATTAACCCCACCGGAATAAGTTCCTACCCATAATGTTCCGGCACGGTCTACACATAAGCTGCGTACAGAAAAGTGGCTTAGATTATTACGATTTGCTTCGAATGTATTGTATTGGGTGATGACGTCATTCGTCAGATTGAGAACGCTCAGACCATCGAATGTTCCGATTATCAGCCGTTGGTTTTGTTCCTGAATACAACGAATGTAATTATCCGTCAGCCCACTGTTATGCTTTGAAAAAGTGACAATGCTCTGTTGGTCCGGGTTCCATTTATTCAGCCCTTTCATATCCGTACCTATCCATATCTGATGCTGTGAGTCTTCAAAAATGCAACTGATGGTATTATCGGAAAGGGAAGGAGTGCTCTCTTTGTTCAGCTTTTGTATGATATTCAGGTTTTTATCGCATATCAGCAGACCTTTGTTGTGAGTGCCTATGTAGAGTCTTTCCTCCTTATCTATATATAGAGAGGTGATCGATTCCCGTTCCAACAGTCCGTCAAAAGTTATGGGCTGGAATGTATTCTTTTCCGGCATCCAACGGCAGAGTCCCAAACGTGTGCCTATCCATAGCTCTCCTGACTTATTCAAACAGAGCGAAAGTATCCTGTTACTGGGAAGTGACGGATAATCTGCTACCTGATAATTGGTGATAAGATTGGTCTTTTGATTGAGATAATTCAGTCCGTTGGTCGTTCCAATCCAAAGGCCTCCATGAATATTATCCGGCAGTAGTTTGGTGATGTGATTGTCTGTTAAGGAATTGGTGTTTTGATTGCTGTGTTTGTAAATAGTGAAAGTGGCTCCATCATATTTATTCAGTCCGTTACGGGTGGCAAACCACATATATCCTTTGGCGTCTTGACAAATATCGAGTACGGATAACTGTGATAAGCCGTTGTTCAGATTGATTGTTGAAAAGTTGAATGCCCGGTTTTCTTCCGCATACGAAAGGGTATTGCCGAAAGACAATAGAGAGATGAAGAAAAATAGATAAAAAGTATAGGATTGTTTTCGTTTAGTAAATAGATTGATAAGGTTATTTTTTATCATAGTATTTCTTGTAAATCTTTTGATATTCTTCTTCCTTCTGGAATCTATCCAGCCATGCATTCAAACTGTCAAGTAAAACAGGTGATTGTTTGCTGACTGCCCATGAGTAAAATTGTGTGAAACTGATTGCCGTATTGATATCTATTTGTGGCAAAGAATCCGCAGCAGCCCGTGCGATACTTTCATCACATACGGCATAGTCGATGTCTCCATGTGCCACGAGTGAAATCAATTGTTCCGAGCCGTATTTTTCTATTTCCTTTATATAAATGGTATCTCCAATCTCATTTCCCAAGTTCTGAATACGCAAGATTGACGGGGAACCCTTTATGACATGGAGTGTTTTTTGCGCTAAATCCAATTGACTGCGTATGTAGAGGGAATCGTTTTCTCCGGTTGCTTTCCGTTGCACTAATACTTGTTTGTTGAGCACGATGGGAGAGGTGAGCAGTAAAGAATCCTTCAATTTGCTGGTTGCTAATATACCGTATGCTATTACGTCATAACGGTCTTCGCTCAATCCTCTCAGACGATCTTCAAAACTCATATAAGGGCTGATGTCAACTCTTAGTCCTTTATCTCGGCCGAATGCCTGTATCAGTTCATAATTAAACCCTGCAACCGTATCCCCGTCTACATAAAAACTGATGGAATTGTACTCTGTTGCTACACGTAATACACCTTCTCTGATAATATCTGCATAGTCGCGTGGGGGAAGCGGTTGTTTTTGCTGATTGTCGCATCGACGGAAACAGAAGAACAATGCCAGTACGATAATTACAGGTATCAGATATCTAAGCAATCTTATTTTGGGGCGTGTCACCATAAGCTGTAGAAGTTTTATCAATCATAGAAGTTCCATGAAAGGCCGAATTTCAGCACACGTGGGTTGATAGGGTAATGAGGAGACAGGAAATAATTCGGTCTGCTCATTCCTTGATTCACGTGATACATCATTACATAGAAACGTGTACGCTTTAAATGTAAGTTTGCGTAAACATTTACAATAGGATAGCCGCCTATCTGTACCTGGTCGTCGGCCGGTTGCAGATGGAAGTTCTGAATGGCGGGCATATATGCAGGGGCATTGTATTTGGTAAAGTATCTCAGATCAGCGCCCAATTGTACGCTGAGTACTTTTTTTGCCAGTTTGAACTGCATATAAAAGTTATGATATAGCGAGAGGTCCGGCAAGGGAAGCACGGTCTGGTCGCTGGACTTCTGCCAGGTTACCTCATTATCCAAATGGAAGATACCCAATTTGAAGTCCTGATTAAGACTTGCTGACAACACTTGCAGACTTCCGCTTTTTTGTTCGGGCAATGCTTGTTGATTGAAATAAGTATAGTTCTTAATATTCTCTACTCCTGCTTTCAACTTAGTCCTCCAGCGGGCAATGCTCAATTCTCCTTCAATGCGGGTATGGAATTCCTTATCCATATCATTGTCCCACCAAAAATGCTTGGAGTGATAGTGGCGCATATAGAACGGAGCCAGTTTATTGCTGACCTCTCCACGGGCTATAAGGCTGACCGTATCTTTCCACAGAGGAAAATTCAAGTCTATATCGCCTTTTACATTAAACTGTCCGATTGCTTTTCCTCCCAGTCCCACTTCACCGATGGCATGATAATGGAGTACATTACCTTCATGTTTGGACAATTCTCCTCCTACGAATATCTCATTCTCATTGTATTTGTCATTTCCTATGCCTTCCAGGTTCATCAGCGTATATTTGCTGATTTTATAGGAGGCAAATGCCGTCAGTCCGGCTTTGGCATATTTATTGAACCCTTCCAACAGGGCAATACCTACGGTGTTTTTGATTCCTATATAGGTCGTACTGTCTTTTACTAATGGATTATCAGGCTCTAAATAAGTGTTCTGATAGTAATCTTTCACGTCATCTTCAGAATGGAAACTATGCCGTGCACGTTCCACTTGAACGGTATGTATAAAACTGGTGACCGGAACGAATTCTTGTTTGGCGGGCATGGTGTCGTTTTCAGCCTGTGGTATATCCCGTTTGAATCCCAAGTTATAGCGTTGGGTCAGAAAAACGTAAAAGTCGTGGTTACGGTTGGTCGTAGCGCTTAGTATGGTAGGAATATTCGTTGATTCATACTCCCTTTGACCCTGTGCCATTTCCTCCGGTGCAGTGATATATCGGTCATCTTCGATACCTCCGTTCTCGTTTGTTTTCAGATAGTTATTGCTGTATATGGCTTGCATTTGGTAGCGGTCGCCGATATAACTACCGAAAAAAGCTGCATTGAAATGTGATGTACTTTGATTATTGTAATATCCCCGTCCGTACAGATAATCTATGTTGAAGCCGAAAGCCAGCCGTTTGTTTACATTGACAGAGAAGTATGATTTGAAACGTTCTTCCCCGTTCACCTTGTTACCGGCTTTGTGATATGTCAGGTTGGTGTAAGGTACGTTACTGTTCGTAAAGTTGAATTCCGTAGGACGGATAAAGAAACTGGAGAAAGGCTCCATGAAAATAGTTGGCTCAGGGTCACGACGGTCGAAGAAAATACGTGACATACGGGGAGAACCCATATTGGCCAGATAATTGTAATGTCCGGTCAGTCCGTCAGTTAGGTTCGTGTTCTGGAAATGATGATATGCAGTATCCGCCGGAATCATAGTCCGGTCACCCAACTGGTTTTTGATACGCCACATATATAATTTGGGAGGTAACCCCTGTACTTCAACATTTGCACTGTCCAGTTTGTCCGGAATCATGGCAGGGTCTACCTGATTACCGTATTGGTCGTATCCGTTTTCGTCGATTCTTTGGCGACCATTATCAAACTGTGCATGAACAGTTGTCAGACCTATAACGGTAAGTAATATATATAATAGTAAGATTCGTCTCATAATTGGAGGCAAAGATACTTACTTTAATTGATTTAATGATAATGGATAATTGAAAATTATGTTGCATACGTACAACACGTAGCTAATAATTATCAATTATCCATTATTCACTATCCATTAATTAAACTTCGCGGATAAGCTCCATACCTTTCTTGATAGCTTCCTCGTTCATGGGAATCAAGTGGTGGTGGCGTTCCGGCAAAGTCTTTTTCAAGCCTTTGATGACATTTTCTAAAGTAACAATCGGACGAAGTTTCAGCAGACCGCCTAATACGATCATGTTGAACGCTTTAGCGTTGTTCATTTCATTGGCTGCATCCATTGCGTCGATACGGTATACTTTGATGTCTTTGCGGGTAGGAGGGTTGATTATTCCGTAACCGTCATAAATCAAGACACCACCGGGTTTCACCTTACTTTCAAACTTTTCGAGTGAAGGCTGGTTCAAGATGATGGCGGCATCGTATTTACTAAGAATCGGTGAAGATATCTTGTCATCGCTGACGATTACTGTAACGTTGGCTGTACCACCCCGTTGTTCCGGACCGTATGCCGGCATCCAGCTCACTTCCTTGCCTTCCATCAAACCGGAATAAGCCAGAATCTTACCCATAGACAATACGCCTTGTCCACCGAATCCTGCTATAATTATTTCTTCTTTCATTGTTCTGTTGACTTTTAGCGTTATTCTTTATCTTTTAAATCACCCAGCGGATAGAATGGGAACATGTGTTCTTCCATCCATTTGTTCGCCTTCTCCGGAGTCATCTTCCAGCCTGAACTACAAGTGGAAACGATTTCTACCAGGTTGGAACCTTTACCGTTCATGGAGTTCTCAAAAGCCTTGCGGATTGCCTTCTTAGCCTTACGGATAGCCGGTACGGATTGTACGGACTGACGGGTTACGTAAGCAGTTCCTTCCAGTTGGGCTGCGATTTCAGTAATCTTCAATGGATAGCCGTGAAGTTCAACGTCACGTCCGTAAGGACAAGTCGAACTCTTCATGCCTACTAGTGTAGTCGGAGCCATCTGGCCGCCTGTCATACCGTAGATCGCATTATTGATAAAGATAATCGTGATATTCTCACCACGGTTCAAAGCGTGGATTGTTTCGGCTGTACCGATGCAAGCCAAGTCACCGTCGCCCTGATAAGTGAAAACAAGGCGGTCCGGCCACAGGCGTTTCACAGCAGTCGCCACAGCAGGAGCACGTCCGTGTGCTGCTTCCTGCCAGTCAATATCGAGATAGTTGTAGGCAAACACTGCACATCCCACCGGAGAGATTCCCACAGTTTTATCTTCCATACCCATTTCCTCAATGACTTCGGCAATGAGTTTGTGTACCACACCGTGACTGCAACCCGGGCAGTAGTGCATGGCGTTATCGTTCATCAGAGTCGGTTTTTTGTAAACCAGATTCTCGGGTTTGATTATTTCTTCTTTAGTCATAACTTCTTCTCCTTATCTGTTGGTGAACCGTATAAAAAACTCCATCAGCTTGACAAAGATTGCCGCGCCGCATACGTAGATAAACATTTTGAAATCTTCCTTTCCTACAACGAAATAGGTGATAATGGCTGCAACAGCCAGAATCATGAAAAGGATGTTCAGTACGTTTCTTATTTTATCGGGATTCATCGTTTCGTTATTTGATTATTTTTTCTTCCAAAGCAGTTACAATTTCATCCGGATCGGGGACGATACCACCGAGACGTCCGAAATGCTCTACCTTTATTTTACCGTTAACAGCCAGGCGGACATCTTCAATCATCTGTCCGGCATTCAACTCCGTAACAAGCATACCTTTTACTTTGTCAGCATAAGCGGCAATAGCCTTTGTAGGGAACGGCCACAAAGTAATCGGACGAAGGATACCTACCTTGATACCTTTCTCACGAGCCAGCTCCATGGCTTTCTGACCGATACGTGCCATTGAGCCAAAAGCAATAATCAGATATTCTGCATCTTCACAGTTTATTTCTTCAAAACGTACTTCGTTTTCTTCGATTTGGCGATACTTAGCCTGGAAGCGGAGGTTGTTGATTTCCATTGCTTCCGGTTTCAGTTCCAAAGAAGTGATGATGTTCGGTTTGCGATCTTTAGCCTTTCCGGTAGCAGCCCACGGACATTGCTCAATCACTTCCGCTTCTGTGCGGCGTGGCTTTTGTGCAGGAAGCACTACCTTTTCCATCATCTGTCCGATCACACCGTCAGCAAGAATAATGGCTGGATTACGATATTTGAAAGCCAGTTCGAATCCCAATGCCACGAAATCTGCCATTTCCTGTACAGATGCCGGAGCAAGAGCGATTAGCTTGTAGTCGCCATGACCACCGCCTTTCACAGTCTGGAAATAGTCGGCCTGACTCGGTTGGATGGTTCCTAATCCGGGACCGCCACGCATCACGTTTACAATCAGACAAGGAAGTTCGGCACCTGCGATGTAAGATATACCTTCCTGTTTCAGACTGACGCCGGGACTTGAAGACGATGTCATTACCATCTTTCCGCTGCCTGCGCCTCCATATACCATATTGATAGCTGCCACTTCACTTTCTGCCTGGAGTACTACCATGCCGGTTGTTTCCCACGGTTTCAGTTCGGCAAGTGTTTCCAACACTTCCGATTGGGGAGTAATAGGATAACCGAAGTATCCGTCCGCACCGCAACGGATAGCTGCGTGGGCGATGGCTTCGTTTCCTTTCATTAATACAACTTCTTCTGCCATATTCTTTTCTTTTATTCTACTTTTACTTTATACACTGAAATACATCCGTCCGGACAAACCGTTGCACACGAGCTGCATCCGTTACAGGTATCTTCCTTCACTTGCCAGGCATAGTTATAGCCTTTCATGTTTACCTCTTTATTGAGGGCGATTACATCGAGCGGACACGCCACTACACACAGGTTGCATCCTTTGCAACGCTCCGTGTCGACTACGATTGCTCCTTTGATTTTTGCCATAATCTTTATTTTATTACGTTATCTTTGGGTTCGATTATTGATTATACATATCTTTGTGATAGAAGTTTAGAATATCTATCGCCATTTTCCGGGCCTGAACGGCGGGGCTGTCAGGATTAAGGTCGATAGCGTACTGGTAATTGTCCAGCGCTTGCTTCCAGTCTCCTTTTTTCCGGTAGGCATTTCCCCGTAAATAGTAGAGAATATCTTTCTCGTTTTCGACAGAAGTGTCTAGGAGAAGTTGGTTCAATTGCTTAATCGCTGTGTCCACATCCCCCTGATTGATAAGCTCTTTTAGGTTTTCTATTTGCTCCATTTCTTTTGTCTTTCGGGATTCTGAAACGCAAAGATAGTTTTTATTTGTGTAAATGAGACAAATGAAGCCGGAAATTTGTATTTGGGAAAAGACTTTCCTGTGGATATTGTTATGCTCACAAGGATAAATGAAATAAAAAAAGACCTTCACTTTTTCTCTGTATCGACCTGTTTATCGGAATTAGCGGGTGAAGGGCAATCTTTTCACCTGCTGTTTCACCTTCCTTGAATCCGAATCAAATATACGGTCGCTTTAGTCTATTGTATTGGCAATAGACTTCTGGGAGACTAATGGATAACTTCGTGTACCTTATTAGAGAAACTCCTTGTTAGTGTAGACAAAGTTGCATTTCATTAGATGTATTCTATAAACAAAGGCTTCGTTTGTAAAAACAAAGGTTTGGTTTATATAAACGAAGCCTTCATTTATAAAAACGGAACCTTCGTTTATAGATTGTTTGTAGTAGAAAGCAAGTTAGGTTGTAACAAAAGTAAGTTTAGTTGGATTGAAAAATAAGTTCTACTACAATAGAAACATAGAGAATTAGCATATTATCGGATTGTATGGGTGAGGAGAAGGTGAAAGAGCTGCTCTTCACCCGTAAACATTGATAAACAAAGCGTTTCAGCGAAAAGGTGAAGGGCATTTGAGACAGGAAAAAATGTGTAAGTTGTAGTGGAGGACAGCAATGAAGAATTAGATTTTTGCAAATAATAGCAGAAATAAGGGTAGATAATCTTTCAATTCATTTCGCAGAAGTTCCATTGTTTTTTGTTTGTACCGATTGATGGACTTCACGCTAAGATTCATTTCTTCCGCTATTTCCGCATGGGTCTTTCCTTCAAAGAAACTTTTTATAAATACCGTGCGATAACTTTCCGGGAGTTTATTCAGTGTTTCGTACAGCATTCTGTATAATTCGTCAAGGGTATATACGCTGTCCGGTTCCACTTCGTAAATGGGAGCTTTCTTTTGAACAACTTCTGCATAGTTCCATTCATACTCTTGATGTTTCAGATAATTCAGGCAGCTGTTTTTTACACACATTTTGATATATCCCAATGCCGTGTCCGATTGAAAATCAAAAGAATCTATTTTATCCCATAGTGAAGTAAATACATCCGAAACAATATCTTCCCGTGTCTCTTTATCATCAATAAATCTTTTTGCATATAGGACGAATGGAGCATAAAACTCTTCATAAAGTTGCTTGAAGGTCTGTTCTTTAGGCTGTTTTTGAAAAGATATTTTCATTATTTTGAGATTCTGTTGTTTTTCATTTCGTTGCAAATATATAATAAGATAATCGCTAAACCTTAATTTTTCTGTTTCTTTTTTTATTCTTTTGATGAGAAATTTGGAAATAAAATAAAAAAAATCCGTTTTTCCTGTCCCTTTTGGGAAGCTTTGATTGTATTATAAATGTAATTGCAATTAACAGATAAAGATTTTGAAAGAAAATATGGAAAATATGAATCCGGAATCATTGTTTCGCAAAGCACAGGCATTGGGAGATGATATTAGAGAAATGGAGTCCATCGATACATTGGCGGCCTATCATAAAGCGAAACTTGATATAAATAAGGTAGAAAGAAAAAAGACTGTTTATAGTCAGTTGATGCGATATGCGGCATTATTGGCTATTCCTCTTTTAATGACATCTTTGGTTCTGGGATATTTATATTTTGATGGAGCGGAAGAAGAAGTAAAGTATGCCGAAATTACGGCTGCTACCGGTTCGGTGATACGTTATGAACTTCCGGATGGTTCTGTTGTGTGGCTGAATGCTGGTACGACTTTACGTTATCCTACGGTCTTCAAAAAAGATAATCGGAGTGTAGAACTGAAAGGGGAGGCCTATTTTGAGATACAGGCAGATCAAGAACGTCCTTTTTATGTAAATACCCGGAATGGATTGAGTGTCTATGTTTATGGTACAAAATTCAATGTAAACGCTTATGAAAATGACGATTATATAGAAACAGTGTTGGAGAAAGGTAAAGTAAATGTAATAACCCCCAATCGGGAAACAATAGTTTTGACTCCCGGAGAACAATTGCTTTACGATAAACAGAGTCAGAAATCGGTAAAGAATAAAGTAGATGTTTATGGAAAGATAGCTTGGAAAGATGGAAAGTTAGTTTTTAGAAATACGCCGTTAGAGGAAATCTTCAAGAGATTGGAACGCCATTTCAATGTGGATATTCAATATAATAATAGGTGTGAAAAAGAATATAGATATCGGGCTACTTTCCGGGATGAGACTTTGTCGCAGATATTGGATTATTTGGCTAAATCTGCAAAAATGAAATGGAAAATTGAAGAATCTCAGCAACAAGCTGATGATACATTTACAAAGAAAAAAATTATAGTGGATTTGTATTAGTAGTAACCTTTAAAAATAGAATAGCCTATGAGATACACGCATTAAAGATGAAAAAAGGAAGAAAGTTGCTACCAACAACTGTCTTCCTCAGAAAACAGATTCACGGTATGGGGTCTTGCAAACACTAACCGGAATCAAACCATAGTTCATTTAGTAATAAACTTTAGTTAGCCGCAAATGTATGAAAAAAAATCATTCATTTATTGCATTATGTTCTAAATATGCTTTAAATCTAAAATTTCCTTTAATTATGAGGATCAGTCTTACACTACTTTTCCTAGTGGTATTACAGCTTTCTGCTGAAAATAGCTACGCCCAACGAATGCGTATTGCCATTTCTATGAGTAATGTATCTGTAGAACAGGTACTGAACAAAATCGAGGAGACTTCTGACTATGTATTCCTCTATAATGATGAGACGATTCAAAAGAGTCGTATTGTGTCTGTAAGAAGTAAATCCGGAAAAATTACTGATATTCTGGATGATATATTCAAAGGAACGGATATATCGTATACTGTGATTGATAAGCAAATAATATTGTCTAAATCAAATAAAGTTAACCAGAATACTAAGGCTATTCAGATAAAAGGTACGGTAAAAGATGCCTTGGGAGAGCCGTTAATTGGTGTCAGTGTATTGGTGAAAGGTACTTCTAACGGTACGGTGACTGATTTGGACGGGAGATTTTCTTTGAATGTTTCCGTTGGAGATATTCTTGAATTCTCGTATGTTGGTTATGCAACTCAGTCGGTAACGGTAAAAAATGCGAATCCGTTGGATATTGTGTTGAGTGAAGATGCGCAAGCTCTGGACGAGGTGGTAGTAACCGCATTGGGTATCAAGAGAGAAGCTAAGGCTTTGACGTACAATGTGCAGGAAATAAAAGCAGCCGGTATTACAAAAGTGAAAGATGCTAACTTTGTAAATAGTCTTTCCGGTAAGATTGCAGGTGTGACTATCAATCAGAGTTCATCGGGAACCGGTGGATCTTCCCGTGTTGTCATGCGTGGAACGAAATCTTTGTTTGGTGAAAATAATGCATTATATGTTTTGGATGGTATTCCAATGCAGGGGTTAAGGACCAAACAATCCGATAATTTTTATGAGTCTGTTGAAGTAGCTGATGGTGACGGTATATCTAATATCAATCCGGAAGATATAGAAAGTATGTCAGTTTTGACTGGAGCTTCTGCAGCGGCTTTGTATGGTAACAGAGGAGCTAACGGTGTGATATTGATTACAACCAAAAAAGGTGCAATTGGAAAGCCTAGAATAAGTTACTCTAACAGCACTAGTTTCTCAAGACCTTTCGTTACTCCGGAATTTCAGAATACATACGGACGTAAGGAAGGTGAATTCAAGAGTTGGGGAGATAAATTGGATAAACCTTCTACATATAACCCATTGGACTTCTTCCAGACAGGTTTCAATACGATGAATTCTATTGCCGTATCGACCGGAACGGAAACTAATCAGACTCATATATCTTTTGGAGCTGTAAACTCAGAGGGTATTATTGACAATAATAAATACAACCGTTACAACTTTACATTCCGTAATTCTTGGGATATTGTGAAGAATGTTTTGAGTATGGATATGGGATTATTTTATATTAAACAGAATAATCAGAACAGTAATGGCCAGGGTATGTATTATAATCCTTTGGTACCAATTTATTTGTTTCCACCAAGTGACGATATAAATAAATATGCTGTTTATGAAAGATATGATGCCGACAGAAATTTCAAGACTCAATATTGGCCTTATGGTAATCAGGGATTGGGTATGCAAAATCCGTATTGGATTATCAACCGTAATATGTTCAATACCGACAGAGATCGTTATATCATGTCATTGTCAATGAAATGGAATATAACCAATTGGCTTAATATTATCGGACGTGCCCGCATTGATAATGCTTATACTGATTTCGAACGTAAACTGTATGCATCTACAGATGGGTTATTCTCTAAATCTCAAGGAAATTATATGAATCAAGAAGATAAGAATACTTCAACTTATCTTGATTTCTTAGTGAATGTAGATAAGAAGTTCGGTGAAAATTATCATCTGTTGGTAAATTTAGGAGGGAGCTTTTATGATGAGAAATATAAATCGGATACGTTTGAAGGCAATTTAGTAGGGGTGCCTAATTTCTTTCACCCGAGTAATATACCTTCTACGGAAAGTAATTATAACAAATCAGAATTACATACCCAGACACAGTCCATCTATGGTAAAGCTGAAATCGGTTATCGGAACTTTCTTTATGCAGATGTCACAGGACGTATAGACTGGTTTTCTACATTGGTAGGTACATCTAAAGAATATGTATGTTATCCTTCAGCTGGTCTTTCAGTCATATTGTCAGAAATACTTCCTTTGCCGGAAAAGATCATTTCTTTCTGGAAGATTCGTGGATCATATGCACAAGTTGGTAATCCTCCAAGCGCATACCTTCCTTATGCTACGGTAGCATTGGAGAATGGTAATGCAACAAGTGCCAATTTTACGCCTGCCAGTCATTTAAAACCGGAGATGACCAAGGCATTCGAGTTCGGTATGGACCTGCGCTTGTTCCAAAATAAATTGAATATCGCAGCAACATATTATAATTCAAACACTTATAACCAATTGTTTAAATATGAGCTACCGCCTAGTACAGGGTATGCTTTTGCTTATGAAAATGCCGGTAAGGTAAATAACTGGGGTATTGAATTGAGTGTTGGTTTTAATCAAGATCTGGGACCTGTACAGTGGAATTCAAACTTGATTTATTCAATGAACCGTAATGAGATTAAAGAATTACTTCCTGAATATGTAACCGACCGCACTACGGGTATGACCGTAAAGTCACCGACAGAGTTTTCTGTGGCCACTGCTGATTCATATAGAATGATTTTGAAAGAAGGTGGTAGTATGTCTGACATTTATGCGACTAAACTGAAACAGGACTTGCATGGAAACATTCTTATTACTAATGGGGGCGTGTCGGCAGAAGAAAATACTTTCATCAAAGTAGGTTCTGCGGCTCCAAAATATAATTTAGGTTTTAGAAACAGCTTTTCTTGGAAGGGGCTGGAACTTGATTTCTTGATTGACGCACGTGTTGGCGGTGAAGTTATCTCGGCTACACAGGCTCTGATGGATCAGTTTGGAGTGTCTCAGCAAACAGCAGACGCACGTGATAATAAAGGTGTAGTGGTGAATAAAGGAAAACTGGATGCAGAACAGTATTATGGAACTGTTGCTTCAGGTAAGACCGGTTTGCTGGCACATTATGTATATAGTGCAACCAATGTTCGTTTACGTGAAATGTCATTATCATATATGCTTCCATCAAAATGGTTTGGAGAAAAGTTAAATATTTCTCTTTCTTTGACGGGACATAACCTGTTGATGTTCTACAATAAAGCCCCATTCGATCCGGAACTTACGGCTAATACAGGGACTTATTATCAAGGTTTCGATTATTTTATGCCTCCTAGTTTGCGTAGTTTCGGTTTTGGTGTAAAAGTTAACTTTTGATTTTAATTTTTTAAAAAGAAGAAAATGAAAAACAAAATTTATAACATCTCACATATTTGTTTCCTGATGCTTATTTCCTGTTTTTTGTTAGGAAGCTGTATGTCTGATACGATTAATCTGGATCCTGATAAAATTCAGGAAGAAGAATTAGACAAAGACAATTTATGGGGTAGTTATCTCACGACGATGCAGCGTAGGGTAGTTCCTGAAGATGTTAACTTGTTTCAGCGCTCGGAGGACCTTTTTGGTAATATGTATTCTGGATATTTTGCAGGAACGCAGAACTGGGGAGGGGGAGCAAATGGTACTACTTACGCTATTTCTGATGAATGGAAGGATGCTCCTTTTAAAAGTGCGTTTGTGGAATTTTTGTCTTCTTGGAATATTCTGCGTCAGAAAGTGGATTCTACATCTGTTCTTTTTGCTGTTGGTGAAATTGTAAAGGTGGAAGCTATGCATAAAGCTACGGATATGTATGGTCCATTACCCTACTTGAAATTTGGATTGACAAATCCTGTCCCTTATGATTCACAACAGGCTATCTATGAATCATTCTTTAAGGAACTTGATCATGCCATTGACATCTTGGTTAAATTTGATCAGGCTAATCCGAGTTCTAAAGCCCTTGTTAAATTTGACCTGATTTTTAATAGTAATATCCCGAATTGGATTCGTTTTGCAAATTCTCTGAAATTACGTTTGGCGATGCGTATAAGTGCTGTTTATGAGGATGCTCAGAAAATAGCTGAAGCAGCAGTTGCTCATCCGTATGGGGTGATTGAAAGTAATGACAACAATCCGACAATGCAGTCCAATTCTAACCTTTCGTTTACCTATCACAATCCTATTCACAGTATTAGTAGTGCCGAAGGTTATGAAGAGGATGTAATGGGTGCCACTATGGATGCTTATTTGAATGGTTTTGAGGATCCTCGTAGAGCTGTGTTTTTTGCGTTGTCTTCTAATGGCAATTATCGAGGGTTGCGTAATGGACATAAGAATGGAGATGTTTTTAAAGGTGACGAGGGGTTGTCTAAACCTAATATACAACAAGGAACACCTTACATCTGGATGACTGCGGCTGAAGTTTTCTTTTTACGGGCGGAAGGAGCCTTAAAGCAATGGGATATGAAAGGTACTCCGGAGGCTCTTTATAAATCCGGAATACGTGCTTCTTTTGAACAGCATGGAGTCAAAAATGTGGAAAATTATCTGGTCAGTACTAAAGTCCCGGCAAGATATCCTGGATTTAAGACTAGCCCTTCCGCACCTGTGCCATCTGATATTACGGTTGTTTGGAATACGAACAGTACAAAAAAACAGTTGGAACAGATTATTACCCAGAAATGGATTGCAATGTATCCATTAGGACAGGAAGCATGGAGCGAATTCCGTCGTACAGGATATCCTAAAATATATGAGATTGTCAATAACGAAAGTGGCGGTGTTATTAGTACTTCTATACAGATCCGCCGTGTTCCTTTCCCTTATTCTGAATATCTGGGGAATAAGGATGAAGTAGAAAAGGCTATAAAACTATTGAACGGTCCGGATACCGGAGCAACTCGTTTATGGTGGGATTTAGCAGACAAATAGTAATAAGTATTATTTATAATAAACGATATGAAGAAATTATTAATGTATATAATTGTTTCTGTGATGATTGGCACGGGGATTATATCGTGCAATACGGATATAGAAGCTTTGGATATAGTAGTTCCTGATAATATGTCTGAAGAATATTGGGAAAGTTTGAGAGCATATAAAGCTAGGAATGATCATGAAGTCTTTTTTGGCTGGTTTGGCGGATGGACAGCTAACTCTGCTGATATGATAAACTTCTTGAGCAGTGTACCTGATAGTGTGGATATTATTTCTATATGGGGTGATTATAAAAATTTAAGTCCGGCTCAAATAGAAGATTTGCGTTATGTGCAGGATGTGAAAGGAACTCGGGTGACATATACGATCTTCGCTCACAAAATTCCTGATGAATTTATGTCTGGAGAGAATCATGAAATTGCAACTTCGGAGGGAATAGAAGAATATGCCAAGGCATTAGTTGATACAATGTATAAGTATGGTTATCAAGGTATTGACCTTGATTATGAACCTGGATATCAAGAATTCCCGGGAGTTCCGTTCAATGGCCCTTTGGTTGGACCTTCATATATGTGGCCTGACTATATGGACAATATGGAAATTTTTGTAAAAGCATTGGGTAAGTATATTGGTCCAAAATCCGGAACTCGTAACTTGTTGATTATCGATGGTGTGCCTTATCATTTGAAACAAGGACTGGCTGAGTACTTTAATTATGGTGTTGTGCAGTCATATAATTCTCCATCGTATTATGATTTACAGAGTCGCTTTGATAATGCTGCTCGGAATGGTTGGAAACCAGAACAGTATATCTTTGCAGAGACATTTGAAGGTGGAAAATATGTGAATGGAGGGGTTTCGCATACTTTAAGAGAGGGAGGTACAGTACCGTCACTGGAAGGTATGGCACGTTTTCTTCCTATGTATGAAGGTAAACTGGCTACTCGTAAAGGAGGTTGTGGTACATATCATATGGAAAATGACTACCGCTCTAATCCTAATTACAAATGGACACGTGAGGCTATCAGAATAATGAATGAACATTAATATTTGAAAAAATGAAACAGAATATAAAATATGCACTATTGACTCTGTTCTCCTTTTTAATGATGTCTTGCCAGAAAAGTCAGGAATATTATGAAGGAGTGTATATTGTAGGAGCAGATAAATTATCTCCGGTTGCTAATTTGACGATTGATGATTTACCGGCAGTGATTGGTATTAAGGTTGCTTCATCTAATACAATAGAGAATAATGTGGAAGTAATGATGAAGTCTACTCCGGAATTGGTAGAAGCGTTTAATAAGGAGTATAAGAAGAATTATGAATTACTTCCTGAAAAATCTTATAAGTTGGAAAATACAAGCTTGATAATTGAAAATGGAAAAAGCATTTCTTCAGAAGGTGTACGTTTAAGTATTATCAGTCGCGAACTATTGAAAGAGGGTACGACTTATGTGCTTCCGGTAAGTATTGCGGGAGTGTCTGATAAGAATCTTTCTGTCATAGAAGGCTCGCGTACTATATACATCGTTATTAATCAAGTTATCATAACCCAAGCGGCTGATTTGTCTAACAGTTGGGAATATTTTAAGGTTGATTTTAGGAAAGAATCAAAATATAATACCGCGGCATTGACAAATGTAACGTTTGAAGCTCGGGTACGTTTTAAGAAGATGATACCTACAAGTGGAAAATGGTGCTTCTCTGTTATGGGATTGGAAGAGAACTTCTGTTTGCGTACGGCAGGCAGTAATACAGAGGGTTGGAAACTGCAATTGAGTGGTGGAAGTCCAGCTATTGATTCCAGAGATGTTTTGCCTAATGATAAGTGGGTGCACTTAGCCTGTGTTTATGATGGTTCACAAGGTAAAAAGTTTATTTATGTTAATGGCGAATTACAAGGAGAACTTCCGGATACACGAGGTACTGTTGATTTAACCTACGCTTACGGGCAGGATGCAAATGCTGCATTCTATATTGGACAATCAGCTGCTGATGACCGTTATATGAATGGGTATGTCAGCGAGGCACGTGTATGGGCTGTCGCCCGTTCAGCTGCCGATCTGAAGAATAACGTATGTTGGGTGGATCCTTTAACTGATGGGTTGGTTGCTTATTGGAGATTCAATGAACCTGCTGAGGATAATGCTAAGGTTGTAACCGATCTTACCGGTAATGGATACAATGCTACTTTTGCTGGTTGGGGAAATCTTAGGTTTGTAGAAGGAGTGCGTTGTCCTGATAATACTGCTGAATAGTTATAATGAAGATATTTAAACAATAGTGTGAAGCCTAAAAGTTAGATAAAGGGACTTTTAGGCTTCTTTTTAATTTTAATCGATGTAGGTTTATATACAAACAGGAGGTATTTCGGAAAAATAAAGTCTCCCAATGCACAGATATCCAAATATATGTGCTATTTTTGTCATATACAAAAGTTATGTAATATGTCTAGATACGTCAATCCTTTTACAGATATATAGGGTTTAAGATAATTTTCGGTCAGCCTGCCAGTAAGGAGCTTCTTATAATTCTACTGAATGAGTTGCTCGCCGGAGAGCACCATATTGAGGACCTTGTTTTTTGGGATAAGGAGGATCGTGCGGATAATGTTCATGACAAGGGAATTATTTATGATCTATATTGTCGTACTGATAGCGGTGAATTTATAATTGTGGAAATGCAGAATCGTTGGCATAGCCATTTTCTGGACCGTACACTTTATTATGTTTGCCGTGCCGTGAGCCGTCAGATAGAGAATCCTCTTCCCAAACATATTCCGATACCCGAGAATCGGGATGAAAATGGAATGTTGGTGAAAGAAGAATTTGTTCCTTATGGAAAACATTATCAACTTTCTACTGTTTATGGTGTTTTCTTAATGAATTTCAAGGAAGCGGGATTGGAGGAAAAGTTCCGTACGGATACGGTTGTCTCGGATAAGGATTCGGGAGCTGTGGTAAATCCCCATTTTCGCCAAATCTATTTGCAGTTCCCCTATTTTACAAAAGAATTGGCGGATTGTAATATTTTATATGATAAATTAATTTATGCATTGAAGAACATGAGTAATTGTAGCAGAATGCCTGATGCATTGAAAGACCAAGTGTTTGAACATTTGGCGAAATTGGCGGCAGTAGCAAATCTGTCGGAGGAGAATCGTATCGCTTATGATAAAGCGGTAGACCGCTATAGTGTGAGTCAGATTGTGGAAGAAGACGAACGTCGGGCGGCTGAAGAAAGATGCCGGATTGCTTTAGAGGAGGGGACAAGAAAAGGGATTGAAAAAGGTATAAAAGAAGGAAGAAAAGAAGAACAGTATAATATCGCTCGTCAAATGAAGAATGATGGAGTGCCTGTTAACAGTATTATTAAATATACAGGACTTGCGATCGAGGAAATTGAACAATTATAATTTAGTATATTGGACATTTTATAATCATTTGTTTAAATGTATACTAATAAAAACTCTCGTCACAAATATTTGTAGCGAGAGTTTTTTTATTTTCAATTACTTACTATTATAAGCCACCAACATCCAAACCAGTTTTTCCTGTTCTTTCAGATAATCGCTCATCATCGAAACGGTTACTTCGTCTCCGGCTTGAGAAGCGATAGACAGAATCTTGCGTTCCTCACCGATCAGATAGCTGATAGACTGGAGAATGCTGTTCAGAGCCTCGTCACCATTGCTCACTTTGTCCACTTCATTGATATTCGCCACTTTCAGATAATCACTGAATTTGTTGGCAGGAGTTCCGCCCAACATTAGGATTCGTTCTGCTATTTCGTCCACCTTTTCGGCTGTGTCGTCATACATCTTCTCGAACTGGCTGTGGAGAACGAAGAAATTATGTCCTTTGATATTCCAGTGGAAACCGCGAAGATTGGTGTAATATACTTGGAAGTCCGCTAATAGTTGTTGCAAAGATGCTACTACGTTGTTTGCTCCCGATTCATTCAGTTTGATAAATTCTAAAGTTTTCATATTCGTTTTATTTTTAATGATTTATACTCGTTTTATTTTTTTTTCTGTACTGCAAAGATAAGGCGTAAAATGCTTGCTGTCAAACTGAAAATTTCTATCTTTGCATAGATGAAATCTATAACTTTAAATAATTTGATAGATGACAATACAACAATTGGAATACATATTAGCGGTAGATCAGTTCCGGCATTTTGCCCGGGCGGCTGAATATTGCCGGGTGACGCAGCCTACATTGAGTGCCATGATTCAGAAGTTGGAAGACGAGTTGGGCGTGAAACTGTTCGACCGAACCGTGCAACCCGTTTGCCCTACTACTATCGGGCAAAAAGTGATTGATCAGGCACGGGTGATTTTAGCTCAGGCAGCTCAGGTAAAAGAGATAATCAGTGAAGAGAAACAATCATTGTCCGGCATATTCCGTTTAGGAGTATTGCCGACGGTAGCTCCTTACCTGCTTCCGCGTTTCTTCCCCCAATTGATGGAGAAGTATCCGGAGTTGGATATTCGGGTGACGGAAATGAAGACGCAGGATATTCAGCAGGCCTTGCACGCCGGAGATCTGGATGCGGGAATTATCGCCAGCAAGCTGGAGGATAGTTTTCTGACGGAAGAAACATTGTTTTACGAGCAATTTTATGCGTATGTATCCAAGAAAGAACCCTCCTTCAAACATGATGTTATCCGCACCTCCGATATAACCGGTGAACGGCTTTGGCTGTTGGATGAGGGACATTGTTTTCGCGACCAACTCGTTCGCTTCTGCCAGATGGAAGCGGTGAAAGTCAGTCAGATGGCCTATCGTCTGGGCAGTATGGAAACCTTCATGCGGATGGTGGAAAGCGGAAAAGGAATCACGTTTATCCCCGAACTGGCTGTCGTGCAGTTGACGGAAGAACAACGTAAACTAGTGCGGCCCTTCGCTATCCCGCGTCCTACACGCCAGGTTGTGTTGGCTACAAGCAAAGATTTCGTTCGCCACACTTTGCTTTGCGTCCTCAAGGAAGAGATAAAATCAGCGGTCCCTAAAGAAATGCTGATGTTGCAGTCCGTTCAGTGTTTACTGTAGTCTGCCAACTCAGTGTTTGCTGTAGTCTGTCAACTCAGTGTTTGCCGTAATCTGTCAACTCGGTGTTTGCCGTATCAACTTACTTTCGCCGTTTTATTCTTGAGCCATTGGCTTATTTCAGCTCCTTTGAAATAGATAATCAAGGAGCTGACAATAATAATCATTCCTGCCACTGTACTGAATGTGGGATATTCGTCCGGCAGCATAACCCAACTCAGCACTGCACCGAGAATGGGATTGATCAGCCTGCACATATTGATATCGCTGACTTTCGCTCCTTTGCTTTGCAAGGCAATAAACCAAAAGCTGAAGGCGAAGACCGAGATAAATACAAGAATGCCGAGACTGATATAGAATCCGCTTGGCTTTCCGATGAAAGAATGATAACCTTCCGTGCCCAATCCTACCATATATATAAGTAGGCCTCCGAAAAACATCTGTACGGCATTCAGGAAAATAGGATTCACCTTTCCCTTATCTTCCGAAACGGAGATGGCGGAATAGCCTTGAAAAATGATACTAAGCAGCAGAAGTACGATACCCGTAATTCCTTTCCAGTCGAGCGGCTCACCGTCACTTCCCATTCCGATGATAAGGAACAGTCCGATAAGGCTGACAATGAGACTGATAATCTTATGCGCGTTTAGGCGGTCATCGCTTGCGAGCAGATGAGCCAACAATACATTGATAAGGGGAGTCATTCCCATGATGATAGACGAGATGGCCCCGCTTACAAAGTCCACGCCAAAATAAAAGGCCGTGTATCCCATAAACATATTGATAAGCACCAGGTTCAGAAATAGTTTGCTGTGTTGCCGTATTTCCTGCCACATTCCTTTGTGCCAGGTATATGCGAATAAGATAATCCCCACAGTCGTGAAACGGAGTCCGGCAAAATTCATGGGAGTGAAATCGTAGCTCAGCCCTTGTTTGATAAAGGGATTGACGATAGCCCATAGAACAGAGGCCAATATAGCATAAAAGAGTCCTTTTTTCATTTGAAATAATTCCTTTGTTTAAAAAATGTTGCAAAGATAGCTATAATTGTATAGATATACTTTGATTTTCAGACTTAATTGCTTATTTTTGGAAAATAAACAAATAACAATATTGATTTACTATGAAGAAGTACATTTCAGAAATGATCGGGACAATGGTACTTGTCCTTATGGGGTGTGGTAGTGCCGTTTTTGCGGGCAGTATGGCGGGAACAGTAGGTGCCGGTGTGGGCACGGTAGGTGTGGCTTTGGCCTTTGGATTATCAGTAGTGGCGATGGCGTATGCTATCGGAGGCATTTCGGGATGTCATATTAACCCTGCTATCACTTTAGGGGTATTTCTGACAGGACGTATGAATGGAAAAGATGCAGGAATGTATATGCTTTTCCAAGTGATCGGAGCTATTATCGGCTCGGCTATTCTTTTTGCTTTGGTTTCTACCGGAGCCCATGACGGTCCTACGGCAACGGGATCGAACAGTTTTGGTGACGGGGAGATGTTACAGGCATTCATTGCGGAAGCGGTATTTACTTTCATTTTTGTATTGGTAGTGCTTGGTGCTACCGACTCGAAGAAGGGGGCAGGTAATTTGGCAGGACTTGCTATCGGTCTCACTCTGGTGTTGGTGCATATCGTATGTATTCCTATTACGGGCACTTCTGTCAATCCGGCACGCAGTATTGCTCCGGCATTGTTCGAGGGAGGAGAAGCCTTGTCGCAGTTGTGGCTATTCATCATTGCTCCTTTCGTCGGAGCTGCCTTGAGCGCTGCCGTATGGAATTATCTGGGAGATAAGAAATAACTCATAAAAAAAAAGAAAAGGACGGCAGTTTCACAACTACCGTCCTCCTTTGCGTAATTAATATATTAAAAAAAGAGTGTTTTTCATCTTAGATTAGCAGATTAGGGAAATTTTACTTCATAAGTTTTAATGCCGCTATATAGGGTATTTACGCGAATTCTCAGTCCTTTCTTTCCTTCCATCCGGTCCTTGATTTTATCCAGCTTGAAAGATACGTATCCCTCACCCAAAGTCTGGGGATAGTCTCCCTCACTGTTGTGACGGAATTCAAGATTGATATATTCATCCTTTCCGCTACCGTCTTCTGTGGTAGGAGCGGCTTCCGCTTTGGGGATTGCCAGATTCAGGAAATGTTTTTTATCTGCACTGTGCGTACCGTAGTATTGGAATTCAATCGTCAGATATTTGTTATCTTTGTTGATACGCATATCAGTAGTGTTTATTTTATCATCTCCGATTTTCTCTTCAGTATTTTCATCGTCATCCATCTCGACGATATCTTTTGTAAGTATTTCATTAATCTGTTTTACTTGCACATTGTAGTCATATCCGTTTACGGGAGTTTCCAGTTCGTTAAAAATGACAAAGGCGCGTTGCCCCTCTGCAAATTCCGCACTGTTCCATTCCTGGCCATTATTGGGATACATCTTTTTGCCGTTATCGAGAGTGAAATAAAAATCCTTGCTATCCTGGCTGATTTTGTTGATCGTGCTGATAACCAGCAGGTCGGCCGGACCGTCGTTATCGTCCAGGCATGACTGAAGAATCAGCGTAGTGGTCATAATAGCAAAGATAAAGGCAATGAATTTAAATTTCTTCATATACATACTTAGGTTTTAGATTGATTAATTATTGCTTTGTATTGGAGAAATGCGTAGAGAACGGAAATATTGCATTCGAATCTGTTAAAGAAACAAAAGTGCAAAAAGAGTTGTTCTCTAGGTGCAGTATTTCTATCTTTGCTGTATTTATAAGGTAAACACGTGTATAGGAGAATGGAAGAATTTGAGTTGTCGGAACAATGCAGGCTAGGCAATAACCGTGCCCGCAAGGAGCTGTATGAGCAGTATGCGGGGCGTATGCTTGGCATTTGTCTTCGGTATACCGGCGACCGTGATACTGCCCAAGACCTGCTTCACGACGGTTTTATAAAGATATTCGATTCTTTCGACAAGTTCACCTGGCGGGGTGAAGGTTCCCTGCGGGCGTGGATGGAGAGAGTGATGGTCAACATTGCATTGCAGTATCTTCGCAAGAACGATGTGATGAATCAGTCGACACCTTTGGAAGAGCTGCCAGAGGAATATGAAGAGCCGGATGCATCCGATGTAGAGGCGATTCCGCAAAAAGTGCTGATGCAGTTTATCGAAGAGTTGCCCGTCGGATACCGTACCGTGTTTAACCTTTATACCTTCGAAGACAAGTCGCATAAGGAAATTGCCCAAGCATTAGGTATCAATGAAAAATCTTCGGCTTCGCAACTGTTTCGCGCGAAGAGTGTATTGGCAAAAAGAGTAAAAGAATGGATAATGCATAATGGATAGATAGAGATGGAAGAGAAAGAATTGTGGATGAATAAGTTGAAGGAGAAGCTCGCGGATTATTCCGAGCCTGTACCTGCTTCCGGTTGGGAACAACTGGAGAAAGAGCTTATGCCTCCTGTGGAGAGGAGAATATATCCTTATCGAAGATGGATGATGGCTGCTGCAGCCGTTATATTACTGGCCGTTGTCTCGTCCGTAAGCCTGTATTTTCTGGGAACACCTGCTGCGGATCATATACGTCATACGCAAACTCCGGCATTGGCTTCTATGCCCGATGCGTTGCCGGGAGTACAACGACCGGATGTACAGGGCTCTTCCGTGGAACCTGTATTGAGACCGGTGGCTCGTGAGAACCGGTTGGCGAAGGCGGCTCCTGCAGTTGCCGAACATAAGGCGATAGGAGACGGATTTGCAGTGAAGGAGGTTGAATCTGTTTCGGAAGAAGTTGAACCTACGGTGAAGGAAGAAGCGGAAAAGATGGAAGAAAAGCGTTCGGATATGACACAGACTGAGAATGATGACCGATCTACTGTCAGAAGACCTCGCCGGCCTTCCGGTAAGGATAAATATCATATTCCGGCAGAGAAAGCGACTTCCCGAAAAGGAACATGGTCGATGGGACTTTCAGTCGGCAATTCAGGAGGGGCTTCGACGGAAGTGGGGACAGGAATCAATCCTTACATGTCTCGTGTGAGTATGCTTTCTGTTTCAGACGGTTTGATGGAGATTCCTAACGACCAGACATTGGTTTTTGAGGGTGGAGTACCTTATCTGCTTCAAAAGGAAAGGCGGGTAGTAGACATTAAGCATCACCAACCCATCTCTTTTGGATTATCCGTCCGTAAAGCTTTGGCGAGAGGCTTTTCCCTTGAGACGGGGCTGACCTATACATTACTTTCTTCGGACGCGAAACTTGCAAATGAAGAACATCAGATAGAACAGAAGCTGCACTATGTCGGTATCCCATTGCGTGCCAACTGGAATTTTCTGGATAAGAAACTCGTGACTCTTTATGTATCCGGTGGTGGTATGGTCGAGAAGTGTGTTTATGGCAAGCTCGGTTCGGACAAGGAGACGGTGAAACCCCTGCAATTCTCGGTATCCGGTGCAGTGGGTGCGCAGTTGAATGCCACGAAACATATCGGTATTTATGTAGAACCGGGTGTCGCTTACTATTTCGATGATGGTTCGGATATTCAGACGATACGAAAGGAGAATCCGTTCAATTTCAATATACAGGCGGGTGTCCGTTTAACTTATTAGATAGAAACTTTCATGCGGTATCTTTGCTTATTCATCGAATAACCTCTATATTTGTGGGATACTAATTTGAAGATGCAATGGATACATTGGAACGTAAACTGCCGATTGGGATACAGACATTTTTCAATGTTTTTGCTGGATTGATGTTTGATAACTATTGGTTCCAGACCGGTACTCCCACATATCTTGTGGATTTGTTGAAGCAAAGTGACTATGACTTACGCTTGTTGATAGATGGGTTGGAAGTCGGTAGTTCCGGTTTTGCGGAATACCGTGCCGAGACAAAGAATCCCCTTCCGATGATTTACCAAAGCGGTTATCTGACTATTAAAAACTTTGATAAACTATTGAACCTATACACGCGAATATAAAGTAGTGTAATGTTGCAAAATTCTAGGATATGGTGGATTCAACAGATGAAAAACATTTATTAATAGATTTAAGAGACGGTTCTTTTCAAGCATTCGAAAGATTGTATAATATGTATAGTGGTAAACTGTACAATTTCATTATGCGGTTGTCTTCCGGCAATCAATATATGGCAGAGGAGATAGTGCAGTCCACTTTCATCCGTATATGGGAAGTGCGGGAGAAAGTAGATCCCGATGCTTCATTCATATCCTTTCTCTGTACGATAGCCAAGAACCTGTTGATGAATATGTACCAGCGTCAGACTGTTGAATATGTTTACAATGAATACTTGATGAAAAACGGGGTAGACCGTGATTCGCAAACCGAAGATAACATCGATTTACGTTTTCTGAACGACTATATTGATTCTTTGGCGGAAGAACTGCCGGCACAACGCAAGAAAATCTTTATATTAAGCAAGCGTCAGAATTATACAAATAAGGAAATAGCCGAGGTAATGGGAATTTCCGAAAGTACGGTTGCTACCCAACTATCTTTGGCGGTAAAGTTTATGCGCGAGCAGTTGATGAAACATTACGATAAGATAATTGCGCTTTTGCTCGCTTTTTGTGTTAATGAAATGTAATTATAACCTGCTCTTTTAGATAAAGGATAAGATGAAAATGTATACCAATAAATAAGTAGGCAAGAAGATGGATAAGACATATTATAAGGAACTGATTGAGAAATATTTCGAAGGAAATATAACGGATGACGAAATAAAGGAATTGTCCGGCTGGATAAAGAACGACCGTCGGTTGCAGGACTGGTGGGAAGATGAATTCTCCCGGTCGGATACCGATATCAACCCTATACTGCGTGATAAACTCTTTGCCCGTATCAAAGAAAAGACACAAGGAAAAGAGAAAAAAAGAACCATTCGCCCGAATTATTGGAGATGGGTTGCCGCTATGCTTCTACCTGTCTGTATCGCTTTTTTCACCTACTATCTTATAGATTCTTCCCGGACAATGGAAGCCCCCTTTGTGGTGAAAGCCAATAAAGGGGACAAAGCGACTATTGAATTGCCGGACGGCACGAATGTCGTGCTCAATTCAGCTTCCCAATTAAGTTATCTGAATAATTTCGGAGAAAAAGTTCGTCGTGTGCAACTGAATGGTGAAGCCTATTTTAAAGTAGCCCATGATGAGAAACATCCCTTTGTCGTGCAAATCGGTGATTTGGAAGTGAAAGTACTCGGTACATCTTTCAATGTATCCGCCTATGAAGACTCCAGGGATGTGACAGTTGTTCTGTTGGAAGGGAAAGTCGGTGTTTATGTGCAAGCAACCCCGCATATAATGAAGCCCGGAGATAAAATTGAGTACAATAAAGTCACTCATAAGATAACAACCACCCAAGTGCATCCGAATGATTACATCGAATGGACAAAAGGAAATATGTACTTTGAGAAAGAATCTTTGGAAAATATCATGAAAACCCTTTCACGTATTTATGACGTAGAGATCCGCTTCGATTCCGGAAAACTACCTAAAGAATACTTCACGGGAACTATTCCGGGTGGCGGTATACAGAATGCTTTGAATATTCTGATGCTAACTTCACCTTTCTATTATGAGATGGATGGTTCGGTGATTGTCTTGAAAGAGAAATAAATAGATAAGCATTCTTTTAAATAATAATAAAAGCCATTTCGGAATTTCACTTCTATGGAATGGCTTTTTTATTCACTGGATTGAATTGGTTAACAAGAGTTAAAGATTGATAGGCGCTTGGACGGGAGGATATAGCAGTCTGTATACCTATCAAACAACTTAAAAGTTTGGATATATGAAAAACAGAAAACACCTTGTAAATCTCCCTCAAACCCACGGGGAGAGAAGTAAGAACTGGAGAACACTACGGGCTGTATGCCTGCTATTGTTTCTAAACATCTCTTTTGCCGCTTATTCTCAAATAACGGTTAATTTGAAAAATTTGTCTTTAAGAGCCTCCTTAAAGAAGATTGAGCAAGTAAGTAGCTACAAATTTTTCTACAATGAAAATCTACCCGAGTTAGATCGGAAAGTATCTCTGAATGTAAAGAACGCAACAGTAGAACAGACGATGAACCAACTGTTGAATGGAATGGAACTGACTTATAGGCAAGAGAAGGATAATGTACTTGTTTTACTTCGTAAGTCATCGGAGAAACAGGAGACAAAGAAAGTGACAGGAATCGTGGTTGATGAAAAAGGAGAACCCATCATCGGAGCCAGCGTTCAGGTAAAAGGAGAGAATAACGGTACGATCACCAATATTGACGGATATTATTCATTGATGAATGTTCCCGAATCGGCCACCTTAACCATTTCCTATATCGGCTATCGGACAGTCACTCTTCCTGTTAAAAGCCAAAATACCGGTAAAGTGACATTGGTAGAAGATAGTAAGATGATTGATGAAGTAGTGGTGGTTGGTTATGGAGTTCAGAGAAAGAGAGACGTGTCCACCGCCATTTCCTCCATCCGTGCGTCGGATATTGCAGACGTTGCGGCAACAAGTATCGAACAGGCATTGGTCGGGCGTATGGCAGGTGTGCAAATCACTCAACCCAATGGTACACCAGGGGCAGGTTTTGAAGTCAAAGTGCGTGGGGTAGGAACAGTAACTGCCGGAAGTTCCCCGTTGTATGTTATTGACGGAGTGCCGTTGAGTGATGATACAGGAGACGCTACCGGTATCACGGTCAGTCCATTGGCATCCATCGAGACATCTGATATTGAATCTATCGAAGTGCTGAAAGATGCTTCAGCTGCCGCCATTTACGGTTCGAGAGGAAGTAATGGCGTTGTCATTATCACCACGAAACAAGGAAAAGAAGGAAAGCCGGTTGTGAAATACAACGGTTATGCAGGTGCGCAGATGGTGACCGATAAAATCGACGTGCTCAATGCCTATGAATATGCCCAACTCGTATTCGACGGTCACAACAATACTTACTATGACCAATTGCGGGCAGCGGGCAAAACTGATTTATATAATCCGTATGCAACGAATCAGGAACGTTGGAATAATTTAAAAACCGGAAGTATTGTAGAAAATCAAGGATGGATGCTTCCCCCGGAAATACTTCCTTATGTGAAAGGTGAGCAAGGATTGGTGGATACAGACTGGCAGGATGCTGTATTACGTACGGGTTTCATTACGAAACATAACTTGTCCGTAAGCGGAGGAAATAAAAATATAAAATATATGCTTTCCGGAAACTATCAGAATGAAGAGGGAATAGTTATCAATTCTGATTTTACGAAAATGGGATTCCGTGCCAAAGTAGATGTGAACTATCATCGTTGGAAATTTGGAGGAAACATTAATTTGACCCGGAATATCTATAACCTGGTGAATACCGAAGGACGATATGGAGATGACGGAGTACTGTCACTGGCATTGGGAGCAGCCCCTATTTATCCGATTTACGATGAGAACGGTGAATTTAATTATGAACATAATAACACCACCTACGGACAATCCAAATTGAATAATCCGGTAGCTGTGGCTACACTTATTGAAGACCAGATGACCTCTATACAAATGCTGGGAACCGCATACGCAGAATATGAAATACTGAAAGGACTAAATTATAAAATGCAGGGAAGCTGGAATTATAATAATTATGTGCGCGATTACTACCGTCCGGCAGCTTTACCTAACTCAACAAACCGTACTCCACCCTCCAACCCGACTGGAGAATCACGGACTAAAAATAAATATACCTGGGTTTGGGAGAATACATTAAACTATAAAAAGAAAATAAACAAACTGCATAACATAAGTGCATTGGCCGGATGGACCGCTCAACGATATCAGAGTAATGCCAATCGAATTACGGCTACAGATCTTCCGATGAACGACCTGGTGCATACGATACCCAGTAATTCTACAGCCACTAAATACGACTCGAATAAAGAAGCCTGGTCCTTGCTTTCAGGTATTGCCCGGGCACAATATAGCTATGCGGACAAATATATCTTCTCGGCAGCCATCCGCGCTGATGGTTCTTCCCGTTTTGGAGAAAATAATCGTTGGGGATATTTTCCGTCCGTGTCCGGAGCGTGGTATGTGACAGAAGAAGACTTTATGAGGCCGCTGTCTTCTTGGCTGACTAACTTGAAACTTCGTGCCAGTTGGGGAGAAACGGGAAATATGAGTATTGGTAACTATGCTTCCTATGGCATTGTAAATGGTGATAATTACGTATTTGGCGGCGTGTATAGTATCGGATCGAAAGAGAGCACTTATGGTAATCCCAATCTGAGTTGGGAGAAAACTTCCCAAGTGAATTTAGGTCTGGAAATCGGTTTGCTTAATTGGTTGAATATTGAAGTCGATATTTATAAAGGTATGACTTCTGATATGTTACTGGATGTGCCTGTGATGGAAGCTTCCGGTTTCTCTACGATCCTTCAGAACATAGGAAAAGTAGAGAACAAAGGACTTGAAATCACTTTAGGAACCAATCTAAAGTTAGGCAAAGTGCGCTGGACCAATAGCTTTAATTATGCCATGAACCGTAATAAAGTAAAATCGTTGGGAGGTGCGACGGAAATGGTCACTCAAGCGAACAGCGTGATTGATTTCATAACCAAAGTAGGCGAACCGATTGGTAATTATTACACTTATGTCACTGACGGGGTATATAAAAATCAATCAGAGATTGAGACCGATGTAGCCAATGGGATTATTGTACCCAATGCACAACCCGGTGATTTCCGCTTTAAGAAGTTGGGAGAAGACGACACCATCAATATGCCGACGACAAGCAGATAACCGGAAACTATATGCCCGATTTCACGTATGGTTATTCTACCTCACTGCGCTATCAGTCATTTGACTTTAGCCTTTCCTTACAAGGCGTCTATGGAAATGAGATTGCCAACATCAATCGTCGTTATTTGGCTAATATGGAAGGAAACGCCAACCAGTTAGCTCTTGCAAAAGACCGTTGGCAGTCGAAAGATGACCCGGGCAGTGGCAGTGTATATAAAGCGAATCGTAGCGCAACAGGTATGAACTCTGTTATTTCTACCTGGCATATTGAAGATGGTTCGTATATGCGTATTCGTGAAATCACATTAGGATATACACTCCCTAAACATTTGTTGAAGCGGATGGGAATAAGTAATCTGCGTATTTACGGATCAGCATTCAATCCGTTTACATTCACTAAATATAGCGGATACAATCCTGAAGTCAGCACTAATTCCAGTCCCATCATGCAGGGAGTTGACTATGGTACCTATCCATTGTCGAAAAGTTTTGTGGTGGGAATTAACTTTAGTCTGTAAAATAAAAAATACAAATGAAAGATATGAAAACGATATTAACCAATTTATGTGTCATAACCGTTGCTCTGTTCTCATTATCAGGCTGTAGCGATTTTCTGGATGAGAAACCGCAAGGAAATACCGGGACTACCGGAAACTTTTACAAGAATAAAGAAGATATAGCATATGCGCTTACCGCTGCTTATGCCAACTTACAGACAAGTGCCATGTATCAAAACAATCTGGTATTGATGACAGATGTTCGTTCGGACGATCTAGGTTCGTTTACCAATACCGGAGGGAATGCGGGACGGGAATATAGCATTAAAATATTTACTGCACAGTCAGACAATCAGATATTCCGTCGTGTATGGCAAAAAACGTATGAAACGATCTATCGTTGCAATAATGTGATTTACCACGTTGACGTAGTAAAAGAGAACAAACTGAAACTCCAGTACGAAGCTGAAGCACGTTTTCTACGGGCGTTGTGTTATTTCAATATTGTCCGTTTCTGGGGAGATGCCCCTCTGATTCTTACTCCGTTGACAGCAGCAGAGGTTGCAGAATGTGAACGTAATAAAGTAGCGGACATTTATACGGCTATAGAAACTGATTTGTTGTTTGCTTCGGATGTGAATAACTTGCCGAAAGTATTTACCGGGAAAAACTCCGGGCGTGCCACCTCATTGGCAGCAAAGGCCCTTTTAGGTAAAGTATATCTTCAGGAGAAGAAGTGGCAGGCGGCCAAGCAGACATTGGGCGAACTTATCAACACAGATAATGCCGGTACACATACATTATTACCTGATATTGCCAATGTGTTCAGTACAGCACCGGCACCGGGAAGTTCCGCTTCCGATTTTAAAAACTATGCCGGTTGGTCACCGCAAACGATGAACAAGGAAATCCTGTTTGAAGTTATTTTCGACAAAGATATTGCAGGAGAGGGACGTAATGCGTTGGCGTATCATTCTAATCAGGCAGACTTAAACGAAGTCTTTAAACTGACCAATACAGCCAAGTGTATATACAGTTCTACCGACCGTCGCGCTGATTTGATGCGAAGTATGAAAGGTACCAATACCGATAATAACCTGTTGGTGAAATATGCTGATATTCAAAGTTCGTTAGAACAATACGGTTACAATACTCCGATACTTCGTTGGGCGGATGTACTGTTGATGTATGCCGAAGCTTGCAATGAAGTTTCTTTCGACAATTCCGCAACCAGTCCGGCACTGTTGGCACTGAATGATGTCAGAACACGTTCTTATACTGACGGAGCATATGCAGGCAATCAACTTTCCGATCAGGATACTTTCCGGGATGCTATTTTCTTAGAGCGTCGTTTGGAATTCCCGATGGAGATGCAACGCTGGTTCGACCTTATCCGTTCGGGAAATGCGATCAATGAACTGTCTAAGATTGGGATTATTATAGATCAAGACGATCTGTTGTTTCCGGTTCCCAATAGTGAAGTGACCTTACGCAACAATCCGGATAAGTTTCCTCAAAATCCAGGTTACTAAGCTGATATAATTGTATACGGTTACGAAAACCTAATAAGTATAATCACAAAGATGAAAATAAAGAAAACAATCATTGTATTGCTTTTATGTTTTCTTCCTGTAGCCCCCTCTTTCGCGCAGAAAGTGGGAGAGGCCTTGTCTGCATGGAAAGAAGGATATATGGACATTCACCATATTAATACAGGCTGTGGAGAATGTGCTTATATCATCTTTCCCGACGGTACCACAATGCTGGTAGACGCAGGAGAAAATAAAGCCGACAACCCCCGGCATGTATTGCCCAAACCTAATGCCGGTCGTACTCCCGGCGAATGGATCGTGGATTACATCCAAGCGATGGCACCCGATCAGAATCAGAAGTTGGACTATGCGTTGATTACTCATTTCCATAGCGACCATATGGGAGGTGTATTCAAGACGAAGAACGAGTCGGGCAGATATTATAATACAGGTATAATAACCGTGGCGGAAAATATCCGGATCAATAAATTGGTGGACAGGGGATTTCCGGACTATAAGTTCCTGGTTAATACAGAAGATAAAATGATAAAAAATTACTTCAATTTTTTACATTTTACGAAACGTAGAATCCATGTGGAGCAATTCCGGCCGGGAGTGGAGAATCAATTCAAACTCTTGCATGATTCCATCCGTTATGCCGGGAGTTTCAGTGTACAGAACCTCTATGCCAATGGCTGGCTGTGGACAGGAAAAGAACAAGAGACGAAATACCTGTTTCCTGATTTTAGTACACTGGAAAAGTATGATATTCCGCAAGAGAATACGTTGAGTTGTGCGCTGAAAATCACATACGGCAAATTTTCGTATTATACCGGAGGAGATGTGACCGGCTATCCTAAACCGGGAAGAAGCCGGTTCCATGATGTAGAAACACAGATGGCTCCCGTTGTGGGGCGCACGGAGGTATGTTGCGTGAATCATCATGGATACAATAATGCCACTAATGATACTTTTATTTCGACTCTGTCTCCGCGGATATTTGTCATTCAGGCAAGTGATGCCCTGCATCCCAATCATTCTACATTGGACCGGATGCTTTCCAAACAGATATATCCCGAAAAGAGGGATGTGTTTGCTACCAATTTGCATCCTGCTGCTGAAATAGTGATTGGCAAGAATGTGGAAAAGATGAAAAGTAAACAAGGGCATATTGTTATCCGGGTATTGCCGGGAGGTGCCGAATATTATGTTTATATTTTGGAGGATAGCAATACCAAACGTAAAATTAAGCAGATATCCGGTCCTTATGTCTGTCGTTCGGCATCCTGTTCGGAAGCTGCAAAATAACATTGAAATGAAGTTGAATTATAGTAGATAAGAAACAATGAAAACAATCAATTATATAGTAAAAAGAGGTCCGATAGCGGTATTATTTATGATATTTATCACGTTTTGTGCTTGTAGTGATGATGATCAGCCTCAGAGTCAGAAAGCAGAAGTGACAGATTTCTCTCCTGTAATGGGTAGTCGCAACACGTTGCTCACCTTGAACGGAGCTAATTTTGGCACAGATCCGAATCAGGTTAAAGTGACCATAAATGGAAAAGAAGCATTGGTGAAAACAGTCACCAATGAAGTAATCACAGCTGAAGTGCAGAAAGGCACCAGTTCGGGGTTGGTGAGGGTCATTCTCGGTGAGAGGCCCAATGCGCAGATATTGATTTATGATCAGTCTTTTACGTATGTATCCAATCAGGTTGTATCCACTTATTTAGGAGGAAAAGGCAGTGGTGAGACAGATGGGGATTTTTCTATGGCTACCTTGTCCAAGCCTCGTTTTTTGGCGTGGGGGAAAGGGAATGCTTTGTATATTGTTGAGGACGGAGCAAGTGTGGCAGATGATATGGCGTGCATCCGTGTAGCAGAGAATAATCAGCTGATTACTCTCTTGAAAGCTACGGAAAGCCCGTTGGTGCAACGGATACGGGCTATTGACTTCTCATTGGATAAGAATACAATGTACATAGCCAATGATAGTAATGCGGATGGAATTATGGGATTCGGTACAATGACCAATAACGGAAATAAGTTCGGGAATTTGACTTCACTATGGGAGCAGGGCGGCATTACAACTGTGAAAGTACATCCGAAGACTGGGGCTGTCTTTATCGGATATCACTCCGGTTCATGGATATATCAGTATGATGGTACGGACTTTATCCCTAAATGTCAACTTCCGGATGCCTCTGGAGCGGCTGCAAGCAAAGGGAATATCAATGGAATTGCATTTGATAAGTCAGGTACGACCGCCTATTTTGTTTCACGTAAGAATCATGTGGTATATAAGGCAAATTACGATCTTGTTACTGGAGAATTTAGCGATGTGAAGTTGTTAGCCGGCTCTTTTGGGGTGACAGGATATGCCGATGGGACAGGTACTTCTGCCAAGTTCAACGAACCGTCACAGGGTGATGTGGGCGAGGACGGTAATTTCTATGTAGCCGACAGGGGAAATCATTGTATTAGGGTCATCACTCCCGACGGTGAAGTGTCAACCTATGCAGGACAAAATAAGGCAGGTATGACAGATGGAATCGCTTCACAGGCAGAATTTAATAATCCGGAAGGCTGTCAGTTTGGTCCCGATGGAGCATTGTATATAGCCGATTATTCCAACCATGCTATCCGTAAAGTAGAAGATGGTCCTATGCAACCTTAATGACTAATATCAATCAAAGAAAGAATAACATGATAAAAAATAGATTTTTATGTAGCTGCCTGTTGGTGTGGTGTACCTTTATTTCGTGCGCACAACAGTCTGATGAGAATGTGAGCAAAGCACTGCAGATGATAGATGGGCAGTCGGTGATGGTCGTTTCGCATCGTGCCGACTGGCGCAATGCTCCCGAAAATTCCTTGCAAGCTATTCAGAATTGTATTGAGATGGGAGTGGATATGGTGGAAATAGATTTGAAGAAAACCAAGGATGGGCATTTAATTCTGATGCACGATAAAAAGATTGATCGTACAACAACGGGGAAGGATTGCCACAGGATTACACCCTGGCAGAACTAAAAAAGTTGCGTTTGAAAAATGGAGCCGGACATAAGACTGCTCATCTCATTCCAACCTTGGAAGAGGTGATGAATCTGTGTAAAGGTAAAATTCTGGTTAATGTAGATAAAGGATATGACTATTTTCAGGAAGCTTATCAAGTGCTGGAAAAGACCGGTACAACCAATCAGTGTATTATCAAATCTGATTTTCCATATGAGAAAGTGGCGGGTGAGCACGGCGAAGTGCTTGAGAAGATGACTTTTATGCCTGTTGTCAATCTGGACAAGCCGGAAGCACAGGCTATTATCGACGGTTATATCAGTAATCTGAAACCTGCTGTTTTCGAACTGGTATTTAGTAAGGATTCGGAGGAGACATTACGGTTAATAAAAAGAGTACGTGATAGTGGGGCAAAGGTCTTTGTAAATGCCATGTGGCCGGAGTTGTGCGGTGGACATGACGATGATAAGGCCGTTGAAGAGCAGAAGTATGAGCAGAGTTGGGGGTGGATCTTGGAGCAGAACATAGGTCTTATCCAAACAGACCGCCCCTGTGAACTTCTTCATTATTTGAAGAAAAAGAATCTTCATCCATAATAGAATAAACATGTTGAAACAGCTTATCAATTTTTACAAGGTCTCCTCACCGAGACCTTGTAACGGGGAAGCTTTGTCTTCACCCGACTCGCAACATCTTCTTTCCGATGCCCGTCGCCTGAAATACCTGAAATGGTCTACGTTCCTTTCAGCCACTTTCGGTTACGGCATGTACTATGTTTGTCGTCTTAGCCTGAATGTCGTGAAGAAGCCTATCGTAGATGAAGGGATCTTCTCCGAAACGGAACTGGGAATTATTGGTTCGGTACTTTTCTTTACTTATGCCATTGGGAAATTCACGAATGGTTTTCTTGCCGACCGTAGTAATATCAATCGCTTTATGACTACCGGTTTATTGGTCACGGCTTTGGTTAACCTCTGTTTAGGTTTTATCCATTCGTTTCTTTTGTTCGCTATACTTTGGGGGATCAGTGGTTGGTTTCAGTCTATGGGAGCCGCCTCGTGTGTAGTGGGACTTTCCCGTTGGTTTACGGATAAGGAACGGGGTTCCTATTATGGATTCTGGTCTGCCAGCCACAATATCGGTGAAGCATTGACCTTTCTGATTATTGCGTCTATTGTCAGTGTACTGGGTTGGCGTTACGGTTTCTTTGGGGCAGGTATCGTGGGATTGATTGGTGCATTGATCGTCTGGAAGTTCTTTCATGATACTCCTGAAAGTCAGGGCTTTCTTCCTGTGAATATTCCCAAAGAAAAAAAGGAGATGAGCGTCACGGAAGCGGCCGATTTTAATAAGGCGCAGCGACAGGTATTGTTGATGCCTGCTATCTGGATACTGGCTCTTTCGAGTGCTTTTATGTATATCAGCCGTTATGCCATCAATAGCTGGGGCGTTTTTTATCTGGAAGCGCAAAAAGGATATTCTACGTTGGATGCCAGTTTCATTATTTCCATCTGTCCGGTCTGTGGTATTATCGGCACCATGTTTTCGGGAGTCATTTCTGATAAGCTGTTTGGTGGTCGTCGAAATGTTCCGGCGCTGATATTCGGATTGATGAATGTTCTTGCACTTAGCCTGTTCCTATTGGTTCCGGGCGTACACTTCTGGGTAGATGTGCTTGCGATGGTTCTTTTCGGGTTGGGTATCGGAGTTCTCATTTGTTTTCTAGGTGGTCTGATGGCTGTCGACATTGCTCCCCGTAATGCTTCCGGAGCGGCTTTGGGAGTAGTCGGTATCGCCAGTTATATCGGAGCCGGATTGCAAGATGTGATGAGTGGCATTTTAATAGAAGGTCAGAAGACGGTTCAAAATGGAGTGGAGGTTTACGACTTTACCTATATCAATTGGTTCTGGATTGGTGCGGCTTTACTATCTGTTTTCTTTGCCTTATTGGTTTGGAATGCGAAGTCGAAAGAAGTGGATTAAAAGTGAGTACATTAGGTTAAAAATAAAGTCTTAGTTTTCGAAGTATTAGTTACTATTTCGGGTGAGAGTTATTATAAGTCTTCCCGGAATAGTTTTTATTTATTTAATAATTTAATGTGATTGTTTTATGAAACACGTATTTGACGATGAGTTATTTTGTTCGTTGAAAAACGAACTTAGTGAGGTAAGCGCACAGATTGATGCGCAAAGTGCAAAATTGATGGGGCTGATCGACCAAAAAAAAGAATATCCGCTCAACTGATTCGGGAAACGAAGTCGGAGATACCTGCTAGCATAGAATATCTGGGAGATCCGAAAAGATTCATCGCCATTATTCTGCGGGCTATTGATCAGAAGAGGTTGACTTTCAATGGAACTGCTAATAGCGAACAGACTATCCGTTATTTAGCGACTGTGATAGACGTGATTAGCCCGAAAACTGGCAAGGTACTTAAGGTAGAGACACTGGTATCTTATGCGAAGAAGATACATGCCGGAGAGATAGAGGGCTGTAAGGAAGAGGAGTTTGACTGGCTTGGATAAGCCAGGTTGCTGGATTGAGAAAAACGTGGCGGGAAATTTGAAAAAGACGGTGGGCTTTTTCAGATTTCCCGCTGTCTTTTTCAGAAAGAGAATACAAAAGTGTGAGAGGTGTGAGAGAGAGTTTTCAACTTTCTACTTTTCTATTATTTAATTCTATTATCTATATATTCAATTAAAAAAAATACAAATGTTACAAATCCTCTCTCACACCTCTCACACTTTCTTGGTAAATAGAATGAAAATAGATAAAAAACAGGAAATTTTGTTGTATAGTTGAACAACGCTTCGTATATTTGCAGTATGGAAAAGAAACGTAAGATCCGTACATACGGGGGTTACTTTGAGGCTTTCATGGAGACTTTAACCGAAAAGGAACAAGATAAGATCCAATATGGACTACTTTTGTTAAAAACACAAGAAAGGCTCTCCGCTAAATTTGTAAAATTTATTCGGGATGGAGTTTTTGAACTTCGTACAGAATATAATAGTAATATATATCGAGTATTTTTTATTTTTGATGATGGTAATATTGTGGTACTGTTCAATGGCTTTCAAAAAAAGACCACAAAGACACCAGATATTGAAATAGAAAGAGCATTAAAAATAAAGGAGGAGTATTATGCAGATAAACAATCATCAGCTAGTAGATTATGATGTAGTTCTTGATGCGAAATTTGGTGCAGAAGGAACTCCTGAGCGTGCGGAAGCAGAGGAGAAAGCCTATGCTTTTTATACAGGGCAGATTATTGAGGATGCACGGAAGAAGGCTAAAATCAGTCAAGCTGAATTAGCCCGGCGTATAGGTTCTGATCGTTCTTATATATCCCGAGTGGAGAGTGGTCAGACTGAACCTAAGGTATCTACTTTTTATCGGATAATGAATGCCTTAGGGTGTAGAATCGAATTTTCGATGAATTTGTAGGGATAAAAAAATGCAGAGTTATCTTTGACAACTCTGCATTTTTATTAGCTACTGTACCCAATCATGGGTCGCTCTTCTTATTCGTATAGCCTGTTCGATTTTACCTGTTCGGGGGCAATGATAAATACGGCATATCTTCTTCCATTTCTTCCCTTTTTGGACTCAAAATTATGCTTAACCATTACTTTGCCAATCTGGATCTTCGCTCCGATGGAATATTGATAACCGGTACGCTCACGGATCAGTTCGGCAATTTCGCTGACAGTGAGGTACTGTACCTTTTCAAACCGTTCCGGCTTGCGGATATGGGTGAGTACCAGTTCCTCTTCCGGTGAATGGAAAATGAAATCTTCATTGTTCTTTTCGATCCGGTTGTTGTCCTCCTGCGTGAACCAATATTGATAACCCGGAGTGTTGAGCAAATGCTTTATCTGCGCATACAGTTGAGTATAATTGATTTTGATAAACTCGATGGAATCGGCATGGAAACAAAGGAAGCGGCGGGTGCCTGTCGTGTCGTGAAGAATCTCCTGATAGTTGCACGTTCCGGCAAAGGAAGCGGTGTGTGGGAAGTTCTGCGAACGGCGTGCGTACGGGAGACGGATACTGATTACTTTGCGGGTCACCAGATCCTTGAATGTATTCAGATCGCGCCCGCTCATTCCCTCGAATTCGTCAAGGTTGATAAGCATTGATTGCGCTATTTTGGCCAAATCGTCTTTACTGTTCGGATTGATAAGGCCGGTAGAAAGATAAGTGCGCAGTTCGGGCGGAAGCAGGTTGTTGATAAAGGTTGTCTTGCCGATATTCTGCACCTCGCTGCATAGTAAAAGCACGGTGTGGTTGACGACATCGTCTTGGGTGGCGGCAGCGCACATCCCTACCAGATAACGCTCCAGGCACTCCGTCCAGAAACTCTGGTGGTTGGTACGGACACTGTCCGCCAAAATACGGATATAATCTATCCCGTCCCATTCGGGAAGCTCCTTAAAATACTTGCGGATAGGGTGGTAGCTGCTACTGAAATCGGAGTAAATCAGATTCTGAATCATCTTCACGTTGCAGGCATAGCCCAGCTCATTCATCTCCATCCAAATGCTGTTCTCCATCCTGTCGTCAAGAATGCGGAAAGGATCCGGCTGCTCTGTTTCGGAAACCCTCCGGCGATATTCCATGATGTGAAGCAGCTCGTTATAGCGCGTCTCATAACACTCGCTGATATGCTGTTCTATTTGCAGCATTCGTTTTTGGGTACTGTTCAGCTTGTTCGTGTTGAACTCCTCCGTATGTGCATAAGCACTGGCAATCAGCGAATCCGTTTCCTCCGCCGGGAGGTCGGTAAACAGGCTCTTTATGAAAGCTGCCGCTTCCTGTTCGGGAATGCCGTGACGGTTGTATTTGCACGCCAGATGATGCAGGTAATTGTTGCGGTTTCCTTCGGTGTATTTTTCCGACTTGTTGTGATAGTAGTTCAGGGTCACCATTAATGAAGCGTGTGAGGAATGATAGTTGAGTGCGGTCTCTTCACTGACCGGATTGTTGTCCGTTTCCTGCTTTTTCCTTCCAGGTGTTTTCTTCTTCTTTTGCGTTTTATAGAACAGAGGGGGCTGTTCCACGATGAAGGGAGTGGCGTCACGATTGAAGTAGATGCCCGGATCATATGACAACAGACAGGTACGCCCCACATCCTGACCGGAGGTGTCAATCTCGGTCTGACAAAGTTGGGAGTAAAAAGAAGCGACCTTATTGTAGGCTGCATTGTGGAAATCTTCTATTTCCTGAATGGTGTCGGGCAATGTCCCGTCCGGCCGTTGTGTGTGCGCTATGATTTTCAGTCCCATCCCTTTGGGGCTGATAAAGGCGATTCGGGTGTAGCTGCACGCTCTCACCGTTTGCAGGATACGCGCTAACTCTTCTTTACTCAAATGGTCTATATCTATCACGATATATCCCAGATATTTGACAAGGGTCGCATTGGAACGGCCACCCCGATAATTGGCGGAGAATGTGACGGAAGGCAGTTTCTTCTTCTCTTCGTTTGCAGCTTTCTCTCCCTGCTCCAGGAAGGTACGTCGTACGCTTTCCACTATGTTACGATACTTTGGACTGCCGATGGCAGATACGATTTCTTCTTCGGTCATTTCTGCTATGATGCGATAGAAGTCAAGAAAAATGTTGAATTGATTCATTTCTTTAGTTTACTTTTTTAGTCGGCTGCGAAATAACTCTTTTGCAGCGAGATGTAACGAAACTTTCGGGAAAATAGTGAAAAGTTCTTTCAGGGCTCTCCCAGATATTGCACGATGGTAGCCACCTGTTTGGGAGAGAGCAGGCGGTTGCGTGCACGGTAACCTTCCGCTTCCAGTTCGTGTAGGAGAGGGAGGTTGAAGAGGATCCATCTCCGGAGAATTTGTAAGGCAACTTTGATACATACGGTAGGGTTGTAAAGATGTGCCAGCTCTGCTTTCGTATAGGTGCGGATGATGAAGAGGTTTTCTTTGTTATTCATAACTGATTGTTCTTGTTGTATGCTATAAAGTTACTGAAAATAAACGGTTTGAGAAAGGAATAACCTCACTTTTATTCATTGAAAATCAAGAAACTTCATTCGAGATCAAGAAACTTCGTTGGGGAATAGGGAGTGTGGAAGAGGTTGTATCTTTGTGTCGTTAACAAGAAGGAAATGCATTTCGAATGTACAAAAACTTTAAAATTATTTTAGTATGGCAATGACAGTTTCTTATTCAGTAGTGCCGCGTAAGAATCCTGCAAAAAAGGATGAACCGGCCAAGTATTATGCCCAAGCGCAATCAGCGGGCGAGTTGGATTTTGAAGAGTTGTGTGAGGCGATCACCAGTCGTTCCACCTGTACGGAAACGGATGTGCGTGCCTCGATTTCCGGTATTCTTTATGAGGCGAAGCGTTCGTTGAAGGCGGGGCGTATTGTGCGGCTGGGTGATTTGGGCAGTTTGCAGATCGGGTTGACCAGTGAGGGAGCAGAGTCGGTTAAGGAGTTCGCCACTTCGATGATCAAGGGAGCGCATATCATTTTCCGTCCGGGAAAACAGTTGGCGGAATTGCTGAAGATTCTTAGTTATCAGCAAGTGCGTACACGCGCGGCTGCCCAGTCGGGCGATGGAAGCGACGGCGGCAACGGTGACGGAGGTAGTGGTGATAAAGGTGACGGCGGTTCCGGTGATGGCGGATCGGACAACAACGGAGAAGCTCCGGACCCGGCAGAATAATAGTACTAACATTAATTTGGGAAAAATATGAAAGAGATCGTAAGTAAAATCCTGGAGGTGATCATGTGCCTCATTCCTTTCTTCGGAAAGGGAAAACGTGAGAGAGTAGTGAGGGAAGTGCGTTATAATGCTACGCACAAGGAGGTGTGCAACGTGAAAACAACGGAAAGGGCGAAGGAAGATGAGAAAGATTAGTCTGATTGTCATTCATTGTTCCGCCACCCGTGCCGACCGTGATTTTACGGCAAAGGATGTGGATACGGCTCACCGTTTCAGGGGATTCTCGTGCTGGGGGTATCACTATTACGTGCGTAAGTCGGGGCAGATAGAACCGATGCGGGACGAGGATATGGTAGGTGCTCATGCGCGTGGCTACAACTCGATCAGTTTAGGTGTGTGCTTTGAAGGCGGATTGGACGCGAACGGGAAACCGGCAGATACACGCACCCCGCGTCAGAAAGAGGCTTTGCATCGCTTGGTGGGAGAGTTGTTACAGCGTTATCCCGAAGCGAAAGTTGTGGGACACCGGGATCTGAGTCCTGATACGAATTATAACGGAATCGTGGACCCGTGGGAACGGATCAAAGAATGCCCTTGTTTCGAGGTGATTGAAGAATTTGAGAATTAATTGACCACCACAGTAGTGAAATATTCTTTAAATACCTTCGCGGCTTTTTCAAGTTGGTCGGGGGTATTTTCTTTTACGTCTTTCAGCTTGTATTCCTGCTCCATCGCTTCATACTTATGTACGCCTAATGTGTGATAAGGCAGGATTTCCACTCGTTGTACCATCTTATATTTTCCCAGAGCCTCTCCTAAACGGCGGATATCTTCTTCGAAATCGCTGTAGCCGGGCACTAATACGTAGCGTAACCAGAACGGCTTTTCGTTCTTTTCGAGCCAGGCTGCCGTGCGTAGCGTCTGTTCGTTGCTTCTTCCGGTCAATGCATGGTGGCGTGCCGGATTAAACTCCTTGATATCGAGCAAGACAAGATCTGTCAGTTTGAAAAGCTCTTCCACATCTTCGTTCCAGATACCGCCGTTGCTGTCTATGCACACATGAATCCCTTTCTCTTTCAGTTCGCGAACCAGCGGGACGAGAGCTTTGGCTTGAAACGTGGGTTCTCCGCCCGAGAAAGTGACTCCTCCGCGTTTACCGAAGAAAGGACGCTGGCTCATGGCCATGCGGATGATTTCTTCCGGTGGGGTGGGAGTGCCGCCTTTGCCGGCTATCGTATCCGGGTTGGCGCAATACAGGCAACGGAAATTGCAACCTTGAAGAAAAACGACGAGCCGTAAGCCCGGCCCGTCAAATGTTCCCATACTTTCGTATGAATGAACTCGTACGAGTTGAAAGTTGAAAGTTGAAAGTTGAAAGTTCATTACTTTGTGATTGAGTTTTTGGTGGTTTTTACGATACTTGCTAATAATTTTATTAGTTCACGGCAATCTTGGTGGATTGATTCAAAAGAGCTGTTAGTAATATAGTCGCTGTCTTTCAGCAGCATGAGCCAATATTCCGTTTCGTTGGCTTCTTTTAAAGAGATATTCATTTTGTTTAAAAAATCAGCTCTGCTTTGGGCATGTTCTGCTTCACGGCATAGGGCTCCTATGGCTGTTCCACTCCGAAGTATTTGTTTTGATAAAACATATTCCTTCTTTTCATGATATAAATATTTGTATAACTTTATAATCCGAAGCGCAAAACTGTACGATTTTCCTCCTACTATAGCCTGCCCCATATCCTAATCATTCTCAAAACTTTCAACTTTCAACTCTCAACTCTCAACTAAAATCGTTCGTGGAACGAACGATTGATAACCTCCAATTGGTGTTCGCGGCTCAACTTCACGAAGTTTACGGCATAACCGGAAACGCGGATGGTAAGCTGCGGGTATTTCTCCGGATGTTCCATCGCATCATAAAGCATTTCACGGTTCAGAACATTCACGTTCAGGTGGTGAGCGCCTTTGGTGAAGTAACCATCCATCATTGTTACCAGATTTTCGATACGGTCCTCCTCAGTGGCTCCCAATGATTTCGGAACAATGGAGAACGTATTGCTGATACCGTCTTGAGAGTCGCGGTAACGAAGTTTCGCTACGGAACTCAAAGAAGCGATAGCACCGTTCTTGTCGCGTCCGTGCATCGGGTTGGCTCCCGGAGCGAAAGCGACACCTTTGGCACGTCCGTCGGGAGTGGCGCCGGTCTTCTTGCCATACATCACGTTGGAAGTGATGGTCAGCAGCGAAAGGGTAGGACGGGCATTCTTGTAAACCGGAAGTTTCTTCAATTCTTCACTGAAGAAATATACCAGGTCGACACCCAAGTGGTCTACCTTGTCGTTGTCATTTCCGAAGCAAGGGAACTCACCTTCGATATCGAAACCTTCCGTCAGACCGATGTCGTTGCGGCGTGCGGTTACTTTCGCATATTTGATAGCCGACAGTGAATCGAGCGCGATGGAGAGTCCGGCTACACCGTAAGCGAGGTTGATGTGCGGGTTCGTATCTACAAGCGCCATCTGGGCTTTCTCGTAGTAATACTTGTCGTGCATATAGTGGATGATGTTCATCGCTTCGTTGTAGACACGGGCGATTTCCGTCAATACCTTTTTATAATTACTCATCACTTCCTCAAAGTTCAGCGTGTCGCTGGTCAGTACAGGGATGTTCTTTACCATTACCGTACCGGTGTTCTCGCAACGTCCGCCGTTGATGGCAAGCAGCAGGGCTTTCGCCAGGTTGCAGCGTGCGCCGAAGAACTGGATCTGCTTTCCGATTTCCTGGTAAGACACGCAGCAGGCGATTCCGTAGTCGTCCGACTGGCGCACTTCACGCATCAGGTCGTCGTTCTCGTACTGGATGGAAGAAGTGTCGATAGAAACTTTAGCACAGAATTCTTTGAACCCTTCCGGCAGTTCCGGGCTCCACAGTACAGTCAGGTTCGGTTCCGGTGAAGGACCGAGATTGTACAATGTCTGCAAGAAACGGAAAGAAGTCTTTGTAACCTTCGTGCGTCCGTCGTTGAGACGGCCTCCCAGAGATTCGGTTACCCAAGTCGGGTCGCCGGCAAAGATATCGTTGTAGGATTGCATACGCAGGTGGCGTACCATACGCAGTTTGATGACAAACTGGTCGATCAGCTCCTGTGCGAAAGACTCGGTGATGGTTCCTTTGCTCAATTCATATTCCATGTAGATATCGAGGAAAGAAGAAACATTACCCAATGACATGGCTGCTCCGTCTTGTTCTTTCACGGCAGCCAGATAAGCCATGTACACCCATTGTACGGCTTCCTGTGCGGTATAGGCGGGACGGCTCAAGTCGAGACCGTAGTATTCGCCCAGCACCTTCATATCCTTCAATGCCTTGATCTGTTCCGCTACTTCTTCGCGCAGACGGATGCGGGATTCGGTCATCGGGCCGGTCAGGTTGCGGAGGTCTTCTTTCTTGGCCTCTATCAGTCGGTCGATACCGTAAAGAGCCATACGGCGGTAGTCACCGATGATACGTCCGCGCGCATAGTTGTCGGGCAGTCCGGTGAGGAATCCCAATGAGCGGAACGAACGGATTTCTTCTGTATATACGTCGAATACTCCGTCATTGTGCGTCTTACGGTAATGAGTGAAAATGTCTTTTACGCGGTCGTCCACTTCGACACCGTTTTCGTGACACGCCTTGCTTACTACGTTGATACCCCCAAAAGGTTTGATGGCACGCTTCAGCAGTTCGTCTGTCTGCAGACCGACGATCAGCTCGTTTTCCTTGTCGATATATCCCGCTTTGTGGGAAGTGATGGTAGATACGGTAACATTATCCAGTGCGCGGACACCGTTGTTTGCTCTCTCTTCAGCCAATGCTTCGAGGCAGCGGTTCCATACGGCTTTTGTGCGTTCGGTAGGTCCTTCGAGGAAAGATGCATCTCCGTAGTACGGAGTGATGTTATGACTTACGAAATCTCTTACGTTGATTTCGCTGCTCCAAAGACCGTCTTTAAAGATCTTGTTTAATTCCATAATGATATAATTAGAGGTTGTAGTTATCCTTTTCTTTAGAGCGCACAAAGTTACAATCATTTTTCATATAATCAGCATAAATATACTCTGATTTTATGCTGTCCAACATAAAATACCTATAAATTGCTATCTTTTGGAAATAGATGGCTGATTTTTTTAGAGAAACTCTTGCAGATTTGAAATATCTTCGTACCTTTGCACCGCTTTTGACGAAAAGCACTCCTGATAAAGGAGTTTTGGAGAGGTGGCAGAGTGGTCGATTGCGGCGGTCTTGAAAACCGTTGAAGGTAACACTTCCCGGGGTTCGAATCCCTGTCTCTCCGCTGGAAAGAATTGCAAAATGAAGAAAATCCCTGTAAATTAATACTTTACAGGGATTTTTTGTTTTTGGTACATAGCAAAAATAAGCATATCAAAGCATTCTTTCGGTGTACTATTCGGTGTACCTGTTTGCCTTCAATGTCAGGTACACCTATTAAGTAAATAATTCATTGTTTATCAGTGTTTTGCATCTTGACTTGTTGCTCTTGGAATTTTAGTTTTGTGATTAAAAAACAAGTAAGATGGAAAGAACAACATTTTGTCTATTGTTCTACATTCGTAGGACGAAATTGAATCGGAATGGTGAGGCTCCGATAATGATGAGAATTACAGTGAATGGAGTCCGGGTTGATGCTTCAGTGAAGAAAACAATTCTTCCGGAATTCTGGAGTGCGGCAAAAGGAAAGGCCCTGGAAAAGAAGCGTGAGTACAAGGAACTGAATCTGTATCTTGATTCTATCCGTTTGAGGATAATGAAAATTCAGCGTGAACTGGAAATAGAAGGTGTAGCGGTTTCTGCCGGCAGTGTCCTGGACCGTTTTTGGGGTAAGGATGCTCCCGTACAGCGTACCCTGTTTGAGGTTTTCCGTGAACATAATGATAAATGCGCCCAATTGTCCGGTACGGACATGGCGCCTGCAACCGTGCAGCGTTATGAGACATCCTTGAAGCATACTCAGGATTTTGTTTGGGAGACATATCATAAGAAAGATATTCTTTTGGATGAAGTTTCCCGCCAGTTTGTTGAGGATTACGAGTTCTGGCTTAAGACAGAGAAAAAGTGTTGTCATAACACTGCCACCAAATATTTGAAGAATTTTAAGAAGATTATCCGTATTGCTTTGGCTAAGGGATGGATGAAGAACGATCCGTTTTTAGAAATTAGATTTTCATTGGATAAGGTGGAACCGGACTTTTTGGAAGATTCAGAAATCCAGAAGCTGATATCGAAGGAAATTGATATTCCACGATTAAGTCAGGTACGGGATATTTTTGTGTTCTGTTGCTTCACCGGTTTGGCTTTCTCGGATATTCATGGTTTGAGAAAGGAACATATCGTGGAGGACTCGAACGGTGTCAGGTGGATACGCAAGGGAAGACAGAAGACCAAAATCATGTGTAATATTCCATTGATGGAAATACCATTAAAGATATTGGAAAAGTATTCTACCAATGAATATTGTAAGAAACATGGTGTGCTTTTTCCGGTACTTTGCAATCAAAAAATGAACGCCTACCTTAAGGAACTTGCTGATATTTGCGGTATAAAGAAAACATTGACCACCCATGTGGCGCGCCATACTTTTGCCACTTTTGCCCTGGCCAATGGTGTCTCGATAGAGAGTGTTGCTAAGATGTTGGGGCATACCAATGTCCAGATGACCCGTCATTATGCACGTGTGCTGGATCGTACAGTGATACGTGAGATGTCACAGATAAAGATGGATTTTCATTTTCCATTTAATAAGGACGACAGTTCTGTTATTGTTGAATAAGATCTTTTTCTATGTAAATAGACTGATTGAATATAGAAGGGCATGTTAAAGATTCTTTTTAGATGTAATATGGCTCTTTTCTATTTAATTGAATTTGTTTGGCCTCAGATAAAGCAGTTTCCCTAATTTCTCTACTACTTTATTTTATAAATGATGTATTAAATTATTAATAAGGCGATATTCTGATATCTAATTTTATTCATAATAATTTAAGAGAAAGTTTATAGAAATATTTTTTTTGTGTACCTTTGAAAATATGTAAAATGTAATTATATGCATAGAAAAGAAAAAATAGAAAAAATAGCAGAACTATTTGCAAGATTTAGAACTGAGGTCGAAAGTTTAAATAGTCTAAATTTGTATGATATCAATGTTCATGCAGAAAATGTGATTATTCCTATTTTTAATTTGGTTTATGGAGTAAATTTAGTTAATATAAATAATAAAGTGAGGAATTCTGCTGCTATAGATCTAGTGGATACAGAAAATAGAATAGCGGTTCAAGTTACATCTACTGCTACTGGGGACAAAGTCAAACATACAATAAATGAATTTGTAAAAGGGAAACGTTGCGAGGATTATGATAGATTACTTATATATATCATAACAGAGAAGCAGAAAAAGTATTCAGATGCTATTTTCTCTGTAGCTTATGATTATGAATTAGAATTTTCGGAAAAAGATATTTTAGATTATAGCGATATTCTTAAAGAAGTAAACTCTTTAATTAGTATTGCTAAAATAGATTCTTTATTACAATTATTGAAAAATGAGTTTTGTGAAGAGGAAATAAGTAAACGAAGATATCTATTAGAACATAGAGAGATAATAAAAACAGAAGTGCTATTTCCGAATATACTTGAAGTAAATATCCCTTCAAAAGTATATGTAGGCATAATTGGGGTAGATCGGGATGATATAATTACGCAATCTTGGAGTACTCCCAATAAACTTAGAAAGAGTGCATCTATGGGTAAGGTGTTAAGTAAGGCGTTTGAACTATTGAAAATCACATATTGCAGAGATTGGTTTACTTTTGAAGATAAAATTTTATCATTTAGGCCCTTGGATAATCGGGATGATCCTTTAAATAAGTTAGTGGAAATTGGTACGGTTGAAGAGTATTCTGTAAATGAATTTGTCAATGTTAGTTTCAAGTACGAAGAAGCACTGCTTCATCTTATAAATCGTTCTATAGAAGAGTTGGCTTCATACAAGAATATCCAGTGGTTGCCAAAAGAAAAATACTTTAGATTTAAGCCTATAGGGGTACCTAGGGAACGAAAAATTACGTGGAAAAATAAAAAAATGGCAACGCGTTCTGTTATTGCTGAAGTTTGGAATAGCGAAAAGAAGCAAATTTTATATTTTAGGCAACTCTCATTTAAAATTCAATCTTTTAGATCAAATGAAAAATGGTTTATAAGTATAACTCCGGGATGGAGTTTTACTTATGATGGATATCATAGCTGTAAACAAGAAAGTCAATTAATTGCTCAGAAAAAAAACTTGGAAAGTAATTCTTCTGTTTACCAACATTTTATGTTTTTGTCATACTGTCTTACAAATAAATTAGAAGATAATGAAGCTGAATATAAGTATATATCATTTTCTTCTCCTTTTAATTTAACACTTAATTATACTCCATTGTATGGAAATTAAATTACTAGATGAACCTTTATTACAGTTTGGTAAGGGGGAATATGTTTGTCCTCGGACAGGTATATATAAGTATAATGTATCAGATATTAATGATATAAGACCTGATAAAATAGTTGTTGGGTTTATAGGATTGAGTGAAAGTATTAATATTGCTATTAGCTGGATTAAAAAATGTGGTAATCATATTGAAGCAAAAAAGAGTAAGCAACCTAATCTTTTTACTAATTTTCCAGGATTTAATGAAACAATCGGATTTCATAGCAAAATTGTATATGATGAATCGTATATACGTAAAATTAATAATTCGACCCTTGACAGAATTAAAAAAGAAGCTAATGATATTGATCAGCTAATTCTTAAAACAGTGGAGCTTTATTTGTCAGAAATACATTTTCTTGCAAACAATAAGAAGCCAGATGTTATTTTATGTGTATTGGATGAATCTTTGACAAAAATAATATATGGGACTAAAACTTTTGAAATAGATGATGATTTTGGAGAGGAGGATTCTGTGGAAGTTGAGTTTAATTTTAGGAGATTGCTAAAAGCCAAAGCTATGGAATATAATATCCCAATTCAAATAATAAGAGATAGAATAGCTAAACCTTCTTCTGAGATGCAAGATGAAGCAAGTATAGCTTGGAACTTTTATACTGCCTTATATTATAAGGCAGGAGGTATTCCTTGGTCTTTAAAAAAGGAAACTAATAATATAACTTGTTTTGCAGGAATAAGTTTTTATCGTACCCGTGATAAGAAAACTATTCAGACCAGTGTTGCACAGATTTTTAATGAACACGGTAATGGAGTAATATTAAGAGGGACCCCTGTAAAAGAGGATAAAAAGGATAGGCAACCTCATTTGACGGAGGAACAAGCATATAATCTTTTAAAGGAATCCTTGAGTGAATATTATAATGCAATAAAAATCTTTCCTCAAAGGCTTGTTATTCATAAGAGTTCGAATTATTCCGAAGAAGAAATTGATGGTTTTAAAAGGGTTGCTTATGATATGAATATTAATTCAATAGATTTAGTAACTATCATGCCAACAAGTTTTAGATTATATAGAGATAATGATTATCCTCCATTAAGAGGAACAATGTTTAGTCTTGATAGATGCCGTCACTTTTTATATACTAGAGGATATGTTGAGTATTATGGGACGTATCCAGGTAAATATATTCCTAATCCTATAGAAGTAAGGCTTTTTTCTTTTGATGAATCTCCTGAACAAATATGTAGAGAAATATTATCTCTTACAAAAATGAATTGGAATAACACTCAATTTGATAGAAAATTTCCGATTACAATTGATTGTAGTCGGAATGTTGGAGAAATATTGAAATATGTGCCGCCGGAACAAAAACCTCAAATTAAGTATAGTTTTTATATGTAGAAATTGTTGTTACGCTTAGAAAGTCTAGTTTCCTTAATAGAAACACTTTGTTTTAATGTAACTTCTTGATTTCTATTTATTTATAGAGATATTCAAAGATATAGGTAATGATTTGGTTGCAAAAGTCTTGCTTTCAGTTACACTGCTTTGCATAATTTCAAATAACTATGTACAAATATAGGCAATAGTTGCAATATAGCCAAATTTATTCAGATATATTTCGCATACAATATTGATTATTAGAATTTTAACTTATATCGGTGCATAAAATTCTTCCCATTGAAATAGCCGGAATTACCCTCCGGCTATTTTTGTACCTCTTTGTCGGTTTCTGTCTTTTTTTGTCGGTTGCTCAACGGTTGAGTAACCAATGGCCTCATAATAACTCTGTAATATTGCACCATAAACGATAAAAACAAGGTCAATATGAATACCAGAAAAGTTGTACCGGGTGCCGGAGTTACCCATATGTTAAGTACCATCCTTGCCAAAGTGAACAGGATTGAACAGCTGCTTTCACCTAATATTGAAAACCTGCCGGACAGCGAGATTCTGGATTCAAAAGGAGTCCGCCTGCTGACCAAGATGTCCGACAGGACACTTTTGAGACGTCGCAATGACGGCACGCTGCCCTTTCACCGCGACAAGGGAAAGATTTACTACCGCCGCTCGGACGTGTTGCGTGCCATGTTACTGGAAAAGGAAGAACACTCTAAAAATAAAAGGTTATGAGAAAGATGATCAAGATTGAAAGCAGTTCATTCGCTGCGCTCGTGAGAAGTTACAAGAAGTCCCTCAACATGCTGGCCGTACTGCAACATATCTGTGAGGACAACAGTGTCGAATTGTCCATGCTGCCGGATGAGGTATGTGAACTGATAGGGCTTGAACCGGCAGAGATAGAGAAACAGCGTCTGAACGGACGTCTGCGCTTTGCGGAAGAGGAAAACGGTACAAGGCATTACTCAATCGTGGATATAATCAACCTGAAGGATTCGATTGACAGCAGGAGAATAAACAGGCAGGTAGAGGAACTTTCATTCGAGGAAACGGACTGATGTGACACGTTCCCGTTTCAGACAAGGGCACGGGCGGCAAATCGGATTTATCCGGGTGCCGTCCGTGCCTTTGTCCTTTCCTGAAAACGGCTCTTTGCGGCAAACTGCGGAAGTGGAGCCTGCGCAGCTTCCGGGGTTGCCGTAATGTGCCGTGGGAAACATTACGATATTTTTCGGGTTTCCTTTGCCGGCATTATAATTTTCATGGACGGTACATGCCTTGCCTGTTGTGACTGGTCGGGTGCAATCTCACTGCCGCTGGCCGGTCTGACCTTTTCCTGCCCGGTCATATCATCGTTCCCGTGCTGTTCGGGCTGTTTCAATGTGAGTTGTATCCTCCGGTTCAACGTGGTGAGTTCCTCTGTCAGTTCCTTTATCTCCCCCTCTTTGGGCCAGAGCGTGGAGACTATCTCACGCAGGACCGGCAGGTCTTTCTCCAGCTCCGTATTGTCCTTTTTCCGTTTCTCTATCATGCCGGGAATACGCTCCAGCGCATTGATGAAGTTCATTACGGCCAGCTTCGGGTCTTTGGCGATATACCCGTTATTATAGGTGTATTTGATGCCATCCAGTCCCTCGACCATGAACTTGTTCTGCAAGGATTCCGTGCTGCCGTCCCAGACCTTTTCGGAACGCACCAGAATACGGAAGTCGAACAGCGTTCCTATTTTCATATAGTCATCCTCAGTCCGGGCATTCCGGTTGATTGCGGACAACCTGTCGGCCAGAATCTCGATGTTGCCGGACTCCACCCCGTCCAGTTTGAGCGGATTGGGTCTTAATCCGGTGGCCGTATCCATAGGGGCAACCCGGTTCAGGTATTCCCAATCCCGCGTGAAACGCTCTATGAAAGTTTCGTTCTTTTCAATTTCCGAAACCTTCTCGTGCAGCTTCCCTTTGGCGTTCCCCTTGTTCCTGTGGTATGCCAGTCTTTCGCTCTCAAGGACCGCCAGTTTCTTTTCCAGCTTGGCCTTTTCCAGCAGGTCGTTGTTGTCTGAAAGAATGGCCACGTACTCACTGAAGCTCACCCCGCCGTTTTCATCCATCGCTCCCTCATCAATGGTCCGTGTAGCGAGATTATGGCTTTTTAACTGGTTGATGAACACCTGCTTGTTATGAAGCAGGTTGAACTTGTAACTGTCCAATGATTTTTCCACCGCATAGATATAGCAGTCCACCGTATTGCCGGCATGTTCCTTGGCCACGATATTCCCTTTTCTTACCGCTCTTCCGTTACGTTGTTCAAGGTCGGAAGGCCTTCAGGGTATGTCCAGGTGATGGATGGCCACGGCCCTCTGTTGGGCGTTGACTCCCGTTCCCAGTTTCTGGGTGGAGCCGAAAAGGAAACGGATGCGTCCGGAGTTCATGTCGTCAAACAGTTCCTTACGCGCGTTGTCGCTGTTCGCCTCCTGAATGAAACGGATCTGCTTTTCCGGAATGTCGTGGTCTTCCACAAGCTTGCGCCTGATTTCGCTGTAAATGTTCCATTCGTCCGGCTTGTACGTGCTCAGATCGGAAAACACGAATTGTGTGCCCTTCTGGTCGAGATACTTGTAGTAGTATTCCGCAATTCTGGCCGCGCAGTGGGATGCCTTGTTTCCCGGATTGTCCCCGTATTTCATGTCGATGAGGCGCATGTCAAGCGACATCTTGTTCGAGTAGTTGGTGGCTATCAGCATTTTCGCCTTCTCCTCCGCATCGGACAGCGGAAGGCGGTCTATATGGGTGGCGTCCCCGCTCTCCGCAAACTTTATCAGCTTCTCTATGAACATCTCCTGGTCGGGTGTGGGCGGTATATGGTACAGCTGCTGGTTGAGTTTCGGCCTGTCCACACCCACTTCCTCCGCAGTCTTGTAGTCGGTTATCTCCGCGTAGAAGTTGGCAAGTTCGGGTACTTTGATAAAGTACCTGAACCGTTCCTTCTGCACGATCTGGTTGGTCACGGAGAACTCAAAATCCGTGCTTTTCTTGGCATATACGGCGGCCCAACCGTCAAAGCAGGTGATTCCCTGCCTTTCCATTTCTCTGGGGCGAAGGTATTTGAAAAGCAGGTAAAGCTCGGTCAGACTGTTGGAGATGGTCGTACCTGACAGGAAGGTGGCCCCCAGGTCCCTACCGGAACGTTCCTGAATGGTACGGATGGCAAAAAGCAGGTTCATCGCCTTTATGCTTCCTTCCGGGTTTCCAAGTCCCGAAACCCTTGCGTGACGGGTGTTGAACATCAGGTTCTTGAAATTATGCGATTCGTCCACGAACAGGTGGTCGATGCCCATCTGTTTGAAATCAACCACGTCATCCGTCCGCCCTTTGATGGTATCCTCCAGTTTTTCAAGTTTCGCCTGAAGATTCTCCTTCCTCTTTTCCAGTCCGCGTATAATCCAGCCGCTGACCTCGTTACCCTGTTGCTCGAATACGGCAAGGCTCTCCTCTATGCTTTCTATCTCCTTATTGTATATCTCCTGCTGTATCTCCGGTGACTGGGGGATTTTTCCGAACTGGTCGTGCGTGAGTATGATGCAGTCCCAGTTGTTGTTTTTGATGTCATGGAATATCCCGACACGTTTTTCGGGGGTGAAATCCTCCTTTCCCGGATACAGTACCTTCGCGTTCGGATATGCCCTTTTGAATGTGTCGGCGATGTCGTGCACGTTGCTCTTCAACCCTATAATCATGGGCTTGTCCGCCAGTCCGAGACGCTTCATCTCGAAGGCGGCCACACACATGATGAGCGTCTTGCCGGTGCCCACCTCGTGGTCGATTATCCCCCCGCCGTTGAGTTTCAGCATCCATACCGCATTTTTCTGGCTGTCGTACAAGCCGGGGATGTCAAGACCTTTCAAATCAAGGAAAGGAAAGTTCTGGCAGGAGCCGTCGTAGTCCGGCCGTACATAACAGTTGAACTTGCGGTTGTACATGCCGGCAAGGTTCTGCTTGAATTGCGGGAGCTGTTCGTTCAGCCAGTTCACGAACTCCTTGCGTATCTCGTTGATCTTGGCGTCGGCAAGCTGGATGGCGTCGGCATCGCGCACCTTTATGTCTTTTCCGTTCTTGTCCTGTACGGTTTTTGTGATGTCGGGCACGGTGTTGTGCAGGGCATGTTTCAGCAGGTCATTCCCGTAATATCCCCTTTTTTCTCCTTTCACGAAGTATTTGTCGGTGATGTTCGCGTTGCTTCCTTCAAGGGTTATGCCGAACTCGTCGATGCTTTCCGTATAGCTGATGCGGGTCTTTACCCCGAAAAGGTATTCCGCAAACTCTTCATATACGGATGTAGGTATCCACCGTTCACCCAGGTTGAAATCAAGCAGCTCGAAGCTGATGGGTTCCGGTGCGGCGTCCTTCAGCGCTTCCAGCGACCTACCGCTTTCCTTGTCATCGGGGTATTCCTTGAGATGTTTCTCTATCCATTCCGCTTTGGCGATGACGTTCCCCGCAATGAAACGGTCCCTTATCTCGTATCTTTTCATCATGGGGTTGTAGAAGATACGGCTTTCAAGCTGTTCAAGCAGTTCTCGTCTGCCGATGTCGCTCAGGCTCTCCATATATTCCAGATTCACCTCCCCGAACTTGTTCAGTGAGGCCGCGAGCGCTTCCTGGGCGGTGTCCGCATGTTTGACCTCGTTGGCATTGAATGATACGGGGACGGTGAATATGTCCGCTTTCTGTATCTTGCCCCGGATGCTTCTTTCTAGTGAGAGCATTTCCCTGCCTCCCGCATCCATCAGCAGGAACTTGGCGTTGTCCTTGTGGTTGAGTTCCCGGAACATGCGTCTGAAACGGTCATACTGCCTGTTGAGTTCCTCACGCAGGCCGGGCTGTTCGGTTTCCGTCTCGGCTTCAGTCCTGTAAAGCTCATGGTATGCCTCACGAAGGGGAATATAATAAGAGGCCCGGTATTGCTGGGTTACTGTCAGTCTGAGCGGGTGGAACTGTACTTCGGGGGTGTTCATGCCCTGAAGGTGGCCGTATTGTTCGCCTGATTTTACAATAGAGCCGTTCTTGTATTCCGGTTTCAATTCCCCGTCAAACGCTCTTGGTTCCATTTCTTTTTTGCGTTCCTCCTCCATCTTCCTCCTGCGTTCCTGCCATGCCGCTTCCGCCTCGGCCTGCGCCAGGGAAAGGTCCTCTTCCTGGACCGCTTCGTCATAAGCGTTCTCCTGCGAGAAGAGATTGTACATTTCGGGCGTGTCGTCCTTCTTCTTACGGGATGCCGTCACAACTTTTCTTTCCGGCATTCTGCTTTCCGGTACTTCCGTCTCTTCTTCGGCATAAGTGTCGAAAAGATTGAGCATGGGTTCATACGGTCTGGTGGAAGGGAGATGTTCCACCCGCTCGCTTTTTTGTGGCCGTTCGTCCTCCTCCGTTATGGTGATTGTCGGTTGGATGGCTGTGGACGGAACGGACTGCCGGGACAGGTTCTCCGTGTAGAGTTCCCTGTTCAGACGGTTCTCGACGTCCCGCAAGAGCAACTCTCTGAGTTCTTCGGAAATGGTCTCCACGCTACCGTCATGGATGAAGTTCATGGCGGGCTGCCCGTACATGTTCTTACCGGTCTTGACAGCGGTATGGATAATATGATCCAGTTCCTTGTAGCTGTTGTTGATGGTGATGTTTCCGGGCAGTGTGCGGGTCTCGATGAAGTTCCGTTCCGCTTCGATCAGTCCGTTTTTCCGGCTATTCTTTTGCAATACGATCAGGTCGCTGCTCACTTTGGTTCCGGCATCGGTGAAAAGGTTGCCGGGCAGGCGGACAGCCGAAACCAGTCCGGCGTGGTTCATCAGCCATTCCCGTATGGGACGGTTGCCGGGCGAGTCCATGACTCCCGAAGTCGTGATGAAGGCCATTATGCCGCCTTCCCGCAGCGTATCCATGCCTTTCAAAAAGAAATAGTTGTGTACGGCGTTGAGTGCCCCTTTGCGTACCGGATCGCCACTGCGGTCAAAGTCACGGTCATATACTCTGGTATCTCCGAACGGGATATTGGAGGATACCACATCGAAATAACCATTATAATAAGGTTGTATGGTCTGGAAGCCGTCTATAATGACCTTGCTGTCCGGATAGAGCGCGGAGAGAATCCTTCCGGTGAGCTTGTCCTTCTCAAAGCAGGTTATTTCAGGCACGTCCTTCAGAGGGCTGATGAAAACTCCGGTACCTGCGGAAGGGTCAAGAAAACGTCCGGGGACGACACCCGACGCTTGCAACGTCCTCTGTATGACGGATGCCACCGCTTGGGGGGTATAGAATGCGGTAAGTACGGAATTTTTAAGGCTTTGTATATACTCCTTGTACTGCTTCTCGTCCGTGGAATACTCCCGAAGTAGTTCATGCAGCAGCCTCACCTGAGGGAACATTTCCTTGTCAGCTGTTCACTTTCCGATGTCCGTGTCTTTTTCTGCCGGATTGAGGATACATTTCAGTCCTCCGAAACCGGTGTAGCCGTTTAATACTTTGCGCCCTTCTTCGGTGAGACAAAACTCCGGGCGCATGAACAGGTATTCAAGTGCGGCCATGTTGTCCGCCAGATGTTGTCGCTTGTTATATGCCATATTGTTCTATATTTGATTGGATGAAACCTGTCAGTTCGATGGTGAGGATACGGTAAGAAGGGGAAGCCTCAAACTTGTCATCTATGGGATATTTGTTGAATACGGCTTCTGCGGACGGCAGTAGTCCCAGGCAGAGACCTTTCCGCTTTTCAGGGGGCACTTCCGGGAACCATTCCGACACCACTTCAAAAAGGGTGTCGAACTTGGAAAACTGCAAGCCCCGGTAGAGTACGGCGTCCGACTGTTCCAATGCCTGCGTGACGGTCAGACCGTCACGTATGGAATGTTCATAGACATTGGCTGCTTCATCGGCTCTTGACCTGATAAAATCCGGATTTCCGGCCATGTGGGGATGGCTTTCTCGTAAATGAAGAAGGAGAGCCGTTTCAAAGTATGACAGTTCTCCCTCTGGTGTATTGTTATGTTGCATAATCGGTTTGTTTTTACGTTGGATGATTCCATATATTCATTAAACATATACCCGACGGCCATCGGTGTGGTAATCGGGTATATATGTGAAGTGTGGCCGTTTCCGTAAGACTATGCCACGGAAAAGCTGTTTTTCTTGGGTTTGGGCGTGAAGGATGCGGCGTGACGTACCGTCTGCTTGCTTTCCTTTTTCTGGTCCTGTTTCCGGTTTTCAAGATTCGGCTTGTACTCCCTCGCGTTCTTTCCTATGAGAAGGTTGTTGCTCTTGTTGCTGAAGCGCACGTCATCGGAGAATGTCCTGCCCTTGTAGCGCATGTTCTCGATATATACCATTTCATGGTTTTCCAGCATCTTTTTCTGTTCGGGGGTGATTCTGGCTCCCATGATGGTGTCGTTTACTTTCAGCTGTTCTCCGGCCTGCTTGAATGCGATGTCCATGATTCTCGGATCGACAAAGGCCACGCCGGAAAGAAGCGTGTCGTTCTTGCGCTGTATGTCATTGATGGAAAGCTGCCCGCCTGATGAGAGGACCTGCTTCTGCTTGTCGTCCAGTCTTTTCCCGTAGATGTAGTCCGGTATCTTGATGGCGTCCACGGGCATCGTGATGATACGGTTGCTTGGTTCATGGAAAGCCACGTAACAGTTGCATACTTTTCCTGTGTAGGTATCCTTCATCTCCTTTATTCCTCCCAGTGTTCCGGTATCCTGGAGTTTCTGTTTTTCCTCGTCCGTGAATACGCCTTTATAGGCGGGCAGGTCATATTGCGGCTTGTCAAGCCTGCCCAGTGTTTTCAGCTGTACCTTGCCGTCCTCACCCTTGACACAGAGGAAACAGGCCTCACCCATGTCCTGCTTGACACCGTTGACTTCCTTGCTGATGGGGAAGGCGGTGGAAGTGATTCTGCCCTTGAGCATTTCACCCATGCAATGGTTTTCAAACAACAGTTGCTTGTCCACTCCCAGCGCACTGAGTTCCTTCCAGGGAAGCTGGTGCTCGTCGAACTTGTAGCGTCTGGCGAGTTTGGCGATACGCCCTTCATCGTTCAGCTCACTGTTCTCTACCAGTTTTTTGCCTTCCGGTCCGGGGTCTTCCCCCTTTCGGATCTGGATGACGGCGTTCAGGGTCTTTTCCAATACAGCGAGAGGGATAAGGAAGAAACTGAAACTTGTGGGATTGTTGTATTGGTTCTTGAAATTCGTGAAGAACAGTTCCAACGGTGATGTGCGGTCCAGTTTCAGAAAGCTGTTGTTGTTCTTCTTGTCGGGTGGTACGATTTCGAGACTGCCGTCCTGCTCGTTCATTTTGGAAACGACTGCGGTCTTGTTCGTTCTTTTGTCAAGGACTGCCATTACATGCTCTTCCTGACCTTGCTGCTCTTGTTCTTGCTTTTTCTTTGCCATAAATTCTAAAATTAAAATGATACAATAATGATTATTACCGGGTAAACTTTAGCCCGTCGGTGCGAATGTAGAACATTAGTTAATAACATGTTATAATATTGAAGGTATGGGGAATGAATGGCTGTATTTGGCGTAAGTTGGCTGATTTAATGATTTTCTCTTTCAATAAATAAGAAATTAGTTTGTGATATGGAATGGAAAAGATAAATTTGCAATTCTATTATTTTAATGATTTAAAATCAATAAAAAACAATATATATGATTCCCAATATCTTTATTCAGAATGTTTCAGAAGTTTTAGGAAATACAAGTGATGGTTTAACAACGTCTCAAATTGTAACATTGTGCTCTGCATATGCAATTGATTTTAATATAGATATCCCTTATACTTCTTTGCCTTTGCCACAAGATGGTTCAGTACCTAATAAAAGAACAGCATTGAGAAAAAATTTAGAACGATTTACTCCAGAACAGCAATTTAAAATTATAAAGGAATTATGTGAACTTGAACAATTTGCAGGAAATGCTAAAGTTAAAGACTTGAAATTGAAATTAATAACTCGTTATGGACACTTAAACGTTGATTCTGATGTCATCAATGAGATACTTATTGATGAAACGAAGCATTGGCTTAATGATTATCCAGATTCTCTTAAGTTGTATCAATCTGCTCTTGATAAATTTAAAGGAAACATATTTGAAAGAAATCTATTAGATGATTTACGGTTGTCATTAGAGATTCTTTTGAAAAATATATTAGATAATGATAAGTCTTTAGAGAATCAATTGTCAGGACTTGGAAAATTTATACAAGATAGAAATGGTTCTAAAGAATTAGGAAATATGTTTCAAAAATTAGTAGAATATTTTTCAAAATACCAAAATACATATATAAAACATGATGATAACGTAATTGAAGAAGAGATTGAATTTATATTTGAAATATCATCCTCGTTTATGAAGCATTTTATTCGTATCAATAATCTGTAATTTCTACTTCAATTGGCGTATTGGACTATTGATATAGATTTGTTGATTAGACATATTTAATGATATTATTCCGAATTTGATTAATGAGTTTATTTATATAGAAAAATTATGCATAACAATATTGTTAATTTTTTGATTCAATTTATATCTCGTTGGGGACGTACAAAAGTTGTAGTATTGTATTTGTCCTTAGTTTTTTCATTCATAACATTCACAGTTGTTTCCATAACGATTGAACCTCAAAGAATAAAAATAGTATGTGGTTCTATGTCTTTTTTAAATATCTTAGCATTGATAATAATAACTTATCCGGTATCTCTTTATCTTCGTCAAACACGACAGCTACGGATTAATAAAGGTACTGATATTTTTGCAACTGTATACTTACCTAATTTAGAATATATTTTCTCTTTGTTAAACATAGAGGAATACTCAATATGGAGTTATTATGTTAGTAATTCGGGGCAATTTAAACTTAAAGTGACACAATATGAAAATCTTGACAAGTTGGTACGTTTTATAAAATCGCGTAATCAATATCAAGAATTTGAGAAATGGGATAAATTGATAGCTAATTTAGGATTATTAATAGCAGATTTGATAAAAGTGTGGGATGAACATATCAAAAGTTTTGGTGATGATTATTATACTATAGAAAGTTTTTATAAAACAGAAATGTATGACCATAATTATAATGAAAAATTAGAAGCTTATTATAACTATTGCTTTTTAATTGGAGACTTAATTTTAGAGTTAACACGTTTATCTAATCTAATATTAAATAAGGTTAGAGATAAGTATCCTAACTTTTTAGTAAATATAGGTAATTTATATATTGCATATACTAATAATGATGAAGTTATTCAATACCAAGAAAAAGAGATATCAATATCACCTTATCCAGGCTTAGCCTGTTTTAAACAGGAACGATTAACTCGTAAGGAAACTTTTGGAAAATCAGGAACAAAGGAATGTACTCTGATTAAATAATTTTTGTTATAACAAATGGTCGCTATGTCACAAAAGATATATTTTAAGTGTCTGTCATTCAATTTGTATTGAAGAACCACCTTAAATATTTATTTAAAGAATTCAACTATATTTTGAATGACAGATTGGTCTCTTTTAACAAGAAAATTACTCATTATTATCCAACAAATATTTGAGTTCTGGGTCGTTCTCAATGCGTATCAGTTCATTCTCCACCAATTCCACAATATCCTGCTTAATTTGCCGGTAGTTGGCTTGTATCTGTTGCTCCATTGTATCATTGCCCTCCGCATCCAGAAAGCTGCTGATTTCAGGAATGGGCTGATAAGCCGCCGTCTCTTTCTGTACCGCATCATTATCCACCACTATCTGCGCATGGAAAATCTTCTGGTCTATCGTCTCTCCGAAATTGTCCGTTACAGCACCGACAAACATACCTTGCGAAAGTGTACTGATTTTGCTGGCAGGTATCAGACTGTCCAGTTGCGTGCTGATGGAAGTGGAAGTGTCACTGCGGTTGATGCTTACAGACTCCCGCTTTTGCAGGATTTTTCCAAACCTTTCTGATAGTGTTTTGGCCGTTTCACCCACCACTTGACCGCTGAAGACATTGCCTACAGTTGACATAATAACAGCGGCTTCCTTGTCACCATAGTCACGTTTCAACTGGCTGAAGTCCTGAAAACCCAACACAACCGCTACCTTGTTGCTTCGTGCCGTGGCTATCAGATTATCCAGACCTTTAAAGAAAATCGTGGGTAACTCGTCAATGATTACACAACTTTTGAGTTGCTTCTTCTTGTTTATCAGCTTCACGATACGGGAGTTATACAGACCTAAAGCAGCACCATAAATGGAAATTCTATCGGGATTGTTGCCGACACACAGAACTTTAGGCTCCTTCGGATTATTAATGTCCAACGTGAAGTCACTACCGGACATCACCCAATAAAGTTGCGGGCTTATCAGTCTGGACAGCGGAATTTTAGCGGATGCAATCTGGCCCATCAACTGCTCGCTGGCACCGCCTTTCCATGCGTCAATAAAAGGACTCAGATAATTCTCAAGCTCGGGATAGCTTGTCAAGATTGTAAATACATCCTCGTACCTTTTATTAAGCAATTCAATGGCATGTGGGAACGTACAGTATCTGCCGTTTTCATACAACTTCAAAAACCAGATTATCGCCGTAAACAAAACAATCGGAGATTCCACAAAGAAGTCCCCCTGTTTTTGCACCCAACTTTTATTCAAGTTTAACATGATGGTATAACTGGATTCGTAGGCATCCGAAATATCCGTCATCAGTTCCGGAGCTAACGGATTGCAACGGTGGCTCTTTCTCGGATCATCGAAGTTGATTACATAAAACTTGGGTGGTATCTTATAACGGTGTCTGTATTTAATCAGGTGGTTATAAGCAATAACCGACAGGTCGTCAAACTTAAAATCATATATATAAAGTGCATAAGACTTCTCGATTGCCTGCTTAATGTAATTATTGACCACCGCATACGATTTACCGCTACCCGGCGTGCCTAAAATCATGCTTGCCCTGAAGGGATTCACCACATTTATCCAGCCTTTCCATTCCTTTTTTCTGTACCAGAATTTGGTCGGCAGATTGATGGAATATTCGTTTTCCATCAGGCGGGTCTCCTGCATGAACGACTCGTTCTCCGTATTGAACACGTCCTCCAACAGATTGTTTTTCAGCAACCGGCTTACCCATAGTCCGGAAGCCAGCAGACAAAAGAAACCTCCGGTTAATGTTACGGTATAAAGCACGGCACATACCCCGGATGAGGCATTGAGGGAGAGCAGCCACCAGTTGAAGAAAAACAGTATGGTACCCGTAACTGCCGCGATGCCGATTTTCCTTCATGTGATTTCATGCTTCTTCACCCCCTTGTTGCTCATGCAGGACAGACCGAGGAAGAGGACACAGAACAGCTTGGTGTAAAGCAGGGACGAGAACAGTCCGGTCGTACGCTGGAAGTTGGATAGTATCCGGTCCACTATACCGAGTGTTCAGCCCATCTCGTTCAGCCAGCCGTAACAAAACCAATAGACGTGTATCGCCATAAACAAAAAACTGATGGCCCGCATAAAGTCCGTGACCTTGGCAAGACCCCTTAAATCATCTTCATTCTGCATAATCGTAAATTTAAAAATTAGACTTCTGTTCTATACATTATCATATTATAACCTGCGTCTCCGCTTTTTCTTCTTTTTCCTGCGCCCGTAACGGAAAGCCGGATCGATGTATTCATGCGTGTGGTCTTCCTCCATGAGTATGGAGAAAATATCAACGGCTCCGAGTGCGGACGTGTCAATCAGGCTGCCGGAGATTTCCGCCTGCCGTCCGTTTTGCCGTGTATCCTGCCATCCCTGTTGTCCCTCCCGGTTCATATTATCCGCTTGTTCCGGGACGTTTCCCTGCCGTGGCGTATCCTGCTCCGGCGGCGGTATCAGCCTTTCCCGATCCGCATCCGGATTGTTGAACAGTTCGTTGAATACATTGGCGGTAAATGGCTTGCCCAGACGTGAACCGTTAAATACCGTCCGGTTCGCATGGTCTATAAATGTGATGCCGTAAAGACGCCCGTCGGAATTGATACGGTAAACGACTTCTATGTCCGCCTCTTTCAGCCTATGTGCAAAGTCTTCCTTCGTGCCTATGTCCTGCATGGCTTTGATGATTTCCCTGCGTGTCCTTTCGGCAAGACTGTCTCTTTTTACCTTTTCAACGGATGTATCAAATTTCTTTTGCAATGCCTCATGACCGAATACCTTTCCGAACTTACTGGACTTGAAAGGCGTTCCCACCCGCATCCCGTCATCGTCCAACGCTCCGTACATGATGCCGTAGTATTCCTTTCCGTCCACATTTCCCCTCACTTCATAAACCGTCACGTTGTAAAGTTCCAGCAAGGTGTTGTATTCGGCAAGCGAATGAAAGTTGTAACATTCCAGCAGGGTACGGGCGGTGTGCTTTAGCTGCGCTTTCACATCACCTTTCACATAGTCCACTTTTTGCAGACTCAAAAGTTCCCGTTCTCCGTGTTCTCCGAGTGTGGGATGAAGCCCGTACTTCACTTCCATTTCACGACAGATATTCTGTGCCCGGATACCTTCCTGGTTATGGTCTATCTTTTCACCCTGCTCGTTGATGCGTACCGATACGATGTGCATGTGCTTGCGGTTTATGTCTTCGTGCAGCCAGACAATATAAGGCTGGTTCCCGTACCCGAACTTTTCCATGAACTCCTGCGCCAATACGGTCATCTGTTCCTCCGAGAGAATGTCTTTCGGGGAAGGATTCAATGAGATATGAATAACCGGTTTTCTGACGTGCGAGTTCAGTGCGATGTAAGGTTCAAAAGCCTGTACGCAGTTTTCTATCGGAACATTGCCTGAAGTGTCCGCTGCAATTTTGGGGTGTCACAATACCTTTGCCGTACCGTCGTCCACCTTTATCTTATTGTAGGTAATCACTCCATAGAATGAACTGCCCGATGTGATATTCGGCACCATGACGTTATTCCTTTTTTGTAAGATACTCCTTTTCGTACCGCTTTGTCAGTTCGATAACCTGCTTGCATACTTCTTCCAGTTTACGGGTTTCTTCGGCAAGTTTGTAGAGAAACGCAAGTGATTTCTTCTCTCCGTAAATGGTATGGATGGTCTTTACGCATTGGTTGTAGTTGTTTCCAATTCTTCGGAACTGCTGATAGAAAGCGGTTAATTGGGCGTAATACTCCTGCGCTTCCTTGTCAATCTTTACGACCTTGAACTCTCAACCGAAGATACGGGCGAAGATAAATTCGGCCTTGTTCTTCATGCCGGACTGCTCGAACATGGAGATAAACTTTTCGTCTTCCTCGTCATTGAGACAGAGGTAATAGCGGTGCGTGCGCGGGTCTGCCAGCACTTTACGCCCTGCGGCGTTACGGATTCTTGTTTCATCTTTCATAACATGAAAATTTTAAAAGGTTCGACTTGGGAGAACCTTTGCCCCCGAAACACCTTTCGGGCGAGACTTTCAGCGGTTGGAAATATTTTCAACCGCTGAAAGTACACCTCGCTATATGCTGACTCATATTAAAATCCGGCCGGGCCGGATTAAAGGTCTGAAGGGTTTGTTTTACGTTCTCTTTTCGAGAACGGACTGCGCTCTCCCGGCGACAAAGGTAGATAGTTTTTTCGGTCCGTGCATCATGGCGTATCACGCCAACACCCGCCAATGAATGACTTTGGAACCGGGGGTACTTCATGACTGCTCTTTTTGAGGTTTATTTGTAGCCGGATAGTTATTTAGTCACTTATCCGGATAGATAAAAAGATGGTTATCAAGATAACTATGCGGACGGTTTTCTATCCGAATAGCTTTTTGTCTGGATAGCCATTTGATTAAATAAGTTTTCAGATAAGCGTTCATAAGGTTATCTATCCGCTTATATGTCTATAGATATATAAAGATGTATAGACAAGCAAGTGGATATTCGGATAAATGGAGAGGTAAATAGACTATTAGCTAAATACTTAGATAAACAACCAGATAGCTATGTGGCTACATAGCTGAATAGATAAATAGCTATATAATTGGATAGCTATGTAAGTATGTAGCTAAATAGACAAATAGCTACATAGCTATAAAGCTAAACTGATAATGAAATGAATGAACGGATAAGTGGATAGGTGTCTATCCGCTAAACTATCAATAAATCAAATTATTCACTTAAATTAGGAACAATGGAAAAGAGAAAGGAAACATTATTCGTTTCGTTCGCTACCCAGAAAGGTGGCGTGGGTAAATCAACATTCACTATTTATACGGCATCGTGACTGCATTATGTGAAAGGACTGAATGTAGCTGTGGTGGATTGTGACTATCCGCAGCACTCAATCATCAAACAGAAAAAACGGGATATGGAAGTGGTAAAGACTGTTCCCGTTTATCAGAGTTTGCTTGTTGAACAGTCGGAACGGCTGGACAAGAGGGCTTATCCGGTTATCGGCAGTAGCCCGGCAGATTGCATGGCGGACTGAAGGGCATTTGAAGACAAAACGGATACGCATTATGACGTGGTGCTGTTCGATCTGCCCGGAACTATGGGTAGCGACGGGGTTATCGCCGCAATCAGTGCGCTCGATTATCTGTTCGTACCGATAAAGGCAGACCGTCTTGTGCTGGAAAGCACACTGAACTTTGCTACTACCATCAATGACCGCCTGATAAAGACCGGCTTGTCTTCTCTGAAAAGGCTGTGTCTGTTCTGGAACATGGTGGATCGAAGAGAACGCACGACATTGTATGACATCTACCAGCAGGGCTTCTCCCTGTTAGGGTTGGACTGCCTCCAAACCCGTATTCCTGTGCGCAGTAACTTCACTAAAGACTTGTCTTCTACGGGCGGCCCCGTTTACCGGAATACGCTATTTGCTCCCGATGCGGCATTCACCAGAGAGTGCGGCTTTGATACGTTCATGGATGAAATCATGGGAATACTTAAAAACGAATAGTCATGGCAAAGAAAACAGGCGGACAGAATCCGGTGGACGAAGCGTATCTGCGCAGTCTGATGGCAGGGGGGCCTTCGGAGCCACCTTCATCTCCGGCCCCTTCCATTACCGGAGAGAGCGGCGAAAATAGAGCAACTGCTTTATCCGATGAAAAAGGAAAAACGGATAACAATGTGAATGGAACAGTAAGGGATATTTCCGGTGCGGATAATACCGACTGTTCGGAATTGGTTACGGATAAACCGTCACCGAAAACGATTCGCACCGCATTGGCCGACTTTATCGGTAAGTTCCTCACACCTTATAAATGCGAAGGCAGACAGGGAGTATATATAGACAAGGAACTGCACCAGAAAATATCCGTTATTGTTGGGATTGCCGGTAAACGGCAGTTGACGGTAGGCAACTATATAGATAATGTATTGAAAGAGCATTTCGAGAAACATGCGGATGAGGTGAAGATTTATCTCCAAAAGAGTTATAACAAAATATTTTAGGTTATGGATATACAATCAAGTTACTATGAAGCCGGAATAGTTCTGTTCTGGCTGCTGTTCGCTTATCTGTTCATGGACAAGTTCCTGTTCAGGGGCGGACTCGGCGAGATATGTTTCGGGAAGATGCGCCGTCGAATGGCAAAAGGTCTGCGGAGCATTGCCGGATGGTTCGATCCGACAAAAGAAGAACCGAAGAAAGGACGAAGGCGCACGAAAGGAAAAACGGAAAAGAAAGAAGTGCCGGAAGCTGAAGAAAGGAACCACCCAACTGTAAAAGTGGAAATGAAGGGCAAAGAAAAGGATGAAGTTAATGAAAAGGCAAAAGGCAAGAACATGGAAAATCCGCCCCCAAAACGGCCTGAAACGGACAGCCTTGTCGTTACAAAAAGCTATGGTACACGCCAACAACCGCCAATAAACGCCACCGGTTCCGGGGCTATTGCAGGTAAGGAAAATGCCTCTACTTTTGCTGACAGAAACGAGGAAACAGTGCCACAGAAGGCTGTACAAGTGCCGCCTGAGCGCATCCCGGATTTGTTCCGGGACAAGCGTGTGGAAGAGTGGCGGGCTTCTGAGGCCGACAGTTCCGGCAGGCTTGAAGATGATAAGGGACAGACTGAAAACGGTGATGACGTGGATACCGACGAACTGAACGAGGAACTGGAAGATTTGAACAGTGTCCGTGAAGATTATCCGGGCGGTGCAGCCGGTATCGGGCCGGAGGAGATTGACCTGATTATCGACCTCTGCAATGGCAAGGATATTCCGACAGACAAACGATTGTCCCTTTTAAGGGCGATCCACCATATCAAAGATACGCAGATTGAACGCTCGATACTGGAAAGCATCAATGGCAGCGACAGCCGTATCAGCAAATTTCTGGATGAAGCCGAACAAATGAGTGAGGCTGCTCCGGACAGTGACTAACCAATTAAAAAAGGAGGTAACAATGACAAGAGGTTATTTTGATACGGGTTGACAGCCCGTATCACTTTAAAGAGAGAGAGATTCGCTATGGTAGTAATGACAAAACAACAAAACCATGTATATGACTTATTTCGATTCGGGTTGATAAATGGATGTTTCCGCCTGATAAGGGAACACTCCAATCAAGAAGAGACAATACTTTGGTAACTTACTTATAAAACAGAATGGCAATGACAAAAGGCTATTATGATTCGGGATGACAGGCCGTTCATGGCATTCACCCGGTAAAGTAACAAGAACTATTCACCATTAAATTTTATCCGTATGAATATAGGACTGGTAGATGTGGACGGACATAACTTCCCCAATTTTGCACTGATGCGCCTTTCGGCTTACAACAAGGCAAAAGGTTGTCAAGTAGAATGAGCGGAACCGGCGAGGCGTTATGACAAGGTATTGGCAAGTAAGGTGTTCACCTTCACACCAGACTATGATTACCGGCTACTGGATGCAAAGGAAGTGATAAGGGGCGGAACCGGGTATGATATTCCGGGCAGGCTTCCCGAAACTGTGGAAAACAGCCGGATGATGGACTATTCCATTTACCCCGAATACCCTTTTTCACTCCAGTTCTTTTCAAGAGGCTGCATTCGCAAATGCCCTTTCTGCCTCGTCCGCGAGAAAGAGGGATACATTCAGGCCGTAGAGCCGGTGGAACTGAACCCGAAAGGGAAATGGATTGAGGTGCTGGACAATAATTTTTTTGCCAACCCGCAGTGAAGATCGGCGGTGGATTATCTGATGAAAGAGGGGCAACCCGTGAAACTGCACGGTGTGGACGTGAGGATTATGGACGAGGAACAGGCCTGGCATCTGAACAGGCTGAAGATGAAACAGAACATCCATATTGCGTGGGACTTGCCGCAGCTTGATTTGACGGAACGCCTGAAAGAAATGGTAAAATACGTGAAACCCTACAAGATAACCTGCTACGTACTGATAGGATTCAATTCGACTGTTGAGCAGGACTTGTTTCGGTTGAATGTACTTAGGGAACTGGGGATTACTCCCTTTGTCATTCCTTTCCGGGATTATGAAAATGAACGGACGCCTACGCAGTACGAGCGTGACTTTGCCCGATGGGCGAACCGGATGTGGCTGTTCAAATCCTCTTCCTTTGAAGACTATACACCCCGCAAGGGATTCAAATGTGGGGAATATCTGAAATAAACCGATAAAGACAGTAAAGACAATGAGAACAAACGGCTATTACGATTCGGGATGATTCGCATTCCGCTTTCAAGAGAGAATTAACAAGAATGTTTCACCACCAAATCATGTAACAATGCAAATGGCATATTATGACTCCGGCTGATTTCCAGCTGGAACTTACCCCTTGAATCAATAAACCATAAGCGGCTGCGGGCTGCCTATGGGGATAGTGAAAGGGGGTAGTCCGTGGCTTTTTTAATCACCTAAAAAATCACGGAAACAAATGAAAAAGAAAAGATTGATTATGATGCTTGTCGCTGTTGCAGCAGCAAGTGCGGCAATGGCGCAAGGAAACGGACAAGCCGGTATTACCGAAGCGACACAACTCGTGACCGGATATTTCGATCCCGGCACAAAACTGATTTATGCAATCGGTGCTGTAATCGGCCTCGTCGGTGGAATCAAGGTATATCAGAAGTTCAGTTCGGGCGACCCCGACACCTCGAAAACGGCAAGTTCGTGGTTCGGAGCCTGTATCTTTCTGATAGTCGCCGCCACCATTCTGAGGTCGTTCTTCCTCTAAAAACATAAAAAGACAATAACTTATGGCTGATTTTGAAATAAATAAAGGGGTGGGCCGTGAGGTGGAGTTCAAGGGGCTTCGGGCACAATACCTGTTTATTTTCGCTGCCGGCCTGCTTGCCGTATTCGTGATGTTCGTCATCATGTATATGGCGGGCGTCGGACAGTGAATCTGCATCGGTTTCGGGGTATCGGCAGCTACGATATTGGTATGGCTGACCTTTACGCTGAACCGTAAATACGGCAGCCACGGGCTGATGAAGCTGTTCGCGGCCCGGCAGCATCCCCGGAGAATCCTCTCACGAAAACGTATCACACGTCTGATCAACAAACAACAATCGTAAATTATGAGAAGTATATTAAAAGTATCCACACTGGAAAGCAAGTTTCCCATCATGGCGGTGGAACACGGCTGCATCGTCAGCAAGGACGCCGACATCACGGTCGCTTTCCAGGTCACACTGCCGGAAGTGTTTTCGGTATCATCCGCAGAATATGAGGCTATGCACGCCACATGAGCGAAGGCAATCAAGGTGTTGCCGAACTATTCAATCCTGCACAAACAGGATATTTTCATCACGGAGAAATACGAGCCGGACATCCGCCGGGACGAACTCAGCTTTCTCTCCCGCAGTTTTGAACGCCACTTCAACGAACGTCCCTACCTGCACCACACCTGCTACCTGTTCCTTACCAAGACCACCAAAGAGCGCTCCCGGCAACAAAGCAACTGGAACACGCTCTGCCGTGGTTTTCTGGTTCCGAAGGAGATAAGGGACAAGGAAACGGTGGAGCGTTTCATGGAAGCGGTGGGACAGTTTGAAAGTATCGTTAACGACAGCGGACTTATCAGGCTGGAACGGCTGACCACGGAAGAGATTACGGGAACGGAAAACGAACCGGGCATTATCGAACGGTACCTTACACTCTCGGCAGACGGAACTACCATGTTGCAGGACATGCAATTGAATCCGGACGGGATGCGTATCGGAGATAAGCGGCTCTGCCTGCACACGCTCTCCGACCTCGACTATCTGCCGGGAAAAGTGAGGACGGATGGACGGTACGAACGCCTCTCGACAGACCGCTCGGACTGCCGCCTGAGCTATGCCGCCCCCGTGGGCGTGATGCTGCCCTGCGACCATATCTACAATCAGTGGATATTTATAGACGACAGTAACGAAAACCTTTCCCGTTTCGAGAAGATGGCGAAGAACATGCAGTCGCTTTCCCGGTACAGCCGCAGCAACCAGATCAACAAGGAGTGGCTGGATGAATACCTGAATGAGGCGCATAGCAACGGACTGCAATCCGTACGCTGCCATTGTAACATCATCGCATGGGCGGAAAACGGGGACGAACTCCGGCGGGTGAAGAATGACGTGGGAAGCGCACTGGCATTGATGGAATGTACACCGCATCACAACACGACCGACCTTCCGGCTCTCTATTGGGCAGGCATACCGGGAAATGAAGCGGACTTTCCGACCGAAGAGACGTTCTACACGTTTACCGGGCAGGCGCTCTGTTTCTTCACGGCCGAAACCTGTTACCGGAACTCGCTCTCTCCCTTCGGCATCCGCATGGTGGACAGGCTGACGGGAAAGCCCGTCTTCCTCGACATATCGGATTTGCCCATGAAAAAAGGGGTGGTGACCAACAGAAACAAGTTCATACTCGGCCCCAGCGGCAGCGGGAAAAGTTTCTTTACCAATCATCTCGTGAGGCAGTACTGGGAACAAGGGACGCATATCCTGCTGGTGGACACCGGAAATTCGTACAAGGGACTCTGTGACCTGATACATCAGAAGACCGGAGGGGATGATGGGATTTATTTTACATACAAGGAAAATGACCCGATTTCTTTCAATCCGTTTTTCACCGAAGATTACCAGTATGACATCGAGAAGCGGGACAGTATCAAGACCTTGATACTCACCCTTTGGAAAAGGGAGGACGAACCGCCCCGACGTTCGGAAGAGGTGGCGCTATCGAACGCAGTCAGCCTGTATATCGAGAAGATAAGGAAGAACCGGAAGATAAAACCGAATTTCAACACGTTCTATGACTTTGTAAGGAAAGACTACCGCAAGGTACTGGCGGACAAGAACGTGCGGGAGAAGGATTTCGATGTGGACGGTTTTCTGAACGTGCTGGAGCCTTATTACAAGAACGGTGAATACGGGTATCTGCTGAACTCGGACAAGGAACTGGATTTGCTGAACAAACGGTTTATCGTATTCGAGTTGGATGTTGTGAAAGATAATCCAATCCTCTTTCCGGTTGTCACCATCATTATTATGGAGACATTCATTAATAAAATGAGACGTTTGCAGGGTATCCGCAAGATGATATTAATCGAAGAAGCATGAAAGGCAATCGCCAAGGAAGGTATGGCAAACTACATTCGTTATCTTTTTAAAACAGTCAGAAAGTTTTACGGAGAGGCGGTTGTCGTCACACAAGAAGTCGATGATATTATCTCTTCTCCCGTTGTGAAAGAGACGATTATCAATAACTCGGACTGTAAAATTTTGCTCGACCAGCGGAAGTATCAGAACAAGTTCGACCAGATACAGAATCTGCTCGGCCTGACGGACAAGGAACGTAGCCAGATACTTTCTATCAATCTTGCCAATGCAGCGAACCGCCTTTATAAAGAGGTCTGGATAGGGCTTGGTGGTACACAGAGCGCGGTATATGCGACAGAAGTTTCGGGCGAAGAATATTTGTGCTACACCACCGAAGAAACTGAGAAACTGGAACTTACCCGCCTTACGGAAAAGCTGGGCGGAAACATCGAGTTAGCTATCAAACAACTTGCCGAAAGCAAGCGGCAGGAAAACAAGTAACCATATTAATCCATAGATAACAATGAGTAAGAAAGATTTATTAAGCCAATGCAGGGATGCACTCGGAGATGCGACCCTGACCAATCTGGATCTGCTGAACCTGATCGGGGAAATGAAGAAGGAACTGGAACACGACCGCATCTGCGGTCACTGAATGAACAAGGAAGGCGGCTCCACGCTGACAATCCGTAAATCCAACCATGTGACGGACGGATTCAAGGGATACAAGGCTACGCTGTTCGCCGGAGAAATGAGTTATACCGAAATCAATATCCCGCTTCGGAAAGGGGACGACCTTTTTCTGCACGGGAACAAGGATGCGGGATGTATCGGGTATTTCAGCGGAAGCGAGGTATTGCTGTTCGGCAGTTACGGGCTGTTTGCCCGTGATGACAACAGCCGGTATTTACTTACCAAAGAAAGGAGATAGACGCATGAAAAAGAGAATGATAATTTTATTCATGGCACTACTGTCCCTTTCGGTGACAAGCAAAGCACAATGGGCAGTGATAGACCCTACGAACCTTGCTCAAGGCATTGTAAACTCGGCCAATGAAATTGTACAGACTTCCACAACGGCACAGAACATGTGAAGTAACTTTCAGGAGACTGTAAAGATTTACCAGCAGGGAAAGGCCTACTACGACGCTTTGAAATCCGTACACGATCTCGTAAAAGGGGCACGCAAGGTACAACAGACTATCCTTCTGGTAGGTGACATCAGCGATATTTACGTGACCAATTTCAATACGATGATGGGCGACCCGAATTTTACCGTGGAAGAACTCTCGGCCATTGCTTTCGGGTATAACCGGTTACTTGAAGAAAGCAGCAACCTGCTGCTGGACTTGAAGGAAGTGACCACGGCTACCGGACTCTCGATGACGGACAAGGAACGGCTGGACATCATCAACCGGATATACGGCGAAGTGTTGGAATACAAGAACCTGACATGGTACTATACCCGAAAGAATATCGGCATATCGTACCTGCGCAGCAAGAAGAAGGGGGATTCCCAGCGGGTGCTTGCCCTGTACGGGACACACGACCAGCGTTACTGGTAATCATTCATCATTAAAAAAAGATAGACTATGGTATTACTATCAATAGACTGGACGAACCTGCATGAGTTGCTGCGTTCGCTTTACGATGAGATGATGCCGCTGTGCGAGGATATGGCAAGCGTGGCAAAGGGAGTGGCCGGTATAGGTGCCCTGTTCTACGTGGCGTACCGGGTGTGGCAGTCCCTTTCAAGGGCGGAAGAGATAGACGTGTTCCCGCTTTTCAGGCCGTTTGTGCTGGGGCTTTGCATCATGCTTTTCCCCACAATGGTACTGGGTACGATCAACGGGATTCTTTCCCCCGTCTGCAGCGCGACTTCCTCACTGGTGGAACAGCAGACTTTCGACATGAAAAAGTATCAGGAAGAGAAGGACGAACTGGAACGGGAAGCAATGCTCCGTGACCCGGCAAAGGCTTTCCTTGTGAGTGATGAGGAATTTGACAAGAAGATAGACGAGCTTGGCTGGTCGCTGGGTGACATGGACACGATGATAAACATGTACGGGCAGAAGGCGGTGTATGACATGGGGGAAAAAGTACGGCAATGGTTCCGGGAACTGCTGGAACTGTTCTTTCAGGCAGCCTCGCTGCTGATAGATACGCTGAGGACTTTCTTTCTGATTGTCCTTTCCATATTGGGGCCAATCTCCTTTGCGCTGGCCGTTTATGACGGCTTCCAGAGTACGCTCACCACATGGCTCTCACGCTATATCTGCATCTATCTGTGGCTGCCCGTGGGCGACCTGTTCGGGGCTATCCTCTCACGCATACAGATTCTGATGTTGCAGCAGGACATCAAGCAGATGCAGGACCCGACATTCATACCGGACGCCTCAAACAGTGTGTATTGTATATTCATGATTATAGGTATCATCGGTTATTTCTGCGTTCCTACGGTGTCCTCGTGGATTATTCAGGCAGGCGGTGCGGGAGCTTACGGGCAGAAAGCCAACGGTGCCGGAAAGATGGCCGGAAACGGTGCGGCGGCAGTCGGTGGAGCAGTCGGCGGATCGGTAGCCGGACGCATCAAGAAAATGTTCTAAACGTATCACTTAAAAAAAACAGAAAGAAGACATGGAGTTCAAATCATTAAAAAATATCGAGACATCGTTCCGGCAGCTACGGCTGTTCGGAATGGTATTTCTGGGAGTATGCGCACTGGTAACAGTCTTCGCCACCTGAAAGGCATACGAGTTTGCCGAGGCGCAACGGCAGAAAATCTATGTACTGGACAGTGGAAAGTCGCTGATGCTGGCACTTTCGCAGGACGTGCAGCAAAACCGCCCCGTGGAAGCGAGGGAACATATCAGACGTTTCCACGAACTGTTTTTCATCCTATCACCGGACAAGAGCGCCATTGAAAGCAACATCCAGCGTGCCCTTTACCTTTCGGATGAAAGCGCCATCGGTTACTACCGGAACTTGCAGGAGAAAGGCTACTTCAACCGGATGATCGCGGGAAACATCTCGCAGACGCTGACGGTGGACAGCATACAGGGGAACTTCAACAGTTATCCATACGAGATGAAGACCTATAGCCGGCAGCACATCATCCGTTCGAGCAGCGTTACCGAAAGGTCGCTTGTCACCACCTGCCGTCTGAGGAATGTAACCCGGAGCGACAACAATCCGCAGGGCTTTCTGATAGAGAGTTTTACCATCATCGAAAACAGGGACATCGGACAGTATGAAAGATAACGGGATAAAAAAGGTCTTCCACTCGTTCAGAACGGAGAAAGACCGATATATAATAAAACTCCGCAGGCGATGGCAACGGCTAAGCTACCGGCAGCAAAGGATTATCATCCTTTACCTGCTCGGACTCTTTGCCGCCATCGACCTTGCCTACATCGTGGGCGGTTTCTGCGGGACAGACAAATTTCCGATTGAGGTACAGCATCTCCAAAGGATTGCGTTTCCCCAAACGGACAGTATTCAACCATTAAAAAACAATATATCCAATGACACAATCCGATAAGAAAGAAGAGAAAGAAAAGGAGAAGGAAACGCTGAAGGCGACACCCGTATCCGAAAAGGAGAAGAAATTAAGCGGCAAGGTTGCCGACAAGCTGAAATTCTATGGCGTGGTGGCAGTCCTCTCCCTGCTTTGTGCCGGATTCATCTGGTTTATCTTCAAACCGGACGCATCCGAAACAGTGGAAGGGACGGCAGGCATCAACACAACGATACCCGACGCTATCGCACCTGAGACGATGGCCGACAAACAGAAGGCTTACGAACTGGAAGAGATGAAGAAGCGCAGACAGGAGAAGGTAAGAACCTTGCAGGATGTGACCGGGGAGTACTTAATACCGGACACAACGGACGGGCTGAAACCGGAAGAAGGCACTCCGAGAGCGGATGCTATCCGGGAGTCCAGAGAGAAACAGCGGCAGATTTCAAGACAGATCACCTCGTTCTATCAGGAACCGAAGGAGAGTCCGAGGGTGAGCGAACTGGAACAACAGGTGAAGGAGCTTAACGAAAAGCTGGAACGCGAACGGAAAGGACAAGACCCGCTGGAACTGATGGAAAAGTCATATGAGATGGCGGCACGCTATTTCCCCGGACAGACGGGCGGACAGGTGAAGAACATACAGCCTGCGGGCGGTGCATCCGGCAATCCTGCCGCCATAGCCGCCGGACGTGCCACGGAGAATGTGGTTTCGTCACTGGCCGTACCTCTGGTACCCGACACGATACCCCGCAATTACGGTTTTGCCACTGCCGTGGGCGGCGGACAGCTTGCCGGAGCCAATACGATACGTGCCTGCGTGGCCGAAGACCAGACGGTGACCACCGGGGCATGACTAAAGTTCCGGCTGCTGGAACCGCTGCAAGTGGGCGGCGTGCTTGTGCCTGCCAATACCCCGCTATATGGTACGGTGCGTATCGAAGGGCAGCGTATGGCAGTCACAGTAAACTCCATAGAGAGTGGCGGGAATATCCTGCCGGTGGAACTAACGGCTTACGATATGGACGGGCAGGCCGGACTTTTCGTTCCGAATACAGCGGAACGTACCGCCATGAAGGAAGCCGCCGCCAATATCGGGGGCAGTTTCGGAACAAGCATCTCGTTCGCACGCAGTGCCTCGCAACAATTCGTCATGGACGTGACAAGGGGCGTGCTTGGCGGAGGATCACAATACCTGGCCACAAAGATGCGTGAGGTGAAGGTGGCAGTGAAAGCGAATTATCAACTTCTATTAATCTCAAAAAAATAGTAATCAGAATATGAAGACAAGAATTATTTTATCATTAGTCATGCTTTTAACCGTATTGTCGGTAAAGGCGCAAGAACCGGTGGAAACAAAGATTTTCCCCACCAACCAGATTATCTCACCGCATAAGATTGAGGTGACTTTTCAGAAAACCGTACATATCCTTTTCCCTTCCGAAGTGAAATATGTGGATTTGGGCTCGTTCGACATCATAGCGGACAAGGCCACGGGAGCGGAAAATGTAGTACGCATCAAGGCGGCGGTGAAAGGATTTGAAGGGGAAACGAACTTCTCCGTCATCACTGCCGACGGTTGTTTCTATTCTTTTAATGTGGTTTATAATGACGAACCGGCACAGCTCTCCATCGAGATGGAAAACTGGCTCCGGGACAATCCCGAAGGCGGGATTGCGGGCGACCGCATGTTCGTGAAGCTGAAAGAACTCGGCGGGGAGACACCGCTGGTGGTGAACCGTATTATGTACACGCTGTATAAGAAGAACAAAAGGGACATCAGGCATATCGGTTGCAAGAAGTACGGCATACAGACACTGCTCAAAGGGCTTTATATCAACAATGACCTGCTGTACCTGCATACTTCCCTGCGCAACAGTTCGGATATATCGTTCGACATTGACTATATCCGTTTCAAAGTGGTGGATAAGAAAGTAGCCAAGCGCACGGCCATGCAGGAGAACTTCATAGAACCGGTAAGGACATACAACCGTCTGACAACGGTGGACGGAAAAGCCACGGTACGTAACATATTCGTGCTGCCAAAACTTACCTTGCCGGATGACAAGCTGCTCGTCGTGGAGGTTTACGAAAAGGGCGGTGCCCGTCACCAGTCGTTCCGCATAGAGAACACAGACCTTGTGGCGGCAAAACCAATCAGTGAACTGCATCTGAAATAATAACCTATATATAATATAATGTATATGCGAAGAATACTATTCATACTGACAGTTGCCGTGTTGTCGCTCTTTGCGGGCGAAGCATACGCGCAGCGTGACCTGCCGGGACAGACGGGTGTACAGTTTACAACAGGGGGAGTCAATCATTTCCTTTCATGGAAGAGTGGCGGCGAACGCCACTACTTCACCTCGCTGGCCTTTACACATACCAACCGTAACCGTACCTGCTGGCTGTATGGTCTGGATTATCAGATAAAGGAGTACACCTACGAAAATAAGGCAATATCCAAAGCGCAGTTCACGGGGGAACTCGGTTATTTTATTCCCGTATTGTCGGACAAGGGCCGGAATGTCTGTTTCCGTATCGGACTTTCCGCTCTGGGCGGCTTCGAAACGGTCAACTGGGGAACCTCCCTGCTTCCTGACGGGGCGGCAGTGACAAACGGGGACAGTTTTATTTATGGCGGAGGACTGACTGCGGCTTTCGATGTCTATCTGACAGACCGGATCATCTTCCTGCTGCAAGTCAAGGAAAGGGCACTGTTCGGAACGGATGCGGGGAACTTCCATACACAGGTAGGTTTGGGCGTCCGCTTTATCATCAACTAACCAAAAGAGAAAGGAGAAACAGAAAATGAAAAATGTATTATATATATGTATAGGCGCACTGCTTGCGGCGCTGGCCTTCAGTTCTTGTAACGATGAAATAGACATCCGGCAGGATTATGATTTCAGCCTCTCGTCATGGTATCTGCAAAAGCAGATCGCGACGGGTGAAACGGTGGAGATACGCTTTTATCTTGACCGTGAAGGGGACTATGAAAAGGCGGAGTATGAAATAGGTTACATTCAGATGGAAGGCAAGGGAGAAGTGTCCGACAGTGAAGGCATAAAACTTGTGAACAGGGAAGTGAGGCCGCTGGCAGAGGTGCCGGGACTGGATACGGAAAATCCGGTGAAGCAGATATTCACCCTCTTTTATCGTTCGACAAGCGCCAGACGTTCGGAACTGAAATTCTTTGTCCGGGATAATTTTGGCAGGGAAAGAGAAATGACGGTGACGTTCGATTTAGAAAGCACTACGGCAAAGGAATAACTGCTACCATTATCTGTCAAGAAAGACGGTGGGGAAACCTATCGTCTTTGTTTTATGAAATTTGCTTAATGAAAACAAATGAATAAGTAATTGTTCCGGATTGCACAAAATTTGTTTTTATATTTAGCCGGAAGTTAATAGTTCAATCATATACGCATGAAAACAACACTCAGAATATTCCGTATCATCAGCAAGCTGTTGCTGCTGGCTTATGTCACGATAGTGAATTTTGTCTTTATTACGGTGTTTTACGCATTGCTACTTTCAATCTTGCGCCATATATGGCCGGCATATATACCGGGGCTGTTTGATGAGGGGGTGATTCCGTATTTAGTCAATACGTTACCGTATTATCTTTTGTTGTTATTCATCCTTTATTCCATTTCCCCGCTAAATGTGTGGGTGCTACGCAGAAAAGAAGGATACCGTCCTTTGAACAGTTCCGATCGCATGAGGCTGGAACGGTTGCTTTCAGAAATGGGTATGAACCGGAAACTGAAACTTTATCGTAACAATGACACACGGGTAAATGCCGCCGCATTCGGTTTCAATACGATAGGACTGACGGGCGGAGTACTCGCCGCCACTTCGGATGAGGAGCTGAAGGGCATCATCAGTCATGAAGTGGGGCATATCTCCCATTACGACTTCGTCTATCAGGTGCTTTTATTCTCGATGGAGTCGTTCGGTTACCGCTGTCTTTATGGTATATTTCTTATTCCGGCTCTGATATTCGGGACAATTGGCAGCATGGTGTTTGCATTGGTTCCGGCTTTGGGCCTTGTGGGTGAACTCATAGCGAAGTTATGGTGGGCCGTTTACAAACTGCTTCATCGGATTATATACGGTATCAGCCGGATAACTGACGTGAATATCAATAAATATGCCGAGTACCGTTGTGATGCCTATGCTGTGAAATATGGTTGCGGCGAAGGATTGCTTTCTTTCCTCCGCCGGTTGAAAAGGACGGAAAACGTTTACGGTGAGCGTCCGACTTTCACCGAATATATCATGAGTACGCATCCGTCCACCGAAAAACGGATTGCACGGCTGGAGAAACTACTGTAACCTGCGGTAAAGAATGTGTGCCTATATCATTTTACGGATATTGGTAGAGGGAATACCGGATGCACATATCTGCTGCATTTCTGTGGAAAAGTCATCGTAATAACAGATGATATGACCGTCGACAAGCGCATTGCCAAAAAACTCTTTTTCCGGAAGTATTTTTTTATTGTCCGCCTGCTTTATCAGGTCGTCATACAAGGCACGATACACCTTGCCGGTATCTGCCGGAAAAGCGGTTTCCGGTATGGCTACTGAAAGGATTATCTCCGGGCATTTGCCCGCTTCACGCAGCATGACTATCGTATCCGCACCTATTAATCCGATATAGGAATGTGGATTGCAGGTGAATGTGCGACAACCTTCATTATAAAGTGAAAGGATAATCCGGTAGAGTTCCATACGGATTTTATCTTCCTTGAATTGGTCGTATTTGGTTGTCTTTTCAATGGTACTGCCGGTAATGGCAACGTTCTTGTTGTACATCTTCCTATGATTTTTGAGTAATACCTTGTCCGTAACTTCCTGTTATGTACTGAAAAAAGCACGGAACTTAACAGGTTCTACTCTCCGGTACGACCAAGCACCCATGCAGGAAACGAGTTAAGACCGTGCCATTAGTGTATGACAAGGACTCTGCCCGTTTATTCTCCTGCATTGAATTTGGTCGTTTCGAGAGTAAGAACAAACAGCTAAAAGCTATTCTAATATGTTATCATTCAAAATCTTTAATCTTATAACTTTCTTTTTTGGTTCAACCCTGCAAAAATAGAAAAAAGCCGGGCAACCGCATAGGGATTGCCCGACTTTTTTAAGATGGATATTCAGGTGTGGGGTGTGGCAGGTCATTCCACCGGCTCGCCGCCATAGCGAAGGCGGCAGATATCCTCGTGGATTTCACACATGATATGCAGTTGCATCCGCTTGCTGATATGGCGGCTTTGGGAACGCATGAACAGACGGTTCTCTACCAGACTGCAAAACTTTGTACCTTCCCTGCTCACGATGCAGAAGATTTGATGTTCAAGGAAAAACTCCCTGTCGGTGGAATACTCCACGTTAGGGGACATTCTGATATATTTCATATGCTGATATTTTTAAAGGTTTTACGGTGGCGGTGTGGATGGGGTAGCCTGGCCCTGCCCTCTATTCTCTTGGGGGCAGGAAAAAGATGTGCCGGATGTTGTCTCCGGCACATGCTTTCTGTTCGGCTTCAGGCGGCTTTTCCGCTTTTGAGTTTCTCTGTTTTCGGGGCGGTGACTTTCTTCTCCGTCTTTTCTGCCGTCTGCTGCTTTTCCGCTTCTTTGGCTGCTTTCTTTTCCGCTTTTGAGTTTCTCTGTTTTCGGGGCGGTGACTTTCTTCTCCGTCTTTTCTGCCGTCTGCTGCTTTTCCGCTTCTTTGGCTGCTTTCTTTTCCGTTTTCTTCATTTCCTTTATCCTTTCTTCCAAACGTTCATGCCGTTTCTGATATTCTTCCTCGTGGGTGGCTTTGGCAAGTCCGTACTGGTCGGGAAAGTGCATGTTTGCGAAGTCTCTTAACAGCTTGGATGCGTTGTTGTCTCCGTGGCCGTTCTCACAAAGAAAGTGACTGATGAAGTCCCGTTTGATGAGGGTCTTTTGTGCATCCGTCAGTTTGGCTACAATTTTCATCCGCTGTTTTTCGTCCAATGCAAAAGGCTGGTCTTTGATGCCAAAAAGCGAAAAATGCTTCCTTTGCAGTTGGGTAAGCATGGCGAAATAAATCATGCCGTCCTCGTACTGCGTGAACGGGCTTTCGGGATAGTCGTTCTCTCGGACAATCTTTTTCGTGTCTGCAACAATCTTCTCAACAGAAAGCTGTTTGAAACGCTTGTCCCTTTCCTGCAATGTCTCAATAGTGATAGGGGCGGTTTCCTTCTTGTTGATCTCCACGTAGCAGAGTTCGGGTTCCGTCTGTCCTACCTTTACGTAGGTCTTTATCCTGCCTTCCTCCTTCATGCGCCCAAGTTCCTCCACCTTTCGGGCGTATTCCTCGTTTCTGCGCTCAAAAATCTCTACCGCTTGTTCGTACTCTTTCGCTTGGGTGAACTGCTCTTTCTTCGGTGCTTCGGGGGCTTTTGGAAATTCCCTTGCCGATACGTTGTAGTCAAGTTCCTTGATTTCATGCCCTTTCTTGTCCAATTTCTGTAGTGCCATATCGTTACGGCTTCCGTAATAGGGGCGTGCGACAACCAGCTTCGGATCGGATTTCAAAAGTTTCTCCGTCTCTTTTGCCACATGGACTGCGTTCTTGGCTTCCAGACACTTGCGGTTGGTGCAGTGTCCGCACCCGTTATGCTCGGCAAAGAGGTTGTAATTGGCTGCGTTGTGTACACATGTTTTACATTCCGTCTTGTCGAACTTGTATTGCCCAAGGTCGGTGGTATAATATTTTTCAAAGTACCTTTTGAAGAGATTCAATGTATATCCCGTCCAATCCTCACCGTTCCCCTCTTTGAGGTGCTTCTCATACACGTCTTTTTGGATATTGGGTTCATAGGTGCTTATCTCCTCGGCTACGCTGATAGTGATTGTTTCATTGTCCAACAATTCACCGATAGGCGAGTAGAGCTCGTTCAGTTTCAATCGGGTATAGATATACTTCTCGCTCCGTCCAAAACGTCCTGCCAAAGAATAAATATCATACCGTCCCTTTTCAAGCAAGCGTTTGAATGCTTTCGCTTCTTCGGTGGGGCGTACCTGCTCACGTTGTAAATTTTCACTCAGTGACATATCTTCCGCTTCATCATCTGTTATATTATTATAGATAGTTGCCTTTATCGTCTTTGCTCCTGCAAGCAGTGAGGCACGATAACGGCGTTCGCCGTATATGATTTCATAACCGCCCTCCGTGCGTTGGCGTACCGCAATGGCCTGCAAGACTCCCACTTCCCGAATGCTTTCCGCAAGTTCCTGCAATGATGCATCATTGAATGTCTTGCGGTGGTTGTCCGTGCTTGGGTGTACGGTGGCAATGTCAAGGTCTGTCTCGGCTGTGGCCGTTGCAAGCGGTGTCTTGAACGTGGCCTGCTGCGGTGCTTCTTCCGTAACGGTGGGAACAGTTGCCGTTTCGGGTGCTTCCGTCACTTCGGTAGCTGTGGGCACGTCCTGCGGTGTGAGTAACGTCATCGGCTTCGGGATGATTGCCAAAGCGGTTACTTTTATTGCTGTCTCTTTCTCTGATTTCTGTACGCTGTTCTTCTGTACTTTCTTGTTCGTTTTCATAATGATAAGTTTTTAAATATTGATAATTAATTGAATAGTTTTCCGTCTGAAAGGTATTCCCAACCGTTGGCGTTGCTTTCTTCCGTGAAGTATTCCAAAGTCTGGGTACTCTCCATATCATCCCGACAAGCACGGAAAAAGTTGTCGAGACATTTGTTCATAAGGTTATCAAACGTGACATTCCCGGTGGGGGATTTCAAGAACTTATAAATCGGATCAAGGATATCGTTATCTATATAATAGCCCGTAAGGGGACAACAAATATCTACAAATATCCTGCTTTTTCGTCCTTTCGTCCCTTTCCTAAAATATTTTGGCGTGTATAGGTCGTTCCAATGGTGGTTTATCAGATAGGCCATCAACCGCCAACCGCTTAACCCGTCTATGCAGTCTTCCTGCTTACTGCGGTAGTCATAGCTATAATTGCATGCGTCATATCTCCAATTACGGCACACGATACCGAAGCGTTCGCAAAAGGCATCAAGGGTTTTACGGTTCTCGTGCGTCCAACCATAAAAATATCGGTTGCACAACCATTCGGTGTGTGCTTTCTCTTTGGCTTCCTCGGATAACTCGGTTATCCGATAGAGGGTGTATGTTCTTGTTTCCGTTCTCATGTCGTTACTTTTTATGGGTTCTTTGATAGTTGGGCGGATTGCTCCGCCCTGTCGTTCATGCTGTCATACATGGATGTACGTGGCGAGTGCTTCCCTTACTTTCTGCTCCTGCTTCCTGCTGTATATCCACCCTGCACGCCCTTCACCCTTATAAGTGAGGTTTGCACGGAACAGACCGTTCAAGCCTTTCAAAACGTTCTTTATCGGCTTGGTGTCACCGAATACGGCTATCGCCTTTTCGCTGTATTCCACGATTTCAAGATTGAGGGTTGAAAGGTCTGCGGTTGCTGTGGATTGTCCTGCCGTATCGCTGTCCGTCTGCGGTGCTTTCATACAAAGGTTGGCTTCATCCCCTGCGGTGTGCGCATACCGTTCTATGAACTTTTCAAGGTCGTAGATAGGCTCTTTCTCAATCGTCCAACCGCTGTACTTGTTCCTGCCCAAATACATACCGTCTCCCATGCTGTAATTCTCACGGTGTTCGTAATCAGCGTTATATTCCGCTAAGTAGGCCGTTTCCTCAAAATTGGCGGCATGTTTGCGCATCTCTGAAAAGAGGTTACGTGTATGCCTGGAGAAACCTAAAATGACAGTTCTTCCTATACTGTAGTCGTAATAGTCCGTATAACTGTCGCATTCGTTCACCCGTAGTGTGCCGATAATGACCGCCTTTGCATCCGTCGGGACAAGAGGGCGCAAACGTTCCGCACCGATTTTTGCCATACGCTCGTATTCTTCCCTTGCTTCCTTCGCTTTCCGTTCCGCTTCGGCTTTCTTCTCTTTCGCTTTGGTTAGTAAAGCGGCTGTTTCCAACGGATCCAAGAACTTGGGGTTCGCATCATCGTAATAGATTCCTATTCCGAATTTTTCCGATAACGGCCGGATAAGGTCGGATGTATGAAACTCGTATGTCCGCAAATTGATAAGATGATAGGTTATTCCCCACTCGTTGCGGCTTACTTCATGGACTACATAGCTGTCATAGCTGTAGCCTTCCAACATTACCACTTGATTGACTGAAACGGTCTGAACGTTTCTGTCGTAACTTCTGTTAGCTCCTAATAAATGTACTTTAGTCATAATGATTTGATTTTAAAATGATTCATATTCTGGCAGAGTATCACGCAAAGAACAAGGATGAAAAGAGCGAGCACGCAAAGGGAAAGTATGCGCCACACGGCACGGATGAGGAAAACCACGACCGCCAAACCTGCCAACATGGGTAATACACCGCCCAAAACAACCGCCACACCACCTAAAAAGGCACGCACGAAACGCATCGCCACGTACACCACAAAGCCGACCAGCGACCACTTCACCAAATTTTTAATGCCGGTTGGAGCGGAGCCGAAGCCTCGTTTCAAATCTTGCTGTATTTCAGTTCTCTTTTTCATAACATTGACTTTTTTTTTATGCCTTGTCGGTGGCCTCACCTTGCTCGTTTCAGGGGGCAGATACGGACGGGGAGAGAATATGCAAGGCTTTTGGTGAAAAATTTTCAACCGCCCCGCTGGACGGATTGAAAAATTTTCGCCAAAACCCGTAGGGCGCGAAGCGGGCTTGCAGATTTTTAGGGGCCCCGGACGTAACTTCGCACCCTGAACTACGGCAAGGTGAAGTCATGACAAGGTTATAAAAAAGGGGAAATGGCTATAATGGGGAAAAGAGAAGTGAAATGCAGCAAGATTCGGAAAGGCTGTGCTGACTGGTTTAGATTTATAATATTAAGTATTCGTTTTCATTTGTAGTTTGTTGCAAATCGGCGTTTTATAGGTGGTAAAACGAAAATGTGATAATAACTTTTAAGATTATATTCTAAAGAGTAGAGGTTTAATACTTTTATTGATTTTTTAGCTTGGCTATAGTGCTGATATATATTGCTCCTTCTTTTTTCAGCACAATTTGTTTCCTGTATTCTACTTTTTTGATTCATATCTTAAGCCACTACAAAGATACTATATTCAGTTCTATATTTTTCCCAAAGTCTTATGTTATGTATTTTATTTTCTTCCTGTCAACCTTCATTCGCATCAAAGCATAACATTTTGTGGTATAATTTCTCTATACTTGGTTAGATAGTAGATAGGGTATATAGTTTTATTAAAGAAGCAAGTTTTCGTGTGGCTCTAGAAATTATAAAAGATTCGCTGAAGATTATTTGTTTGTACTTATCCAGGTCAAATGATGCCAATTTATCTCCAGGGGCCCTTGCCTGCGCTTGCCCAGCTACCATAAAACAACTGCATTTGTAATAGGGACAGGAATATGTACAAAGAAAAAACTTACTCTGATAAATCTTTCCTTAAAGAAATGTATTTTGAAAAATGTTGATAAAAAATAAACATCAAAGGGTGTTGTAGTGAAAAATGAGGTACAATAATGCCCCAAAAAATAATCATAAGAATATGAAATTGTTCTTTAATAGACTGGTAAACAAGGAAAAATGATAAAATTGAGGTGTTTACTGTTTTTTATTATGTGTTAATAATTGTCGGAACTATTTACACCGTGTATACCTTTATGAAAATTCGATATACCCGTCAATGACGTTTGTTTATTCGGATATTTTTCGTATCTTTGCAAAATACCGTGTAACAAAAGCCTTTAGAGGGCAGGATCATTAGGACTATTTTTGTTGAAAATAGTTTCGCTAATCTCACATGATTCAAGCTTATTAGTGTCGCCTTTATTGCAGTTGTTTTCTGAAACAATAAAAAAGAAATGATTGCTGTTCCGCATGGAATGACAACGAAACGTGTGCCTGTTTGCTTGACAGATAGGTATTCAAATCATTTTTATGTTTAGCCGGAGAGAAGGCTAATGAATGAAAGGTTTATTTATGAATGAGAAAAAGAAAATAGAAGTAATGGAACTCTACTTTATTTGGGGCCGTGAACGGAACAGAGCGTTCAAAATGCTGATGAGCGGAAAGGGTAAACAGGAAATTAAGAAAGAAACAGTATGCTATCGGGCACAATCATGCATGGATAGAAAACGATTGAAACAATGTTTCTGCACAAAGTTCTGATAATGCTGCCAATGTCCGATTCAATATAAATATGGGGTACTTTTTTGATAATAAATTAAAAATATATAGGCAATGAATATGATCTTAGAGGTAACTCTCAAACTCTTTGTAGCTCTTTTACTGGGAGGAGTCATTGGAATAGAACGGGAATACCGTTCAAAAGAGGCCGGTTTCCGTACACATTTTCTTGTGGCATTGGGCAGTGCTCTCTTTTGTATCGTGTCACAATATGGGTTTGGTTTTGATTTGAAAGATTCATCGCGGGTGGCGGCGCAAGTGGTATCCGGTGTTGGTTTCCTTGGAGCCGGAACCATTATTTTCCAGAAGAATGTGGTACGTGGTCTTACTACGGCAGCCGGATTATGGGTAACTGCTGCCATCGGACTGGCTTGCGGAACAGGAATGTATATTGCAGCCGCTATTGCTACAGTCATGGTGCTTTTCGGACTTGAAGTAATGAATTCCTTTATCCCTACTTTTGGTACTACTACGGTACAACTCACTTTCACCGCTTCCACAAAGGAAAGTGTGAAACGAGTGGTAGATCAGATAAAGGATAATTGTATCGAGCTTTACTCTTACGAACTACGTGACCGACGTACTTCCAAAGGTGAGATATTCGAGGCGAACATTGAAATGAAGGTAGAACGTGGTAATCATAACGAGCGTCTCATTGATTATATGGATGAGTTTGACGATGTTATAATTTCAAGCATAGAATGAAGGTATATTTATCATAGTCATAATGTAATTTCTCTTTCAAAAATCTGTTTCTTGCAGTGTAAATTTATAAAGAGGGGCAAACTAGGAGAAACACTCAGAAAAGTTACAGATTGTAACTGATAAACACCACAGAACCGTGTCATTACTCAAAAGTAGAACTGATATGGTTCTTTTTATTTCTGATGAAGCGTGCTAAGATTTTATTTTGAAAGTTTGTTTTCTCTAAAGTTGCGCCTTGGCACATCCATCTCCTTTATATTATCAAGCATCCAGCCCACTGCATTTTGAATTTATTGCAAGTCTTTGTTTGTACTTATTATGAATGTTTATAATCCGTGAAGGCTGTTTCGATGAGCCATTGGATTATGGATTTCCGTCCGCTTTCATCAGCAAATAGTGATAGGCGCACCTCCTTTCTGCCACAGCACTGTCATATATTTATTCAGTTCATAACTTGTTTCTATCCTGTTTTCTCCCGGTCCATCTTTAAAGTCTGTCTGACCGTACGTTTTCATACTTTGGGGGTGCAATCAAGTCTTTTTGTTTCTTGACCGAAGGAGAATATATATCTTCAAAAGGAAATTCCTCATTATTTCCGTTATTGTATTTTCCTCTTTTACAAAAAACGTGCCTAAAAATATCGATATAACTCTTTTTATCATAAATACCAATTTGATTTATCTTCTTTGTCAATATTAAAAAGGAAATATCTTTTTTCAAAAATACGGGTATGTATGCATTATAAATGAAAATTAATTGTAAAATAGCAACTTTTTAAGTTAAATGACGGCTTGAGATGTGATATTATGTCATTTTTCGCTGAATATATGCATTTTGTCCAGTTTGTGTAATTATATGTCTTTTTTATGAAAAACAAACATATAACAACACTTGTTCTAGTACAAACAACTGAATATAATATGAAACTATTAAATTTATCGGAACATTATTCCTGCTGTAACTATCAATTTAAATCCAAAGAAGGATTTGCCAGATACAAGGTGGCGACTGAAGAATGCAGACATGTTGATAATAAGGACAGTTTTTGTATTTTGTTCCTGTTGAAAGGAGAATTGCTTATTGATTCAGGTATTAAACGTCATATTCACCTGATCAGAAACAATATGTTTCTTATACCGCAACGGGAAAAGAATCGGATAGAAAGCGTTACTCCGGCAGAATACCTTGTATTGCATTGGAACAAAGAAGTAAGAACTTGCAATAAGTTATTCTTTTCCACCATTTCCCATGAAAAGACGGAATATGGTGGTGACCGTATCCTGCCCATCCGGAAGCCGTTGCTTCATGTCTTGAGACAATTGTCCTTTTATCTGGATGTGGGATTATTGTGCAGGCATATGCATACTCTCAAACAACAGGAAATATCACTTGTTTTAAGGGGATTTTATACTATGACCGAGCTGGACTCTTTCTTTTTCGGGATATCCGGAGAAAAAAACAGATTTGAGGATTTTGTTCTGGACAATTATCAGAATGTGAAAACGGTAAAAGAATTTGCTAGTTTATATTGTGTATCAGAACGTTCTTTTAACCGTAAGTTTCAAGAAAGCTTTGATCAGAGTCCATATTCCTGGATGCAGGAGCGGAAATCCGAATTTATTCGTGAAAAGATTTGCGACCCGGATATAACCTTTCGGGAGATTGCGGCGGAATTCGGATTTAGTTCCCAGGCGCATCTGACCTCTTATTGTAAAAAATACTTCGGGGCAACTCCAACCGAACTGCGTGAAGGGAAAGGCGAAAAAATTGCAGTCAGGTCATTGTAGTATGTTTCAATGTAAAAATTAAAATAAATGGAATTTCAAGTAAAAAGTAGAGGAAAAGGGAAGAAGAAGGTTTTCTCACCTTGTATGTATAAATTACCCTTGCACTATTTTAACCTTTTTGAAAGACTTGTCAAGCAAATGTCCATGCACTTAAAGGATAAAAGTACACAGGATATTTTTTATTCCCTATTAACGGGAGCTGATGTTATTGAAGTGTCTGAAAAATACAATATCTCTATGAATAAACTGGCATTCATTTATGAAAAAGCGCTAAGAGAAGTGAGTGAAAGTTGGGAGAATATGATTCAGGAGCGACTGGCGTTTCAATCGGCTGATATCCAATGCAGGAACTATATGGCTGTTTTGCGCAGGAATAATTTGGCTTGTGAGCAAACTAGGGTCATTGTTCCTGTCAAGGGACAAGAGATACCTGCCGAATATGTGGAGAAGCTTTCCACCTCTTTGGAATGTTTGGAAATACAGCCCCGGATACTGCGAAATCTTAGGAAACATAATATATATGTATTGGAAGACTTATTACGGTTTATCAAGGGAAATGGCTTTGACGCATTACGCAGGTTGCCCGGTATAGGAATAAAATCTAGTGAGAACCTATTACATAAACTGAAGGAGCGACATATTATGGAGAGCAAGGACACATGTCATTTATTCCGTTATATTTATATATAGGGGATGATGGTCTGGCTTTTATCTGATATGTCCTGATGTGTTCCTATCTTTTTTACAAACAATCTGTCATTCATCCGGTCCATATAAAACAATAAACGGCAAGAGGCAGGATACAATTTTGTTCATCAAATGTTTTTTGGAGACATGATGATGGTTGTTGATATAAAACAGTCTTATTCTTATAAAATTATGTCCGGTTAATATAACAAAAAAAATACAATGCAGAAATATCTTTGCGGCACAAAAAAATGATATGGCGAGGTATCAACATAAAGAATAAATATTTATTATGAAAGGATTTATTTTTTTCTTGTTACAAGTAATATGCATTCATTCCTTTGCACAAAAAGTGGCGATAAAAAACAATCTGGCTTATGATGCATTTAAGACTCCGAACTTCTCTCTTGAGTTCTCAATGGGGAGGAAATGGACGATTGACACCCAGGTCGGGATGAATTCCTTTTTCTATACGAAAGACGCCACTTCTTCCCGGTATAAAAACAGGAAGTTCAGTCACTGGCTGGTGCAGCCCGAACTCCGTTACTGGACTTGTGATGTTTTTAACGGCTGGTTCTTCGGCTTGCACGCACATGGCGGACAGATGAATGCCAGTGGCATTGACGTGCCTTTTATCCTCCGGAAAAGTAATGGCGGAATGAAGGATTATCGTTATGAGGGATATTTTGGGGGAGGCGGACTGAGTGCGGGTTATCAGTGGCTGCTTTCCGACCGATTTAATATAGAGGCATCTCTGGGGTTAGGCTATTCGCACATATGGTATGATAAATACAAATGTACTGCTTGCGGTGCAAAGCTCGGCAGGGGTGCCGCCGATTATCTCGGTCCCACTAAGATAGCCATTTCTATTATTTACATGCTTAAATAAAATATGCCAATGAAACTGAAACGGAACTATATGAGATTGTTTTTTACCCTGGGGTGGCTGGGTGTACTTATAGTAAATGCCGATGCGCAGAATGTCGTACTTCCCACGGCAAACCTATGTTGGGATTATTCTGGAAGTCATGCACATCGTAGTAGTGACGGTAGTGGACTTGACATTATTCTCTCTATAAAACCGGCATTGGGGTTAAAAAGGCAGGAAATGGTCTGTGTCTATCCCACTTATGTGGCTGCAGACGGTAAGGACAGCGTCAAGCTGGAGCCGGTATGCATATTGGGAAGAAAAAGGTTCAGGGTTATCAAGCGCCGTAAGGCGTTACACAATCTGAAAGACAATCAATATATGCCCAGGAGAGTCTTTTGTGTCGATGATGTAGAAAACTCTCCGTTGATATTCAAAAAGAGTTTTCCTTTTGAACGATGGATGAGCGAGGGGTATATCGTAGTAAAAGAAAAAAGATACGGCTGTGCCGGGTGTGGTATAAGTACGGTCAATGGAAGGGCTGTTCGTACCCATATTCCGCTTTTCGGACCAAATGACTATGATTACAGTTTCATTGAACCGGTAAAGGTGATGACCAAGAGTTATAGTGAGTCTTTCGACTGCAAAGTGACTTTTCCCGTCGCACGTTATGATTTGCAGATGGCGTTTGCCAATAATAGGTGGGAACTTGCCGGACTCGAAAAGTTCATACAGGAAAGCCTGAATATTAAAGGTGCCAGCCTTAAAAGTGTATATATAAAGGGGTACTCTTCTCCGGAAGGTGATTTCAGTTATAATAAGGAATTGGCATACAAACGAACTTTGACTCTTTCCGATTATGTCACCAGCAAATATCCCATATTAAAAAAGGCTGAGAATTTCCAGTCAACCGGAGTCGGGGAAGATTGGAAAGGCCTCCGGAGTTCGGTGGAGTCATCTCCTCTACAGAATAAGGATGAGATATTGGGTATCATCGACTGTTTCCAGTCAGATACCGAGCGTGAAGCGGCTATCCGTAATTTGGATGGAGGCAGGACTTATGCCAAACTGCTGAAAGATTATTATCCAAGGTTGCGGAGAACGACTTTCAACTTCCGCTTTGATGTAAGACCATATACGATAGAGGAACTACCGGAAATATTCGCAGCCAGGCCGGAGTGTCTCAGCTTGCACGAGATGTATCAATTGGCCGAACAATATAGGATTGATGGAGAAAATCCTCTTTTGATATATGAAAAGGCATACGAAATGTTTCCGACAGATACCGTGGCAGCCCTGAACTATGCCAATGCCTTGTTGAAGTATGGCAGGGATGCGGACGGGGCGTTGCGGGTACTGGACGCAATAAGAGATGACGACCGTGCCTCTTTCCCGATGGCTGTTGCTTATGATATGAAAGGTGACTGGCGAGAGGCGGAACGGCTGCTCAGAGAAGCCGCTGTCCGAGGGGATGCTCGCGCAAAGGCTTACAAGAACATGTGACAGGAAAATTGATTGATGGAATATATGCGCATAATCTAATCATATTTTAATTATTTAATTTAAACAATTCAAATCATGAAGAAAAAAATCTTTTTAACGGGAGCTGTTGTTCTTGGATTGGGAATGACAGCTTGTAACAATGACGACATTATTCAAAAGGGAGCCGATGACGGAGGGACGACATTCGCCGGAATGTATGTTTCCGCTATCAGAAGTACCGATACCCGGGCAATTAACGACTCACAGAACGATTATACGGGAAGACCGGGTGAAAGTAGTCTCTCAACATTGAGTCTTATCTCTACCGGAACATCTAGAAGTTGGACATTTGCCACAAGCGAGGGTGACGGTAAATTTTGGGAGACTGGTTCCAATACAGGGATTTTTAAAGTGTCTCCATGGAAAGTTAATTCGGGAACGGAAACTATGGCGTTGTTATTCAATCCAATAAATAACATGCAGGTTCCCATAGCCACTGCACCCACTATGGTGTTCGGTAGCGCGGCTACGGCCAAGGATGATATAGCAGCCCTTTCCACTGATGATAAGTTCATAATGACTTCATCCGTCCTTCAAAAGAACATCGCTCCTAATATCAGTGAGTCTACAGTTAAAAACGGTACTAGCGAAAGTGAAAATGTTTTTACATTTGATGTGGAACGTGTCGTTTCACAGGGAATGGTGGTAAAGGCTGAGGATCTGTCGCAGACAACAGCCGATGGCAAAGGGGATATCAAGCTCAGTGATATCACTTATGCCGCAATTAACGGAGCTGCGGAAACTTATCTTTTCCGTAACAATGCGGGAGAACGCACTTTGACCGTTGCCGACGGACTTTACAAAGATTTCAAGTCGGCCATTGATGACTATACGGATTTTGAGAATGCTCAGTCCCCGGCAGGAACAGCCCAGGCTAAGCTGATCCGTTTGGGTAACCTGGCATCCTCAGCCGATGGCAAGACCAATGAAGACCTTGGAAACTATAAGGCCATCCCGGTTTCCGCAAATGAAGCCGGCGCCAAGAATTCCCGTGGTATCTATTTCTTGGAGAATTCCGTAAAAAAAGATGCATTCACTCCTGCAAACAAGGACTATGGTTTCTATCGTCTTGCGTATGCTAAGGTCTATACGACTTATACTCCCAAAGAAGTGTGGCATTGGGAAAATGACAAATTAGTCAAGAAGGCCGGTGTCGAAGGAGAGACATTCTATAGAGGAGAAAAAGATGGAATTATCTATGCATCCAAGGAGGCTGCAAAAAAGAGCCAGTTGAGTCCGGATCAGAAGGCTTACACATATAAGGATGGAAAATGCGCATACCGTGCGTTGTGGAACCGTCAAATGGGGGATGACGGAAAATCCGTTGTGAACGCCGATGCCCGTCGTAACAATACTTATCTTCTTACCATCAAGGCTTTCCAGGGATTGGGAATGCCGTGGGATCCTTCGGATCCTAATGACCCGAACCTGCCGAAACCGACTGATCCTGATGAACCTGAAAACCCTGAAAATCCGGACATTGAAAAAGAGGAGACATATATGCGTGTTGACGCCAAGATCCTTCAATGGAATCTTGTCTCACGTGAGGTTATACTTGAGTGACATATTACATCTTGTTGATACCGGTATGGCAGTTTGTGAGATGGGATTTCCCATCTCACAAACCTAATAAATGTATGCTTTCCTATTAAAATATCTTTCTGTCTTGTTTTTTCATACAATCTTTCATCAACTATCGTATCTCATGAAAATCAAATACATATCTTTTCTTAGGCTGGCCATATTGCTGTTCTGTTGTCTCGCAGGATGTGACTCGGTCGTATATGATGATTTAAGCGGTTGTCCTCAAGGGGTCAATTTCGAGTTCTACAGGCAAACCCCTTGCGAACAATCCCCCTATTATCCTACGGAAATCAGGCAGTTGAGGATCTTTGCGTTTGATGAGAGAGAGAGGCTGGTGGACGTGTTCTCAGAAAAGGACATTATCCTCTCCCCTGAATATCGGTATTCCGTACCGTTCAACCGCAAGGGTAAATTCACTTTTGTTGCTTGGGGTGGTTCGGACTTGTCCACCTATGTCTTTTCGGCTTTCAAGAAAGGGAGCACATCAAAACAGGAGATGGAGGTCGCCCTGCGTCTGGAGGGGAAGAGAGTCTCTTCAGCCTCCGGTCCTCTTTATATAGGTTTCTCTGGCATTTCGATGGTTGGAAAGGAAAATTCGGGAACTTTTTATGAACGAGTGGCTTTTAACATGCAGGAACTAACCTACCGGATACATTTTACTATCAAGTCCACGCCTAACCCGTTTCCTACCGGAGAGAATTTTATCATAAAGATAGAAGATGATAATGGAGTTTATGATTTTTCCGGGAAAATAGCCCCTTGTGAGCGCTTTGAATACACGGCTGACGCTGTATGCGATGCCAATGGTGTATTGAAGGTGGATTTTATATTGATGAAACTGGAGGAAGGCAGAAATGCGATCGTCTCCGTGATCAATAAAACAACCGGAAAAGCAATCTATACGGCCAATCTGGTTGATGACATAATCCTGTATAAGGAAGATTTTGGTGTACCTCCATACAGCTTGGAATGTGATCATGACTTTCCTATTACGCTGATATTTAATAATGAAGGAGAGACATGGAACCTGATCCAGGCGGCTGTTTTGGATTGGAATGTGGTTTCACGTCCGGTAGAACTAGACTATTATGGCAGGTAAAAAGACGGAAAGATATTCGATACGATTTATTAGAAAAAAGACAAAGGATGAAAAAAGGAACAGTGATCATATTGTTTGTAATAGTTTGTGCGGTGATGTTACAATTGGCCGGGTGCTCGAAAGAGGAGGTGATTTCTACTACAACCGCCGTTCCTATCCGGATTGTGGCGGAAACAAGTATCAGTTCCCATATTGTTTCCCGCTCGCAAGGGAACTTTTCCGGTTCTGCCGGTGAGTGGAAGGAGAAGTTTGTCGGGGCGGAAGCATATGAGGTGGCTATCAGGCACATTTTTCTCTTTGTTTACAAACGTGGCGGAAGTGAACCTGTAAAAGTTATATTCTATTATCCCCGGGGAACAGCTAATCCTCTTGAAGGTATAATCGGTATTACCGATTTTGAAATAAAGGAGGTAGGCACAGATAGCTCCTCCATTTCTTTGGACCTGGAACTAAAAGCCGGTGATTACAATTTCATCCTGTTGGCCAATTGCGAGTCCATATTACAAAAAGTCCTGGATACCTGTGCCATCCCCGCTCTGGAACAAATGACGGAGAAAACGGATATTTTTACTTCTGATGATTTGAAGGGAAATAACCGCAAGTATCTCCCTATGGTGGGACAAACTCGTTTCCATGTTCCGGAAAGCACTCCCGGCGGTGTCAGGATCACCATTCCCCCTACGATTGACCTTGAACGGGTACATACCCGTATCGAATTCAGGCTGACGACCATTGATAACACGGGAGGGTATCTTTCTCCCCTGACTTCAGAGTCTGTGGTGAAGAAATTGACCTTGCGTAATGAATCCAGTGGATATTCCATACTGCCTTCCAATGGTGAATATACTGTTACCGGTCAGGGAAACCCGGATATCAAGGGAGTCAGATATACAGACTATCTGCCCGGCGGGATTTCCGCATGGTTACCGGAAAGAGATTCTTTCCATGAAGGATCCAATGACGGGGCCACCATAGGCAAATACAAGGATAGGCTGCTTCCCTTTACCGGTGGTGATTCGAAGTATATATACGTGGCGCCAGCGCTCCATGACGCGGATAAGCCGCTGACACTGATCTTATCGGTCGCCACTCCGGGTGGGACCAACTTATACGAGATTCCGTTTTACAACCCGGATCTTTCCGCTACTGACAAGGGTTATTATGACATTCGCCGTAATAGCATTTACCGTATCAGTGGCGTACTACGTGGCCCCCATAACATCGGTTTCAGTATTACCGTAACTCCTTGGGAATCGGAGACAAGAACCCCTTCTTGGGAATAAAAGCAGAAAAATTGATATAACTTTAGAAATACCTTTAATTGAAGCAGAGAGATGAAGATTGATATTCTGATATCCGTTTTTGTTACGGCACTTTTAACTTTTTTTTGTGTGTCCTGTTCGGATGACTTGACTACGGAATCCCATGACACCCTGCATTTTACGGTCTCGGAAGCGGACATCCGCATGCACTTGTCAAATCGTACCGGCAAGACGGAGGGGATGGAAAAGGCAGACGTTTCCCCGACCGAAGTTTTCACGCTACAGGACAAGAACCCTTGTGAAGCATTGTTTGTACACACCTCACTGGCAAATAGTCTCAGTATGTCTTATATGAATGGAGAAAAGGTGGGAAGCCGTGCTACGCCCGTAGAAATTTCGACCTTTCATGAGGCATTCGGAGTCTTGGGTTATGCTTATGAAGGGTTATGGAATGAGTCGCATAAACCGGATTATATGTACGATATTTCGGTTACAAAAGCCTCCTCATGGACAACCGGTTATCGTTGGCCCGGTAGTGGGAAGAATGTCCGTTTCTTTGCCTATGCGCCTTATGGGGCGTCAGGGGTCAGCCTCTCGGAACAGACAGCCACCGGCACCCCGTCGATCACCTATACGGTTCCGATGAAAGTTGCCGACCAGAAAGACCTGTTGGCTGCAGTTTCCAAGGAGATGGCGGGAGATGCCAACATCACTGTCCCTTTGACTTTCTGCCATATCCTTACAGGCGTGAGATTCATCACGAGCGATTCGGTAATGGCCGGCAAGATCACAAAGATCACACTCAAGGGGATTTACGGGACGGCTTCCCACAAGATAGGCTCCGGATCATGGTACGATTACGGCGCTATCACCGATTTTTCACAGAACCTTTCCGTATCTTTGGACGGGGGAGCTGACAGAGAGATCACTTCCTCCACGGCTACTTTCATGATGCTGCCGCAGAAGCTTCCTTCCGGTGCTTCGATAGAAGTCGACTATACAGATGAACTGACCCATATTCAGCGCACCTTAACCGCTTCAATCGGTGGTTCCGAATGGCCGATAGGCAAGATCATCACTTACCGTTTTTCCACCTCAAGCATTGAGGTCATTCCGGATTTTGTCGTCATTCCTCCTGATAATTTCCCTCATACGGGTGACCGGAAAACATATACGGTAACAAGTAATCTCACGGTTTCCCGTTCGGGAGATGAGACAAGAACCGTTCCCGCCATATGGGATGCTGAATTTGTCGAGGATGACGGGAACGGAGGATATAATGTGATCCCTCGTCCTGACTGGCTTACGGATTTCACGGTAAGCGGGTCTGGAGGAACGGAAATGAGCTATGCTGCCGAAGTTGCCGCCCAAAGTGAGACTGGCAGTATAGATCCACATAACGAGACGCTGCAAACCGCGACTCCTGTCGTCGGTATATATGATCTCTCCACCAAGGGCGGTAAAACAAAAATGAATACTGCGAACTGTTATATCATTAATGCCCCAGGTACTTACTCTCTGCCACTGGTTTACGGTAATGCCGTCAAGAATGGAGCACGGAATGAGCCGGCTTATCTTTCCGGGGTTGCTAGAAATAAAATATTAAGAACTTTTGTCAATCACCTTGGCAATGGTATTACAGATCCGTATATCTATCAAAATACCGGTTGTGTCGTGGATAATGCTATGCTGGTATGGCAGGATGCGTGGGATCTTGTGACGAATATCAGACTTGACTCTGAGAGAAAAAACTTACTTTTTGATGTGCAGAAGTCCTTTATCAAACAAGGGAATGCCATTGTTGCCGTGCGGGATAATAATGGGGCGATCATGTGGAGCTGGCACATTTGGGTTACAGACTATGTGCCGGGGCTTGAACCTACTATAGAGGAGCGTTACGATCCGGCCATAACGCCACGCGACAAAGTTGTAACCAACTTCCAAAACAAGAAATACACGATGATGCCTGTCAATATCGGCTGGTGTCAGGAAGGTGAGATTGTGGCTTACAAGTCCCGTAGCGTGAAGGTACGTTTCAAACAGCATGAGACAAATGAGATTCAGGTTATTACAATTTTCCAGACGCCTTATTCAACAGACGAAGTTCACGGAAACAATCTTTATTTCCAGTTCGGACGCAAGGATCCGATGCTGGGGGGGGACTTCTCTCAAAAAGAATCAGGTGTTACGGCCAATAAAGCCTGTTACTCTAGTGGTTATGAATTTCGGATAGCTTCCGGTAGTGTTACCATAGATGTGGCTATTAGGAATCCACATTCTTTCTATACTGAAAAGAATGCTTCTACACAGGACTGGTGTTCCAATAGCTACGAGAACCTTTGGGATAATTCCACCATTGCAGGTGAAGTCATTAAAACGATCTACGACCCTTCACCCGCAGGTTATTGTCTGCCACCGGAAGACGTATTTACTGGATTAACGTATAATGGAAAAATAAACGACTTGGTAAATGATTATACCAGACTCAATACATCTTATTTGATGGGAGAATATAGTGCCGGTTTTGAATTATATTGCAATAAGATGCTGGGTAAGGGTAATCACGATAAGAAGGGCGGTACGTTCTTTCTGCCGGCATTAAACTATCGTAGCAGAGAACATGGTATGATACCATCAACCTCCCAAATGCAAGGCTTCTATTGGACAGCCTTACCGGATGGAATTAAAGGTTGTGGGTTGAATTTTGCTCACCGAAACATCAAGCCAAAGACTGCTACCGGTCGTGCCATGGGGATATCAGTACGCCCTGTCCGGGAAGAAAACTGATAGAACTGTATATCCTCCAAAAGATATTGCTTCCATTATCGGGTCATTAGTGGGGCATTTCCACAATCTCTATCCGGAAAATTCTTCATAGCGGAAAATGGCAAGGATGTACGTAAAGGGGTAAAAGTGGATTACAAATTTAGTCTGATTGCCCCGGCAAACTTGGAAGCCATGTTGAGCGGTCAAGATGATGAACGCCTTCCGGAAGTGATACGTGCTGGAAAGCAAGATAATATCTTTATTTTATGGAACGGATACGATATTCCCGATGTGTTGTGCTGAGACGAACAGCAGGAAGGACATAGTACAAGAATTGTTCCGTTCAATGCAGGGCAGGCAATGTTACCGTAAAGTATTCTGTTTCACGAAGATCTATTATTATTGAAGGTAAGCGAAGGAATTCCCGGAATGTTGTTCATCATTGCTACTAACAAGAAAGAAACTTCCAAAGCAAATATCTTCAGCTACGGTTTCCTTGTTTTTTCATAGAGCGGGGACAAAGGAAAAGAGAGTCTCTTTGAGGAAATTATATCTCAGTATTTTCAAGAATACATTAGGTTCGCATGTGATGATCCATAGCGCAAAGAACTTTGATAATATTTATAAATGCACTGTGCTGGAGTTTTTGTAGAGTAATCCGAACTAAAATTTAGAAAAAATGCAGAATGACTGAAACAGAAATGGAGAATTAAGATAATACCTAAGATGAAACGGATATAATTAGGATGAAAACAGAACAAATGCAAGCAAATAACTCGTCGGTGTCTCTCCGGTTGAAAATTATTGTCGGATATGTGTTGTTGCTCATATTCCTTACTAGCATTGTTTCTCTTGTGTGGCTGGAACACCAGAAGATGGAAACGCTGAACAGTGGCGAATTACTTATCAGGCGAAAAAGGGAAGCTGTGAACCGAACTTTTGAAAAACTGCTTGACTTCTCTTTTTCTGATGATTTCCTGCTATTACGTGACAAGGACAAATTTAATGAATACCGGATGAAACGTGAAATAGCAACCGCCGCCTTGAGCGGATTGAAACAATACTACCCGTTCGACATACAACATGCACAAATCGACACAATATCTTCGCTCTTACAGGAAAAAGAAGCACTGTTGCTCAAAGTGATGAATACCCTTTCGGATTTACAGCATTCTGACAGTCTGTTCCTACGGAGAATACCTAATGTCGCTTTACAAGCGCAGACACCGTTGCTGCCGGACAAAACTGAAAAGGCGGAGAAAAAACGGAGCGGTTTCCTTGGTTTGTTTAAAAAGAAAGAAGAAAAATCGGTCTATGCATACCAAAAGGAAAAAACGAAACAGCCGTCCGCATCCCAGCAAATAACCAGGGAACTTTATTCCCTACAAAAAGAAATGTCTATACAATATACCGACTACTGGAATAAGCTGACCACTTACTCCGACAGTTTGCAATGCCGTAACACAGAACTGAACTCACAAATAAACACACTTATTGGTGAATTTGAACAAGTAGTTATCAAGCAAGCAGAAAAAGAAATAGAAGAAATTACCGCATTAAGGGAGCAATCATTTCGTATCATTCTGTTTATAGCCGCTATCGCCATCCTGCTAATAGTGATATTTTACCTTTTTATCTATCAGGACATAAGAAAGAGGCAGGAATATCGGCTGAAACTGGAAGCGTCTGACTGCCGGAATCGTGAACTGCTGGCCGCGCGCCGTAATCTTATACTGACAGTAAGCCATGACCTCCGTGTACCGCTCGGCACTATCAGCGAATATGCAGAATTATTACAAGATGAAAAAAGTCCGGAACAGAGCAAAGGGTATGCAATGAATATCCTGCATGCCTCGCGCCATGTCATTGGGTTGGCAAATAACCTGCTGTATTATTACAGGCTGGAAGCGGAAAAGGAACAGCCGGAAAAAGAAATCTTTCATTTGGGGCAGACAATTGAAGATGCTGCCCACTCATTCTTATCGGTAGCGGAAAAGAAAGGGTTGGACTTGGTAATAAAAGTGATAGATTCTGATATACTTGTTGAGGGAGATTGCGGGCGGTTGGTGCAAATACTCAATAATCTGATCTCAAATGCAGTAAAGTTTACCAGTGCCGGATATATACAAGTAGGTGCACAATACCGGGTCGGAAAGCTATCCTTCTTCGTTAGAGATACGGGTATAGGTATTGATAAGGAAAGTCAGGAACAGATATTCACCGCTTTTGAACGATGTAAAGCGCCAAATGCGGAAGAAGGCTTCGGACTGGGATTGGCAATAACATATAAATTGGTGACATTGCTGAAGGGAACTATCCATGTCCAAAGCACGCCGGGACATGGAAGCACATTCGAGGTATGTCTGCCTTTGCGTGAGACAAATGGAAAGACTACAAAGGTTTCTTTGGCATGTGGCGTTCTTTCAGGAATGAGAGTACTGGCAATAGATGATGACCGGATGCAACTTGAAGTAATCCAAAAAATGTATGTACGTCATGGGGTGAAATGTGATTGTTGCCTGAATGTAAGTGAACTGATTGAGGCATTACGCCGCAATCGTTATGACCTGGTATTGACGGATATGAGAATGTCGGAAATGGACGGTTACGGGGTACTGACCTTGCTCCGGGGTAGCAACCTCGGACAAGCAAAGACACTTCCCGTATTGGCGGTAACCGCACAAGCGGACAAAAATCCGGAGTATTTTATAAATGCAGGTTTTGTGAACTGCCTATATAAGCCTTTCTCGCAAAGAGAATTAGTTTCGGTTACTTCATGTATAGACAGGACGAATTTTACAACTATCATGGAAGGGGAAGAAAATGCGATGGAACTGTTGGATATGTTCATAGAGGACACGGAAAAGGAACTCTCTGAAATGCAGGACGCTTTGGAAACGGCAAATTATATGCAATTGAGGCATATCATACACAAAGCTGCTCCATTATGGGGGATGATTCGTATCAATGTACCCTTGAATGAACTGGAAGAGATGGCTTCACTATCCTCTGAAAAATGGTGTAAGGAATTGGATGCCCGTATTAAAAGACTGATGGGAGCAGTGGAACAGGCCGTAAAAAAAGCGAAAGAATTAAAGTATGAACCGGATGAAAACCATATTGGTAGTAGAAGATGATCGAATATATGCACGTACTACCGCCAACTGGCTGGTAAAAAACGGGATGGATGCCCGCTACGTGCTGTCAGTAAATTCCGCAAAAGAATTTCTAAGCGGTCACGAAGTAGATCTGGTCTTGTCGGATTTCCGCCTTGGTGACTGTAATGGTGTGGAACTGCTTGAATGGATGAGGGTACATGGGTATCGTATGCCTTTTCTAATCATGACAGGATATGGAGATATACCTGGTGCTGTCGAAGCTGTAAAGAAAGGGGCCGACAATTATCTCCCCAAACCCGTACAAACAGAAAAAGTACTTGACGTCATCCGTGAACTGTTGGAACGCAGGGAGAAAAGGAGAAATCCGGAGCAGGCTTTTTATGTCTGCAAAAGTCCGCTGGCAGTAAAACTTCAGGAGATGGTACGTTTGGTAGCTCCCGCAGACAGTTTGTCCGTGTTGATACGGGGTGCATCGGGTACGGGTAAGGAATGGGTGGCATGTCAGATACACGCACTCGGCAGACGTTCGGACGCTCCTTTTGTAGCGGTGGATTGCGGGGCATTACCACGGGAACTGGCCGCATCGGAATTGTTCGGACATAAAAAAGGAACTTTTACGGGAGCAACTGAAGATAAAACTGGCATGTTTGCTGCCGCCAATCATGGGACATTGTTTCTGGATGAAATTGGTAATCTGAACATGGAAACTCAGGTATTACTATTACGTGCCTTGCAGGAGAAACGTTATAGACCTCTTGGTGGAAAGGAAGAAATACAAACGGACATACGGCTGCTTACAGCCACCAATGAGGATTTGGAACGGGCTATAAGTGAGGGGCGGTTCAGGGAAGACTTGTTCCATCGGTTGAACGAGTTTCCACTTCATGTTCCGTCATTGAAAGAGTGTCCGGAGGATATTATTCCGTTGGCCGGATTCTTTCTTTCCTATGCGAACGAGGAATTAGGAAAGAATGTGAAGGAATTTGACATGGACGTAAGGAAGGCTTTTAGGGCTTATTCATGGCCGGGCAATATCCGTGAGTTAAAAAGTGTGGTGAGGCGTGCGTGTGTATTGGCGCAGGATGAATGGATTACACTTAAAGACATCAACCTTCCGGTAGAGATAAAACCATCGGATGATTACCGGCTGGATATGGAGCGTACGGAATTGGAAGCGATAGTGAAAGCATTGGAAACTACGGGTAATGATCGGAAAGCTGCCGCCCGGCTGTTGGGTATATCCCGGAGCACGCTTTATTTGAAACTGAAAAAATACGGTTTAAACTGAATGTGTCCATAATTCTGAACACATTGTGTCTGATGGGGATAATAAATGCAGACACGTTTTGGAGATAGCAAATTTTAATATATTAGTTATCAATATATTAATATATTAGCTTTTCTGTGGCATATCACTTGTCCTTTATGGTTATGACAAGTGATGGTGAAAACCGGACAGTTTTAAACTTTAAATTTTAATGCCATGAGAACATTGACAAATACTCTTCTATTCAATATGTTCACCTCTTACATGACAGGCTCTGAACTTATGTCGGAAGATTTACCTGCCGCCTATGACGATTTCGCAAATCAGCTTGCCGAACTGTCGCAAGATGAGGATAGAATGAAGCTACTAAGACGGTTGAACTACACAAAAATAGAACTTTCTTTTATGCAACAGACTTGTAACGTCATGGAAGGAGGACGACATATACTCTACGATGTGTTTATCAGCAAGACTCTTTCATTATTGGAAACGGAGATAGAAATAACGAAAGATTATTTCCGTTATCATGCAGGTGACACCAGTATGAAAATGGAAATTCACCGGCAGGGTAATAAACGGAAATCAACACTTCGCTGGAACGGTACGGATAATGACCTGATAGAATTAGTGGCCGCATTGATGGCTGCCGGGGTTGTGGACTGCGCGGAAGGGAAGAAACTTACTGTTGTAGATGTCATCAGAGTATTCGAGGATGCTTTTAACCTGAAAATAAATGCCTTATACACCAAGCGGGGAAAGGTGTTTGATCGCTGTACGGTTTCCACTCCTTTTATTGACTCTATTCGCAAAAGCTATATCAAGATGTTGGACGAACGGCTGGCGTAAAGTTTGCACGCCAACAGCCGCCAAAAGGTGACTTGTGTGTCCGCCGTGTTGCAGATTGACGGTCAAAGCGCTTTCTTTGCATCTATAAAACTTCTGTAAACAAATCAAGATTATGGGATTACTGAAAGATTGGACGACCCGCTGGATAACCCGTTTATCGGGGCGGACAGCGGAAGGGCCAGGGAGCGTGTTCATCACGCTGGACGAAAAAAATACCCCGGTGGATGTACACACGGGTGATGCCACACCGAAAGCGTATGAGGATTATATCGGGAAGATGGTGAAGAGCTTCGACAAACGGGGCTACCTACCCGGCTGAACGATTCTAAAAGCAGATTTCGCAGATAAAGGGAAGATACCTTCCCGACGGGGAGAACTGGCGAACTGGTATTTTCATACTCTGGTTCCGACTATCCATAGACACAAGGCAGTGATGGGAAGGCGGATTCCTTTGAGGGATGCGGCCTATACGCTGAAAACGGGGTTGAAACTGTTCAGCCGCCGGGCATCATCCACAGCACTGCAAAAAGACAAGCAATATAAAGAGTTTATCCGGCATAACGAGGCGGAAGGCTGGAACAATGAAAAACTGTCGGGCGAAAAGTGGCGAGTGTATGCCGTGGCGACGGATGAGGGCGTATTGTTCTTCTCGGACAACGAAAAGGGTATGAAAGCTCGCAACAGCTATCTGCAATATCTGGCGGATGGATTTTTCAATATGACCAAAGGGGTGGAAACATTGAAACTGTATGAGATAGAGACACCTTCCCGACAAGTGGCGGAACTGGCGGACAACTGCATCGACAAACTGGCGAAAAGCGATTTGCGTAGTGCCGATATGCAACTGCGTAAATCGGAGTTCAGCTTTACTTCTGAGAAACTGGCAGGAAAAGAGATGCTGGAAGGTGCCGTCTGTACGGACAAATACGATTTAAGACCGGATTACAGTAACTTTGACCGGTTGACGAAGGACTTCAATCTGGGTATTTCGCCACGTAATTATGACGTGGCCTCTCTGCTTTATATTTCGGAAAACGGATATGCCGGTCATGTGGCGGCAGACTATTTTCATCCGTTCAGTTATGAGTATGAGTTCCGAGATTTGGCTGAAAAGTTGGGTGACAGCATCAAGGCACGGCAATCGGCGCCAATGTCGTCACATGATTTCGGCTATGCGGCCTTGCAGACGGAAGCGAAGGTAATGGCAAGGGATATTCTGCAATCGGAGTTCCATATAACGGACGGGGAATTTAAGTTGGGCGGAAGTATCAACCGGATGAAAAAAGCAGAAAGAATGCAAACAGCTTCTTATCAGCGTTCTAAAGAACAAAAGACAGGTAAATCATTCGCTACAGCCCCCATACGGGAAGTTCCTGCGCAGAAACGGGGTAACGGTCAACGGCAGGCAAAGCATGTGGCCTCCACTACTCCGGATAAAAAGGAAAAGAAACAACTAATCATATAGAATTTATGGAAGAAAAGAAAATGCAAGTGGTGGAAAGCGGCAGTCTGTATATGACGCTGGATGCTTTTTACCGTCCCGTTTATTTAAGTATGCGGGGACAGGGAGAAGAAGGATTCTCCCGATATATCAGCAACAACGTACGGTTTCATACTGCAAGCAGGGAATTTGTACCCGACCACTGAATGTTCCGTTTCGACTTCAGAGACAAAAGTCTGATTCCCCCCATACTCGGAACGGATAATGCGAATTATTTGGAACGGCTCACGCTGGTATTGGAACGGGAAAGGATTCATCCTTCGGGTGTGGTAAGACTGCGGGACGCGGCATTCTGTGAGGAAAGGGGGATCGTACAACTGTCGTCATCGGCGGAACATACGGTCTTATTGGAGAATGATGACTACAAGCGGTTGGGGCACCGTTTCGGAATGGATGGGGATGTGATAAGGAACGGACTGGCCGTTTTTCCTACATGTACGGCAGTGGAATACGGACAGAAGGTGTTGCTGTTGGGAAAAACGGACAAAGGGGACAAGGCATTGGAAGAGTTTCTAAACGATTTGACCGGATACTTTTTCGACGGGAAACGAAAGCCGGAGGAATTGAGGTTCCATGAGGTGGCACCGTTGGATGCGGAATTTCGGGCGGAAATCGGGGACTGCAAGGCTACTTCGCCGGATATACTTCGATACGGGATTTGTACGAAACGGTGCGACATGGCACCTACACTGAGAAACTTTAACCGGCTGAGAAACTTGCAACTGATGCGTGCGCCACTCTCAAAGGAGCAGGAACGGATTGTCTCGCTGCTGGTTACACGACCGGATAATGCAAGGTTCCCGGAGACGGAAGTGAAAACAAGGATACCGTTTAAAAAGAAAGGACAGGGTATAAACATTTAATTCTTTAATATATGGAAAATGAACAGAACGGAATGATAAAAGGTGGCAGCGTATATATAACTGTGGACAAATTTTTCAATCCCGTACATATCAGCATGAAAGGTACGGGTGAGGAAGGTTTTCAGGAGTTCATGCAGAAGGATGTGGAAAAGGCATTGAAAAGCGAGGAAATGCCGGCTATGGGCCTGATGTATTATAATGTGCCCGATATGGGTATCGTACCTCCCTTGCAGGAAGGAAACAATGAGGATTACCTGAAAAGGCTGGAAAAGGCGATGGACGAGCATGGGATCATTTTACAGAGATACCAACGTCTGTCAGAAGTAGTGTATTGCCTGTGAAATGAAATAGACCCGTTTTCGAAGGATGAGACTTATACCCGCTGGCTCACGCCGAAAATGTGGAAAGAAATAAAGTCATCACCCATAGCGGTGGCGGATATGTTGGATGACTTGGAACACGGGAACAAATTTTATACGGGTGTTGAAATAGACAAGGGGGTATTGCTTTTCAGCCGGGATTATAAGGGAAACCACCAATATGGAGCCTTTATGGAGGCGAATATCGAGAGGCGTTTCTTTGAGCCGGACTTTGAAGGCAAGTCGCTGACGGTATATGAGCTTCGGGGATGGCCTTCGCTGATGGCGGGGAAAATAAACCGCTGTTATGATAATTATGACAGTCTGCTACCAATGGAGAAGATTCCGGTAGATGCCTTTCTGGATAAATCGGCTTTGAAAAGTGTTACGGACAAAGAGGAGTATGACCTTTCACCCACATGGGAGAATTATGCCCGGCTGACGGATAATGAGAAGGGGCTTGGTTTAGCTCGGAGCATGGATAACTATGACCGGATGACATTGCTGTATATCATGGACAAGGGTTATCCGAGGGACGGACTGATAGACGAGTATCCGGACAATTTCAGTTTTCATGAGAAATTTGAAAGAATTGAAAACAAGCTGCTGAGTCGGGACAGATGGGATGTGTATGACGAGATGCAGGAGAAGGCGAAGAAACTGGCCGGAAAACTGTTGCGTGAGCATTTCTCAAATATACGGCAGAAAGTGGAGATTAAGGAAAAAGAAGTTTTACGGAACAGTAAAAGTATAAAGGTGTAGAGGATAACGGAAGACAAGCAGGGTTAGAAGGAGCATTATCGGCGGATGCAAGTGGTGCACCTTTCACTTCTATATTGGGCTTCTGAAAGTTTTTGTTTTGAGTAAATATGGAGAAAAGAAATTGCATGATAATACTATCTGGTATGTTTCTGGGGGACAATGTACGCCAATGGGTGACTTTGATTCCGGAGGCTTTTCCTGATATAGAAATGTGCTTTACTTTGCTTCACAAATAGTAAAATTATAAATCAGATTTGTTATGGAATTAGTTGTAATTGAAAAAAATGCGTATTTGCGGTTGAAACAGCAGGTTGAGGATTTATCTACACAGATTGAAGCCGTTAAAAAGAAATTTGGATCTGTTGAAAAGGAAAAATGAATGGATGCCCAGGAAGTCTGTCTGGTTTTGAATATCTCCAAGCGGAGTTTGCAAAGTTATAGGGAGCATGGTATTATTCCGTGTTCTTTCATCGGTGGAAAATATATGTATAAGGAAAGTGATCTGGCTAGAATACTAGCTCAAAAAGACAAATAAAATATGGATGGGGTGATCACAAAACAGTCAGAAGAGTATATCATGATGATGGAGATGCTCAAAAAATGTTCTAAGGAGATTTTTGCAATTCAGGATTTGACCGTTCCTATAGCCAATGAGGTCTATATGACTGGTGAACAGGTATGTGGCATGTTGCATATATCAAGCAGAACTCTGCAAAAGTTACGTGATGAAAAAGGGATAGCTTATACTGCTATAGGTGGTAAGTTTCTTTATCCTCTTTCAAAATTGCAATTGTTATTGGAAGAAAATTATAGAAGTTATGTTCGTTAAATAAAGTGTATAATTTGTATTTATGTTATTTTTTTGCTACTTTTGTAAAAGTAAGTAAGAGTGTAACAGGAAGAAAGTTGCAGCATATACGCGGTGAATTATTCGGTGTCATAGGAGTAGAGGCTTCTGGTAAGATGCTGATAATGAGTAGGGGAAACGAATCTTAATCGTTCCCTGTCTCTCCGCTGAAAAGCAGCAGGTTAGCTGCTTTTTTATTTTATAGGGAAGCGAATTTTCCCCCTAAGGAGAGGTGCTCGAGTGGTTGAAGAGGCACGCCTGGAAAGCGTGTATACCCCTAAAGGGTATCACGAGTTCGAATCTCGTTCTCTCCGCATGTTCATTATTTTTTTGATTACGAAAACGGCTGTCTTGATTTGTCAGGAGAGCCGTTTTTTGTGTTGTATAGAGATACTGGGAAAATAAACCTGTCTTTGGCGGGGACTTTAGGTAAATAAATGTTTATCTTCGTATTTAATAGGTAGCAAACCTAAAAAAGATATTGAAGTATGAGACGAATTTTACTGGGACTATGTTTTCTATCTTTCCTCAATAGTGCGTCCGGACAAGAAATTCCCTTGCCGGAGAGTATGCCGCAGACTCATCCGAGAGTGCTGACTACACCGGAAGGGAAGCAGGAAACGTGGAACTTGATTAAGACCGAAGAATGGGCAAAGGATGTTTTCGATAAGCTGAGAGAGCGTACGGAGAAATATACCGATCTGACGGCCACCCGGCCGGATTGGTTGTTGTCGCGTCTGGCTATGTATTGGAAATCCCATGCTACTGAGGTATATATAAAAGGTGAAACTTTCGACCATGCGGGCGGTGAGAAAGCTCCGTATCCTACCGTGCGCTATACGGGAACACGTGGAACTGCCGCTACTCACGGCCGTCCCCGACTGGCGGATATTGTGCCGTACGATGATGATAACGGGAATGTGACATTCTGTAATAATGCGCTTCCCGACCGTCCTATGGAGAGTGTGCATCCGTCTAAAACCGGACGTAACATCGAAAGTCTGAATTGTGAGATATTGGGAATAGCCCGTGATGCTGCTTTTCTCTATTGGATGACGGAGGAGGAGAAATTTGCAAAGTTGGCAGCCGGAGTGTTCGATACTTATATGACGGGTATTTATTACAGAAATGTTCCGGTTGATCTGAATCACGGTCATCAGCAGACACTGGTGGGGCTGACTTCCTTTGAAGTGATCCACGAAGATGCGTTGCATATCGCTGTCCCTCTATACGACTTCCTGTATGATTATCTGAAAGCAAACTACCCGCAGAAGATGGAAATCTACGCCGGAGCATTCAAGAAATGGGCGGACAATATCATAGCGAACGGAGTGCCGCATAATAACTGGGATTTGTTGCAGGCACGGTTTATCATGAATGTGGGGCTGGTGCTGGAAGACAACAAGGCGTATGCCGACGGGAAAGGACGGGAATATTACATAGACTATGTGATGAACCGTTCCGGCATTCGTCAATGGAGCTTGACGCGTCTTGCCGAATATGGTTTTGACTCTAAAACGGGTATCTGGGCGGAATGTCCGGGATATAGCAGTGTGGTGATTAATGATTATGCCAATTTCGTGAATCAGTTTGACAATAACCTGCAATATGATTTGGTGAAGGCGATGCCTGTATTGTCGAAAGCGGTAGCGACAACCCCTCAATATCTGTTTCCCAACCGTATGATTTGCGGTTTCGGAGATACGCATCCGGGGTATCTGAACACTAATTTCTTTGTCCGTATGATACAGAATGCACAGGCAAACGGGAAGAAGGAGCAGGAAGACTATTTCACTGCCTTGTTGAAATGCCTGAATCCCGGTGCCGGAAATGAGAAAGCGGAAAAGAAGAATGTGCGGGTGTCTGTCAATTCTTTTTTTGAAGATAAGCCACTGACGCTGAATCCGGAGGTGCAGGCGGGAAAGATAGAAGAATATGTCTCTCCTTTGTTCCATGCACCTAACGTCTCTTGGCTGGTGCAGCGAAATGGTATGGATCCGCGCAGCAGTCTGATGATTTCGCAGAATGGGAGTGAGGGCAACCACATGCACGCCAACGGCATTTCTATGGAACTTTACGGAAAAGGATATGTGCTGGGACCCGATGCGGGTATCGGTCTTTTCCTGTATAGCGGGTTGGATTATGCGGAATATTATTCTCAGTTTCCGAGTCATAATACGGTTTGCGTAGATGGAATATCGAGTTATCCGGTGATGAAAAGCAATCATTCTTTTGAGTTGCTCTCCTGTTTTCCGGCTTCGGCGGAACCGGGTGGGGAGTTTACCTCTGTCACATACAGCAACCTCTATTTCCGCGAACCGGAAAGCAGGGCGGATCAGACGCGTATGATGAGTATCGTCACCACCGCTCCGGAAACGGGGTATTATGTGGATGTGTTCCGCAGCCGGAAAGAAAAAGGAGGGGACAAAATGCATGATTATTTTTATCATAATCTCGGGCAGACGCTCACATTGACCGCTGCCGACGGAACGGATCTGAATCTGCAGCCTACGGAGGAACTGGCGTTTGCCGGTGCGCATCTTTATGCCTATTCTTATTTATATGATAAGAAAGTGGCGGCTACCGGCAAGGATGTGAAAGCGACCTTTACCATTGATATGAAAGATAAGGGAGGCGATGATATATCCATGAATCTCTGGATGAAGGGAGAGCCGGACCGTGAAGTCTTTACGGCTCTGTCGCCTATGACCGAAGGGTTGAGCCGTACACCCGGTATGCCTTATAATATAAAGGAGCAACCCACATTGACTTTTGTTGCCCGCCAGCATGGAGAGGCTTGGAACCGTCCTTTTGTCGCTGTTTATGAACCGAGTACACGGAAAGAACCGTCGGCCATTCAGGCTGTGTCCTACTTTGATGCGGAGGAGACTGCTCTGACGGATTTTGCCGGAATCTGCGTGAAAAGCAAGAATGGGCGTACAGATCATATCTTCTCGCTTTCCGACGCTACGCAGACGGCTACTTATCAAGGGATGAAAGTAAAAGCGGATTATGCGGTAATCAGTAACCGGTATGCGGGAGATAACCGTACGCTGTTTATGGGCAACGGAACGCAACTGATAGCACCGGGAGTCAGTATCCGTACTTCTGTTCCCGCCAATGTTCTGCTCGAACAGAAGCAAGGGAAATGGTATATCTTGTCTTCCGCTTCTTGCACGGTGGTGATCGGCGGCAAGAAGATGAAAGTGAAAGCTGCACCGAAGACAAAAAGATGTATATCCTGTCCATAGATTGATAATATTGTAATGTATTGGCAGACTGCTAAGGAAATATTGCAATAAAAAATAAAAAAAACGTAGGCAAACGTTGTGAATGCCATATTTTTTCTAATTTTGCGGCTTCTTGTCTGATTCGGAAGAAACGGACAAGAAGTCCTTATTTATATAGGGTGGATATTTAGTGGGAAATATTTAGTGGGAAAATAATTATGGTATATGCACTGAGAAATGGTCGCAGAGTGGTCGCTCTGTTGTCATTTCTGTTATTGTGTTGTGGGGTACATGTATACGCACAACGAGTGGCTGTGAAAACGAACACGTTGGGATGGCTGACTGCCAGCCCTAATGTCGAGGCCGAATTTGTTTTGGGTCGTCATATCTCTCTCAATATGGGAGTCGCTGCGAATCCGATCAGTACAGACAATTTTAAAACTACTTTCACACATTTTCAGCCGGAAGTACGTTATTGGTTAAACCGTCCGATGGTGAGCCATTTTCTAGGTGTCACCGCTTTTGCGAACAATCTTAATATGCTGGTTAAAGATGTGCATCACAAAGGCGATGCGCTGGCAGTCGGTTTGACGTACGGTTATGCTTGGGTGCTGAACGACCATTGGAATATTGAGGCGACGGCAGGTATCGGGGTGATGCACTACCGCCAGTTTAAGTACGACAAGGGTGCTCCGAAACCGGATGCGGCGAATGACAGTAAGACAACGCTGGCACCGGTGAAGCTGGGAGTGTCTTTTGTGTATATTATCCGGTAACGGAACGAACATTTATAGTTAGAAAAGAGAATGAAAATCAATTGTAAACGTGATAGATTAATCGGAATCCTCCTGGCAGCCATGCTGCTACTCGGTGCGGATGCGTACGCCCAACGTATGCGTGTGCAAGGACACGTCACCAACCAACAGGGAAAAAGCATTCCGAACGTGAATATTATAGATCCTGTAACGAATGAACGCATTGAAATCTCCGATGAGGACGGACGCTACAGTGTGCTGGCGGAACGGCACGGATCGTTGAAATATACCTGTGTCGGGTATGAAGACAAGACGGTCAAGGTGGGCGGAAAGCAGATTATCAACGTGGTGCTCAAAGATGCGGTCATTGAACTTGACGAGGTGACTGTGATCTCAAAAGTGAAGGATAAAGTGGTGCCCGAGCCTACGGACATTGAGATAAAAGGCAATTACTTCCATCTGAAAACCCGTGTGCCGGTGCCTAAGGAGATGTTCACTTCCAACCGCCGTCTGGTATTGCAACCTTCTATCTATGATGTGACACAGAAGAAGCGTTTGCTGTTACGTCCCGTGGTGTTCGACGGAGGTACATATAATACTACCCAGCGGCGTATGTATGATTATAATATCGAACAGGACCCGCTGCATGAATACATACAGGTGAAGACTACTTCCTCGCGGAACGGGGATATTATCGCCTATCATGATTCTATCTATATAGAGTATCTGCAACATGATTATCGTGCGGATGTGCATCTTGCGATGGAGAATTACCGTGCTATTATCTATCGGGATTCTTTTTCTATCGCACGCGGTACTGTCAATCCGTTGCGTTTCCTGGAATATAAATTCTCCGCTTTCAATCTGACGGATGAGAAATATCTCCCCAAACCTGTGATGCAATTGAGGGATACCAAAGGAGAAGTCAACTTGACTTTCGTTGTGGGAAAAGCTGATCTGGATGATAAGAATCCACAGAATCAGGTGGAACTGAATCGCTTGAATCAAGAGTTGCACGCTATCGAGATGAATCCGGAGGCTTCATTGAAAAGTTTCCATATTACGGGTGTCGCTTCGCCGGACGGTTCGTATGAATCGAATCTGCGACTGGCTAAGTTGCGTACGGACAAGGCGCTGGACCGTATCTTGTCGCAACTCGACCCGGAGACCCGCAAACTTCTGGAGGTGAAATCGGACGCGTCGGTCGCTTCGTGGAAAGAAGTGGCGGAGTTGCTGCGGAAAGATTCCAGACAGGATACGGCCGACGAGATCACGGAATTGATTAAGCGATACGGAGAAAAGAATTACCAGTTGAATCGCGCACTGAAATCGAAACCTTTTTATAAGGAGGTTGCTGCTGTGTATCTGCCTAAGTTGAGAAAAGTGCAGTACACTTACGGATATTCTATTTTCCGTTCTTTGACGGATGAGGAAATTATGCAGCTCTATACGAAAGATCCGAAGGAGCTGACACGTTTTGAATATTACCGGATGATTGCAACGGCTAAGACGCCGGATGAAAAAGAGAGGTATTGTAAAGAAGCTCTTGAATTGTACGATAACTTTACGTATGCGGCGAATGAGCTGGCTGTGTTGAATATTCAGCAAGATACGCCGGATTCCAAGATTCTTGAACCGTTCGTCAGCAAGTCAGCTCCGGTGGAATTGCTTTCCAATCAGGCGATTGCCCTGTTGCATGAAGGTAAATATACGAAGGCTGATTCTGTGTTGACACTGCTTCCGGAGGGAGTTGTTGCCGATGATTTGCAGGCGATCGTTCAGGCGATGGCAGGCTATTACGACGATGCGTTTGAGAAAGTGGCGGCTACCAGTCCTTTCAATGAAGTGATCATGTTGCTGGCGATGAAGAAGAATAAGGAAGCATGGGAGAAGGCTTCGCAACTGAATACGGGCTCTGCTCGCGAGTATTATGTGAAGGCTATCGCTGCCAACCGTATGGAAAAGGTGGGTGAAGCACTTACGTATATTGAGAAAGCTTTGGAACTGGATCCTTCCTTGCTGGAGACCGCGAGAGTGGACGGTGACATTATCGACCTGTTGCCCGAAGAGCAGAAAATAAAGAATGATAATACAACGAAAGAGTAAATGATGGATATCCTCAGAATCAAAAATAAATATGCGGCAGTGGCATTGTTCTTGATGTTGTCTGTTGCTTTGCAGGCACAGGATTATGGTGCATTGAAATATATGTTGCAGAAAAGACCTGCCAATGAGAGGTTTGAAAGTAATAAATTCAATGAACACCTCTTTTTCTCTGCCGGGCTGGGACCTTACGGTTTGCTGACGAGCGGAGGACAGGATGGCATGGGAATGACAGCCAATGCTTTTATAGGCAAATGGTTCACTCCTGTTCACGGCGCGCGTCTGGGAGCGACTTTGGGCTATTTGCCGTCGGAAGTCTATAACAGTAAGATAAAAATGGTAGGAGGCAGCTTCGACTACCTGCTGAATATATCTTCTCTTACATTCGGATACAACGAACAGCGCAGGTTCGAACTTTTGGGTATAGCGGGAGTTGAAGCCGGCTATTCCAGAGCCAATGACAATTCGGCCGGTGATAATCCGGCTGTGAAGAATGGACATGAGTTCTATTATGGTGTCCGTATGGGATTGCAGGGGAATATCCGTCTTTCACGGACACTCGATTTATTTGTCGAACCCCGAATCGGATGGTATAACGATGGATTGGGGCATACCGAAAGTTGGAGAAAATATAAGATGGGAGGATCGGTCTTGGTGGGTCTGACCTATATGCCTGCTGCGGCGATGGGCAGGAAGATTCATTTTGACAACTTCGATAACAGCTCATTCCTCAATCATATGTTTGTCTCGTTGTCCGGTGGAATCAGTACGCTGAAAATGCCGGGGATAAAGAATACACTCAAAGGATTCGGACCGCAGTTCTCTGCCGGAATCGGTAAATGGTTCAGTCCGTCGTCGGGAGTACGCTTGTCCGGAACCGTTGGCTACAGCGATACGCCTGCCGGTAGTGCGAGCAGCTATTTCAAGCATGTAGACCTGCATGCCGATTATTTGCTGAATATCAATAATATACTTTGGGGATATGACGAACAGAGGCTTTTCACTTTGATCGGTATAGCCGGTGTCAATCTGTCCGGGACAAAAGGAGTGGCGCAGACAGCCAAGTATGCACCGGGATTGGGTATCGGGCTTCAAGGAAGTTTCCGGTTGAACCGTTCCGTAGATTTGTTTGTGGAACCCCGCCTTAATGTTTATCAGAAGAGATATGCCGGTGGATGTGGTTTCGGTAGTACAGACCAGCTCGGAGAACTGAACTTCGGTGTGACGTATCACGCAATAGACCGTGCTGCCCGTCCTCAGAATGGATTCTCAAGCAATCATATTGCCGACAATCTATTCATGACGTCAGGTATCGGGGCACAGTTATTCCTGAATAAGACTAATCTGAAACATCTCGCTGCATGGGGACCGCAACTTTCCGCTTCTATCGGAAAATGGTTTACTCCGTATTCCGGTCTGCGACTGGTAGGGACGGGAGGTTTCTTCTCCAATTATTTGCTTCCGACAGATATGGAGGCGGAGAGACTCAGACATATCACCGTAACCGGAGGATTGGATTATTTATGGAATATCACTTCTACTATGAGCGGATATGATCCGGAACGTATTTTTGAACTGATCGGTTCGGTAGGATTTAACCTGGCTTATACGTCGAACTCAGAGCATAAGTTCCAGCCGGGACTCAATGCGGGGGTACAGGGAGTATGGCACATCAATGATTTCTTCGGTTTGTATCTCGAACCGCAAATCCGTCTGTATCGTGATAAGTTTATCGAAGGAAATCTGGGTTTCATGCAGAAGGATGTGATGGTGGGGATCAATGCCGGTTTCCATTATCGTTTTGTTCCTTATTCCAAAGCGGCCAATCGCAGTGTGTTTGAGAAAGATGACAAACGGTATTTCATATCGGGAGCATTGGGCGTAAGCAGTCTGCTGGTTGCCAATCGGGATTTGGTAAAGAATATGGGTGTGGAAGCTAAGGGTAGTATCGGAAAATGGTATACTCCGCTTTCTGCATGGCGTGTGAACGGAACAATCATGTATAAGGCGAAAACACCGGATAAGTTGAATCTTCATTATGCGGGGTTAGGAATGGATTATATGATGAGTCTCGCTACTTTGGCGAAGGGATATAGCCGGGATCACGTGATAGATGTTGTTCCTTTTGTCGGAGTGACAGCCGGATTGGTACGTCGTAGAGGTGAATTTAAAGCTGTTCCGGGAATTGACGCCGGTGCGCAAGTCAAACTGAAACTGGGCTCTTCCCTCGACTTCTATGTGGAACCCAAAGTGGGCATTCGCACGGACACGTATGATGGTATGGACCAGGGAAGACCCGACCGCGTTGTTTCTATGGTGGGAGGATTGATTTACAAGTTTAAAATGCCTACCTTTAAATAAAGTTAGCATTCTACTTACAAAAATACAGCTGTATATTCGATAAAAACAAATTCAAGAGTGAAAGTTTTGTCGCTCTTTACTTGATTTTGTCTGCTAACTGTTATCTTTGTTTCAAAATAATAGTGGAGTAGGATAAGGGGATTTCATTTTTCGTTCGTACTAATAATAGTACTACAAAAAAGAAAACTATGAAGATTCGAATATGCATATTGATTATTATATGGGGGATATTATATCCGGAGTACCTGAACTCGCAGGAATCCCCTTACGTATTCCGGCAAATCGGAGTTGTCGAAGGATTACCGGATAACTATGTCAAGAGTGTTTTTCCTATTCCCGACGGACGTATCGGGGTGAGAAGCACTGTGTTGCTAAGCCTGTATGACGGTGCGAACTATTCAAATTTCCCTTTCAATATTCATGGTGAATATCCGATAGTATATAACCACATCATTCCCGAACAATATATTGATACCGATAAACGTCTGTGGATGAAAGAACGTAAAAGCCTGCGCGTTTTTGATTTGACTACCGAACAGTATATCTATAATGTAGATTCGCTGTTTCTTCAGTTCGGGCTGAAAGATAGGGTGGAGGATCTGATTATTGATTCCGAGAAGCGTTATTGGTTTCTCACGCCGGGATCTTCCGTCTATACGTATGATACGGAAACGAAATCGGCAGAACTGGTTTGCAGGAATGATGAGTTTATGGAATATTATGGCGGACTGTTGGGAATAGAAAGTCACGGCAACTATAGTTGGATGGTGCATCAGAAAGGGGCTATCCGCTGCTATGACTGGGAGAAGAAACGTTTTATTCAGGAACTCGATTTCTTGAAAGGACAGCTGAAACCGGATGACCGTGTTGTCTTACGGATACTCGATAACGGTGACTTCTGGCTGATGTGGGATCGGGGGATAGGTTACTATGATGTTTATAATAAAAAATGGAACCCGATTTCAAGTATCCGGTTGGGACATTATTCATGGTTCACCTCAATGGATGTGGATAAAGGTGGAAATGCATGGGTAGGAACCGTTATTGATGGATTTTATGTTATTGATATGCATAATTTCTCCGTAACTCAAACACTGGATATACCTTTGTTATCGGGCAATAGAGTGAGAAATGCAGTTCAGAGCATTTATTGCGATCATGAGAATAATTCCGTCTGGATGGGGCTTTACAATCAGGGAATGTGCTATTACCATCCCAGCATGAACAAGATAATGCTGTGTAATAAGAAAATGATTCGCGGAGACTGGAAAGGAGAGGAGATCCGTTGTATGTTGGAGACTTCGAAAGGCGAGATTCTTATGGGAACCACTTCGGGACTGTATCGTTACGAACCGGCAACACGGAGCTTGAACAGGCTGCATGATGAATTCAATCAAAAGAATTGCCGTGTCCTCTACGAAGACAAAGAAAACCGTATCTGGGTGGGGACCTATCATGACGGATTATATTGTATAGAACACGGGAAAGTAAGATCTTATGACTATCCGGACACGGATTATCAGAATGAGTTGGATTTCAGTAATATACGTGTTATGGCCGAGGATCTTTCCGGGCGGTTGTGGGTGAGTATATACGGAGGTGTAGGCTTGTTCAATCCGGAGAATGGACAGATAAAACTATTATCTGAACAGTTTCCCGAGTTGAAGAAATATAAAGTAGCCAATGCGTTGGCTATTGACGACCTATCCCGATTGGTAGTGGGTAGCGATAATGGCTTGTATATCTATGATCCTGTAAAAAATACAATCTGGATATCCGAACAGGATGGACAAGCCAATTCAATCTTTAATCAAGGAAGTATGAAGTATAACCAGATATTGAAAGATCATGAAGGTACTTTATGGTTTGCTACCCAATACGGTTTGAATGTCCTTACCCATCATGGGCAAAGTTATACATTGGGGAAAGAAGAAGGGTTGTCACAAGCTATCCTGAATGTGGTGGAAGATAAAAATCATGATATATGGATATCGACAGTCACTTCTATCTATAAGATAAAAGTAGACCGTAAGACGGATAAATACAGTTTTCACGTTGTCAGTTATTTGTCCGAAGATGAGATCCGGCAGGATGATTTATATAGCTTTCCTTCCCTGATAACCCGTGACAATCAACTCTTCTTAGGCTTGATGAATGGATTTATTGTCTTTTCTCCTGAGAATATGGTTGATAACCAATGCCTCAATCGGCCTTTATTCACTTCATTCCGCCTGTTCAATGTTCCGGTAGTGTCGGGAGAGGAATATAATGGCCGCATATTGTTTGACAAAGCATTGAGTTATTCGGATGCAGTGCAATTGGAATATGATGAGAATTATGTAACACTTGAATTTTCGGGACTGAACTTCTCTAATCCTTCTCAGACTTCTTTTCGTTATCAGTTGGAAGGTTTTGATAAAGAATGGATTGAAACATCGTTTGAGAATGGACAGGGACGTGTTGTGTATAATAATCTTCCGTCAGGTGAATATGTTTTCCGTGTGTCCGCAGCCGGAAACGACCGGATATGGGGACCGGAGTCTGAATTCAGAATTGTGATTCATCCTCCGTTTTGGGATACATTGGCTGCCCGCATCCTCTATGCCGTTTTGGGTATTTTGTTGGTCTTCGGTCTTATTTATGTGATTAACCGCCGTAATCGGCAGAAGATGATCCGTATGCAAGAAGAGGAAGCTTTGAGGCAGAAAGAAGAGTTGGACCAGATGAAATTCCGTTTCTTTACCAATATCAGTCATGAGCTGCGTGCTCCGCTGACACTGATTATCACTCCGTTGGATATGATGATACGCCGTTTGACGGATGAGACGATGAAAAAGCAACTGAATACAATTTATAAGAATGCTCAAAACCTTTTGTCATTGGTAAATCAATTACTGGATTTTCGTAAACTTGAAATGAAGGGTGAGAGATTGCATTTGATGAATGGCGATATGGAGGAGTTTATTGTTTCTGCCTACAATAATTTTATGCCGATGGCTGTAGAGAAGCATCTTAACTTTGTAAACCAGTCGGAACACAGAGCGCTTTATATGTTTTTCGATCGGGATAAAGTACATAAAATTGTAAATAATCTCTTGTCCAATGCCTTTAAGTACACTCCGGAGGGAGGAACCGTGAACTTATTACTTGCGACGGAGGAAGTGGAAGGGAGAAACTATGTGAGAATATCGGTATCCGACACAGGAATCGGAATATCCGAGTCCGATCTTCCCTACATCTTTGACCGTTTCTATCAGGTTGGCAATGAAGGGGATGAGAAGATAGGCAGTGGTATCGGACTCCATCTGGTCAGGGAATATGTGAATATTCACGGTGGACGTATAAAGGTTGACAGTCAGATGGATCGCGGGTCGGTCTTCACCGTTTGGTTACCTATGGATTTGACGCCGGAACCGGATGAACTGCCGGATGAAATAACTGATATGGAATCGACGGGTATGAAAGAAAAGGAAACCGTTGTGCCTGCGTCAGATGAAAATATGAAGAAATTGTTGTTGGTAGAAGATAATCAGGAATTCCGTACTTTCCTGAAAGAGCAGTTGGAGGATTTTTATCGGATAGTGGAAGCGGCGGATGGTGAAGAAGGGGAAAGAAAGGCGATTGAAGAAAATCCCGATCTCATTATCAGTGATATCATGATGCCGAAAGTGGATGGGATCGAACTTTGCCGTCGTATCAAAACGAATGTGCAGACTTCTCATATTCCTGTGATATTGCTGACTGCCCGTACGGCTGACGATATCAAGATAAACAGCTACGAAGTAGGAGCCGACTCTTATATGTCGAAACCTTTCAACTTTGATATGCTTATGGTGCGCATTGAGAAGTTGATAGAACAGCAGGAAAGGAGGAAACAGGAATTCCGTAAGAATATAGAAGTAAATCCGAGTGCTATCACAATTACTTCCGTAGACGAGCAATTGATACAGAAATGCTTGGAATACATAGAGAAAAATATGGATAACCCGGAATATGGTGTAGAGGAGTTGAGTGGCGATTTGGGGATGGTACGCATGAGTCTTTACCGTAAGCTGCAATCCATAACCGGACATACCCCGACGGACTTTATCCGCAGTATCCGTTTGAAACGGGCAGCGCAATTATTGCAAGGGAGCCGATTGCCGATCATTGAAATAGCGAATCGGGTAGGATTCAGCTCTTCCAGTTATTTCTCGAAGTGTTTTAAAGAAATGTTTGGGATGTTGCCTAAGCAATATGCAGAAGAGTCTGGAAAAAAAGAATGACATTATAGTTACGTTTATTAGTTTAATTATTACATTTGTGCCAATTTATAATAAATAGCGATATGAAAGTATTAGTTTTAATTTCATTGGTAGGAGGTTTGTTGTTGTCCTCTTGCGGAGGTAGTTCAAAAAATAGTGCGAACGGTCAGGAAGTGAATCCGGCAGATACCATCTATCTGGGTGACTTACGTGAGAAGTTTGCAGGGGACAGTCTTTTCTTTAAAGTAGTGGCTCCGGACCTGATGTTGATGGATTACCAGTATTTTTGGCCGGCAACGGAATCGGATGCAATAGAGAAAGGTCTGACAAAAGAATATTATAAGCGTGTCAAGAAAGAAATCACCGAAACAAATGAGGCCATTAAAAAAAGGTGTCATGAAAGGTGCGGATGTGAAACGTATTCCGGATTTTCAGGCTGCGCAGTAAAGCAAATATCAGAGATAATCTGCATCTGTGGCGAATCATGCCACAGACTTATGCAAAGTACAGAACAGGGGAGCCGCCAAATGTAACGGCCTCCCTTTTTTTGTTACTATGAAACCTGCATTTATGCCGATGGAATGGGGATATTTTGCAAAAAAACATGCTTGTTACCATAGTTTTGTTTTCTGTTACTTTTGTGTTATTTGTTTTTTAAACTTGTTCTTACTTTTGTAACATCGTTAAACGGATAAATTTAATGCCATGAGTAAACAACAAGCTACATTTGACGACTTCTTTTCAGAATGCTACCTGAAATATCGGGAGTATATCAAAAACTATATCGCTCTTCGTATTTGCCGTCCGTATGAAGCGGAAGATTTGGCACAGGATGTTTTTGTCCGCTTGTGGGAATACAGAACGTTTGTAAAACCCGACACTGTTTGGTCTTTGCTTTTTACGATTGCCCGTAATATTGTGACTGATCAGATACGCCGTTATTATAAGCAGGAAGATTTTGTTGCTTATATATATAATAAGGTGAACGACTCTGATAGAAACACGACGGAAGATGTAATCTGTTATCGCGAATTGAAAGAAAAACATGAGGAGGTGGTGAAAAGTCTTCCTGCCAAGCGCCGCCGGATTTACGAGTTAAGCTTCAATCATGAACTATCTTGCCCTGCTATTGCAGGAAAATTGTCTTTGTCTCCTCGTACGGTAGAGTGTCAGTTATTGTTGGCGCGTAAGACTGTACGTGGTTGTTTGCGGAATGAATTTTCCCAAGTCGGTTAAATACCGTCTCGGAATAAAGCATATTAACTTTAATAATTTAAATAGTATTATGGAAATTAAATCCAAATTCTTATGTAGTAGAGGAGTTGCATTGGCTTTTGCCATGTTGCTGGGTGGTTCACCCGGTGTATTGCTCTATGCGAATGATTCTGTAGAAGAGAGTTTGATTGTAGCCCAGACAGGACGTACTATCAAAGGACTTGTCACAGATGTGAATGGCGAACCGCTGATTGGTTGTAACGTAGTGGTTGTAGGAAGTAATGCAGGAGTAATTACCGACATCGACGGTCGGTTTACATTGAACGTGCCTGCGGATGCTAAGCAAATAAAGATTAGTTATATCGGTTATGTAGACCAGATTATTACCCTTCATGACCGTTCGGATTTTAAGGTTGTACTGAAAGAAGATAATAATGCATTGGACGAAGTGGTGGTTGTTGGTTACGGTACACAAAAGAAAGCTACTTTGACGGGTGCGGTAGAACAAGTAAGTAGTAAGGTTTTGGAAAGTCGTGCCATCACCAATGTCGGTGCAGCTTTACAAGGAGCTACTCCGGGTTTGGTTGTTACCCGTTCCAGTTCACGTCCGGGTAATGAAGGATTGAATTTCCAGATTCGTGGTGCGACATCTGTAAATGGCGGGAAAGTCTTGATTATAGTGGATGGAGTTCCTACACTGAATGATGCCTCTTTCCAGAATCTGAATCCGGATGATATAGAAAGTATCAGTGTGTTGAAAGATGGTTCTGCTTCTATTTACGGTGCTAAGGCTGCCAACGGTGTGATTCTGGTAACAACGAAAAAAGGTAAGGGAAAGGTGACAGTAGACTATAATTTCAATATGCGTTTCACGACTAACGGTATCATGGCTTTCTCTCCAAGTATGGAGGAATATGCTACTATGTGGATTGAAGCGAATAAAGAACAGAAAACAAAAGACTGGTGGAACTGGACTTCTGAAGAGAATATGTTGAAAATGCAGCAGGGAATCTCCGGTATTTATCATACGAATGCTAAAGACTGGGGATATGATCTCTTCATCGGAGATGCCAATCGTTTGGAGGAGATGTTTGCGCGTCGTTTTTCTTATCAGCATAATTTAAGTTTATCAGGTTCTAATGAGAAAACAGATTATCGTATATCTTTAGCATATGCAGATAATCAGGCAAACTTGGCGACAGCGTATGATGGTCAAAAACAGTTGAATCTGCGTTTAAATTATGGAATCAGACTTACTGACTGGTTTAAATTGGAAACATCGGCTAGTATGATTAAGACTAACACTGAATCACCTTCTGCCGGTATTGATACATCTTTGTATGGAAACGAACCTCCGTTTTTCCCTGCTAAGAATCCCTATGGGCAGTGGTATGCCAATTTTGGTAAAGTTGGAGACCGTCAACCTGTAGCTGCAACCTCTGATGGCGGGCGTGACGAACGCATGAACTTGACTACTCGCGTTGATGTGAAAGCCATTGTTGATATTTGGAAAGGAATCAGTTTTGAAGGTATGGCTTCATTCCAAAATGAAGAATATCGTCGTGACCGTTATGTGATTCCTGTACAGACATATGATTGGTTTGGAAATCCTGCCGATAAGGTTGTGAGCAATACAAATCAGTCATTGATTTATCCGACAGATGTATTGAATATTAAGGATATTCATAATCCTGCTTATTTGATGCAGGCCAATAATATGCAATATCAGTATTATTCTGCCTTACTGAAATACAAACGTACTTTTGCGAAAGTGCATAATGTTGAGGCGATGGCTGGTATCAATGCTGAAAAGTGGGTACAGAAAAAGATGGTAACAGCCCGTGAGAAGATGGAAGATACAGGTGTGTATGATTTGAATCTTGCTTCCGGTGCACAAGGAAATGGAGGAGGTAAGACCCATAACGGTTCTTACTCTTACATTATGAAGTTGAATTATAATTATGCTGAAAAGTATTTGATTGAATTGATCGGACGTCGTGACGGAAATTCTAAGTTTGCAAAGGGACATAAGTTTAAAAACTTTGTTTCGGTATCCGGAGGTTGGGTCTTTACAGAAGAGAACTTTTTAAAAGCTATTACTCCTGTTGTTAATTTTGGAAAATTACGTCTCAGCTACGGTAACTCCGGAAATGATGCGGGATTGGGAGATTTTGACTATTTAGTTGCTGTAACACAAGGAAGTACTGTCTTTGGTTATTCTCCTGCAGCACAGGTAAGTACTGGTTTGGGGAATAACGGTATTATCAGTCTTGATCGTACTTGGGAACGGGTAGAGCAGAAAAATGTTGGTATTGACTTGCACTTTTTCAATAGCCGTCTGACTACTTCTTTCGACTACTTTATTAAGGATAATATCGGTATGCTGTCGGAAGTCACTTATCCCGGTGTACTGGGAGGTAAGTCTCCGAAAACAAATAGTGGACATCTGAATGTAAAAGGTTGGGAATTTACCATCGGATGGCGTGATCAGATTAAAGACTTCTCTTATTATGCTAATTTCAATATCGGAGATACTAAAAGCAAATTGGAAGAACTGACCGGAGCAGACGGATATGGAGCAGGAGTGAATAAGACTGTCAATGGTTATCCTTTGAATTCATTCTTCCTTTATCGTACAGATGGATACTTTAAGGATCAAGCGGAAGTAGACCGTTATTATGCGTTGTATGCCGAGCAGGTAGGAGCACTAAATAATGTAGGAAAGGGAACGGTTGCCGAACTTCGTCCCGGTGATACTAAACGTCTTGACTTGAACGGTGATTATAAAATTACTGATCTTGGTAATGCCGACAGCGACCTTCAGTATATTGGAGATGCCAATCCGCATTTTGTATATGGTCTTACAGTTGGCGCATCGTGGAAAGGTATTGATATCAGCGCAATGTTTCAGGGAGTTGCCAAACAATATATTATGCGTAATGACTGGATGGCTTATCCTTTCCGTACAATCTATACAAACCAGAATCCGACTTTTCTCGGACAAACTTGGACGGAAGATCATAAAGATGCCAGATATCCGCGTCTGACAAATAATACAAACCGCTCTGCCTGGAATTACCAGAATAACGACTTCATGTTGCAGAATAGTCGTTATATCCGTCTGAAGACATTGGTGGTAGGGTACACATTGCCACAGATATGGACACGTAAAGTGAAATTGGAGAAAGTCCGTCTTTATTTCTCAGGTAACGACCTTTGGGAGGCTACTAGTATTCGTGACGGTTTTGACCCGGAAATGGGTTCCGCTTCCAATACAAGCGGATATCCTTTTGCCCGTACTTGGTCATTCGGACTTAATGTTACTTTATAATCAACCTAAGATATAGACTATTGTATGAAAAAGATAACTTATATATTGGCTTGTGCTTGCATGATGGGATTAACTTCTTGTGCAGATACATTCCTTGATTTAGAACCGTTGGATTCAAGAACTGATGCGGTTTATTTTAAAAAACCGGAACATTTCCGTGAGTTTGCAAATGGATTTTACGGACAGCTGCTTGGCTGGCGTTCGAGTATAATGGAACACATGGACTTGCAGTCTGATTTAGTAAACAGCCGTAATGGAAACCAGGCTTATTTGGGATATGGTACATTGACCCTCGGTTATGATGATGCCCGTTGGGACCATTATAATAACATACGTACTTGTAACATATTGCTTCAACGTGGGGAAGCGTATAGTGGTAACCAGAGTGAAATTGATCCCTATCTTGGCGAAGCGTATTTCTTTCGTGCTTATAACTATTTTTACCTGTTGAAATATTTTGGAGGCGTACCTATTATTACAGTTCCTCTCGATACGGATTCACCGGAATTGCAAAAACCGCGTAACAGCCGTTATGAGGTAGCGGACCTGATACTTAGTGACCTTCAAAATGCTATCAGCAGATTACCAAAAGAGCAGAACATTGCTACGTCGGATAAAGGACATATAAGTGAGCAAGGGGCAAAAGCATTTAAGGCTCGCGTGTTGCTGTATGAAGCTACTTGGCGCAAATACAATAAAACATCTACCGATTATGAAGGCTCTGCAGGTCCGAAAAGTGATCAGGTAAATGAGTTTTTGGAGGAGTCAATATCTCTTTCTAAAGATGTATTGGATGATGAGGTATTTAGAATTTGGAACCATAACAACGAACTTGATAATTTGAGCAGTCGTTATCTTTTCTGTTTGGAAGATGGAAGTCAGACAGGAGGTTATGGAAAAGATAGCAATAAAGAGTTTATTATTTACTCTGTTTTTGACCGTGTTCTGAATGCAGGTGCATTCTCCTTGAATAATGAAATGAATTATATTTATCCTACCCGTAAGTTTATTGATATGTTTGTGTGCACCAACGGAATGCCGACAACTAATAATGAACAGTTTAAAGGATATCAGAATGTTACAGATGAGTATCAGAATCGTGATTATCGCCTGATGGCATATGTAGGAGGTCCGGCCGAATCTATTGGTAGCACTTCAGGGTATGGTGACCAGAAGTTCCGTAACCCTATTGTGGGTGATAAAAAAGAATCAGCCAATTATCCGGTACTGCGCTTGGCGGAAGTCTGCTTGAATTATGCGGAAGCTATAATGGAACGTTATGGTGAAATAACGGATGCCCAACTAGGGATATCGATCAATAAGTTACGTGATCGTGCCGGAGTGGCTCATCTTACCAATGCATTGGTAGAGAAGATTAAAAAACAACTTAATTCAGAAAAGGAGCTTTCTGAGATTATGTTGGACGAGATTCGTCGTGAACGTACTGTAGAACTTTATATGGAAGGTTTCCGGTATGATGATTTGAAACGTTGGGGAATCTTGGAAGAAACGTTGAATCAGTCCCGTTTGGGAAGAGTAGTCGGAGAAGCAGGATATAGCACTCCGTTTAAAGATGCATCTGGAAATCCGACTTCTAAGTACGATGCTAAATCGTATGTTTATGGTGAGGAAACAGTAATAACAGGAGATGGAAAAGAACATGCTTGTGTTGTGATTTCTCCTAAGGCTAATAGTACTGTACGTAAAGCACATTACCTCTGGCCGATACCTCAACACCAGATTAATCTGAATCCGAATTTGAAACAGAATCCGGGATATTAATTAGCCGAAATCTAATAATCTATTAATTAAAAATAGGATATATGAAACATTTATTGAGAAATATGATTGGAATATTTGCGGTAACATTGTTTGTGTTGCTGTTCTATGCTTGCGAACAAGATCCGCAGATAAAAAAATATGAATATCCGATGCCGGAAGTATCCGGAATGTCACCGAATATCGGATATGTTTCTTCACAAGTAGTTATTACCGGAACAAATTTCGGTGATCGTACGGAACCAGTGAAAGTTTTTTTCGGAAGTGTACTAGCGACGAAAGTATTGATGTGTAAGAATAATCGCATTGTAGTGGAAGTGCCGGACGGAGCTGCAAGCGGTGACGTAACAATGCAAATCTGGACGAATAATGTGGGTGTAATAGGTCAATACAAAGTGTTGCCTACACCATACGTGCACTCTGTTGTTTCTGATAATCCTTTGGGAACAGGAGTAGCGGAAGAGGATGATGTAGTAACGATTACCGGTGAAAATTTCGGAACGGATGTTAATGACATTGAAGTTAGTTTTAACGGGACATCAGCTAAGGAAATACGATTGGTGGATGAGTCTACCATCGAAGCTGTCACCCCCAGAAATTGGGTTTCCGGTAATGTGGTTATTACAATTCGCGGATATGCTATGACAGGAAATGCATTGTTTAATCCTAATGCAAAAGGTGACGTGACTTCTGTTTATCTGAAAAATTATAAACAGCCGTTTGCTAAGGCGAATGAAGAAAGTTGGAAGAATGGTGAATGGTGGACACCTGCCGATTGGATACAGAATGCGGTGTCTTTTAACGCAGATAGTAGTACGACTGTTTCCGGAATGCAATATAAGGCTGCCGAAGGATATACGCTGGCTTTCCAACACGGCTGGAATAAGAATAGATATGCTAACGGTAAGATGTACCAACAAGTTAAATTACGTCCGGGAACGTATAGATTGGAAGTGACGTATGCCTATACGAAAGTACTCGACGGAAATTTTGTGGCAGCATTTATCGTAAAAGGAACGGAAGAAAATGATATCCCGGATACTGATCAGGTCGCAACTTTGGATGGTACAAAAGGTGTGTATGCTCCGTATAAGACTTCAATAGCTGATGGTGCTTCAGGGCAACTTGTGACTGCTTCGTTCAATTTGGAGGAAGAGACTGATGTGTTGATCGGCTTCCTTACTACGATGAATAGTGGTGCTAATTCTTGTTTCAAAATAACAGAAGTAAAGTTGGTTCTTGAGTAAAAATATAAAAAGCAACAAGTATGAAGAAGATATATAATTATATACTGCCGGTTTTGTTTACGGTATTTGCTGCATCATGCGACGGAGATGATGAAGAAGTCATTTGTATGCAGAATCAGGATCCTGTCGTGACGGTGACATCCGTTTCGGATGCAGTTGGTTATGTGGGAAATGAATTTACTATTTACGGGACAAATTTTGGTATAATCGCAAATGATGTAGAGGTATTTGTCGGCAATACGAAATTGCAACTTATTTCTTGTGAAGATGAAGAACTGACCGTAAAAGTTCCGGAGGGTACCACTGCCGGACGTATTTCTGTAGTAGTTTATGGACAGCGTGTAGATACGCAATTGATGTACGACGTACTCGGAGTTCCGGGTATTAGGACGGTGATTCCTTCGTATGGTTTTGTCGGCGATGAGATTAAATTTAATGGTCACGATTTAGGAGTTCCTTCAGCTCATTATAAAGTACTGTTTAGTGGAAAAGAGGAAAGTGCTGCATTTATGGCGGAACCGGAAATGGAAAGCTTTTCTGTGAAAGTACCGGAAGGTGCGCAAAGTGGGGAGATTAAACTTAATATTACAGACAAGCCGGTCAATGTGCCCGTCGCATTTACTGTTCTTAAGCATGCTTCATTGGATGCTGTAAAAGGGGAAGCGACAGGATATGCCACTGGTATGGTTTCCGTCAGCGGAACAAATCTCCATCAGGTAGTATTGGATGAAACTGTAGTGTTGGAACCTGTGAAAGCATTCTTTACTCCTAAAGCTGGGGGGGAAGCAGTGGAGGCCGAAGTGAGAACACAAGAGAATGAACTGCTGGATATACAGATTCCTGCCACACTTGTGCCGGGAGATTATAAGATTTCTGTAACTACCCCTTTTGAGAAGATAGAAAAGACTTTAGATTTTAAGATTCTTCCGAATCCGGCGCTGACAAGTATTGAACCATTGAAAGGATACGTAGGTGCAACGGTGACCGTTGTTGCCGAAAACCTTGGAACGATTGCCCAAGAAGATATTCAGATGATGTTCGGTGAAACTCCGGCTACTGATATAACAATAGTGGATGAAAGCACCTTTACGGTTAAGGTTCCTTCATTGACAACGTTTGGTGAGATTTCTTTGTCAATGACTATTCATGGAGTTGAAATGAATATGGGAGGCTATGCGGCGTTTGAAATATTGGCGTCGCCCGTGATCACTTCCGTTGAGACTGATAATAAGTTCAGTTCAAAAGCTGTTCAAGTAGGTAATACTGTTACTATCAAAGGAACAGGCTTCCAGAATAGTACCATTTCTAGTGCTACTTTCGGAGGAAAAGATTTAAACTATACAGTAGTAAGTGATACGGAAATCACTGCTAGTGTCTCTGAGCAATGTGCTGAAGGGGAAGATGTAATAACATTCAAGTTTGATGATGTTATGGTGGATGTGGTGAGCAGCGATAAGCTGAATATGTTGAAAGCGGGAAGTGATATTTCGGAGTATGTCTTAGTGAATGGAAAACAGCCGTTTAAGTCTGTTGAAGAATTTACGGGTAAGGGGCATTATACGCCTGTTGGTTGGGAATTCAATTATGGCGCTGGTAATGATGGATTTTACCATAAGCAAGATTTGAAATTTCCTCATGAAGGGTTATTCAAAAATTCTGATTCTGATCCGGGTTTGTTAGTTATACAAACATCATATGAGGGATTATCAAATAAGCAAAATGGTAAGATGTGGCAGACAATAAAACTACCCCAAGGCAATTATGATGTAATTTTGAATGTAGCAGAAGTTTGGGTTGATAAGTCTGGAAGAAAAAAGGCCGGTTTCTTTATTTCTAAAGGGAATGGGGATTCTACACCTAATATTGCTGCTGATGGTAGTTGGACGGAAGCTGAAAATAAGCTTGGTGATATAAATCTTTTTGAACAAGGTGAACAAATGAAAGATATTCACTTTACATTAAATGATGTCAATATTAACTATGAAGACAACACCACACTGGGCTTTGCCGTACAATTTGCAAACAATGGCAGAACAGTGAAAGTTTCTTCAATCGAAATCCGTTTAAAGTAAATCTTTAGATAAAGTAATGCTGCCTTTAATGGCAGTATTACTTCCAATTAAAACTCTAAATAACGAATAATATGAGAAAAATATATTGTATAGCAGCCGCATTCGTCCTCTTCTCCTTCGTAGGATGCGGTGATGGCATTGATTTGCCGAGTTTAGGTGTAGAAACCGATTTAAATAAAATTATTTTGCCGGACAATAATATCAATCTTATTCAAGTTGAGCTGAAAGATAATTCAGTACCTATGGAAAAGGTCGGTATACATTCTGAAGAAGATTTTGCCCGTATTCGTGAGAAAAAAGACGTGGAAGAGCCTTGGATTACAGGTTATCAGATGTTGAAGGAAAGTTCTTTTTCTCAGAAAAATACAGACACATATCCGGTTGCGTATATTGTACGTGGAGCTGCGGTAACTATAGATGGGGCAACGGTAGGAGAAAACTATATCAATGCAGCACGTGGAGCGTCAATAGCTTACCAGCAGGCATTGCGTTGGAAGATAGAAAATGATGATGAATATGCCGCTAAGGCTGTTGAAAACTTGAATAAATGGGTCCAGACCTGTGTTGGAGTTACTGGTAACTCTAATGTTTCTTTGGCTGCAGGGCTTTATGGTTATGAGTTCGCTATTGCCGGTCAATTATTGCGGGAATATAGAGGTTGGGATCCCGAAGATTTTCTGGCTTTTCAACAGTGGTTATTAAAGGTTTTCTATCCGGCCAATAAGGATTTCCTAGTGCGTCATCATGATACTAACCACTTGCATTATTGGGCAAACTGGGGATTGTGCAACATTGCTTCTACAATCGCTATTGGCATTGTCACCGATAGGCGTGATATTTATAATGAAGGTATTGAACATTTCCAATCGGGAGTGACAAACGGACGTTTGCGTCGTGCAATCTATCACGATTATTCACCTGAATACAATTTTGCACAATGGCAGGAAAGTGGACGTGATCAGGGACATACATTAATGTGTGTCGGTTTGGTTGGTGTTATTTGTCAGTTAGCCTGGAGTCAGGGAGATGATTTCTTTGCGTATGATGATAATCTTTTCTTGCGGGGATGTGAGTATGCTGCATGTTGCAACTATACAGAGGAAACCGTGCCTTTCACTACTTATATATGGCAAAAACACAATCAGTGGAATGGTATTTCTCCGGAAGAACAGACAGTTGTAGGAGGTGGAAAGTGGATGAAACGTGCTATTTGGGCATTGCCGTATTATCATTACAAGAGTATCAAAAATATATCGGATGAAAAACTGAAATATACTAAAATCGCTACGGAATATGTGGGCGTAGAAGGTGGCGGTGGATATTATGATCCCAATTCCGGCGGTTACGATGTACTGGGATTCGGTACATTGATGTTTGCAAGATAAAAGCAGAATGTGTTTAATGAATTTATTTAATATGAAGATATCATTAAAGTTGATAGTTGTATTTTTATTGTTGTTAGGGTGGAATAGTATTTTACGGGCGGAGATACTCGTATACCCTGTCCCGCAAGGTATTTACTATGCCCGTCACAACGACGACTACACAGTAAAAGTACGGCAAGCAGGTGAAAAAGATTGGGTAGACCTTTTCGAATATAACGTAAAGGTGGATATGGATACAAAATCGGATGCAACTATGGTGCAGTTTGATTTTTCCGGTAAAGTGGAAGTATTAATACGGAAGAACAATGGAGAGATCCGTTCGGCAATAGTACGTCCACTATCTAAAGGCATTCAGCCGAAGATAGACGGAAACTTTCTGCTGTTCACATTGGATAAGCCGCAAAAACTATCTGTAGAATTCAACGGTGACCGCTTGAATAATCTGCACGTATTTGCCAATCCGATAATTAAGGATATACCTGATAAGAATGATCCGAACGTGATGTATTTTGAGTCCGGTATCCATGAACCTACCGATGCGGCAGGCAAGTGTTTCCGTATTCCTTCCAACACTACGGTCTATTTGGAAGGTGGGGCAGTGCTGAAAGGTTGTCTTAATTGTGACAGCGTGGAAAATATGAAGATTCTGGGGCATGGTATGTTGCTCGAACCGCAACAGGGTATATCGGTGGCATATTCCAAAAATGTATTGATTGATGGAATTACTGTTGTCAATTCACGTCACTATACCGTTTCCGGCGGACAAAGTCAAGGAATAACCATCAAAAACCTGAAATCATTCAGCTATCAAGGGTGGAGTGACGGACTGGATTTCATGTCTTGCTCCGATATTGTCATTGATGATGTGTTTCTGCGTAATTCCGATGATTGTCTTGCTTTCTATACTCACCGTTGGAATTATTATGGAGATTGCCGGAAAGTACGTGTTCAGAATTCTACTCTTTGGGCTGATATTGCGCACCCCATTAATATCGGTACGCATGGCAATACAAAGACGGGAGATGAAGTGCTCGAAGATATGTTATTCAAAAATATCGATATCTTGGAGCATGATGAAGACGACCGCAATTATCAAGGATGTATGACCATCAACGTTGGAGACCATAACTTGGCACGCAACATAACGTTCGAGGATATTCGCGTCGAAAATATTCAGGAAGGGCAACTGTTCCATCTTCGTGTGATGTATAACCAAAAGTATAATACCGGTCCGGGAAGAGGCGTGAAGGATATTGTGTTCCGTAATATCTCTTGTACAGGCAAGTATATCAATCCTTCCTTGATAGAAGGTTATGATAAGAACCGCAAAGTAGAGAATATTCTGTTCGAGAATATCGTATTGAACGGTAAACGGGTGACTACATTGGAAGAGTTGAACGTGGATAAGAAAGATTTTGTAGGAAAAGTGAGAATAAAGTAACTTTTCAACTAAAAGTTTTATTCAATTTTGCTGTCATACCCTCATAGTCTCTTGAATCCCCTTATTCATCGGTGCTTGAGCTATGAGGGTAAGTATGATGGTAGCATGAGGGTAACTTTGCTCTCATACCCCGTTGGATAGTATGTCGGCCTGTAGTATTGTAATGATGGCTCCTTATATTCTTCTTGCAAGCTGTCTTGTTTCTCAAGAGCTTACAGGTGTGAATAGACAGGCTCACAGCAGTGGGCTTTTAGGCTTACATTTGTGGATAGAAGAGCTCACTGCTGTGAGCTTCTCTGTTTGATTAAAGGTTAATATATGAAGTATGGGGCAGTAAACAGTTACTCTCATGCTGCCATCATATTAACTCCCATAGCTGAAATGCTCTTATTCTTGCACTATTCTTATACTGATACGAAATGAAAAGATACATTTACCTTCTAGTCCTTACATTGATAAACAATTTACCAAGTGTAGCTGATTCTCCTTTTCAATTGAAAAAACTGCAAGTGGAATATGCTGTGACACCGCTGGAAATTGATGTAGAGAACCCCCGTTTCAGTTGGCAAATGGAGGGAGGTGCTGATGAAAGAGGTTTGTTGCAGACAGCTCGTCAAATCGTTGTAATCGATGAGGCTGGCGTGCAAGTATGGGATTCAAAGAAAATCACTGATGATCAATCTTTGAATATTGAATATGCCGGACTTCCGTTAAAAGCTGCTACCCGCTATCGGTGGACGGTTCATGTATGGGATACGAAACATAGAAAAGTGTCCGCTTCTTCCTGGTTTGAAACCGGGCTGATGAGTAGTGATCGTGCCTATGAGGGATGGGGCGGTGCGAAGTGGATTGGAGCAGGGGATGAGGATAGGACATTCTACTCCCATTATCTTCCGGTTTTTAAGTTGAACTTCTCCTTGCGGTTGGACGAAACGACAAGGACCACCTGTTCGGGATTTATTTATGGAGCGAATGATGAGCGCTTGATGGAACGATATAAGAACCTCTATCAGCTGGAAAACAAAAAAGACGAATCATATATAAAGGTTGAATTGAATATCACTCCGTTGCTTTCGGGGCAAGATGCGGTGTTGAATATATATCGTGTAGGTTACCATCCGGATGATAAGAAAGACATTCCTTATAAAAGTTTCGCTATTCCGCAGGAGATGGTCAATGAACATAATAAATACGATTGGCACACGGTGACCCTTCGCTCGAATTTAGGTTTTACACAGTTTTATGTGGACAATACCGACAAGCAGATCGGCTCTGTCAATCTGAATCCTTTAGGGCAGGGCGGTGACTTTATCGCTTTTCCGGTGGTTGGAGATGTGGGGTATTTTGTTCCTGCCGGTCAGGTAGCTTCTTTCTCAAAAGTAGAAATTGCAAACTTTCGAAGTCCGGCGAATGTAATTACTACGTTGCAAGATTCAGTATGCCGTATAGTTGGTAGGATATCGGACACTTTCACTACTTTTGCTCCTGAATCCCATTCGGCTCCCATGCTCAGAACGGTCTTTGCTTCTTCGGAGGCGAAGATAAAGAAGGCGCGGTTATATGTTACTTCACGCGGTATCTATGAAGTATATCTGAATGGCAGACGGATAGGGAATGATTATTTCAATCCCGGAATCACCCAATATAACAAAACGCACTTATATCAGACATTTGACGTAACAGAATATATCCATTCCGGTCAAAATGCACTCGGTGCTTTACTGTCCGAAGGATGGTGGAGCGGAGGAGCAACCTTTACAGGAGATAATTGGAACTTTTTCGGAGACCGCCAGTCATTACTGGCAAAACTGGTAATCACTTATGCAGATGGACAGGAGAAGGTTGTAATAACCGAACCCTCTACCTGGCAATATTATAATAGAGGTCCTATCTGTTATGGTAGCTTCTTTCAGGGAGAAGTATACGACGCTTTGCGTGATGCGAGGGTGGAAGGATGGAGTACGGCTTCCTATAATGCCGTAGACTGGAAACCTGCCTGTGAAGTGGCTTTGGAAGGCAACATCAGTATGGAAGGAAACCCGGATAAACCTCGGGTAAATGATTATTCCGACTTTGAACTGATAGGGCAGTTCGGCCAGACAGTAAAAGCAAAAAAGGAGCTGACCGCCCTCTCGGTGGAGGAAGTACGTCCCGGTGTATTTGTTTATGATATGGGACAGAATATGGTCGGCGTACCTAAGATAAAACTGTCCGGTATGAAACCCGGAACAAGAATATGTCTGCGTTTTGCTGAAGTGAAATATCCGGATTTGCCCGAATATAAAGGTAACACCGGAATGATTATGTTAGAGAATATCCGTGCTGCCATGGCACAGGACATCTATATTGCTAAAGGAGGTGAAGAAACGATTTTTCCCCGTTTCACCTATCATGGTTATCGCTTTGTGGAAATAACCGGTATTGATGAACCCCTTCCCGCAGCATCGGTGAAAGGAGTAGTGCTTAGCTCCATTCACGAGCTGGTTTCCCGTTATGAAACATCGGACGAGAAAATAAATAAGTTGTGGGAGAATATTACTTGGTCTTCCTTTGCCAATTTTATGTCTATCCCCACCGACTGCCCTCAACGGAACGAACGTTTGGGATGGGCAGGAGATATTTCCGTATTCTCCCGTACGGCTACGTACCTGGCGGACGTACCTCAATTTTTGAGAAGATACCTTCGTTCTATGCGTGATGTACAGCGGGAAGATGGTCGCTTTCCGGACATTGCTCCTTTGGGGGGAGGATTCGGTGGTTTGCTGTGGGGAAGTGCCGGAATCACAGTTCCTTGGGAGTGTTACCTGCAATACGGAGACAAAGTTCTCTTGGCTGAACACTATGACGCCATGAAACGATATATCTCCTATATCCTCGACAAGACCATCGACCCGAAAACAAATCTGCTTGTACAGAGCAGGGCATGGGGTGATTTGTGTGATTGGCTCGGTCTTGAAGATAACAGGAATGATAAATCTCTCTTATGGGAAGCCTATTTTATTTATGACCTCGAATTAATGAGCAAGATAGCCACCATCTTGGGTAAGACTACAGATGCGGAAGAATACCGGAAGTTGCATAGTGACAGAAAGGCTTTCTTCAATAGCACTTACCTGCAACCGGAAACCTGCAAGACCATTCACTCCGCTTTCGTACCGAAGAAGCAGGGAACGCTGGTGGATACACAAACTTCTTATGTCCTCCCGTTGGTATTCGGCATCATTGATGAAGAGAATAAACCGAAATTTGTCAAGAATCTGATGGAAACAATCGTCAGAGAAAATAGGACAGAGCAAGGCAGATGGTGTCCTCCTTATTCGTTGATGACCGGTTTTATCGGGACGGCATGGATTAGTAAAGCATTGTCCGATAATGGTTGCAGTGAGGCGGCATACAAGTTGTTACAGCAGACGAACTATCCGTCGTGGCTGTATTCGGTGGAGCAAGGAGCCACTACCATTTGGGAACGGTTGAATTCCTATACCCATGAAGATGGATTCGGTGGAAATAACCGTATGAATTCTTTCAATCATTATTCTTTTGGCGCAGTCGGCGCATGGATGTACAGTTACTCTTTAGGTATAGAACGGGATGAAGACTTCCCCGGATTTAAACACTTTGTGCTGAAACCGGAAGTGGATATTACCGGGAATATGACTTATGCCAAAGGTTATTATGATTCTATGTATGGACGTATCGAAAGTAGTTGGAGAGTAGAAGAAGATACAGTTATTTATCAGTGTACAGTTCCGGCAAATACAACTGCAACGTTGCATCTTCCTGCAACTTCAGTGAAGAATATTGTTGAGGGGAATAGAACTTTAAAGAAAAGCAAAGGGATAGAGTATGTCGGAATAGAAGATGGTAAGGTGGTATTGCGGCTTTTGTCCGGCAGATATTTCTTTGGAATCAAATAAAGACAGAAGAAAGCCCTATATCCTGAAAGTTTTTGTATTTTTGTGGATGCATACTTGCAATCATATGAAACCAAGATGACGTTATGAATACAAATATTACTTCAGCACCCTTATCCCGTAAGCTTCCGGTAGGCATACAGAGCTTTGAGAAACTTCGTAATGAAGGTTTTCTATATGTAGACAAGACAGCCTTTGTCTACCAATTGGCAAAAGCGGGTATTCCCTGCTTCTTGAGTCGTCCGCGACGTTTTGGAAAAAGTCTGCTACTCTCCACCTTCGAAGCTTATTTCCTAGGAAAAAAGGAATTGTTTCGGGGGCTTGCTATTGAGCAATTAGAGCAGGACTGGTTTGAATATCCGGTGTTGCATCTAAGTTTGAATGCAGAAAAATATGATAGTCGGGAACGGTTGGCAAATATGCTGGAGAGTCAATTATCGCTGTGGGAAGAGCGTTATGGAATTACAGATATAAACATTAGTTATTCTATCCGCTTCATGACAGTAATTCGCCGAGCATATGAGCAGACTGGTCGCCGTGTAGTGGTGCTGATTGACGAATATGATAAACCATTGCTTCGAAGTTTTGGCGATGAGGAACTGCAAAAAGAATTTCGCGAGACACTGACTGCATTCTATACAGTCTTGAAGGATGCCGATCCTTGGTTGCAATTTGTCTTTATCACCGGTGTGACGAAATTTGCGCAAATGGGAATTTTCAGCACGCTGAACCAATTGAATGATATCAGCCTTGTTCCTGCCTATTCCGCTCTTTGCGGCATGACCTATACGGAGATACAGGAAAATTTTGAACCTGAACTGAATGCGTTGGCAGAAGCCTGTGAAATGACGAAAGAAGAAACGATGCAACAGATGACCCGTTTGTATGATGGGTATCGCTTCTCTTATCGTTCGCCCGAGCGTATGTATAATCCTTTCAGTGTACTCAATGCGCTGAATAATCAGTTATTCCAAAGTTATTGGTTTGCGAGCGGTACACCGACTTTCCTCGTCGAGATGTTGAAAAAGACTGATTTCGATTTGCGTAAGATGGATGGAATTGAGGTTGTGGAAGCTTCGTTGAGTGATGACCGTGCGAATATAAACAATCCTATCCCGATGATATATCAGAGTGGTTATCTGACGATTAAGGATTATGATAAAGAATTTCATATTTATAAGTTGGGCTTTCCTAATGAAGAAGTGAAATATGGTTTTCTGAATTTTGCGGCATCCTTTTATACTTGTATGTCCGAAAATGATACTCCTTTTTATATAGGTCATTTTGTTCGTGAGCTTCGTAATGGCGATGCGGAAGCCTTCCTTACCCGACTGCGTGCCTTTTTTGCCGATTTTCCTTATGAACTGAATACGAAGACGGAACGTCATTACCAAGTTGTTTTCTATCTTGTATTCAAATTGATGGGGCAATTCATACAGTCCGAAGTGCAAAGTGCTATCGGACGTGCGGATGCAGTAGTAAAGACACGCGATTGTATCTATGTCTTTGAGTTCAAGTTGGACGGCACGGTGGAAGAAGCTTTGCGGCAGATTGACGAAAAAGGCTATCTCATTCCATATATTGCGGATGGGCGTCGGTTGGTGAAAGTCGGTGTCTCTTTTGATGCGGCAAATAGGAATTTGGGAGAATGGTTGATAGTCTGAGTTTCTGTGCCTGATATTTGTTTCTTCTACACTCTGGCTTTTTCTGCTTTGTACCTTAGGAAGCCTAAGAAAGTGGAGAAGAAAGGATTGATATATGAAATATTTCGTATATTTGTAGGCGTTGCAAAATTTCTGTAGGGCATTGGGGTAAATTTGCATCCTTGTTCGTATTATATAAGCGGAACAAAAGGGAATTTATAGTTATGAATACACGAATATACCTGTTTGCAATTATAATGGGTCTTTTTATTGTGAACAGGATACATTCACAAGAGACATCTTATGTCTTTCGTCATATCGGAGCAACGGAAGGGTTGCCGGATAATTATGTCGGCAGTGTATTTGCATTGCCGGACGGTCGTATGGGGATTCGTACTGTATTGCTGACTATGTATGATGGGGTAAATTATTCCAATTTCCCGTTTGACCTCCAAAAAGGTTATCCTATTTCTTACAATCATATCATTTTTGAAGAATACGTGGATGCCGGTAAACGTTTGTGGATGAAAGAACGTGCAAGTCTGCGGGTGTTTGATTTGACCACCGAACAATATATATATGATGTAGACTCCCTGTTGCATCAACTAGGCTGGAAAGATAAACTTGCGAATCTGTTTATAGATTCAGAGAAACGATATTGGTTCTTGTCCGGTAATTCTGATGTCTATACATCTGAAAATTCGACAGGAACAATAGAAAAGTTTTGTGAAAAAGATGGTGCCATAAAAAATGATGGAAAATTATTGGGAGTGGAGAGCCACGAAAACCATAGTTGGATGGTGTTCCAGAGCGGAATAATCCGGTGTTATGATTTTGAGAAGAAGCGTTTTGTTGAGCAAGTAGATTTTTTAAAAAAACGGCTGAACGCCGATGATCGTATTATTTTAAAGATTCTTGATAACGGAGATTTTTGGATCATGTGGGATCGGGGAGTAGGATATTATGATGTTTATAAGAAAAAATGGAACCCGATTTCCGGCATTCATCTTAAACAGAATTCATGGTTGACCTCTATGGATGTAGACAAAGGAGGGAATGCGTGGGTCGGTACGGTATTGGACGGGCTTTGTGTGATTGATATACATAATTTTTCTGTAGCCCAACTTCAACATCTTCCTCTGCTGTCGGGCAAAACGATAGAAAATGGTATTCAAAGTATTTATTGTGACCGTGAAGATGGGGCTGTTTGGATAGGTTTGTACAATCAAGGTCTCTGTTATTATCATCCCAGTTTGAATAGAATGATTGTATGCAATAAGAAAGTTGTTAATGGTGACTGGAATGGAGAGGAAATACGTTGTATGTTGGAAACTTCAGCGGGTGATATACTGATGGGAACTACACAGGCACTTTATCGATATGAGCCGGATACACATACCATGAACCGGGCATATAGCGATTTCGATCGGAAAAATTGTCGTATGCTATATGAAGACAGCAAGAACCGGATTTGGGTAGGTACTTATCATAATGGATTATATTGCATTGAAAATGGTAAGGTGAGGGCCTATGATTATCCAAATACCGATTATCAGAACGAACTGGATTTTAGCAATATACGTGCAATGATAGAAGACGAGTCGGGAAGACTGTGGGTAAGTATTTATGGTGGAGTGGGATTGCTGAATCCGGAAGATGGAAAAATAACTCTCTTGACCGAACAGTTTCCTGATTTGAAAAGGTACAAAGTAGCGAATACATTGGCAATAGATAATCAATGCCGGTTACTGGTAGGAAGTGATAACGGATTGTATATATATGACCCGCATGAACATAAAATATGTACATTGGAACAAGAGGGGAAAGCCGGAGCTGACTTTAATTATGGTAGTATAAAATACAACCAGATATTGAAAGATTACGAAGGAGCTTTATGGTTCGCCACCCAATATGGACTGTATGTACTGGCACCGAATGGGAAAAGCTATGCTTTGGGGAAGGAAGAAGGACTTTCTAAAGCGATCTTGAATGTGCAGGAAGATAAGAATCACGATATTTGGATTTCTACCGTAACTTCTATTTATAAAATCAGAGTAGAACGAAATGCCGATGAATACCGTTTCCACATAATAAGTTGTCTGGCTGAGACGAAGATCCTTCAGGATGATTTATTCAGTTTTCCCGCATTGACAACACAAAACGATCTATATATAGGCCTTCTCAATGGATTTGTGAAATTCTCTCCCGACCGTATGATGGATACACAGCAACTTTCTCGTCCCTTGTTTACCTCTTTCAAGTTATTTAATGTTCCTGTTCTTTCCGGAGAAGAATATAACGGTCGTATGTTATTTGATAAAGCTCTTAGTTGTTCGGACGGAGTCTCTTTAAAGTATAATGAGAATTATATTACGTTAGAGTTCTCCGGATTAAACTATCTCAACCCTTCGCAGATTTCTTTCCGATATCAATTAGAAGGCTTCGATAAAGAATGGACGGAAACAATTTTTGAAAATGGACTGGGACGTATTACTTATAATAATCTTCCGCCGGGTGAGTATCTGTTTCGAGTGTCCGTGGCCGGTAATGACCGTATGTGGGGGCCGGAATCTAATTTTGCGATTGTAGTGTATCCGCCGTTTTGGGATACATTGGTTGCACGTATATTGTATGCAGTTCTGGCTGTTCTTTTGGTATTCGTACTGATTTATGTTGTCAATAAACGTAATCATCAAAAGATGATTCGTATGCAACAGGAGGAGGCTCAGAGGCAAAAAGAAGAGTTGGAACAAATGAAATTCCGTTTCTTCACGAATATCAGTCATGAGTTGCGTACTCCGTTGACGTTGATTATCACTCCTTTGGATATGATCATACGCAGGTTGACGGATGAAGTGTTGGCGAAGCAGTTAAGTTCCGTGTACAAGAACGCGCAGAATCTGTTGACATTGGTAAATCAGCTTCTGGACTTCCGTAAATTGGAGATAAAAGGAGAAAAACTGAATTTGCAGAACGGAGACTGGGTTGAGTTTGTCCGCCAGGTATATGTTTCTTTTCAGGAGATAGCTACGGAAAAAGGAATTTCTTTCCAATTGGATACAAATGGTATTGATGAACTGTATATGTATTTTGATCGTGACAAGATACATAAAGTATTGAATAACTTATTGTCCAATGCCTTTAAATTTACCTCAGAAGGAGGAAACATCGCATTAGAGATAGAAAAGTATCGGGGAGAAGGGCATTCATTTATTCAGCTGAAAGTGGCTGATACTGGTACTGGTATAGCGGAGGAAGATCTTCCGCACGTATTCGAGCGTTTCTACCAGGCTAGGAAGAACATCAATCATAACTTTCCCGGCAGTGGGATCGGACTTCATCTGATAAAGGAATATATCGAACTGCACAACGGATGTGTGTCGGTAGAAAGTACTTGGGGAGTCGGTTCTACATTCTGTGTGGCTATTCCTATGGATTTGCAGCCGGAAAATCCGTCGGTGCGGCAAACCGTAACGGAAGTGGTGGAGGTGGCAAGTGAAGAGTCGGTGTTTTCGGACTCAAGACCCTTATTGCTGGTGGTAGAAGATAATAAGGAATTTCGGGAGTTTCTACGTGAACAATTAAGTGAATGGTACCAGATTATTGATGCTCCCGATGGTGAAGAAGGGGAAAAACTGGCTGTCAGGCAAAATCCGGATCTCATCATAAGTGACATCATGATGCCGAATGTGGATGGTATAGAATTATGCCAACGAATTAAAACAAACTTGCAGACTTCGCATATACCGGTAATTTTGCTTACTGCGCGTGCTTCAGATGAGAGTAAGGCTATGGGGTATGAGGCCGGTGCAGATTCGTATATATCCAAACCATTTAGTATTGATGTATTGTTGACTCGTGTGCGTAAATTGATCGAACTGCAAAAGAGACGCCAGGAAACATTTCATAAAGAAATTGTAGTAAGTCCGAGTAGTATCACAATTACCTCTCTTGATGAACAGCTTGTACAAAAAGCATTGGAATGTGTTGAACGTAATATGGACAATACAGAATATTCGGTAGAGGAATTGAGTGCTGATCTTGCTATGAACCGTGCTACATTATACCGCAAACTGCAAGGAATAACAGGGCAGACACCTAAAGACTTTATCCGTAGCATCCGGTTGAAACGGGCTGCTCAACTATTGCGGGATACGGATTTGTCTATATCCGAAATAGCAGATCATGTGGGATTTTCTACTCCACGTTATTTTACCAAATTGTTTAAAGAAACATTTGGTATGCTGCCATCGCAGTACGGAGGAAAATCACGGGATGAGAAAATAGGCGAATAAGTTCACGAACCTCTGTTATTTATAGTCAACAGACAAAAAATGCCCCTGTAACAGGCTGAAAAAGTGATTTTGCAACAAGTGTAACACTTGTTTGCGACAAAAGACACACGTCAGAACATTGTATTTCCCATAAATTTGCATTGTTGTTAAATGAAACATGTAATGCTATGGAACGGAATACCACCACATCTGCTTTAACCCATTTCCCTGAATTCTATCAGAAAAACCGGAATCTTGTTCTGGCTTTTATTATCTCTCGTATTCCACACAAATATGAGGCTGAAGATTTAGTGCAGGATGTTTTTATTCGTTTGTGGGAGAATTGGGCATTTGTGAATAAGTCTACCGTTTGGTCTTTGCTTTTTACCATTGCACGTAATATTGTCATAGATAAAATACGTCGTCATTACATACAGGAGGATTTTGTTTCTTATATATATAATAATGTGAAAGAGACAAAGGATAATCCGGTAGAAGAAAGAATGTATTATATGGATTTAAAGCAGAGGCATGATAAGATAATATCTAGACTTCCTGCAAAACGCCGCCGTATTTACGAACTAAGTTTTAATGACGGATTACCTTGTCCGACAATAGCCAAGGTGATGTCTTTATCTTCCCGGACAGTGGAAGGGCAGTTATTGGTAGCCCGGAAAACTGTACGAACGTATTTGCAGGATGAATGGTCGAAAGTTGGCTGAATATCAAACAAGAATATATTAACTTTAATAAATTTAATAGTATTATGGAAATTAAACCGAAATTCTTATCACGTAAGGGAGTCATCATGACTATGGCCTTATTGATAGGCAGTTCTTCCGGTACATTGCTTCAGGCAAATACGTACACAGAAGAAAGCTTGATTGTCTCTCAAACGGGAAAGACAATTAAAGGAGTAGTAACAGACCAAAACGGGGAACCGCTGATAGGTTGTAATATTGTTGTGGTAAGTTTGCAGAAAGGAGTGATTACGGATATTGATGGACGTTTTAGTCTGGATGTGCCGGATAATGCAAAGCAGTTGAAAGTAAGTTATATCGGATATCAGGACCAAATCGTGAACATTAATGGACGTTCTGAACTTAAGATTATACTGAAAGAAGATAATAACGCATTGGAAGAAGTAGTGGTAGTAGGATATGGCAGACAAAAGAAAGCTACTTTGACCGGTGCTGTAGAACAAGTGAGCAGCAAGGCACTTGAAAGCCGTGCCATAACCAATGTTGGACTGGCACTTCAAGGGCAGACTCCGGGATTGGTGGTTACCCGTACTTCACCTCGTCCGGGCAACGAAGAATTGAATTTTAAGATTCGTGGAGCAACGTCAGTTAATGGGGGAAGTCCGTTGATTATAGTGGACGGTGTACCTACAGTAAATACAGAATCATTTCAGAACTTGAATTCTGACGATATTGAAAGTATCAGTGTGTTGAAAGATGGAGCGGCATCTATCTATGGAGCCAAGGCGGCGAATGGAGTTATACTGGTTACCACTAAACGCGGAAAGGGAGGTAAAGTCAGCGTAGATTATAGTTTTAATATGCGTTTTACTTCTCCGGGTATTACCGCTTTTTCTCCGGATATGGGGCAATATGCAACCATGTGGTTGGAAGCTAATAAAGAAGAGCAAAATCCGAACTGGTGGGCCTGGGTATCTGAAGAAAATATGTTGCGGATGCAGCAAAATGCACCAGGAATCTATCCTACTCAATATTATGGAGATATATTTTTGGCAAACTCTAGTCGTACGGACGAATTGTTTGCCAATCGCAACTCTTACCAGCATAACTTAAGTGTGTCCGGTTCTACAGAGAAATCCAACTATCGTATCTCATTGGCTTATGCGGATAATCAAGCGAACCTGACCACTGCTTATGACGGGCAAAAACAGCTGAATTTCCGTTTGAACTATGGATTGCAGATGACTGACTGGCTGCGTTTTGAATCTATTGCCAGCGTGATTAGAACCAGTACGGAATCTCCTTCCACTGGTTTGGATAACTCACTGTATGGCTATGATGTACCTTTTTTTCCGTCAAAGAATCCATTAGGACAGTGGTATGCTAATTTCGGTACGGTAGGTAACCGTAACTCTGTGGCAGCTACTTCTAAAGGTGGGCGTGATGAAAAAGTGAAGCTGACTACGCGTATCGATATGAAAGTGATAGCGGATATTTGGAAAGGTATTAGCTTTGAGGGAACCGCTTCTTTTCAGAATGAAGAATATCGTCGGGAGCGATATGTAGTTCCTGTCCAGACATATGATTGGTTTGGTAATCCGGCTGCCGAATTGGTACAGTGGACCAATCAATCCCTTATTTATCCGGACAATCCATCCAATGTCAAGATTGAAAACAATCCGGGTTATCTGGCACAGAATAACAATCATTTGTATCAATTCTATTCAGCTTTACTGAAATACAACCGTACATTTGCCGAATACCATAATGTGTCTGCGGTGGCAGGTATTAATGCGGAGACGTTGGCTTGGAGAAAAACAGCCACTGCCCGTGAAAAATTTGAAGATAATGGGGTCTATGACTTGGGATTGGCTGATGCTAGTAGTAAAATAGGAAATTCGGGTGGCAAAGGTAGCAGTGGAACTTACTCTTATATAGCTCGTGTTAACTATAACTATGCTGAAAAATATCTATTGGAATTGTTGGGACGTCGCGATGGAGACTCAAAGTTTGCCGACGGTTACCGTTTTAATAATTTCGGTTCGTTCTCTCTCGGATGGGTGTTCACTCAAGAGAATTTTCTGAAATTTATTACACCGGTGCTTGATTTCGGTAAGGTTCGTTTCAGCTATGGAGAGGCAGGTAACACTGCCGGACTGGGTGATTTCTTATATGCCTCTTCTATTAGTCAGGGAGTGACTTATCTGGGTAGCCCTCTAACTGGGCAAATCTCTACTACTCTCAAAAACTCGGGGCTTATCAACCGGACACTTACTTGGGAGCGTGTAAAGCAAAAAAATATCGGTGTGGATTTAGGTTTTCTGAATAACCGGCTGACAGTCAACTTCGACTACTTTTGGAAAGATAATATAGGAATGTTGTCAGAAGTTACTTATCCATCTGTATTGGGAGCTAGCGCACCAAAAAGTAATACCGGACATCTGAATGTGAAAGGATGGGAATTGTCTGTAGGTTGGCGTGACCAGATTCGTGATTTCTCTTATTTTGCCAGTTTCAATATCGGCGATACAAAGACGATGTTGAAGAAGATGGAAGGAGCTGACGCATATGTAGCAGGGAAAAATGAAAAGGTAGTCGGTTATCCGCTGAACTCGTTCTTTTTATATCGCACAGACGGTTACTTTGCTGACGAAGCAGAGGTTAATCGTTATTATGAACTGTATAAAGATGGTGGGGGAGAAATGCTTGGTGTCCTGAAAGACACAAATACAGGACTTCGTCCGGGAGATACCAAACGTTTAGACCTGAATGGGGATAATAAAATTGACGGCGCGACTGGTGATTTGCAATTTGTGGGAGACGGTGATCCCCATTATGTATTCGGTCTTAATTTGGGTGGTGCTTGGAAAGGGATTGACGTTAGTGCCATGTTCCAAGGAGTCGGAAAACAGTATATCATGCGTACTGGATGGATGGCTTATCCGTTTGCCACTATATTTAGTAATCAGAATCCCTCATTCCTCGGTAATACTTGGACAGCAGAAAATACTAATGCGGACTATCCACGACTGACTACTTATGCTGCACGTGCCGCATGGAACTATGGAAATAATGACTTCATGTTGCAAAATAGCCGTTATATCCGCTTGAAATCACTGATTGTTGGTTATACTTTACCTAAGCAGTGGACCCGGAAAGTGAAACTGGAAAAAGTGCGCGTTTATTTTTCTGGCAACGACTTATGGGAAGCAACAAGTATCAAGGATGGCTTTGACCCGGAAATGGGAGAGGTTTCGCAGATTTCAGGATATCCATTCTATCGTACCTGGTCGTTCGGTGTAAATGTTGGTTTTTAATAATATAAAGAAGAAAAAATATGAAAAAGATATTATATACAGCATTGCTATCTATCACTCTGACATTCGGATTGTCTGCCTGTTCGGACTGGTTCTTGGATAAGGAGCCGCAGGATGAAAGAACAGATGTGGTGTATTTTAAAACAGCTTCACAATTTAAGGAATATACAGCAGGTTTTTATAACCAACTTCAAGGATGGGGAAGTCCGTATGGCGGTTATGCAGCATTTATGGATGTGGCAACTGACTTGTCCGGTTATTTAAATAATATTCACAATGATGTAGGACACGGGAATATATTGGTGCCGACAACTGACGTTCGGTGGGATAACTGTTACAAGCAAATCCGTACTGTGAATATACTTTTTGAAAAAGCAGAGAACTATCCGGGAAGTCAAGAGGAAATTAAACAATATTTGGCTGAAGCGCATTTTTTCCGGGCATACAATTACTTCTTTTTACTCCAATTTTTTGGAGGAGTTCCTGTTGTGACGATTCCTTTGGATGTTAATTCGCCGGAATTATATGGTGTACGCAACAGTCGTTACGAAGTAGTGAATCTGATTCTTCAAGATTTGGATCATGCGATAGCCGGATTACCTAAAGAGACTTTGATTTCTTCTGCTGACAAAGGACGAATCAGTTATCATGGGGCGGAAGCATTCAAGGCACGTGTATTACTCTATGAAGCTACATGGCGGAAGTATGTGGGGATTAGTACAGACTTTAAAGGATCGGGTGGACCGGTTACTGATCAGGTTGATGATTTTTTGGATGAGGCTATTCGCCTGTGTAGTGAAATAATAGATGACAACTTATATAGTATCTGGAATCATAATAACTTGTCTGGAATGAAGGATTTGAGTTATCGTTACCTGTTCTGTCTGGAAGATGCGACGACCAATCCTGTAGGGATGACAAAAGAATCGAACAAGGAATTCATCATTAAAAGTGTTTATGATGAAAACATAAAGCCTGGCAATGTAAACCTGAATCAGACAGTAAGAAAGATGGATGCCAGTCGCAAGTTGATGGATATGTTTTTGTGTAGTGATGGTCTGCCGGTAGAAATATCGAATGAGTTTCAGGGCTATGCTACTCCTGAAGCCGAGTTCCTGAACCGCGACAATCGTATGAAATCTATTATTGATATGGATACTCAAACCGCTGTTGCCAAGGAATTGAAAACTGGTACTTCCGGTTATGGCAATAAGAAGTTTGTTTGCGATGCACGGGCCAATCTGAAAGAATCTCCTGACTATCCGGTGCTTCGCCTGGCAGAGATCTATCTGATTTATGCAGAGGCAGTGTGTGAACGGAACAACGGACAAATTACCGATGAACAATTGAATTATTCTATTAATAAATTGCGTGGACGTGCCGGTATTGCCAATTTGACGAATGCATTGGTTGATAAGATAAAGGCTGGAACCGGAACAACAAAGAGCAAGGGGGAGGTGATGTTGGATGAGATTCGCCGTGAAAGAACAATAGAACTTTATATGGAAGGTTTCCGCTTTGATGATTTGAAACGTTGGGGCATTGCAGAGAATGAACTGAATGAATCACGTTTGGGAACGGTAGTAGGCAGCTCCGTTTATCCCACTACTTTTGTAGATGCTAGCGGTAATGCAACGAGTAAGTATTTGAGAAATACTTACATATGGGGAGAAGAACAGATAGATACGCAATGGGGTAAATTGAATTGTGTTGTGATAGATGGTAAAACTAATTTCAACTTTAGCCGGAGTAATTATTTGTGGCCGTTGCCTCAACAGCAAATTAGCCTGAATCCCAGTTTGGTACAAAATCCGGGATATTAATGACAAGTGATAAACTGATTAAAGATATAGATGTATGAAAAGTCTTATAAAAAATATAGTTGTGATAGGAGGGTTTTCCGCTCTACTCTTCAGTTGTGAGAAAGATGGTAAAAAACAGGAGTTCTATTATCCGGAACCCACTGTAACCGGCATCTATCCAGCAAGTGGATATACACTATCCCAAGTGGCTATCAATGGTGAAAATTTCGGTGAACGTCTGGAGCCGGTGAGTGTACATTTCGGTGATAAGAAAGCGGAAGTTGTTTCGTGCAAGAATAATCGTATTATAGTAGTGGTGCCTAAGGATGCGGTGAGCAGTGATGTGGTGTTGAAGGTGTGGCAGTATGAATTTAATAATGTAGGTAAGTTTACAGTAATGCCTAAGCCTACTATAACTTCCGTAAGTTCTTCCAATACAGAATGTCCGTTATTCGCTGCGGAAAATGATGTGATAACTATTTTCGGGACTTCGTTCGGCACGGAAAAAGAAAATATAACTGTTAAAATCGGTACTAAGTTAGCAGAAGTCATTTCAGTACAAGATGAGGAAATCCAAGTAAAAACTCCTGCCGGTTATGGAATCGGTACTGTGCAAGTGAATGTCAATGGATATGAAACGGAAAATGGAAGTTTCTTGGATCCTGCTTATACGGGAGATTTGACAGTGTATGCTTTGAAAAACAGTAGTCAGCCATTTGTCAAAACAGATGAACCATTGGAATCAGATGTTTGGGCTATTCCTACAGAATGGCAGTATAATGATAAGTTTTATTATGATGAAAGCGGGACAAAAGTGCTGATTCGTCCGTTAGTGATTGACAAAAATTACCCGGATGGGTGTATTTCCTTATTGTGTAACCAATGGGCGAATGCCAATCATAAACACGGATTAGAAAATGCTAAGATGTATCAGGTATCCACTTTGCCTGCCGGAACCTATAAGATATCTTGTTTTGTTCCTGAATGTGTGGGGCTGGGTGGTAATCTTGAAGTGATTGTCGGAGTGACAACAGGAAATGGGACATTGCCTGATCTGGCAGTAGCGGATGGTGGATGGCTACCGGTTGATGAAACGGCCTTTTTGGAAGATTTATCCGGGAAAAAAGCATACTGTCGACTGACAGACAATAAATCCTTGGGCTATGACCAAGCAAGAGGCGCAGTGGAATTCACGTTAAATATGGTATTAACAGAGACAACGGAAGTTACGATTGGTTTTGTCGCTAATGTCGGTATGCTGAATAATACCAGTAAAGGAGGTAATGTCAACATTTCTAAGATGGTGGTGGAAAGAGAAAACTAATCAACTAAAAATCGAAAAAGATGAAGAAAATATATGATTTTATATGCTTTGGGGCTTTGTTTCTATTTGCTTCTTGTGGAGAAGACGGAACAGATGTCTTCGAGTTAGGGACTGAAGACCCGGTAGTAACTATAACTGCACTTTCACCTGATTATGGTTATTCAGGGGATGAGTTTGACGTGATTGGTGAAAACTTAGCCGGAGCAGTGGATTTCGTAAAGGTCAATATCGGAGAGAACATTGCCAAAGTGTTGTCTTGTACGGACGAACGCATTACAGTACGGATACCGGAGGATGCTACGACAGGAAAGATATCAGTGAAATTCTTTAATGAGGAATTGAAAACAGACTTGATGCTTAGGGTTTTGGGTAAACCATCCGTTGAGTCTATTAGCAAAGAATGGGGATTTGTTGGTGATTTAATAACTTTTACCGGAACAGAGTTGGGTACGAAAGCGGAAGATATCAAGATGATATTCGGTGATGCGAAAGTCAATGCGCCTGTGACGGAATGGAGTGAAACTTCTTTCACTGTGCAAATACCGGTTGGTGCTACTTCCGGTAAGATTGGTTTAATGGTCTATACGCAAAAAGTAAATACACCCGTGGATGAATTTACCATTCGTCAGCATGCTACATTGGCTAGTCTTACACCTGCTGTCGCTTATAAAGGGTCGGAAGTGACGATTAAAGGAACGAGCTTTGGAACGACAACAGAAGGTGTGAAAGTTCTTGTGGGAGGGGTGGAAGCAGAGGTACTTTCATGTAATGAAGAAGAAATTAAGATACGTATCCCGATCAGTGGATCTTTGGCGGACGATCAGGAAGTGGCGGTGAAAGTGGTTACTCCGTATGAGGCGATAGAAGGTGAATTGAAATTTACCGTGAAAGCTACTCCAGTGGTAGATGCTAGTACAGGTGTTTCTCCATTAGAAGGATATATCGGTACGGCAGTAACGATCACAGGAAATCATATGCCGGAAACTGCGGAATTATTAGTGGCGAAGTTTAATGAGGTACAGGCAACGGTTAGTGATTATCAATATAAGGATGGCGGTATCGGCATATTAACTGTGAAAGTCCCAAATGGAGTATCGGTAGGAAATGTAAAGATAACTTTGTCTGTTGGTAATTTACAATTCTATGAAGGGACTTTCAAGGTTAATTCGTCACCTGTGATGAATAGCATTGTAGAGAAACTGGTACAACCTGGTGAAAACATTACTATCAAGGGGGATAATTTCGGTACTGATAAAGAGGCGGTGAATGCATTCCTCAATGAGACGCCGGTTGAGATAACTTCAATCAAAAATGATGAGGTAAAAATAGTTGTTCCTGCCGATTTCCCGACAGTAAAAGATGCGATGATTAGTTTACAGTATGCTGATATTCCAATTGTGGATGGACAAACAGTGAACGTAATGGGAAAAAGAGGAGATGTAACGGCAGTGGTGTTGGAAAACTGCCAACAGCCGTTTATCGCTCGTAACGGTTCATCAAGTGGTGCATGGTCTATACCGGATAGGTGGAAATTGAATCGGGATTTTTATGCTCTGATACATGATAACAGAGACCCTAATGGACGTCTTTCTCTATTAAGTTCCGTATGGGGAGGAAGCAATATAAATGTATTGCGGAATGACAAAATGTATCAGGTAGTTACGCTTCCTGCCGGCAAGTATAAATTTATTCTGACTGTTCCTGAATGCAATGTTGTACCTGGCGGTGTAAAAGCATTTGGAGTATTGTTTGGTATGACCAAAGGCGAGGGGACTTTGCCTGATCTGAAAGGAAGTGGTGAAAGCTGGACACCTGCGACAGAAGCGGATTTTATTGATAATGCGGGACAGAAATCTTATGTACTTGTTTCCGATCATAGAGTAACTACTTCCGCGTCTCCGATAGAAGTAGAGTTAACAGTGGAGTTAGAGAAAGAAGAGGTAGTTACGATTGGCTTTGTTGCTTATATCGATAGAGGTAGCAAAGGGGCGAATGCTGATATCACCAATATTTCTATAGAACGACAATAATTAAGAACTTAAATATAGAACGATCATGAAGAAACTATATTATGTAATTGCAATATTTTTCTTTTCATCATGTGGAGATGGCATTGATTTGCCATCCCCCGGAGTGGAAACTGACTTGTATAAATTGACAGTGAAAGAAAATAAGGAAGCACTGATGCAGGTTCCGCTGAAAGCCATAAGTGAACCTATGATTCATTGTGGTGCTTTGCACACACCCGAAGATTTCGAGTATGTTAAAGCACGTTTGAGTAGAGATCCTTGGAAAAGCGGATATGAGATATTGGTTGATAACTATCATTCCCGTTTGGATTATGTCGCTAACCCGCAGGCTGATATCCGGCGCGGAGAGTCGGGAAATGAGAATTATATGGTAGCGGCTAATGATGTAGCTGCCGCTTATCAGATGGGACTTCGTTATCATTTAGGTGATGGAAATGCTTATGCTGACCACGCTATTGAAATATTGGATGGTTGGGCGGTAACTTGCAAGGTCGTTGCAGGTAATTCTAACTTGGCATTGGCAGCCGGTCTCTATGGATATGAATTTGCTGTTGCAGGAGAATTGCTTCGTGATTATTGGAAAGAGAAAGATGAAAGTGGTTTTGCCAGATATCAGCAATGGATGCTTGATGTTTTTTATGTGGCTAACCATGATTTTCTGGTTAATCATTTTGGTACTGTTCCGGGACACTATTGGGCGAACTGGGGACTTTGTAACCTTGCATCGATGATTGGCATTGGGATTCTAACCGATCGTCGCGATATTTATAATGAAGCGATTGAACATTTACAAATAGGAGATACTAATGGAAGATTAACCTATGCTATTAATCATGTATTTACGGGAGATTATGCTAATCTGGCTCAATGGCAGGAAAGTGGGCGTGACATGGGGCATACCTTGCTGTGTCAGGGGCTAATGGGAACTATCTGCCAATTAACCTGGAATCAAGGGGATGATTTTTTTGGATATGATGATAATCGTTATTTGAAGGGGTGTGAATATAACGGACGTTATTTGGTAGCTAGTATGGATGTCCCTTTTGAAGCTTATGCTCGTACTTGGAACAATGCTTGGGGACCGACCACAGACAAAATATTGACTATTGCTGACCGTAATGGTAGTAATGGTTCCGGTCCTATCTGGGCATTAGCTTATTATCATTATTCTAAGATAAAAGGATTGGATGCGGAAAAATGCCAATATTCCAAAATGGGGATGGAGTTGAGTTTCCCCGAGCAAGGCGGGCTGGGTTCCACTAGTGGTGGTTATGACAATTTAGGCTTTGGTACATTAATGTATTCAAGAGAGTAAAAAGAGAAGGAATAGTCTCAAGAATAATGAAACTATTCCTTTCCATTTATTGAAAATCTTAGAATGTTTGTGGTATGCTAAGAAAATACTTATTTTTGTTGATTCTTGTGTTGGTAGGGAATATTGCATTTTCCCAGAGTAAATTAGTTACCTGGGATGCTCCCTTGGGAACGGTTTTGAATAAAGATTTCACAGTCAAAGTGCGCCAACCGGGGGGAGAATGGAAAGTTTTATCTACCTATTTGATAAAAGTCGATGAAGTGAGAGAAACGAAACATCATATAGAAGATGCTTCAATGGTAACTTTTGATTTTATGGGAACAGTTGAAGTTGCTGTCACTTATAATAAGGGAAAAGTGAATACTGCGAAAGTGCGGCCCCTCTCATATGATATTCCGTTTCAGATAGTAGATAATACGGTGATATTCTCATTAGATTGTCCTCGGAATTTGTCTGTGGAGGTGAATGGAGATATTTTCCATAATCTGCATCTGTTTGCGAATAAGCCGGAAGAGGATGTACCGGATAAGAACGATCCTGATGTTATTTATTATGGACCGGGTATTCATGAGGTGGATAATGGAGAATTGAAAGTACTATCAGGAAAAACCGTTTATCTTGCCGGTGGAGCTGTACTAATGGGACGCGTGTTAATAGAAAATGTGAACGATGTGAAATTGATAGGAAGAGGGATTATTGACCATTCAATTAAGAAAGGCATTTGGATTGCAAATTCTCAAAACGTTTATGTAGAGGGGATTGTAACTACGCAATGTGGAACAGGAGGTTCAAATAATGTAACTATCCGTAATGTCAAAAGTATAAGCTATTACGGATGGGGGGATGGTATGAATGTACTTGCCAGTAATAATGTTTTGTTTGATGGCGTTTTCTGTCGTAATTCGGATGATTGTACCACCGTTTATGGAACTCGCTTAGGCTTCGAAGGAGGATGCAGCAACATAACAATGCGGAATTCTACATTGTGGGCAGATGTGGCTCATCCAATCTTTATAGGAATTCATGGAAACTCCAATAAGCCGGAGGTATTGGAAAATCTGAACTATATAAATATAGATATTTTAGATCATCAGGAAAAACAACTCGATTATCAAGGATGCATGGCTATTAATGCCGGGGATAATAATCTGATACGTAAAGTCCGTTTTGAAAATATCCGGGTGGAGGATTTCAGGCATGGACAGCTTATTAATCTACGGATCTTTTATAATGAAAAGTATTGCAGCGCTCCCGGACGAGGTATTGAGGATGTATTATTTAAGAATATCTCTTATTCGGGAAAGAATGCTGAACTTTCTGTAATTGAAGGATACAATGAAGAACGGCAAGTTAAGAATGTTCGTTTTGAGAATTTGCGAATTAATGATCGGCTAATTTATGATGAGATGTCTGATAAGCCTGCATGGTATAAAACATCAGACATGGCTCGCATCTATGTAGGAGCTCATACAGAGGGAATTGTCTTTTTGGATAGTAGTTCTGCAATGGCTGATGGTCATTAATATTATATAGAATAATAGCCTCTTTATATATAGTTGGTTTATAAACTAGAATGAAAATATATATCATGAAAAAACTCTTATACTTTATTTTATTGGCATTTATAGTGATACGAATAGATGCGCAGGAATATCCGAAAGTTATTTTATCAGGTGATTATCCTGATCCTACCATTATGCGGGATGGAAAGGACTATTATATGACCCATTCACCTTTTTATTATAAACCGGGATTCCTTATATGGCATTCTGTTGACTTGATAAATTGGGAACCGGTTTCCCGGGTAATGCCGGAGTATACAGGTACGGCAATGGCACCTGATTTAATTAAGTATAAAGGTAGATATTATATTTATTATCCCACAGATGAAACTAATTGGGTGATCTGGGCAGATGATATAAAAGGACCATGGAGCAAGCCGATCGATTTAAAAGTAAGCGGAATTGATCCGGGGCATATTGCTGATGAGAATGGTAACCGTTATTTGTATGTGAATGAGGGTGAAGTCATTCGTCTGTCTGATGATGGGCTGTCTACTGTCGGAGAGAAGAAAAAGGTTTATGACGGTTGGGTATATCCAAAGAGCTGGAATACTGAATGTATGTGTCTTGAATCCCCAAAACTGAATTATAGAAATGGATATTACTATCTGACTTCTGCTCAAGGTGGAACGGCGGGACCTGCTACAAGTCATATGGTCGTTGCTGCTCGCTCAAAGAATATAATGGGACCCTGGGAGAATTCTCCTTATAATCCCATTGTCCATACCTATAGTGAAAAGGATAACTGGTGGTCGAAAGGGCATGGCACATTGATTGATGATGTGAATGGTAACTGGTGGATTGTGTACCATGGATATGCAAAAGGATACCATACGTTGGGACGTCAGACTCTGATTGAACCTGTAGAATGGACTTCTGACGGTTGGTATCGTACTAAATCTACGGCTATTCCGATATCTCTTTCCCAAACAATATCACATGGGATGCAATTATCGGATGATTTTCGTGGCCCGTCGTTGGGACTTCAATGGACTTTCTGGAAAGAATATGCTCCGAAATCCCTCACTTTCGATCAGAATACTCTTTGGTTGAAAGGTAAGGGAAGTACACCTGCTAATGGTCGTTTATTGTTAACTACGGTGGAGGATAAAAATTATGAAACACAGGTAGAAGTGAACATTGGAAAGGGAAATACAGCCGGACTGGTTTTATTCTATAATGAGAAAGCCTATGTAGGCGTTGTTTCTGATGGCAAAAAGTTTACAGTTTATCGCAACGCAGAACAGAAAATAGAGTTTCCGAATGAGATTGGAACACGTTTTATCGCTAAAATTCGTAATCAGGGCAATAAAGTTTGCATACTGGTGAGCCGGGATAGCAGAGAATGGACTACACTTGCGGAAAATGTGGATGTTTCTCAAATGCATCATAACAACTATCAGGGATTCTTTGCTTTACGGATAGGTTTATTGTCAACAGGTAAGGGAAGTGTCGGATTTAAGCAATTCCGTTATAAGAACGCTATTCCACAAGAAGAGGATATGAGTGCTTACTTGATGGTTTTTCATCGGGACGAAACACATGGACTTTACATGGCTATTAGCCGTGATGGATATACATTTACGGCTTTGAACGATGCAGAACCGGTCATAGCCGGTGATACAATTGCTTATCAAAGAGGTATCCGTGACCCGCATATTTATCGTGGTCCGGATGGAGCATTTTATCTGGCGATGACAGACTTGCATGTTTTTGCTAAAAGAGATGGTTATCGGGAGACAGAGTGGGAACGTGACCGTAACATGTATGGTTGGGGGAATAACTATGGTTTAGTCTTGATGAAATCCTGGGATTTAATGAATTGGAAACGTGCGAATATCCGTTTTGACAAACTAACGGCAGGATTGAGTGAGATAGGCTGTGCCTGGGCTCCGGAAGTGACTTATGATGACAAGAAAGGTAAGTTGATGATTTATTATACAATGCGTTTCAGGAACGAACCCAACAAACTATACTATGTATATGTGAATGATGATTTTGATACCATTGAAAGCCTGCCGGAGATTTTATTTGAATATCCTAATGAACGTGTATCGGCTATTGACGGAGACATTACGAAAGTGGGAGATAAGTATCATTTATTTTATGTTGCTCATGACGGGCCGGCCGGAATTAAACAAGCAGTTTCCGATCGCGTAAATGGAGGATATGAGTATGATCCCCGTTGGTACGATTTTGAACCAAAAGCTTGTGAGGCCCCCACTGTATGGAAACGTATCGGTGAAGATAAATGGGTGTTGATGTACGATGTATATAGTGTGACTCCTCATAATTTCGGCTTTATTGAGACTTCGGATTTTGTGAACTTTGAGAATCTGGGACGTTTCAATGAAGGAGTGATGAAAACTACCAATTATACTGCCCCTAAACACGGTGCTGTGATTCATCTGACTGCGGATGAGGCTAATAAACTTGAAGAATATTGGCTGAAGAATAAAAGAAAGTATGTTTCGACTGCGTCTATACAGAAGAATCCGGTGATTCCCGGTTACTATGCGGACCTGGAAGTCATGTATTCTGAAAAGACAAAGAAATATTATATTTATCCGACTTGTGATGGAATTCCTGCCTGGGGAAGTACATTGTTTAAGGCATTCTCGTCGGATGATTTGGTGAATTGGAAAGAAGAGGGCGTTATATTGGACTTGAAAAATGTATCCTGGGCAAAGAAAAATGCGTGGGCTCCTAGCATCATAGAGAAGAAACAGGCTGACGGGAGCTATAAGTATTACTATTACTTCACTGCTGAAAGACAAATAGGAGTAGCGGTTTCCGACAGTCCGACCGGACCTTTTATCGACTCCGGTAAACCTTTAATTGGACAGGGATTGCCCGGGGGAATGACTAGAGGGCAGAATATCGACCCAGATGTATTTACCGATCCGGTCAGTTGCAAGACGTATCTGTATTGGGGAAATTATTATATGGCTGTATGTGAATTGAATGATGATATGGTATCGATAAGACCGAATACGACTCGTATTCTGATTAATAATGATACTCATTATAGTGAAGCTGCCCATATCTTTTACAGAGATGGTTACTATTATTTCACATGGTCCAAAAATGATACGAGAAGTGCAGACTATGAAGTGCGTTATGTACGTTCCAAATCCCCTGTGGAACCGATTAATCCTGCTGATAGCCAAATTGTTATTTGTAAGAAACCGGATCAGGGAATTTATGCCACCGGTCATCATTCAGTGGTGCAAGTACCCGGTAAGGATGAATGGTATATCGTATATCACCGTTTTAAATTTCCGGATGCGGTGACTATGGGAAAGAATGCGGGGTATCACCGTGAAGTTTGCATTGATAAACTGGAATTTAATGAAAATGGAACGATAAAAGAAATAGTTCCGAGTTTATGATTTTAATTATGAAGATTGGGATGAATATACATAAGATAATAGGAATGATAAGCTTGCTGGCTTGTGTTCAGACATTGTATGCTAGTACTGATAAAACACAAAACCAACCGGATTCGGTTTATATTTTTCCATATCCTACGTTGAATGACGCAGGTCGGAGAGGAATGCAGTTTGTGTGGAGTTCGGATGGGGAAAAATGGCAGAATATAGCAGACGGGCAGGTTTTTGTGAAATGTGACTTTGGTCCTTGGAAGAGAATGTATAAGCCCTATTTAACACAGAGCCGGGTAGATGGGAGTTGGCATTGCTATTGGGACTTGACTCCTGATGGAGAAGCAATGGCTTACGTATCCTCTCCTGATTTGATGAGATGGAAACCGCAACATTTTTTCATGACATCGGAAAAAGGGCAATATGCAGTAGCTGATTGTAATAAACCGATAAGGAAAACTGTCTGGATAGGAGGTAAACAAGTAGATGGTTGGGCCTTGAAAGTTGCGTATGAACAGATTGTCGCAATGAATCGTTATGGGGATCATCGGGCATATAGACAGGCATTAAGGGAAGAACGTACTGTGGATGATAAAAAGCGTTTTGCCGGATTGAAGCCGGTAACAGCTCATATCAAGGTAGAAAGAGAGCTGACGAAACCTATTAGTGAGCATCTGATAGGAGTGTTTTTTGAAGACTTGAATTATGCAGCAGACGGTGGGCTTTATGCGGAACTGATTCAGAATCGTGATTTCGAATATTCTTCCAAAGATGGGAATAAGGATAAAAATTGGAATAGTACCTATGCGTGGGGCATACAGGGGGATGGAATAACATTCACTATTGGCACTGATCAGCCGGTTCATGTAAATAATCCGCATTATGCTATATTGGATGTTCACGCACCGGGATCTGCCTTTATGAATGCCGGTTTTGGTGGTATTGTTGCTAAAAAAGGAGAAAAATATGATTTTTCCATGTTTTCAAAAGTATTAGGTGGAGGAAAAGGAGGAAAAACCCTTGTTCAGTTGGTAACTAAAGAGGGAAAAGAGATTGCAAGAACAGTCATGAAGCTTTCTTCCAAGGATTGGAAAAAGCAGAGTATTACATTGACAGCAACCGAAGATGCTGATAGTACGATATTAGTTCTTTCTCCTCAAACAGTAGGGTGTTATGCTTTGGATATGATTTCTTTGTTTCCGCAAAAAACATTTAAGGGGCATAAGAATGGGCTTCGTGCAGATTTGGCACAAGCAATAGCAGATATCCATCCTCGTTTTGTTCGTTTTCCGGGTGGTTGTCTGGCGCATGGTGACGGAGTGGATAATATTTATAACTGGAAAGAAACAATCGGACCGTTGGAAGCTCGCAAACCGGCACCTAATATTTGGCGATATCATCAGACACGTGGTTTGGGATATTTTGAATATTTCCAATTTTGTGAAGATATAAATGCAGAGCCGCTTCCTGTGGTGGCGGCTGGTGTCCCATGTCAGAACTCTGGAATAAATGGACCTAGTCATCATTCTACAAATATCATAACTGCCAACGGACAACAAGGGGGCATTCCAATGAAAGAAATGGGACAGTATATTCAGGATGTACTGGATTTGATAGAATATGCTAATGGCGATGCAAAGAAAACTGTATGGGGTAAAGAACGTGCGAAAGCAGGACATCCGGCACCTTTTAACCTGAAATATTTGGGAGTGGGCAATGAGGATATGATAAGCGATGTTTTTAAAGAACGCTTCACAATGATTTATAATGCAGTAAAAGAAAAGTACCCGGATATTATTGTGATAGGAACCACCGGTCCGTTTAGTGAGGGAACTGATTATGAAGAAGGTTGGGCATTTGCTGATGAATTGGGAATCCCCATGGTTGATGAACATAATTATAATACACCGGGTTGGTTCATTCATAATCAAAACTATTATGATCATTATGACCGTGATAAATCGAAAGTTTATTTAGGAGAATATGCAGCGCATTTACCGGGACGTCCGAGTAATATTGAGACAGCTTTGGCAGCAGCTTTATTCCTTACTTCTGTAGAACGAAACGGGGATGTGGTAGCCATGACTTCGTATGCGCCTCTTCTAGCCAAAGAAGGATGTATTCAATGGAATCCTGATTTGATTTATTTCAATAACAAGGAAGTGAAACCAACCGTAGATTATTACGTACAGCAGATGTATGGACAGAATGCCGGTAATGAATATATTTCTGCTGAAGTTTTATTGGATAATAATCAGATATCCGTAAAAAAACGTATTGGGACATCAGTTGTACGTGATGGAAAAACTGGAGATTTAATTGTGAAACTGGTAAATATGCTTCCTGTTTGTGTAAATGCACATTTGGAGATTCCTTCATTGAAAGGTATAAACGCTATTGTAACTAAAACACTGCTAATGGGAAATCCTGTTGATGTAGATGTTGTTCCTGTATCGGAAACAATAGGCATAAGTGATAAGTTTCCTTATGAATTACCTGCATATTCATTCACTGTACTTAGAATCCAAGCATCTAAGTAGACAATAAAATAATAAGGGGTTGAATAGGTTTCTATATTTCAGTTCCCCCTAAGATAACGATTGCTTCCCCGTAGACAAACCAGAGTTCCTCCATAGGGGAAACAACAGTTTGTTTACGGGGAAGCAATCGTTACATTCTCACGGGAAATGATTAAAATCTCATCTGACGTTCTTTCTCATCATCCACCACAGCCATCATTCCTTCTACTTGTGCAAGAGCCAGCATACGTCCGTGGAAAGAATATCCCGGGTTGTAGCCTTTATCTTCATCTCCCAGCATCATTCGTCCGTGGTCTACACGCATCGGTAATCCCGGATTCTCATTTTCGAAGATACGGATAAGGTCAATCAGATGTCCTTTTCCCGTAAGATGGGAGCTTTCAATAAAGTTTCCACCTTGCATGGCAGCTGTGCTACGCAGATGTACGAAATGAGTTCTTTTTGCAAATTTCTTAGCCAACTCACGTGTATCGTTATGTTCGCCTGCACTCAAAGAGCCTGCACAGAAAGTCAATCCGTTATGAGGATTATCTACGGCATTCAGAAACCATTCAATATCATTTTCATTGGTAACGATACGTGGTAAACCTAATACCTGAAATGGAGGGTCATCGGGATGTACGCACATATTAACTCCATATTCTTCGCATACGGGCATGATGGCAGATAAGAAGTAGCGCATATTCTCACGCAAAGTATCCCGGTCTATATCTTTGTACAGGGCGAGTAACCGCTTGAAGATGGCAACCGGATTTTTATCTCCTTCCTTGATATTACCGTTGACAAAACCTTGTGTCTTGACAATGATTGTATCAATCAGGGCATCTTTCTCTTCTTCTGTGATAACCTTATCCAATTCGGCAACTTTCCGAAGTTCTTCTTCGGTATAATCTTTTTCTGCTCCTTCACGTTCCAGAATTCGAATATCGAAATAAGCAAAACGGACACGGTCGTAATACAGGGAACTGGTACCATCCGGCCAAGGGTGTTGCAAGTCTGTACGTATCCAGTCGATAACGGGCATGAAGTTGTAACATACTGTCTTTATACCGCATTTACCCAAATTGGCAAGGCTTACTTTATAGTTCTCAATCAACTGTTCACGTTCTGCTCCTGCATATTTGATTGCTTCGCATACAGGAAGACTTTCCACTACCGACCAACGTAGACCATAAGATTCGATATATGATTTCAAATCGTTAATAGCTTTTACTGTCCATATTTCACCATTCGGTACATCATGCAGGGCAGTGACAATCCCTTCTACCCCTATTTGTCGGAGCATCGGCAAGGTTATCTTATCCTTTTTGCCGAACCATCTCCAAGTCTTTTCCATCATAGTCTTTCTCTTTATAACAGGCTATTATTTATTGCTTAAACTCCGCTGAATGCACTGAAACCACCATCAATAGGTAACATTGCTCCGGTTACGAAGCTAGCGGCTTCACTACACAGGAAATGCACTGCACCATTCAACTCTTTGATGTCACCGAAACGTTTCATTGGAGTTTTAGCCAATACTTTCTTGCTTCTATCTGTTAATGAACCATCTGGGTTGATGAGTACACGACGGTTTTGGTCGCCGATGAAGAAGCCCGGTGCAATAGCGTTTACACGGATACCATCCCCGTATTTAAGTGCCATTTCGCTTGCCAGCCATTGAGTGAAATTGGCTACGGCAGTTTTTGCAGCCGAATATCCCGGTACGCGGGTGATAGCGCTGTATGCTGCCATTGAGGATACATTAATGATACATCCTTTGCCTTGTTTTGCCATTACTTTACCGAATATCATAGACGGATAGACTGTCCCGTTCATATTCAGATTAGTCACTTTTTCCCAGCAAGAGATATCCATATCATAGAAGTGCTGATCCGGCTCAAGAGTAGCTCCCGGCATATTGCCACCGGCAATGTTCAATAGAATATCGATCTGTCCCCATTTAGCTACAATTTCTTCGGTTACTTTCTCCAGGCTGGCGATATCAAGTACATTACCGATGATACCGATTACATCGTCACCGTATTGCTTAAGTTCAGCCACACGGTTGTCCAATTGCTCCTGACGAATGTCGATAGCTACTACTTTTGCTCCCTGCTGTACAAAGTGTTGGGCTATATTTCCACCCAGTACACCACCTGCTCCGGTAATAACAGCAACTTTACCGGCAATACTAAATAATTCGTTCATGGTTTCTATCAAATGTTTTTATGAATGGATGCAAAAATAGCGGGTTTTTATACATGCTATGATGCGTATTTTTGCAAGATATTTACCTATCTTTGCAAAAGCAGTTTAGAAAGGAGATTTATGAAGAAGATAATGAATGAGAAGTTGACTATTACGACTTCTAATCCCGTCCGTGCCCGCTTTTATGAATATCCACGTTTCACGTATCCGTGGCATTTTCATAGTGAGTATGAAATTATTTATGTGGAAAAGGGAGAGGGGGATTGTCTGGTGGGTGACAGCATTATCTCCTATTCAAAAGGTGATTTGATTCTTTTTGGTTCCGAACTGCCTCATAGTATGCAAAGTCCACCGGATGGCGGGGAAGAATCTGATAACGAAGAAAAAACCGAACCGAAAGTAAGAGGAGTCAATATTCAGTTTGAGAAAGATTTTATGCATTATTCTATTTCTCAATACTCCCAGTTTATTCCTATCAGGAATTTATTGGAGGATGCTTGCAGAGGAATTAAATTCACAATTACCCGTTCGGGGAAAATCATTAAGTTATTGGAACAAATTCCTTCTGCCAAAGGAGCAGATCAAATCATCCTGTTGCTTTCACTTCTACAGATGATGGCTACTAGCAATCATAAGAAATATCTGACTACTTCTCATTATACTCCGTCCCCTTCGATTATGCGTAATGAAAGAATGGAAAAGGTGATTGCCTATTTGAATAAACATTATACCGAGTCTATCGGTCTGGATGAAATTGCTTCTTATACAGCGATGAACCCTGCTGCTTTCTGCCGATACTTTAAAGAAAACACAGGAAAGACATTTAAAGAGTATGTACTTGATATGCGTATCGGATATGCTTGTAAACTATTGAATAGTAGTATGATGAATATATCTCAAATCAGTGCTACTTGCGGATTTGAATCACCTGTACATTTTAACCGCATTTTTAAAAGGGTGACAGGAATGACACCTACTTTTTATAGGGAACAGATGGAATAAGCTTTTTCAGGCAATAAACATTTGAGTATAATTTCTTTCTCGTTCGTATATAATAGAAAAGGAATAAACATGAACGTAAATAGAATGAAGAAAAGAATTTTGCTTTTGTTGTTGGTGATACCGGCATTGGTAAAAGCGCAAGATGTGATGACAGAAACCCGTCAGGAACTGACGTCTCCTGATGGAGCTTATCGTTTTACCTTTTATCAACGTGCGGTGGGAGAGGATAATGCACAAATGTATTATACCTTGACTTATAAGAATCGTCCGGTGATTGAAGAAAGTAAACTGGGTGTTCTGATTGAAAATCAGTTATTTGAATCGGCGTTGGGTATACCGAATGATACTTGTCATTTTTGGTGTGAGAATCTGAAGTTGACAGAGACTGAACATCAAAAGACGGACGAGAGATGGAAGCCTGTATATGGCGAACGTGCGGAAGTACGTGATTGCTACAATGAGATGACTTTGAAACTCAAGAAGGGAGAAGGAAATGGCAATCAGGACGGTGGTTATGATAAGCGTAAGAATTACTTTATGAATATCATAGTTCGCGCCTATAATGAAGGAGTTGCTTTCCGCTATCATTTTCCGGAAATGACAAACGGGCTTTTCTTGCATATCGTCGGTGAGCAGACTAGCTTCACAATGCCTAAAGGAACGATGGCGTATTATGAACGTTGGGCGCAAGGACCTTATGAACTTCGTCCGTTGGAAGGATGGGGCAAAGAGGAGAGTGAGCGTCCTTTGACCTTGAAACTGCCTGATGGATTATCTGTAGCTTTGTTGGAAGCGGAAATGGTGGATTATGTTCGTGGTAAATTCCGTTTATCGGCAGAGAAACCTTCCACTTTGGAGACAAGCCTGTATAGTAGTGCCGATATTATTTCTCCTTACAGTACTCCGTGGCGTGTAATCATGGTTGGCGAACGTCCGGTCGATTTAATTAATAACAATGATATTGTCTTGAATCTGAATCCGGCTTGCAAACTGGCTGATACTTCTTGGATCAAACCCGGGAAAGTATTCCGTTCGGGCGACTTGAAACAAGATAGAGTAAAAGCAGCCATTGACTTTGCGGCAGAACGTGGTATTCAGTATGTGCATATGGATGCAGGCTGGTACGGACCAGAGATGAAAATGAGTTCGGACGCTACTACTGTTTCTCCTGATAAAGACCTTGATATACCCGCTTTGTGTAAATATGCCGAATCGAAAGGAATCGGACTTATGGTGTATGTCAATCAGCGTGCATTAGTGCAGCAGTTGGATACTCTGTTGCCTTTGTATAAAAAATGGGGATTGAAAGGTATCAAGTTCGGTTTTGTACAGATAGGTAATCAGCGTTGGAGTACTTGGCTGCATGATGCAGTTCGTAAATGTGGAGAATATGGTCTGATGGTAGATATTCATGACGAATATCGTCCGACAGGTTTCAGCCGTACTTATCCTAACCTGATGACGCAGGAAGGTATTCGTGGAAATGAAGAAATGCCGGATGCCACACACAATACGACTCTTCCTTTCACCCGCTATCTGGCAGGTGCAGGAGACTATACGCTTTGCTATTTCAATAATCGGGTGAAGAATACGAAAGCACATCAGTTGGCGATGGCAGCTGTGTATTACAGTCCTTTGCAATTTATGTTTTGGTATGACAGACCGGAATTCTACCAGGGAGAAGAAGAACTGGAATTTTGGAAAGCAATTCCGAGTGTATGGGATGACAGCCGCGCGTTAGATGGGGAGATTGGTGAATATATCGTTCAGGCACGTCGTTCGGGGAATGACTGGTTTGTAGGAGCAATGACGAATACGGAAGCCCGCACAATTACATTGACTACGGATTTTCTGGAATCAGGTAAGAAGTATATGCTTCACCTGTACGAAGATGATGACAAGCTGAATACACGAACGAAAGTACGCAGTACTCATAAGAAGATAAAAGCCGGAGATAAGCTTGTTTTGAAGCTAAAATCAAGTGGCGGAGCCGCATTGCATTTCACTCCACTGGAAAAATAAATTAGTTGTTTATAGATAAATGCAACTATAAGAAGCATTATGAATAAATATTTTCTTGTTGTTTTGTTATCTCTGTTCATGCAGACTACCCGAGTTGCAGCAGCTCCCTGGCAGTGGTCCGTAGAAATAAAAGAGCTGATTTCAGAAGAGACAAACGCCCATCCTTCTGCCTATCTATGGATACCGGAAAACTGCAAACAAGTCCGTGTCGTCATCATTGGGCAACATAATATGACCGAAGAGACAATTTTCGAGCATCCTGAATTTCGGAAGAATATGGGTAAACTGGGAATTGCAGAGATATGGATCACTCCCGGAATAGACCAACGCTGGGATGTGACAAAAGGTACCCAGCAAATCTTTGAAACAATGATGAAGAACTTGTCTGAAATAAGCGGATATGCAGAACTGGAGTTTGCCCCGGTCATCCCTATCGGACACTCGGCAATGGCTACTTATCCGTGGAACTTTGCCGCCTGGAATCCCGAACGTACATTGGCTGTACTCTCTATTCACGGTGATTCTCCCAGAACTCATTTGACAGGTTACGGGCGTGCGAATTTGGATTGGGGAAACCGTACGATTGAAGGTATCCCTTCATTAATGGTAATGGGAGAGGACGAATGGTGGGAAGACCGGTTGATAACCTCTTTCGATTATCGTCGTGAATATCCGAATGCTCCCCTTTCATTTCTTGCTGATGCAGGACACGGACATTTCGACATATCCGATGAATTGATTGATTATCTTTCTCTTTTTCTGAAAAAGGCAGTGGAATACCGGTTGCCGAAACATTCGTCATCGGATATTCTGGTTCAGTTAATTCCGGTAGAAGCAAAGAATGGCTGGCTGGCAGACCGTTGGCGAAAGAATGAAAAACCTACAGCCGAAGCCGCTTCCTATGATAAGTATGAAGGAGACAAGCACCATGCATTTTGGTATTTTGATAAGGAAATGGCAGATGCCACAGAAAAATATTACGCTAATGAGCGTGGAAAGACAGAACAGTATATCGGCTTTGAGCAAAAAGGAAAACTGATAACTTTCAATCCGAAATCCCATGTACGTATGTCTCCTTCTTTTCAACCCGAAGCGGACGGAGTCACTTTCCACTTGAAAGCAGTGTACACAGATACGTTAAGGAACGAATATTCAAAAGAACACAGTACACGTCCCATTCGAATGTCGAGAATTTGCGGTCCGGTGGAAGTGGTGAATGATACAACTTTTACTGTTCGTTTCTATCGGATGGGATTGGATAATCCTAAACGTACAGGAGGCATCTGTCTGATGGCTTCCGTAAAACAGGATCATAAATACCGGAGTGCCGTTCAGCAGGTGGAGATTCGTATTCCTTACCGGAATAAGGAAGGGATACCCCAACGTATAATTTTCCCGAAACTATCCGATGCAAAGGCTTCAGTGAAAGAAATAAGTTTAAAAGGAACTGCTGACTCCGGCCTTCCGGTTTACTATTATGTAAAAGAAGGGCCGGCAGAGATAAAGAGGGATAAACTGGTATTGACTAAAATTCCCCCGCGTGCAAAATTTCCGGTAAAGGTGACAGTGGTAGCCTGGCAATATGGGCGTAGCGGAGAACCTAAAGTGCAGACTGCTGAAGCAGTAGAGCAGAGTTTTTATATTACCGCCCGTTAGTTTGACAAAGAGATTGTTCAAGGAATCAGAGTACTAATTCCTTGAACAATCTTTCCAAAGTCTTATCTAAATCAGTAGAAAATCCCGGATGTGGGCGAGATACTTGTATGCAGGAACTTTTTACTGCAGTCAGCCAACGAAATCTGTCAGGAATATCCATATTGGCTATGGCTCCTCCTTCTTTATTTCCCATGCATATCTTGTCAAAGACCTGTAACCCTTCTTTCAGGCAATTCATATCCAGTTCGGAAGAAAACAGTTTTAGTTTGTTCTCATCTATCGTATAGAGGGATTTCAGGTATTTGGCTTGTTTGGAAAACAGCACAATCCCCATATTGATAAACTCCTCCCGTTCCACTTTAGGAACGAAACGGATGACTGCGTATTCATATAAGTGCCTTTCTTGCATTTTGCGCTTCATTTACAAATGTTTCGGAATGTTTCATCCTTTCTTCTAAGAATCGAATATAAATGTCTCTCAAATCCTGTGGAGTTTCTGTGCCTTCTGTCCAGTTCAACCAGTCATCGGGAATAGCATTGACTATCTCACGGATTTTATCAGAAGTCAATATCTGCCAGAATTCAATATCTACCTCTTCCAGTTTATCGGCAAACGGCAATAATACATGGTCTTTTATCTGTACAAAAGGAACCAGTGCCTGTTTTTGCCAGTTAGTCCAGGAATGGTGGAAATAAAGGGACGCCCCATGATCTATCAACCATAGTTCTTTGTGCCATATCAACATATTGGTGTTTTTAATGGTACGGTCTACGTTAGTCAGCAAGGCATCCAGCCATACTACTTGCGAAGCGGTTTTTCCATCTACTTGATGTACTATCGGATCAAAAGTCAACGAACCGGAAAGGAAATGCAATCCCATATTCAGTCCGCGACTCCATTGAAGTAAATCCTGTATCTCTTCGTCTGCTTCCGTTCGTCCGAAGGCCTCGTCCAGATTCAGAAAAACTATTTCGGGAACTCTGAAACCCAGTGCACGGGCTATCTCCCCACCAATCAGTTCGGCAATCAGCGCTTTTGTTCCGTGCCCTGCCCCCCTGAATTTGACTACATACTTAAATTCATCGTCAGCTTCGGCTAAAGCAGGCAATGAGCCTCCCTCACGCAGAGGAAGAATATATCTTGTAACATTTGCCGTACGTAAATCCATGTAGCTCCTTTCTTTGATTTGGGGAATAAAGATAGGACGTTTCAGATGAATTTTATAAGAAAGTGGGCTTTAAATTAAAGAATTGTAGCTTAATTAAATAATTTTGTGGCTTTGAGTGTTTAAGGCACCTTGTTCGTATCTTATAGATAAAAGATAGAAATAATATGAATAAGAAAGTTTTAGTTACGGTAATCTTGTTTGGTTCATTGACAATATCGGGTATAGTGTCAGCTCAATCTGTATATCCCGGACAACATCAGGGAAAGTTGAAAAAGGAAACAGTCGCTCCCCTTCAGGCGGAAAGTTTTGATTTGAAAGATGTTCGCCTGTTGCCAAGTCGTTTCCGTGATAATATGCTTCGGGATTCTGCCTGGATGACGTCAATAGATGTGAATCGTCTGCTACATAGCTTCCGTACCAATGCCGGTGTATTTGCCGGACGTGAGGGCGGATATATGACAGTGAAGAAACTGGGTGGTTGGGAATCTTTGGATTGCGAACTTCGTGGACATACTACCGGACACATGCTCTCGGCACTTGGTTTGATGTACGCAGCTACCGGCAGTGAGATATTCAAACTGAAAGGCGATAGCTTGGTTAACGGATTGGAAGAAGTGCAGAATGCACTGAAAAACGGATATTTGAGTGCCTGGCCCGAGGAACTGATAAACCGGAATATTCAGGGAAAAGGTGTATGGGCTCCCTGGTATACTCTGCACAAACTTTTCTCCGGACTGATAGATCAATATCTGTATGCGGATAATAAGAAAGCATTGACTATCGTCACCCGAATGGGCGATTGGGCATACAATAAATTGAAACCCCTTAGTGAAGAAACACGTAAACTTATGATCCGCAATGAATTTGGCGGTATCAATGAATCATTCTATAATTTATACTCAATAACGGGAGATGAACGTTATCGCTGGTTGGCGGAATATTTCTACCACAATGACGTAATCGACCCTTTGAAAGAACTTCGCGATGACTTGGGAACGAAGCATACCAATACTTTCATCCCGAAAGTGATAGCTGAAGCCCGCAACTACGAATTAACCCACAACGAGACAAGCAGGAAACTTTCGGAATTCTTCTGGCACACCATGATTGACCATCATACTTTTGCTCCGGGATGCAGCAGTGACAAAGAACACTACTTTGATCCGAAGAAGTTATCTCAACATCTGACCGGCTATACCGGAGAAACTTGTTGTACCTATAATATGCTCAAACTTAGCCGCCATCTTTTCTGCTGGACGGGCGATTCATCTATTGCAGATTATTACGAAAGAGCATTGTATAATCACATCTTGGGACAACAAGACCCTGAAACAGGTATGGTAGCTTATTTCCTGCCTTTGCTTTCCGGGTCTCATAAACTGTATAGCACAAAAGAGAACTCTTTCTGGTGTTGCGTAGGTAGCGGATTTGAGAATCATGCAAAGTTTGGAGAAGCCATCTACTACCATAACAATCAGGGAATATATGTAAATCTATTTATCCCTTCACAGGTAACCTGGAAAGAAAAAGGACTGACAATCCGTCAGGAAACGGAATTCCCACAGGAAGAAACAACGCGTTTCACTCTCCGGACAGAAAATCCTGTTCGTACCACCATTTATCTGCGCTATCCTTCGTGGAGCAAGGATGTAAAAGTGTTGGTGAATGGTAAGAAAATATCTGTAAAACAGAAGCCTGGTTCTTATATTGCCATTACCCGTGAATGGAAAGATGGCGACCAAATCTTGGCTACTTATCCGATGCAAATCAAATTGGAGGCTACCCCGGATAATCCGAACAAGGCAGCTCTGTTATATGGTCCATTGATATTGGCGGGAGAACGGGGGACTGAAGGTATGCAAGCACCTGCTCCTTTCTCAAATCCGGCTCTTTATAATGATTATTATACCTATAATTTTCATGTCCCAGCACATTTGCGTACCTCTTTGAAACTAGATAAGAAACACCCTGAACGTGCCTTGCAACGTGTAGGAAGTGATTTGAAGTTTACGACAGAACAAGGAGATGTGATTCGTCCGTTATACGATTTGCATCACCAGCGCTATGTCGTATATTGGGATTTACAATCAGAAAAATAGATAGTAAACAACGATATGAAGAATCGTTTATTAATTGCCGTTTTTGTAAGTGTCTGCTTTTTGTCCGGTTCTTGCAAAATATCATCCGGTCAGGGAAGTCAGTATGACTTCTTTTCTTTGGATTCTGTTATCCAAGGATGGGTAGACAAGGGATATTACCCCGGAGCATCCATTTGTGTAGTGAAGAATGATACCGTCATTTTCCGGAAGAACTATCGGGATTATACGCCCGATACAAAAGTATATGTCGCTTCTGCCGGGAAATGGGTAGCGGCTGCTGTCATTGGCGCAGTGGTAGACCGTACTGATTTGGGATGGGATGATCCGGTAGAAAAATGGTTGTCGGAATTTAAAGACGATGCTAAAGGTCAGATTCCTCTCCGGCAATTATTATCCCATACATCAGGAGTACGTCCATATCTTCCCGAGCCCCGTGTAGATAACTATAATCATTTGGATTCGGCAGTCACTGAAATTCTTCCTTTGGATACAGTCTTTACTCCCGGCACTCGTTTTGAATATGGTGGACTTGCCATGCAAATTGCCGGAAGAATGGCAGAAGTGGCGATGGGAAAGGAGTTTGAAACTCTTTTCCAGGAACTGCTGGCACAACCTTTGGAGATGAAGAACTCTCATTTTACCCCAATCAATACGGATGGCGGACATGCACCCATGTTAGGGGGCGGACTGTGTACTACCTTGAATGATTATCTTCATTTCCTGTCTATGATTTATCACGATGGAATGTATAATGGCAAGCAGATTATATCAGCGGAAACAATAAAGGAGATGCAGGCCGACCAAGTGAAAGATGCCATCATCCCTTCGCATGACTCGGATAATTATGTAGCGAAAGGACTGGGACAATCCCACAATGGAATCTACGGATTGGGAGAATGGCGTGAACTGATAGATAAAAAGACAGGTGAAGCCTATCAGATTAGTTCACCGGGATGGGCTGGTGCTTATCCGTGGATAAATAAACACGATAAAGTTTACGGATTCTTCATTTCTCATGTAACAGGTTCTTCTACTAAAGAAGACGGTTTCTCTTCTTTCTTCGGCAGCCCTGTCATTTCACGGACTGTTTCAGAAATACTGAAAGGCAAGCCATTGGTTGTCAAACAAGGACGTATCAATGTAGGAAACGGCTCTCTATACTATGAAGAAGCCGGTCAGGGTGAACCGATAATTTTTGTTCACGGTCATTCGCTCGACCATCGTATGTGGGATGAACAATTTTCTGTGTTTGCGAAAAAGTATCATGTCATTCGCTATGATTTAAGAGGATACGGCATTTCTTCTGCCCAAACAGAAGATTATCAATTTATGCATGTTGAAGATTTAGTTACTTTAATGGACTCTTTACATCTCTCAAAAGCGCATATTGTCGGGCTTTCTTTGGGTGGATTTATCACTGCTGATATGTTGGCGTATTTCCCAGACCGGATGTTATCAGCTTTTTTAGCCAGTGGAAATATCCGGAAATCGAAAGGTCCCAGTGAGCCGATGACTAAAGAAGAAGCAAAGGTACGTGATGAAGAAATAGCTGCCCTGAAAAAGAAAGGAGTGGAGGTGATGAAGAAAGAGTGGTTTGAAGGATTAATGAAATCCGGTGGAAGTCAACGTGAGCGGATGCGTGCGCCTTTGTGGCAGATGATTGACGAATGGGATGCATGGCAACCGCTACACAAAGAAGTACGGGTAGTAGCAGGGCTGGATGCTATTGAAAAATTAAAGAAGAGTCACCCTGCCGTACCTGCCTTAATTGTAGAAGGTCATTCTTCTGATAACAAATTCTCAAAAAATCCTCCCATATTGGAATATCTACCTAATGGAAAGCTGAAGGTCATAGAGGATTGCGGGCACATGATGAATATGGAGCGACCGGAGGAATTCAATGCAGCTTTAGCAGAATTTTTAATCAATATTAAACAGTAAAATAAAAGCAATAAATATCATGAAACAAATAGTTCTATGTCTGATCGGAATATTATTTGCATCGTTTGTATCTGCACAAAAGATAAATCATCCTTCGCTTTTGTACACCCCTCAACGTATTCAGCAGGTAAAACAACGTATGCAGAATGAACCGAAATTGCAGGAAGCCTGGGAAAATATTCAGAAAACTGCGGATGAAGCCTTACAGAAGAAAGATTTCAACCGGTTGGATTATTTATCGTTGGCCTATCTGATGACGGATAATAAAGAGTATGCAGATGTAATCAAAGAGATCCTTTCGAAAGCTGTGGAAGCTGAATCCTGGGGAGATATGGAAATGATGGCACGTATTCCTGCTTGGCGTTCGCAACTAGGCATGGCACATAAGAGTTTCCTTTCTGCCATAGGGTATGATGTAGCTTATAACATAATGTCTTCTTCCGAAAGAAAAAAGATTGCCGAAGGCTTGAAACGATTGGCTGTAGAACCTGCATTGGGCGACTGGCTGCTGGAACCTACGCGTATCCACTCTTTGAATTCTATGGGACATAACTGGTGGACTTCCTGTGTATGCCAGGGTGGAATATTAGCATTAAGCCTACAGAATGAACTTCCCGAAGTAAAAGATTGGGTGGAGCAACTTCATGAATCACTTCCCGAATGGTTTGACTTTGCAGGCGATGCCTTGCAACAGAAAGCAAAGAGCTTTGATGAGGCCGGAGGAATGTATGAAAGTCTGAATTATGCAAACTTTGGTATTCAGGAAGCTCTATTGTTTCGGATCGCCTGGATAAACACTCATCCGGGACAAAATCCCGGCGATATACCCCAATTGGCAAAACTTCCGAACTACTTTTCTCAAGTATGCTATCCCCGTACAGGTATGCTGCATAGTTTGAATTTTGGTGATAGTCATAAGAACGTATCAGCAGAATCCAGTATGATGTTATTGTATGCATTGGGACTGAAAGACCCGACTATTCTGTGGTATATAGCCCAAGTAGAGCAAGGACAGCATCGCGATGGATTTTTTCTGAATCGTCCGATGGGTTTTCTCTATACCCCTGATTTGAATAAAGCCCCCGTAGCTCCCGATTTGAAAACCTCACAATTATTCTCGGATTTCGGTTGGGCCACCATGCGTACTTCTTGGGAAAAGGATGCTACGATGCTTGCTGTGAAAAGCGGTCATACGTGGAATCATTCCCATGCGGATGCCAACTCCTTTATTGTTTTTCATAAAGGCGTTGATATTATCAAGGATGGAGGAAACTGCTGGTATCCCAATCCTGCCTATCGCAACTATTTCTTCCAAAGCCAGGCACATAATGTAGTCCTGTTCAACGGGGAGGGACAACTTCGTGAACAACAGTATAGCGGCTCTACTTTGCGAGGAAATCTTTATCATCTCTTGGATGCAGGCAATGTGAAATATGTTTTGGCCAATGGAACAGGTCCTGTCTCTAATAATTTCAGCCGTAACTTCCGTCATTTCCTGTGGATGGATAATGTGATTTATATGATCGATGATTTGAAGACACATAAGGTAGGACAGTTTGAATGGTTATGGCATACCAATGGAACCTATAAGAAATCGGGCATTGACGTAAATGTGACAAATGGAAATTCTTCAGTAGTCATTCGCCCTTTATATCCCCGTCTGCTGGCTAAGTCCGATTTTGTGCACGACTATCCCGAAGATTTATATTGGGAAGAAATAGAAGCTCCTACGGAAGATCTGAAAGGAACCGAAAAATATTATTCATTCCATTTACCGGCCGAGGTGAACCGTGTGAAAGGACTGACAGCTATTATTCTGAAAGACACTCCCGATGAAAAAGATCTGCCTCAAATGGAAAGACGTGAAGGGCAGGACTGGATAGGGCTTCGTATCCGTCATAAAGGTAAAATTACCGATTTATATATCAACCAACTGGCAGACGGAAGATTAATGCACAGTAATTCATGGATTATGCCCGACGGCTGGATGACAGATGCTTATATGTTTGCGGTCTCTTACCCGGAAGGTACTGAAGCAAAGGACGCTAAGGACTTCTTCATTGCCTACGGAAGTGCATTGAGACGGGATAATGAAACTTACTTTTCATCATTGGCTAAGCTATTCGTTGTTCAGAAAGCAGAAGATAAGAAACTTAATCTTTGGATAGACGGACAGCCGAAGATAAATACTACCTTTAGGAGTACAAAGAAGCCTGTGTCTGTAGAAGTGAATGATAAGAAAATTCCGGTAGTTTATCAGAAATCGCAGATAAAGGTGAAACTTTAAATAAGTATATCCGGGATAGATTCTATCTTTTTAAAGAGAGTAAGTTCCTTGTTTTTTGTGCAAACCTATATAAAATCCGAGATATTTTATGTAGGTTTGCATTGTTTCGTTAAATATGAATCCTCTATGCATAATCTAATACGACATATAGTAAAGGCTTTAGTTATTCTTTGTCTGCTACTCATAAGTATGCCTATTTATCCGATTTCTTACTCTTTTCGCAGTATTTCCGAAACAGACGGACTTTCCGACCTGATGGTCAGCTCTTTTTATAAAGATTCATTAGGCTATATCTGGATTGGCACGGCAAGTTCTGTTGAACGTTTTGACGGAGTCCATTTGAAACATTATCCTATATTAGGGAATAATGAAAAACAAAAATGGGTGAATGTAATAACAGAGACGGCTGGTAATAGGATATGGATAGGAAATGATATGGGATTGTGGACGGTTCATAAGGAAACAGAAAAACTGGAACCCTTTAGTCCGGAGACTATTAATTGTGGTGTTCGTGCCCTTTTACCAACTCGGGATGGAGGATTGTATATAGGTAGTGAAAAAGGATTATTTATCTATCGAAATAATCAATTGGAGCGACTGGCAGTAAGTTCCGACATCTTATCGGCAGAAAATTTCATCGTTGCATTGAATTTGGATGAAAATGGAGCTTTATGGATTCTTACCAAAGGTGGATTACATTCCATGGATATTTCAAACCGGAAAATAACCTCTTATCCATACAAGCAGGGATTCTCCTATAGAAATATGACACGTATCGGCCAAAAGCTCTATTTAGGAACAATGGATCATGGGTTGCTATATTTTGATAGCTCGACGGGTGAGTTTAAAGAAAATATTATTGACTTGGGTTGTAATGTTATCATGTCTCTCTCCAGTGATGAAAAGAATTTGTTGTATATAGGCACTGATGGAAACGGGGTACATTTTGTTTCTGCGAATAACATGAAGATTGTTCGTACCTTTTGTTGCGAATCGGGAAATAAACAGGCGATCCGTTCTAATTCTGTCTATGCATTATTGGTTGATAGGGAAGGAGTGATTTGGATTGGTTTTTATCAGCTAGGCTTGGATTATACACTATATCAGAGCGGATTATTTTCTACCTATGCCTATCTTCCTTATTTCGACTCCAAAGAGATGCCTGTTCGTGCAATAGCTGTTTCGAAAGACGAGAAACTGATAGGTTCGCGCAATGGACTTTTCTATATAGACAAAAAGAAACAGCGGTTTAAAAGTTTTAAGGTTCCCGAATTACGTTCCAATATGATCTTGTGTATTTATGCTTTTGAAGGAAAGTATTACATAGGTACTTATGGTGGCGGTATATATATCCTCAATCCTTCCACGTTGACTTTATCCGATTTTGAAACAGCAGGCTTAAAATCAACTCCATTCCTGAAAGGACATGTGTTTTGCATAAAATCGGATGATGAAGGAAGTTTGTGGATGGCGACGTCTATGGGACTTTACTGTTATAGAGATGGAAAGCAAATCCGGCATTATACTACCGAAAATTCGAAATTACCGGGAGAAAATGTATATGATATATGTTTTGATTCCACTCGTAAAGGATGGATTTGTACAGAGAACGGTTTATGCATTTGGGATCCGTCAACCAATAGTCTGAAGTCGGATATGTTTCCTGAAGGGTTTATTCATAAAGATAAAATCCGGACAGTATACGAAGATTCTAATCATGAGCTTTATTTCCTTCCGGATAAAGGTGCAATTTTTATATCTGATTTGTCGATGAATCATTTTCGGAGAATGCAGTCGGGCACTCCTTTGGATGGAAAGGATGCAATGTTTATTATAGAAGATCATGAAGGTTGGTTGTGGATTGGTACTAATTTGGGCTTATATCGTTATGATAAGAAAGATAATTTTATTCCCTATAATTTCGTAGATGGCTTGCCCAGTTCTATATTTATTACTTGTTTCCCTGTGATAGATGAAGAGGGTACGATGTGGTTCGGCAATTCGAAAGGTATGATTTATCTGACCTCGGAACAAAACGGTAGAAAAGCAAAATGGCATTATCCGGTTGCTATTACCGATGTATTAGTGAATGGAAAGCAATCGGTTTATGCTAAGATGAGTAGAGAAAATAGCGTGTATAAAATAAAATTGGAAGCAGATCAGCGTAATCTGACAATCCGTTTCTCTGGATTCACTTATTCGGAGCCTGCATATATGTCTTATAAATGTAAGATGGAAGGGATAGATAGCGACTGGCAATTATTGAGTGGACAATCTGAAATAACGTATTATGACTTATCATCCGGCAATTATCAGTTTAGAATTCATCGGGTGGATGATCCGGAGTCAGAAATTTGCCTGATGGTGACTATTGCTCCTCGTTTCAATGTTGCTATGTGGAGTGTGACTGTTTTAGTGATATTGATAATAACCTTGGCTTATATATATTATCGCCGGAGAATGAAACGAAACAATCTTATTGAACCGAAGGAAAAGCAACAACCGATAATTGAAGAAAAATATAGAAAGAGTAATGTGACTGAAGAAGAATGTAGACGCCTGGCTGGCGAACTGGAACTTCTGATGCAAAGGGATCGACTATATGTTAATCCAAATCTGAAAATAGCAGATTTGGCTGCAATATTGAATGTTTCCACTTATACATTATCCTATTTATTCAATCAATATTTGGATAAAAACTATTATGACTATTTGAATGACTATCGCATAGAGGAGTTTAAGCGTTTGGTTGATAAAGATGAATATTCTAAATATACGTTGACAGCTTTAGCCGAACTATGTGGTTTTAGTTCGCGTACCTCCTTCTTTCGCTATTTTAAAAAGGTTATTGGAATTACTCCGAATGAATATATTCGAAGTATCGGAAAGACCAATGAAGAATAATATACCTATGTACCTTTTATTTTAAACTTTAGATTGATAAATATCTCTTTAGAGTCTCAAATAATAAATTGAGACTCTATGAAATTGAGAGGTAACTGCTTGATAATTAGAGCGTGTGTTGATCGCTTGCTCTCCGCCAATAGGACGGAATTTATCTCTTCCTTTTTGAATATCCGTTTTCATATTTACCTTCTATATTTGCCAACGTAATGATAAACAAAAATCTAAGCAATGGAAAATATAGATATGTCATCCGTACAGTTGATTAGTGATTCTTATAAGAATTATCATCGTTCTGTTTACTTGTATATATTATATAAAATAAGAAAAGATGAAGACGCGAAAGATCTGTCTCAAGATGTATTTTTACGTTTGATGGATTATAAGCAAATGTTGCGACCGGAAACAATAAAGCATTTTATTTTCTCTATTTGCCGGAATTTGGTTATTGATTATTTGCGTCGTCATTATAAAATGCAGGAAATCACGTCCTATTTTTTAGATCAGATTCCTACCTCTACCAATGATGTAGAGAGCCAGATAATAGCCAATGATATATCTACATGTGAGCAGGAGAGAGTTCTCCGGCTTCCTATGCAACGAAGGAAAATTTATGTAATGAGTCGCTTTAGACATAAATCATCAGCATATATTTCCGCTTGTCTCGGGTTATCTGTCCGTACAGTAGAAAACCATTTGTTTGTCAGCCGGAAAGAAATCCGCGAATATATCCAACAGTGTATCTAATATTAGAATAAATAGTATAAATGTTAGTTTTAAATTTTATGTATATGAAAAAAAATCTCTTCAGATTTTCATCGAGAAGGATTCTATTCTCCACGGTGATAGCCTCTGCTCTTCTAGCAGGTGGTTCGCAGACTGTCTTTGCAGATGCTGGGGAAGTACAAGCCGTATTACAGATCGGTACAATTAAAGGAAAAATTGTGGATTCCAATGGCGATCCTGTCATTGGTGCCAACGTTATGGTTAAAGGTACCACCAATGGCTGTATAACCGACATCGACGGAAACTTCTCATTGAAAGATGCCAAAGGTATTTTGGTTATCTCTTATATCGGTTACAAAACGGAAGAGGTACAGGTGAAAGGCCATGAAACCAATTTAAAGATTGTATTGAAAGAGGATTCTGAACTACTGCAGGAAGTTGTAGTGGTGGGATACGGTAGTATGAAGAAAGAGTCGTTGACAGGTTCGGTGACAGTAGTTGACCAAAAACTTTTTAAAGACAAAGGTACGGTAGCCAATCCGCTATCAGCCATGCAAGGTCAGGTACCGGGCTTACGCATCACTCGTTCGTCGGCTGCTCCGGGCGAAGAGGGATGGGGCATCTCTATTCGTGGTTCGGTTTCGAAGAATAACGTAGAGCCTCTGTTGATTATTGACGGTGTGCCTGCCAGCGGTGTCAGTGAGATGGCCCAACTCAATGCAGACGATATCGAAACCATTAACTTTCTGAAAGATGCTTCGGCTGCTATTTATGGTGCAAAAGCGGCAGGTGGTGTAATTTTGGTGACTACAAAACGTCCCGATGTCGGCAGAACTAAAGTAGAATATAGCGGCTCGGTTACGCGCAAAATTGTGGGGTTGCAGCCTCGTATGATGAGTATGGACGAGTGGACGGACGGTGTGCTCCAAGCTCGCTTGAATGATGGTTATGGTGAAGATGATAACTGGGTGCGCTATGCCCGTTTGGCTAAGGCGATGAAAGGCAGTTGGATTAACCTGCACGGTGGCAACAACCCCGATGAAGATCCCATTCCGGGGGGATTCCGTGGTGTAGCCGATTTTGTGTTTCACGATATGAACTGGACAGATGTGCTGTGGGGAAATGCCACTTCTACCCAGCATAATCTTAGTGTAAGCGGAGGTACGGAAAAATCGAGCTACCGACTTTCACTGGGTTATTTGAACGATCAAGGTACGTTGAAATGGGGGAACAACTCGAATGAACGTTATAACGCACGTTTGTTTAGTAGCGTCAAGATAAACGACCGTATCAGTTTGGAAACAAACATGTCAGCCAGTCGTCAGCATCAGGTCGCTCCTACACAAATTGGTAGCATATTGGGCAGTAGCATACCGCAACCGGGTTTGCCAGTTTCGACCATTGATGGTAAACCTTATGCGTGGGGAGGTATTCATACTCCCAATTGGTCAGCCGAATTGGGCGGTGACAACAAACTTGTGGTGACCACTATGAGTGTGAATGAGATTTTGAAAGTAAACATTGTGGATGGTCTGGATTTTCAAGGTACTTTGGGTTACTCAACGAATAATGCGGCCCGTGACGAACAATATCTTTCGATTGATTGGTATCAATATGACGGTACGCCGATTCTGAACGAGAACTCTCCTTATCCCGCTAAAGAAAAATCGTCATATACAAAAAGTTCTGCACGTACTGACAATTACACGGCATCGGCCTTCCTCACTTATAAGAAATTATTTGATGAAGTTCACGACGTATCGCTTATGGGAGGCGTTCAGTACGACTATGCTGCTTACGATTACAGTGGTACTAAAGCCATGGATGTGGAAGCGGCTATCGAATCACTCAACGGTAAGGGACAGGTTTACATCGATAAAGTAGACCGTTGGGAGGAAGCCATTCTTTCTTATTTCGGTCGTTTGAATTATAACTATAAATCGAGATATATGGTAGAAGTGAATGCTCGCTACGACGGCTCTTCGAAGTTCTTACCCGAAAACCGCTGGAATTTCTTTTGGGGTGCATCGGCCGGATGGCGTATCACTGAAGAGAAATTCATGGAAAACTTGCACGACTATGTGAGTGAACTGAAATTGCGTGCCTCATATGGTGAGGTAGGTAACCAAAATGGTATCGGACGTTACGACGGTATCCAACTTTACAACTACAAATCAGGCAGCGGTGCCTTGTTAGGTAATTCGAAAGGAACATATGTAGAATCTGCCGGACTGGTGAGTACCGTGCGCACTTGGGAACGCATCTACAACTATAACTTAGGTATCGATTTCGGTTTCCTCAACAATCGTCTTACAGGTACGTTCGAGGTGTTTAAAAAGAAAAACAACAACATGTTGGTTTCTCGTCTGCATTCCGGTGTTTTGGGGGGAACGGCTCCCAGTACCAATAGCGGTAAGTTCGAAGCCAATGGTTACGATGCCAGTTTGACTTGGCGTGATAAGATAGGCAGTTTCAACTACCATGTTGGCGGTACGTTGACCTATATGAACAATGAACTGATTGACGGAGGCAATATTGTGGTGAATGCAGGCTATAATGAAGCTGTGAATGGATACCCGCTCAACTCTGTGTTTGGCTATCGCTATGTGGGCAAGGTACAAAACCAAGACCAACTGGACTATTATGTGGACAAATATGTGGGTAGTAACTCTATCGCTCTGCCTGCCAACTTGCGTTTAGGCGACCACATGTATGAGGATGTGAACAAAGATGGCAAATTGACACAGGATGACCTTGTATTTCTCGGTTCCGACGACCCCAAATATTCGTTCTCGTTTAATTTCGGATGTGAGTGGAAGGGATTCGATTTCAATACCGTGTTCCAAGGTGTGGGCAAACGTACCATCTATCGTGAAATCGACTCTTGGAAAGTGCCTTTCAAAGCCATTTGGCTGAATACTACTAATCAGTCAGTAGGTAATGTATGGAGCCCTGAAACCCCTAACAACCATTTTCCTACCTATTCAAACAGCAATGACATCAATAACTACAACTACATTCCTTCTACCTGGTCGGCCGACAATGGTGCCTACCTGCGTCTTAAAGAGATTGTACTTGGATACACATTGCCAAAGGCATGGATGAACAAGAGCGGTTTTATCAGCAACCTACGTGTCTATGTCTCGGGTGCTGACTTGTGGGAGAAATCGTATATCAGCGATGGTTGGGATCCCGAAGCTACTCGCAAGGTGGAAAACAAACAACGCTATCCGTTTAATCGCACTGTAACTTTCGGTGTGAATGCCACGTTCTAATTTTTATTCTTAATATTGAAGATAACAATGAAAAAAATAGCATATATTCTAAGTATCATTTGCGCCATGACCATGCAGTCGTGTTTAGATCTTGAACCCAAGACGCAATTGGCCGACACTAACTACTGGAAGTCGCCCGAACACTTCAAACTCTTTGCCACGCAGTTCTACGGCTGGTCTGCTGACTTCCGATGGCTTGATGACAGTCAGCATGCCGATATTCGCTCGGACTTGTTTGCCTATAGCACGGTGAATGTCTATAGTAATGGAACGAATAGTATTCCGTCGTCCGATAAGCATTATACTGACAATTATAATCGTATTCGTCAAACCAACACTTTGTTACAGCAAGCCGATGAGTATGACCGGCAAGCCGATATCGCCACTTCGGTGGGTGAAGCTCATTTCTTTCGTGCTTATTGCTATTTCGAACTGTTGCAGGCTTACGGTGACCTCATTATTACCCGTACACCGCTTGATGTCGACTCGCCCGAGATGCAGAAAGCGCGTAATCCACGTACCGAGGTAGCCGATTTCATCATTGACGATTTAAAAGAGGCCGCCAAACTGTTGCCTGCCAATAAAGCCATTAGTAGCAGCGACGAAGGCCGTCTCTCCAGCGAAGCTGCTTTAGCGTTTCTTTCACGTGTGGCTCTTTATGAAGGCACATGGGAGAAATTCCATAATGGCAGTCAAAATACCGAACGTACGAAATCTTTGCTCAATATTGCAGCGCAGGCAGCCTATGACGTGATGGAAGGTGGAACATTTGAGCTTTTCGCTCCTCAAGAATTGGGTACGGAAGCCTATAAGTATCTTTTCATCCTGGAGAATGAAAAGTCGAACCCTGCCAGTATCAATAAAACAGGCAATAAAGAGTATATCTTTACCCGGCGTCATGACCCCGTACTTAACTCTATTGGCTTCAATATCACACAGGGCCGTTTAGGTAATGCTCTGTACGTTACTCGCAAAATGGCTAATATGTATCTACAAAGTAATGGGTTGCCTATCAACCCCCAAACGTGGAATTATACGAAGATAGATGATGAATATAAAAATCGCGATAACCGTATGAACAATCAGCTTATGGTGCCTGGACAAACCTACTGGGGTACAAACGGCGGACGTATCAACTGGACCGGTGATGCTGCCGAAATAGCCAATGCCTCGCATCGAAATTTCATACCTCAAACAGGAACGGGCTACTTCCCTCATAAGTGGTGTAGCGAGCGCGACGGAGTACCCACCGGTATGGAAGCCTATGACTTCCCTATCATTCGCTATGCCGAGGTGTTGTTGAACTATGCCGAAGCCGTGTTTGAACGTGATGAGCAGATATCAGATGAAGACTTAGCTATCAGCCTGAACCTGACACGCAAACGTATCAATCCCGAAATGCCCGACCTGACCAACGACTTTGTTACGACGAACAATTTGGATATGCGCACCGAAATTCGCCGTGAACGCACCATTGAATTTTTCGATGAGAATTTCCGCATTGATGACCTGAAACGTTGGAAAACTGCTGAAGACGAAATGCCGATGAATCTCACCGGTGTGAAGTGGGAAGGTACCGATTTTGAAAGCAGATGGCCCGATGCTTCTTTTAAAGACAAAGATGGTGAAGGTTGCATTATTCACGAAAAAGGACGCAACTGGCACGAAAAGCATTACTTGTTGCCACTGCCCACTGACCAACTTAAGCTGAACCCCAACTTGAAACAAAATCCGGGTTGGAACCAATAATCCATTCATCATTCATTAATAAAGTAATCGAATTATGACATACAAAAACATACTTCAAAAGGGTGCATTTGTTGCACTAATGACGGGTACCTTGGTAATGACCGTTTCGTGTAATGATGACGATGTATCCCCCGTTTTAGAAGAGAGAGTGCTTGTCAAGGAGATCAACCTTGAAGTGACTCCTGAACTGCCTCTGTTGATTGGCACTGATACTTTGATAAAATATACTGTGGGGCCCGATGAGGCTTTTAACAAAGAATTGGTATGGAAATCAACAGTGCCCGATGTAGCTACAGTAGATGCCGAAGGACGCATCACGGCAATAAGTGCAGGTAACACAGTCATTTCGGCCAGACCGGCTGTTGGTTATTCTACCACTTCGACCATCAATGTGAAGGTGGTAAACGAAATTATTCACATCACTGATATCAATCTCACTAACGAAGAGCTCGAAGTATTTGTTACCTCGACTTTGCCACTCACTTGGCAAACTACTCCGGCCGACCCCACTTATCCTGGGTTGATTTGGAAAAGTCTAACTCCTGATAAGGCTACCATCAATGAAAAAGGTGAGGTGAAGGGCGTGGCTGAAGGAACGGCACGTATCCAAGTTACCGCTACTGATGACAAGCATTTTACAAAAGTGTTTGAAATTAAGGTGAAACCTATTATCTATATTGAAAGTATGGAATTTGTGAAGGAAGCCGATAAACTGGCTTTAGGCGAAACCTATACTCCGCAGATGAATGTAACACCTGCAGACGCCACATTGTCATATATCGCATGGGAAAGCAGTAAGCCCGATGTTGTGGAAGTTGACGAGAAAGGTCGATTCGTAGCGAAAGCTTATGGCAATGCTGTGATTACTGCTTTGGCTGATTATGGTGACGGTAAACCTATCAAAGCTACGATGAGTATTAACGTGAGTGAAGGTTTAATGAACGACCAATTTACTATTGAGAATATGTGGCAACCATTCGGTAATTTTAACCATCGGGAATTTGAATGGATGAAGAATGACGGAATACTTCGCATTCTCCCCGGTGATGATAAGACTTACAAGGCTGTGCGAATTTGTCGTATCGGTGGATTTGGATTCAACGTAACCAACTATCCTATCTTAGCTTTTAAAGTGAAATTCCCTGAAAATGTATTCGAAGCATCAACAAGTATGGAATGGTATCTCGACATTTGGGGGGGAAGTGGCATTACAGTAGCCGGTAAATATGGTGAAGATACCGATAAAGGTAAAAATACCATGACTGTGGTAGATTGTGGCGAATACAAAGTATTCTATGCCGACTTCACAAAGAAGTTTTTAGGTAAAAACCAACAGTATATGCCTACTGCATTGACGAAGTATGACACGGTCGAACTTCAATTCTGGAAAATTTGGTATGAAGCCAATGAAACTGGCAGTATCTATGTGGATTGGGTGAAGACTTTCGAATCGGAACAAGAACTGAAAAATCTGATTAAGGTCGAAAGTACCGAATAATTGTGGAACAATAACCGGAGGAAGACAGGTTTGTTTTCCTCCGCCATTAACCGACTTCTCTGAAAACTGATTGAATAATAAAATGAAATTTGAATGTATGAAAAATCTGATTTATACCTTCGTGGGCAACATAGCGCTTGTGTTGTTGACCAGCTGCAGTGCCGAGTTCGAGAATGGAACTCCCGAACCGTGGCAACGCGAAATCAATCCTAATGAAAATTATGAGTATACCATTAAGCACCCTTGTTTGGTGAATACCGAAGCCGACTTTGAGCGCGCACGCCGTAAAGTGAATGAACGTGCTGAACCTTGGATTAGCGGTTGGCAAAGATTATGTGACAGCCGATTTGCCCAATTAAGTTACAACCCAAATCCACAAGAGGAAATTGTGCGCCACTCAAAAGGTGGAAACTTCAATACAGCTGCTTTTGACGCTGGTGCCGCTTATCAGTTGGCTTTACGTTGGAAAATTTCGGGAGATGAAGATTATGCCAAAGCGGCTATTAAAATTCTGAACGGATGGGCTAAAACTTGTAAGGGGGTGAATTATAAAACATGGCCTGATGACAGCCATCGCCTGCTTGCTGCCGGATTTATCGGTTACCAGTTTGCTGCTCCTGCCGAACTGATGCGCGACTATGAAGGCTGGAAAACCGAGGATTTCGAAATCTTCAAAAAATGGATGGACAAAACATTCTATCCCATTTGTAACGATTTTTTAGATAATCACTTCAACTCTGCAGCTATTGTGGGGTGGATGAGTTGGGATTTGCCTGCCATGCTCACCATTCTTTCTATCGGTGTGCTGAACGATGATGATGCTAAGATAAGACAAGCTTTGGAGTTTTTCTACCACGGAAAAGGTATGGGGTGTATCGAATGGTCGGTGAAAGGAATGCACGAAGACCCTGAGGGAAAAGTGAAAGGCAGACATTTGGCACAGAGCCAAGAGATGGGACGCGACCAGGGACACGCTACTCTCAATGTAGGCTTGCACGCTTACTTCTGCCGTACGGCTTATAACATGGGCATTGACCTCTTTGCTTACAACGACCACATCATTCTCGACCTCTGTGAATATACGGCTAAGTATAACTTGACTTCGACCGAAGATGTGGAAATGCCTTTCGAACCTTACTACCACCCTAAATATGGCTGGCACGAGAAGGTTTCCGCCGACGGTAAGGGACGTGCTCGTCCGGGATGGGAACTCCTCTACAACCATTATGTCAAGGTGAAAGGTATGAACGCACCCTATTCGCAAGCCTTTGCCGAAAAAGAACGACCCGAAGGATATGGCGAGCGTGGCACTGCCGAAGCAGGCGATTTGGGATTTGGAACATTATTGTATACTGAAGAATAACTTTGGGGATTTACCTACTAATTTCAAGGAGTTAAGAGGTTAGACTTTTTAACTCCTTGATGTTACTCAGTGGAAACCTCACAATCCTTTCCTTATGATAAATAGATTATTTTCTACCTTATTATTTCTTTCCTGTCTCTTTAGTGGTTTACCTCAAACGGCAAAGGCGCAACAGAACGAGTGGGAAAATCCTGTCAAATATGAGTGGAATAAAGAGAAACCACATGCTGACTTTCGCCTTTATGAGCGTGCGGATGATGCGGTGAACGATAATCTCCAAAAATCACCTTGGCAACACTCATTGAATGGTACGTGGAAATTTATTTACGCTCCTACTATAACAGAGAGCATAAAAGATTTTTATCGAACGGATTTGCCCGACAATAATTGGAATACAATTACCGTACCCTCCAACTGGGAAATCCAAGGATTTGGTGAACCGATTATCCGTAACATTCAGTATGTGTTTTCACCTAATCCACCTTATATTGATGTAGACAATCCGGTAGGCACCTATCGGCGCACATTTACAATTCCTCAAAATTGGCATGGACGTGAAGTGTTGTTACACTTTGGTTCTATCAGCGGCTACGCCCGTATTTATGTGAACGGACAGCAAGTCGGTATGACCAAAGCCTCCAAAACTCCGGCCGAATTTAATGTGACTAACTATCTGAAAGAAGGAGAGAATTTACTGGCAGTGCAGGTTTATCGTTGGCATGATGGTAGCTATATGGAAGACCAGGATTTTTGGCGACTGACCGGGATTGAGCGTGATGTATTCTTACAAGCTTACCCAAAACTGACTATTTGGGATTTCTTCTTAAAATCAGGTCTGGATGGCGCATATAAAAATGGTATATTCAATGCCACCGTAGATTTGCGTGAATTTACAGGCAACTATATAAAAAAAGGAACACTCAAACTGGAATTATTGGATAAAACCGGCAAAACAGTTTTGTCACAACAAAAGAAATTTAACGTAGAAGAAGAGTTTACCCGATTAGCTTTTTCGGGCGTCATAAAGAATGTTTCTAAATGGAATGCCGAAAAACCATCTCTTTATGATTGTGTCATCACACTTTTGGATGATAAAAACAAGCAGCTTGCAGTTACTGCCTATAAGACAGGTTTCAGAAAGATAGAAATAAAGAATGCCCAATTATTAGTGAATGGCGTTCCGACTTATATAAAGGGTGTCAACCGACATGAACATAACGACAGTTTGGGGCATACTCAAACTCGCGAAATTATGATGAATGACCTGAAGTTGATAAAGCAACTGAATATGAACGCCGTTCGTATCAGTCATTATCCCAATCATCCGTTGTTTTATAAATTATGCGACCAATATGGCATTTACATTGTAGATGAAGCTAATATTGAAACCCACGGAATGGGATCAGTTCCTTATTTCAAAGATACCATTCCACATCCTGCTTATCGTCCCGAATGGTATTCAGCCCATGTAGACCGTATCACTCGAATGGTAGAAAGAGATAAAAACCATCCATGTATCATTGGCTGGTCATTAGGAAATGAATGTGGTAATGGATTCGTATTCCATGATGAATATAAACGCCTGAAAGAATACGATCCAAGCCGTTTTGTACAGTTCGAACAAGCTTGGGAAGATTGGAATACAGATATTGTATGTCCGATGTATCCTAATATGTGGAAAATAACGGAATATGCCAAGTCCGGTAAACAGCGTCCGTTTATCATGTGTGAGTATGCTCATGCCCAGGGGAATAGCAATGGAAATTTTAAAGACCTTTGGGATGTTATTTATGACAGTCCTAATTTACAAGGTGGCTTTATCTGGGATTTTATGGATCAAGGATTTAAAATGAAGACAGAACCGAGAGACGGACGTACCTACTGGATGTACAATGGCAAAATGGGAAGTTATAAATGGTTGGAAGATAAGAAAGGGGAACTGAATACAGGAACCGATGGCTTAATCTCCGCTAATGGTATTCCCAAGCCGCAAGCGTATGAAGTAAAGAAAGTCTATCAGTACATTCAGTTTAATGCGAAAGATTTGAGTAAAGGAATTATTTCAATTAGAAACCGTTATGATTTTACCAATCTGAATGAATATGCTTTCACTTGGGAAGTATTTAAAAACGGAGAGAAATTCTCTACAGGAAATTTTAATGTTGAATTAAAACCCCATGCGGAAAAAGAGGTGCGATTGAATCTTCCAGTTATTCCAGAAGATGGAAATGAATATTTTCTCAACCTCTATGCCTATACAAAGGTTGCTACCGATTTAGTTCCCGTACATCATGAAGTAGCTAAAGAGCAGATAAAATTGAATAAGAGCAGTTTCTTTACTTCTCTTCCGGCTTGTTCGGGTAAGTTGTCTTATGAAACGAAAGACCATATTTTATCTTTCAAATCAGGTGCTGTCTCTGGCAAGATTGATTTGAAGAAAGGTGTTTTATTTAATTATACAATAAATGACAAACAACCCATCAAGCAATATCCGGAACCAGCCTTTTGGCGTGCTCCGGTTGATAACGACTTCGGCAATAAAATGCCAGCTTTGGCAGGTGTTTGGCGGACAGCTCATGTCAACCGTTATGTGAAGAATGTAATAATAGACGAGAAGAATGAAAAAGGATTGTCCATAAAGATTGATTGGATATTAAGTGATATTCAGGTTCCTTACACGATAGAATATTTAATACGTAATAATGCATCTATTATCGTGACAGGAAGCATTGACCTGACAGGGACTAGACTTCCCGAACTTCCCCGTTTCGGTATGCGGATGGAATTGCAACACCCCTATGAGAATCTGACTTATTACGGAAGAGGGCCTTTTGAGAACTACATCGACCGTTATTCAAGTTCATTCATCGGACGTTATAATGATAAAGTCGAAAATCAGTTTTACTGGTATATTCGTCCGCAGGAAACCGGCAACAAAACAGATGTCCGCTGGCTATCTTTACTGGATAACGAAGGACAAGGAGTGAAAATAACAGGTCTGCAACCTATCGCATTCTCTGCTTTGCATTTCTCACCGGAAGACCTTGATCCGGGGTTGACTCGAAAGATGCAGCATACTATTGATATTGTTCCTCAAAAGAATATTTTCTTGCATATAGATCTGAAACAAAGAGGACTTGGAGGAGATAATAGCTGGGGGATGTATCCGCATAATGAATATCGTTTACTCGATAAGAAGTATAGTTATAGTTATATGATCGAGTTGATAGACTGATAAATAATTTAAATAGCATTGAGTAAATGCAATTGCCTCTTCGTATTTGTCTATAAACTTATAGCAAATATGAAGAGACAATTCTTATTATTTATATTTATCACTTGTGCGGTTGTCACGAATGTGCAGAGTGCAAACCAAAGTATAAATGGAACTTACAATATTTTGAATTATGGCGCGGACACACTGAATGTCTGTACACAAGCCATAAACAATGCTATTGAGAGTGCCTACCGAAATGGCGGTGGGAAAGTGATAATCCCTGCCGGAAGATTCCGGTCGGGTACTATTTTTCTGAAAGACAATATCGAATTACACTTATCGGGTGGAGCCATATTGGAAGCTAGTGACGATTATTCAGATTTTCCTCTTATACCGCCTACTACCTATCGTTCATTGAAAGATGCCGGTGGATGGTCTGCATTAATCTATGCCGAAAAGGCGAATCATATAAGCATCACAGGAAAAGGAACGATTGATGGCAAAGGGAAAGGGAGAAAGGGACGTGTTCAGGGAGTTGCAGGAGATTGCAATGGACGACCGCGTAATATTCTTCTAATATCTTGCAAGAATGTATCTGTCTCGGGTGTGACGATGCTTAATTCTACCATTTGGAACCAACATTATCTGGATTGTGAAGATGTGACCGTTACAGATATCAGAGTTTTTAATCATGCCAACGGTAACAATGATGGTATCGACATTGATGGCTGTCGCAGATTTATATTGTCTGATAGCGTTATTGACTCCGATGATGACGGTATTGTTCTAAAAAGTACTGGCATTGCTCCTTGTGAGGATATTGTAATAACTGATTGCATCGTCAGCAGTTTTGCCAATGCAATAAAATGCGGAACGGAATCCACCGGTGGCTTTCGCAATATTCTTATTTCCGATTGCATAGTGAAACCAAGCCGTTCTGAAGGCGAACGAGTTATCAAATCAACTCCTACCGGTATAACAGCAATATCTCTGGAAGTAGTCGACGGTGGAGTGATGGAAGGCGTAACCGTTAATAATATATTGATTGAAGGTACGGAATGTCCACTGTATATACGTTTGGCTAATAGAGGACGCAAGCATATCAGTAGCGCTCCTATTCCTCCAATAGGCGTGATGCGGAACATCCAAATTAGTAATATCACTGCCTACGATACTGGAAACTTCTGTTCTTCTATTACCGGTATTCCCGAACGTAAAATAGAGAATATCTACTTAAATAATATCCGTTTTGTGAATAAAGGAGGTTTGGCAAAGGGGAACTTTCTGACAAAAGAACTTGTAGAAGGAGTACGGCATGATATGGCTAAAAGTATGTATCCGGATAAATATTGGGCTTCTTTCAAGGATATTATTGAGGATGAAAAAGGCTATCCGCAGCCTACTGTATGGCGCAATCTTCCCAGCTATGGCCTGTTTATCAGAAATGTAGAGACTTTGGAGTTGAGCAATGGAACGTTCACTTCAGAAAAGCCGGAACCTCGTAATCCTATTATTGCAGTGAACGTAGATAAGCTGTATTTGCACCAAATAAATGCCGGGCAAAACTCATCCTCCGAGGTACTTTTACATAAAGTGCCGGACATTGATGCAGATCCGTCATTGAAGGTTCGTATCGAAAAGTAATTTAAGCAATATATTGGATGAGGCTTTAGAATGCTAAAAATCAATACTCATGTATCTTGTTTCTGTATAAACTTTAATGGATAATTTAAATTGTATTGAGGAAATGTGTATCTTTGTCTTTGAAAAACTTATAATATGTGATATTACTAAGACAGATAAGTTTGATACGTTTAATAAGAAAGAATTGTTAGCAGGTGAGAAGCACGATTAAATATCTGATATTCTTAATAATATGCTTGGTTTGTAGTATAAATATACAAGCCCAGAGTTATACTTTCCGTAATCTTGTTATGTCCGACGGCTTGTCCGGTTTGCTAGTGAATGCTATTTATAAAGATTCGGAAGGATTTGTATGGCTCGGCACAGATAACTGTCTCGACCGTTTTGATGGAGTGAAAATACGACATTTTGAGTTTCGGAGTATCGAATCCGGAATGAAAAAACGAGTAAATTGTATTGTAGAAACAGATAATAATCAGCTTTGGGTGGGAAATGGTGTCGGACTTTGGCGCTTAAACCGTACGGGTGTACAGCTAGAGAGAATCGTTCCCGAGAAGATCGATTTTTCAGTCAATGCCTTGTTGGCTGATAAAGATATCCTTTATATTGGTACGGAAAAAGGGTTGTTTATTCAGAAAGACGGTCAATTGCAACAGATATTGACAGATAGGAATATGTTGGCCGCTTGCAACAGGATTATGGATCTTTGCCTGAATGAAGATAAAACTGTTTTATGGTTGGCTACTGTGAAAGGGTTGTTTGCTTATTCATTGAGGGATGGGAAAATGGCCTCCTGGCACTTCCGGGAGAATGTGCCTGAAGCCGATTACTTCCGTTGTATAACCCGTATCGGTGATACCCTTTATTTGGGAACAATGAGTCAGGGGGTAGTACGTTTCGATATAGGGAAGAAAACTTTCTCTCATACAGTGTCATTGGGATGTGATGTTATCTCTGATATTTCCAGTGATGGGAAAGAAACTGTATATATAGCTACAGACGGTAATGGCGTTCACTTCCTTTCTCATAAAGAACAACAGGTAATGCGTCGTTTTTATCATGATGTGAATGATAAAGAAGGGATTCACAGTAATTCTATCTACTCATTACTTGTAGATGATAGAGGAGCAGTTTGGGTTGGACATTTTCAAGCAGGATTGGATTATTCACTTTATCAAAATGGTCTTTTCCGTACTTATGCTTACCCGCCTCAATTTAATTCTACTAATCTTTCTATCCGTTCTTTTGTGAATAGAGGAAAAGAAAAGGTTATCGGTTCACGCGATGGTTTGTTCTATATCAATGAGTCTATAGGAGTAGTAAAGAGTTTTGTAAAACCTGTCTTGACTTCCGATCTGATACTGACAACCTGTTTTTATCAAGGAGAATATTATATCGGTACATACGGTGGAGGTATGATGGTACTCAATCCGGAAACATTATCTCTTAATTATTTTGCTCAAGGTGATACTGAACTGTTTCAAAGAGGGCATGTGTTCTGTGTGAAACCCGATACAAAAGGAAATCTTTGGATAGGTACTTCGCAAGGATTATACAGTTATAACGGACGGACAAAGCAGATTAAACATTTTTCCAGTGCTAATTCTCAATTGCCGGAGGGCAATGTGTATGAAGTAAGTTTTGATTCTACGGGCAAAGGATGGATTGCTACTGAAACCGGTATGTGCATTTATGATCCTGCCTCTCAAAGTTTGCGTTCCAATGTTTTTCCGGATGGATTCGTTCATCGGGATAAAGTGCGTACTATCTACGAAGATGCTGAACATAATCTCTATTTTATCCGTGAGAAAGGGAGTCTGTTTACATCTACTTTAACGATGGATCGTTTCCGGAATCGCTCTATCTTTTCTACTCTTCCGGACAATTCGCTGATGTCTGTTATAGAAGATAACCAAGGTTGGCTGTGGGTGGCCTGCAATGACGGGTTGTTGCGTATCAAAGAAGAAGGGGAGGAGTATGATGCTTTCACCTTCAATGATGGAGTGCCGGGACCAACTTTTACGAATGGAGCCGCTTATAAAGATGAAAAAGGACTATTGTGGTTTGGTAACACCAAAGGACTGATTTATGTTGATCCGAAACGTGTGGACGAAGTGCGTGGCAAGGTTCGTCCGATTGTATTTACCGATATACTGGCTAATGGCATTCCTTTTACCAGTTCTTCTTTGAAATACAACCAGAATAATTTAACTTTCTGTTTCACAGATTTCGCCTATGGTCTGCCATCTGCCTTACTATATGAATATCGATTGGAGGGAGTGGACAAAGACTGGAAATTATTGGCTGCACAGAACGAAGTCTCTTATTACGGACTTTCTTCCGGAACTTATACTTTCCGGGTACGTCTTCCGGGAAATGAGCAATCGGAAGCTATCTGTCAAGTAACAGTACGCCCTATGATACCTTGGTGGGGATGGGTACTTTCCATTTTATTAATCGTAGGAATTATAGCCTTTATACGGTATTATGTCTGGAAACGTATGCGTCGTTTGCTTGCTTCCTCTGTTTCGTCGATTTCGGCATCAACGGAGGAGGAAATGCAACAGAGAGAACAATCTGTAGAACATTCGGAAGTAATTTCAGAGCAACAATCTTCCACTGTTGAAGAGAAATATAAGACCAATAGACTGACCGAAGAGGAATGTAAAGAACTTCATAAGAAACTGGTGGCTTATGTAGAGAAAGAAAAGCCATATATCAATCCCGACTTAAAAATGGGGGACATGGCGTCTGCATTGAATACTTCTTCACATTCATTATCGTATCTTTTGAACCAGTATCTTAATCAGTCTTACTATGACTTCATCAATGAATACCGTGTCACTCAATTCAAAAAGATGGTAGCGGATAGCCAATATTCCCGCTATACATTGACTGCCTTGGCAGAACTTTGTGGTTTTAGTTCACGTGCTTCTTTCTTCCGTTCATTTAAAAAGAGTACGGGAGTTACTCCGAATGAATACATCCGTAGTATCGGAGGTATTGCCAAGGAAGAATAAGTACTTCTTTCATTGGTTTCATGTACATCATTCACATCTATCTAGTACTTGATTCACTCAAATGTTATACAAGTTTGTCATCTCTCTTATACTGGTTTTGTTCCACTCTTGTACTTATCCGGATTTTAACCGCTATTTGTCCGTATTTAGTACTGTGAAAAGACGTGCTTTCTACTGCCATTACTGACAACTGCCACTTTATGCTTACTGGTCAGTGATTTTATCCGTTTGTGTTTCTGCTATTTGTTGATAATCAATTAAATATCTCTTATTTGTAGAATGGGTAGATACCACCGATTATTCCATTGTTTTATTTTTGTCAGTAGCCTTTTTCTCTTATTGTGTTTATATAAATTGAATTTGTAATACTGTTTGGAAGTTGGTAGGTATTATGCCACAAAAATATAAAAAAGGTAATAATTAAATACGTTTTGTCTCTTAACACAACTAGAATTCCCAAAGATATAGGGACAAAGGTGTCAGTTGTCAGTTGTGGCAGTTGTTTTTCCTTATGAATGTTTATTATCTTATTGGTATATAGTATATTAGCTGTGTTTCTTCTATGGGGTGACTGGCTGGTATATGTTTCTTTTACTGACATTTCAAATGTCTATTTTAAAATGATGGAGTGGTAGCTATTGTTTACATTGTCTTTGGGGCTGTTTATTAGCTTATTTTCCCTGGCTGTAAAGGTTGGTTGTGGCATTATATTTTGCCAAATAGCTATTGATGATAAAAATGAGTTCTAATGCTTCTTATATGGGGATAATAGAGTCTCATTTTATAAAGTGAGACTCTATTGTTGTAGTAGGTAATTTATTGATTATTAATGTTATAGTTCTAAATAAGTCTGTTTGGATTCGTTGATATTGATCCGTCCTGTTTTCCGGTTGTTACATCCGAAATCCTCTCTATATTTGCATCGTGATTAAAACCGAAAAAGATAGTATTATGGAGACAATAGCTAACACTTACGACGACATTATCACCCGTTCTTATGAAGAATATTATCAGGTGATTCTTACCTATATTACTTATCGTATCACTCATCGCTACGAAGCGGAGGATTTAACCCAGGATGTATTTGTACGTCTGCTGGACTACAAGCAAATGCTCCGTCCGGACACAGTGAAATATTTCTTGTTCACCATTGCCCGCAATATTGTAATCGACTATATCCGTCGTTATTATAAGAAACAGGAGATAGACAGCTACATCTATGATACTATGTCCACTTCTACCAATGAAACCGAAGAAAAAATTATCGGTGATGATTTAATGACAATGGAACGGACCCGCTTGGCAGCTATGCCCGAACAACGTCGGTTAATTTATACATTGAACCGCTTCGAAAATAAAACGTCTCCAGAAATCGCAAATGAACTGAATTTAAGCTGTAGGACGGTGGAAAACCATCTGTTTCTGGGACGTCGTGAAATGCGCGAGTTTTTCCGGAATTGTATATAATCTTATTCATTAATAAATAACCCTTTGTGCTTATGGAAAAGGAGTCGGAATTTACAAAGAGGCACTTGTATGCCTTACTTTATTTTAGAGAACAAAAATTTAATACTATTTTTAAACCTCAAATTTAATTGTATGAATAATTATTTAAAAAGCTCATCAAGGAAAATATTGTGTTCTATGATGATAGCTTCTGTTTTTTGTACAGGGATTCCTCAGGCTGTGTATGCGGATAATTGGGGAGTACAAACTGTTATGCAGGCTGTTACGGTGAAAGGAACTGTAGTGGATGCAAGTGGTGAACCGGTGATCGGAGCTAGTGTGCTGATGAAAGGTACGACGACAGGCACGATTACGGATATTGATGGAAATTTCTCACTTGCTAATGTGAAGCCAGGTATATTGGTCGTGTCATATATTGGATATAAGACACAGGAAATTCAAGTGAAGGGCGGTACTCCAGTAAAAGTTGTACTAGAAGAAGATTCGGAAGTGTTGGATGAAGTAGTAGTAGTTGGATATGGTACACAGAAAAAATCATCATTGACAGGCGCTGTGACGGTGGTTGATGAAAAAATATTCAAAGAGAAAGGTGGTTTGTCTAGTCCATTGCAGGCTTTGCAAGGGCAAGTACCTGGTGTTATTATTACTCGTGGTTCTTCGGCTCCGGGTGATGAGAGCTGGGGATTAAATTTGCGTGGATCAGTATCGGTAAATTCAACGGAACCATTGATTATCATTGATGGTGTGGCTTATGAAAGTGTAAATGAACTTCGGTTGTTGAACCCTAATGATATTGCTTCTATTAATTTCTTGAAAGATGGTGCAGCCGCTATTTATGGTTCGCGTGCGGCTGGTGGTGTGGTATTAATTACTACAAAGAAAGGTGCAGAGGGAAGAATAAAGGTTGAGTATAGTGGTAGTACAACATTGAAGACGTTAGGCTTGATGCAGGAAGCTATGAGTTTGGATCAATGGGCTGATGGAGTAATGACAGCTATTGAAAATGATGATCAAACGTCACATAGCTTTTACACCTATGCAAAGTTGGCTAAGAAATACAAAGGTTCATTTATTGATTTGAACAAAAGTCCGAATCCTTTCGGTTCGGCTGCTTTCACCGATGTGTCTGATTTTGTGTTTGCCGATGATGTGGATTGGCTAGGTACACTGTTTGGTAATACATGGAGTACTGAGCATAGTTTGAGTGTATCGGGTGGAACGGATAAGTCTTCTTATCGCGTCTCTCTGAGTTATTTGTATGATGGTTCCACTTTGCAATACGGTAACAATAACAATAAACGTTATAATTTCCGTATGAACAATACTTATAAGTTTACCAAAGATTTGAAGCTAGAATCTTCTGTCTCGTACAATCGTCAGGAGCAGGTAGCACCTACACAGATTGGTGCGGCACTGACCAGTACATTACCTATGCCTGGACTTCCCTTTGAAGGCCAAAGTGGCAAACCTTATGCGTGGGGAACATGGGGGTCACCGGCTGCTAAAGCGAAATTGGGAGGTGATAATAAGCTGTCGGTTTCTGCTATTTCTTTGAGTGAGACGTTAAATTATGCGATCACAGATTGGTTAACAGCGAATGTTAATGTAGGATATAATACAAGTACAGCAACTCGTAATACGACAACTAAATCTATTGAATATTATAATTATGTAGGAGATAAACGGGTGTTGGTGGAACCTACACAAGCCAATTCGTCGTATAAGCAAACTAGTTCACGTACTGATTTCTACTCAGTTGCAGGTTATTTGGCTGCCAACAAATCTTTTCAAAAGCATAAACTTGGATTGACTTTGGGGGCACAATATGAGTTCAAAGAATATACCTATTTCGGAGTAAACGTGAAAGACGCACAGGATGGACTGGAAATAGTTAATGGTTCGGGTGAGGTTACACTATCTGGTGACGAAGATAAATATCAATATGCAAACTTGTCTTATTTTGGTCGTTTCAATTATGATTATGATGGACGTTATCTATTGGAAATGAATGGACGTTATGATGGCTCTTCCAAGTTTATGCCTGAGAATCGTTGGAATTTTTTCTATGGAGTATCTTTGGGATGGCGTATTAAGCAGGAGGCCTTCTTGGCAGATGTGGATTGGTTGCACGACTTAAAGTTACGTGCTTCGTATGCAGAGGTTGGTAACCAAAGCGGTATTGGTAATTATGATGGTGTACAGTTGTATGAACTTAAATCGGCAGGTAGTGATGGAGCCTATGTAGGTTCGGACAAACTTTCGTATATTAAGACCAATGGTACAATGGCTTCTACTACCCGTACTTGGGAACGTATCAAGAACTATAATGTCGGAATCGATTTTGCTTTTCTCAATGGAAGTCTGACCGGTACCGTAGAGACTTTTATGAAGAAAAACGACAATATGTTGGTAAATATTACTTATCCGGGCATTCTAGGTGATAATGCTCCTAAGGCTAATGAAGGCAAGTTTAAAGACTGGGGATATGAAGGACAAATTAATTATAACGGAAAAGTGAACGACTTTACTTATCACATAGGTGGAACATTTACTTTTGCCCGCAATGAACTGACGGATTTTGGAGGAACTACAGTACTTTCATCCGGTTATAAGTCAACAATGCAAGGTTATCCACTAAAGTCTATTTTTGGTTTGCGTTATGCCGGAAAGATTCAGAATGAAGAACAACTGAAAGCTTATCTTGCGAAATATTATGATAATAATGGTATTGGAATTCCTTCCAATCTGCGTGTGGGTGATAATATGTATTGTGATGAAAACCATGATGGAAAGTTGGATGAGAAAGATTATATTTACTTGGGTAGCGACACTCCTGAAATATCCTATTCTTTCAGTTTGGGAGCAGGCTGGAAAGGATTGGATTTGAATATCGTATTTCAGGGAGCGGCCAATCGTTTTGTATATCGTCCGATAGATAATATGACAGTTCCATTCCGTGGCTATTATACTAATACTAGTACGGCGTCTATTGGAAATACTTGGACACCGGATAATCGAGAAGCCTATTATGCTCCTTATACTAGTGATGGTAATATAAATAATTACAACTATCAGGCCTCGTCACTAACCTCTCAAGATGGACGTTACCTCAGACTAAAGAATATTACTATTGGTTATAATTTACCGGCTTCTTTGCTTAAGAAGACAAAAGTATTGACAGGAGCTCGCATTTATGTGACGGGTACAGATTTGTGGGAAACTACTCGTATCAAGGATGGATGGGATCCAGAAGCAGAAGCAGGAAAGATGGATGGCGGAAAATATAAAGAAATATCAGGAGTAAAACGTTATCCATTCACACGTAATTTTACATTTGGTGCTAATTTAACCTTTTAAATGAATAAACGAATATGAAACTGAGACAATATATTAAGCTTGTTTGCCTTGCTTTTTTTACAGTGACTACGACTTCGTGTCTAGATTTGGAACCGAAAGCTGATTTGGGTGATAATTTGGTCTGGAATAAGGCGGACAATTTTCAATTGTTTGCAAATCAATTTTATGGTTGGTTGCCGGATTTTAGTTCTGCTATAACGGATACACCTCATAGCGATTACCGCTCAGACTTGGTTTGTGAGTCAAAAAGAAATGTTTATAGCGACGGAACGAATACGATCCCTACTAGCGATGGAAATTATACGGGCAATTACAAACATATCTATTATACAAACTTGTTGTTGAAAAATGCTCAAAACTTTGGAGATGCGAAAGCTATTTCTATTCCGGTCGCGGAAGCAAAATTCTTTAGGGCTTTCTCTTATTTCGAATTGGTACAGCTATATGGAAATGTGATTTTGTTGACTGAACCGATCGATTTGGATTCAGAAAAGCTTTCAGCTCCTCGTGATGATCGTAGTGTTGTAATAGATCAGGTTATTCAGGATTTGAAAGAGGCTGCCGAGGGTTTGCCTGAAACTGTGTCAGAAGCGGGGCGTTTAACAAAGTACGCTGCATATGCAATGTTATCACGAGTTGCTCTGTTTGAAGGTACATGGCAAAAATTCCATACTAATGGAAAAGATGCTACGACAAATACAATTCGTAGTGAGCAGTTATTGACTATTGCTAAGGATGCGGCAGATAAGGTTATTTCTAGTAAGAAATACAAGTTATTTTATAATTCCACTTTAGGCAGTGAAAGTTATCGTTATATGTTTACATTGGAAGATGGAGTACAATGTAACCCGGCTAATCTTTCAAAAGCAGATAATACAGAATATATTTTGATGAAACGCCATCGTAATGGAGATAAGACAGCTTGGAATATAACTCATGGTATGGTAGCGAACGCTTGCTATCTGACACGTAAATTGGTGAATATGTATCTTTGTTCCGATGGGCTTCCAATAGGAGTATCTTCTAAGTTTAAAGGAGACAAGGGAGTGACTGATGAATTCCAAGAACGTGATAACCGTATGGGGAACAATATGCTATATCACGGACAAAAATATTGGAATAATGATGGTGCATGGCGTACTACTTGGACTGATGCGGATTTGGAGAAAACATTAGTTGCTAATGTACGTTCGGGTAGTGGATATCAGAATCGTAAATGGGGTACGGAACGGGAAGTAGCCGACTATTATGAGTCTTATGATTTTCCTGTGATCCGATATGCAGAAGTTCTGTTGAATTATGCGGAAGCTGTATATGAACTGAATGGTTCCATTTCTGATTCGGAATTGGATTATTCATTAAATCTAGTCCGTTTGCGGGTGAATCCGAATATGCCTAAGTTGACCAATAAGCTAGTGTCCGATCATAGTTCGATGTCTATGCGCGAGGAAATTCGTCGTGAACGTACGGTGGAACTGATTCTGGAAGGACATCGTATTGATGACTTGAAGCGTTGGGCAACAGCAAAGGATGAAATGCCGCAAGATCAGTTGGGAGTGAAGGTTACTGGTACATGGTTTGAAAATAATTGGTCGAATCAATCACGTAGTCTGAATGAAGATGGCTGTATTATTTTGTATGAAGATCGTGTATGGAATGATAAACATTATCTTTATCCGTTACCTTCAGATCAATTACAGCTGAATCCGCAATTGGGACAAAATCCGGGATGGAGAGATTAAATAAATTATTAAGTAAGATAAAAGTAGAAACGTATGAAACGTACATTAATATATATGGGATACTTGCTGATGGCAGCGGGTACTGTTGCTACTTCGTGTAGCGATGATGAAACTGCAACATTGTCTTCATCCATTTATCCGGGGAACGTGGAAATGATTATCCCGGCCGAAGCACAGTGTTTGATTTATACGGATAAAGAATTGGAAACGAATGTACTTCCTTTGATAAAGGGTGAAACTGTTCAGTTGGGATGTGCGATAACGCCGGATAATGCGACCTACAAGGATGTAATGTGGACATCAAGTAATGAGCGGGTAGCAACAGTTGATGCAGATGGCCTGCTGAAGGCAGTTAGCGGGGATGATACAGGATTCTCGATTGTTCAAGTAGCTCCGGATGTGTCTTATTCAGGTAGTGGAATAGCCAGCTCCTTGCGGGTGATTGTAGTCAATGAACTAATTCCGGCTACCTCTATTGAGATAACTTCTTCTGCAGATGAGGTTTATGCTGGTGAAACACTTCAGTTTTCTTTTTCTCTTCAACCGGCAGACGTAACGTATAGGACCGTAAAATGGAGTAGTTCCAATGAACAGATAGCTACAGTAGATAATAATGGAGTGGTTACAGGTGTGGAGAATGGAGAAAATCATGCGAAAGTAACTATTATCGCTACTGCTTTGGATGGTTCGATGGTGGTAGGTCGTAAAGAAATTACGGTAAATAAGAAGATTTCACCAACAGATGTGACAATTGATCAAGGCTATTCTGTGGATAATGAATATATGTGTGCTATTGCTGAGAAAATATTGAAGTTGAATTATACTACTATCCCCGAAGACTGTACGAAGTCTCTGATTGAATGGAGTTCAAGTGATGAGACGGTGGCTACAGTTGATGGGGGTATTGTGAAGTTTAATCAGAATGGCGTGTTTGGCAATGTGACGATAACAGCTACGTGTCCGGAAACAGGAAATTCTTCATCTATTAAGCTACATTTAGCAGAAGGGTTGATTCGTGAATTGTTCCATGATAAGGATAATTATGGATGGTATAATGCTAAACAGGAGGGAAATAAAACTGAGACTTCTCATGTATGGAGCTATGGTAAAGTGACAGTTACTACCTATACACAAGATATAGGAAAAAAGAAGCAACGTGCTGATTTCCGTTGTTGGAATCCGAAAACATGGCTTCATGCAGGTAATTATCCAATTTTCGCTATTCGTATGGATGATTTGAAGGATATGGAAGGAGTGACTGCTCGTAATATCACGTTGGATGCAGTAGGTACTTGTGATGGTGCTGACTTTAAGGGGGGATTGAATGGTAATAATAACCAATGGTTCCACGATTATAAATGTAGTGATGGTAGTCATGTGTTTATCTATGATTTGTCACAACAGAAATGGGCTACAGGAGGAATTTTACCTGCGACTTCTACTGCAGAATTTACAACATTGCAGTTTAAATATGCTGATATTGCGCCGTTGGATCATCAAGTAGACTATAATGTATATTGGGTGCAGACCTTTAAAACAATAGCGGATTTGCAGAAATATATAGAATCAGAAGGTTTGACTTATGAAATAATTAAATAAGTAGAAATATGAAAGGAAAAACAATAAATTTATTAAGTCTCGTGCTGCTTTTGGCAGCACAGACTTCTTGCCAGGAGAATGAATTTGGAACGATTGACTTGACAATGCCAGAAGAAGTTTATGTACCGATACAGGCAGAGTATACATATGAGCATCCTTGCGCTATGTTTAATCAAACAGACTTCAATCGCGTAAAGACAAGCTTGGATGAAGAAACAGCACCGCAGGTAGTAAAGGATGAATTTCAAGCATTGAAGAACAGTAAGTTTACTGTGAAAACCTATGAGCCTAATGTTTTGGAATATATTGTTCGTGGAGATGGCACAGGCATTACTTCGGATGATAAGGAACATTACCAAGAGGCTATGAACGATGCCGCTGCTGCTTATCAGATGGCATTGCTCTGGAAACTGACTGGAGACGACGATTATGCGGAAGCTGCTATCAAAGTGATGAATGCATGGGTAGCTGGTTGTAAAGGAATAAAGTCTAATGATGCGAATCAAATGCTTGCTGCCGGAGCACAAGGATACACATTTGCTAATGCGGGTGAGATTATGCGTGATTATGATCAATGGACGGATACCGATTTTGCTAAGTTCAAGGAATGGATGCTTAATGTATTTGCTTCTAAAAATAAAGATTTCATGACACGACATCAAGGAACGTGTGACGAACATTATTGGTCTAATTGGGACTTGGTAAATATGTGTTCTTATCTTTCTATTGGTATTTTGACAGAGAATGATGAAATGGTAAATTATGTAGTGAACTATTTTTATAATGGTGTAGGTAATGGTTGCATTAAAAAATTAATAAGAGGTACATTTATTGATCCTATGGGTAGCGGTGAGGCTATTGCACAGAATCAAGAGAGTGGGCGTGACCAAGGACATGCGATGATGTCCGTTGCCGTAACAGCCAATCTTTGTCAAATTGCTTATACGCTTTTTCAATGTAATCCCTCCATCAGCCAACTTGATTTCTTTGCTGCCAATGATAATGAAATTATGAAAATGGGAGAGTATACAGCTCTTTTTAATTTACGTGATGGGATGGATCAGTTTAACGCAACAGGATCTTGGTTGATAACACCGGATAAAATGCCATTTAATGAATATCGTTATTGTGTGGATTGTGCGTGTAAAAATAATAATCATTCAGCTATACATACAGTGGTAGCAAATGATGAAGGGCGTGGAAAACTTCGTCCAGGATGGGAAATTCTATACAGTCATTATGCCAAAGTGAAGAATTTGGGTAGTGGCTATAAATATGCTAAACTGGCTGCTGATAAAATGCGTCCGGAATGTGGTGTAGATGGTTCTGCTCGTTATGGAACTAATAGTGGGGCGTTTGACCAATTGGGGTGGGGTACCCTGATGTTGTATCGTGAATAATTGACATCAATACCTATCGGTAAAGTTGGGTGGAGTGGACCTGATTTTACCGATGGGATGATGACTGAAAAAATGAGTATGGGGAATTATCAAAGAATATTGTACTTGTTTCAGCTGAGTTTTTGGTGTTACTAGAAATATAATACTGGTCCTGGACGGAGTATACAGAATATTGTATTTCTCTTGTACGGGCAAATATATCAATCCTTCATTAATAACAGGTTATGATGAGAATCGTAAAGTAGAGAATATTCTATTTGAAAATATTGTACTAAATGGTAATCGGGTTATGTCTTTGGATGAGTTGAATGTGAATAAGAAAAACTTTGTAGGAAAAATAAAGATAAAATAGATTGTTTTCGATTTAGACTCGAATGAAGTTATTGATAATTTGAAAAAAAAGACGAAGGGATTAGGTATTTACCTAATCCCCTTCGTATATATAAGCAAATAGGTCAGTAAATAGATTGTTTGAAAAGGAAATTAGATTCAGTTTTTTGAAAGATTAGTTTTATCTATGAGGTAGAAAGAACCTGTTTTTAGGGATGACACTTGAATTAAGAAAAGAATTATTAGTTAGGTACTATGCGTAAAAAGATTCTGTTTTTAGCAGGAATGATGGCTTGCTGTTCATTGGCAGGTGCACAAGAAATTTCTAAGACCTGGGTGGCTGATAAGGGGAATGGAACTTATCAGAACCCGGTTCTTCATGCAGACTATTCGGATCCGGATGTATGTGCAGCCGGAGATGATTTCTATATGACAGCGTCCAGTTTTAATTGTATTCCCGGAATTCCTATTCTTCATTCCAATGACTTGGTGAATTGGTCGCTGGTAAACTATGCGTTACCGGTTCAGGAGCCGGAAGAATTCTTCGATAAAGCACAGCATGGTAAAGGCGTATGGGCACCGGCTATTCGTTTTCATAACGGGGAGTTCTACATTTACTGGGGGGATCCGGATTATGGAATCTATATGATTAAAACCAAAGACCCGAAAGGAAAATGGAGCAAGCCTGTATTGGTGAAAGCCGGGAAAGGTATGATTGATGCCACTCCTTTGTGGGACGAAGACGGAAAAGTATATCTGATACATGCTTATGCCGGAAGCCGTAGCGGAGTGAATAGTATTCTCGTTATTTGCGAACTGAATGCAGAAGGAACAGAAGTAATTTCCGATCCGGTGATGGTATTTGACGGAAATGATGGAAAGAACCATACGGTAGAAGGACCGAAGCTTTACAAACGCAACGGATACTACTATATTTTTGCTCCGGCAGGTGGAGTAGCAACCGGTTGGCAATTAGTACTTCGCTCGAAGAACATTTACGGCCCCTACGAATCGAAGATCGTAATGGCGCAAGGAAAGACAAATATCAACGGGCCTCATCAAGGCGGTTGGGTAGATACGAATACAGGAGAATCCTGGTTCGTTCATTTTCAAGATAAAGGTGCATACGGACGCGTGATTCATCTGAATCCGATGACTTGGGTAAATGATTGGCCTGTAATCGGAGTAGACAAGGATAAAGATGGTTGCGGTGAACCGGTAACGACCTATAAGAAACCGAATGTAGGAAAGACATATCCGATAGCCACTCCGCCGGAGAGTGATGAATTCAATACCCGCCATTTAGGATTACAATGGCAATGGCATGCCAATAAAAAAGACACTTACGGGTTCACGACCGACTTGGGGTATATTCGTCTTTATGCAGGCAGCCTCTCGAAAGAATTTGTGAACTTCTGGGAAGTTCCTAACTTGTTGATGCAAAAGTTTCCGGCTGAAGAGTTTACAGCTACGACCAAGTTGACATTTACTGCCAAGCAGGATAGGGAACAAACCGGAATCATTGTAATGGGATGGGATTATAGCCATCTCTCCATTCGTAAGGAGGGAGATCAGTTTATTCTGCAACAAGCAGTTTGCAAGGATGCGGAACAGCAAAATCCCGAACAGATAAAAGAATTGGCAAACATTCCGGTGGAACATCTGAAGATGCCGGGAGTAGCAGATAATGAGTGGCAAACAGTTTACTTGCAAGTAAAGGTTCGAAAAGGAGCCGTTTGTACATTCGCTTATAGTCTGGACGGAAAGAAATACACGACAGTGGGAGAGCCTTTCACAGCCCGACAAGGCAAATGGATCGGAGCCAAAGTTGGAGTATTTTGCGTAACTCCGAATGAGGGCAATCGTGGATGGGCAGATGTAGACTGGTTCAGAGTCAATTAAAAATTAAGAATTAGAAATTAAAGTAGATATATCAGATTAAGATGAAAAAGATTGTAGTAGGTCTGGCTGTGGTGTTAGGTTTTTGTATGTGTACTCACAAGCCTTCCGGTACATTGGATGTGAATAAGGCATTGGACTATTGCGCAAAGCAGACACAACGTACACTTACGGAACTGGAAACAGATTCCGGAATTGACTATACGATGATGCCGCGTAATATCATGGCTGACGAACAACATTGGAATTGTCGTAAGGCGACGAAGGAGGAGTGGTGTGCTGGTTTTTGGCCGGGAGTACTTTGGTATGATTACGAATATACAAAAGATAAGCAAGTGTTGGAAGAAGCAGAGAATTTCACTCACTCATTGAAGTTTCTTTCTCATATTCCAGCTTACGATCACGATTTGGGATTTCTTGTATTTTGTAGCTATGGAAATGGTTACCGTCTGACTAAGAATCCGGCATATAAACAGGTGATATTGGACACTGCCGATACATTGGCTACCTTGTTCAATCCAATCGTAGGAACAATTCTTTCATGGCCTCGTGAGGTAGAACCGCGTAATTGGCCTCACAATACAATCATGGACAATATGATTAATCTGGAAATGCTTTTCTGGGCAGCTAAGAATGGTGGTAATCCTTATTTGTATGACATTGCCGTGTCTCATGCGGACAAAACGATGAAAAGCCAGTTCCGTCCTGATTATACTTCTTATCATGTGGCTGTATATGATACAATCACAGGCAATCTGATTAAAGGTGTTACTCACCAGGGATATGCCGATAGTACAATGTGGGCGCGTGGACAGGCATGGGCTATTTATGGATATACTGTGGTCTATCGTGAGACAAAAGATCCTAAATACTTGGATTTTGCTCAGAAGGTAACGGATGTTTATTTGGACAGACTCCCTGAGGATAAAGTTCCTTATTGGGATTTTGATGATCCGAGTATACCGAATGCTCCCCGTGATGCTTCGGCAGGAGCGGTGGTTGCTTCTGCTTTGCTCGAATTGTCTACCTATCTTCCTAATGGAACAGGAAAACGTTATAAGGATGCGGCAATCGAGATGTTGACGAGTCTCAGCTCCGACAGTTACCAGAGTGGTGAAAGCAAACCTTCTTTCTTGCTCCATAGTGTAGGGCACTGGCCGAATCACTCGGAAATAGACGCTTCTATCATTTATGCCGATTACTATTATATCGAAGCATTGTTGAGGTTGAAACGTCTGCAAGAAGGATACGGAGTGCTTGGATAATAAGGCTCTTTTGAATACTGGTAAGAATAATAAATGCTCTGCAAGAAAGATTCATTCGTTGCAGAGCATTTTTACTGGTTAGGTTTGGACCTATTTATTGTTTTACCTTAATGATGTCATAATTCAAATCACTAACGGCTTCCTGTAGACTGTCATTTACCAATCGAAGAGTTGTATCATTCACAATTACGAAATACATGGGAGCTTCACCACTTTTCGGGGTTAATTTGACTGCAGTAACAGGTTTTTTGTTTACCACCTTATGTATTGTCTGTTGCTTTCCATTGGAAGTGAAAGTCTTGTTCTGACCTTGGCCTTGAGCGTCCAGGTAAGTCATATCCAGTGTGTAAGTAGTATCAACACCATCAGTTGCAGCATTCAGGGTTAACACATAATCGATACCCGGACCGTCGGCAGCAGGAAGAGTACCGGCATAGACTTCTGTCATTTCGGTAATCGGAGTCATAGCGAGGGCAAGACTGTCTGCTTGTGCCTCTGCGGCTTTGTTGGCTTTTGATTGGCAAGATGCCAAAGCAGCTACGACGGCTGCTAACATAATTACTTTTTTCATTGCTAAGTGCTTTAAGTTAATATAAATATAGTGAGCTATCGCTCGGTTTTACTTTACTCCTCTTCCCGTTTGATGACAAGTAGTTTGTCTACTCGTCCCCGATCCATATCCACTACTTCGAATTGCAGATTCTTGTATGTGAAGATGTCTCCGGCTTTCGGGATACGACCAATCAGGAACATTGCCAGTCCGCCTAAAGTTGTGAAGTCTTCGGATTTCAGGTCTTCGTATGATAAAATTCCCATCTCTTCCATAAAATCGTCAATGTTCATTGAAGCTTCTACCAACATCGAACCATCCTGCCTTGTGACGATTTCTTCTTCTTCCGTTTCGTCCTCTTCAAGGATGTCTCCGAAGATACTTTCCGTCAGGTCGTGCAGTGTGATAATACCTTCCGTACTACCATACTCGTTAACAACAACTCCGAACTTGTTTTTGTTCTTCTTAAATAGCTCTAAAACTTTATTTGCATACAAACTTTCCGGAATAAAGAGAGGGGGACGGGCTATTTCACGTAAGTTAAATTTCTGCTGGTTACCGACCATCAGGATAATATCTTTCACGGACACTACACCGATAATCTCATCTTTCCGTTCGTCTACCAATAGATATTTGCTGTAATGTTCCTCTTCGATCACTTTCATTACCTTTTCCCGCGTATCATCCGGATGGAGGATAATGAGATCCCTGCGGTGTGTCATCAACTCATTGGCTCGCTTGTCCGAGAAGCGGAACACATCACGTATCATTTCCGTTTCCTCTTTGTCAATCACACCCTGTTCCGAGCTTTGGTGAAGAATCATCTTAATCTCCTCCTGTGTCATAGGGCGTTCTTCGCTTTTCAGACCGATGAGCTTATTCAACAAACGGGTGGATATACTGAGTAACCAAACAAAGGGGTAGGAGACTTTTGTCAGCAGAATCATAATCGGACTGAATAAGATGGCATATTTCTCCGGATTACTAAGAGCAATGGATTTAGGGACCAATTCTCCGATAATGAGAGAAAGATAGGTAATGACTGCTACCGTAGTAATCATGGCAAGATTACGCGCATAAGCTTCAGCTCCCGGAATAAGGGAGAAGAGAGGAACGAGATCATCGGCAATGGCTACTCCACCATACGCACCGGATACGATACCGATCAGGGTAATACCTATCTGGATGGTGGATAAGAACTTTTCCGGTTCTTCCAACTGTTTCAGAACTCCGCGTGCGGATTTGTTACCTTTAGCGACAAGTGTTTCAAGACGTGCTTTGCTGGATGATACCAGCGCAATTTCATACATGGCAAAAATGCCATTCAGTATGAGTAAGAAAAGAATTATAAGAAATTCCATAAATGGATTAAAATGGTTATTGCTTCGAAATTACATGAAATCAAGACACTATGCAAATCTGTGTAATAGATTAATGATTTTTTAATACTAGTGGGTTCTTTTTATCGGAAAAAGAAAAGGAGATACAAAGGTTGTAAAACCAACGTATCTCCTTTTTCCGTCCAATTCAGGAAGGATGTCTGTTATTTTTTAGCATAAGTATCTGCCTTTGCTTTGGCTCGTTCGATTCGCTTCATTGTATCGGGATGTGAAGAGAACATCTTTTGGAGATAAGAAGGCTTTTCTGCACCTTCTGAGAGTTTTGCCAGCTTGGTCAGCGAATTAGCCATGGCATAAGGGTCGATACCATTCTTTACACAGAACTCTACACCGTAATCGTCGGCTTCGCCTTCTTGTTTTTGTGAATATTGCGCACCTGCCAATGCTTCGGCCATAGCTCCGAGTTCAGAGTCGGTCAGTTTGGCAACCTTGTCGCTGGTAGCACCGGCTGCATTCTTTATTGCCGAACGAAGGTAGGCGTTCTTCATGGCGTCTTTTGAATCGGTATGAACTACATGACCGATTTCGTGACCTACTACGGCCATGACTTCTTCGTCAGTCATTACATCCATTAGTCCGGCACAGATACGTACACTGCCGTCACCACAGGCAAATGCATTGATATCTACTACTTCATATACGCCGAAGTTCAGTTTTAGCCCGTCTACTTCTTTAATATGCCCGGTCAGTTTTTCCAGGCGTTTGCCGTATTCCGTATCCGGTTTGGTCAATGGATTGTGAGTGTCCATCCATTCCATGTATTCCTTACTCATGTTGGCAATATCGGCATCAGATAATGTTACGGCTGATACTACGTCTTTGCCGGCTTGTAATGCTTTCCCTAAATTAAACTTTTTGCCGAACTGTGCAGATGCTGTCATACCCATTCCTAAGAGGATAAAGGCGATCATAGTAATTTGTCTTTTCATACTTTTTAAAGTTTTTATGTTAATATTCAAATGTAATTCCTAAGGTAGGGAGTAAGGTCCCACTTGACTGCTTGATACGTTTCATTCTATAATGCTGACTATCGGCTGGAGCTTCCGGGTTATCGATAACACCGGTACTCATCAGTACGTCCTGTTGTTTTAGCTTGCTTACGGTGATATTCTGCAAATCCAGATAGAATCCCAGCATACAGTGTTTCAGGTAAAAAGTCTTATCCACACGGATATCTACTTGGGCAAAGGCGGGAAGGCGTTCCTTATTATACTTCGAATAGTCATAATATGCCTTTCCTTGTGCATCCCAGGCAGATACCAGAGAGGACTTCTCTTCATCGTAGGGGGTATAGGGAGCACCGCCGATACAACTGACTTTCATTCCGACGCTCCATAGATGCGGGAGATTGTAAGTTCCCCGTAGATTGAGGATATATCGGTTATCCCATGCGGATGCGATGTATTCACTTTCTTTATTGTTACGGTATTCACTTTTGAACAGGGTGAAAGAAGAAGCCAGGTTCAACTTTTTGGCAATTAACCATTTTACTAAGATTTCTGCTCCATAAGAACGCCCTTGTGCGGTGGAAGTTAGCAGTTCATTGCCAATCACTCCGTAATCATTTCCTTTGCAGGCCAGTGGAATGCCGTCTACAACGGAGAGCGGAATCTTATCATAATCTTTGTAGAATCCTTCAATGGAAACTTCAAAAGTGTCTTCTTTCCGCCAACTGACTCCCAAACTTTCCTGACTGACTTTCATATAGCGGAGGTTGTATTTGTTGGCGTATGCTCCATGATTGTTTTTAAATCCAAGCGCCGTATATGGAGGAAGCTGATAATAAAGTCCGGCATTGCCGCTTACAAACCAGTGATCGGTTAACTGATAAGAAAGCGATATGCGGGGTGATAATTGGTCGGAGAGGGATTTCATTGCCGATGAATAGTTATTGGCATCGGCCCGTAACCCTAAAGAAGCAGTGAAACGTTCATCCATTGAAGAATAGTTGACAGTACCGAAAATTCCCCACCGTAAAATATCCAGATAGGTGTGATAATCGAATATTTGTGCCTGATTCGTGTATATCTTTTGAAAAGTTGTATTAGAGTATTGGCTATAGTCTAAGTTCACTCCAAGATTGATTTTCCAGTTTCGGATAGAGGATTTGTTCTCGAAACGGAACTTCGTTTCTTGTTCGGTAGAACGGAGGCGAAGCATTAGATTGTCCGGAACACTTTCGTCATTCTGGCGGTATTTCGTGTTACGGTTGTTCAGATAACTGTGACTGACGACTATTGATTGTACATGTGCTCCTGCGTAGTGTCGGTAAACAGAACCCAATGTAAACGTCTCCTGCTTGATCTTAGGCAGGTAGCTTAGAATGTATTCGTTGTCTTCACTATCCGCTTTTGTGTTCAAGCGCATATTGTCGATTCCTCCCAATCCTAAAATAGTCAGTTCATTTTGTTTGTTGAACCTGGTTTTCAATTTGAACTGTGCGTCTGTGAAGGTCGGCAAGAAAGGGAGGTCAAGCATATCAAAAAGGAATTGCAGATAGGATTGGCGTACGGATACCAGATAAGAAGTCTTTTTCCCGATATGCCCGTTGGAAGCAAGGGAGACTTCAGAAGCTCCAAGTGTTGCTTTCAACGAGTTGCGTTCCATATCTCCGTCACGCAATTTGAAATCGAGGACAGAACTGAGTGCATTTCCTTTATCTGTAGGGAAAGCACCGGTATAAAAATTGACTTCACGTATCAGGTCGGCATTGAGGATACCTACGGGACCACCGGAAGCTCCTTGCGTGCTGAAATGGTTGATGTTGGGAATTTCTATTCCGTCCAGATAGAAACGGTTTTCAGAAGGGGAACCGCCACGTACAATCAAGTCGTTGCGGTAGCCTATTGGTGAAAAGGCAACTCCGGGATAAGACTGTACGATTCGTGAGATGTCCCGGTTGGCTCCCGGACTCTTTTCTATTTCTTGTAGTCCTATGATACGCAGGCTGACAGGACTTTCCAAATCACGCCGGAAAGGGGAAGCTGTGACAGTAATTCCTTCGAGCTCCGTCAGGTTCTCTTCCATCTCTATCGAGATATTCAAATTCCTGGTGGATAAGATATATTCAGGCGTAGTGACACTTTTGTAGCCGATAGCAGTTGCTTGTAAACGATAGATGCCGGGAGGCACCTGCTCTATTGTAAAGTGCCCTTCTGCATTGGTTACGCCACCTTTATTCAGTCCGAAGACCGTTACATTGATAAACTCTAATGGTTGACGGCTGTTTTTGTCTATTACTGTTCCCTTTATCTGATGCACAGGCTGAGCCTGAATCAGGAGAAGCAGAAAACTGCAAAAAAAAGAAAAAGGTAAGAAGTCGCTTCATACAATTAGAGTTTAGTGGTGCAAAAATACATAAATTGTTTTATTTCTCATTTATAAGTTCTATTTTTGTGAGACCTATTAAACAGATTCTTTGACGAAAATGTAAATTTGATTACTGGCGATGATGCGATGAAGGCGCACATTGTTCAGAAGACATGAAAGAATTATATATTAAAATAGAATAATACACAATGAAAAAACTTCTGTTAATTACTCTTTTTCTTGGTTGGGCAGCTCTCTCTTTTGCTGCCAAAGTAGATACCTTATTGATTAAAAGTCCTTCCATGAATAAGGATGTGAAGGTGGTAGTAGTAACTCCGGATGTAGCATCGGGAAAAAAAGCGATAGCTTGCCCCGTTCTTTATCTGTTACACGGCTACGGAGGAAATGCCAAAACATGGATTGGAATAAAACCGAATCTTCCACAAATAGCGGATGAAAAGGGAATGATTTTTGTTTGTCCGGATGGGAAAAATAGCTGGTACTGGGATAGTCCGCTCAATCCGTCATATCGTTACGAGACGTTCATTTCATCGGAGTTGGTTAAGTATATTGACGAGCATTATAAAACGATTGCTGATCGGAAAGGACGTGCTATTACCGGATTGAGTATGGGTGGACATGGAGCAATGTGGAATGCGATCCGTCATAAAGATATATTTGGCGGTGCTGGAACGACAAGTGGTGGAATGGATATCCGTCCTTTTCCGAAGAACTGGGAAATGTCCAAGCAGTTAGGAGATTATGATTCAAATAAAGAAGTGTGGGATAATCATACTGTTATCAATCAGATAGATGGTCTTGAAAATGGAGATTTAGCCATTATAATCGATTGTGGTGAGAGCGATTTCTTCCTGAAGGTGAATCAGAATTTACACCATCGTTTGTTGGAGAAAAAGATTGACCATGATTTTATTACCCGTCCGGGAGCACATAACGGACAGTATTGGAATAACTCTATTGACTATCAGATACTTTTCTTCGATAAGTTTTTCAAGAAATAAATTGTATTGATATGATTGGTGCACTATATTAGTGCCATGATTGTGCCGCCTCTTTGTCACAGTTATCTTTTTAGGAGCCCCAAATGGGGCTCCTTATTCAATGGCAATTAATATGTTCTGAATATTGATCTTATTGGAATAATGTGTGCGTCTATAAATGCTCGTAGGTTTTCCTTCGTTGTCGAATGTATAAGAATAAGTAGTATATTCATTATTATTGTTTTCAGGAGTGGAGCGGGCTACCAGATGTTGCGTCGGCTTGCCTAAGATTCCGGCAAATAGGGCGCATTGGTGGAATGAAAGCGGATAAATTTCTAATAAATCCAAACAGGGCAGGCGATAGTAATTGATTGTTTCTCCGGCTTCATACATTATTTTATTTTCTCCGTAATCAGTGAAAGATTCATTTGTCAGTGACGGGGAAGTAACACTGATCAGCTCTCCGTATTGATAAACAAGCGACAGGGTATGGGAAGCGTTTTCGGGCTGTAGTGTACCATTTATAGATGTAATATTTTCATGCAGTTGAGTTAAGTATCCGTCCGTGTATGTAAAGTTATATTGGCGTACTTGGGAAATGGCCGTGTATGTACATTGAGTTGCATAACCTTGTTCATTCAATGTATATATCCATTTGTTATCTTCACTATCTATCATGGTGACAAGGTTGTTCTCATATTGTAAAGTTACCTGATGAGAAAGTTCCTGTACAATTTCGGTACCAATGCTGATTGACTGTGTATTGGTATAGGATGTGAGCTTATTATCCGTATATGCATACTCATTCTTTATAGTGTTGATAGCAGTGGAAGAGGTGGTCATATATGTCTCTTCAACTTCGGTCATTACCATTTTAGACATTGTCGGAACAGGTATATTAATCTCATTCCACGTCTTCTCTTTCTCATCATCGTCGGAACAACTGAGAAGTAGAATAGTGGTGATAAATAGTAGAACTACTTTTTTCATTTTGAATGTTATTAAAGCCTTAGTCCTTTACTGCTAAAACGTCGGCTGGCTGGACTGCTTACACTCTTTTCAACCTTGAAGCGAGTCTGTGTTGTACTTTCTTCTGGAGTTTCGTCATCTTTAGGCGGATATGTACCGTCCAATACTCCTATGGCGATCTTCAGCAATCTTTCACTTTTACCATCCTTGTCGAATGTACCGAATGGTAGGAATTCACTGTAATTTGTACTCCCATCTATTGTGGTTTCACTGACTTTTAAATCGGTAGCTGGAGAAATGGTACCATAAGTATCGTGTTGGGAATTGTAAACTGTACATACTACCGGGTTGACTGACCATAGAAATTCTTCATTAATAAACTGTTCTGTTGCTACATTTTGTCCTTTTGTCGAACTGCCTACAGTAGCAATAGGATATGTATCCTCTAAAAAAAGACTTCTAATGAGCATTTCCGGTGCTCCCATTGTCGTTCCGCTGGTAATGGCGATTAAACTGTGTAAGTCTAAATTAATCTCTCTATCTGTACCGAACAGAATAGTGGCGTCTTTATCCGTATTTTTATCATTATATTCAAGATAAGCCATTGGCTCTCCTAAACGCTCGGCTGAGGTCAGAATAGTACCTAACAACTGAACACAATCCATTGAACCTCCCTCATTGTAACGAAGGTCAAGAATAACAGCTTGTACGCCTGCTTCCTTGAACTTTTGCGAGACACTGCGTAATTCATTGTTGTATTTTTCCGGCTCGGCTTTTGTACCGGCTGTGAAGCTATTGTACATGAGATAGCCTACCTTTATATTTTTGACCGGTGACTCAATAATCTCATATTTATGTACGGGATTGTCTTCTACTATCCGTGCTGCAGGCATTTCAACGGGTTCATCTATTGGAACAACTCTATATTCCATCGTCGGTCCTTCATCTTCTCCATCACCTCCCTCATTTCCATCTTCTTCATCTTCTATTTCCACCTCTTTCCACTCGCCCAAAGTCAGTTCTACCGCTTTGGTTCCTTGCAATAAATATGTCTCATATTTCTTACTAATGTAGGAAGTGTCTACTTTCATGATCCAATCACCGCGTTCTAAACCCGCCTGTGCGGCAGGGGAACCTGGAATAACGTAAGTAATCAATGCGTTGTAGGCAGTGTCAATATCCGGATTTCTAACTAATGAATAATCAAATCCATATGTGGGCAATGGAGTTGCCATAACAGAATCTACAAACGAATAACTATCCTGCTTCGATTTCACTTTAGATAGGAAAGAGGCAGGTTCTACAAATAAGTTTACATCATCATAGGAAGGTAGCTCCTGATACCACAGATAGTTCTGTTGCATGATGTCTAATATCCATGTATCCAATGCTGTTTGGTGGGCATACTCCGGCCAGCGGTCAACACCACAGGAGAAGAAGCCACTGAGAGATACGATGGTCAGGGCGGGTATAAGGATTATCTTTCTTAATTTCGTCATCATAAAAAGCTTTTCACGTTGCAAATGTAGGAAATACTTTGCTTATCTACCACATTTATGGTATAAAAATGCCTTTAATGTGTGATTGGCTGTTAGAGAATCCTGCGTTATCTTTGTGCTTCCAAAATGATCAATAGGCATTAGTAAAATAGAATAAGTGATTAATAAACGGTAATTTCATGAATATAGCTGCATTGTTATCGGGAGGTGTTGATAGTTCGGTGGTTGTTCACTTGCTTTGTGAGCAGGGTTACAAACCGACTCTTTTTTATATAAAGATCGGTATGGAAGGAGCGGAGTATATGGATTGTTCGGCAGAGGAGGATATTGAATTATCGGCTGCTACTGCCCGAAAGTACGGTTTATCTCTCGAAATAGTTGATTTGCATAAAGAATACTGGGAAAATGTAGCGACTTACGCCATTGGTAAGATCCGGCAGGGATTGACACCGAATCCGGATGTGATGTGCAATAAACTAATAAAGTTTGGTTGCTTTGAACAACGCATCGGGAAAGAGTTTGATTTTACGGCTACCGGTCATTATGCTACTACGATACAGCGTGATGGAAAAGTGTGGCTGGGTACGGCAAAAGATCCCGTAAAAGACCAGACGGATTTTCTTGCACAGATTGATTATCTGCAAATTTCCAAACTAATGTTTCCCATTGGAGGATTGACGAAACATGAGGTGCGTGAAATTGCAGACGCGGCTGGATTACCCAGTGCCAAAAGAAAAGACAGTCAGGGCATTTGCTTTTTGGGAAAGATAAACTATAATGATTTTGTCCGTCGTTTTCTTGGCGAGCGGGAAGGAGCGATTGTAGAATTGGAAACCGGAAAGAAACTAGGTACACATCATGGTTATTGGTTTCATACTATCGGGCAGCGGAAGGGGCTTGGTTTGAGTGGAGGTCCTTGGTTTGTTGTTAAAAAGGATATTCAGGAAAATATCATTTATGTATCTCGCGGCTACGGTGTAGAGACCCAATATGGAAATGAATTCCAAATGCGTGATTTTCATTTTATAACAGATAATATTTGGAAGGGTCAGGGTAAGGAAGTGGATATAACCTTTAAAATTCGTCATACTCCTGAATTTACTAAAGGGAAGCTCATTATGAAGGGAGATAATCAGTTTCATATCCTATCTTCTGAAAAGTTACAGGGCATTGCTCCGGGACAGTTTGGAGTGATTTATGATAAAGAAGCGCGGATTTGTGTGGGAAGTGGAGAGATTATCTGTTAAATAGTTCTTTTTGAGTGGCGAAGATTGAATAAACAAGATTATTTTCATTACTTTTGTTTCGTAGAATTATAAATAAAGGAGGTTTGATTATGACAACGATGGAATTGAAAAGCCTGAAAATGGACTTGGTAGAGGAACTCCTGAGTTTGAATGACAAAGAGATGCTCAATCGGGTAAAAACCTATTTGAAACGACTTAAGAAGATGGAAGCTGAAAAAGAAGAGGACGAAATCAGTAAGGAAGAGATTCTTGCAGGGATTAATGCCGGGCTGAAAGATGTAAAAGCCGGGAGAACAAGATCTGCTTATGAACTCATTAATGAACTATAGTATAGAAAGTTCTGCCTCATTTGATAAAGAGGCAAAACGTTTAGGGAAGCGTTACGTTTCATTTAAAGAAGATTATCTGAAACTTCTTGATGAATTATCTCGGAATCCTCAACTTGGAACAGATTTGGGACATGGTTTGCGTAAGGTACGTATGAAAATTACTGCAAAAGGAAAAGGTAAAAGTGGAGGTGCAAGAGTTATAACCTTTACTGTGGTGATTTCCCAACAAGATGCGGTGTTAAACCTTCTTTATATCTATGATGAGGCGGATAAGGCTTCTATATCAGAGAAAGAGATTGAACAACTTCTGAAACAGAATGGTTTGAAACCACATCAGATATAGTATTCCGCTAAATCAACAATTCCCGCCCGCATGGCATATTTGGTGGCTTCATGCACATTATTTACGCCTAACTTGCGGAAGATATTTTTACGGTGGCTGTTAATCGTATGAAAACTAAGTTTTTTCTCTGCTGCAATCTCTTTTGTCGTTTTGCCCAGTGCGATTTCTTTTAGAATATTCTTTTCTGTTTGCGTTAGCAAATGATTGTCTGTGGATGAGGTAACAGACGGAGAGCCAGTTCCCGAAAGCAATAGGTTGCTGACATGATTGCAGATATATCTTTGTTTGCGGATAGCGCATTGAATCGCAGTGATAATTTCTTCTTTGGAATTATCTTTCATTACTACTCCAAAAGCCATGCTGCTAAATAATATTTGTCGAAGGAAGTTGAGACTTAGCTCATCGGAGAATAGGATCCAATCGGCCTTTTTAAACCTTTCCTGTAGAACGATCAGTTCATCTGCCCCGGCAAAATTGAATAGTGTGTAATCAAGAATAACCACTGCTTGCGGGTACAATCGCAGCAACTGAATCAGCTCTGCTTTATTATCAGCTTCTAAAAGCGCGGATACATCTTTTTGCTTGGTCAGTAGGAACATCATTCCCGCTTTGCTGATATCTTGATTGTCTGCAATGATAAATTCTCTCATAATAGGAATAGCTAAATAAAAACTCCGCTACAAATGTACATATTTTGTGCGATTTGTAGCGGAGTTTTAATTAGATTCTTGAATTCCGATTACCAGGAACGTCCTTTGAAGATGTGGGATTGGTCAAGCGGAACGATATTTCCGTTCAATGTCAGATTGTTGTTATTGAAGTTCGGGCTGATTGTAACCGAAGCTGTATTATTTCCACTGCTCATGTTGATGAAGACCTGAGCGGAAATACCAATACCTTGAACGCTGAATGAACAGTTCACATTTCCTTTCTTGTCAATGTTCATTTTCATATCAGAAGAATTCCCATCTACAGTGACACCACCGATCCCGTTAGGACCTGGATAAGCTGTATTGAAAGCAGTCTGCACAGTGGCTCTGTTGCCATTCATCAAAACGAAGTTGGTGTTTGAAGTCACGAAAGCACTCATTCCATTACGGAAGATTACTTGATTGGCTTCCAGTACAAATTGCTTGTTCTTTAAAGCCTGTACAGCTTGTTGATAGGCTGCCATGTCCTGTACTTGTTCTTCGGCACGGAGTTTTGCTCTTTCTGCGTCTCTTTGAGCTTTTCGTTCTGCGCGGCGGGCTGCTGCGTTACTTTCCTGTGCATACATCATCGTGCTTGCACTCACTAATACTAATAATGCAATAAACTTTTTCATAACTTTTTTTTGTTTAGGTTTAATACGTTGTCCGTTTATTGCAAAAACAAAGAGTATGCCAGATTGTTCACGAACGTCGTGCAATTTTGTATCCGATAGCTGCGACGGCAATACTCATTAAAGGGCTGATAATGTTGAAAAAGCAATAGGGAAGATATACAAGTGTGGGTACACTTAAAATGGTGGCCTGAGTCATCCCGCAACTGTTCCATGGGATCAGTACGGATGTAACGGTTACTGCATCTTCCGTCGTGCGGCTTAGTAAGCAACTTTCATATCCTTTCTTGGCATATATGTCACGAAACATATTTCCCGTCAGAATGATACTGATATATTGGTCGGCTGTTGCCAGATTAAGAAACAAGCCTGAGCAAACCGTACCTCCTACCACACTGACCGTCTTTTTCATAAATCGAACAAAGATTGAAGTGATACTACCCAACATACCGCTGGCCGTCATTGCTCCACCAAAACACATGGCACACAGAATGAGCCAAATCGTATTCAGCATTCCGGACATGCCGCGTGTGGCAATCAAATCTGCCAGAACGGCATTGTCTGTGTGCAGACTTGTGCTTCCATATATCGTTATCATTAATCCTTTGAACAATGAATCGAAGCCGGAAGTTGCCATTCCGGAAACCTCCTGTAATAACTCCGGCTGGAAAATCAAAGCGAAGACTCCTGCCAGCAGTGTCGATAAAAACAGGGTAATGATGGAAGGAATCTTACGGGCGATTAATATGCCTGTTACAATAGGTACAATCAAGAGCCAGGGAGTAATGTGGAACTTTTCATTCAAAGCAGTTGCCACTTCGATGATATGTTGTGTATTGCTGGCATCGTGTGAGAATCCTGCCACAGTAAAAATAATCAAAGTGATTATGAGGGAAGGAACTGTCGTTATCATCATGTATCGGATATGCCGGAATAGTGGAGTATCAGTTACGGAAGCTGCCAATATGGTTGTTTCCGATAGAGGCGAGACCTTATCTCCAAAATAAGCTCCGGAAATAATGGCTCCTGCAATCCATCCCTCTTCAAATCCTTGTGCCCTGCCGATACCCATCAGTGCGATTCCAATGGTAGCGATGGTGGTCCACGAACTACCGGTCATAACGGAAATAAGTACACAAATGATACAGGTGGATGCTAAGAAGAAACTGGGATGTATGATTTGCATTCCATAATAAATCAAAGTAGGTACTACTCCGCTGATCATCCACATTCCACTTAATGCACCGATAATCAATAGGATGATAATAGCCGTTGCCACTCCGGCCACATTGTTTGTGATGGCAATCTCATAATCTTTCCAAGGGATTTTGTAGAATGCCATACCGATAAGAATACAAATAGCGGTAGTGGTGAGTAATGATACTTGACTTCCTCCACTTAAAGCATCACTACCGAAAGTATGGATAGTACCGAATAATAATAGTATAAGTACGATAATTGGTATCAGGGATACAAAAGGAGAGGGGGCTTTTTTCATATTAAGTTCTTTAATGCTCTAAATTATTTTGGTTTGCAAAGATACAACAAAATGATCGAAATTTTTAGCGTTATGGAACGGAGCAATAAAAATTAGTATAAGTTTATATATTCTTGGTACATAGAATCAGCCCCAGTTTACCTTACGTTTTAGCCACCAATATCGAATGAAAAGCATTCCGGTCAGAATCAGAGCGATAGATAGTCCGGTGTAGAAAACGGAAATAAAACTGTCGGGTAATAGATGGAAGCTCCGGATGGTAATGCCTAGAGAGATCATGAATATCATGATGATCCAACTCTTTACATCAAAAAAAGAAAAAGGGCAGTTACGGGTCTTCTTTTTCTCTTCAATTCGCCGGGTGTGTTTATAATAAAGTCTTTTAAAGATGAGTACGAAGAATAACAAGAAAACTACAGTTGCTTCTCCAATTTTGAACATCCAGTCTTGCGAGTTGTTTAACCAGGTAATGATTCCTATTCGTAATATATTGATGCCGGCTGTAATCCATACTGCGCCGGCTGTAATGAGTAAGATTTGTTTGTTAACTCCGTATTTCATTCGCTTTATTTTTTGCTATAAACGGTTTTACTGCTTATTTTGTTGAGTCATTTCTTATGATTTATAGTTCATTCTATGAAAAAAGTGGTGGAAACCGTATTTCCTTCCCCATCAACGGCTGTCAGAGAGTGTTTTCCCGGTTCAGGTTGCAAGGATATTTTATGAAAATCCTGTGTTTGCATCAGATATATATCATCGAGATGCCAGAAAACGATTGCTTCGGGATTGTTGTGAGCCAGTTCGACAGTGATGAATCCTTTGTTGCCATCCAATTGTTTCGGTAGCTTGATTCGTGCATTCATCGGAGGATAAATGAATTGCATGGGTTGGAAACTATCTTCTCCGCAACCTGATTTGAACGGAGGAAGAGGCTTGTATTCCGGATGATGCTGTTTATAATACCATTCCCATACAGGAGGCAGTGCGAACCATGACCTTTGGAAAGTAGGCTCCGTATTGGCACAATTCTCATAAATACGATATTTCTCGTCGGCAGATAAAGTAATGAAGTGATGATATGGGCAGGATTCCGTTCGTAGTCCGGAGGGAAGTATAAGCACTGTGTCCGTTTCCTCGCAGAAGCGTCCTTTCAAATGACCGGATTGACGGCATACTTCCGCATCAATAAAAACACCGGTCGGACGTTCAAACCACGATGAAGAGGGAAGATAGTTGAATACATCGAATAATACGGGACCTGCCGTTTGTGCGCCCACTAATCCCGGTTTTCCTTCACCGGTTGCGTTTCCTACCCATACGCCGACTGCGTAACGAGGAGTGACGCCTACCGCCCAAGCATCCCGGAATCCATAACTCGTTCCTGTTTTCCAGGCGATGGTCTGCATGGAAGGGATGGACTTCCAATCGATCTCTTCGGGGCGGTTGACTTCTTTTAGCGCGTCGAAAGTTTGCCACACTGCACCCTTGTCCCAAGTGAATTTTTGTTGTATCGCTTCGTTTTTACTCTCTTCTCCCATTAAGATGTCGGCTTCTTTTTGAGGGACTGCATCACTATGCTGATTCGGAATCAGACTTCGTCCCATTTGTGCGTACGCATTTGTTACATCCCATAAAGTGGCTTCTGCTCCTCCCAGAATCAGGGATAAACCGTAGTGGGACGATGGACGGGTGATTGTTTTGAATCCTGTCTGTTGCAGGAAATTATGAAATTTGGGAACACCATATTTTTGTAACATTGTCACGGCTGGAATATTCAGTGAACGGGCAAGTGCTTCCGAAGCGGGCACAGCCCCCTCATACTGCCTGCTGAAATTCTGCGGACTGAATCCGTTTATGTTAATGGGGATGTCAGGAAGTAGCGTATGTGGCAATAATGCCCCCTCCTGCAACATCGCATAATATAAAAAAGGTTTCAAAATACTTCCTGTGCTTCTGGGAGCTTGAATTACATCCACCTGATTACCTCCTTGCCGATGGTCGAAATGTACATTCCCGCAATAGGCTATCACTTGATTGGCAGGGAGGTCGATTACTAAAATGGCCAGATTGCGGATATCGCTTCGGTTAAATTCATTGCTCCAACGTTCAGCGATGTCTTCTATATGCATTTGAATTCCCCGGTCAATGGTGGAATGTGAGTACTGTCCATTTCTTTCTTTGTAGAAACGGCTGACTAAGTGGGGAGCTGTTTGCGGAAGAAGATGTGGCTCTTCGGGAAGAGGTTCGCTGACAGCCAGCTCATAAGTAGACGAATCTATGATTCCTTTCTCATGGAGCAGTTTAAGGACCCGGTTACGTTTGGCAAGTAATGTCTCCCGTCCTTTGGATAGATGAATCATGGCTGGAGCATTGGGTAATACGGCGAGCATGGCCGATTCCGCCCATGACAACTCTTCGGCTGAATGACCGAAATAACGCCAGGCGGCCGCATCCAGTCCTACCACATTTCCTCCGAAAGGGGCATGAGATATATACATGGATAGGATTTCTTCTTTAGAAGCCCTGAATTCCAAACGTGTAGCCCAGATCATTTCGATTATTTTCTCTCCGAAAGTTCTGGGTTTGTTTCGTGCAAGCCGGATAGTTTGCATGGTCAGCGTGCTTCCTCCGCTTACAATACGTTTGTTCTTGATGTTTTGATAAACGGCTCTTCCGATGGCAAGTGGATTAACACCCCAATGATGATAGAAATGTTTGTCCTCAAAAGTGATAAGGCAGTGTTTTATTTTCTCCGGTGTCGTATTCCTCGGAGGGAAACGCCACTGCCCGTCGGAAGCGATACGTGCTCCCAACAGTTCTTCGTTCCTATCAGTGATGACAGTCGAGTAGGGGACATGAAAGAGTTGTCGGGGAAGACAAAACATATATCCCATCACCAAGAGAGCAATACTGCCAAGTATTACTTTCCGGGTGACGGATAGATTTCTGAATACATCCGATATCTTAACTTTCATGAACTGCGTTTGTTCTTACCAACAGAATTCGTATTAGCGACTCACCGTTGTTCTTCCTGCTTTGCTTCGTGCCTGCACGGTTGTATCATACATGGCTTCGCACTGAACAGCCGGAAGAATGAAGTTACCGGCGTATGCCGCTTGCAATCTGATAGTGAAAACCTTTGTCTCACCACGGTGCAAATTGAAATAGGTCAATACACGATCGTCGCGGATATCCTGATAGGAGTAATTGATAGCTGTATCGGCAGTCGCCATTCGTTCATTATATATTTCCCACCCGGATGGTATAATATGTGTCAATGCCAGATTGGTATAATCCGATGTTCCGCTAATATTGGATATGGAAACGACAGCGGTAAAGTCAGTTCCTTGTTTAATTTCTTCTGCGGATATGGGCGTGCCGTTCAGAGTTGCATATCTTATATCCATCCGAAGATTGTCTGAGATGGCGGGCAGCGTATCGTTCAGCAATTGTGTGCGCGTGATAATATCTACTCCCAATGCTCCCTTGCCTTGATTCTTTACAGAGACTGTTCCGGATTTCGGTGAAGTAGGAATCTCTTTGGCAAATACCGCTTTGGCAGATTTCACGGCAGGTTGTTGCTTGCCGTTCCATGTCCATGTGAAATCAAGTGTACCTGATAGCTTTTCTGCCAAGCGTCCCATTGCCATGAGGGCAAATGCGGTAGACTGAGTACTGAAATACTCCTCTTGTGACAGATTCTGCGAGACTTTCTTTGCTTGTTGAAGTGCATCCCGTTCCCGGTTCATCAGGATTAATGTTTCCAGAATCATCGCTTCATCCCGGTCGGACGAACCGTAAATAAAGTTCATTGAAGAATAGGGAGTGACACTGGTTTCTGTCTTATATACCAATTCCTCGGCTGGTTTCATTTTTCCTGTCAATGCGTAGGCGGCTGCCAATCTCCATTTGGCTTGAATGGATAATCCTTGCTGTTCCTTCATTCTGTTCATAGCTCCGTATTCCGGCACACCGGCCAATGCCAGCGTGTATAGACGGAAGGCTTGCATCAGCTCCGACTGCCATAGTTGCCAGCTGTTTGCATCCTGTGGCATACGCCAGTTCTGGGCTGCTGCACGTTGGAAGTGTTTCCACTTATTCAATACGTTTGAATGGACGGCATATCCCTTTTCTTGTGCCAATGTCAGGAACATTCCGGTATATGAACTGATCCATTCGTCTGCGACGGCATTCCCCGGCCAATAGACAAAACCGCCATTGGGGAGTTGCCGGGCATAAATCTGACGGATAGCCTCCTGTACATTTGTTTTTATTTTCTCTGCTTCCTGTTCGTTTACCGTTTTAAATTGAGAGATAAACAGAAGCGGCAATGCTTTGGAAGTCAACTGCTCCGTACACTGATGTTGGTAATCGTATAAGAAGTCGAATCGACGTGTGATATCTACGGATGGGATACGGGATACTTCCAACTGAATATGATTGTTGTCGGAAAAACCGCTTAGGCTATACGATACCTCTCCACTTTGTCCGGCTTCCACCCATTGGCTGTTGCGCAATGTCACGACCGGATTCGGATTGCGCACGTCTATTTCGATGGTTTCTTTAGTTTGCTGCCCACCCCCGTTTGCCGTCAGATGGATAGTTGCTTTACCTGTTTTGTTTCCGGTCTTCAATGTAAAGAATGTAAGCTGGTCGCCCGGTTGATTGAAGGTTAGCGACTGTTGCGAAGGCCCGGCAATTTGTACTCCTCCACCGGAAACTTGAATAGATACGGTGACATTCTTTACCTGATTTTCCATTGCAAAGATATTTACCGGAACAGTGATTTCCTCTTGAATACTAAGTACGCGCGGCAAGGTGGAAAGCAGCATTAACGGTGTCCGTACATAGGCCGTCTTTTCTGCATTTCCATAAGCACCGTCCTGTCCTGCCACTACCATAGCGCGTACGGAACCTACATACATCGGAAGTTTCAATGTATGTGTCTGATGTTTGCCTTTTCCCAGATAGAAAGGACCTATGAATTTAACGACCGGTTTGAACCGGTTTGCTTTTGCATCTGCCGGTTTCAAAGCTGCGTCCCCACCTGTACTGAAAAGAGAACCGTAACTTCCGGCGGAAGCTCCCAATACATTGTCGTACATATCCCATGTCCGGATACCGAGCGCTTCTCGTGAATAGAAGTCATTCCAAGGATCGGGTGTCTTGAAGTTCGTAAGGTCCAGCAGACCGTCGTCTACGATAGCCAATGTGTAAGTCATCGGCTTCCCGCTCTTTTCGCTGACGGTCACATTGAAGTTCGTTTCCGGTCGTAGCACTTCCGGCATTTGTATTTGCGGTCTTAATATCGTTTGACTGTTGGTTACGAATACCGGGACAACACCATACATACGGATAGGCAAGTCATTCACTGTCTGCGCATGAGGCTGCAACAAGCTGATGTGCAGATATACATTCGGAGCCATTTCTTCTGTGATCTTGAACGTATATTTTGTGTCTCCTTTGCTGGAAACTTCGATCCATTCCTGTTTGAGTACCGTCGATCCGTTCTCGATGGATACCAATGCACGTCCGTTGGCTGCTGCGGGGATAATAGCCATAGCTGTTTCTCCTATCTCATAGGAATCTTTGTTCAATGAGAAAGCAAGCATTTTAATACCACTGGGGTCCGATTTACTTGAACGTCCCCTCCATTCGGGCCAGTCTACGTAGATAGTACCTCCGGTGGCATGTCCGCTTTCTTTGTCTTTCACATAGACCAGATAACGTCCCCAATTGGGATAATCGACGCGGAATTTGAAAGAAGCCTTTCCATTGTTGGTTTGCAGACTCCCACTGGCTACCGGAGTGATGGAAGTCCCGTTTATATAGGAACTGAAAGATTCTTCATTGCTTTCCCACCACCAGCTCCAACTGATACGGTAGATCTTATATTCCAGATTTGAACGGCTCACCGCCTGTCCTTCCGGATTCACCGTAACAATGTCAAATACATGATCTTTGTCCGTTTCTATGTATTTGCCTTTTGGCTGATTCAAGTTAATGCCCACATACGATGTGAACGGAGAGAAAGGAACGCTTTGGGTATAGATACTGGCATCTCCTCCCGGTTCGAATACACGGGTGGTGAAAGATGCGTTTAGCATACCCGGCGCATTGGTTGCTGCAGGGAGTTTTAAAGTGACTCCCGCTCTTCCTTCTGCGCTGAGCATTCCGTCAAACACATTTGTCTTGATGGTAGTGAAATCTGTAGCCGGATTATTGAAAATATACTGTCCGTAGTTTTTAAATTGTGTATTTACTTTAGACAGAGACATCTCTACTTTGGTTTTTAGATGTGAAGCCGTAGCCCCTGTCAGCCAGGCAGAAGTGAGTGGAGCATAGACTTCTTTGTCTGTTGCTTGAAGAATTCTAGGCAATGCCAACGTTATTTTAAGTCGGTTGGGTTTTATTGTTTCGATGCGTAGCCCTTTATGGAAAGTCGAACCGCCTACTTTTACGTATGCGTTCCACAGACCGGTAGGAGCATCTGCCTGAGTAGGGACAGTAAATGTGTAAAAGCCATTCATCCCTTGTGTTGAGATCATTTTGGTATAGAATTGGCCTTTCGGATTGTAGATTTCCAGTGCTACCGGATGTTTGTCCGGTATTCTTTTTTCCCGGTCTTCCAGAATGAAAGATATATGTAAGGTGTCTCCCGGTCTCCATACTCCTCTTTCACCATATATAAATCCTTTTAAGCCTTTTTGAATATCCTTTCCACCCACATCGAAGCGGCTGACCGATTGCTCTTCACCGTCTGCAACACGTACGTAGGCTTTTTGTCCGTCTGCCTCTGCTACGATAATGAAGGGAACTCCTTTCGGAGCGATTTCCGCCAAGCCTTCTCCGTTTGTTTCTCCCTTACCGATGGTTTGTAACTGGAAATTGTAAACAGTAACTTGCGCCTTTCCGACAGGTTTTGTGTCCAAAATGTTGTTTACTGCAATCCACAGATTGTTCAAGGAGTTCTTCTTTACGATCATTCCCAGATTAGAGGCAAAGACATTGCAGGTAGCTGTCCGGTCTGCTCCCATATAGTAGGACGGGTGGCACGGATTATCCCGTTCTTTCCACCGATACAAACTCCAGTCCATAGTGTCGCCGTTGTAATAATAATAAGCCTCAGGAGTGTCCCATACAGCTTCGTCTGCCTCTGACAAAATACTACCGCTAACTTTTGTCAGGCCGTCGGAAGTCGTGTCGGAAAACTTCATTTCTTTGTTTTCTTCACTTCCACCGCAAGGATAAGCGGAATATTCTTGGCGGAAAGACAGGATAACCCGGTAGATGGCGCCCGGTTCTTGATGAATCAGTCCGGCAAGGTCGATAGAGTAATCTTCCCATTGATGAATATCTTTTGATGAATCCTTGCTTAGCCACAATGTTTTCTTATAAACCAGGCGTCCCGAACGGCGCAACTCATTGGCAGAGGCCAGAGAGTTGTTTTGCATGAACATCAAGATGTTATTCTCAAAGATGCGGATAACCTTTAAATCTACTGCATACAGATTGACAGCGCGGAATGGAATAATCAGGCTTTTCGAATCGGGAAGAATGGCGGCTGAGGTAGCCATCTCTACTTGCGGTTTCAGATTCAATTCGCTGAATGAGATAGAGTGGGAAGTCCCCAGACTACGGTCTTGACTGCTTTTTATTCCTTCATGGATATTCAAAGTCAGTTTATTTATTTTGTTGGTTTCAAAATAGATAAGAACCTGGTTATCCTTGATTTGGGTGATGTAAGAAGATACTTCCGGTATCTCGATCAGTCCTTTCAGATCTTGCGTATTGGATACGGGAGCAGAGAATACGACTTCGATCCCGTTTTCCGGTTGGTCGATGCGTTTGGCGGTCAGAAAGCAGAAACTGTCTTTTGCCGGAATCATGATTTCTTCGATTTGCGTATGGTCAATTCCTGCGGGATTTCCGTTTGCTGTCAGTTGGATTTGGTAATCTTCCGCTTCCCGCAAGATCCGGTTAATACTGAATTCATAACGAGTCGGATTGTTGGTGGAGGTAATATCGACCGGATAATTTTTACTTTTACCATTGCCGGCTATCAGCATTTTCTCAACTTCTTCTTTCTTCACAACGTCACTAAAGCGTATTTCTCCTTTTATGTTCACTTCGTCGGGTTGAGTAGCTGTAATCGTTATAGGTTCTGCATGAATTGTGAAGTTACGTTCCTGCACCCGGAATGAGAAGTTAAATTCCTTTAGTTTTTTATCTACCTCGATAAAATCTCCAAGCTGGAAAGTTCCTTCGTAGAATGCTCCCGGTTTTAAAGTACCTTCTTCCGGAACAAATTCGATGGTGTTATTGCTAATCCAATATGCTTTTCCTTTCAAAGACGGTGAAAAGCTGAACGGATTATCTTTTAACTCATTATTTACGTCAACCATAGGTTGATCGTGTGTCAGCTCGATGCGTATAGTCGAACTTTGGGAGATGACTCCTCCTGTGTAGGCATTTACATAGGGGGCATATTCTGCAGAGGGGATGATGTCTTTCGGACTGTGCGTACATGCGGAAAAGGTCACAATCCACATTATGAAAAAGAATAGTTTGGTAGCGAGGCTGCTACGTCCAGTTTTTATTTGTCCCATAGCAAAGAGTTTTTATTGGTTCAGTGGACAAATATACTGTTTTTATAATAGATTCTTTTATAGACAGGGGTATTTTTCCTTCAACTTTTTCATGAAGGACTTGCTTACTTGTAGGAGCTCGGCGTCATTAAAAGGGGGGAGTAATACACAATTATTGTCTTCAATTGATGCCAGATAGCTGATATTAATAATGTAGGATTGACTGATCTGAAGCAAATAAGGGTGTAAACTCAATATCTTTTGCGAATTCGTGTTTCTTTTTAATATCAGAGTATGTTTGTTGGATAGCATGACTTCCCACAATTTGCTTTTTGAGTTATAGCGAAAATAACCGATTTCTTCCAAGTGAATCAGTTGCAAACTTCCGGTAATAGTGGTATATAAGAATATGCTTTCTTGATTTTGCGTAATTTGTGTCTGGTCGCAATGCTCAATGTTTATGTTTTGATTATTCATAATATTAATTTATTAATTTCCCATGTCGTAGTTTTTATTTTCTGTCAAAAGTAGCAGATTACTCTTAATTACAAAAATGAAAAGTGTCTCATTTCTATAATGAGACACTTTTATTATTAAGATTTGTACGTTACAAAATAGAATAATTCTATTTACTTTGTTGATATTCAATGAACTTACTGGGAGAAATACCATATCTTTCAGAAAAGTTCCGGTAGAAGGTTGCCCGTGAGTTGAATCCGCATGCAAACATCAACTCTTTCACATTTTTTTCCGGATTTTGGGCGATTAGTTGTTTGAAATGCTCTAGTCGGATATAATTAATATATTCACGGAAACCTGTAAATCCCTGACTTTTGATTGCATCCGAAATATTGCGTTCTTTGTCATTTAAGGCTTCTGCCAAATCTTTTATACTGTATTTCTGATCTGTGTAAGGATGTTCTTTCTTTAAATAACTCTCGATTGTGGTGAAGAGTGTGAGTGGCTGAAATGAGTTTCTCATTTCTTCAGGATTTTCTTCTTCTGTATCATACACCATACTGATATGGTCTGAAAACGGATTCTCATATCGTAAATATAGCATTGAGAATAAAACGGTAAAAACGATTGCTGTAATACCGAATAAATTGAAGATAAACTCATTAATGCTTAATGTGAATAGGATGTATATACCAAGAAATAGGAATAAGAATCCCATGAATAGATACATGTTTCTATTCATCTTACGATGTGTCTTAACACGGCTGGTGACATAAACGAGAATAAAGAGAGGAGTGATGACAGAAAGCAGAAATATGCTGATTCTGAGTTTGACATCCATATTACTGATATTGGGCATTATCTCATTTAGTGAATGGATAGCCGTTATGTTGCCATTGAAGCACAGATAGCAGATTCCTACCGTTATGGTAATGATAGGAGGCAATAAGAAGGTGAATATTCTGAAATGGTTGAAATATCCCGGAGATAAGGATGCGATAGGAAATAGTGCTACGATATTGGCCAAAGCGTACCATTTAAGCATTTTATCAATATTGAGCAATTCTGTGAAGTCATATTCCGGAGTGTCCGTGACAATCGTCAGCCACCCGATGTTTTCCCATGAAAACATGAACCCTATACCGACTGCTATGATTCCCCAATATAATTGAGGATAATTGTCTTTGGCACGAATGATAAGAATAATCCCCGATATCAGGGCTATCAAATCAAGTGCTAGTTCAATTGATAAATGTAGTATTCCCATGTTTATGACGCATTTCTTATATATTTAGTCGAAAAGTAGCGAAGCAAAGATAAGTAATTTAGCCATATCAGACAACAGAAAAAAGCATAGAGTTCTTGTGAAGTTATACCTTGATATATTATAATTTCTTTAGAGGAGTCGTTTTCTGCCAATTCTTTAATCTGATGATAAATATACTAATAATCAGTACTCAATGCGTAAAAATACTCATCGGATTGTTATATCTGTCTATAGAATGATTATATTTGTAGAACTAAATATTGATAACTATGCCTGAAAAAGAAATGAACTCATATCGTCTGACTAGTATGGAAGAGCCTACTGATCAGATGCTTGCAACTTTAATGAAGGAAGTAGTGGAAGAAGCAAAAAAGAAGTTGGTTTACTTCTTGGAGTAATGGTACTTCATGGAGAGTATATCAACCTCTACCCTGTCATCGTTTACAGAGTAAACGAGACGATGTTCTGAGGTGATTCTCCTTGACCATTTACCAGTCAATTCATATTTTAGCGGTTCTGGCTTCCCAATCCCAGTATAAGGATGCTCTGCAATATCGTTCAGTAAAACTGTAATCTTATTCAGAATAATCTTATTGCCACTCTGTGAGAAGTATAGATATTCCTTCCGTGCTTGGTCAGATAATATTATTCTGTACATGATGCTCGCTTTAAGAAGTCTTCTATGCTCTCTCCATCTTTCTGTGCTATATAATTGCCGTTTTTTATATCTTCCTCACCTTGACGTATGGCTTCCATCGTTTCAGGTGACGACATTATATATTCCGTTTCCTTTAATGAGTTGTATTCATCAAGGGAAATCATCACTACTCCTTTACCATTACCACGATTAACAATTACAGTATCATAGTCATCAATCACTGAATCAATGTAACCTTTAAGGTTCGCTCTCAAATCTGTATAGTTAGCTGTTCTCATATATCCTCCTTCTATTTAATGCAAATATATGTACTTATATGCGTACTTGCAAATTTAATTAGTTAATTATTAGATATAAAGAAAGGACACCAACTTAATGATGCCCTTTCCTCTCTCAATCAACAATCCACTTAGCCCAAGAACCAAGCGTATTCACTATCTCCCAATTTGGCACGTTGTATGCCTCGTACAAACTCTCTTGATAATGTATGTATCAGGACCTAACCTGTTACGTTCAGCGTCTTCCTGTTCTCTTTCGTCTTTTTCAACAGGTTCACTGTTATATCTTAGGACTCTCTTATGTGCAGTAGCTAATTCTTTCTCCAATTCTTGTTTCTTGATTTCTAACGGGATATAGTAACTAACCTTCTTAGGGTTAAATATATGGATTATCTTATTCCTAAATGGACTAGACTTCGTTCTTATGCGTCCTGCAATCTGGGTTCAGTATGAAAATCCACATCTTCAAATGCTTTACAGGTTACAAATGTAAAGCGTTTGGGCTTAGATGCGGAGTTAGAGATTTCAAAGCCTTCTAATTTGTAATGGTTCTGCTCACCATCAGCACGGATTATTTTACAATCATCATTCGTTAGATTAGTCTTATCCAGAATCTTCTTAATCTCCCTTACGCTATTAACAAAGAAGTAAGCCTCTTCACTCTTCATTCCATCTAAGATAAAGTAACCTATATCTTGATATTGCTTGATAATCTTAGCTGCTGTTTCATAAGTCTTCCCACTTTTATATGGATATATAGTAATCTTGTCAACAGTCTTCCAGTTCGCTACAGCTCTATTTTAAGGATGATCAGCCACGCCTAACCTTAGAGATTCAAACTCTATTTAAGCTATAATTTACTCCAATTCCATCACCTAATTGCAATTAATTATAAGAAGAATAGCAAGAAGAAATGAGTATTGGATAGGGGATAAGTATTGCAGTATAATTAAAATAAAAATCCCCATAACCATTACAGTTACAGGGATTTATATATTAGCGATGTATTATATTACTTGCTCAAAGCAGTAGCTACGTCAACCGCACAAGCTACTGTACAACCTACCATCGGGTTGTTACCAATTCCCAGGAATCCCATCATTTCTACGTGAGCAGGAACTGATGAAGAACCAGCGAACTGAGCGTCAGAGTGCATACGACCCATCGTATCTGTCATACCGTATGAAGCAGGACCGGCAGCCATGTTATCCGGGTGAAGAGTACGACCTGTACCACCACCTGAAGCTACAGAGAAATATGGTTTACCAGCAAGAACACGTTCTTTCTTGTAAGTACCTGCAACTGGATGTTGGAAACGAGTCGGGTTAGTAGAGTTACCTGTGATAGATACGTCTACACCTTCTTTCCACATGATAGCTACACCTTCGCGAACGTCGTCAGCACCATAGCATTTTACTTTTGCACGAGGACCGTCAGAGTAAGCGATTTCGCGAACAACTTTCAGTTCACCAGTAAAGTAATCGAATTGAGTCTGAACGTATGTAAAGCCGTTGATACGAGAGATGATCTGAGCAGCGTCTTTTCCAAGACCGTTCAGGATGCAACGCAACGGTTCTTTACGTACTTTGTCTGCTTTTGCAGCGATTTTGATAGCACCTTCAGCAGCAGCGAAAGATTCGTGACCTGCCAGGAAAGCGAAACATTTAGTTTCTTCGCGCAGCAACATAGCAGCCAGGTTACCATGACCGATACCAACCTTACGGTCGTCAGCTACAGAACCCGGAATACAGAATGCTTGCAGACCGATACCGATAGCTTCAGCAGCTTCAGCAGCATTTGTGCAGTTCTTCTTTAGAGCGATAGCAGTACCTACTACATAAGCCCATTTTGCGTTTTCAAAACAGATAGGCTGAGTTTCTTCACACGTTTTATAAGGATCAAGTCCGGCAGCTTCGCAGATTGCGTTAGCTTCTTCGATGTCTTTGATGCCGTTAGCGTTCAAGGCTTCAATGATACCTTTGATACGACGGTCTTGGCTTTCGAATTTTACTTCTCTAATCATAGTTTCTTTCCTCCTTATATTATTCGTGACGTGGATCAATAGATTTAACTGCTCCCTGTTCTGCTGTTACGCGTCCGTAAGTACCTGTAACTTTCTTCAAAGCTTCGTTAGCATCAGTACCTTTCTTGATTTCGTCCATGAACTTACCCATGTGTACGAATTCGTATCCGCAGATTTCGTCGTTCTTGTCCAAGAAAATTTGTTTGATATAACCTTCTGCCATTTCGAGGTAACGAGGACCTTTAGCCAAAGTACCGTAAAGAGTACCTACCTGGCTACGCAGACCTTTACCCAAGTCTTCCAGACCTGCACCGATGATCAAACCACCTTCTGAGAAAGCTGATTGGGTACGTCCGTAAACGATTTGCAGGAACAGTTCGCGCATAGCAGTGTTGATAGCGTCGCAAACAAGGTCGGTGTTCAATGCTTCGAGAATTGTTTTTCCCGGAAGGATTTCAGCAGCCATAGCAGCAGAGTGAGTCATACCGGAACATCCGATAGTCTCAACCAAAGCTTCCTGGATAATACCTTCTTTAACGTTCAGTGTCAGTTTACAAGCACCTTGTTGAGGAGCGCACCAACCAATACCGTGTGTCAAACCTGAAATATCAACGATTTCTTTAGATTTTACCCATTTGCCTTCTTCGGGTATGGGAGCCGGTCCGTGGTTAGGACCCTTCTTTACAACACACATGTGTTCCACTTCGTGTGAATAAGTCATAATTAGCTCTTTTTTAAGTGATATAATTAAAAATACGTAGTCACGATTCTCTAAATCGCCCACAAAGGTAGTCGATTTATTTATTTCTGCAAACCGCCTTTTATTACTTTTTTGTGAAAAGAGATAAATCCCTTTATGTTTTTCTCAGTTTGTAAAGTCGGGATTGCATTTGCCGAAGTTTAAAGACTGACAAGTGGATTGTAAATGTGCTTACAACGTTTGAGAAACTACTGCTATTATTGGTATTGTCTATTAATGGTAAACTTGTTTTCTTCTTATCGTAAAGTTCTTTTCACCTAATCTCTAAGTTGCTTTAGACTACTGCTAAACTATAAACGAAGGCTTCGTTTTTATAAACGCAATCTTCATTTGTATAATCAAAGCCTTTGTTTTTATAAACGCAACTTTCATTTATAGTTTGTGTGCAATAGAAGTAAATTAATTATCAGTTGAAAGCAACTTTGTCTATGCTGGAGTGAGACTTATCTGGTAGTAAATAAGGGTGATGAACGTGTTGATTTTCGGAAGAGAATAGCAGGATATATTCGTTAAATGGTCTAAGTATGATCATTTATGAGTCGAAATTGAAGTTTTGGTGGAGAAAAGTGCAATTCTTAGAATAAACGGATAAAAGATGATTTTTTGCTGAATTGATTGATTTTCAATATGATAGTTTGATGTGGTGAACGTTGAAAGTGATAATATAGTTCGCTTGTCACTTTATTATCATCCTATTGTCACTGTCTATTGTCATTCTTATCTTTCTTATTATCAGTTGATTAACTCGTAAAAGTGACAAGTGACAATAAAACTGGCGTTTTAAAACCTTATGTAGATGTTAGCTTGTAATTCGTAGGGCTGCAAATTTATTTATGTGTTTCGTACTTGGATATAGGATGAAATTCGTAGCTTTGCACATCATTTATTTGGAAAGAACTATGATAGAAGTAATGGAGTCCGCTTTGCAAAAAGCTGCGGGTGAGGGAATGGATGAATTCATCCAAGTGTTTACCGATAAATATAAGGAGGTGATTGGTGGTGAACTGACTGCCGAAACTATGCCTTTGTTAACGGGGGAGCAACATTCTTTACTCGCTTATCAGATTTTTCGTGACGAGATAATGGTTGGCGGATTTTGTCAGTTGATTCAGAATGGCTATGGCGGATATATTTTTGATAATCCGTTTGCTAAGGTGATGCGTTCATGGGGAGCGGATGAATTGTCGAAATTGGTCTATAAAGCAAAAAAAATATATGATGTCAACCGGAAAGACCTGGAGAAGGAACGGACGGATGATGAATTTATGGCTATGTACGAGCAGTATGAGGCTTTTGATGAGTTGGAAGAGGCTTATTTGGAGATGGAGGAACAGGTTACGGCATTGGTCGCAAGTTATGTGGATGACCATTTAGACCTTTTTGCAAAAATAATAAAAAGATGAATGCAGTATTTTTTAAGTCTTTGCATTTAGTAAGTGTGAATCAGAATTTATATCTTTGCAAAATCTAAAAAATATGTTTATGAAACAGATGAAATTTTTATTGGTAGCTTTGATGGCTGTGGTGATGAGTGTATCGGTGACTTCTTGTATGAATGGAGAAAATAATCCAATTTATACAGGGTTGGCTGTAGCTGAATGTGTTGGTACATATCCTGCTACTTTCTCAGTCTCAAACAATCAGAAATTAGTTGTAAAAGATGCGACCTTGCTTGATTTAAGGTATGGGACAACGTATATGTTTTATTATCAATTTAATACAGAGGAGCAATCTGCTTCTGCAGCTTCAATAACTGTGACACTCTATCAAGGAAGTGCTCCAGTAGCAATTGATGCTGATGATGACGAGGGGCCGGTGGCAAACTCTGCGGATTACGAGGCTGATGCAGCATTGTATTCTTTGGGTACATCTTTATTTCCATCTTCTTTTTTACTTTATAATAAAAAATTGCTGGTTCCCTTTGGTTATTGGGTAAAAGTAGAAGAAAATACTGATAAGCAAAAAGAAGAATTGAATAAGCACTCTTTTGTTTTAACGTATGATGTTACTAACATAGCAAGTGGTGCGAAAACACTTGAATTGACACTTAATCATAAAATTAGTGACGCAGAAGGTGAGAAAGTTACTCGTGACAGGTGGGCGGAAGGCTATAAAGTGTACGATTTGACTACAGCTATAACAGCTTTTAGTGAAAAATCGGGAACAGTACCTACTACTATAAAAATAAAGACGAAACTTAATACATCTACTGGCGGCTCTTTGGAAGGGGCGATAGATGGTACGAACGAGGTAACTTATACTACTGAATAACATTGAACTACAAAGAACTATTTAACATAGCAATGAAATTGATTTCCTCTCCGGCTAAGGCTTGGGAGGAAATTTCTATGGAAGAGGATAGGCGAAAAGTATATATGGCTTTTGTCTATCCTATGATTGGTTTATGCGGTCTGTCCGTATTCATTGGTTCGTTACTGGCCAATGGATGGGGAGGTCCGCAAAGTTTTCAGATAGCTATGACCAATTGTTGTGCCGTAGCGGTAGCCCTGTTCGGAGGCTATTTTCTGGCAGCATACGCCATTAATGAGATGGGGATGCGAATGTTTGGTATGCGCAGTGATATACCATTGGCACAACAGTTTGCAGGATATGCGCTTGTTGTACCATTCCTGCTCCAGATTGTAACCGGACTATTACCTGATTTTAGAATTATTGCTTGGCTGCTGCAATTCTACATCGTATATGTGGTATGGGAAGGAGTTCCCGTATTGATGGGCGTAGAAGAAAAACTGAGATTGAGATACACCCTTTTCTCATCTGCGTTGTTAATACTATGTCCGACGGTGATTCAGATTGTTTTCAATAAACTGACAGCCATACTTAATTAAATGTGTGAAGATGAAACAACCCTCTGTAAATATAAAAAATAAACGGGCTACGTTTGATTACGAACTGATAGATACCTATACGGCAGGTATTGTGTTGACAGGTACGGAAATCAAATCCATTCGTCTGGGAAAGGCAAGCCTGGTAGATACGTTTTGTTATTTTGCGAAAGGCGAATTATGGGTGAAGAATATGCACGTCGCCGAGTACTTCTACGGTTCGTATAATAATCATACGGCACGTAGAGAGAGGAAGTTGTTGCTCAACAAAAAAGAATTGGAGAAACTCCAAAGGGAAATGAAGAATCCCGGCTTTACGATTGTTCCCGTGCGTTTGTTTATCAATGAGAAAGGGTTGGCGAAACTCGTAGTTGCCTTAGCGAAGGGTAAGAAAGAATACGATAAACGGGAATCGATCAAAGAGAAAGACGACCGCAGGGATATGGCAAGAATGTTCAAACGATGACATGATAGGATAAATGAAAAAGACAATTTCTCAGATTGTATCCGAACGCATCCTTATCCTGGATGGAGCAATGGGTACAATGATTCAACAATATAACCTCAAGGAAGAAGATTTTCGTGGTGAGCGGTTTGCACATATTCCCGGACAATTGAAAGGAAACAATGACCTGTTGTGTCTGACACGCCCGGATGTGATTCAGGATATTCACCGTAAATATCTTGAAGCCGGTGCGGATATCATCGAAACGAATACATTCAGTTCGACCACTGTTTCTATGGCTGATTATCACGTGGAGGAATACGTGCGTGAAATGAACCTTGCCGCAGTAAAACTTGCCCGTGAACTAGCCGACGAGTATACAGCGAAGAATCCCGGAAAACCGCGTTTTGTAGCGGGCTCTGTCGGTCCTACGAATAAAACCTGTTCCATGAGTCCGGATGTCAACAATCCGGCTTATCGCGCTTTAAGCTATGACGAATTGTCTGCATCCTATCAGCAACAGATGGAGGCTATGCTTGAGGGTGGAGTAGACGCTATCCTGATTGAAACTATATTTGATACGTTGAATGCTAAAGCGGCTATTTTTGCTGCCGGACAAGCAATGAAAACAACAGGTGTCAAAGTACCCGTTATGTTGTCGGTGACCGTATCCGATATCGGTGGAAGAACCTTATCCGGACAGACGTTGGATGCGTTTCTTGCTTCCGTTCAACATGCCGACATCTTTTCCGTAGGTTTGAACTGTTCGTTCGGTGCCCGCCAGCTGAAACCTTTTCTGGAACAATTGGCGGCACGTGCACCTTATTATATAAGTGCTTATCCGAATGCCGGTCTGCCGAATAGTCTGGGCAAGTATGACCAGACTCCTGCGGACATGGCCCATGAGGTGAAAGAATATATTCACGAAGGATTGGTCAATATTATCGGTGGCTGTTGTGGAACAACCGATGCTTACATAGCCGAGTATCCGGTTTTGGTGGAAGGTGCGAAACCTCATATTCCTGTTGCCAAGCCGGATTGTATGTGGCTCTCCGGACTTGAACTGCTGGAAGTGAAACCGGAAATCAATTTTGTGAACGTCGGCGAGCGTTGTAACGTGGCAGGCTCACGCAAATTCCTCCGGCTCATTAATGAGAAGAAATATGATGAGGCCCTTTCCATAGCCCGCCAACAAGTGGAGGACGGAGCTTTGGTGATTGATGTGAATATGGACGACGGACTGTTGGACGCAAAGTCGGAAATGACAACTTTTTTGAATCTCATCATGTCCGAACCGGAGATAGCCCGTGTTCCGGTGATGATCGACTCTTCTAAGTGGGAGGTAATAGAAGCCGGATTGAAATGCCTTCAAGGTAAATCGGTTGTCAACTCTATTTCTTTGAAAGAAGGGGAAGAAGCCTTTCTTGAACATGCCCGGATTGTCAAACAGTATGGCGCTGCTGCCGTAGTAATGGCTTTCGATGAGAAAGGACAGGCGGATACTGCCGCCCGTAAGATAGAGGTTTGCCAACGTGCTTACCACCTTTTAGTAGATAAAGTGGGGTTCAATCCGCATGATATTATCTTTGACCCCAACGTGCTTGCCGTAGCTACAGGGATTGAAGAGCACAATAATTACGCGGTAGATTTTATCGAAGCTACCGGGTGGATAAAACGGAATCTTCCCGGTGCCCATATCAGCGGGGGAGTAAGTAATCTTTCTTTCTCGTTTCGCGGCAATAATTATATTCGTGAAGCGATGCACGCCGTATTCCTTTATCATGCCATTCAGCAGGGAATGGATATGGGTATCGTGAATCCGGGAACCTCTGTTCTGTATAGCGACATTCCAACGGACGTATTGGAGAAGATTGAGGATGTCGTGTTGAACCGTCGTCCGGATGCAGCCGAACGTCTTATTGAGTTGGCGGAATCTTTGAAAGCGACCATGAACGGAACAAACGGACAGACGGCTGTCAAGCAGGATGCATGGAGGGAAGATTCTGTTCAAGAACGTTTGAAGTATGCTTTGATGAAAGGTATCGGTGATTATCTCGAACAGGATCTGGCGGAGGCTTTGCCACTCTATAATAAAGCGGTCGATGTGATTGAAGGTCCGTTGATGGATGGAATGAATTATGTCGGTGAACTTTTCGGGGCGGGTAAAATGTTTCTTCCTCAGGTTGTAAAGACTGCGCGTACCATGAAAAAAGCCGTTGCCATCTTGCAACCCATCATCGAATCGGAAAAGACGGAGGGAACGACCTCTGCCGGAAAGATATTATTGGCAACCGTGAAAGGTGACGTGCATGATATTGGAAAGAATATCGTTGCCGTAGTAATGGCTTGCAACGGTTACGATATTGTTGATTTAGGAGTGATGGTCCCTGCCGAAACCATTGTGCAGCGGGCTATTGAAGAGAAAGTGGATATGATCGGATTGAGTGGGCTGATTACACCGTCTCTCGAAGAAATGGCTCATGTGGCAGGTGAACTAGAGAAAGCGGGATTGGATATTCCTCTTTTGATTGGTGGAGCCACCACGTCGAAGATGCATACGGCATTAAAAATAGCTCCTGTCTATCATGCTCCGGTAGTGCATTTGAAAGACGCTTCCCAGAATGCGGGCGTTGCCGCCAGATTGTTGAATCCGCAGGCGAAAGCCGAACTGGTAAATGAGCTGGAAACGGAATATAGAGCGCTTCGTGAAAAGAGTGGTTTGCTGCGTCGTGAAACCGTGTCATTGGAAGAAGCCCAGAAGAACCGGTTGAATCTGTTTTAGCATTCTATATAAGAAAAAAGATACGTTATAATCAGTATTAGTAAGCAAAAGTTTTGTCTTTTCAATAAATTCCTTACATTTGCGTTCTAATTAATTCATATCTAATACGCAAATGTTTGGAATAGACGACCCTTTTATCATTTTGCCATACCTGCTTTCAGTGGTATGCGTGGTGTTTGCGGCCTGGTTCGGGCTGAAATATTGGAATAAGGACGACGAAAAAGACGAAACACGATGAATACATTTACACTTGGACTGATTGTGGTAGCCTATCTGCTGTCACTCGCTTATTTAGGCTTTCTGGGATATAAGAAAACGACGTCCGCCAGCGATTATCTGGTGGGTGGCCGTCAGATGAACCCTATCGTTATGGCACTTTCCTATGGGGCTACTTTCATTTCGGCGTCCGCTATCGTTGGTTTCGGGGGAGTGGCTGCCGCTTTCGGAATGGGAATCCAATGGCTGTGTTTCCTCAATATGTTTATCGGAGTTGTCATTGCCTTTATCTTTTTCGGTTTGCGTACCCGACGTATGGGGGCAAAACTGAACGTGAGTACTTTCCCGCAATTATTAGGGCGTCATTTCCGTTCGCGCAATATACAAGTATTCATTGCTGCCGTCATTTTTATCGGAATGCCACTATATGCTGCAGTCGTAATGAAAGGTGGTGCGGTCTTTATCGAACAGATTTTTCAGATAGACTTCAATCTCTCTTTGTTGATATTCACTTTGGTGATTGCCGCTTATGTGATAGCGGGAGGAATGAAAGGAGTGATGTATACGGATGCGTTGCAGGCGGTTATCATGTTCGGCTGTATGCTTTTCCTGCTATTCTCTTTGTATCAGGTGCTTGATATGAATTTTACCGAAGCCAATAAGGAATTGACGGCAATTGCTCCGTTAGTTCCGGAAAAATTCAAGGCATTGGGACATCAAGGGTGGACGGCAATGCCAGTGACCGGTTCTCCGCAATGGTATTCATTGGTCACTTCCCTTATTCTGGGAGTGGGAATCGGCTGTCTTGCACAACCCCAGCTGGTGGTTCGTTTTATGACTGTGGAGAGCAGCAAGCAGTTGAATCGCGGGGTGTTCATCGGTTGTTTTTTCTTGATAATAACCGTAGGAGCTATCTATCATGCCGGTGCATTGAGCAATCTTTTCTTTTTGAAGACAGAGGGTGCGGTAGCAACGGAGGTAGTACAGGATATTGATAAGATTATTCCCTATTTTATAAATAAGGCAATGCCCGATTGGTTTGCGGCACTCTTTATGCTGTGCATCCTTTCGGCAAGTATGTCTACGCTCAGTTCACAATTCCATACGATGGGGGCTTCCGTCGGTTCCGATATTTATGGAACGTACAAACCCCGTTCGCGTGACAAGTTGACTAACGTTATTCGTCTTGGGGTACTGTTTTCTATCTTGGTCAGTTATATTATTTGTTATATGCTTCCGCATGACATCATAGCACGTGGCACTTCTATCTTCATGGGAATCTGTGCCGCTGCTTTCCTGCCCGCCTATTTCTGTGCGTTGTATTGGAAGAAAGCCACCAAGCAGGGAGTGATGGCAAGTCTGTGGGTAGGAACCATCGGCAGTTTGTTCGCTCTCGTATTCCTTCATCAGAAAGAATCTGCCGCATTGGGTATCTGTAAGGCGTTGTTTGGCAGGGATGTGCTGATCTCCACCTACCCTTTTCCGGTCATAGATCCGATATTGTTTGCGTTGCCTCTGTCTGTGTTGGCTATTATCGGAGTCAGCATGATGACCTATAAGAAATAAGTATTACACTTTGATTTTCTTTTTGTAGGATTCATAGCGTGACAGGATGTCACGGACAAAATTATAAGTTTCTATGCCACGAAAATATCCGTTTTTACAGACCGGGTCGGTGAAGTACTCTTCATTGCTTTTGAGCAAGATGAAGTTTTCTACATTGTCTTTCCATACCAGTTTGTTCTTACCGTATTTCTCGGCCAGTGCCATCGCATCATAAATATGTCCTAATCCGGCATTGTAGGAAGCCAGGATAAAACTGAGACGTTCCTGCTTATCGGGAATCATGCTGAGACTACGGTCGGTAGCTGCGATATATTTGACTGCCGCTTTGACGCTTTCTTCCGGATTCTGTTCCTTTCCGGGCGGAACTCCCATAGCCCGTGCAGTAGCGGGCATTAATTGCATCAGCCCTTTTGCTCCGGCCCAAGACACGGCTGTGGTATCGAAATTGGATTCCGTGTAAGCCAATGAAGCAAGCATACGCCAATCCCAACCGATATCTTTGGAGTACTTCTTGAATAAATCATCATAGTGCGATATCTTCCCCTCTCTTAGTGAAAGGATAGGAGAATGGGGCATCATTTTGCTATTCTCGAAGTAGCGTTTCATACTGGCTGTATAGGCAGGAGAGGTCATATTTTCCTCATGCCATTTGGTGGCTGCTGCCGCCAGCTCGGGACAGTCTTTTCTCACAGCCCATGATGAACGTTGGTCAAAACTGATGGACAAATCAATATTTAAGTTGGGATAATACGTTTTATTAAGCTTGGCCAAATCGTTGTCGGCTACCGTGTATGGAATCTTGCCTTGCGCTACTTGTGTGATCAGGTCTTCGGTAGTGATACTGTCATTGGTTACCTCATGGATTTGAATGCCGCCTCCCAATTCGTCGTTCAGGTTGACAAGACGGTCGTAATACTTTCCGGGCTTTACATAGATATCTTTCCCAATCAGCTCCGTTACATCTTTCAAGGGTTTCTGTTTTCCTTTTCCCTGTTGCACAATAACCTGATGGGTGATGATATCCTCACCGCAATAGATAAGGCTGTCTTTCCATTCCTTTGTTACGGGCAGATTGTAGGCAATCATGTCTCCTTCGCCTGCCAGTAATTTCCGGATCAGTTCGTCGACACTGTTAGCTACTTCGATCCTAAGTTTTAATCCCAGACTTTTGGCGAACTGATCGCTAAGTTCGTATTGAAATCCCATTTCCTGTCCCCGATAAATGAAGTAGGAAGTAGAACTGTATAGTGTCAATACGACCAGTTCGCCGCTGTCTTTTATCTGCGGAAGGTCGTATGCGTTCTCGCTTACAGGATTGGGTCGCGTGTTCTTACATCCGAACACGCAACAGAATAATACAAGGAATAAAGGAATAATCAGTGTCCTAACGCCCATTCTTTAATTTTTAATTTTCAATTTTTAATTCTTGAGGTGCTTCTTGATATACATTGTCAGAATATCAATAGCTACCTTATTGTTTCCACCTTCCGGTACAATAAGATCGGCATAACGCTTGCAAGGTTCGATGAATTGCAGATGCATTGGTTTCAGAACCCGCGTATAACGTTCCATGACCGCTTCGGCAGTACGTCCGCGTTCAATCACGTCTCTTTGGATAACGCGTATCAGTCGTTCGTCAGGATCAGCGTCTACAAATATTTTGAGGTCCATCATGTTGCGCAATTTTTTATCACATAAAGCAAGGATTCCCTCAATGATAACCACTTCGCGAGGTTCAATGTGAATCGTTTCGGGCTGCCGTGTACAGGTAAGATAAGAATAGGTAGGCTGTTCAATGCTTTTCCCTTCTTTCAACTGCATGATATGCTTGGATAGCAAACTCCATTCGAAAGCGTCCGGATGGTCGAAATTGATATTTTGACGTTCTTCCACCGGGACGTGGCTACTGTCTTTGTAGTATGAGTCCTGAGGTAGTAACACCACTTCTCCTACGGGGAGACTTTCTATGATTTTCCGTACAACGGTGGTCTTTCCGGAACCTGTTCCGCCTGCTATGCCTATTATTAACATCTCTTTAAGTATATATTTAAACTAAATGGAGTAAATTTGCATTGTTTATACAGTATATAAGAAGACAAATATAGAAACAATTCATTAAAATAGCAACGGTAATGGTAAAACACATTGTATTATTTAAGTTAAAAGACGATGTTCCTGCTGAAGAGAAGCTGGCAGTCATGACTAAATTTAAGGAAGCGATAGAAGCACTTCCCGCTAAAATCTCTGTAATCCGTAAGGTAGAGGTCGGATTGAATATAAATCCGGGTGAGACTTGGAACATCGCGCTTTACAGTGAGTTTGATACTTTAGAAGATGTGAGATACTATGCAACGCATCCGGAACATGTTGCGGCCGGTAAGATTCTGGCTGAGACAAAGGAGAGCCGTGCGTGCGTGGATTATGAGTTATAACCCCCAATAATAAAAGAATGAAAAAACTATTTTCTTTTCTGCTCTTAAGCTTTGTGGCCTATGTGTTGCAAGCGCAGATACAGGATCCTGTGAAATTTAAAACGGAGTTGAAATCTCTTTCCGATACGGAAGCGGAGATTGTATTTACTGCAACCATTGATAAGGGGTGGCATGTATATTCTACTGAGCTTGGAGACGGAGGACCTATTTCCGCCACATTCAACGTCGATAGCAAATCGGGGATTGAACCGGTAGGAAAGTTGAAACCGGTAGGTAAGGAGATAGCTACTTTCGACAAGTTGTTCGAGATGAAAGTACGCTATTTCGAGAACACGGCTAAGTTTATCCAAAAGGTGAAGTTCACAGGAGAGGCTTATGCGATAGAAGGGTATCTGGAATATGGAGCTTGTAATGATGAAAGTTGCCTGCCTCCGACACAGGTTCCGTTCAAGTTTGCCGGAGAAGCTAAGGGTAATACGGTGGCGGCTAAAGAGGACAAATCGGCTAAAGAGGATAAAGCAGAGAAGAAAGATAACGCAGACAAGACGGAGACAGATTTAGCTGTTTCAAAAGATACGGTTGCCATGACCGAACTGCTTTCCGCTACTCTGGTGGATGCGTCTACAGGTATCCAGCCTGCTGTTGCATCCAGTGAGCTTTGGAAGCCGGTCATTAGTGAACTGCAAGCGCTGGGAGAGGAGCATGGACAGAAAGATATGTCTTGGATATATATATTCATAACAGGTTTTCTGGGTGGATTATTGGCATTGTTTACTCCTTGTGTATGGCCGATTATTCCGATGACCGTCAGTTTCTTTCTGAAACGCAGCAAGGATAAGAAGAAAGGTATTCGTGACGCATGGACGTACGGTGCGTCTATCGTAGTGATTTATGTTGCGTTGGGCTTGGCTATTACACTGATTTTCGGTGCCAGTGCGCTGAATGCTTTGTCTACCAATGCTATCTTTAATATTCTCTTCTTCCTGATGTTGGTGGTTTTTGCAGCTTCATTCTTTGGAGCTTTCGAGATCAGACTTCCGTCGAAGTGGGGAAATGCGGTAGATAGTAAGGCTGAATCAACGACCGGTCTGTTGAGTATCTTCCTGATGGCTTTCACTCTATCTTTGGTGTCTTTCTCTTGCACAGGTCCGATTATCGGATTTTTGCTGGTACAGGTGTCTACTACGGGAAGTGTGGTTGCTCCGGCAATTGGTATGTTAGGATTTGCCATTGCATTGGCTCTGCCGTTTACTCTGTTCGCTCTGTTCCCGTCATGGCTGAAATCTATGCCGAAGTCCGGTGGATGGATGAATGTGATAAAGGTGACGTTGGGCTTTCTTGAATTGGCATTCGCACTTAAGTTCTTGTCGGTAGCCGATTTGGCATACGGATGGAGACTGCTCGACCGTGAAACGTTCCTTGCTTTGTGGATCGTGATTTTTGCTTTGCTTGGATTCTATTTGTTGGGTAAGGTTAAATTCCCGCACGACGATGATGATAATAAGGTAGGAGTTACCCGTTTCTTTATGGCGCTTATTTCTTTGGCGTTTGCGGTATATATGGTTCCCGGTTTGTGGGGAGCACCGTTGAAGGCGGTAAGTGCATTCGCTCCGCCTATGCATACGCAGGATTTTAACTTGTATGAGAATGAGGTGCATCCAAAATTCAAGGATTACGAGCTGGGAATGGAGTATGCCCGCCAGCAAGGTAAGCCGGTGATGATTGACTTTACCGGACATGGTTGTGTGAATTGCCGTAAGATGGAAGCTGCTGTGTGGACAGATTCAAAGGTGAGTGATATTATTAATAAGGATTATGTGCTCATCTCTTTATATGTAGATGATAAAACTCCGCTTTCGGAACCGGTGAAAGTAGTAGAGAATGGCACAGAACGTACATTGCGTACTGTAGGCGACAAATGGAGTTATCTGCAACGTGTGAAATTCGGTGCCAACGCCCAGCCTTTCTATGTATTGCTGGATGGTCAGGGAAAACCGTTGAACAAGTCGTATGCTTATGATGAAGATATAGCTAAATATATTGACTTCCTGCAAGTAGGACTGGAAAATTATAGGAAGGAGAAGTAATGACTTCTCTGGCGATGGATTGAGAAAAGGCGGCTTCATTCTTGGATGAAGTCGCCTTTTATTTTTTTATTTCAGAAAAAATACATACGTTTGTAACATCATAACAATACCTTTGTGCCCAAAAATAAAGAAAATATGTACGCAACAGACACTCTTGTAAATGAACGGGAATTGGTTCTCCGTCTGATAGACGGAGATGAAGAGGCCTTTTGCGAACTTTATGCCGCTTATAAGAATCGTTTGCTCTACTTCGCCCTGAAATTCGTCAAGTCGCGTGAATTTGCGGAGGATATATTCCAGGATGCGTTTACAGTGGTTTGGCAGACTCGTCGTTTCATCAATCCCGAAGTCTCTTTCTCTTCCTATCTTTATACTATTGTGCGTAATCGTATTTTGAATCAGTTGCGTGACATGGCTAATGAAGATCAGCTGAAAGAACAGATTCTTTCTCAAGCGATCGATTCAACGAACGAAACGAATAATCATATTCTGCTCAATGATTTGAAAGAGATTATTGCTCATGCGTTGGAGCAATTAACGCCCCGCCAGCGTGAGGTATTCAAAATGAGCCGTGAACTACAGATGTCTCATAAAGAAATAGCCGAAGCATTGGGTGTTTCTGTTCATACGGTGCAAGAACATATTTCTCTTTCTCTAAAAGTGATTCGTTCTTATTTGACTAAATATTCAAGTACATCAGCCGATGTACTTTTGATTCTATTGTGCTTGAATTTATAATAAATGTTAATCATACCCTAGCTCTTTCTTACTTTTGTGTATTACTTATACAAAGGGAAGGAAAGTAATATCCTTATTTTGAATATATGATGAAAGATACTAAAACAGAAAAAGATAAATTGCATCGCTACCTGGATGATCTTTATACCCGGGAAGATGCTTCGCAATTGCTGCAAAATATTAAGGATTCAGAAAACCAAGATATATTGGACGAACTGGCAGCAGAGGTTTGGGAAGAATCCGGGAACCTGCAACCTGGTAATGATTTGGAGCGGGAAAAATATAAGAGAGAGGCACGCCAATTACTGAAGCGTATTGAACACAAAAAACGTACATGGTTTCGTCGGGCTTCTGTGGTGGCAGTCAGTACAGCGGCTGTAATAGCCATTATCATAGGGAGTGTCAACTTTTTCCGGTATATGAATGCACAACAGGTCACACTGGCTGAAATCACCACTTCCTTTGGTGAGAAAAGACAAGTGACTTTGCCGGACGGAACTCTTTTGGTTCTGAACTCTTGTTCGCAAGTGCGTTATCCGGATCGTTTTGTTGGAGATCTCCGTGAAGTGGAACTTGAAGGAGAGGGATATTTCCGTGTTGCCCGTAATGAAAAGATGCCATTTGTTGTGAGGACGAAGCGACTGGATGTTCAGGTGTTAGGTACCCGGTTTGATGTAAAATCCTATTCAACAGATGAAATAGTGTCTGTGAGTGTGGAGAGTGGTAAGGTACAGGTTGATTTGCCGGAAGCGATGATGAGGTTGACTGCTAAAGAACAGGTGCTTATCAATACTGTTTCCGGAGAATATAGTAAGAAAACAGAGGATAGGGGAGTGGCTGTCTGGATGAAAGGTGGGTTACGCTTTTACAGTACACCTATCCGCGATGTGGCAAAAGAACTGGAACGGGTATATAATTGCCGGATTACTTTTGCTCCCGGTCAGGATTTCAACAACTTGATTACCGGTGAGCACGATAATAAGAGTCTGGAGGCCGTACTTAAATCCATCGAATTTATCAGTGGTGATATCAAATATAAGAAAGAAGGTATTAATGTCCTTCTTTATAAAGAATGAGATGAAGAAAAGATAATGTTCAACCTTTAAAAGAATAATAGATGAAAACAGCTCCTTCATGAACCTCCCCAAAATGATAGAAGCACTCCAAAGGAATGCCTCTATCCGCAATCCGGACGGATATTCATAAGCTTCGACCCAAATGAATAACGTATCGCGCATTGCTTGTTTTTAATAACTTTAGTCAATTACTAAAACGCACAAATTTATGAATAATCTTCTTATTTGTAAAGGGATAAGTAAAAATAGCTGTTCGTTTTTAGCTTTTTTACTATTCACCTTCATTTTAATAGCTCCGGCTGCTGCTCAGACATTGAAAGAGCATGATATTACGCTTCGTGTGCAAAACGAGCCGGTAGAGAGTGTTTTCAATAAAATCAGCAAACAGACTAATTTTAAGTTTCTCTATGATCAGGAGACGGTGAATAAGGCTCCGAGAGTTTCTTTCGATATTAAAAATGCTTCATTAAAACAGATTCTGGGAGAAATTACTTCCCAGGCCAAGCTTTATTTCAATAGAACCGATCATACAATTGCTGTCAGCAAACAGCCGCTTAAGAAAGAAGAAACTGCTCAACGTGCACGCACTATCCAGGGAATAGTTGCAGATGATAAAGGAGAACCGGTGATTGGTGCGAGTGTGCAGATTAAGGGAGAAGGTAGTGGTACGATTACCGATATCGACGGACGTTATTCATTAATGAATGTACCGGAGTCTGCAACATTGACTATTTCTTATATTGGATATAAAACGGTAAATATCTCTGCAAAGGATAAAAATACGGCGAAAATCACGTTGGTAGAAGATAGTAAGATGATTGATGAGGTAGTAGTGGTGGGATATGGAGTTCAGAGAAAAAGAGATGTCTCTACTTCTATTTCTTCCGTGAAAGCTGAACAAATTGCGGACGTTTCTGCTTCAGACTTCCGTCAGGCGTTGGCAGGTAAGATGCCGGGGGTACAGGTTACACAACCAAGTGGTGATCCGGAGGGAAGTGTAAGTATCCGTGTTCGTGGTATCAGTACGGTTAATGCCGGTAGTGATCCTCTTTATATTATTGATGGCGTGCCGGTAGAACGTGGATTTGCCAATCTGAATAATAATGATGTCGAATCTGTGGAAGTTTTGAAAGATGCTTCGTCGGCAGCTATTTATGGTAGTCGCGGTTCCAACGGTGTAATTATTATCACGACCAAGCAGGGACAGTCGGAAAAGATGAAAGTGCAGTATGATGGATATTATGGTATCCAGAGTGTTTCGAAGAAACTTTCAATGATGAATGCATATCAGTTTGCCGAATTTGCAAAGGATGGTCATGACAACGCTTATCTGGATGCTAATCCCGGAGGTTCACCGGATGACCCGAATGGAATGCGCCCGAATTCATGGGAACGTATTCCTACCGAACTCTTTCCCTATCTGAATGGTGATAAGGGGTTGACGGATACGGATTGGCAAGATGCTATTTTTCGTACTGCTGCTACTACGAGCCACAATGTATCTATTTCCGGCAGAGGAAAAACAGTCGGCTATTTCATTTCAGCCAACTATTATGATAAAGAGGGTATTATAATTAATTCCGACTTTAAGAAATATAGTATGCGTATGAATTTGGACGGGAAATATAAAAGACTGAAATTCGGTCTGAATTTCTCTCCTTCCTATTCTACTTCCAATCGGGTAGATGCTTCCGGATCTAATGGTATTGTGCAATCGGCATTGATGATGCCTCCGGTATGGCCGGTATATAATGCGGATGGCAGCTATAATTATCAGGGAAACGGCTATTGGAGAATTGGAAATGACTATCAGCATAATGCCGTATTGAACCCGGTAGCCATGGCAAACTTACAATCGGATGTCGTAGACCGTATGGCGATTGTCGGAAAAGTTTTTGCTGAATTGGAGTTGTATAAGGGGCTTACTTATAACATTTCTTTTGGTGGCGATTATTATGGTTCGCATAATGACCAATATCGTTCTTCGGAACTTCCTTTATTGGGACAGAAGTATTATGATGTAAAGTCAAATCCGACAGCCTACAGTTCATCAGGCTTTTATTTCAACTGGTTGGTGGAGAATAAAATCAATTATAACACAACGATTAAAGATGCTCATTCTATCAATGTGGTCTTAGTACAGTCGGCTCAAAAAGAGACATATAAAGGAGATAATGTGACGGCGACCGATTTCCCGAACGACTATATACAAACAATTTCCGGAGGTACGGTGACGAAAGGTGCATCTGATAAAACCCAATGGACGATTGCTTCTTATCTGGCGCGTATGCAGTATAGCTATAAAGGTAAATATATGGCTTCGGCAGCTATTCGTGCAGACGGTTCTTCCCGTTTTGGCAAGAATAACCGGTGGGGATATTTTCCTTCAGCTTCTTTGGCGTGGAGAATAAGTGGAGAAGACTTCTTTATGAAGGCTAAGTGTCTGTCGTTTGTTGATGATTTGAAGTTAAGAGCGAGTTATGGAGTGACCGGTAACTTCCAGATTGGCAATTATGATCATTTGTCTCTGATGGCTTTGGATAATTATGTGCTTGGCACAGGTAACGGACAATTGGTGAATGGTTATAAGCCAAGTACCATAAAGAATGAAGATTTGAGTTGGGAAAAGAATGCGATGGTGAATGTGGGTGTTGATTTGCAGATGTTCAAAGGATTGCTGGGATTGACTGTGGATTATTATAATACCAATACCTCTAATATGTTGTTGAATGTACCAGTTCCCCACCTGACCGGATATAGCACTGCATTGATGAATATCGGTAAAGTGAATAATAGGGGATGGGAAGTTGCTTTGACCTCACAGAAGAATATAACTAAAGATTTCGGTTATTCGTTTAATGCTAATTATGCCACTAATACGAACGAAGTGAAGGCACTCGGTCCGGGTAATGCTCCTATCATATCTACCGGTAGCGTAGATCATGCTTATTACATAACGAAAGTCGGTGAACCCATCGGATGTTATTATCTGTTGGTGCAGGATGGAATTTTCTCCAATGAAGAAGAATTAAAAAAGTATCCTCATTTCAGCAATACCCAGCCGGGAGATTTCCGCTTTGTGGATGTAGACGGGGATGGAGTGATGGATTTGGATAAAGATCGTACAATCGTGGGTAACTATATGCCCGATTTTACCTATGGGTTTGGTGGTAAAGTCTGGTTTAAGGGATTTGACCTTGATTTTAATTTTCAAGGAGTATATGGTAATGAGATTCTGAATCTGAATCGTCGTTACATTGATAATCTGGAAGGTAATACCAATGGCACCACTATAGCCTTGAATCGTTGGAAAAGTCCGGAAGATCCGGGAAACGGTCAGGTGAACCGTGCCAACCGTAAGTCAAAGGGGTATAATGGTCGTACTTCAACCTGGCATCTGGAAGATGGCTCTTATCTGCGATTGCAGAATGTGACACTAGGATATACCTTGCCGAAGAACCTGACTCAACGCTTTTTCGTGGAAAAATTAAGAGTTTACGTTTCCGGACAAAACTTATGGACTTCGACTAATTATAGCGGATATAATCCGGAAGTAAATGCACGTCCGAGTAATTCTCTTTCACCGGGTGAGGATTATGGAACTTATCCATTGGCTAAAACATTCTTGTTTGGGCTGAACATAACACTTTAATCATCCTTTAAAATACACGTTATATGAAAAGATATAAACTAATACTATTCCTGTCAACTGCTTTGTTATCAGTAGCTTGTACAGATAGTTTCTTCGATTTGGAACCGAGTAGCAGTGTGCCTACCGACAAGGTATATAAGACAGCGGAAGATTTTAATGTAGCCGTGATAGGATGTTACTCCAAATTGCAGACACAAGTTTCCTATTTTACAGAGTGTTGCGAATATCGGAGTGATAATCTGACATTGAGTGCGCCGACTGCCGGAACACAAGACCGTTATGATATCGATCAGTTTGCAGATAAAGCCTCTAACGGAATTCTGGAAGATGCTTGGGCGAACTTTAATAATGGAGTCTATCGTTGCAATCTTGTATTAGATAGAATTGATGAGGCCAACTTCGACGCAACTCTGAAAAAACAATATAAAGGCGAAGCTCTTTTCATCCGTGCCCTTACTTATTTTAATATGTATCGTTTATGGGGAGGGATACCGATGACTAATAAAGTGGTGACGGTGGCTGAAGCTCTTAAAATCGGGCGCAGTTCCGATCAACAGGTTTATGATTTTCTTGTCGGTGATTTGAATCAGGTTATTAATGAAAATATGTTGCCGTCTTCTTATACAAGTGCCGATATAGGACGAGTGACTTCCGGTGCTGCAATGGCATTGCTCGGCAAGATTTACCTGACTTTCCATAAATGGACGGAAGCCCGCAATGTGCTATCCCAACTAGTGGGTCGGTATTCTTTAATGACTACCCCCGAACAGGTGTTTGACGTGAACAATAAAATGAATGATGAGATTATTTTTGCTGTTCGCTTTAATAAAGATGTCGAAGGAGAAGGACATGGATATTGGTTCTCTATTATTAATCTGACTGATGATACCAATCAGACAAAGTCTCTGAAAGAGTGCTACAAAGATGGGGATAAGCGCAAGAATCTGATTACCTATGTAAAGGTGGAAGATAAAGTATGCGTGATGAATAAATTTAAAGATGTCAAAAGTGCGACCTATAATACAGTCGGTAATGACCAGATTATTCTCCGTTATGCCGATGTGCTGTTAATGTACGCCGAAGCTTTGAATGAAATCAGTTATAGTAATTTGCAGAATTCAGAAGCTATGGTTGCTTTGAATGCTGTGCATACTCGTGCCGGATTGTCTCCGCTTCAGATAACAGAACTTCCCGACCAGGATAGCTTCCGTAAAGCGATTATGTTGGAACGTCAACAGGAATTTCCTTATGAGGGACAGCGTTGGTTCGATTTGGTACGTATGGGAGGTGCTAAGGAGGCTATGAAAGCAGAAGGACATATTATTCAGGACTATCAATTCCTGTATCCTATTCCTAAAACGGAATTGGAAAGAATAAACAACACAGAACTGTTGTGGCAGAATACGGGATATTAATAGGATTAAACTAAAAGAAATCAAACGATGAAAAAAATAATATATAGCTTGTTGTTCATTTTCACGGTAGTCTTTACTGCTTGTGAAGAAGATCTGCCAAAGGCAAGTTTCGATTTATATGAACTGAAGTCACTAACGGCAACAGCCGGAGATATGAATGTGACTCTTTCCTGGGAAGCATACGAGAATGCCCGTCCGAATGAATATTTGATTCTTTGGACTTCCGGATCATCAGAAGCGGAAGGAGGCGAGATGACTGTGGATGCAAAAACAATGACTGCCACTATCAATAATCTGGTGAACGATATTGCTTACACTTTTTCTGTGCAACCTCGTTATGCGGGAGGATTAGCCAGTAAAACTACTGCTGCCTGTACACCGAAGAATGCAAGATATCCGATTTCTGATCTGACGGCAGCAGCCGGCAATGAAAGAGTGCGTTTGAGATGGACGAAACCTGCAAGTGAACGTTTCACTCGCTATCAGGTTACCGTGAATCCCGGTAATCAGATTATCAATCTGGATGATACTTCATTGGAAGAATACATCGTCGATGGTTTGACTAACGATCAGGAATATACATTTAATGTAGTCTGTGTTTATCCTACAGGCAATTCTATTGCGGTGGAAACTTCTGCTACTCCCGGATTGATCTATCCTATTCTTGCTAGTACGGAACTGGTTGTGTGGGAGCCTTCTACCTTTGCTTATAACGATATGTATTTCATGGCTGGTGAAGTGAAATCGGTAAGTTGGGATTTTGGTGATGGTACGACATCGGGAGAAAACAATCCGGTGCATGCTTTTGCTACTACCGGTACTTATACAGTGGCCGTAACGGTGACTTATGTAAATAATACCACCGAGTCGGGCAGTCTGACTGTCACGGTCGGCAATTATAAATGGAATTCTGTCGATTTGAACTTCGGTGGACTTACCGGATATGTAAAGACCTCCAATCCGGTCTTCTCTCCGGATGGAAAAACAATGTATATCCCGACATCTACTCCTGCGGGTCATTTGTTTGCTATTGACGTAGTGAGCGGTGAATTCAAGTGGGTGTTTGCTATTGATAAGGTGACTTATGGCGGGGGAGCGTTAGTCGGTTCTGATGGCACTATTTATCAGTGTGTGAGTAATGCTTCTGTAAATAATGTATATGCAATAGCTCCTACTAATGGTAAACAGAAATGGGCGGTTAAATTGGATGGTGCAATAGGAGCTTTCCCTGCATTGTCTGAAGATGGTGTCCTTTATTGTTTGACTAATAAAAGCATATTGTATGCACTTGATGTAGTTAATCAGGGTAGTATCAAGTGGCAGAAAAAGTTAGATGGTGACACGGGAGGTGCTGTTGTCCTTGATAAGAAAGGCAATGTCTATGCCGGTACGAATGCAACAATTTATGCCTTCAACTCAAAAGGTGAATCGCTTTGGACATTGGAAGGAGATAATAAAGTGACAGAACGAGGAGCTTTTGCGTTGAATGGTAATATGCTTTATGCAACATTGAAGGGAGGTGGACTTGTGGCTGTGGATATGACAAACGGAATGAAGAAATGGACGTATCCGACCACGAAAGGAGATGCTTATTTTCCGATTGTTGATAAAAATGGCAATGTCTATTTTACTGAAAAAGGATCACAGACTGTTCATGCAGTAAATGCCGGCGGATCTAAAATCTGGGAGAAAAATGTGGGTAACAATTTGAACTACAGTGGAGGTGCTTTGAGTACGGATGGTATTCTTTATATAGGTACCCAATCGAATAACAAAGTGCTGGGACTTGATATTACTAATGGTAACATTGTTTTTGAAGAAACTGTGGGACAACAAGTAATGGCAGCTGTTACTATTGGTCCCGATAAACGGCTTTATTGCGGAACAATCGGCTCTAATAATATCGGTTCGATAAAGGCATTTGCTATCAATAAGACGTTGGAGACAGACTCCTGGAGTATTCGTGGTGGTGATATTCAAGGTACAAACCGTCAAAAGTAAGCGATCATGAGAGTTCCTGTTTTTATCTTATTTATGGCGATGACAATGGGTTTATATGCACAGAAATATAAAGTAGGTACGACTACAGCTTTGTGGAAAGTACCTGCTTCCACAGACTTTTCTCAAGCCCGGTCTGTGGGGGTAGAGTATGTGGAAGTAGCATTTAACCAGTGTTATAGAGGAGTTCCGGCAGATGAAGTTGTTCCTCGTATCCGGGATATGAAAGCAAAAATTGATAGTGCTGGTATCAAGGTCTGGTCTATACATCTTCCTTTCTCACGCACGTTGGACATATCGGTGCTGGATGAAAAGAAAAGGAAAGAAAATGTAGATTTTATGGCGGAGATGATTGAACAGTGCGCTCAATTTCAGCCGAAATGTTTAGTGCTGCATCCTAGTTCCGAGCCTATTGCTGACAGTATTCGGGCACAAAGAATAACTAACGCTTCCAGGTCTATCGCTTATCTGAAAAAATATGCGGATCAAATAGGAGCACAGTTGTGCATCGAAAATCTGCCGAGAACTTGTCTGGGTAATACTCCTGAAGAGCTTTTGGAGATAATCAAAGATATTCCGGGTGTGAAGGTTTGTTTTGATACCAATCATTATACTAAAGGGACGACAGAGCATTTTGTAGAAACTGTTGGTGAACGTATAGGTACTATACATGCCTCGGACTTTGACTTTGTCAACGAGTGTCACTGGCTTCCTACACAAGGTGACATTCAATGGGGAAAGTTAATGCATGCACTCGAAGGAATCGGCTATGAAGGGGTTTTCATGTATGAAGCTACCAAAGACCATGAAAACGACAATACGCGTCCGACACCGGAACGGGTGGTTGAGACTTTCAATAAAATAATTAATGACTATAAAAATCAGAAATAAGATGGATATAATAAGAAAAATACAATATTTACTGTTTTGTCTTTTGGCAATAGGTTTTGTTGCTTGTGATGATGATGACAACAACAGTACCGAAACAGGTCATGAAGGAATTCTTACGCAATTGGCAGAGGAAGTAGATGCCACTGCACAACAGTTGTGGAGTTCTTCTCCTTTGATTGTCAATACCGGACGTACCACTACTTTGACCAAGATCCAGGGATATGCGGATAAGTGTAAAGATGATTATTTCATCAGTTATCTGAATGGCTTCGATCAGGCAAGTACGAGTATGGAAAAGTGTGATCCGATTATCTATTTTTATCGGAGTGCATTTGATCGTGTGATGGATGGAATTAAAAACTCAAAAGTAGAAAATGGTACGGCAGCGATCTGGTTACTCTATAATATGGGGTATGTGGTAAAAACTCCGTCAGGATGTTTTGCTATTGACATTTCTCATCGTTGGGCGAAAGAGCTGGCACCTTATATTGATTTTCTCTGTGTTACACACAAGCACTCCGATCATTATGATAATGATCTTATCCAGGCTATGTTTGATTTAGGTAAACCGGTGTTATCCAACTATTTGAAAGATACGACATATCCTTATACTGCAAAGGGGGATAAAGATTATGAAATTGGAAAATTCAAGATTAAAACCTGTATCACTGACCATAACAATGCCGGGTTATCTAATTTTGTGACTGTGTTTTCGATCGATTGTGGGGAAGATACCGGTAATTTCGTTTTTATGCATGTAGGAGACTCTAACTATAAACCGGAACAATATACGAATCTGGCTTCTCATGTGAATGTTTTGATACCGCGTTATGCTCCCAATGCTCTGACCGAAAATAATATTCTGGGTTCAGGTGCGGGACAGGTGGAGCCCGATTATGTCTTGTTATCACATATCTTGGAACTGGCTCATGCAGGTGTTGATGAATCAAGATGGTCATTGGATATGGCACTCGAACGGGCTTCGAAGATTAACTGTGAACAGACTTATGTACCAATGTGGGGAGAAAAACTAGTCTGGAAAAACAATAAACTGAATTAAAATTCTTAATGCTTGAACTTATGAAACGGATATGTAACTTCATACTTCTTCTGTGTTTGGTGCAACTGGCTGTTGCCCAAAATAGAATAGCTGAAATCAGAGAAAATCTGCTGGGAAATCATCCGGATAAAATATTGGTTGTATCCCACCGGGCTGACTGGCGTAATGCCCCGGAAAACTCATTGCAAGGTATACAAAATTGCATTGATATGGGTGTCGATATGGTGGAGATCGATTTGAAACGAACCAAAGACGGACATTTAGTAGTGATGCATGATAAAACGATCAATCGTACCATGTCCGGAAAAGGACTGGTGGAAGATTATACATTGGCCGAATTGAAAGCAATGCGTCTTAAAAATGGAGTAGCTTGTAAGACAAGACATCAGATTCCTACATTGGAAGAAGTGATGTTACTCTGCAAAGGTAAGATCATGGTAAATATTGATAAGGGGTATGACTATTTTCAGGAAGCTTATATAATACTCGAAAAGACGGGAACGGTTGACCAGTGTGTTATCAAAGCTGGTCTTCCTTATGAACAAGTGAAAGCCGAAAACGGTGCTGTATTGGATAAAGTGATTTTTATGCCTATTGTACAGTTGCATAAAAAAGGAGCCGAAGCTATTATTGACAGTTATCAGACTCACATGAAGCCTGCTGCTTATGAGTTAGTGTTTGATAATGATAGTCCGGAGGTGCTTAACCTGATAAAAAAAGTGCGTGATACAGGTTCTAAGTTGTTTATAAACTCTCTTTGGCCCGAATTATGCGGTGGTCATGATGACGACCGTGCAGTAGAACTTCATCAACCGGATGAAAGCTGGGGATGGATCATTAATCAGGGAGCCAAATTAATTCAAACTGACCGTCCTGCCCTCTTATTGGAGTATCTGCGCAAAAAGAAACTTCACGACTAAATAGACTTTTTCATGTTGAAACAACTTATAAACTTTTACAAGGTCTCTTCACCGAGACCTTGTAACGGGGAAGCTTTGTCTTCATCCGGCTCACAACATCTTCATTCCGATGCCCGTCGTCTGAAATACCTGAAATGGTCTACTTTCCTTTCAGCCACTTTCGGTTACGGCATGTACTATGTTTGTCGTCTTAGCCTGAATGTCGTGAAGAAGCCCATCGTAGATGAAGGAATTTTCTCCGAAACGGAACTGGGAATTATCGGTTCGGTATTGTTCTTTACTTACGCCCTTGGAAAATTTACGAATGGTTTTCTGGCTGACCGTAGCAATATCAACCGCTTTATGACTACCGGTTTACTGGTAACTGCTTTAGTGAACCTATGTCTGGGCTTTACCCATTCTTTTATACTGTTCGCTCTCCTTTGGGGGATTAGCGGCTGGTTTCAGTCTATGGGTGCTGCTTCTTGTGTAGTGGGACTTTCCCGTTGGTTCACGGACAAAGAACGGGGTTCCTATTACGGATTTTGGTCTGCCAGCCACAATATCGGTGAAGCGTTGACCTTCCTAATTGTTGCGTCTATCGTTAGTGTATTGGGGTGGAGATACGGTTTCTTTGGTGCCGGTATTGTTGGTTTGCTTGGTGCTTTAATTGTGTGGAAGTTCTTCCATGACACTCCCGAGAGTCAGGGCTTTCCTCCTGTGAATGCTCCTAAACAGAAAGAGGAGATGAGTGTGGCGGAAACGACAGACTTTAATAAAGCCCAACGCCAAGTATTGATGATGCCTGCCATCTGGATACTGGCTCTTTCGAGTGCTTTTATGTATATCAGTCGCTATGCTATCAATAGCTGGGGTGTTTTTTATCTGGAAGCGCAAAAGGGATATTCCACGTTGGATGCCAGCTTCATTATTTCCATCTGTCCGGTCTGTGGAATTATCGGTACCATGTTTTCGGGAGTCATTTCTGATAAACTGTTTGGCGGTCGTCGAAATGTTCCCGCTCTGATTTTCGGATTGATGAATGTTCTTGCACTTTGCCTGTTCCTGTTGGTTCCTGGTGTACACTTCTGGGTAGATGTGCTTGCCATGGTTCTTTTCGGGCTGGGTATCGGAGTTCTCATTTGTTTTTTGGGTGGTCTGATGGCAGTCGATATTGCTCCCCGCAATGCGTCGGGAGCAGCATTGGGGGTAGTCGGCATTGCCAGTTATGTTGGAGCCGGATTACAGGATGTAATGAGTGGTGTTCTGATAGAGGGGCAGAAGACAGTTCAGAATGGAGTGGAGGTTTACGACTTTACCTATATCAATTGGTTCTGGATTGGGGCGGCTTTGTTGTCCGTACTCTTTGCCTTATTGGTTTGGAATGCAAAGTCAAAAGAGGCAGATTAGTTTCAGGTATATTAGGTTAGATTGAAAAATACTTGTTTCCCGAAGAGGATAACAAGTGTTTTTTCAATGGTATCGGTTTTTATTTCGGGAAGTTTGTAGCTACGATTCTTCCCGAAATGTTTTATCCTATTTACCTCGTCTCTACCAACCAACGATTGATATTGCGAGTTTCCGCACTAAATTCCACACCGATTTTGGCGTTCCATCAGTTTGAATACAAGATAGAAAATAACCTGATAGTGACGTTCGGTCTGGTCATTCTTTCCGATATAAAATCCCTGATCGTTGTTCTTCATTGGAGTGTAAAACGGAACAAGGATAATCTTTTCAGAATGTTTTCAGTATCATGTTTTTTCTTTGCGTAGAATAAATTACTATCTTTGCTACTTTAACCCGATAATCAATGAGTAGAATATTATTAAATACAAGGATTTGGCTATTAATGCTATTGTTTGGTATCGTTTCTTCTGTTTATGCACAAGATGATGATTTCACAACTTGGACGAAATTTAAAGTAAATCATAAGATTGATTCCCGGTTTTCTGTTTCCGGTGATGTGGAACTGCGTACAAAGGATGATATGAATAAGTGGGATCGTTGGGGGCTTACTGTTGGAGGCGACTATCGGGCATATTCCTTTTTGAAATTGGGAGTTGCTTATGAAACTCATCTTTGTGATTTAGGGGATTCGGGCTGGAAATTCAGACATCGCTATCATTTAAGTGCCACGGCAAGTTTTCGCTATCAGTGGTTGAAAGTTTCTTTACGGGAAAGATTTCAACAGACTTTTGATAGTGGTGATGCAGAAACTCGTTTACGCTCTCGTTTGAAGTTATCTTATGCACCTACAAAAGGAATTGTTTCCCCTTACTTTTCTGTTGAACTTTACCAAAGTCTGGATGATGCACCTTTTTGGAGAGCGGCTCGTATGCGTTATCGTCCGGGAATAGAACTAAATTTGGCTAAACGCTGGTCGTTGGATGCTTTTTATTGTTATCAGTATGAATCTTCAAAAGGAAAACATATTGCCGGAATAGAAGTAGGCTATTCTTTTTAAAATCTATCCAATCAAAATTCTTTATTATTTGTGTTTTGATTGGTTTCATTTGCCATATACTCATCCCAAATCACATCAGCAAGATATTTGCTGCTACGGCAATGCAGGTCGGCAACTCCCTCTTCAATAAGTTGGGAAGTAGTAGAATTATAGAATATATCCATAGCTTGTTCAATGGAAATATTATGTTGTTCGCTTAGTGCTACAATGATGTGTGAGAATTTTTCATCAAGTATATTCTGTCTTGCTTCATCCGTCATAGCTTTTCACTATTTATAAGGGTTAAACATTGGCGCAACATCTGCTCAGAACGAATGCACAATTGAATGTTAGGCTTTTCATAAACCAATTTGTTCAGTGCCTGTTGCTTTGTAATATCACCTGCAAAATATAAGTCGATGGTACGAAATACCTTATCATTAGCAATACCTCCTATGATCAAGTCGTAGTTGCCGATATTTTCTCCTCTTCTGCAACTTGCCACAAAATCAAGCCATGCCCCATCATAATGGTCAAAACGCAATACTTTCCATGATTGTAAATCATCGGTCATTTCATACGTATTAAGCCATGCCTCGCTACCTCTACGCAGAAAACGCTCCGCATATTTCACAGCCTGTTCCCTGATAGTCGTCAGATAGAAACCACGACCAAAATCAAGGTATGAACGCGAGTGAGCGGTATCTGGGTATTCTACTTTTACTGTTGATGAATGATATACTTTCATGTGTCAAGCACTCCTTTCTCTTTCATGTACGAGGTAAGGTCTTCTATTAGATACTCTTTACTGAATGTGTGGAGTACATCGTATGAAGGTATGATATAATCATACAAGATTCCCGATGATTTTAGTTTGTTGTATACTTCTTTCTGACTAAGGTGCAGCCGTCTCGCCAAATTTCCTATACTGTAGGAGATGAAATCTACTTTATCTTTATTCATACCTGTCATTTTAATTGGTCTTGAAAACAAAAATAATCAAAATCACTGAAATATAGCGTAAGTTACTTATTTTTCTATTGAAATTTATAAAATGATAGGTTATTGCCGGAATAGAAGTAGGCTATTCTTTCTGAAATTGCTAGCTCTACTATCATAAACTAGTGAGTCTCTAATATAATAATGTGGGGATGGATTTCTATGATTTTAACAACTGATTTATAACAGCTTGATTATTGGTGTATTACATATAAATGTGAAAAAATACTAGTAAAACAATACTTCACGTCCTTTTTATTATATACATTTGCCGCCAATACATCAAAATGGTGTGTTGAAATTGATGATTCCTCAGTGCAACAGACGTGTTGTTTGGTATCCCATAACTGAAAGCGAACACTTCCTCTTATGCTATTCTTCTGTCCAATCAAAGATTTCTATTGGGAAATAAATAAAGATATTAAGATGAAAGTATTTTATAACCTGCAGAGATGTGTAGGTTTTCTCGTTCTTTTCTCTATTTTGCTTGCAGCTTGTGTAAATCACATTTCGGAGGAGGAAGAAGCTGGTGTGGTAGTTAATGATGGAAATATTCCATTGAAAATTATAGCTGATATTCATGAAATTGCCAATACGCGTGTGGCAAATAACACCTTTGAGAAAGGAGATGAAGTGGGACTGTTCGCATTAGCCGGTTCTACTACCATACAGGAAGAACGTTATGCGGACAATCTTCATTTTGTTCGTTCGGCCGATGGAGAGTTTATAGCTGATGAATCGGTGTATTATCCGGATGATGGTGTGACGCTGAATTTAATCAGTTATTATCCATATCGGGAAGAAGGAGTAGCTATGGGAGAAAGCAAGATGCCGGTATCTATTGAAACAGAGCAAAATATTCCGGTGAACTATTCTCATTCTGATTTTTTGGTTGCTACTAAAGAAGATGTACTGGCGACTCAAGAGGCTGTAGCCTTGACTTACAATCATAAATTTTTCCGCTTAAAGATAGCTTTAGTACCTGGAGAGGGAGAAGACGTGGAAAGTATGTTGACGGCCAATCCTAAACTTTCTGTTTCCGGCTTTTACACAAAAAGCATTTATGACTTTCAGAAGAAATCTTATTCCTCCTTTACAGATGAGAAAGATATCATTCCTACCGGTGAGTGGGAGATAGTCGATGAAAGGCTAGTAGGTAAAGACCTGATTTTGATACCTCAGGAAGCGACAGTAGGATACCAATATATAACATTGGAGGCTAACGGAAAACCATACACTTGCTTGTTGCCCTCTACTTTGAAACTTCAGGAAGGCAAACAAAGAGAACTGGAAATAACTTTTGTAGCAGCAGAAGATATCCTCATGAGCAAGCTCAATGGAGAAATCAATGATTGGGAGGGAACTGAAGTAGATCATACAGGATCAGAGACTCTTCATAAATATATAGATGTATCAAAGTTAACTTTCGAGAACTCAAACATTTGTAAAGTGCTGAATAAAGGAAAACAAGTGGCTGAGATTTGTAAGGAGTATCTGGTAACTCCGGATTTTTCTTCGCAAGCAATCGTAGTTTATCCGATGAAAGAAGATGGAACGGCTGATTTATCTCGAGGGCTTGTTGCACAATTGTTAGGAAAAACCGGTAAAGTGCATGGCGGAAATGTTGTATGGGATACGGAAAACCACTCCTTGAATTATACACCGGGCACCTTACCGGCTCGAAATAATATTTATGTGATGGCGAATGGCGAAGTCTCTTTATCGGTAGCTATGGGGGATGATGTATTACAAGTCTTGGCATTGGAGGATGTCGCTCGTGATGTACGTGGAGGGATGATCCATAATTATCCGTTGGTGAAAATCGGAACCCAATATTGGATGCGTGACAATTTGAAAGCCTCTTTCTATATAGATGGTAATGAAATCCCTAAATTGGATGCAGTGACAGATGGTGCAGTCGGATACCTACAATCCGAAGCGAATGCAACATATTATTTCTATACTGCTAGTGTCGCATTATCCGGTAATATTCTGCCGAATCATTGGAGTGTCCCGAATTGGGAGGATTGGAATATACTAAAAACTTACTTGAAAGAAGATGCTTCCTTATTAAAGTCCGGTACATGGTTACCCTTGAACACTGGAGATACAGCAGAGCCTGCGACTAATTGGTCTGGTTTTGATGGAATTCCTGTGGGAATGTATGTAGGAACCTTTCAGTCAAACTATGAAGGTAAGTATTTGGCATACTGGACTTTGGATGAAACAAATTCAGAGATAGCCGAGACTGTATTTTATCTGAAAAGTGATACGAACCTGATAGAATCTTCTAAAGCAGGTACTGATAAAAAAGCGCTGGCTATCCGTTGTATTCGCAAGTAAATAGATGAGATTCATCCTTCTTTTTCATATTTTGATTATATTTGGGAAGTGAAACTAATAAAAGAGAACCATGAAGAAGATAATAAATCCCTGGAAAGGGTTGGAGGGATACAATTGTTTCGGTTGTGCTCCCAATAATGAAGCCGGAGTAAGAATGGAATTTTACGAGGACGGCGAGGAAATCGTAAGTATTTGGAAACCTCGTCCGGAGTATCAAGGTTGGATTGATACATTGCATGGTGGTATTCAGGCCGTTTTGCTGGATGAAATTTGTGCTTGGGTCGTACTCCGTAAATTGCAGACAACAGGAGTAACTTCAAAAATGGAGACGCGTTACCGGAAGTCAATTGATACGAAAGACTCCCATGTCGTGTTGCGTGCATCCATCAAAGAAATAAAGCGGAACATTGTTATCATTGAAGCGAAGCTATATAATAAGGATGACGAAGTATGTACGGAAGCTGTTTGTACCTATTTCACATTCCCGCAGGAAAAAGCGAGAAAAGAGATGCATTTTCTTCAATGTGATGTAGAACCGGAAGAAATATTACCTTTAATTTGAAATGAAAACTCATTTTTTTGTGATAAATGTTTGGCAGTATCAAACAAATACTTTACTTTTGTCGCAGTTAATAAAAGAAATATGAAATATACAGCTATACATCATCATCATCATTTTCCTAACGAATAACTCGGTGGGCGTGGATGATATTGTATATGTCTCTATATAACGATAACGAAGGCTTGCCGAATACGGTAAGCCTTTTTTATTTTACTTAAAACGAATTGTAATTAATAAAATAATAATTGATAAAGTCATGTTAAGAATTGCAGTACAAGCCAAAGGACGTCTTTTTGAAGAGACAATGGCACTTTTAGAAGAATCGGATATCAAGTTGAGCACAACGAAACGTACCTTATTGGTGCAGTCTTCCAATTTCCCTATCGAGGTACTTTTCCTCCGTGATGACGATATCCCGCAAACAGTGGCTACGGGTGTAGCTGATTTGGGAATTGTCGGTGAGAACGAGTTTATGGAAAAAGAAGAAGATGCTGAAATCATTAAACGTCTGGGATTCAGCAAGTGCCGTTTGTCATTGGCCATGCCGAAAGATATTGAATATCCGGGATTATCATGGTTCGAAGGAAAGAAGATTGCCACCTCTTATCCGGTAATCCTTCGCAACTTTTTGAAAAAGAGTGGGGTGAATGCTGAGATTCACGTGATTACCGGTTCGGTTGAAGTATCTCCGGGTATTGGATTGGCCGATGCAATTTTTGATATTGTAAGTTCAGGTTCTACTTTGGTTAGCAACCGGCTGAAAGAAGTGGAAGTAGTGATGAAATCGGAAGCCTTGTTGATTGGCAATAAGAACATGAGCGACGAGAAAAAAGCAGTACTCAAAGAACTTCTGTTCCGTATGAACGCAGTGAAAACGGCTGAAGACAAGAAATACGTGTTGATGAATGCCCCCAAAGATAAATTGGAAGAAATTATTGCCGTATTACCCGGTATGAAAAGTCCTACCGTAATGCCGTTGGCACAAGAAGGTTGGTGTTCTGTGCATACGGTACTTGATGAAAAACGTTTCTGGGAAATCATCGGAAAGTTGAAAGGACTGGGAGCTGAAGGTATCTTGGTGTTACCGATTGAAAAGATGATTCTGTAATATATCAAGATAAACCGTATAACGTGATTGAAATAAATAATTTGTGTAAATCAGTGTAATCTGTGGTGAACCATGAAATTGATTAAATATCCCTCAAAGGAGCAGTGGACGGAACTTCTGAAACGTCCGGCACTCAATACCGAGAGCCTTTTTGATACCGTCCGTTCTATTATAGATAAGGTAAAGGCAGAAGGTGATAAAGCCGTGTTGGAGTATGAAGCCGCTTTTGATAAAGTTACCTTGTCTGCCCTTGCTGTAAGTCCGAAAGAGATACGGGCAGCCGGAGCATTGGTAAGTGATGACTTGAAAGTGGCCATCTCTTTAGCTAAACAAAATATTGAAACGTTCCATTCTTCCCAACGTTTTGTCGGCAAGAAGGTAGAAACAATGAAGGGAGTAACTTGTTGGCAAAAGTCAGTAGGTATCGAGAAGGTAGGTCTCTATATTCCGGGAGGAACGGCGCCTCTTTTCTCAACAGTCCTAATGCTTGCCGTTCCCGCTAAAATAGCAGGATGCAAGGAGATTGTACTTTGTACGCCTCCGGATAAGAATGGAAATATTCATCCCGCCATCCTTTTTGCAGCCCAACTGGCAGGAGTCAGCAAAATATTCAAGGCGGGAGGCGTACAGGCTATCGCTGCTATGGCGTACGGAACGGAAAGCGTGCCTAAGGTTTATAAAATTTTCGGTCCCGGCAATCAATATGTGACAGCTGCTAAACAATTGGTGAGTCTGCGTGATGTAGCGATTGATATGCCTGCAGGTCCTTCCGAAGTGGAGGTATTGGCTGATGCATCGGCCAATCCGACTTTTGTTGCAGCGGACTTATTGTCGCAGGCGGAACATGGAGTGGATAGTCAGTCTATGCTGATCACAACATCCGAGCAACTTCAGACGGAAGTAATGGCGGAAGTAGAACGCCAGTTGGCAAAACTTCCCCGTCGTGAGATAGCAGCCAAATCATTGGAAAACAGTAAGCTTATTTTGGTGAAGGACCTTGATGAAGCATTAGAGTTGACCAATGCTTATGCACCGGAACATTTGATCATTGAAACGGAAAACTATATGGAAGTGGCTGAGCGGGTGACGAATGCCGGTTCTGTATTCTTGGGTTCCTTAACTCCTGAAAGTGCCGGTGATTATGCTTCGGGAACGAATCATACGTTGCCTACCAACGGATATGCCAAAGCATATAGCGGTGTAAGTTTGGACAGTTTTATTCGAAAGATTACATTTCAGGAGATTCTTCCTGAAGGAATAAGAACAATTGGTCCGGCTATTGAAGAAATGGCAGCTAACGAGCACTTGGATGCACATAAAAATGCGGTTACTGTCCGTCTGAAAACCCTAATTTAATAATGAATATGAAACGCTTACAAGAACTAACCCGGCCGAATATCTGGAAACTGAAACCCTACTCTTCGGCTCGTGATGAATATAAAGGAGTTACGGCTTCTGTCTTTTTGGATGCTAACGAGAATCCGTACAATACGCCCCACAACCGCTATCCGGATCCGATGCAGTGTGAATTGAAAGCAATGTTGTCGAAGATAAAGAAAGTATCCCCCGAACATATATTTCTTGGAAACGGTAGCGATGAGGCCATCGACTTGGTTTTTCGTGCATTCTGCGAACCGGGTAAAGATAATGTAGTGGCTATCGATCCTACTTATGGAATGTATCAAGTGTGTGCCGATGTGAATGATGTCGAATACCGGAAAGTATTGTTGGATAATAGCTTTCAGTTTTCTGCTGATAAGTTATTGGCGGCTACCGATGAACATACCAAACTTATTTTTCTTTGCTCACCCAACAACCCGACAGGAAATGACTTACTCCGTTCTGAGATAGAAAAAGTACTGAACCGATTTGAAGGATTGGTGATGTTGGATGAGGCCTACAATGATTTCTCCGAGGCTCCTTCTTTTCTCGAAGAGCTGGATAAATATCCTAATCTTGTGGTATTCCAAACATTCTCCAAAGCGTGGGGATGCGCTGCTATTCGTTTAGGAATGGCCTTTGCTTCTAAAGAGATTATCGATATCCTCAGTAAAATAAAATACCCTTATAACGTCAATCAACTTACCCAACAACAAGCCATCTCCATGTTACACAAATACTATGAGATAGAACGTTGGGTGAAGACGTTGAAGGAAGAGCGTGATTATTTGGAAGCGGAATTTGAGAAACTTCCTTGTACCATTCAACTCTTTCCGTCCGATGCCAATTTCTTTTTGGTTAAGGTGACGGATGCTGTGAAAATCTATAATTATCTGGTAGGTGAAGGTATCATTGTGCGCAACCGTCACACCGTTTCACTGTGTTGCAACTGCCTGCGTGTTACCGTTGGTACCCGTGTGGAAAATGACACTTTGTTGGCTGCTCTTAAAAAATACCAGGAATAAATTATGAAAAAGAAAGTATTATTTATAGACAGAGACGGAACATTGGTTATCGAACCGCCCATCGACTATCAGCTCGACTCATTGGAGAAGTTGGAGTTCTATCCGAAAGTATTCCGCAACTTAGGCTTTATTCGTAGTAAACTCGATTTCGAATTTGTAATAGTCACCAATCAGGATGGACTGGGTACTTCTTCTTTTCCGGAGGAAACCTTTTGGCCTGCTCACAATCTGATGTTAAAAACGTTGGAGGGCGAGGGAATTACTTTTGACGAGATTCTGATTGACCGAAGTTTTCCAGAAGATAATGCTCCTACCCGTAAACCGCGTACCGGTATGTTGACCAAATATCTGGATAGCCCGGAATATGATCTTGCCGGGAGCTTTGTTATCGGTGATCGTCCTACGGATGTGGAACTTGCCCGAAATTTAGGGTGTCGTGCCATCTACTTGCAGGATTCTATAGAAAGCCTCAAAGAAAAAGGGTTGGAAGAAGTCTGTACCCTTGCAACTACGGATTGGGATCGGATAGCCGAGTACTTGTTTGCCGGTGAGCGGAAAGCGGAAGTACAGCGTACCACCAAAGAGACAGATATCTATGTAGCTTTGAATCTTGATGGAAATGGAATGTGTGATATCTCTACCGGTCTTGGCTTTTTCGATCATATGCTAGAACAGATTGGAAAACATTCCGGCATGGATTTGACAATTCGTGTGAAAGGAGATCTGGAAGTGGATGAACATCATACAATCGAAGATGCCGCCATTGCATTGGGTGAATGTATCTATCAAGCTTTGGGTAATAAGAGGGGTATTGAGCGTTATGGGTATGCTCTGCCGATGGATGACTGCCTCTGTCAGGTTTGCCTCGATTTCGGCGGACGTCCTTGGCTAGTATGGGATGCGGAGTTCAAACGTGAGAAGATAGGGGAGATGCCGACAGAAATGTTCCTGCATTTCTTTAAGTCATTGAGTGACGCTGCAAAGATGAATTTGAATATAAAAGCAGAGGGACAGAATGAACACCATAAGATAGAAGGTATCTTTAAAGCGCTTGCCCGTGCTTTAAAGATGGCTTTGAAGCGTGATATCTATCATTTTGAACTTCCATCCAGTAAAGGAATGCTCTGATGAGAACAGAATGAGAATGTGTCAAAACGCAGATTAATGCAAATAATCTGCGTTTTATTATTCATTATGACACCCTCATAGTATAGTATTTATAAACTTTCAATTTCCTTAAGCCACATGGCTGAACTTGCGTCACTAGGCATTCTCCAGTCTCCTCGCGGACTGATAGAAATACTTCCTACTTTAGGACCGTCGGGCAGACAGGAACGTTTGAATTGCTGATTAAAGAAACGGCGGAAGAAAGTCGAAAGCCATTTCTTGATGGTTTCTTCATCATAAATACCCTTGAATGCACTATTTGCCAGATAGAATATCTTGGAAGGTCGGAAGCCGAAACGCAAGAAATAATAAAGGAAGAAATCGTGCAACTCGTATGGACCTACCAGATCTTCTGTCTTTTGTTTTATTTCCCCGTTTTCATCTGCCGGAATCAGTTCCGGACTGATAGGAGTATCTACGATATCGAGTAAAGTTGCTTTTGAATTTTCATCCACACCATTTTCAGCTACCCATTGTACCAGATATTTTACAAGAGTTTTAGGAACACTGGCATTTACACCGTACATAGACATATGGTCGCCATTGTAAGTCGCCCATCCCAATGCAAGTTCCGATAAATCTCCAGTTCCGATGACCATCCCCCAAGTCTGATTGGCAACATCCATCAATATTTGGGTACGTTCACGTGCCTGAGAGTTCTCGTAGGTGACATCATGTATATTTATATCATGATCTATATCCTTAAAATGCTGGATGCAAGCTTCCTTGATACTGATCTCACGTATCGATATTCCCAATGATTTCATCAGGTCAAGGGCGTTGTTGTAAGTACGGTCGGTTGTTCCGAAGCCTGGCATGGTGATACCGAGAATATTTTTTCGAGGTAGTCCCAACTTATCAAAAGTCTTCACGCAAACAAGTAATGCCAGCGTTGAATCCAATCCGCCGGAAATGCCGACTATGGCAGTCTTGGCTCCGGTATGAGCCAGCCTTTGAGCCAGCCCGGCTATTTGGATAGAGAAGACCTCTTCACAGTGTTCGTTTAATTCAGCTCCCTGAGGCACAAAAGGATGAGGATTGAACTTCCGGGTTAGCATAAGCTCTTTACTGTTAACAAATTCTGTTGAGATAGTAACTGCTTTTTTATCTGCCAGATTTGCCTGGTTGGCGGCAAAAGTCGTATTTACCCTACGTTCGGCGCGGATACGCTCTACATCTATTTCACTGATAATTAATTGCTCTTCCATGCTAAAACGCTCACTGCGTGCAAGAAGTGTTCCGTTTTCATAGATCAACCCGTTGCCTGCAAATACTACATCTGTGGTCGACTCTCCGAAACCACACGACGAGAATACATATCCGGCAATACAACGTGCGGACTGTTGGCTGATAAGTGAACAGAGATAATTATGTTTCCCGATTCCTTCATTGTCAGCGGACATATTGAAAATGATCTCCGCCCCCTGCAATGCGAGGGAGGAACTAGGCGGAATGGTAGCCCAGAGGTCTTCGCAAATTTCGATACCAAATGTTGTATCCGAAGTCTCGAAAAGAAGATTTGCTCCGAGCGGAACAATCTGTCCGCATAGACGTACAACATCTGTTTTTAATTGAAGCGAGGAAGTAAACCAACGTTGTTCGTAGAACTCTTTATAATTGGGCAGGTAGGTTTTAGCGGTAACACCTATTATCTTTCCCTTTTGAATAGTCACGGCTGCATTGACTATCATTGAATTGACGATAACGGGCATACTGACAATGGATATGATATCTAACTGGCGGGTATTATTTAATATTTGCATTAACCCCATTTCAGCTTCTTCAAGTAATAGCTGTTGTCCGAACAGGTCACCGCAAGTATATCCTGTGACACTCATTTCAGGGAATACAATGATCTGTACTCCTTTTCCTTCGGCTACAGCAATCAGACTTTCTATCTTCTCTACATTGAATTTGCAGTCAGCCACTTTGACGTGTGGCACGGCTGCTGCTACTTTCACGAATCCGTAGTTCATCTTATACCTTATTTATATATAGTGGGTGCAAAAATAGGAAATAGTTTTGAATATTTATCGTTTCTATTGTGAATCCTCAAAAAGAGATATTTTAAGTGGTTTAGGATACTGTTGCTTGAACAATTAAATGATATATCAAAAAGATAGTTTATTTGTGCGTTTTTATAGACTGCGTCCAGCGAATTTAACTCTGTGGTCGATTTCTAATAATATAAACTGTCAAAAAGATATTGGTGGAAATTTGGTGCAAAATATGCGACATTTTGTTTCTTTTATTTAACTATAATATTTATATTTGTAGCCAAATTAAAGCAATTTATATGCTGATAACACTAAAGAACGAGCAATATTACTTGTTAGAGAATATAATTTAAGAGAAGATGGACATATATTTTATTTCTACAATTATAACACGAAGAAAGTACATCAATATTTGGCGTAATATCAAGAACCAGCCGAGCTAAACTTATCCTTTTCTATTAATTATCAAGAACTATTGAGTTCGGATAGTATGTGTCACTTTTCATGTATGAGAAATGGTGCAGGTGGTCTTGGTATGTATAAATCTATAATAATAAATCAAATTCATTAATTTTTAATTCAAGTATCAAAGATGAGAAAAGCAATTCTCTTGCTTGTACTCTTTGCTCTGACAAATATCCCTCTTATGCTTTGGGCACAGGGAGGATATAAAGTCACAGGACAGGTAGTTTCGGCGGAAGACAATGAGCCGATGATTGGCGTGTCCATTCTGGAGAAAGGTACAACAAATGGTGTGATTACCGATATAGACGGTAAGTACACTCTTGAAATTAAGGGTACGGCGAAGGCTACTTTGCTGTTCTCTTATGTCGGTATGCAATCCCAGCAGCATGAAGTTAACCCGCGCACGGGGACGCTGAATGTACGGCTGGTTTCGGATTCCGAATTAATAGACGAAGTAGTGGTGGTGGCGTACGGAACCCGTAAAAAGGGAACCATTGCCGGAGCCGTGTCCACCGTAAAGGCGGAAAAGATGGAAAATGTACCGGCAGCCGGTTTCGACCAGTCGCTGCAGGGACAGACGCCCGGTCTGACAGTTATCTCCAATTCCGGAGAACCCAGCAAATCGGCGGTCTTCCAGATTCGAGGCACCAACTCTATCAATTCGGGCACGTCTCCGTTGTTTATTCTGGACGGTGTGCCTATTTCGAGTGCCGATTTTAATACAATCAGCCCGGGAGATATCGAATCCATATCTGTGTTGAAGGACGCTTCTTCTACCTCTATTTATGGAGCCCGCGCGGCAAACGGTGTGGTGGTAATCACTTCCAAACGCGGATTGTCGCTGGATAAGGCGAAAGTGTCGTTGCGTGCGCAGTGGGGATTCTCACAATTGGCGTCGGATGACAACTGGATGATGATGAATACGCCCGAACGTATTCAGTTTGAAAAAGAAATTGGTCTGGACTCCGGTCAGGATTACACGCTGCTTTCACGTACCGATATCAATTGGTTGGATGAGGTATTCAACGATCGCGCTCCGTTGCAGAGCTATGAATTGTCGGTTAACCGTGCTACCGACCGCCTCAACTACTACGTTTCCGGAGGTTTCTACGACCAGGACGGTATTGCGCAGAACTCTACTTTCCGTCGTTATAACCTGCGTGCCAATGCAGAAGTGAAAGCCAGCAACTGGTTGAAAATAGGAACCAACACGATGATGGCTTATGAAGAAGTAGCGCAGGCGGAAGAAGGAGAAATGGCGCTTTATACGCCGATCTCCGGTTCACGTTTCATGTTGCCTTACTGGAACCCTTATAATAAGGACGGATCTCTGGCTTCACAGAACGATGGAACTTGGACGGGAACCGGACAGAATCCGATTGAATGGATGAACAACAATCCGGTGAACCACAAGAAATATAAATTGCTCTCTACTGTGTTTGCTGAACTTACTCCGATCAAGAATATGACGGTGCGCGCACAGTTCGGTGCAGACTATGCACACTCTACGGCTTTCATGCAGTCTTTCCCGAGCTACATTATTAATAACAGTTCAGGTAGCGCCGGACGCAGTTCATCGGATATCCTTAACCTGACGGAAACCGTTACGGCAAATTACCGCTGGGCGTTGAACGACGACCATTCTTTCAATTTCCTGCTGGGGCAGGAAGGGGTGGATTATCGTTCTAACGGATTCCAAGTAGTGACGAGAGGACAGAACAACGACCGCCTGACGAACGTCACTGCCGGTACGCGTGCCTCTTCATGGGTGGATACCACCAGTTCTTACGCTTACTTGTCGTTCTTTTTCCGTGGTGAATACAATTATAAAGATTTGTATTATGCCGAAGGTGCTGTACGTACCGATGCTTCTTCGCGTTTCGGTAAAGACCACCGTTGGGGTGCTTTCTGGTCGCTCGGCTTTATGTGGAACATCAAGAACGAGGCTTTCCTGAAAGACGTGGAATGGCTGACAAGCGCACAAATCAAATTGAGCACCGGTACATCGGGTAACTCGGAGATTAATTTCTACCAGCATCTCGCACTGGTTTCCGGCAACGCCAACTATTTCAACCAGGCAGGTCTTTATCCTGCCCAGAGCGGAAACGAAGATCTGGGCTGGGAACAGACGTGGGCAAACAACGTCGGCGTAACTTTCGGACTTTTCAACCGTGCGAACGTGAACATCGACTTCTATCATAAGAAAACCACCGATATTCTGATGAACGTGCCTACTTCCTATGCCATCACCGGCGAAGGCTGGCGTTGGGAGAACATCGGTGCCATGATGAACCGCGGTATCGAAGTAGCGGTAGACGGCGACGTGATCCGTACGAAGGACTTCACTTGGAACTTGAGCGCCAACGTGTCTTACAACAAGAACAAGTTGCTCGAACTCTACAACGGCGTGCAGGAATATGTAAACTCTACTACCGGATTGAAGTATGTAGTGGGACATCCCGTACACGAATATTTCATGAACCGCTATGCAGGCGTGAACCCCGCCAACGGAGACGCCTTGTGGTATACGGCTGACGGCGAACTGACTACTGAATTCCGTGAAGAAGATAAGGTGATGACCGGCAAGACGTTTGACTCTCCATGGGCAGGCGGTTTCGGAACTACCCTCACATGGAAAGGCCTTTCACTGTCGGCACAATTCAGTTGGATGGCAGACCGTTATGTGATGAACAACGACCGTTTCTTTGAAGAAAGCAACGGACTGTATAGCTCTTACAACCAGTCGAAACGACTGCTGTATGATCGTTGGAAAAAGCCGGGTGATGTGACCGATATCCCCCGTTACAACGTGGTAGCCCAGTTGGACGACCGCTTTCTCGAGAATGCTTCTTTCCTTCGTCTGAAGAATCTGACGCTGGCTTACTCGCTTCTGCAGTTGTGGCTGAAGAAGACCAATTTCTTCTCTGCCGCCCGTGTGTATCTGCAAGGGCAGAACCTGCTGACATGGACAGGTTTCACCGGACTCGACCCGGAAGTATCGAGCAATATTTACAGAGCACAATATCCGGCTTCGCGCCAGTTTACTTTGGGTGTTGAAGTTTCATTCTAACTAGTATACTAAAGAAAGATGATTAAGAAATTTAAATTATATATCTTGTTGGCTGCCGTGGCATGTTCCGCCACTTCCTGTCTGGATAAGATGCCGGAGGATGCGATTCCTTTCGATGACGCTATCAAGACGGTGGATGATGTAAATCTGGCAGTGGTAGGTATTTACGACGCTTTCAAGAACAGCGCTCTTTATTCCGGCAACCTCACCTTGCTGCCCGACTTGCAGGCGGACTTCGTGTACGGAATAAACGGAAATACGAATACTTACGGAGACATCTGGCGCTGGAAAGACATTCTGGCTACCAATACAAGCATTGAGGCTGTGTATGCCGGATTGTACACGGTGATTAACCGGTGTAACTTCCTGCTCGACCGTGTGGATGCGGTAAGAAAGAACACAACCGATGACGACGACCTCGACCAGCTCGACCAGTGCTGCGGTGAAGCATATTTTGCCCGTGCGCTTGCTTATTCGGAGTTGGTGAAATGTTTCTGCAAGGCTTACGAAAGCGATGCGGAGGCAGCCAATGAACTGGGTGTTATCCTGACCCAGCACTATCAGGGAAATGAAGAGATGAAGCGTGCTTCGCTGAAAGACTCTTACCAGTTTATCCTCGACGACCTCGACCGTGCAGCCGAACTGCTGGCATTAGATAAAGATTATGATCCAGCTACCGACGGCGCTTTGTTCAACAGTGCTATCTATTTCAACGAATACACCGTCTACGCTCTGCGTGCGCGTGTCGCTCTTTATATGAAGAACTGGGAAGATGCTATCAAGTATTCCAGCAAGGTGATAGACAGTGGTTACTACCTCCTGTCGAGTTGTACCCAGAACTATACTTCTACCGCCAGTTATTATAAGTATATGTGGACCAACGACAACGCTACGGAGATTATCTTCAAAGTCGGTTTTACCGTCGACTCTTATGGCGGCAGGCTGGGACAGATTTTCTTTAATTACGACTTTAGTTCCATCCGTCCTGATTACGTGCCGGCAGAGTGGGTTATTAACTTGTATGATAACAACGACTTGCGCGTGTCTACTTTCTTCCAGTCCTATCAGACCGGTTACAGCCACGGGCTTTCATGGCCTTTACTGATAAAGTATTTCGGTAATGAGTCGTTTGTAAACGAGAATATCCTTCACGTCTGCATGCCGAAAGTGCTCCGTCTGTCGGAACAGTACCTGATTCGTGCCGAAGCCTATGTCAATCAGCCTAACCCCGATTATGGACGTGCCGGAAAAGATATTACTGCGCTTCGTACGGCTCGTTACGCTACTTACGGAGGTTCTACCGCCCTGAGCGAATCCAATGCGATGAAAGTGATCAAAGAAGAGCGTGTGAAGGAACTTTATATGGAAGGTTTCCGTCTTCACGACTTGAAACGTTGGCACGACGGATTTGAACGTAAGCCGCAGGCACAGTCACTGGAGAACGGTAGTAAACTGAAAGTAGAAGCTGACGATCCTTTGTTTGTATGGCCGATACCGCAGCACGAACTGGATGCTCCCGGCTCGCAAGTGCAACCGAATGAAAGTAACAAATAAGATTAAAAGCATACAATAATGAAGAAATTATTAATAGGATGTATGGCAGCCGTCGCTGCGCTGACGGTTTTTTCCGGCTGCGAGCAGGACAAGGTGACATACAGCGGAGCTAATTATCTTATGTTTTCTGACACGCTTTATACTTATGCCGTGCAAGAAACGAATGAGATACTCAACGTTCCCGTGGCTGCTACTGTGGCAGCCAACTACGACCGCACGTTTGCTGTGGAAGTGATAGACCGGGAGAGCAATGCCGTAGAAGGCAAGCATTATAAGTTATTGTCGAACACTGTCACCATCAAAGCGGGCGAAAGAGTTACCAACTTGCAGGTGCAGGGTATGTATGACAATATGGAGATTACGGATTCGCTGGGCTTCTCCTTGCAGCTCGTTGTGCCCGAAGAAGACCGTTGGGATATATACGGCACAGGCGCGAAGGTAGTGATGCAGAAGATTCTTCCGTTTGACATCAAGAAATTTACGGGATGGTGTAAGGTCACTTCCAGTTATTTGTCGTCCGATTATTATCCGAAGAAGACGGACATTCGTTTGGTTAAGTCGGATGTAGTAGAAGGCAAAGAGAATACGATTGTCATCCATGGTGTTTACTTTGACGGGTATGATACGGAAATCACTTTCAACCGGAAAGATGTGCTGGAACCGTTGGTTGAGATGGAAGAACATATGTGTGCCACTACGGCAGAGGCTTTCAATACCATTCACGGTGACGGGAAGTTGTTGATGAGCCAGCCGGCAGCTTACACTTCTTTCTATAGTACCAACGAGACTTTCATCATGCAGTATGTCACGTTGAGTGTGAACAACAAAGATGGTTCGCTTTATGGCATAGTGGGCACGTTTATCAATATCATCGAATGGATAAGCGATGCGGAAGCGGAAAAATTAAAAGAACAAGGATATTAAAAAAATAAGTAATAGAAAATAGATATGAAAAAGTTTAGTTTAAAACCACAAGGAGGTTCCTGCACGAAGATGTTCTGCAAGAGTTGGCTCTTCATTGGCTTGCTCGCAACTTTCTGTTTGGCGGCATGCTCGGACGATGATGATAAGGCGGAGACTCCTGTATTTCCGGCAAAACAGAATATCGTCTGCAATGCTGGTGAAACAACCGATTTTACTTTTACGGCGAATACAAACTGGAGCTTGGCTTCTTCTGACATTTGGTGTAAGTTCAAAAGCGATGCTACAGAAGAATATGTCGTATCCGGAACTGCCGGTACGCATACGGTAACCGTTATGGCTACGGGCGACGACCAGAAAGTGGACAAAGCGAGTGTAGCTAAATTGGAACTGACAATGGGCGGACAGACGATTGTGATTGGTGAAGTGACTCGTTCGGCTGTGGGTTCTGAATTGAAGATATTCGACCTTGAGGGGAATGAAATCGATAAGAGCACCGGACTTAAGGTAGGATATGACAGCTATGCTCAATTCAAAGTAAAAGCTAACTTCCGTTTTGCTGTTACCAATCTTCCGGGTTGGGTACAATTGGAAGGTGGTTCTTTGGTCGGTACTGTAGATAAAGAAGTGAAAGGTGGCTTGAAGATCATACAAGATGAAAATCGTGAGAAGTATCCAGTTGAAGCAAATATTGAGAAAAATGTGATTACGTTTGCTGACGAAGAAGGAAAAGCATTCTATGAGTTTCCTATTTATTATGAGGGAATGAATTCAACGGAGATAAAACTTACTACTCCAACAACTTTTGCTACTGGCTGGGTTGTTACAATGGATGGAAAGACATTTACTCAACAAAGTATAGGTGGTACAGGAACTACAACTTTGCAAAATAGACTGCCATTTACTATTAAAACTTTGAAAGATGACTATGTAATTGTATTCATGAGTAAGGGCTGGGATGATAAAATACATCTTGTAGGTTCAATGTATGATTTCTTTACTTATGATTGGATGCATTGCGAAGGTGAAAAGGGAAATTTAAGCATCATTATTGATGAATATAAACCTAACTCGTGGAATGGTGATCCGGAAGAAAGAAGCGGGTATATTCTTGCTTTTTCACGTGAAGTGTATGAAAGGGATATTAAAGATAAGGAAGAAGAAGCTATTCTTACGGAGGAAGGAGAAATAGAGTATAGATATGAACAAAGTAATCTTATCATGGCTTTTACTCAAAAAGAAGTGAAAGAAGAAACGGGACCGAAGAGCTTTACTATCAAAAAAGGAGGCGAGGAAGACGTTTCAGTAACACAAACAACAGATCAAAATCTCTTAGACATTATTCAAGGAAATTATTCGATAGAGAATAAGAATGTTTATTCAATGTCTGCTAATGCTGGAGATTACTTCTTAATTTATCCATTACTATCAGCAAACGAATGGGCAGGAGCAGTTTCTGTTATTAATCGTCAAGGCCAGAATATTACTGTAGATGGCGAAACTGCAGGAGAGGGAGATGATATGTACTATGGAATTGCTATCCCCGATACTTTTGTGGAGGAATTAATTATTATTTTTAGAGGACCTGATTATATTAATAGAAAAGCTCTGGTAATTACTCCTGCCAATTAATTAACTTAGATAACTTAGTAAATGAATTTACGTAAATTATACTCAATATTCTTCCTGCCGCTAATTGTTAGTCTACTGACAATAGTGGTAGTAAGCGGTTGCTCCGACGATGATGAGGAAATACTGCAAAGCCAATACGGCTATGTGCAGTTCAAACTCTACAAGGATGCCTCTTTTGGAAAGGAAGGAACCACCCGTGTGGCGGACAAACTGGAAACGTTGTCTACGGCACAGAAGATAAAGGTGGTGATGGTGCACAACGGTACCACTGTTTCACAAACATTGCCCTTGAACTCATACAATGCAGGCAATGCGGAATATGGTGTGCGCAGTGATAAATTGAAGTTAGTAGTCGGTACGTACAAGGTGATCGGTTACGTGCTTTATGACAAACTGGATAAGGAAATCATGGCAGGTCCCGGTGGAGATAACGAAGATTTTACCGTTATAGCCGGAGGACTTCAAGAAAAAGCATTGACAGTAGATGCCGTATCTCGTGGTATGCTGACTTTCAAGTTGACGAAACAATGGGCTAACACACGTGCCACAGGTGAATATCTGTTCAGCAGCATTCGCTTTATTGACGTTACGCTGATGAATGCCTTTACCCGTGAAACTACAGAGTTGAAAGGCATGAAGGTGACTTATAAAGAAGGCTCAAAGGAAAATGTGAATCCTGCTAATCCGGAAGATAAGTACATGGATATAGAAGAAGCAACCTGCGACTCTGCCGTATGGGTTCCTGCCGGTACTTATCAGGTAGTGGCTTATACCACTTACACACAAAAAGGTATCACGAAACCTCAACTGGAAACGCAAGCTGTAAGAAGCGAGCCTATTGTTGTGAAAGACAACGAACTGACAAGCGAAGCGATCGTGCCTATCCAATTAAAGGAAACCGCAGAGTATATCAAAGACTATAAAGCCTTGAAAGAAATCTGGGAAGCTTTGGACGGAGAACACTGGAACTACAATGGTGGTACGGTGGATAACACGGTTCACAGTAAAAACTGGAACTTCAATAAGGAACTGGATATGTGGGGTAATCAGCCGGGCGTCGATCTGGACGAAAACGGTCGTATAACCGGACTTTCGCTTGCAGGCTTCGGTGCTAAAGGAAGAGTGCCTGATGCTATCGGACAATTGACTGAACTGAGAACACTTGCTTTCGGTACACACAGCGAAATGTTGAGCGGCAGACTCTTTGGTGACGAAGAATTGACACCGGACATGGACGACGCGAAGAAAGAGAGGATACGTATGCACTACAAGCGGACTTTCCTTGATTACGACCCGCGTTCTCATATGTCGGAAATGCTGCAAGAAAGCATCAACCGTGATCCGGATATGAAGCCGATAAAGAAGGATAACCGCATCACGCTGAAAGATACGCAAATCGGTACGCTTACCAACCGTATCACATTTATTTCGAAAGCTCTCATGCGGTTGACGAAATTGCAGAACCTTAATATTGCCAATTCACCTATTCTCACCGATGATATCGCTACGAAGTGGGAGGATGAGAACTCGGAATATGCTAAACAGTATGCCGATGAAGACTTGAGCTGGAGCAATCTGAAAGATTTGACAGATCTAGAGCTTTATAACTGCCCTAAGATGGAGAGGGTTCCGGACTTTATTTATGAATTGCCCGAGATACAGTCTCTGAACCTTGCCTGCAATAAAGGCATTAATGCCAACCAACTGAAAGCTGACTGGACAAAACTTGCTGATAGTGAGCATACAGGTCCTAAAATCCAGATACTTTATCTGGGTTATAACAATCTGGAAGAATTTCCACCGTCTGAGTCTTTACAGAAGATGGTTAAGCTTGGCTTGCTCGATTGCGTGCATAATAATATACATACGGTACATGCTTTCGGTACGAAGGTTAAACTGGCCACCCTGATGTTGAACAATAATCAGATTACAGAAATTCCGGATGATTTCTGCTCCTTTACCGAGCAGGTAGAAGGACTGAACTTCTCTAATAACAAGCTGAAATATATCCCGAACATCTTCAATGCCAAATCGGTATATGTAATGGCATCGGTGGATTTCTCTTACAATGAGATCGGTTCGGATGGGGGAAAGAACATCAAGTGCTCAATGGAAGAATATAAAGGTATTAATGCCAGCACGGTCAGCCTGTCATATAATCAAATCAGTAAGTTCCCCACAGAACTGTTTGCAACAGGTTCTCCGATTGGAACCATTATCTTGAGCGGTAATGAGATGACCTCTATTCCGGAAAACTCACTGAAACCGAAGAACGGAAACTATAAGAATACGCATCTGCTTACGGTGATAGATTTGCGCTTCAACAAGCTGACAAGCCTGTCGGACGACTTCCGTGCAACGACTTTGCCTTATTTGACAAATATGGACGTCAGCTACAACTGTTTCTCCAAGTTCCCGACACAGCCGCTGAACAGTAGCCAGTTGAAAGCGTTCGGTATCCGCCATCAGCGTGATAAGGACGGCAACCGTACTTTACGTGAATGGCCGACGGGTATCACTACTTGTCCGAGTTTGCTGCAATTGCAGATTGGTTCGAACGATATTCGTAAAGTGAACGAAACACTTACTTCACGGCTCTATATATTAGAGATCGCAGATAATCCGAATATCTCTTTGGATGTAACCAGTGTATGTCCTTATATCGAGGCAGGCATGTATGTACTGCTCTATGATAAGACGCAGGATATTCGTGGTTGTGATGCTTTGGGTATTGAACGATAATATAAAAGATTCTATTAATGAAATATATTAGTAAAATAACATTAGGACTGATTCTTTGCACGGCGTTCGTAACCTCGTGCAAGGATGATGACGAACCGGGAATCGAGGGGCTTGCATTGGATAAGACCGAAATTACGATGGGCGCCGAAGGTGGAGTCGAAAAGATTTCCGTTTCGTCCAGCGATCAATGGGTGACGAGCACCAAAGAACCTTGGTTAGCCATTTCGCCTGCCAACGGTATCGGTTCGGCGGTATGTGAGGTAGCTATCGACTCCACACTACAAAACCTTGCACGTACAACGGAGATACTTTTCGCCATGAACGGCAGAACACCTCAAAAGGTAACGGTTACACAATTCGGCTTCAGCAAGCAAATCCTGATAAAAGAGCCGGAAGTGAAAATCGCCAGTTCGGCTCGTTATGACGAACGTGTTTTCAAAAGTATTATCTCTACAAATGTCAAATTCAAAATAGGCGGAGTAGATTATTCTTTCGCTGAAGAGGCAACTATGTCGGAGGAACAAAAAGCGGATGCAGAGAGTGACCGCACAGATTGGTTGACATTGCCGAAAGAGAAAGATCTGAATGTGGATTTAGACCGTGGAGCGCGTCCGCGTACTATAAAGGTAGATTTCCGCTGGGGAATGAATGTTGTTCCTTATACCCGTGTGGCTAAGGTCAAGTTGATTCCGGAAGATCCCGAGGACCTGAAGGATTTGGTAGATGAAAACGGCAATAAGATAGATGCAGTCGTGCTGACCGTGAGACAGGAAGCTGCCATGAAGATTGAAGATAACCGTTCGGGCGACTCGTTGGCGGTAATTACTATCAATAACAAACTTCAGTCTATGATGCAGATTGATGCCAGCGAAAATATGATGAACTGGTCGAATGTGACACTTTGGGAAGCTACGGATAAAGAAATACAAAACAACGAACTTCCTGAGGAAGCGGTAGGCCGTGTGCGTTCTGTAAGTTTTGCGATGATTAACCTGCAAGATGGTGAAGCCTTACCCAAGGAGATTCGGCATTTGAAATATATAGAATCATTCGTAGTTCAGAGTAATGAAAACAGTCAGATCCGTACAATCTCTCTAGGAGAGGAAATCGGTGAGTTACAATATTTGAAACATCTGACTGTATATTCTGTAGGTATCAATGCTTTCCCCGATAATTTTATTAACTTAGGAAATAAGCTGGAAACATTGTATTTGGGAAGTAACAATTTCCCGTCATTGTCTGTGATTACCAATGTGGTGAATCAGGAGAATTTTGGCAAGCTGAAGGCTTTGACGTTGACCGGATGCCGTGCTACGGATGTATTGCGTGATTTAAGTCTTATTAGTGGAGGCAAGTATAATGGAAGAGACGTCGGCTTGCATGCAGACGTATCCAAAGAATACACGGAAAAAGAAGCCTTCTTGAAATTGTTGACATGGGATAAGTTGATTTCATTAGAAATGTCGTATAACTTCCTCGAAGGAGAATTCCCGACGGACGAAGAAGTGAAGAATGCGTTGACAGCAGCGAAGAAACCGCTTACTTATCAGCAAGAAGATTTCTTTACTAAAGATGAACTGGATGCTACTCCTGCTATCTATGAGTCTAAGTTATCTCAGGATACTTGCCAATGGTTGTTATCCACTGACAATTGGGTTACTTATAAGGATCAGGATGCGTTAAGAGGACAGGATATTCTGCGTGTATTGCCGTTTGCCCGTACGTTACATCTTAATCTGAACTTCATGACTGGTAAAATACCGAATTGGTTGCTGTTCCATCCGTACTTTGCATACTGGAATCCGGAAGTAATGGTGTTCAACCAGCAGGAAGGGGGTAAGAATTCTTCTGGAGATGCAGTTGGATTCAGCAATGTAGAACTCGTGAACTACGATTATTCTTACTATTACGGCAGTGGAGACAATGGATCAAGCCAAAAGGTTAACGGCGTAGCTTATCCGTTGTATTATAAAGTATTTGTATTATCGGATACAGTAGAATAAATATCATTAACAAGAATAATTTAATAAGGAACAATGAAGAAAAAAATCTTATATACAGCATTGTTTGCCCTGACGCTGACTGCCTGCTCGGAACAAGAACTGATTGAACAACCGTCCACCCCGACAGGGGGGACGGAAGTCCAACTTCCGGCGGATGTCACTTCCGGTGAATTGCTGATAAAGTTCGACCCGGCAATGACGGAGATTCTTGACCGGACTCTTGCCGTTGCTACCAGAAGTGGGGGAGCTATGACCCGTTCCGGGATCCCTTCTACCGACGAGGTATTGGCTATTTTGGGGGCTTATCATTTTGAACGTATATTTCCGGTAGATCCCAGAAATGAAGAACGGACCCGCACCGCAGGATTGCATCTGTGGTATCGGGTGAAGTTTGATGAAAATACGGATGTGAAAGAAGCAGCCCGTCGGCTCAGTCAGTTGGGCGAAGTTTCCAAAGTACAGGCAAACAGCCGCATTCAACGTGCTTACAAAAAACAATCCTATCGCACTTATATCAGCGAAAACGCTTTAAAACAAAAGGCTACTACGCGTACGGGGGGAACAGAAAGCAGATTCGATGATCCCGGTCTGTCGTATCAATGGCATTACATCAACAGCGGAGACAATGAGTTTGATAATAAGAATGAACTGCATAATGGTTCGATAGCGGGATGTGATGTCGGTTGCGAGGAAGCATGGAAAAAATGTACAGGCGATCCGTCTATTATTGTTGCTGTGCTGGACGAAGGCGTCATGAATACTCATCCTGATTTAAAAGACAATATCTGGATAAACGAAGGTGAAGAATTGTATGCCGGTAAAGATAACGACAAGAACGGTTATGAGGATGATAAGTACGGTTACAATTTCGTAAGCAATTCGCCTGTTATTACATGGCAGGATATTAACGATTCGGGACACGGCACACACGTTGCCGGTACGATTGCTGCTATGAACGGCAATGGTAAAGGGGTCTGCGGTATTGCCGGTGGCGATGGTACACCTAATTCGGGCGTTAAGATTATGTCGTGTCAGGTGTTCTCCGGTGAGTATGGTGTGAGTCTGGACGGTGAGGCGCGGGCTATCAAGTATGCGGCAGACAATGGCGCCGTTATCCTGCAATGTAGCTGGGGTTACAACTCTGCTTTGGCAAATCTGGTAGACGGATATACTCCGGGGCCGGGTTCTGAAGAAGAATGGTCGGGACTTTATCCGCTGGAAAAAGAAGCGTTGGACTACTTTATCAATAACGCCGGTTCTCCCAATGGAGTAATCGACGGTGGTCTGGCCATTTTCGCTTCCGGCAACGAATATGCGGCTATGCCTGCATTCCCTGCTGCTTATTCTAAATGTATATCAGTAAGCGCGGTAGCTGCCGACTTTACTCCGGCTTCTTATACCGACTATGGTAAGGAAGTGACGATCTCGGCTCCGGGCGGTGATACGGAATATTATAATCCGGTGGGAGAGAATGATCCTGAAATATGGGAAGAAATAGACGGTGCTCATTCCGGTTCTATTCTCTCCACATTGATAAAGGACGGTCAACCTGCCTATGGATATATGGACGGTACGTCTATGGCATGCCCGCATGTATCGGGAGTAGCCGCATTAGGATTATCGTATGCAGTTAAGTTGCGTCGTCACTTTAAGGCAAGCGAGTTTGTGGAACTGCTGAAAGAATCAGTGAAGCCGCTGGATAACTATTATAATGCGGGACAGGTGAAACGGTTCTATCGTAACCACCTTACTCACGGTGCTTCCGCTACGAAAGTAGAATTGTCGAGATACGTCGGCAAGATGGGGTCGGGACTGGCAGACGCCGCAATGTTGCTGAACAAGATCGACGGCAGCGGTTCGGATATGGTAGTGCCTAACGTGTATGTGTCAGAAGCGGTAACATCGACGGTGAATCTTGCTTATTACTTCGTGAATGGTGAGAAGCTGACTTATGCCTGCACATCTGCTGATACAGCTATCGCTACGGTAAAGGTAACAGGTACGCTGATGGAGGTATCCGGCGTAAAAACCGGAGCGACCTGTATCACGGTGAAAGTAAGCAACGGGACGGAGCAAACAATCACCGTCACAGTTCGTAAGAAAGCCAATGACAACGGTTGGATGTAATTTTGATATTCAATGAAACCCATTATTTGGATACGGTTATTTATATGTTGTGCGGTTGTCGGACTGTTCCGGGTGGCAGAAGCCCGGAATGTCCGTTCCGTTCTGCAGGAGGAAGAAATTCTGCGTTTCGACCGGACGGTGCTGGATGTCGGTACATTAACCGAAGACGATGCTCCGCAGACGTACCGTTTCATTTGCACGAACGTAAGCGGCAAAACCGTGAAGTTCACTCGTGTACGGACAACTTGCGGCTGCACGGCGGCTGAAGTCCGTATGGGAGAGATTCTTCCGGGCGAAACAAGAGTGATAGCATTGACTTACACTCCGAAGAATCATCCGGGAACAATCGACACGAATGCTTTCATCTATCTGGCTTCTTCGGACAGTCTGCCGACGGCACGCCTCACCTTGAGAGGAAATGTGCTTCCCGGAGCGGATGAATGGGCACGTTATCCGTATGCAATGGGAAAGTTGAGGCTGAAACAAAACCGGATGGAATTTCGCGAAGTGGTTGCCGGAAAGTGTCCTTCGGAACGGATTCTGTGTGGTAACAGCAGCGACAAACCGCTGCGCTTGTCGGCTTCCCGGCTTCCGGCATTCGCTGCTTTCCGTACGGAACCGGAAGTTATCACTCCGGGCAGTGAAGCCGATATAGTGGTAACGATAGATGCCTTGCTGATTCCTGCGGATAAAGACAGTTCATTTACCTTTCCGCTTGTGCTGGAAGGTGTGGACGGGCAACCGTCGGAACGGACATTGAATATTAAAGTAAACCGTATTAAATAACGATAAAATAAAAAGAAGACATGAAGAATATTTTCAAACTAATGGCTTTATTCGCCTTCGTGCTTTGTTTCGCATCTTGTGATGACGATGAAGATACAGCCCTTCCTACATTGCCGGTCACTGCTGCCAATCTGAACGGACTATGGCAACTAGCCGAATGGAACGGGCAGCCTTTGGCGGAAGGTACCTATTGCTACATAAAGTTTAACCGCAAGGAACTCACTTTTGAAATGTACCAGAAGTTCGACAGTATGTACGCACGTTGCATCACTGGCTCTTTCAAGATTAAAAACGACCCTTATCTGGGCTACGTGCTTAGCGGAGACTACGATTTCGGCAATGGAGAGTGGAATCACGATTATATCGTAACCGATTTGCAGGAATCTGGCTCTATGGTCTGGACGGCAAAAGATGATGATAGCGACGTGAGCAAATATGTGCGTTGCAACAAAGTGCCGGACGAAATTATAGCGGAGGTAAAAGTGGACGAATAAAATTGATTTTTAGTTCTTTAAAAGAAAAGGAGTATATAAAACTTTTCGATATATAAATGAGGGTGTGTCAAAACTAAAATGACCACTCTAAAAAGTTACAGATTGTAACTAACAATTATAAAAGAGCCATATCAAACTCTGTTTTTGAGTAATGATATGGCTCTTTTCATCATTGATTTAGGGAGTCAAGTTTCAGATTAAAAGTTGTCCTTTCATCAAATTACGTTTTGACACACCCTCATTTATATGATAAAAAGGTTACGGATCACTTATTGTCATGTAAATGGATAGCAAGTAAGAGGAAAAATAGGTTTTCAATAATAATATTCTTAAAAGACTCGTCAAAAATATGAGAATTTATTTGATATTTCCAAATACGTTATCTATCTTTGCATTGGATTTATAATTGTAATGAATACAAGTTTGGAAAAGAGGAGAAGAATTATGAAACCGTATGACCGATTAATAGAACATAATATAAAGCCTTCAATGCAGCGCATCGCTATCATGGAGTTTTTGATGGAGCATCCGATTCATCCTTCGGCTGATGATATATATACGGCATTATCTCCTTCAATGCCTACGCTTTCAAAGACAACGGTTTATAATACATTGAAATTATTCTCGGAGCAGGGAGCGGCTTTGATGCTTACTATTGATGAAAAGAATACGAATTTTGATGCGGACACCTCAATGCATTCTCATTTTCTGTGCAGGCGTTGCGGACATATTTATGATTTGAAATGTCCGGAGACAATAAAGAAAGTGGAGCAGCAGGAAATGGAAGGTCATCAAGTTACTGAAGTTCATTATTATTATAAAGGTATTTGCAAGAATTGCTTAAGTAAAGATATAGAAACACGTATTGACTAATTAATTTAAAATTGAGAAGAAAATGAAAAAATTTAGATGTACTGTATGCGGTTACGTTTATGAAGGTGACGCAGCTCCTGAGAAATGTCCTTTGTGTAAAGCTCCTGCCAGCAAATTCGTAGAAGTTGTTGAGGTAGAAGGTGGTGCATTGTCTTTTGCTGACGAGCACGTTATCGGTGTGGCAAAAGGTTGTGACGAAGAAATGATCAAGGATCTGAACAATCACTTCATGGGTGAATGTACTGAAGTTGGTATGTATCTTGCTATGAGTCGTCAGGCTGACCGTGAAGGTTATCCTGAAGTAGCTGAGGCTTTCAAGCGTTACGCTTGGGAAGAAGCCGAACACGCTGCTAAATTTGCAGAGTTGCTGGGTGACTGTGTATGGGATACCAAAACTAATTTGCAGAAACGTAAAGACGCAGAACAAGGTGCATGCGAAGATAAAAAACGTATCGCAACCCGTGCTAAAGCTTTGAACTTGGATGCTATTCACGACACTGTACACGAAATGTGTAAAGACGAGGCTCGTCACGGTAAAGGTTTTGAAGGTTTGTACAACCGTTATTTCGGTGATAAATAATCAAGCCTCATAATAACTCTTAAAAGGTCTGTGTTCTCATACGAATGCAGACCTTTTTTGTTTATATTTGCTCGTCAACTTTTAAATGCCGCAATTATGAGAAAAGTACAACTGTTGTTAGTTTGTTTGATGTTTTCTGTAGTCGCTTTGGCTGCTGAAAAAGTAATTAAGTTGCCGAAACCCAACTTGGGCCGTACAGGTTCGGTAATGAAAGCCTTGTCCGAACGGCATTCTACTCGGGAATTTGCTGCAAAGGCTTTGAGCTTGTCGGATCTTTCGGATTTATTATGGGCTGCTAATGGAGTTAACCGCAAAGACTCGGGTAAACGCACAGCTCCTTCTGCTTTGAATAAACAGGATGTGGATGTGTATGTTGTTTTACCGGAAGGAAGTTATTTGTATGATGCCCAAAATCATCAGTTGACTTTGGTTGCTGAAGGAGATTATCGCAGCGCAGTTGCAGGTGGGCAGGCTTTTGTGAAATCGGCGCCTGTCTCTTTGGTTCTGGTCAGTGATGTTTCTCGTTTCGGAGATGCAAAGAATACCCGTAACCAGTTGATGGGAGCTATGGATACAGGAATCGTTTCACAGAACATTTCTGTCTTTTGTTCTTCCGCTAAATTGGCTACAGTGCCGCGTGCATCGATGGATGGCAATCAGTTGAAGAAAGTGCTAAAGCTAAAAGACAGTCAGATTCCCATGATGAATCATCCGGTAGGATATTTTAAATAAGAAATGCGGGGATATAAAAAAGTGACGATATCTTTATGGGATACCGTCACTTTTGATTTTACTTTAATAGAAATTCATCAATTGCTTTTTTGTAGGTTGCTTTATCGGCAGCTCCACGGAAAAGCTGTGGATCTCCTTTCATGGGGATGAATACGAACAAAGGGATACTTGTTGCATTGAACAGGGCTGCCAGTTCTTTCTGCTTGTCTACATTCACTTTATAGATAATTATCTTCCCTGCATATTCCTTTGCCAACTCTTTCATGATAGGAGCTGTCTGCCGACATGGTCCGCACCAGTCGGCATAGAGGTCAATAATGGCGGGCTTGTCGCCTTTGTATTTCCACTCCTTTGATTTCTCATAATCGAAGACGTCTTTCAGAAACATTTCCTTGTTCATTACGACGACTTCACCGTTACCTGTTACTTCTTTTTTACCTTGATTGGTTTCAGCTTTGTCATTGAAAGCGTATATAATCACGCTTACCATGACGAAAGCTACCATTGCTAATACTTTCTTCATTCGTTATTTTATCTTTTATGTATAATGTTTCTCAATTACCCCTTGCAGTTCGCTACTGTGGATTACACCTGAATGTCTCCAGACAGCTTCTCCATCTTTGAACAGTATAAAGGTCGGTACTGCTTGTATACGGTATTTTGTAGCCAGCTCTTCATGTTGGTCAACGTCTATCTTTACAATACGCGCTTTATCACCTACGTTCTGTTTCACCTCTTCCAAAACAGGTTTCATCGCTTTACAGGGTCCACACCATTCCGCAAAAAAATCTACTAAAACCGGCATCGGCAACTTTATTAAATCTTCAAACTTTTCCATAAATCTTTCCTTTCTTAAAATTAACTGTCAGTCATTGAAGACTGCAAATATAAATTCTGTTTTATATATAACGGAAAATTTCTGTTTTTGTTCAATTTTGCCGGAAGATATACTTCGAACCGTTTTTATTCCTCAATAGTCAATTCATCAATGATGTGGGAAGCTCCCGCATATTTATCTATAATAAAGAGTGTATAACGAATGTCGACACAGGCTGCGCGCTGTGATGACGGGCGGAAAGCAATGTCGCCCGTCAATCCTTCAAAGTTACGGTCGAAAGCTGTTCCTACCAGCTGACCTTTGCCGTTGAAGACCGGGCTGCCGGAGTTTCCTCCCGTATTGTCGGTGTTTACAATAAAGCAAACAGGCATTTCACCATTCTTACCGTAACGCCCATAATCCTTGGCTGTGTATAACTCCTTCAATTTCTGAGGAACTACAAATTCCCAATTGCCTTGATCTTCTTTTTCCATCACTCCTTTGAGGGTTGTGTGAGCGTCATAAACAGCTCCGTCGAACGGTTCGTAAGAAAGTACCTGACCATAGGTTAGCCGTAAAGTTGAATTTGCGTCCGGATAAATAGGAATTCCCTTATCCTTTCTCATATCCATCATACCTTTTACCCATACTTTGTGGGCTGCATCGTAATTCTGATTCGCTTCCTTCATGGCGATAGCGGTTTTCAGTATACCGTCGGTAATGGAGTATTTGAATAATATCATCCAATCATATCCTATCTTATATAGGCTTGGCTTTTTGATGAACTTCTCAAAGTTTTTGGGATTACCGAAGATGGAATGTTCGAAACATTCGTCGATAAATGCATCTATACTTCCTTTGAAGCGTGAATTGATGATTTCAAAGATATTGATCCGTTGTTCTGCCGGAATATAATTAGCATAGGTTTTCAACATTTCTTTTCCCACCATCCGTTCTACTTCGGGGAAAGGAACAGATGCGAAGTATTTTTCACCTTCCTTTTTCAGTTTTTGAGTCGCTTCTTTTATCTGCCCCTTGTCTTTCGATTTCAAGGCAGCTACCAATTCCATAGTGGAAGGAATACGCATGAAGTCAAGAGCTGTCACCAATGCTTCATTCAAGGCTTGTTGATGGTAGAGTGCATCACGACGATGAGCTACAATGGAACGGATTTCATCGAATGCTTTTTGGTAAGAGTCATCTCCTTTTTCACGACCGCGTGCCAGGAGTTCTTCTTGTTGTGCACGCTTGGTATCTAAAACCTTGAGCCGTACCAAACCTTCGTTCATACCAATCGCGTTTTTCCAATAGTTGGCCGATGATGCATATTTGCTGGCATAATGAATACGTACGGCAGGATCTTTAAGCATTTGCTCCATAAGTACCTTTTGACGTGCTCCACGTACATGTTGGCGCATGAAATTGGTTGTTTGCATCCGTTCCTCCACTTCATCGGAAATCATGTATCGCCAGTTACGTCCCGGAAATCCCATGACAAAGGTAAAATCACCTTCTTGTACACCGGCCAGGCTGATGGTGAGATGCTTCTTCACTTTTAACGGTACATTGTCTTTCGAATAGGCTGCCGGTTTTCCGTTCCTGTCCGCATAAATGCGGAACAGCGAAAAGTCACCCGTATGGCGCGGCCACATCCAATTGTCGGTATCCGCTCCGAACTTTCCAATGGAAGAAGGAGGGGCACCGACCATACGGATATCACTGTACACGGTTTTTATGAACATATAATATTTGTTCCCGCCGTAAAAGGCTTTGAGCTCCAGTTTGGTAGCGGGAGTAACTTCTATGTTCTCGGCTTTGGCAAACCGTTCCGCTACTTTACTAAGATAGCCGGGGGACAGGTAATTGATTCCGTCAGGATCCGGATCTTTTTTCAATTGCTCTTTGACGTAATCCGTCACATCAAGAATCCGATCGATATAAGTAACGGTCAGTCCCGGAGTAGGGAGCTCCGCATCGCGGTTCATCGCCCAAAAGCCTTCTGTCAGATAGTCGTGCTCCACGTTGCTGTGTTGCTGGATGGCTCCGTAACCACAGTGGTGGTTAGTCAGTACCAATCCTTCGGAAGAGATAACCTCTCCCGTGCATCCTCCTCCGAAGTGTACGACTGCATCTTTCAAAGAAAGACCGTTGGAATTGTAAACCTCTTCAATAGGAATCTCAAGTCCAAGCTCGCGCATGGCAACTTCATTCTGTGTTTTCAAGTCGGTCAGCATCCACATACCTTCGTCGGCGTGGATACTGAGCGTTGCCAATGAAAAGACTGCAAATAGGATTTGTTTTTTCATTTATTCTACAATTGTCATTTCGTTTATCAGATGTCCGCAGTTTCCTAATTTCTCCAAGATGAACAGGACATAGCGGATATCCAGATTGATGCAACGTTGCAGGTTGTTGTCAAAGTTGATATCACCACTCAGCGATTCCCAGTTTCCATCGAATGCACAACCGATCAGTTCTCCGTTCTCATTCAGAACCGGACTGCCTGAATTACCTCCGGTGATGTCATTGGTTGAAAGGAAGCAAACCGGCATATCACCGTTCGGCAAAGCATAACGGCCGTAGTCCTTTTTCTCTATCAGCTCTTTCAACTTGGCAGGTACGACAAACTCACGATCTTCCGGATTTTCCTTTTCCAGAATACCCTTGGTAGTAGTGTAGTAGTTATAGTGTACACCGTCTTTCGGGTCGTAAGGTTTCACGTTACCGTAAGTCAGGCGGATTGTAAAGTTCGCATCCGGATAAGAAGGAACAGGTAATTTCATTTCACCCAAACCGCGGATGTAGGTTTTGTGTAATAAGGCCAATTCCTTGTCCATATCCTTCAACTGTCCTATGAGTTGTTCGAGTAAATCATATTTGGACTGGCAATATTGCAAAGCCAGGTCGTTATCAATAGCTTTTACGGTCGGTTTCTTGATAAACTTCTCGAAGTTTGCACGATTGGCAAAAATGGAATTGTCATACATATCATCGATAAATTTATTATAGTCGCCTTTATATTTCTGTTCGATAAGTTTGTAGATAGACGGACGTTGCTCTGCCGGAATCATTTCCGCATAAAGAGGGAACAATGCTTTGGCCACCTTACGGTCTACTTCGTGGTCATAGTCTTTGTTATGAATCTCATCATATGTCTCTTTCAGAGCTTCGATACGTACTTTAATCAAAGAATCGTTCTTTTCTACCAATGCTTCCCGAGTTTTGGACAGCAGGGTACTTCCGAACTCGATACCTCCGAAGAACGTTTCTCTTAAACAAGTGAACTGATAGTTGAGAGGGGCTGTCTTGGCTACCAAGTCATCTATCTTCTTCACTACCTCCGCATAATCGGTATTGTTCTGCTTTCTGGCAAATTCAGCGAATTTGGCTTCCTGTGCCGCTTTTGTGCCCAGTACATCATTATCGATAATTGCCTTGTTCATTCCGATGGAATTTTTCCAATAGTTGCTGGAACCTGCATATTTGTTGGCATATTGGATACGGATCTTGTCACTGGCGTTCATTACTTCTTTCAAAACAGCCAGACGGGCTCCACGAATGCGGATGCGCGGCTCGTTTTCCGATTCCATGCGTTCTTTTACTTCCGATACAGTCAGATAACGGCTTGTACTTCCGGGAAATCCCATAATCATGGCATAGTCTCCTTCTTTCAAGCCCTTGATAGAAATAGGCAAATGTTTTTTTGTTTTCAAAGGAGTATTGCTTGCACTGTATTCTGCCGGTTCTCCGTTGGCATCCGCATAAATACGGAACATAGAGAAGTCACCGGTATGACGGGGCCACATCCAGTTATCTGTTTCTCCGCCAAACTTACCGATAGAAGAAGGAGGAGCTGCCACCATACGCACATCCGGGTATACTTTCTTATAGAACATATAGAATTTATTTCCGGCATAGAATGGGAGTGCTTGCGGTACGATTCCTTTCTTATCTTTCAGATCACTTTTTGCATACAGCTCTTCTGCCAGTTTCTGGAGAAATGCACCGCTGAATGATTCAGTCTCTGTGATTTCTTTAGCTGCAATCTTAGCATTGACAATATCAGTGATATCTTCGATACGTTCGATAAATGTAAATTTCAATCCCGGAGTAGGAAGTTCCATCTCTCTGGTAGTAGCCCAGAAACCATCCGTCAGATAATCGTGTTCAACGCTGCTATGTTGTTGGATGGAAGCATATCCGCAATGGTGATTGGTCAGGATCAATCCTTCCGGTGAGATAATCTCTCCGGTACAGCCTCCTCCGAAGATACCGACAGCGTCTTTTAGGGAAACTCCATGTGGGTTATATAAATCTTGCGCTTCCAGTTTCAAGCCTTGTTTTTTCATCATGTCTATGGAATGCTGCTGTTGCATTAGCTGCAATAACCACATACCTTCATCCGCTTTAGCGGAACATACGATTAGCGCAGTCAGCGCCAATAAATAAAGTTTTAGTCTATTCATTCTTTAATGCTGATAATTAAAATATTTATGATTCTATTTTGTCTTTTCCACTCTCAACTCTCAACTTTCCACTCTCCACTTCTCAAAGCTTCCATGATATTGGCAGGTGGACGTTGGTTCATTAATTCATTCTTCATGAAATCCATATAAGGCGCTACGTGCTTAAAGAATTGGTAATATCCTTTGCACAGATAATTCAAGCCGGGTTCGCCTTCCGATGTACGGCTGAAGCGATTCTTCGGACATTCTCCGTTGCAGGCAAACAGGAATTCGCATTCCTTGCACTGTGTGGGGAGAGATTGGTATTTCATGTTGCCGAAGTGATGTTGGCGTTCACTGTGCATCATTTCCACCAATGTCTGATTATAGATGTTTCCCAGTTTATATTCGGGGAAAACGAAGTGGTCGCATGAATATACATCACCGTTGAATTCCATAACACCAGCGTGTCCGCAAGTTTTTGCCATCGTACATATTCCCGGCTGTTCACCCATCCAGTTTGCCAGCGTAGAGTCGAATATTTGTATGTAGTAGTTGCCTACGTCTTCTTTCACCCATTCGTCAAAAAGAGTACACAGGAAATTGCCCCATTGCTCCGGAGTGACGGAGAAATCGGCCAATTTTCCTTCCTTGTCTTCGGCAAGAGAGGCGAGATGCCGTCCGTCTTGATGCGGAAGAATACGTTCGACGATAGGGGCAAACTGTATATAATGGCAATCTATCTTTTTGAAAAAGTGATAGAAGTCCAGCGGATAGTCAGCGTTAAAGTCATTGACAACGGCCATTGCATTCCATTCTACATTGTGTTTTTTCAGCAGATTGATACCCTGCATCACTTTCACGAAGGAAGGTTTGCCCATTTTGTTTTTACGGTATTCGTCATGAAACTCCTGTGGGCCGTCGATGGAAACTCCTACCAGCCAATTGTTGTCGTGAAAGAACTGGCACCATTCGTCGGTGAGCATTGTTCCGTTCGTCTGAATACAGTTGTCGATGGTACGTCCGCGAGCATATTTCTTTTGCAACTCCATAGCCTTCTTATAGAAAGAAAGCGGACGCATCAGCGTTTCACCCCCGTGCCAGGTGAAGAGCACCTGCGGCATGGTTTGTGAGTTAATATACTCGTCGATGAATTTTTCCAATAGTTCATCGCTCATTACGTGTTTCGGGTTTTCTTTGTATAGATTCGCCTTTTCCAAATAGTAGCAATAGTCGCAGGCTAGGTTGCATACGGCACCCACCGGCTTTACCATCACATAAAGCGGTTTGGCAAAAGGGGCATAAGTTGATGTTTTCATAACCGCAAAATTAGGTAAACTAAATGAAAAAAAAAGCCTTCTCCGTATGTTTATAAGGATTATTAAAGAAAAGAGACTTACAAGATTTAAATATTGATAAAATGTTTCTCTGAAAAATGAATCGGTTGTACCTTTGCACGCAGAATCAAATGAATAGACGAACGTGAATAAACTTTTACCTTTATTGTTTTTGCTCCCGTTTCTGGCTTCCTGCACTAATAAGTACAAGATCGAAGGAACATCTTCCGTGAATAGTCTGGATGGAAAAATGCTGTATCTTAAGTCCATGCGTGATGGTGAATGGGTGAAACTGGATTCTGCCGAGGTAGCGCACGGTCTGTTCTCCATGAAAGGCAAAGTCGACTCCGTACAGATGGTGACACTTTATATGGATGATGAAAGCATCATGCCGATTGTGCTGGAAAATGGAAAAATCAAGGTAAATATCAGTAATTCGGATATCAAAGCGGTGGGTACTCCTTTGAATACGGCACTATACGAGTTTATTGAGAAAAGGAACCGACTGGAGGAAAGTATCGGAGAGTTGGAACAGAAAGAAACCCGTATGGTGATGGACGGAGGTGATTTGGACGAGATTCATTCACAATTGGCAGTGGAAGGAGATTCGCTGATGAAAGAGATGAATCAATATGTGAAAACTTTCATTTCCACCAACTACGAAAATGTGTTGGGACCCAATGTGTTTATCATGCTTTGCAGTTCGTTGCCTTATCCTATTATGACTCCGCAGATAGATGACATCATAAAAGACGCTCCTTATTCTTTTAAAAGCAATAAGCTGGTAAGAGAGTTTCTTTCGAAGGCGAAAGAGAATATGAAACTGATAGAAGAGCACAAGCGTCTGGAAGAGAATGCTTCGGTAAAGAAGTAAATATAACTTCTCATTATCGGTCTTGATCTTCGTTCTTTATCATTCCTTTATATTTCTCCGGTAAGGCACTTTCAACGGCAGCGTATGCTTCCGCCATAGTCGCTTTGATATTTTCCATACCTTTTCCTTTAGGCGGAATAGGCTCATGAATCGTGAGAATCATGCGGTGACGGTGTATCCATTTGCCTGTACGCGGGAGGATCTCAAATGAGCCGTCGATGGTGACGGGCACTACTGCCAGTTGTAAGTCATCCGCCAATTGAAAAGCTCCTTTTTTGAAATACCCCATGTGTCCGGTGAAAGTACGAGCCCCTTCCGGGAAAACGACCAAAGATACTCCGTCTTTCAAAGAGTCCTTTGCCTGCCGGATCGTTTCCAACACTTTCTTCGGACCGGACCGGTCTACAAAAATGTGCCCTGCGCTTTCGCAGGCTTTTCCAACGAATGGTAGTTTACGCAGACTTTTTTTCATCATCCATTTAAAGTTTCTTCCGATAAAACCGTAGATCAGGAATATGTCGAATGAACCTTGATGGTTGGGTACAAAAATATAGGAAGTCTTATCATGCAACTTTTCACGCCCTTGAATCTTTACGGGAATCAGCAGGAACAGACAGATTAATTGTGACCATATCTTTCCCGGATAATATCCCCAGATGTGGGCTCCTCCCAAAAGAGAACCTACGATGGTGACGAGTGCCGTAAGGATAGTCAACACTAATAATATAGGTAAAGCGATGCAAATCTGATAAATATAATAAAGTATCTTCATAGGGTTGGATTTTTGTCCTGCAAATATACATGATTATTGTAAAAAAGAGATGCGGATACCATATAATCTTTTCGATTGTGTTATTTTTGTCTCTCGTTATTAGAGATAGCTGTTAAAAATATGATACGTATATTACATACTGCCGATTGGCACTTGGGGCAAACGTTCTTCGGTTATGACCGTACGGAGGAGCATGAGGCGTTTTTAGATTGGCTGGCGGGAGAAATCCTCCGGCAGGAGATTGATGCATTGATTATAGCCGGAGACGTGTTTGATGTTTCCAATCCTTCGGCTGCTTCCCAAAGTATATATTATCGGTTTATATACCGGGTTACGGCGGAGAATCCCAATCTGCAAATTGTGATTGTTGCCGGAAATCATGATTCAGCGGCACGTCTGGAGGCTCCTTTACCTTTGTTGCAGGCTATGAGAACAGAGGTCAGGGGAGTGGTACGTAAGCTGGAAGGCGGAGCGGTTGATTACGACCATCTATGCGTGGAACTGAAGAACCGGCAGGGAGAAGTTGAATTACTTTGTATGGCGGTTCCTTTTTTGCGTCAAGGAGATTATCCGGTAGTGCAGACAGAGGGGAATCCTTATGCGGAAGGGGTTCGTGAACTTTATACGCAGCTTTTGCGAAGGTTGTGGAAACGCCGTAAGCCGAATCAGGCCATTCTTGCCATAGGTCATCTGCAAGCTACCGGTTCGGAGATTGCAGAAAAGGATTATAGTGAACGCACAGTGATAGGCGGACTGGAATGCGTGTCACCGGAGGCTTTTCCCGAACAGATCGCTTATACGGCTCTAGGACATATTCATAAAGCGCAACGGGTATCCGGCCGGGAGAATGTACGCTATGCGGGAAGTCCGATTCCGATGTCTTTTGCCGAAAAGCATTATCATCACGGAGTGGTAATGGTGACTTTTGACGAAGGGTGTGCGGTAGATATCCGACGGATAGAATGTCCGAAATCAATACCTTTGATAAGCGTTCCGAGCGGTGAGCCGGAATTGCCTGAAAAGATATTGGAGATGTTGGGCGGATTGCCGGAGACGGAAGGAACCGCTCCCTATCTGGAAGTGAAGGTTTTGCTGGAAGAGCCCGAACCCATGCTCCGGCAGGAGATAGAGGATGTTTTGGCGGATAAAAATTATCGCTTGGCACGCATTGTCTCTTCTTACCGTACTGGTGCGGAAAATGTGGAGAAAGAGGAGACGGACTGGAAAAAAGGATTACAGGAGATGTCACCGTTGCAGATTGCACAGTCTGCATTTGAGAAGATTTATCAGTCAGAAATGCCGGAGGATTTGGTTGATTTGTTTCAGGAAGCCTATCTGGCTGCCACCCGTAGAGAAGAAGAGGAAGAAAGATGAAAATATTAGCTATACGATTGAAGAATCTTACTTCCATTGAAGGGACGGTGGAAGTGGATTTCACTGCTGAGCCATTGCGATCGGCCGGCATATTCGCTATTTCTGGTCCTACGGGAGCGGGAAAGTCAACCTTGTTGGATGCGTTATGTCTGGCGTTGTATGATAAAGCGCCCCGTTTCGCCGCTTCGGTGGAAAGTGTGAATCTGGCGGATGTAGGGGATAACCGGATTAATCAGTCCGATGTGCGTAACCTGTTGCGTCGTGGCACAAGTGACGGTTATGCAGAAGTTGATTTTCTGGGAGTAGACGGACACCGTTACCGCTCTTGTTGGTCGGTGAGACGTACGCGGAATAAAGTGAGCGGCTCTTTGCAGCCGCAAATGATGGAGGTGAAGGAGCTGGATACGGGGAAAGAATTTCAAGGGACGAAGAAGGAGTTGCTGGCACAATTGGTTGAGTTGATCGGGCTGACGTATGAGCAGTTTACCCGTACCGTATTGTTAGCTCAGAATGACTTTGCCACTTTCTTGAAATCTAAAGGAGCGGCTAAGGCGGAGTTGCTTGAAAAACTGACGGGGACCGGAGTGTATTCTTTCATTTCGCAGGAAGTGTTTGCCCGTAATAAGGCAGCGCAGGAAGAGGTAGCTTTGATTCATAATAAGATGAGTGTGATTGAATTGATTCCGGAAGAGGAACAGCTTGCCTTGCAGAAAGAAAAAGAGTTGTTGGCTGAAAAGCGTTCGGAAGGAATTAAATTGCTGGCGGAACAGAATGCGCAGTTGAATGTTGTCCGTTCATTGAAGACGCAAGAGGAACTCCGGACAAAGAAGCAGAAAGAGGAACAAGGAGAACAGGCCAGACTAAAGACCGCTTTGGACACATTGGCCTCGCAGGAGGAAGGCTTGGTTCGTTTCAAAGCCCAATGGGAAGCTATACAGCCGGACTTGAAGCGAGCCCGTCAACTGGATGTGCAGATACAGTCCCAACAAGAGGGTTATATACAGTCTCAACAACTATTGCAGGCAGCCCGCAAGCAGGTGCAGGAGCAGGACAAGAGAAAACGGATGGTTGAGGAACAGTTGCATTTGTCTTATCAGACCTTACGTCGTCTATTGAATGTTGCAGGGACGGAAGACAGTCTGCTGCTTGAACTGGTGGAAGAAACTTTACGGCAGGAAGAGGGAAATTTGTCTGCCGGAATAGAAACGAACGAGAAACGTCTGGAGCGGTTGAATGCTTTCGGATATCCGTCGTTAGCTGAAGAACAGGTCAAGTTGCAGAAAGAATTGGCACGTCAGCAGAATATCCGGCAATTGACGGAAGCGTTGAAGAAGGCGGTGTCGGAAATAGAGCATTTGGAAAAAGAGACGGCAGATTGTTCGAAGGAGCTTTCGGAACGGGAAGTTGCCTTGAAAACAGTACAACGTCTTTATGAAAACGCCCGCATGGCGGTAGGGAAGGATGTGAAAGCTTTGAGGCGGCAATTGGAGGAAGGAGAAGCCTGTCCGGTTTGTGGTAGTACTTCGCATCCGTATCATCGGGAACAGGAAGTGGTGGATACTCTTTTCCGGAATATGGAGCAGGAGTATAATGCGGCAACAGCGGTTTATCAGCAGGTGAACAACCGGAGCATTGCCTTGCAACGTGATTTGGCACATCAGAAGATGATTGCGGGGCAGGTACGTGAACAATTGTCGGCTTTCCAAAAAGAAAGCGCCGACACCGGAAATGAGGAACAGATACAACAACGCTTGGGAGAACTGGCGAAGCTTATTTTAGAATACCGTAATCTGTATGCGGAATGGCAGCGGGGTGATGAAGAGATAAAGAAGCTGCGTTCGCATTATGAAGCCTTGCGTGAGAATGTTTCCCAATGCCGTTTAGCCATGCAAAAGGTATCGGCTGCCAATGAACAGTCGGTGCTATTACAGAATGCCGCGATTGCCGAACAAAAGCGTTTTGAGGTGATAGAGAAAGCATTGGATATACTTCGTCGGGAACGTTCGGACTTATTGAAAGGAAAGAGTGCCGATGAGGCGGAAGCCGCCGTAGCAAGGAGGGAAGGAGAATTGAATCTGGCGTTGGAGAAAGCCCGTAAGGAGGTAGAGACGGCTCAAAACGGACTTTCCGGCTTGCAAGGAGAGCTGAAACAGATTACTTCGTCTATTGAAGAGTTGCAAGTGCGGCAGAAGCAAATCGAATTCCCCGAACAGCTTCCGGAAGCAATAAAGAAACAACAGGAGGAGAATCTGAATACGGAACGCAGCCTTTCCATTATTGAAGCCCGTTTGTTGCAGCAGGCTAAGAATAAAGCGGTGGTGGAGCAGATAGCAAAAGAACTTTCAGAGAAACAATCGGTTGCCGACCGTTGGGCAAAGTTGAATAAGCTGATTGGCAGTGCGGATGGAGCAAAATTCAAAGTCATAGCGCAAAGTTATACCTTGAATCTGTTATTGCTTCATGCCAACAAACATTTGTCTTATCTTTCCAAACGCTATAAATTGCAACAGGTTCCCGGTACATTGGCCTTGCAGGTTGTCGACTGTGATATGTGCGATGAGATACGAACGGTTTATTCCCTTTCCGGAGGCGAATCATTCTTAATCTCGCTGGCATTGGCATTGGGATTGTCATCTTTATCCAGCAATAATTTGAAGGTGGAGTCGCTTTTTATAGACGAAGGGTTCGGATCTTTGGATGCGGAAAGCCTGCGTACGGCTATGGAAGCATTGGAGCAACTGCAAATGCAGGGAAGAAAAATAGGCGTGATCTCTCATGTGCAGGAAATGAGCGAACGGATTTCCGTTCAAGTGCAGGTACACAAGAAAGTGAATGGAAAGAGTGTGCTTAGCGTTGTAGGATAAGCACACTCTTTCCTCTTTATTATCTGAATTCGTTTAATTCGTTCAGATTCTTTTTGATTTCGTGGATACGGTTTAGGAACTTCTTGCGGTAAATCCATAAGATCAGCCCTAGACCGCCTCCCCATAACAGGACAAAAAAGGAAATCATGCCTATACCGTATTGCCATACTTGCCAGTAAATGAATGAAAGAACAGCCAATACCAGAAGGAAATAGATGGCAAACAGACGCTCTCTGATGGTCCATCGGTGGATGCGGTTGACACGGCTGATTACTTCTATCAAAGGCATTTCGTCTACTCGGGTCCGCTGGAGGTAGCGGGTAGTGACGATATCCCAGCAAAGTGCGGGAATCCAGGCTAGAAGGATAATGATATAGATAGGGTTCAGCCTGTTGTGCAACAGGACTTCCGCCAAGAACAGGATCAGTATCGGCAGGGAAATCAGAATCAGCTTTATGTTCAGATTGGCAATGGCGTGAATGCCCTTGCCGGTATGTCCCAGCAATTTCGAAAGTTCCTCTTCTTTAATGAGCTCTTTGTCCTTCAGGTGCTCATCGAGTACATTCCAGGATTTCTTCAATTCTTCCAGTTCCATATATCTTTAGTCTTCCTTTTTCATTTTTTTAGTTTGTCTTTGATGCGGCTTAACTTGGTAGCCACATTCGTTACCGTCAGTCCGGTAATCTCCGCAATCTCCTCGTAACTCTTCTCTTCGAGATAGAGCAGGATGATGGATTTGTCGAGTTGCCCCAATTGATTGATCATCCGGTAAAGCTGTTTCAGCATTTCATTGACCGGATCGTGCGCTTCGATACTCCAGTCAATCTCTTTGGTGAGGCTGACAATCTCCGGTATATTCTTTTCCTTGCGATAAAAACTGATACAGGTGTTGAGGGCAATACGATAAATCCATGTCGATATTTTACACTCTTTCCTGAATTTGGGATAGGCTTTCCAAAGGTTCAGCACAACATCCTGGTAAAGGTCATTGAGAGGGGCATTGGGATTGGCGTACAGATAACACACCTTATAGATCACCCGTTCATATTCACGGATGACCGACAAGAATTCTTGTTCAACAGGCCTATCTGTTTCTGCCGACTGTTCCCTCATGAGCGTTATTGTAAATTGGCAGCCAGGAATTTGCGTATCTCTGCCACACTCTTATTCCGGCGGCGGGCATAATCTTCGAGTTGGTCTTCTCCAATCTTCCCTACTGAAAAATATTCGGAAGCCGGATGTGAGAACATAAGTCCGCAGACGGACGCGTGAGGATACATTGCCCCGTTTTCGGTCAGTGAGATACCTATCCGTTTCATATCCAATAGTTCGTCCAATAGGAAATTGACGGATTGGTCGGGCAAAGACGGATAACCGACCGCCGGACGAATACCTTGATATTTTTCAACTAGCAAATCCTCAATGCTTAAATTCTCATCTTTCGCATATCCCCATACTTCTTTTCGTACATACTCATGCATCTTTTCCGTAGCAGCTTCAGCCAGACGGTCGGAAAGAGTTTGGACAAGCAGATGTTTGTAGGGATCTTGCTCGTAAAGCCCTTCCATATCCGCATCGATGGAAGCGGCGAAAGCGCCGATCGTATCGGCTATGCCGGAAGATGACGGGCGCACAAAGTCACTTAAACAAAGGAATGGACTGCCGTCTCTTTTAGGTGTTTGCTGGCGGAGTAAAGGAAACGTGATGTATTGGTCTTGTTCTTTTTCAATCACCAGATTGTCTCCGTCGGAGTTTGCTTTACAGAGCTTGAAGATTGTCTTTACTTCATAATCCTTGTCGAGCAGATCCAGCATACGGTTGGCCTCTTTGAAAAGCTGCATGGCTTCGGAGGCTTTATTCCGTTCTTCTTCCGGAAAGGTGGTCAGCCATACGGCACGGCAGGCATCGCATCCGTGAATGTTGGCGATAGCTGCGAAACGTGGTTGGAACCCCCATGCGTGGAAAAAGTAAATCCAGTTGATGTAGGGGGCGACCGTATGTATTTTATAAGATAAGATTGTAGGTTGCATAATGGGGCTTGTTTTTCTGTTTGAGAAATTCACTTACTATCTGAACCTTAACTCTTGTCCACGATAGTTCTCGTCTATCTTTCCGTTATTATATAGCAGATGCCCGTTTGCAAAAGTCTTTTCTACTTTCCAATTGAATGTATGTCCCTCCAACGGGCTCCATTTGCATTTACTTAAAATGCAGTCTGCCGTTACCGTCCAATTGCTGTCCGGACGTACTAGCACAAGGTCTGCTTGATAACCTTTCCGGATGAATCCCCGATTCTGTATTTCGTACATTTGGGCAGGAGCATGAGCCATCTTCTCTACCACTTTCTCTATTGTAAATACTCCTTTGTCCACTAGTTCCAGCATACTGACCAGTGAAAACTGAATCATTGGCATTCCCGACATCGCTTTCAATGCCCCTCCTTCTTTCTCGCTTAGCAGGTGCGGAGCGTGGTCTGTTGCGATGGCGTCTATCAAACCGCTATTGACAGCCTCCTGCAGGGCCTTCCGGTCTTTTGCCGTTTTGATGGCGGGGTTGCATTTGATGCGTGCGCCCAGTGTCCGGTAATCTTCCTCTGTGAAAAGCAGATGAGAAACACAGGCTTCTGCCGTGATTCGTTTCTGTGACAGAGGAGCGTTTGAGAACAGACTGAGCTCTTTGGCAGTGGAGATGTGCATGATATGCAGGCGGGCATTTGTTTCACGTGCCAGTTGTACCGCCAGCTCCGAAGAACGGTAACAGGCTTCCTCCGAACGTAGGAGCGGATGAAGGGACAGCGGGACATCTTCTCCGTACTCTTTCTTGAATTTATCCGTATTTTCTTTGATGATTCCCTGATCTTCACAATGGGCGGCGATAAGCAAATCGGTACCGCCAAAGATATTGCGCAGACTGGCCATCCGGTCTACCAGCATATTACCGGTACTTGAACCCATGAACAGTTTAACGCCACAGACACGGTGTTTGTCCAACTTTGCAAACTGAGTGTAATTGTTGTTGGTTGCTCCGAAATAACAGGAATAGTTGACGGCGGATTTCTCGCTTAATAAAGCGAATTTCTCATCAAGAGCTTCCAAAGTGGTGGTCTGTGGATTGGTATTCGGCATATCCATGATTGAGGTGACGCCACCCGCCGCGGCAGCACGGCTTTCGGTGATAATATCCGCCTTATGGGTAAGACCGGGATCGCGGAAGTGTACGTGCTCGTCAATGGCACCCGGCAAAAGATAACATCCGGTTGCATCTATTATTTCATCACAGGGGGCAGACGCTTTTTCTTCGCCAACCAATATCTCGGCGATTTTCTCGTCTTCAATCACAACCGAACCCGGAACTGTTCTTCCTTCGTTGACAATAATGGCATTTTGAATCAGTGTACGTTTCATTTCTTTTGCGGGAATTTATGGAACCAACTATTTACTTTTAATTTAATCACACCGAATATGGCTTCTCCAAAGATGCTGCTATTCATCTTGGAAGTACCCAATTCGCGATTGATGAATATCACCGGGACCTCAATGATTTTGAAGCCGCACTTATAAGCCGTGAATTTCATCTCAATCTGAAAGGCGTATCCTTTGAAGCGGATGTGGTCTAAATCTATCGTTTCCAATACCTGGCGACGGTAACAGACGAATCCGGCGGTGGTATCGTGCACGGGAATTCCTGTGATAAACCGCACGTATTTGGAAGCGAAATAGGACATGAGTACCCGCCCCATCGGCCAGTTTACTACGTTTACCCCACTGACGTACCGGGAACCGATGGATACGTCGCCTCCCTGTTCCGCACAGGCTTGGTACAGACGGGGCAAATCGTTCGGATTATGGCTGAAATCGGCGTCCATCTCAAAGATATATTCGTACGTATGTTCCAATGCCCATTTGAATCCGGTGATGTAGGCGGTTCCTAATCCTAACTTCCCTTTACGCTCGATCATAAACAAGCGTTCGGGAAACTCTTGTTGCAGGGTTTTTACAATAGTTGCCGTTCCGTCGGGCGAACCGTCTTCTATTACCAGAATATGGAATACTTTGGGAAGTCCGAAAACGGCACGGATAATATTTTCGATATTCTCTCGTTCGTTATAAGTAGGAATAATTACAATGCTGTCTGATGTCTGCATATAGATACTATAATATTTAAGAACAAAAGTAGTTTTTTTCCTTTAGTTATAGATGAACTAAGGAATATTTAACGTGTTCTGCGGCTCATTATGGATAACTCCGTACCTCATCGGAATTAAGCCCACACCTTACGGGAGGTAAGCCCACGTCTGAGCGATACTGAGCCCACGCTTCACCGAGACTCAGCCCACGTCTCAATGCCGCTGAGCCCGTAGTTCGGTAATTCTTACTGTGTATTTCTTGATAATACTTCCATTTTTAAAGTATGTACTCCCAATCTTTTTTGTACTTTTGCGGTGAAATTTTATAGGTATGACAATAACTGAGTTGCAACAACAATATGCTGCCCACCCCAATACGGCAGTAATGAAGCGCTTGTTGAAGGACACTTCTGTTCAAACTGTTTTTTGTGGAGGACTGTATGCGTCTGCTGCTTCCCTTTTTTCTTCTGTATTGGTGCAAGAGGGTGGTTGCCCGTTTGTGTTTATCTTGGGTGATCTTGAAGAAGCCGGGTATTTTTATCACGACCTGACACAGATATTAGGCTCGGAAACGGTGCTTTTTTTTCCGTCTTCTTTCCGGCGTTCCATCAAGTACGGACAGAAAGACGCAGCCAATGAGATTTTGCGTACGGAGGTGCTGAGCCGTCTGCAGAAAGGAGAGAAAGGTTTGTGTATCGTCACTTATCCCGATGCGTTGGCTGAGAAAGTGGTATCCCGTAAGGAACTGAGCAATAAGACCTTGAAACTGAGTGTGGGTGAAAAGGTGGATACTACTTTTATAACGGATGTGTTGCATAGTTATGGTTTTGAATATGTGGATTATGTATATGAGCCGGGACAATATGCCGTTCGTGGCAGTATAATCGATGTTTTCTCTTTTGCTTCGGAATATCCTTATCGTATTGACTTTTTCGGTGATGAAGTAGAGAGTGTCCGTACCTTTGAGGTGGAGTCTCAGTTGTCCCGTGAGAAGAAAAAGGAAGTGTCTATCGTTCCGGATTTGGCAGTGACGGGAGAGGTAACCACTTCTTTTCTGGATTTTATTCCGAAAGAAACCGTGCTCGCCATGCGTGACTTTCTTTGGTTGCGCGAGCGAATCCAGGTGGTGCATGATGAGGCGTTGACTCCGCAGGCAATAGCCGTTCAGGAGGCCGAAGAGAATGGGGGAATTACGTTGGAGGGAAAATTGATCGATGGCAGTGAGTTTACTGTACGCGCTCTTGATTTCCGTCGGTTGGAATTTGGTAACAAGCCAACCGGAACGCCGGAAGCCAGTGTCTCTTTCAGTACATCCGCCCAGCCTATCTTTCATAAGAATTTCGATTTGGTGGCTTCCTCTTTCAAAGAGTATCTGGAGAAAGGTTATCTTCTTTATATATGTAGCGACAGCACGAAGCAAACGGATCGTATCAAGGCTATTTTTGAGGATCGTGGTGATAAGATACAATTTACTCCTGTTGAGCGTACCATTCACGAAGGGTTCGTTGATAATACGTTGAGGCTGTGTGTGTTTACAGACCATCAGTTATTCGATCGTTTCCATAAGTATAATCTGAAGAGTGATAAAGCCCGTTCGGGAAAGGTGGCCCTTTCCTTGAAAGAATTGAACCAGTTTACTCCGGGCGATTATGTGGTGCATACGGATCATGGTATCGGACGTTTCTCCGGTCTGGTGCGTATTCCGAATGGAGATACTACGCAAGAAGTCCTGAAACTGGTTTTTCAGAATGATGATGTGGTATTTGTTTCTATCCATTCTTTGCACAAAGTTTCCAAATACAAAGGAAAAGAGGGAGAGGCTCCCCGACTTAATAAATTGGGCACGGGTGCGTGGGAGAAACTGAAAGAGCGTACAAAGAGTAAGATAAAAGATATTGCCCGTGATCTGATTAAGCTGTATTCGCAGCGCCGCCAGGAAAAGGGCTTCTCTTATAGTCCGGATAGTTTCTTGCAGCGTGAGCTGGAAGCTTCCTTTATTTATGAAGATACGCTGGACCAGAGCAAAGCGACAATTGATGTCAAGGCGGATATGGAGAGTGATCGTCCGATGGATCGTCTGGTCTGTGGGGATGTGGGATTTGGAAAGACGGAGGTTGCCATCCGTGCGGCTTTCAAGGCGGTTGCCGATAATAAGCAGGTGGCTGTGCTTGTGCCGACTACGGTGCTTGCTTACCAGCATTTCCAGACATTCCGCGACCGCTTGAAAGGATTGCCTTGCAGGGTGGAATATTTGAGCCGTGCACGTACGGCCGCACAATCTAAAGCTGTGTTGAAAGGATTGAAGGAGGGGGATGTCAATATACTGATAGGTACTCATCGCATCTTGGGAAAAGATGTCCAATTTAAAGACTTGGGATTGCTGATTGTTGATGAAGAACAGAAATTCGGAGTCTCTGTAAAGGAAAAGTTGCGGCAGCTGAAAGTGAACGTGGATACATTGACAATGACCGCTACTCCGATTCCCCGTACGCTTCAGTTCTCGCTGATGGGTGCACGCGATCTGAGTGTTATCTCTACGCCTCCGCCTAACCGTTATCCGATTCAGACAGAGGTGCATACCTTTAATGAGGAGGTGATTACGGATGCGATTAATTTTGAAATGAGCCGTAACGGCCAGGTGTTTTTTGTCAATAACCGGATAGCTAATTTGCCGGAACTGAAAGCGATGATTGAGCGTCACATTCCGGATTGCCGTGTGGCTATCGGTCACGGACAGATGGAGCCGGCGCAATTGGAAAAGATTATTCTGGATTTTGTCAATTATGATTATGATGTCCTTTTGGCGACTACCATTATTGAGAGCGGTATTGATATCCCGAATGCAAATACGATTATAATCAATCAAGCGCAGAATTTCGGCTTGAGCGATCTTCATCAGATGCGTGGGCGGGTAGGACGTAGCAATAAAAAAGCGTTCTGTTATTTGTTGGCTCCTCCGTTAAGCAGTCTTACCGCAGAGGGAAAGCGGCGCCTTCAAGCGATTGAGAACTTTAGTGATTTGGGAAGCGGTATCCACATTGCCATGCAGGATTTGGATATTCGCGGAGCCGGTAATCTGTTGGGGGCGGAACAAAGCGGATTTGTTGCCGACTTGGGATATGAGACGTATCAGAAGATTCTCAGTGAAGCTGTTCATGAACTGAAGAACGATGAATTTGCAGATTTGTATGCGGAGGAAATCAAAGGGGAAGGGCAGATCAGCGGTGAAGGATTTGTGGATGAATGTCAGGTGGAAAGTGATTTGGAATTATTATTACCGGCGAATTATGTGACCGGTAGCAGTGAGCGTATGTTGCTTTATCGCGAATTGGACAGTCTGACATTGGACAAAGACGTCGCAGCTTTCCGTTCTCGTCTGGAAGACCGCTTCGGCCCTGTTCCGCCGGAAACGGAAGAATTGCTCCGTATCGTTCCTCTGCGTCGGTTGGCGGCACGTTTGGGAGCGGAGAAGATATTCTTGAAGGGTGGACGCATGACATTGTTCTTTGTCTCCAATCCGGATAGCCCGTTCTATCAGAGCCAGGCTTTCGGAAAGGTGATTGATTATATGATGAAGTATACCCGCCGTTGCGATCTTCGCGAGCAGAACGGGAAACGGAGTATGCTGATTAAAGATGTGTCGAATGTGGAGACAGCGGTTAGCGTATTGCAGGAGATTGTTGCGTTACAACCGAATGGGCTTTAGTAAATTGCCTCCTTTAGTGAGATTAAACTGAATAAGTTTGTTTTTTGAGGAAAGTCTGTCTATCTTTGGGCTTATAATAAACAATATGAGAGATATGGCTGCAAAATATAAATCACAGGAAAATGAAAAGCCGGAACAGGTAAATGATCCGGTAGCTACTTATCAAAGGGCCGGTTCTGATGTATGTCTTTGTGTTCCTACAGAATACGAACGGGAAATTATAATGCGTTCGGAAAAAGATTATGAAGAAGGTCGGTTGTATACTCAAGAAGAGGTTGACAAGCAAGTGAGACAATGGCTGGATTAAAGATTGTGTGGACGGAAACTGCTACAATCGTTTTGCGACAGATTCTTACTTTTTATTATGTTAGAAATGGAAATTCAAAATATAGCCGTTCCATCTATACAATGATAAACGATGTGCTAAAGTTAGTTGCCAAATACCCATATATGTATAAAGCTACCTCTATACCTAACGTACGTGTTTTTCATTGTGATTACTTTAAGGTGTATTATAGGGTGCTTGAAGAACAGATTCTTGTGGAAGCTGTTTTTGATACTAGACAGGATCCGGGTAAAGCCCCTTTTTAAGGAGCTATCTCTTTTTTCCGTATAACTTATCTATTAAATCCCCCCGTCCGATACGTCTCAATTCATTAATGATATTTTTCCGTTCTTCCGGCTTGTACCAGAAGAAGAATTGACGTTGTGCCAGTTTTTCCCGTTGAGTCTTGGCGCTGAATATCGGTTCCAGCGTGTAGGGATGGTATCCGGTGTACCATGCTTCCGTGGCTACTGTCATAGGAGTAGGGGTGAAGTCCTGCACTTGTTCCAAATGAAAATCCAGCCGTTTGGTAATAACGGCAAGTTCCGCCATATCTTCTTCTTTGCATCCGGGATGCGAGGAAATAAAATACGGAATCAGTTGCTGACGCAGGTTCTCCTCTTTATTGATTCGGTCGAATATCCTTTTGAATGTTTCAAACTGCTCGAAAGGAGGTTTGCGCATTACGGATAATACCCGTTCACTTGTATGTTCCGGAGCAACTTTCAGTCGGCCGCTAACGTGCTTGACAATCAATTCGCGGGTATATTCGGCGGTACTGCGGTTGATGGCCTCATCTTTACTCCGATGCAATAATAAGTCATAACGTACCCCGCTGCCTATAAATGATTTCTTAATGCCGGGCAAGGCATCTACTGCGTGATAAATATCCAATAACGGACGATGGTCTGAGTTCAGGTTCGGGCAGACTTTCGGATGAATACAGGACGGACGCTTGCATTTCTTACAGATAGACTCGTCTTTCCCTTTCATCTGATACATATTGGCGGAAGGACCACCCAGATCGCTTAAGTATCCTTTAAAGTCCGGCAACTGAGTTATTTCTTTTACCTCCCTCAGAATGGATTCTTTGCTGCGGCTGACGATGAATTTTCCTTGATGTGCGGAAATGGTGCAGAATGCACACCCGCCAAAACATCCCCGATGGATATTGATGGAGAATTTTATCATATCGTATGCCGGAATCCGCTTCCCTTTATATTTGGGATGAGGCATACGGGTATAGGGCAAATCGAAAGAACGGTCAATTTCTTCCTGGTTCATCGGGGGATAAGGAGGATTGACGACTACGACTTTGTTTCCGACAGCTTGCGTGATACGTGAAGCCGCATATTTATTAGACTCTTCTTCGATATGCCGGAAATTGCTTGCCTGTTTCTTTTTGTCTGCCAGGCATTCCTCATGCGAATAGAGCTGTATATCTTCCGTATCGGAAGTCCACTCAGAGGCACGGCAAAGATAGGCTGTCTGGGGAATCGTTCCGATGATTGTTTTTAAATCGTTGACAGTGCATACAGCGTCTTCCGTCGGCAGCAAACCTTTTATTTTACGGGTTAATTCGACAATCGGCTTTTCGCCCATTCCATAAATAAGCAAGTCCGCTCCACTATCGCATAAGATGCTTTTCTGTACCTTATCCTGCCAATAATCATAATGGCTTAACCGCCTCATGCTGGCTTCAATTCCTCCTAAGATGACAGGAACATCCGGATAAAGTCTCTTGAGAATCTGACTGTAAACAGTAGAGGGATAGTCTGGCCGCATATCCGGGCGCCCGTCCGGTGTATACGCATCTTCGCTACGCAATCGTTTGTTGGCGGTATATTTGTTTACCATCGAGTCCATGCACCCGCCGGAAATGCCAAAGAACAGGCGCGGACGCCCCAACTTCTTGAAATCGCGCAAGTCATCGCGCCAGTTAGGTTGGGGTACAATGGCTATTTTCAAACCTTCCGCTTCGAGAATGCGGCCGATAACGGCTGCACCAAAGGAAGGGTGATCTACGTACGCGTCCGCACTGAAAAGGATGATGTCCAGTTCATTCCATCCGCGAAGTTCTATTTCTTTTTTGGTAGTAGGTAACCAGTCAGTCAATCGATATTCTTTCATGCTGCAAAGATACGCATTATACGGTGAACTGTACTGTCATTTGTTCTCCGTCATAAATTTCGCGGAAACCGATGCCTTGTTCGGACAGATATTCCTTCAGGTCCTGAAACGCATCGGCATGGTTCATGATAATCTCCAGTGTTTCACCGGGAGACGCATTACACATCGCTTTTATTGCAGGAATCAGCGGACTATAGGCTGTGATTCCGCAAGTATTTACTGTAATCATTATGCCTCCTCTTCTTCCGTTTCCGGACTGGAAAGCCACGTCAGATAGAGCTTGATAAGCTGTTGCAAGCCGAATGCCTTCATATTATTGTGGTAAATCACATCAATACAGAGGTCCAGCAAGTCCTTGCTGTCTTCTTCCTGACTGGCGATGAGGGAACGGATGTTTAGTTTCAACTTGTCCAAAACCGCTTCGTCTACAATGCCGGTACTATCAATGAGATGGCGGAACAATGCATATTTCTCGATCGTTCTCAGATTCTCATTAGAGACCTCTATGCTGCGTGTACCGCTGGGATTTGCTTGTATAGTATACATCTTTTCTAGTTTTAAGGGTTATTATAGTAGCAAAGATAGAACTTAAAATGAAAAGCAGATTAAAAAAAAGGATATTTTTTATCTCTGCGTCACGGCTTTTTCATTTAAGAAATATTGTTCATCGCTTGTTATTGCAGTAAAATTC